>JGI12316J15310_10000004_pt6 | contig 124133 bp, 124 predicted proteins | sample MarCyaLeptolynsp_FD_15310 | JGI IMG/M metagenome (IMG submission 15310) | reverse complement strand
CATATTCAGGGTGCGGACAAGCCAATCCGCCAGATCGGTCGCCGTTGAGTAACCGTGCCCGGCGGCTGCTCGCATTTTATCAGCTCGAACAGTAAGCTGCGAGACCATCTGGATCATCGCATCCAAACAGAGGATGAGCGAATCGACAGCATCGAAGGTCGGTTCCTTATCTTCCTGCATGTCCTTCGAATAGGCGAGCGAGAGACCTTTCATCATAGTGAGCAGAGCGATCAGCGCTCCTGTGATGCGGCCTGTTTTGCCACGGACAAGTTCAGCCGCATCTGGATTGCGTTTTTGCGGCATGATCGATGAGCCCGTGGTCAGCGAATCTGGCAGGTTGATGAACGCAAATTGTGCCGAGCTCCAAACGACAATCTCTTCAGCAAACCGCGATAAGTGTGTCGCGCATATGGATGCTGCCGCCAACGTCTCTGCGACAAAGTCGCGTGCGGAAACCGCATCAAGCGAATTGCGCATGGGGCCGTCAAACTGAAGCGCCTGTGCCGTCATTTCGCGATCAACAGGAAAAGAGGTCCCAGCCAACGCGGCGGCGCCCAGCGGACTTTCGTTAAGGCGCGCCCGCGCATCTTTAAACCGCCCACGGTCGCGTGCAAACATCTCAACATAGGCAAGGCAGTGATGACCGAATGTTACCGGCTGCGCCGTTTGCAGATGGGTGAAGCCCGGCATAACGGTGGCCGCGTGTTGTTCCGCTTGCATGACAAATGCGAGTTGCAAGTCTTTGAGCCGCGCGTCGATTTGATCGATGGCGTCACGAACCCACAACCGGAAATCTGTAGCGACCTGATCATTGCGCGATCTGCCTGTGTGGAGACGGCCAGCCGTGTCGCCAATTAGCTCGCGCAACCGTGCTTCAACATTCAAATGAATGTCTTCATATTCGCGGCGAAAGGGAAAGGTTCCGTTTGCGATCTCTGACGCAATTGTGTTCAGACCTTCAAGAATTTTGTCTGCATCGGTACTTGTGATGATCCCCTTTTCGGCCAACATGGAACAGTGGGCACGGGACCCCGCAATGTCTTGATCTGCGAAACGTTGATCGACATCAATTGATGCGTTAATCGCATCCATGACGGCATCAGGCCCGGAGCCAAATCGGCCGCCCCACATTTTGTTCGTACTCATTGGTGACCCTAACGTACCAAATTGGATGACTGAAAACACACAACGCTCTCTCATCATCGCAGCGCTGGTTTTGGTGGCTGTTGCTGTCCTATATGTCATTGGGCCCGGTGGTGGCAATGGGGCGCCGCAACAGGCGAGCCCGTCACCGGGTGGGGACATGGTTAAATTCGTGGCCAATGATCCACGTCCCACGGTCCCTGACGTTTCATTCCAAGATGCGAACGGACAGAAAATCGACCTGAAGGCCTATCGGGACAAAGTGGTTCTTATCAATTTCTGGGCAACATGGTGCGCGCCTTGTGTGAAGGAATTGCCTTCGCTTGCGCGCCTAGACAATGCGATTGATCGAGATGATTTCGCCGTTCTTGCGGTCAATCTTGACCGCAATCAGGTTAAGGCGAAGGAGTGGTTTGCTGTACAGAAAATCCCCGAACTAACATTCTATGCCGACCCTAGCCTCAAGATGCAGCAGGCCTTTGAGGCCAACGCCCTGCCGACAACTGTGTTGATCGATCGGGCCGGCCGCGAAATCGGGCGTCTTTTGGGGGAAGCCGAATGGGACGCGCGCGATGCGCGTGAAATGATCGGGGAGCTCCTGGCGCAAACGCCGTGATGCCGCGGCCTCTCGTCCGCATTAGACGCGCAGCCGATTGAGCGCACTATCTCGTAGGTACTGGCGTCTCGCCGCGATAGTCGTAAAAGCCGCGGTTGGTCTTGCGCCCAAGCCATCCGGCTTCAACATATTTCGCCAGCAGCGGGCAGGGCCGGTACTTGGTATCCGACAAACCGTCATGCAGGACCTGCATCACGGCAAAGACCGTATCCAGACCGATGAAGTCAGCCAATTGAAGGGGACCCATCGGATGATTGGCCCCGAGCCGCATGGCCGTGTCGATCGCGTCCACAGATCCGACCCCTTCATACAAGGTGTAAACGGCTTCGTTGATCATGGGGATCAAGATGCGATTGACGATGAAGGCGGGAAAATCTTCTGATGTGGCTGATGTCTTCCCAAGATCGGACACCAATTGCTGGACGGTGCGATAGGTTGCGTCGTCGGTGGCAATCCCCCTGATGACCTCAACCAGCTTCATCATGGGTACCGGGTTCATGAAGTGAATCCCGATAAATTGTTCCGGCCGGTCTGTGGCCGATGCCAATCGGGTAATGGAAATGGAGGAAGTGTTGGAAGCAAGCAGCGCATCTTGTTTGAGATGCGGGCAAACGGCTTCGAAGATCTTGTTTTTGATGGCTTCGTTCTCGGTCGCGGCCTCGATAGCCAAGTCGACATCGCCGAACGCGTCATATGATTTGACCGTTGCGATGTGACCAAGCGTGCGATCCATGTCGCCATCTGCAATCGTGCCACGTGCAACTTGGCGCGATAGGTTTTGCTTGATCGTATCGAGTGCCTTATCCAATTGTTCGGCGCTGACGTCGTACAGTTTGACGTCAAAATTCGCTAAGGCGCAGACATGGGCAATGCCGTTACCCATTTGTCCCACGCCAATGATTCCGATGCTTTGGATGCTCATTTTTGTCTGCCCAATTTGTAGCCCCATGCTTGACGCAAGGACTTTGAGGCAGCTTCTTCTTGCCCCCGACAGTCTTGGCGGGTCAAGCCCGAAGGTAACGTGTGTGCTGACTCAACCTGCTTGCTTCAGTTGGTTGAGCCAGCTTTAAATTAAAGCCCTGCTTTGGTCAGTTCTTCTTCAAGTTCCGGAACGGCCTTGAACAGATCTGCAACCAAACCATAGTCTGCCACCTGAAAGATGGGGGCTTCTTCGTCTTTGTTGATCGCCACAATGACTTTTGAGTCTTTCATACCGGCCAAATGCTGAATGGCACCTGATATGCCAACGGCAATGTAAAGCTCTGGCGCAACAACCTTACCGGTCTGCCCAACTTGGTATTCGTTCGGCACGAAACCCGCATCGACAGCCGCGCGTGAGGCACCAACAGCGGCACCCAATTTATCGGCGATCTTTTCGAGCATTGGAAAGTTGTCACCCGATTGCATGCCGCGACCACCAGAAATAACAATCTTAGCGGATGTCAGCTCTGGGCGTTCTGATTTGGAGAGTTCCTCACCGACAAATTCGGAAATGCCGGGATTGTCGCCCGCGCTCAAATTCTCAATGGTGGCACTGCCCCCTTCACCAGCAGCTTGAAACGCCGTGGTGCGGACCGTGATGACCTTCTTGGCGTCCGTTGACTGAACGGTTTCCATTGCATTACCCGCATAGATCGGGCGGATAAAGGTGTCAGCACTTTCAACAGAAACAATTTCTGAGATCTGCGCGACGTCGAGAAGAGCCGCAATGCGCGGTGTGTAGTTTTTGCCGTTCGTTGTCGCCGGTGAAACGATGGCGTTGTAACCCTCCGCAAGTCCAACGACCAGGGCCGCCATAGGCTCAGCCAATTGATTGGCGTACTGAGCGTCATCCGCCACCAATACTTTGTCGACGCCAGCGATCTTGCTCGCAGCTTCCGCCGCGCCGCCACAGCCTGCTCCCGCGATAAGGACGGAAACAGGTGCCCCTAACTCGGCTGCTGCCGTGATCGTTTTGAGTGTTGCGTCTTTGAGCGAAGCGTTGTCGTGCTCTGCGATGACCAATGTCGACATTAGATAACCCCCGCTTCGTTCTTCAATTTGTCCACCAATTCGGCGACGGTTTCGACTTTGACGCCGGCCTCGCGTTGGGGCGGATCAGTGACCTTTAGAACTTTCAGACGAGGCGTTAGATCAACCCCATAGTCTTCAGGTGCTTTGGTGTCGATTGGCTTTTTCTTCGCCTTCATAATGTTCGGCAGCGACGCATAGCGTGGCTCGTTCAGGCGCAGATCCACCGTGACAATTGCGGGCATGTTGATTTTGACGGTCTGCAATCCGCCGTCGATTTCACGCGTCACGGCCAGTTTGCCGTCCGCAAGTTCGATCTTTGAAGCAAAGGTGCCTTGTGGCCAACCAAGAATGGCCGCCAGCATCTGACCCGTTTGATTGCAATCATCATCAATAGCCTGTTTGCCAAGGATGACCATTTCCGGGCTTTCTGCCTCAACGATGCCTTTGAGAATTTTGGCGACAGCCAGTGGTTCGACCGTTTCATCGGTTTTCACAAGAATGCCGCGATCGGCTCCCATAGCGAGGGCGGTACGGATCGTCTCTTGTGCTTGTTGAGGTCCGACGGAAACCACAACGACTTCGCTGGCGGTTCCGGCTTCTTTCAAACGGATCGCTTCTTCGACGGAAATTTCGTCAAAGGGATTCATAGACATTTTGACGTTCGCGAGATCGACGCCGGTTCCGTCAGGTTTGACCCTGATTTTGACGTTGTAATCAACAACGCGCTTGACGGGCACGAGGACTTTCATAAGCGCTGCTCCAGAGACATTGTTCTTGCTTCTTGCGCCGCATGTCCCAACACACCGGCGCCGCAGCCGTCAAGGGACAGATTGTCCTGAGCCCGAATTCAGGCTCGGAAGGTGCGGTGCAGCATCATCTTTGTGCGGCGCGGTAAGCTACTCTGGCCCTTTGGGTGAGTCAATGAGCCTCCCCCGAAGGCGTTCTATCCAGCCGGTTTCTGTGAATGGGGGCCATAGTATCGTTGGGGAATCTCGATAAAGTGAGAATAAGACTCAGCCACGGCAGAAAGGAAAGACAATGAAGAAATTGCTGGCGACTGTTTTGATTTCGGCTGTCTGCCTCACGGGCGTACATGCCCAAGAGGCGGCCCCGGAGAGTTCTGCTTCAGAAGACTGGCACACCTCGAAATACGGACCCGATGACACCATCGGCGCGCTCAACCATCTTTCCGCGGAAGGCGTTTTGAAGGCGGCAAAGCTGGTGACCAAAGGCAAAGTCTATCAATTGGGCGGAGTGACCGATCGGGATACGCCGGCATACGGTCATCGCAGTTTTCAAATGTTCGCCTACCCGCATGGGGATGGGACTGGCGCCCCGCTGCCCGGAGGTATCGGCGTCTTCAATGACGATTTCATGGTGACGTGGCTCGGTATAGGGACCCAGATTGACGGCTTCGCCCATGCGGGTATCGAGCATACCTATTACAATGGGACGCCGGTCGGCGAGATCTTCGACCCCAATGGGGTGAAGAAGTTCGGGACCCATGACATTCCCCCGATTGTGACGCGTGCTGTATTGCTCGATATGGCGAAACATTATCAGACGGGTATCGTTGCCGAAGGCACAGCATTCAATAAGGCTGAAATTGATGAGGTCGCCAAAGCACAAGATGTGACGATTGGTGAGGGCGACGTGGTTCTGTTTCATACAGGCTGGCAAGCGCTCGCAAGCAAAGATCCGAAACGGTTTTTGGCCGGTGAACCCGGACTCGGGAATGAAGGTGCTGAATATCTTGCGGGGCTAAACGTTGTTGCAGTCGGTGCAGACACATGGGCATTGGAAGCGCTCCCGCCGGGTGACTTTGCGGTGCACGGAACATTGCTTGCAAAAAACGGTGTGCACATCCTTGAGAATATTCAAACAGCGGAACTGGCGAAGGACGGTGTCAAGGAGTTCTTATTCGTGCTCGGGATTCCCCGATTCAAGGGGGCAGTACAGATGGTCATCAACCCCATCGGCATTCGGTGATCACGGGAACAGATGCCCCGATTGTTCTGTGTGCGTTGCAGCGTAAAAATGCTGCTTCGCAAACACAGATTCATTGAGCGCTCTTCATCGTCTCGCTCTCCACGCCTACAAATTTGGATGGCAGATTGGCACTTATTCGAACGAATGCACGCTAAGTACAATCGCCGGCAATGGCTTGAGTAATACCACTTGCGTGTCGCTTACTTCTTCAAAGTCAAGGTTTGTTAAAGTAATCGCGCAATTAACCTTACCCATCAACAAAATTCTGTTTATTGTCCGTGTTCGGATTGATGAACAGATCGCCCCTCACAAGAATATGAACAATATGAACTCAACCTGAAGAGGGTATTCAAACCGAGTTCAAACGCTTCCTGCGATGATCCGTATGGGGTCGATCAGAAGAAAGGAAGTGACATGCGTTTTTGGAAAACAAAGGCTGCTCTTGCAGCGGCATCGATCGCTGGCGTTATGGCTTTGTCACCGAGCGCGCAAGCGGGTGACAATTCGTTCGGTATTCATATTTCAGATCATGGCGTGAAAATACATGCGTCCTCTGATCGTCATGGCTATCACCGTGGTGGACATGGCAAGTACAAAAAGAACAAGCATGGTTATTATGACGACCATGATCACACGAATTGCGATCGCGACCGCGGCTACCATTATGGAAGCGGCCACAAATACAAAAAACACAAGGGCTGGCGTCGGGCGCGTCACGGTTATCGCCGCGGACACGGTTGTCATCCGGTCTTCAAATACAAGTGGCGCCATGGTCACAAGGTGAAGATTGGTGGCACCCAGTGCTACAATCGCTACGGTCATCCTTACATCGTGCCGGGCAGCCGCCACGTGATTAAGCGCTACGGGCACGGACACGGGCATGGTGGCAGGTACCACCACTAATTTCGCGTAGTTCGATCTCTGGCTTGAATGCGTGTTAGCGCATTCAAGCCGCGCTTTTTGGCTAAGGCCATTTATTGTGTTTGATCGGTAATCACGGCATCATCCGCGCCAATAGCTATTTAAAACGCGCGGAGGAACGAAGATGCACGATCTCCTGATCAAGAACGGTACTGTCGTTGACGGCAGCGGTAGCCCGTTAAAGAAAGCCGATGTGGCGGTCAAAGACGGCCGGATCGTGGCTGTCGGCGACAACCTTGGTGCTGCAAAAAAAGAAATCGACGCCGCTGGCCAGTTGGTGGCGCCCGGCTGGGTTGACATCCATACGCATTATGATGGTCAGGTGACGTGGGATCCGTATCTCACGCCTTCCTCCTGGCACGGATGCACCACCGTTGTGATGGGCAATTGCGGGGTTGGATTTGCTCCGGCCCAGCCTGATCGTCATGAATGGCTCATCGGGTTGATGGAAGGGGTTGAAGACATTCCGGGCACGGCCCTGTCCGAAGGTATTCAGTGGGAATGGGAAACCTTCGGCGAATATATGGATGCCCTCGACAAAAAACCGCGCGCGATCGACGTCGCAGCACAAGTGCCTCACGGGGCAGTCCGCGCTTATGTTATGGGCGATCGTGGCGCAAAGAACGAAAAAGCCACGCCGGAAGATATTGAAAAGATGGCGGACGTCGTGCGCGAAGGCATGGCGGCCGGTGCACTTGGCTTTTCCACATCGCGAACCGTCTTGCATCGCGCTGTTGATGGCGAACTGGTCCCGGGCACAACGGCCGAAGACGATGAGCTGTTAGGTATTGCACGCGTACTGGGCGAGTTCCCACACGGTGTGTTCGAAATGGCGTCGGACCTCAATCCGGAAGCCAATGAATTCAATGTCATGGCCCAGATGTCCCGGGAAAGCGGAATGCCGGTCAGCTTTGCATGTTTGCAAAGCCCGATGGATCCGGACAATTGGAAACGCTATCTCGAAGCCATGGACGAGGCTAATGCCAGCGGCGCGAAAATCACCGGACAGATCGCCTGCCGGGGTAACGGATTGCTGTTGAGCCTGGATGGCACCGTTCATCCTTTTATCAGCCACCCGACTTATCAGGCGATCGCCCATTTGCCCTTTGCCGAGCGCCTCGCGGAAATGAAGAAGCCTGAGGTGCGCGCAAGAATATTGAGTGAACGGGCGGCGGCGGACAATCCCTTGGCCAGCATTGTTTTGGCCGGCTATGAGCGGATGTTCCCCTTGGGTGAGGTGCCCAATTACGAACCGTCGCCAGAAGACAGCCTGTCAGCTATCGCAAAGCGGGACGGTAAAGACCCGCAAGAGCTGGCCTATGATATTTTGATGGAGGACGAGGGACGCGGCTTCATCTATTTACCGCTCCTCAATTACGCAAACTTCAATCTCGATCATGTGTACGAGATGATGCAGCACCCAGATACAAGGCTGTCATTGTCCGACGGCGGTGCGCATTGCGGTGTCATTTGCGATGCCAGCTACACAACCTATTTGCTCACTCATTGGGCGCGAGATCGTAACCGCGGTCCGAAATTGTCGATTGAACGGGCTGTGCAAATGCAAACGCGTGAGACGGCGGAAGCCTATGGTCTTCACGACCGCGGTTTGATTGCGCCGGGTATGAAAGCAGATCTCAACATCATCGATTTTGAGAATCTTGCGATCAAGCGCCCGCAGATGGTTTATGACCTGCCGGCCAATGGCCGCCGTTTGGTCCAAGAAGCGGAAGGCTATGTCATGACCATCGTCAATGGTGAAGTTATCTTTGAAAACGGCAAGCCAACGGGAGCATTGCCGGGCAAGCTCGTTCGTGGCGCCCAAGCGGCACCTCAGGCGATGGCAGCGGAATAACTGCCCGTGCGGGCTTGATTGTGACGCTTAGATCCGCCGCGTTAGTGCGGCGGATCCTCAGCCAAATGAAAGGTGTGCAGTTTCTGCGATGACCAAAGTTCCAACAATCGACCTTGCGAAACTCGATCAAGCTGCCATTGATCAGATCGATCGGGCTTGCTGCGATCACGGATTTTTCCTGTTGATCAATCATGGGCTCGAAGATCATTTGTCGAAGCTTCAAAGCCAAGCCGAAGCCTTTTTTGCAATGCCGCATGAGAAGAAGCGTTCCGTTATGCGGACGGCGGACAATCCCATGGGCTTCTATGATCGTGAATTGACGAAGCACAAGCGGGATCAAAAGGAAGTCTTCGATTTCTACGCGCCCCGTTCTGCCAATGGATTTGGACGTATGCCTTGGCCCGACGAACCGGAAGGGTTCCGGGAGACATTGTGCGCCTACTTTCATGCCAGTGGTGAGCTGTCGGACAAGATCATGAAAATCTTGTGCCGAACGCTCGGGCAGCCAGAAGACGCACTCGACGACGTGTTTGCCAGTGGACCGACCAGCACAGCGCGGCTCAATCATTATCCGTATGCGGATCCATTGGAACCCGAAGAACAAGCCAAGGTCGAAGCCCTTGGCGATATGGCCCTGCATCACCACACGGACCCTGGCGCCATCACATTGCTCTACCAAGATGATGTGGGTGGTCTCGAGACACACTCCGATGAAGATGGATGGATTCCTGTGCCGCCAAATCCTGCGGCTTTGGTCATTAACATTGGTGATGTTGTGCAGGTTTGGTCGAATGGGCGTTACAAAGCAGCGGTCCATCGGGTCCGCCATGTTCCGGCAGGAAAATCACGCTACAGCATCCCGTTCTTCTATCAGCCCGGATCCAAGGCCGTGATCGAACCGTTCGCGGCATTGGGCAAACCGAAATACCGTCAATTCACTTGGCGCGAATTCATCCAAGGCCGGATTGACGACAATTACGCGATGACCGGCGAGGACGACATCCAAGTCGACCGCTACCGCATCGCGAGTTGAATTGGTTGTTCACAGCTGTTGCATTCTAGTTGTCATGCCCGGCCCCTGTGCCGGGCATCCACTCGCCTTACCAGTTCATCTCTTCGTACAAGTCACGCCATTCAGGGTTTAATTTTTCGATTTGACGAATCTTCCAAACCCTAGGCCATTTCTTGAGTGACTTTTCTCTTTGAATGGCTTGCCGAACGGTTGGAAACGTTTCGACGTACACGAGTCGATTCACACCGTAACGCTTTGTGAAACCCTCTGCTAAGCCCTCTTTGTGTTCATATATGCGTCGCGCGAGATTGTTCGTAACGCCGACATAGAGTGTGCCGTGTTTTCGGCTTGCCACAATGTAAGTGAAGTAAGTCATCAAATCACTCAAGGTGTGAAATGACCAACTGACAATTGCATAACAAGCTACGCTAGTGGATGCCCGGCACGCTGGCCGGGCATGACGGAAAGAATGGTGTTACGCCGCCGGCGCGTCGATCCCCGCCGTTGCGAGCGCCATCGACTTGGCGCGGTCGAGGTCATAGTGCTTGCGGGTGACGATACGTTGGGCGTAGAGGCCACCGCCGGCTTGAATGTTGGTCACGAACTTCCATCCGCCATAAGCATCGGCCGTTAGATCGCGAATGGCGTGGAACAGGCGCAATCGATAGGCACCATCAACCGATTGTTTGGTGCCCATATATTTGCGCACCAATTGTCCGGTATCGTTGTTTTCCAAATCGCGGATTGAGGGCGCGGTCAGAACGGAACCGCCGGCAATGTCGTGCAGGTGGCGCACCATGTTGTTGTAGTTGGCGGCGCCATGATATTTGCCGGCATTGGTATAAAGTTCGTCCGGGAAGGCGGCACCATCTGATGTTACTTGGCAGTTGTGAATGGCAGCTTCCAGCGATGCACGGATCAAGGTCGCGTGGATGATCATTTCTGAGATTTTTTCTTTGACGTGGCCTACGCGTTCAAGCCCATTAGCTTCCGCAATGAGTTGCGCGAAGCCAACCAGCTCGTCCGCGCCGTTGGCCATGGACGCCAATCCCCCGAGCCGTTCCCACAGTCCAAGCGAATGGGCAAAGATGCCGGCATATTCGGTTTCGCCATCGAGAAAGATGCGTTCGTTGGGAACGAACACATCGTCGAAAATCACGAAGCCTTCCGGCACATGGGCTTTGCCCGAAATGGGGAAGTCGCGCGTGTCTTCGTGGCGTGGTGCGTAAGTCGTGTTGATGATTTTTACGCCGGGCGCATTCACGGGCACGCAGCATGCAATCGAAAAGTCTTCTTCGCCGGGGCGCATGGATTTGGTTGGAATGGTCATCAGCTCATGACCCATCGAAGCTGCCGAGATGTGTAGCTTGGCACCCCGCAGAATCACGCCATCATCTTTGCGTTCAACCACACGCACATAAGCGTCGCGGTCGTCTTGCTCTGCGGGATGTTTGCTACGATCACCTTTGGCATCTGTGATGCATTGCGTGATACGCAGATCTTTGGCCTGCATTTCCTTTACATAATTGAGGATGTTCTGCTTGCCTTGGGGGCGCTTTTCTTCGATGCGGTCGGCCGCTGTCAGCAAGGTCATGATCGAGGCGTAGGTGACGTGGGTCAGCAGATCCACATGGGTTTCTGTCCGTTCCCACAATTCCAGTGCTGAACCGGGAACTGTCATATATTCGCTTATGGCTTTTGGATCCGGCTTGTAGAAATGATCGTACGTGTCGGCCGCAATCTGAACGGTTTGACCAAGGATGGGGTGATCCACCACATCGTCGATCTTTTCACCTTCAAAGTAGGTGGCGCGGCCGTCCTTTAGTGAGGCCTTATACTGTTCCCCTGTCATCATGGCGCAGACTTCGCTCCCTATTGTTTATTTGATCAAAGTTTAGACAATGCACTTTCAGTCGCCAATGGCCTTCGTTGTGTCCGCGAGTACCTGTTGATTCAGAGAATCGAGCTTGCACGGCTCTACCAAGTGCGGTGAGTTCTCGGTATGACAACACACAAAATTGCAGAAGCGCTTTCCCATCAGGCCAAAGCGAGTGACATGCTGGGGTCTCCCTTCACATCTGTTCTGTTGAACAAGGCTGCGGAGAATTTCAGCGCGCAAGGGATCGTTCACAACATTCTTCATGATTGGCCTGACGAGCCCGTGGCAAGCGCGCTCGCGCTTCGTTTTGCAGGGGCGCTCAATTGGTTGCGCCTGACCGATCGCGCGCCGGAACTTACCCCACTTTATCCGCCGCATTGGCAAGGGGATGATGGTGTGTGGTGGCGCGAGATCGAAACCGTTGTGCAAGAACACGCAGAAGACATTCGTGCCTTCATTCGAAAGCCCATTCAGACAAACGAGATCGGCCGGTCGGCACCGCTTCTGCTTGGGTTTTTGGACGTGGCGAAGAGATTTGGGCTGGTCTTGCGCATGTTTGAGCTTGGGGCAAGTGGCGGGCTTAATCTTTACTGGGATCGGTTTCGCTATGAGATGGGCAATGCGACCTGGGGAGACACACAAACACAGGTACTGTTGTCGCCAAAATGGAAAGGGGCCGATCCCGTGTTGGACGTCACACCAACAGTCATCTCGCGTGCGGGCTGCGATATCAGTCCCGTTGACTATGCTGATGATCGACAAGCGCGCCGCACATTGGCCTTTATCTGGCCCGATCAGCCCGAGCGTGTCGCCCGATTCACATCAGCGGTCGGCTTGTTCCGCAATGACCCGGTGACAATCGAAAAAGCCGATGCGGCGGACTGGCTAGAGCGAGTGGTCACCGCACCGGTAGAAGGTGCAGCGACAATTGTCTATCACTCCGTCGTTTGGCAGTATTTTTCAGAGCATACTCAGGTTCGCATTTCGCGTTTGATGGAAGATGTTGGCGCGCGGGCGACGGAACGGTCGCCTCTGGCCTGGGTTCGTCTGGAGCCTGAAGATCCGAAAGCTATTCCAGATGTGCGCGTGACTCTGTGGCCAAGCGGTGAAACACAACGACTGGCTTGGGCACATCCCCATGGCACCTCGATTGAGTATGGTCCGGTTTCACTCTGACGGCGATGGTTCCTTCAAGCGCCAGCCGAACAAGAGCAGCCACAGCATGAACACAGGTTCGAGCAAAAAGGCGACAAAGAGGAAGCCGAGGTCGACTGACGGCAGATAGTAAAGGCCCACCATGTAGGTCACATACGCAAGTCCGGCGATCACCAGACCGATCCCAAAAAGGGAAGGGATGTAGGTTGATCGTATGACCAGCACGCCCAAAAGAACCAAATGAATGCCAAAGACAATCAGAGAAAACCCCCAGTCCCGCTGATAGGCATTCATCCGAAAATAGATGGCTGCGTTCAGTTGTTCACCACCGACAATCGCGGCGATGTTCGGCGTATCTAATATTCCGTACACTTCCACATAGTTGAACAAAGCTGCCAAGGCCATGGCGGTGTAGATCAGTCGGAACAGCATTGTCAGCAAAGACAGCGAAGCACTCGCCGGCACCAGCAGAATGTAGAGCGCCCAGGCCACGACGATGTCGGCCATATAGGTCGACAAAAGTGCGAAGATCCCGCTTGCGAACAGTCCCTTGTTTGAGGTGATGTTCTCAATTGTCGTCTTCGGGTCCTTGTCGATCAGATCGGGGAACACCAAAAATTCGGCCATTGGCGCTGTGACGGCCATGAGTAACAGGCCAAGGCCGGCCGTCATCGCGGCTGCGCGAAGTGACAGATCTCCGACCCGTGCCCCTGCCGATGTCATGCATGTGCCCCCATCTTGTTCTGGAAATCTGCTTGATCCAGAACCTATCATGCGTATCTCATTAGAAAATTGCCAAATTTGGCAGAGGTGATATGCGTAAACGCATGGATTGGAAGTCGCTCAATTTCGATTGGAATCGTGCTCGCGGATTCCTGGCAACTGCAGAAGAGGGTTCTTTGTCGGCGGCGGCCCGCGCGCTGGGCATGACGCAATCCACACTTGGACGTCAGGTCACGGCGCTTGAGACCGAATTGGGCGTTGTGCTTTTTGAGCGTGTTGGGCGGGGGCTTGTTTTGACGCCCAGCGGGCTAGAGCTTTTCGAGTACGCGAAAACGATGGCCGAAGGCGCGCAGCGACTTGGGATGGCCGCGGCGGGCAGGTCACAGTTGCTGGAAGGCATTGTAAGAATTTCGGCAAGTCTGCCGATATCGATGTTTGAGCTGCCGAGACTGATCGCAAAAATCCGCGACGCAGAGCCCGGCATCCAGATTGAGATCGTAGCCTCTGATTCCGCCAGCGATCTGCAACAGAGAGAGGCCGATATCGCTATTCGCCATTTTCAGCCGACAGAGCCGACATTGATCACAAAGAAGATCGGCGAGTCACCCATGCACTTCTACGCGGCACGCAGCTATCTCGCGCAGCTCGGAAATCCGAGCGCAATCGAAGACTTTCAGCGGGCAGACTTTATTGGGTTTGACGAGACATCGAGCTACATCGATACGCTGGCCGGTTTCGGTCTCAACTTAGAAAAAGAAAGCTTCCCCGTTTTAAGTACCAATTGGCTTGTGCAGTGGGAATTGGTCAAACGCGGTTTTGGCGTTGGGATGGTTCCCTCATACATTGGCGATTCCGAACCGCTGGTCACACGCGTGCTGACACAAATTGATCCGTTTATGGTTCCACGTTGGCTGGTCGCACATCGCGAACTTAAATCCAGTCGACGAATCCGATTTGTGTATGATTTGTTGGCGGGAGAGTGGGACTCAAATCTAACCGGCTAGTTGGGTGATAAGCAGTACACTTATCGGTTCGCGCCGGGCGTCCATTTGATATCGGCCGCACCTTTTTCATTGGCCCAGCGTGCTGCGACAAACAGAAAATCCGACAGGCGGTTGATATATTGGATGGCCGGATCGCTGACTTTTTCACTTTCGCGCAAGCGAACCATTAGGCGCTCTGCACGCCGCGCGACCGTTCGCGCCTGGTGGAGATAAGCGCTGGCCGGCGTGCCACCTGGCAATACGAACGAATTCAAGGGCTCAAGATCAGCATTGAGTTGATCGATTTCGTTCTCAAGGCGCGTTACTTGGGCTGCGACCATGCGCAGTGGTTCGTACTCCAGCTTTTCACCTGTGTCGGGCGTACATAGATCTGCACCCAAGTCGAACAGGTCATTTTGAATGCGGCCGAGCATTTCGTCCAAGATCCCTTCAGTATGCAGCTTTGCAATACCGATAATGGCGTTGACTTCATCTACGGTGCCGTAGGACCAGATGCGCGCATCATCCTTGGAAACACGGGTGCCGGTGCCGAGTGCTGTGTCGCCGGCATCGCCTGTCTTGGTATAGATCTTGTTCAGGATAACCATGGCTCGGTTGCTGCCTTTGAAGGTATTCAGCGGGTGAAATAGAAGGCCATCATAATTACGAGAATGGCAACAAACTGGGCCACGACGCGAAATCTCATCAACTTGTTTGAATTATTGCGGGCGAAATCGCCACCTCGAAAAAGGCTATATATTCCCGTCAGCAGAACGCCGAAAACAACAAGCAAGGCAATCGGTATAAGAAACGAAAAGATGGTGCTTGCCATGGCGGCTCCTTCAATTCCCCGCTAGATCCTATATGGGGTGTGCAAGGGCAGTTTTGATCGGCGTCAAGATCATCAAGCGATCTACATCTATAGAATAGAGCAACTTTGTGCACTCAAGCCGACGCAACATGCGTCCGCTTGAGCGCATGTTGCACTAGGAGAAAACCATGCCGGTGTCGGGTCGGGAAGCCGCCTAGTTGACGCAACATCATGCAAACCGTGATGAGTGTCACTGACACACCTGTGCAAAAAGTCTACTGAACTGAAAACACAGTGAATTCAGTCGTTTGCGCTGAGGGCACAAAGTGTGACGGTCGTCACACTTTGAGGAACTGATGATGATTCGGCCGGGTGCCCCACCGGTCAGATGTGACGCTCGTCACACATTTTCGGGCCTTCGATCCAGTAGGGTTAATTCAAGATAAACGAGTCGAAAAACAGGGCTCGACCGATTTGGGTTCATACGTTCAACGGAAAAAGGGGGTCGCTATGGTGAGTTTCGGCCGCAACAGTTCTGGATCAAGTTTCTTCTCACGTCGCAAGATGGAAGAAGACACGCACAAAGACATTTGTGAAAAGTGCAACGAGATTTCCGCCGACATTCAGAACAACGGCATGGAGAGCGTCCGCCAGCAGTTTGCTGCTAATCGCATGCAGCATCTAAAAGAAGCCTTGTCAGCGGAACGTTCAAAGCCGACTTGGGGCGGTCCAAAGCATGAGTCTATTCGCGATGCCTCTAAGGGTTTCGGTGAAGCAAAAAGAGCGATTGCCCGCTTTCGTGGCAAGGAATGGAAAGAGGATTCCGTTCACCAGCAAGCGGCCGCCGCGACCAAAGGGGACGACTGGCTTGCCAGCCAATTGGAAGAAAGCCGTCAATACTACCGCTATCGCTGGCTCTATATGCTAACCGCGATTGTAGCGGCAGTTATTGCCATCGGTGCCGTTGGTGTGGATTACATGATCCTATGGAACGATGTGTTTGGCCAAACGCTGAAAGATGGTTTCGGCCGCTATAACTACACCTCTGCCGAAGCTTGGTCTGTCGCTGTGAAATCGGGCCAAGTATTGTTTGCCGCTATTGCCCTGCACTTTCTGCTGAAAGTAACGGGCGGGATTGGACGCGTTCTTTTGATCGTCGTCACTGCCGGTCTCGCCGGATGGATGCTCACGCACACTGGAACGATCATTGCGGATCAAAACCACGCTTCTTTGTCAAAGCACCTGCCGACCATGTCTGGTAGCTACAATAATGTTCCGGGAACCACCCCGCGTTTGAGCGATCAGATTGATCTTCACAGCTCGTACAGCAATGGGTCCCCCTCGCCATTTGTCGCTGGTATCCAAGGCCAGTCGGTTTATGCAACGAATGGCTTCTTGGCCCAACAACCCCAACAATTGGCAGTTTATCCGTCTGCCTATCTTGGCGAGCAAACGATCAATGGTGCGGCCGAATATATGCGGTCAAAACCCCAAGAGTCCTTTGCGGCGATCTTTATCATTGTTGCAACTGTTGCGGCTTTGTTCATCGGTATCGCTGAAAACAATGTTCGCAACTGGAAGCGCGCGCAGGACTACAAGAACCGACGCAACCAATATGTTGAGCTGCAAGCGCTGAAATTGCTTTCAGACCCTGATTGATCCCGCCTGCAGAGTAGAAAGACCCTATTCTCCGATTCACCACTTCGCAGATGACGGTGAATAGGGTTAATGTAGAGGGGCTGACCGAGACATCGGTCAGCCCATTTTTGTGGGTTCGGTGGGGAAATCTATTATGACGTCAAACTCAAAACGGCTGACATTTGTTCTCGGATTATTCTTTGCGGCGAGTGCATTGGTTGCCATGGGCCCACCCCCTTCGCAAGATGACGACGGCCTCCCCCCAGATCGCAAACAGCTGGTGATTGGCTTGGACTTGAGCAAAACCAATCCGCTGGCAAAGGACGAAGCCTTTGCTGGCAGGGCAGCGAACCGCGTGGCAGAACTCGTTTCCAATCTGCCGATGGGATCCTTGGTTAAGTTGCGGACATTCGGGGCATATAAATCGGCACAGAATCCGCTTGAGTTCGACACGCGTCTGTCCCTCGAATACACGCCTGCGCAATTGGCTGGCGAAGTGCAGCTGCTGATTGCATCCGTACCGAAAAGATTGGAATCCGGTGAATGGCGGGGCCAGATTCGCACGAACATTTTGACATTCCTTTCGGACATGAACCGCGTCACGGATTGCGCGGATTCGCCGACGACTTATCTGCTTGTGTCCGACGGCATTGAAGACTCAAAGCTCGCAAATCTCAGTCGGGCAGGTACGGACCGGGATCGGCTGCCCGCTCCCGATCCTGAAGAATTCAAAGGCTGTGCTGAACTTCAGATCTTGGGGCTAGGCCAAGGCGTGAAAGACCCGCGCCGCACCGATGAGCTGCGTGAGAAATGGCAGGCATGGTCTGATGCTGCCGGTATCGATGCATTCGTCGGATTGCACACTTGGTAGCTTCGACATGTACGCGTTCGTGATCCGCCGATTGGCTAGGTCCGAAGGGCTGCGCTTAGCCGACTTCCGCCAGCATGGCTTTTTCAGCCTCCTCGCATGAAACGAAGGACGGGCGCTGTCTGACACGTATGAGCCAGTTCGCCACGTCTGGATGGGCAGCGTCATCGACGCGCTCGTCGCCGATTTCGAGTTGGATCAAATGCGTCGCGATGGCAAGGTCCGCCACAGAAAATGTGTTGCCCACAAAAAAGTCGTCAGATCCCAATTGCTGCGTGAGAAAGTCAAGAACCGGCAGGATGCCTTCGGTCAATGCGGTGTTGACGGCGGCTTCGTCCGATTTTTCTCCCATGATTTTGGGTTTCACATAACGGTTGAAAAAGACGGTGCCCATGACGTCTGCCATCTTGTAGTCGGCGAATTCTTCGAGCCAAAGCGCCCGCGCATAGTCCTGCGCGCCGGATGGATACAGAGCCGGAGAAGGCACCGTCTTTTCAAGATAGGCGCAGATGACGGATGAATCGGAGAATCCAAAGTCACCATCGCGATAGGCGGGGATTTTGCCGACGGGACTGATGTCTTGAATTTCAGATTTGTCGCCAAACGGAAAGACAGGAACCAGGTCGTAATCGACGCCTTTTTCTGCCAGCGCGAGGCGTGCCTTGCGGACAAAGGGCGACAGGGGAACACCGTAAAGCGTAGGCATGACATGTCTCCAATGTGTGTCTGAAGCCGCGCTAAGTCTGTCATGAAATCGCTGCGGCTTTAAGCGGAGGGGCGTTGGAGAATTGCCGTCTTGCTGGCGAAAATCGACAACGCTCTTTCAAGGCTTGATTAATGCCGCGTTTGCTTAGACCGAGATGCGTTCCCCGTCCTTGAGAATGACGTATTGGCGGTCAGGTGCGTTGGCCGGGGTCTTGGTGCCGTCCTTGTCGAGGATTTGGGCCCCCTCTGGTGCGAACTGCACGATATAGGCTTTGCGCGTTGCGTCTGTTTGATTGGGGCCTGTTCGGTGCGGCGTGAGTGATGAAAACACAAGCGCGTCGCCCGCCTTTACGGGCGCTGCGACGCCTTTCTCATCGATCCCGCTCTCACCTGTAAAACAATCCCATCCCCACTTGGTCCATTTGTGATTAAGGGTGCCTTGGTGGTGAATGCCGGGCATCACCCAAGGGCATCCATTTTCGATGGTGGCGTCGGTCAGCGGAATCCAGCAGGTGACGTAGCTTTGCGGGGCTACAAATGTATAACCATTGTCTTGATGCCACGGGAACTGGCGTCCCGGCTGGGGACGCTTATAGACAGCTTGATCCCAATAGAGCCGAACATCGGGCCCAATAATGTCGTGACACAGATCTTGAAAGAAACGGGAAGCGCAAAAGCGCTTTGCGGCCTCACTTCGGGTTACAATGTGAACTGTGAAGTTGATGGCTCCCGCCTTGGCAATCATGAATTCACCGTTCGGCTGGCCTTCCAGGAACCTTTCCGATTCTTCCGTAAGCGGATCGATCTCGTTGGTTAGTTCCTGAAGCGATGTTTGCGGGATGACATCGCGCAGAATGATGTAGCCTTGATCGTCGAATTGCTTGGCCTGACGTTCGGTAAGCAAACGAAACGGACCCCGATGTTCGGTCCATTCAAATTCTGCATTCAAGGGATGTCTTTGAAAAGTCACGGTGCTAGGCTTCACTTGTCGATTTCTGTTGTCGAAAGACTAATGGTAGGCACCAAAGAAAGGAAGCGGGATGATCTACGTGCTGGACGAGGTGACCCTAAATCCCGGCGACATTCGCGCCTTCGCCGATCACTATATGCAGGACTATGCACCGGCTGCACGAAAACGCGGGATGACACTGGTCAATACGTGGTGCGCACCGGCGGCAGAGTTCAAAGATTTGCCCAATACCTTCATCGCCATATGGACGATACCCGACGCACCCTCTTGGTGGGGGATGCGCAATCGCGCGGCAGGCGATCCCGGCGTAAAAGCCTTTTGGGATGGTGTGGATGAACGGGCTCTGTCGCGTTCCAGGCGCTTTATGACGTCGCTCGGGGAAGAAGCCAAGGAGGCTGTCGATGTATAAGGAAACCTATCTGCTCAAACTCAACGATCCTGAGCAGAGCGAACAAATCATGAGCCAGCTTCGCGAGGTGGGTGAGGGCTCATCAGCAATCACACGCCACTTTTTGAGCAATCCGCTTAAGGGAAGTTTTCGTGGTGGCCACATTATGTGGCAACCGCAGTTTGAAAATGCAGAAGCCCACGCGACATTTCGTCGGGATGAAAGGGCGCAACAAAATTTGAACGCTGTGATTTCGGCCGAAAGCGGCATTTGCGGCTTGGTTGAACGCATTGCGTACACCTGTGCAAACGAAGGGTTTGCGGATCAAGCGCTCAAAGACGGTGTCTATCGTGTCCTGTTCATTCGGGTGGAACCGCACGCGCGTAAGGACCAGGTCGAACAGTTCGTGGACGATTTTTCCAAGATGGCCGGTTACATCCCAGCCATTCGTAATTGGGGCATGAACGCTGTCGACGAAGGCAGCGGCACTTATGGTTGGACCCACATCTGGGAGCAAGAATACCAAACGGTTGAGGGGCTCACTGACGATTACATGAACCATCCCTATCACTGGAGCCACATTGATCGATGGTTTGATCCAGAATGCGATTGCCGCATCGTTGGACCCAAAATCTGTCACAGTTTCTGCACCATCGATCACTCCATCATGGCGCATTAAAGTATGTGTTGCTTTCGGGCTTGACCCGAAAGCCTAGAGCAATTTGCCCTGGGTCCTCGTGTCAAGCACGAGGACGACACAGATGTTTGGTTCCAAGAACGCTGCGATTAATGTGTCATCCCCTCGAAAGAGGGGATCCATATCCCCTGCGATGAAATTTTTGGCCTAAGTGGTTATGGCTTCCCGGTTCACGCCTTCGGCGTGCCCGGGAATGACATCTGAATTGATTGATTGCTTCGTGGCGAATGCACTCAGGGTGCTTTTAGGTTTTGTTGGACATCGTCAGCCAGCGGCGTTTTCGCGTCTTTGTCCAGATGTCCTTTACCCGGGACGAAGTTCACTTCGAGTCGAAGCCCGTCGGGATCTTCGAACAGGATTGAATAATAACCCGGCGCCCATTCATCCTCTTGCGGCCCGTGCACAATCTTTGCGCCAAGCGGAACGCATTCTTTCTCAACAAATGTATTCAGTTCATCAATGCTCTCGCGGCTGCGTGCGCGAAAGCAAAGATGGTGAAAGCCGGCGCGATATTGATCATAGGCGGTGTCTTTGTGCTCGGCGCTTGCCGCGCGCACGCCGACGCCGGTGCGTCCACCGATGCAATAATAAAGCTCGTCCGTGACCACCAACGGCGTCATCTCAAAAAAGTCGAGCAGTTTCTTGTAGAAAGGCAGGCACTTGTCGAAGTTCTGCACAGTCAAATAGATATGCGCGATTCCATTTATTTGCATGGGGTCTTGGCCTTCTAGTCACGTTTTGCCGGACGCAGTGCGCCACAAAGTGGTGCGCCGCAGATCCGGGATCAAACGACGGTGTGTCGTGAAGATCCCGGGTCTGCAAAGCAACATTGTCATGTTGCAGTGCGCCCGGGAAGTCACAAGGTTAGCTTATTGCGGGACCCGGAATTTGAAAGATAAGAAATCTCACCATGTATCGATGCAAGGACGTTTCTTGCCTTCGCGTTTGGGCGGCGTGGGGACCGATCGCAAAGCGCGCGAAATCCAGAACCGCGACTCTTTCGGATCGATCACGTCGTCAATCTCGAAATAACTGGCCGTGCTGATCGCCTTGCCATGCTCGTACATGCGGTTGACCATTTTTTCGTAGAGCGCGGTGCGTTCTTCAGGATCTTCGAGGGCAGCAAGCTCCTTTCGGTAGCCAAGTTTCACAGCGCCTTCCAGACCCATGCCGCCAAACTCGCCGGTCGGCCAGGCAATAGTAAAGAAGGGCGCCTTGAAGCTGCCTCCCGCCATCGCTTGGGCGCCAAGACCATATCCCTTGCGCAAAACAATGGTCATCATGGGGACGGTGATACTAGCGCTGTTGACGAACATGCGCGCGGCATGGCGCACGAGCGCCGTTTTCTCGACTTCCGGGCCCACCATGATTCCCGGCGTATCGCAGAGGAAGACGAGCGGAATATCAAAAGCATCGCACAAGGTCATAAACCGCGTGGCTTTGTCCGCACCCGGACTGTCAATGGCACCAGCCAAGTGCGATGGGTTGTTGGCGATGATGCCGACCGGGCGGCCTTCAATGCGTGCAAAAGCAGTGACCATACCTAGGCCGAAGTCACGGCGCAGCTCCAGCACCGATCCGTCGTCGGCCAGCGTTTCAATCACGGCCCGCACGTCATACATACGGAGCCGGTTTTCGGGGATGATGGTACGTAGCAAACGTTGATCTGCACACGTCCAATCCTTGATCGGTCCTTGGAAATAGGACAGATATTGTTTGGCAACATTAACCGCCTCTTCTTCATCCTTGACGGCAATATCGACAACGCCATTCCCCACTTGCACATCCATGGGGCCAACTTCTTCCGGTCGGAACACGCCGAGCCCGCCGCCCTCAATCATTGCCGGGCCGCCCATACCGATGTTCGAATTTTCCGTGGCGATGACCACATCGCAGCAGCCAAGAAGGGCGGCATTGCCTGCAAAGCAGCGGCCCGAATTGATCCCGACCATCGGCACGAGACCGGAAAGCTTGCCCCAATAGTTGAAGGCCCAGCAATCGAGGCCCGCGCCGCCAATGCCGTCCGTGTCCCCGGGCCGGCCGCCGCCGCCTTCCGTAAAGAAGACAACGGGCAGACGCCATTGTTCGGCAATATCGAACAGCCGGTCTTTCTTGCGATGGTTTTGGCCGCCCTGCGTGCCGGCAAGCACCGTGTAGTCGTAAGAGAGAATTGCGCAACGGGCCTGTTCGTCATCAAACAGCTCGCCGTTCACACTGCCCACGCCGGCAATCATGCCGTCGGCCGGCGTGCGGTCAATCAGATCTTGAAGTTCTCGCCGCCGGCGCTGCGCCGCAACTACCAAAGGCGCATATTCAATGTAGGTGCCGGGATCGCAAAGATGCGCAAGATTTTCGCGTGCTGTGCGTTGCCCCGTTTTACGACGGCGGGCCACGGCATCGGGCCGGTTTTCGTCGTAACCCTTGCCATGCCGGTCGATCACCTCGCGCAGGTCAGGACGGATATGATCAAGGTCGACCTTCTCGACTTGTGTGATTTCTTGGGCGCCAACCTCGCCCTCTTCGATGAACAGTAACGGGTGGCCTTCATACACCGCGTCTTCAGGTGCAATCGTGATTTCGCGAACCGTGCCACTGACCGGGGCCTCGATCACATGTTCCATTTTCATGGCTTCCATGACTAAGACTTGTTGGCCCGCATGGACCGTGTCGCCCGCGCCCACATCAAGACTCACGATCGTACCCTGCATCTGTGCAATAACGGGTTCGGTGCCGTCAGGTCCGATTATGTCAGATGAAACCGGCACCGCTTCGACTGGTGCACTCAGATCCGCGCTCGTCTCATCGCCTTTGCCGTGGGCCAGAACGGCTAATGGGTCAGAAGTATCCACTTTCACACCGGCTCGCGCCCGCGCACCTGCCGCGTTTGCGGAGGCAAAATAAAGCTGGCGGTGTTCGCTTGTGGCTAGCAGCGTGGAGAGATTGCCATCAATAAAGCCCGTGTAGAAATTCCCGGCTGCGAAACTGGGATGACTTAAAATGCTCTGCAAGAAACCCGTATTCGTAGCAACACCTTCTGTTTTGACTTCTGACAATGCGCGATAGGTCTTGTCGGCTGCTTTCTTGAAAACATCCGAGGACGAATGAACGATCAGCTTGGCCAACAATGAATCGTAATTGGGATTGGTGCGATACCCTGTGTAGCCGTAGGTGTCGACGCGGATGCCAGGACCGGAAGGGGGGTCAAAGGACGAAAGAAGCCCACCTGCTGGTCGGACCTGACCATCCGCTGCCATGGTTTCCATATTGACACGTGCTTGAATCGCGTAGCCGCGCGGGTTGGGAATAGAAGCCTGTTGCAAACCGAGTTGTTCAAGTGTCTGTCCTGACGCGATCAGCAATTGTGCCTGCACAAGATCAAGTCCCGTCACGGCTTCCGTTACGGTGTGCTCAACTTGCAGCCTTGCGTTCGCCTCAATGAAATAGAAATTCGATTCGTCTGAGAGGTTTTCCGAATCGACCAGAAATTCGATCGTACCCAGACTTTTGTAGGATACAGATTCACCGAGTTGCACCGCGGCCGAAAGGATCTTGTCGCGCAATTTGGCGGGCAAGTTCGGTGCCGGCGCGATTTCAATGATCTTCTGATTGCGCCGCTGGGTTGAGCATTCACGTTCCCAAACATGCACAATCTTGCCGGAGCCATCACCGATAATTTGAACTTCGATATGGCGTGCATGGGGGACGAGTTGCTCGACATACACATCGCCATTGCCAAACGCCGCCTTGGCTTCGGACGCACAACGTTCCAGCGCTTCGTCAAGTTCAGCATCGCTCAGGACGGCGCGCATGCCTCGGCCGCCGCCACCCGCGATCGCTTTGACCATAACTGCGCCGCCATTGCTGCCGCTTAGAGATGCCATAAATGCATGCGCCTGATCCGCGCTTGTACGTCCTTCCGTTCCTGCCAGCACGGGAACGCCGCACTTCTGGGCTAAGGCGCGCGCCTCGGCCTTATCGCCAAATTGAGACAAGGTTTCAGGACTGGGGCCAACGAAAGTGAGGCCCGCTTCCGCACAAGCGCGTGCGAAGTCTGCATTCTCACTCAAAAAGCCATAGCCGGGATGAATGGCGTCGCAGCCACTTTCCGTCGCCACTTTCACAATTTGGGAAATATCCAGATAGGCTGCCGCGCCGCGTCCTTCCAGCAAAACCGCCTCGTCGGTTTTACGTGTGTGCAAAGACTGTCGATCGTCCTCCGGAAAGACGGAAACGGTTGCGATATCAAGATCGGCGGCAGCGCGCGCAATACGGATTGCGATTTCGCCGCGATTGGCGATCAAGAGTTTTGTAAGGCTCATACGGACGTCTCGTTTTTGAATGCTGAGTTTTGAATGTCTGATCCCAGAGTCCTATTGGGCTTGGGCGTACGCCGCAAGGGACCCGTAGCGATTTTGAAATAGATCACCACCGAAACTGGGCTTCTTCCTGTTAACGGCCGTTGGGGTTTGCTAGGTTTTTCCAAACCGTAACAGTCAGCAGGCGAGGAACTCCCATGATCGATCTCTTTTATTGGCCGACGCCCAACGGCAAGAAAGTCACCATTTTACTTGAGGAAACAGGGCTTCCCTACAAAGTGGTGCCGCTCAACATCGGGATGGGGGATCAGTTCAAGGACGCGTTTCTCAAAATCTGTCCGAACAATCGTATGCCGGCGATGACCGATCACGACCCGATGGGCGGTGGCGCGCCGATTTCGATCTTCGAGTCCGGCGCCATGATGATGTATATCGCTGAAAAGGCCGGAAAGTTCTTACCCCAAGACCCGCGCGGCAAATATGCCGTCACGCAATGGGTGATGTGGCAGATGGCGAACCAGGGGCCGAAGACGGGTGAGTGTGGTCATTTCCGTCGATTGGGCGATCGGCGAGGGGATCAATCCTATGCCATCGAGCGGTTTACGGATGAAGTGAATCGTATGTACGGCGTTTTGAACAATCAGCTTTATGAAACGAAATACATTGCCGGCGACGAGTACACGATCGCTGACATGATTTGTTATCCCTGGACCGTGAACTGGGAAGGCCAGGGACAAGACATCAACGAGTTCAAATATTTCAAACGTTGGTTTGAAGAGATGGGCGATCGCCCCGCTGTGCAGCGCGGTATGGAAGTTGGCAGTGATTTGCGCGTTGATTACGAAAAGTTGCCTAAAGAAGAACAAGAGCGACTGATGAAGCTGCTCTATAACCAACGCGCCCGGCCAGCGCCGGCGTGAGCGTTTCATTCTATGTGTCATCCCGCAACGAGCGCGTGCGGGATGACATTGAGAGTCTGGCGCTCTGCTTGTGCTACCCCTCCAGTTCCTCCTTCAACAGCTCCAACCGCAGCCATTCTTCTTCCATTGCACCTAATGCCGTTTCAAGTTCGGTTAGTTTCTTGCTGGCTTCATTGAAACGTGCGCCATTGCGTTGAAATAGAGATGGGTCAGAAATCTCTTTCTGCAGCGCTTCGATTTCTTGCTGTGCGATTTCCATCTCTCGCGGCAGCGTCTCTAAAGCATGTTTGTCTTTAAACGACAGCTTTTGTTTTGAGGTAGGTTTTTCCCGCGTCGACGCCTTGGTGGTTTTGTGCTTGGCCGTTTTCTCCGTCGCGGACTGTTTGGTTGGCGCTTCTTGACGGCGGAGCGTCATCATATCCGAATAGCCACCGGGATATTCCGTCCACGTTCCATCCCCGTTTGGCGCCACAATAGATGTTGCAACACGATCCAAGAAATCGCGGTCGTGACTAACGACCAGGACCGTCCCCGAATAATCGCTCAGAAGTTCTTGGAGAAGATCAAGTGTTTCAAGATCGAGATCGTTGGTTGGCTCATCAAGCACCATCAGGTTGGATGGTTTTGCCAACGCTCGCGCCAGCATCAGCCGATTCCGTTCACCGCCCGACAGTTTGGTGATCGATGTGCGCGCTTGTTCCGGTGCGAATAGGAAATCTTGCATGTAGCTGTAGACATGCTTCTTTTCTTCACCCACGGCGACCATTTCGCCGCCGCCACCGGTTAGTGCATCCTTCAGCGTCCAACTTGGATCGAGACTTTCTCGGCGCTGATCCAAAGTCACCATTTCAATGTTGGCCCCATGCCGGACCGAGCCTGCGTCCGGCGCGGCGTTTCCGATCAGCATGTTGAGTAGGGTCGTTTTGCCTGCGCCATTGGGACCGACGATGCCGACGCGGTCACCTCGGTCGACTAGAAGATCAAAACTTTTCACGAGTGCGGTGCCATCGTAAGACTTGGTCAAGCCTTCGGCTTCGATGACGAGTTTACCGGATCTCTTTCCCTCAGCGGCTACCAGCTTCGCAGATCCGACAGGGCGTTTTTCCGTCCGCCGTTCTTCGCGCAACGCATGCAAAGCGCGCAGACGTTTTTGGTTGCGCTTGCGTCGCGCGGTGACGCCATAGGTCACCCAATGTTCTTCAGCGACAATCTTGCGGTCGCGTTTGTGACGCTCAAGTTCTTCTTGTTCCAGAATGGTGTCGCGCCAGTCTTCAAAATGCTTAAAGCCGCGCTGCATCAAACGCGATTGTCCAAGGTTGAGCCAAAGCGTCGAAGTGGACATGGTCTCCAAGAATCTCCGGTCGTGACTGATGATGACCATGGCGGCGTTGTTGGACCGCAGCTCGTCCTCAAGCCACTCGATGGCTGGCAGGTCGAGATGGTTCGTCGGTTCATCCAGCAACAAGATGTCGGGCGCAGGTGCCAATGTGCGGGCCAGTGCGGCGCGCCTGGCCTCGCCGCCGGAGACAGAAGCGGGATCTTCATTGCCGATGAGTTGAAGCTTTTCGAGCAGGTGTTGTGCGCGATGGGGATCGTCCCCTTCGGTCAGTCCTTCCTGGACATAGTCAAGGATAGTCTTATGGCCCGATAGGTCGGGTTCCTGGGGGAGATACCGGATCGTTGTGCCCGGTTGCAGGAAACGTTCTCCTTGGTCGGCCTCAACAAGTCCCGCCGCAATCTTGAGCAAAGTCGACTTGCCCGACCCATTGCGCCCGACCAGGCAAATCTTGTCACCTTCAGACACAGAAAGCTCGGCACCTTCAAGCAGAGGATCTCCGCCAAAGGTCAGATGTATGTCGTTCAGGATGAGGATCGGTGGTGCCATAGCGGGTTCATTTAGGGGGGCTGCACCGAAAGGGCAAGGGTGCTAGATCATCCCGCATGAGTGAAACGAGTCGAGCTGAAGCGGGGCCAGCGATCTATGTCGATGGCGACGCGTGCCCCGTGAAGGAAGAAGTCTTTAAAGTCGCTGAGCGGCACGGATTGACGGTCTATGTGGTCAGCAACCAGGGCTTTCGGCCACGCGGGGCCCTGATCAAGCAGATTCTGGTCGCGCAAGAACCGGATGCGGCAGACGATTGGATCGCGGAACATATTTCGGAAGGTGACATTGCGATCACGGCGGATATCCCGCTGGCGGCGCGCTGCATCGAGAAACAATCCTTGGTGTTGGGACCAACCGGAAAGCCGTTCACGGAACAAAGCATTGGCATGGCCTTGGCCATGCGGGACCTCAAGAACCAGCTTCGCGAAGAGGGCCAGATCAAGGGATATAATGCATCGTTCTCGAAAAATGATCGGTCACGTTTCTTGCAGGAACTGGATCGGCTGATCCAAAAGGCAAAGCGCAGCTAGTGTCGCGCTGGCATTGGCATGAGCGTTCTGTTGAAGACCTGTAATCTCAAAAGAACCAGAAGCCGCCTTCGAGATCATCACGGCAGCGACTCAATTGACGGTCATAAACTGCTGTCTGTGACGTTACACGGCTGGCAACGCGTTTGAGCCGGCTCTTTCGTTTGTAGGTTCCACGTTTAAAACCGCCTTGGCCCTCATGGTATGCAAGATATTGCGAATACGCGTCGTCACGTTGAATACCGATTTCCCGTGCACTCTTGTCGATATACCAGCCCACGAAATCAACAGCATCGCCGAAATCATCCCGGTCGGCGCCGCTGCGCCCTGTAGCGCGTTTGTAAGTCTTCCAAGTGCCATCGACTGCTTGCGCATATCCGTAGGCGCTGCTGGGCCGGCCAAGAGGGATAAGGCCTAAGAATCTTTTGCGCTTGGGCTTAGCATCATCGACGAATCCGCTTTCCGCCTTGAGGATTGCAAGTTGGAGAGATATCGGTGCCCCCCAACGCTTTTCGGATTTTTTGGCAGCTTTGTACCAACTGCGCTTCTCGTCAAAGATATCGCAAATGTCTGCGGGATTGTCGGGTACAGAGGTGCAGCCACCGATGGCCAGCATGACCACAAGACCACACACAAAAGACATTCTGGTCACTCTTCCAGTACGCATCTTTCCACCCAAACGAAACATAACACGAAGCGACGTTAGGCGGCAGCCGTAAACAATGCCCAAAAGATAAAATTGTAGAGATTGAATGTGCCACTCACATTGACGCTCTATCCGATACGCGGGACAACATGGGAAACAAATTCTAAAGGGAGGCGCGCAAATGCTGAAACTGGTCTACTGCCTACGCCGGAAAGACGATGTCACGCCGGAAGAATTCTATCGCACCTGGCTCAAGGATCACGGCCCGCTGGTCAAAAGCTTTGCGAAAGCCATGAATGCCAGCCGCTATGTGCAAAGCCACACATGCATGCCTGAGGCCAATGCTAATCTCATCGCTTCGCGCGGCCTGGAAGACCCTTACGATGGCATCACGGAAGTGTGGTGGAACTCACGTGAAGATTTTGAGGCAGGGTCTGCGACCGAAGAAGGCCGCAAAGCCGCCAAAGCGCTGCTCGAGGACGAAAGCCGTTTCATCGACTTCGCCCGCTCCCGCGTGTTCATGACCGAAGAACACGAGATCTTCAATTACGAATAGCGCGTCACAATTCAGCCGGAATGTGTTTTCACTTTTGCATCCATGACTGGTAGATTGGATCGTGTTCTCTTTTTTGTCTACGTGCTGGGTTTGTTGGTTGGGGCAGCGTTTATTGTCGATCTAATTGTCCAAACTGTAAGCCTTCACGGCAAAGAATACGCGGATTCAGCGAACGCGCGAATACGCGCTATTTTGGCCGGGTCTCTTTTGACCGTGTTGCACGTGGGTTATCTCTTGCGGCGAGGGTTTCGTATCAGTTCGCCGTTCATCTACGCGGTGTTTTTTCCAGTTGTCCTGATTTCATTCAGCTCGATTCTACGGTTGCTAGGCAAGTCCATAATAGCTCCGGACGAAATGTGCGAACCGTTGGCGTACGGAACCATTTGGTTGGTGCTGATCACGATCATCCCGATCGCATTGCTGCACTTCACCACCAGGCGGCTTCGGTAGTAACAAGTGGTTTCAGGTCTTGTCATTACCCGGCGAGCGACTTTGTCGCGCAGTCCGGGTAATCCATCTCATTGGATATCAAACAAGTGTGTGGATCGCCCGGAATACTCCGGGCGATGACAAAGAACCGATGCTACCGCTTTTTTTCGTCGGTTGTGCGGTAGTCGCCGAAATCGCGATCCCGGTTTGACAGCGCTTTGTTCAATCCACCTTCGGCCATCTCTTTAAGATGTGCGCGTGTTGATTGGGTATAGGTGGCAAGCGCCTGCATTTCCGTTCCTGCCCGCAAACCGGCGCGAATGCCCATCGCGTCCATCTGCCTGTGCACGGCACGTTTGTTGAATTGTTGAATATCGGTCGGAACCCGCGCGACACGCTCAGCCATTTCCAGCACTTGATCTTCAAGTTCATCGAGCGGGAAAGACCGGTTCGCGAACCCGCTTTCGACCGCTTCTTTGCCGGAAATGGAATCACCGGTAAGCATCATTTCCATGGAGCGGCGCAACCCGACAATCCAGGGATAAAACTGGTTGTCCGGCGGGCTGATCGCGCGAACAACGGGATACCCAATCTTCGCGTCCTCCGCCACATAAACAAGATCGCACGCCGTGGCCAACTCGGTGCCCCCCGCCAGGCAATAACCGTGGACTTGCGCGATGATCGGCTTGGCGAGATCCCACATATGGAAAAAACCTTCCACCACATGGCGCGGCCAATTTCCGATGCCGCCCGCGCTATAGAAAGGCTGGTTTTTTGCGACATTGGAAGACAGGTCATATCCGGCAGAAAAACAAGGACCCGCGCCACGGATGATCATCACACGGACATTTTCATCTTGGTCGCCCGTTTCCAAAGCGTGAAACAATTCGGCGCGCAGAGGGTTCGACAGAGGATTTCTTTTTTCAGGCCGGTTCAGCGTGATGCGCTTCACCAGGGGGCGTGGTTCATCAACCAAAATTAATTCGTAGTCCATCGTGTCCTCACTCTGTTGTGCGCTCGGTCCTGAGAAAACAATCGCTGGCTTAGCCAACAATTGCAATGGCATGTCTGACTTCTCAATAGCTGACGGCGTATCGTTCAACTGTCTGCAGGTCGGGCACCACACCAAGTCCGGGTTCTTCAGAAAGTTTTGCAGATCCATCCGAAATCTTGTTAAGAGGGCCACAAAGATCGGTCCGCAACGGGTTCGGATTTGCATCAATCTCCAAAGCCCCGTCACCTCCGACGGCTGCCAGTACGTGGGCAGAAGCCAGTAACCCAACACCGCCGCCCAGATAGTGCGGGCAGTAACATGCGCCTGAAGCGATAATGCGCTTACCAAGTGCAAAACACTGACTGATACCGCCCCACTTAGCGAGGTCAGGTTGCACGATGTGCAAGACGCCGGATTGGAGTGCGCGTTCAAATGCGAGACCGTTTGCAATGTTTTCACCGGCCGCAAGGGGAATGGGGGCTACATGTTTGAGGGCGTTCCACTCGGACCATGGGCGATCCGCACGTAAGGGCTCCTCGATCCAATCAAGATTGAATTGGGTGAGTTCAGCGCAGTGCGATTGCGCTTCGGTAAGGGACCAAGCTTGATTCGCATCGGCCATCAGTTGAGCGTCGCCACCTAGCGTCGCGCGCAAAGTGCGTAAATTATGAAGATCGCGCTCAAGGCCAAATCCGATTTTGAGTTTAAAGCGCGTATGCCCTTCCGACTGTTTTTCGGCCGCTAAGATTTCTGGCGAGGTCGGGTTGAGCCCACTGGCATAAACATCAATCACCGGATTCGTGCCTCCCAGATACCGCCAAAGCGGTTGCTCGGCTTTGCGTGCACACAAATCCCACAGGGCCGCATCCAATCCAGCGATCACTTGTGCGAAGGGACCTGGTTCGCCACTTTGAAGCGCAAGGATTTCCGTCGCCGCTGTCATCTGCGCAAATGCGTCTAACGGCGTGGAAAATTCTTGCTGCGTAAGGATGGGAGCAAAGACGTTATCGATAAGCCTTGCACGGTGTTCCGCGCCCACGGCGGGGAAATTGCACCAGACCTCGCCCAAGCCGTGAACGCCATCGGTATCTTCGACATCAACCAAGACCATGGGGCGGTCGGTCATCGTGCCGAATGAAGTTTGCACCGGCACATCGAGCGGATACCGAAAGACGTGGGGCCGAACCGCTAGGATTTGGATCGACTGTGTCATAGGTTTGTTCTGTGGTTCGTCGCGTTGCTGTGCCGGATTTCGAAGGCGGTGCACGAGGCTTTGGCAGAAAAGAGGGCATACGTGGCGCGCGCAGAATATGCCTATATCATTGTAGGGGCGGGCAGTGCAGGTTGTGTGGTCGCCAATCGGCTGTCTGCAGACCCGCAATGCCGGGTCCTTTTGCTTGAAGCGGGTGGCTGGGACCGGAACGTCTGGCTTCGGCTGCCTGTTGGTTACTTCAAAACGATTTACGATGAGCGATTTTCCCGTCTGTTTCCGACCGAACCGGGCGAGGGGACTGCAGGTCGAGCCATCACGTGGCCGCGCGGGCGCATTGTAGGCGGATCAAGCTCCATAAATGGACTGATCTTTATTCGCGGGCAGCGGGAAGACTTTGACGATTGGGCGGCATTGGGAGCAACGGGGTGGGACTATCAATCTGTGCTCCCCTATTTTCGCCGGCTTGAACGTGTGAACGGCGTACCAAACCAATATCGCGGTGCACAGGGCGAAATGCCCATATCAGGATTGCGAAACGACCATCCTATCTGTCAGGCATGGGTCGATGCGGCGATCGCCCATGGGCTGCCCAGAAACGAAGATTTCAATGGTGAGACAACATATGGTGCCGGCGCTTATCAATTGAGTTTGGGTTCCCGTTGGCGTGCGAGTTCTGCAGCCGCCTTTCTGCATCCGGTGCGGAAGCGTTCCAACCTGAAGGTTATGACGGCTACTCAAGTTTCCCGCGTTAAAGTTGAGAATGGGCGCGCTGTTGGTGTCGAGTGGACCTTGAATGGCGAAGACGGGTCCGCCTTTGTGAGTGGAGAAGTCATTCTCTCAGCCGGCGCGATACAATCACCACAGCTTCTTCAACTCTCCGGCATTGGTCCTGCCGACCTTTTGCGGGCGCATGACATTCATATCTGTGTTGATGCGCCAGAAGTCGGCGGCAACCTTCAGGATCACTATCAAGCCCGAACAATCGTGCGCTTGAAGGAACAGAAATCTCTAAACGATGATGTACGTCATCCGTTGCGCTTGGCTGCAATGGCTGCCGAATGGCTGTTCTATGGACGAGGTCCCCTGACGGTGGGGGCAGGACAAGTTGGAGGCGCGGCCTGTACTGAATTTGCCGTGAATGGGCGGCCGGACATTCAGTTCAATGTCATGCCCCTTTCGGTGGATGCGCCGGGTAAGCCTCTTCATCGCTACTCAGGATTTACGGCGTCGGTTTGGCAGTGTCACCCGGCCTCAAGAGGACGCATTGATATTAAGTCAAATGATCCATCCGTCGCGCCGCGGATTACGCCGAACTATCTTAGTGAGGAAATTGATCGAAAGACGATGGTTGCCGGTGTGAAAGTGCTCCGAGAGATTTACAGGCAACCAGCATTCGCCGAGCTTTGGGAAGAGGAGGTGTTACCGGGTGCACACGCCGCATCCGATGAGCAAATTCTTGACTTCATCCGAAAGGAAGGGGGCACGGTATTCCACTGTGTTGGAACCTGCCGCGCAGGCAGTGATGACCGAGCCGTTGTCGATCCCAGTTTGAAAGTGCAAGGGGTCGAGGGGCTCCGCGTTGTCGACGCGTCCATCATGCCGAAAGTCACGTCGGCTAACACGAATGCGCCGTCGCTTATGATTGGCGAACACGGTGCCGATCTCATTCTAAGAGATCGGCACTAAATGCGCTTTGTTTAGCAGGTTTGAGAAAACCCGCTATAGCGCGATCAGGTTAAGTGGAATCCGGTTAATCGCCGAGATCTCTTGGTCGCGCGACCAACCGTGAATCCCCAAGCGCTTTGGGGCATGATCACGTTTCTGTGAAACATGATCATGCTTTAAGGGGTTCCACCAAGCAAACGCTGATAGGCATCGATCAAAGTCGCATAGGGTGGCACCCGATGCAGACCTTGTTCGCCATCCAATTCGAAATTCTGCTTAATTTCGAAATGAAGATGGATCGTGGTGGCCGGTGTTCCAGAGCTGCCAAGGTTTGAGACCTTGCCGATGGGTTGGCCGCGCGTGACCGTATCCCCATATCCGACCGTTACCGACGACATGTGCAGATAATTGTAATAGGTCGTCTCATCGTCGGATTGGATCTGAACAAGGTGGGCCGCCGTCGCAACGACGGTGCCGTCCTCAGCGGCAACGACGACTGTTGTGTCGTTTTCACATGTGGCGCCGCGAATATCGACACCTTGATGCCCCTTATCGCTCGGGCAAAAGCCATTCTTCCAATTGCGGTTTTCGCAAAAATTATCTTGCCACGGATAGTTATAGTTTGAAAAATCGCATTGATTGAACTCGAGAATGGCGTTGCCCTCGCCATCAGTGCCGATGCGGGGGTTTTCCGGCGACTCGACGCCACCGCCATTGCGATAGACCTGCGAATTCAAAAAAGCAGGAGCTGTTTCTATGGGAAAGCGTAAGCCTTCTCTATAGTTTGTCGAGTCAGCAAAGCCGCTTCCTGAACTTGGGATGAGCTCTCCCGCCGGCTTAAATGTGAAGCCGCCGTCATCGGCCGGTGGTTCCGGATCGGGCTCCGGTTCAGGATCGGGTTCCGGCTCGGGCTCAGGTTGTGGATCCGGCTCAGGGTCGATCGGATCTGTCGTATCCGGCACATCCGGTTCCTGCGGCGCCTCGCTTGGACCGTTGAACAGGGCGACGACAAAAGCCGCCAGAATGATCAGCCCGGCGACAAGATTGAATGAGTTATTCATTTCCTGCCTCCGCGTTTGGTTCGTTGACGATCAGCATGCGATCGCACATCTCAAGAATCTTTGGCGGTGTCATGCAGCGGCTGTCTCCTTCTTCTGCGCTGCAAGTCACGAGGATGGAATACGCACATCCGAACTTTGAGAAATTGAGCTCAATGCCATAATCGGATTCGACGATTTCATACGGCGCGTTGAGCCGTGTCATCATACGCCGCTTGGACTTCAAACGAGCGATTTCTCGTGCCGCCATGCCCGGCGTTGCTTTTGGATCGAGGGCGGCACACGATCCGGTTACCGTGACGATCACCACTTCATTCACCGGCGATTGAGAGCTGAAAGAGATTTTTTTGCCGATAAAGCCGGTTTTTTCTTCTCGGGTGAATTCTTGCGGAATTAAAACAGGTGCGCCGACCTTCGCTGTTTTCTGCTTAAGCTCAGCTATTTTCTCCCGCATCTTCGGATAACCACCAGCAGTCGTCGTCTGGTACTGATACATGATCTCGATGGGATCGATTTCGCCTGCCTCGCGGGCTTTTTTTACGGCTTGCCATATGGGGCCGCGTTCAGGCGGGGGCGGCGGTGTCCGGATCTGCAGCTCAGGAAGATCAAGCGTTCCATTCGCAGGAAGTTGAATTGTTTGGGTGCCCGTCTGTCCGGTCTGGCCAGTCTGTCCGGTCGGTTCTTGCCTTTGGGCGCTGACCTCGGCGCTCTGTGCTGCAATCGCAATCAGCGCGGCCAAGGCCACGACTGTTTTTGAACGCATCGCTTGATCCCCCATTCTGCATCAACTGAGCTAAATCGTAGCGATTTACGGGGGGAAATTAAACCAAAGAAGGTGTCAATATTCTGTCACTCACGCGGATTTGCGTGAACATTGCGTGGCAAGCCAAAGAATGGACTCTTGTTCCTCAACGCCATTCTGCAGAGGGAACGGGACAAAAAATGGCCCAAACGCACTGTTTTGGGCCATTTTTGGGTTTGGGCCATTTCGGCCGATCTTAGATGTAAGCCGTTTCTTTTGTGGGCTTAACCGAAAGCACGAATCGGGTCTGTTTTTCCATCCCATTTTTCGTGTTCTGCGCGCAATGTGTCGAACAAGCCAACAACGCCTGGATTCCGCTCATACACTTCGACAAAGCCGCCCAGGTCTTCGCGTGCATCCATATAGGCGACATGGCCGCTTGCAATCAGGGTGGTGACGGCCTCGTAGCCTTCTTTTTCGAAGTCGCTTTTGGCAGCGTCGAAATCGTCGACAAGAATGGCCCAGTGGTGAAAGCCTTGTTCGCCCTTCTTGAACACATCGCGGTACACGGACGGTTTGTCATCATGCTGCTGCACCAATTGAATGTGCGCGGCGCCCGCTTGACCAAACGCATAGCTCACATCGATCGGCATCGGCTCGCCGCGATATTCCGTGCTGTCTATAACGATATGGTCCATCAGAAAAAAGGGTCCCGCACCGAACATCTTCGTCCATTTGGCACAGGCCGCCTGAATGTCATTCACGACATAAGCATATTGTTCAACGTTATATTTCTTAATTGTTGTCATAATTCAACTTTCGTTTGCGTGAGGAGTATCAAGCGGCTTTTTCAATAAGGTTTTTCAGCTGGTCGACATTTCTTGCCCGGTCGTCGGCGGTTTTTCCAACGACAGAGACATTGAGGCATGTCACACCTGACTCTTTGTATTTCGCAATCTGATCAGCCACGAATCCTTCTGGGCCGATCAAAGAAGTCTGTTCGATGAACTCTGCAGGAATCGCCGCGGCGGCTTCGGTTTTCTTGCCGGACAAAAAGAGGTCTTGAATTTCTTTCGCTTCTTTCTCGTAGCCGTAGCTGGCAAATACGTCATTGTAGAAGTTCTTGTTGCGCGCGCCCATGCCGCCAATATAGAGCGCGGACATGGGCCGTCCCTGGTCGCGCAAATGTTCCAGTCCTTCACCAATGCCAACAGCACCTCCTGCATAAACTTCTAACGGACCGCGGCTTGGGTCACGTTTCGCCTTGCCGGCTGCCAATGCATCTTTCCAAAGATGATTGATATTGCCGGGCACGAACATGGTCGGCAACCAGCCGTCAGCAATCTCGGCGGTCATCTCAACGCTCTTTGGCGTCAGGGAGGCAACCGTGATTGGAATATCGTTGCGGTTCCCCGGCGTGATCATTTTGAGCGGTTTGCCAAGACCGGTCCCCTGGCCTTCTGGAAGGGGAATATGATATTTCTTGCCGTCATGAGTAAGACGTTCGCGCGCCCAGACCTTGCGGCAGATTTCGATGATCTCGCGGGTCCGCGCAAGCGGCGCGTCATAGGGCACCCCATGCCAACCTTCAATCACTTGTGGACCGGAAGCGCCTAATCCAAGAATGGCGCGGCCGCCGGAGACATGATCAACACCGGCTGCCGTCATCGCGAGGAGAGCCGGCGTGCGCGAATAGATCGGAAGGATACCGGAACCAATCTGCACACGGCTGGTTTTCGCGGCGAGATATCCCATCATACTGACGGCATCGAAACGATACGCCTCCGCAACGAAAACAACGTCAAGTCCCGCTTTTTCGAGTTGCACGACTTCTTCTGCTGTTTCGATGTAATCGCCGGAATAATTGAGCAGGGTTGATATTTTCATGGATTCAGTTCCTCACCGATTTTTCGCATAAATGTGCGCTGACTTTTGCCCGTCTTATAGAGCAAATTTTTGAGGTTGTATTCACCGATTTGACGTGAAAATCGCGTGCAAAATTGCACGGCAACTGAGAAGCAGACTAAATATTCGACGCGCAGTTACAGGCATGAATCGAAATCTGATGCGCAAATGACCGTTCAGAGATTATGCGTCATGCAGGCGCCGACGCCCGATTAGGAGCGACGAGAAGAATGGGAGGAAGCCATGCGCCGGGTCGCCCAGCGACCGGCCTCGAACAACTCATCCACAAGATCTTCGTCGCTAACGGCACGGGCGATGGCCATTGCTCCAACACAAGTTGCGACGGTCGCTAAGGCTGCTTTTCTTTTCTCCCGGCCTTTTAGGTCGATGCGATCAGCCAAAGCATCGGCAAGGTCGGCAACAATCTCGGTGTACGTTGTTCGAATGGTTTCGTTCGATTTAGCAACATCGTTGGAGAGTCCTGCCATCGGACATCCGCCCGATGCACTGTCGCGATGTTCTTTTGACAAGTAGAAATCAACGGTCTGTTGACGCCAAGACGCCGGTTCTTTGCTGCCGGTTTCCTCGTGCTTACGTAAGATCGCCGCGAACACGATCTCGCCGACGACTTCATTGAACAAGTCATCCTTCGATGAAAAGTGTGCATAGAATCCGCCGCGTGTCAGATCCGCGTCGGCCATAATGGCGTCTATGGTGACACCATCATATCCCTCCGTCTTGAACAGTCGGCGTGCGCTTTCGACAATCCGGCGCCGCGTTTCTCTTTTATGTTCTTTGCTCAGCGGCACTTCTTTGCCCCGTTTCTGTTGCGACAATTCACTGATGCGTATTTGGGTCTTGTGAATTTTATATGATAATTATAATATGACGTATATCATATTTAAAGGATGGCATGATGAAACTCTATGATGCGCCGGCGCCGAACCCTCGCCGGACCCGAATATATGTTGCCGAAAAAGGCATCGACATCGATGTGGTGACACTCGATTTTTCTAAGGGCGACACACAGAAGCCGGAATTTCTCAAACTAAATTCACAAGGGTTGGTCCCCGTGCTCGAACTTGATGATGGGCGCGCCATTTGCGAAAGCGTGGCTATATCCCGCTATCTGGAAGAGCTTTATCCGGATCCGCCCTTGTTTGGCGTCGATGCTGTGGACCGCGCGATGGTCGAGATGTGGAATAGGCGTGCAGAACTACAGTTGATGAATACGATCGCTGCTATTCCGCGCAATATGTTTGACTTTTTCAAAGGCAAGTTTGAACAGGTTCCGGCCTATGCAGATGCACAGCGCAAGCAAATCATTCGGGAATTCGAATGGTTTGACGCTGAGATGGCCGATGGCCGGCCTTACCTCGCGGGCGACCGATTTACGATTGCCGACATTACGGGCATGGTCGCCTTTGGTATTGCTGATTTTGTTGACGTGGAAGTACCAGCAAATTTCAAAAACGTGAGCGGTTGGGTGGAGCGTTTGAAAGCGCGTCCCAGTTGGAACGCATGAGGGCGCTAGAGCGCGATCAGGTTAAGCATGACCTCGGACTTGATCCGACGGGTGGAAGCCGGTTAACCGCCAAGATTTCTTGATCGCGCGACAAACGGTGAAACCCAGAATGCTTTGAGGCATGATCATGGATCGAAGATAAATGATCATGCCCTAGAGCGCATCCACAAAAGTGGGAACCGGTTTTGTGAAAAGATGCGCGATAAATCAAAGGCTTGGAGCGCGTTTGCGATTCGAAGAATCGTAAAGGCGCTCTAGTCAAACCGGATTACTTCCCCCGAGCTGAGAAAGCGGAGATCGTCGTCACCGGTGATCAATGCCCCATCTTGCCGATGCGCTGATGCGAACTGTTGTTTGAACGTGCGACTTGCAATCCCAAATAGAGCGCGCAGGTTTCGAACTGCTAACTCAGCTTCAACGGATTGTTCGCTGGCACAAAGCGTCAGTGTAATGGGCGGAAATTTTGAAGGTGGCAGCTCTGTTGTGGGTTCAGGAACCGCGCCTTTAGCAAGCAGCGCTTTGTAGAGTGTTGCGATGTTCCTGCAATCATCGATGCCCCGGTGATGATGCCCTTGAAGCTCAAGTTCCATTGTTCTCAGCATGCCGGAGAGACCAGGCGCTTTGTTCACAGTGTGAACGGCGGCATACGTTTTCTTGATGTTCTGCCAGAGCGTGAAAAGGGGCGGAACCATCTCAACACGCGGGCGCGCATGAGCGCACTGGCCAGGCAACATGGTTTGTAAATCCCAATCTCCGCACGTGACGAACAGGCTGTTTGTTTCGTCCAAGCCATGTGACTGCAGCCAATCTTGATAATTTTCGAACACGGTTGGGAATGATTCAGCGGCATTCACATCGGCTTGCTGAATTGACGTTAGGCTTTTGCAAAATTCAGTAAGCAAGGGATGGTGCTCTGGGCGTACAAAGGATTCGAATTCGTCCAAGACCTCCAGCGTTTCTAGCGACAGAAGAACCGATGGAAACTCAATGATCTCCTGCGGGGCGGGTGGGGGACCGTCGTCGCAAGTCGCCTCGAAATCCAGAATGATCGCATAGGCAAACTTGGGCACGTCACGCGGCACTGTCTTGTTGCTCTCTTGTTCGTTCTCGTCGGGACAACACCAACGGAGATCTAATCGGATTGTTCGCCAAGTTCGGTCATATATTCTGTCAGCCTTTCGCCCAAGCCGCCGGTTCGACGCGGTCCCGCGGTCAAACCCCCATCGACAACAAGCACTTGCCCACTGACAAAGCTCGAAGCATCGCTCGCCAGAAAGGCGGCCATGTTGCCAATGTCGGAAGGCAGACCGCTACGCGGTATGGGTTGCCCTTCCTTCAGGATGTCTTCGATCGTGTTGAGCGTTGTGTCGGCGACCTGCGTGGCAAGACCCATCGCTTTTCCAAAGATGGGTGTTGCGATCCCACCAGGACAAATGGCGTTGACGCGAATGAAATCCTGTCCGACCTCCAGTGCAACGGCGCGCGAAAGGTTCACAACTGCTGCCTTTGCAGCGCTGTAGATGGGTGGGCCGAATCCGGCCGAAAGCCCGGCAACGCTCGCGGTGCTGATAATGCTGCCACCACCCTGTGCCCGCATGATTGGGACGGCGTGTTTCATACCGAGGACCACGCCCAGCACCAATACATTCATGGTATTGTGATAGCCTTCGATATCGGTTTCTTCGATGGGGCCCATGACCCCGCCGAAGCCCGCATTGTTAAAGAGACAATCGAGGCGACCGAATTTGCTGACGGCGAAGTCTAAGCATCCTTTTACGTCCGCTTCAGAAGCGACATCGGTATGAATGTAAGCCACATTATCGGCGCCGAGATCTTCAACCAATCGTTCTCCGCGATCGTCTTGAATGTCTGCAGCGACGACCTTGGCGCCTTGATTGACGAAGACTTCAACAGTGCCGCGTCCAATGCCGCTAGCAGCACCGGTGATGACGGCGACTTTGCCATCGAGTTGACCTGACATACATTCCTCACATCAAATTGTCTTTTCATTTGATGTGATGGAGCGTTGCCTGGGTGAAGATGTCAACGCCCTTTGAAGGTAGGCTGTCTTTTTTGCACGAACGCTTCGACCGCTTCTCGGTGATCCTGTGTGCGGGCGGCTTTGATCATGGCATTGGCTTCGCTCACCAGTGCCTGCCCAAAATCTTGATCAAGCGCGTCGTCGAGATTGTCTTTCATCAGTGCAAACGCGGCACTCGGGCCCGCAGCGAGTTGCTTGGCGAAGGACAAAGATTCTTCTTGTAGCTTATCGTCCGGTACCACGCGGTTGACCAAGCCGATGTCGGCGGCGCGTTCGGCGGGAATGCGTTCTGACGTATACATGTATTCGCGGGCGCGCGACGTGCCGATTAAGCGCGTCAGCAACCAGGCGATGCCGTAGTCACCGCTCAATCCAATGCGTGCGTATCCGGTGCTGAGGAATGCCGACGCAGCCGCAATGCGTATGTCGCAGGAAAGAGCCACGGAAAGCCCGGCACCAACGGCTGGGCCCGGAAGCGCTGCGATAGACGGCTTGCGCAAACCCACGATCGCACCGGTCATGCGACGTTGCCGATCGATCAAGTCCGCGATGGCCTCCGGCGGCGTCATTTTTTTCTTTGTGGAGCGTCCCCCCATGCCTTTGACGTCGCCGCCCGCACAAAATGCCGTTCCCGCGCCGGTGATGAGCACGGCGCCGACATCATCATTTTCCCCAAGCGCGGCAACTTGGCTGCGTAAGGCGGGTGAAAGGTTGTCAGATAGGGCATTGCGCGCTTCGGGGCGATTGAATGTGATGACACCAACACCGTCCTCAATCCGGCACAACAACTCGTCCGTTCCCGTATCAATATTCTCGACCGACATGGTTTCGCTCCCGAGGTTAGGAATTCAAATAGTCTACCAGAAACGGAATATGGTCTTGGCCAAAGAACATTTCGTCTCCGACAAAGAAGGTTGGCGCGCCAAATGCCCCGCGTTTCACAGCTTCCTCCGTCGCCGCGATCAGCGCGTCTTTGACTTCCTGATCCTGCGTGCGCGCCATCAGTTTTGCCGCGTCGATGCCCGCCTTAGTAAGAACTTCAGCGATTACATCCGGCTCTCCCATATTCTTGCCTTCGGCCCAAAATGCGGGAAACACGGCAGCATGAAACGCTTCGAAGATGCCATCCATTTTAGCGGCGGTGGCGGCCCGCATTAGGGGAAGCGTGTTTATTGGAAAGAATGGGTTCGGCTGAAACTTGATGCCGTGCTTGGCGACCCAGCGCTGCATCACTATGCCCCCATAAGCGGCCTTTGGCTGGCAGGTCTCAAAAGCTGGAGATTGATTTTCAGTGGCTTTAAAGGCGCCGCCGAGCAAGAAGGGACGGTATTCAATGGGCGCGCCGGTTTGTTCTTTAATGCTCTCGATTTGCGTGTCTGCGATGTAGCTGTAGGGGCTGCCATAGTCGAAGAAGAATTCGACGGTTTTGGGCATGGTTGATGTCCTTCCGATAGACTGTTTCTGCGCGGAAATCCGCGCTCCGGCTTACTCATTTCTCGTTTGGCTAAAGGGCAGAAATCCGGGGCCGCCCAACGGAGAGAATGCCGATAATGGCTTCGACTTTTAATGCATCTTATTTTAAGACTTAATAGTCTATAGGATCGATGTCGGAGTCAAGATGAGGAAGACGGCTGGGGGGAGTTGTTTTGGCCAAAGAGTTTGCTAAATAGCGCTGTAGGCATGGAACTAACAGAGAACTTGTGGAGCGTCATCTGATGAGTGTTTGGCTAGAATCCGGCGGCCGGTTTAAAGGAACCTATCTTGGTCATGCCGTGGCCGGCGTCGTAAAACGCTGGGCTAATGGGGATGTGGCTGGAACGCGCCAGTATGCAGTTGTGTTTGATGAGCCGGTGGACGTTGTAAAGAGCGAGGCATTCAGCTCTTTTCGGCAGAATGTTACCGTCACGCTTCAAGAAGACGGCAACAGTGTGGATCACAAGGGGAATCCGAACGGGATTGCGGCATTTGAGCCGGCGGCCTGATTGGGCATTGTAAGGGTAATTAGATGCGCTGGAACGAACTTCAGAATCAGCAATGTTCAATTGCACGCGCCATTTCGGTGATCGGCGACCGGTGGACACTGTTGATTTTGCGCGATTGCTTTATGCGCATTCGCCGTTTCGAGGATTTTCAACTACGGCTTGGTATTGCGCGCAGGGTTCTGTCGGAACGCTTAGACAAACTGGTTGAGAAGGGCGTCTTGGAACGTGTGGCCTATCAAGAAAAGCCGCAACGATTTGAATATCGCCTCACAAAAATGGGTCTCGATCTTTATCCCGTAATCATGTCTTTGGTCCAATGGGGTGACAAATACTTGGCTGAGGACCGCGGCCCACCCGTTCTGCATCGGCACGTCGATTGCGGAAAGGACTTTAAGCCCGTGATGACTTGTTCCAAATGTGGTGAAGCGCTTGACGCAAAGCATGTTCATGCGCGGCCGGGCCCGGGCACAGACTACCCTGAAAAATTGTTTGGATCGAAGGGCGGTTAGCAGCTTCAACAATGTTGGACATGCTTTCGTCTTTGTTGTGCTTTCTGCGTCCTTATCCTGTTGTGCTTTCAACCATGCGCCCGTTCTTAAATGAAGCGGGTGTGGTTGGACTGAAGAACATGCCCAATTGCAGGCTTTCGGCAATTCTCTCCGCCCGATCAATGAAAAGCGCACTGACTTCTGCGCTGCAGACTTCTTGGGCGGTTTCAGTAAACAGGTCGAGCCAATGACTGAAATGGGCTGGACGGATCGTTTTTTGCCGAACATGCGCAATCATGGGTTTGCCCTTATAGCGGCCTGTCATGCGCATGACGGATGACCAGAACGTGCACATCTTTTCCAAGTGTGGATCCCAATTGTCGCCAATGGCGTTGTTGAAAATCGGCCCAAGTTGTTCGTCTGCCCGCACCTTTGAGTAGAATGCATGAACCAGTTCATGGATCAGGTCTTCCGTGATGTCCGGGTGCAGAGGCCTGCGCCGATCTGCGGCAGTTGCTTGTACGGGGCCAAATGGATCACTTGACATTGTGGTTTCCAAATATACTTTCAAGATGCATCTTTAAAATATAGCGTCGCGTCGAAAAAGCAATATTTAAAATGCATCTTTAAGGAAGCAAGCTATGCGACTTACTGTCCATACCGATTATGCGCTGCGTTTGTTGATGTTTCTGGGGACGCACAGAGAAGAATTGGTGACGATCCAAGAGGTGTCTGATGCCTATGGGATTTCAAAAAATCACCTTATGAAGGTTGCGCATCAGCTCGGGCTGTTGGGTTATATCGAAACAGTGCGCGGCCGAGGCGGTGGATTGCGATTGGCCGTCGAGCCCGAAGACATTTCATTAGAAGAAGTGGTCCGAGAAACCGAAGAAGACTTCGCCTTGGTGGAGTGCCTAGATAGTGCACGCAACCAATGTGCGATATCGAAAGCCTGCCTACTTCAGGGCATCATTTCTGAAGCAACTGAAGCGTTTCTTCAAACACTCTCAAAATACACGCTGGCTGATTTATTGATGAATGCGCCAAAGCTTCGCCAATTGGTGCCCTATTAGACGCAATCAGAAAATCACAAACTGACTCACTCTTGTGTTCCGCGCTCGGCGGCCAACCGTTCGGCGGCTTCTTGTGTCAAGGGAAGCCACTGGCAGGTGGAAGCGCCCTTCGCAATGACCACGCCGTCCGGATCAGTTATGCGTGCTTCCATAAAAACGACCCTGCTCGCCGATCGTTCAACCCAACCTTCGGAACGGTAGACGACGCCGGCTTTCGCCGGCCGATAGAACATGGTTTTGAGCTCGAGTGTCGTCATCGACTTGGTGTAGTTGGCACTTGCCATCGCCGCGCGCGCCATCGTCGTATCAAGCCAGCCTGTTACGAATCCACCCTGAACGACGCCTCCTGAATGGCATTGTGTGGGACGGGCCTGAAACTCGCAGATCACGCGTCCCTCTTCGATGTTTGTTTCAATGGTTCGGCCGTTGCCGAGTTCCGTCATCAAATCATCTTCTCCCGAAGGCGATGCTTCACTCACTTTTTGATCCACACTTTCCTCTAAGACTTAAGCTTGTACCGGATAGGAAGGGATTTGAGGCCGCTCACAAAGGAGGCTTCCATGCGCGGCGTATCACCGGCTAATTCAATATGTTCGACACGGTCCATCAATGCCTCATAAAGCATCCGCATTTCCATTTTTGCGAACATGTGGCCAAGGCAATGATGGGCGCCGTGGCCGAAGGCGAGATGGGGGTTGGGTTTACGTTCGATGTTGAACGAAAACGGATCGTCAAACACTTCTTCGTCGCGATTGCCGGACGGGTACCACATAACCAAATTGTCTCCAGGCTTGATCTTTTTGCCCCGCAGCTCATAGTCGACGGTTGATGTCCTGAAGAAGTGCTGGACAGGCGTCACCCAGCGGATCATCTCATCGATAGCGCTCGGCAACAGCGAACGGTCCGCGCGCAATTTTTCAAATTGATCTGGATTGTTGATAAGGGCAAGAAGTCCGCCAGCCGTAGAAGAGCTGGTGGTGTCATGCCCTGCCGTTGCAACGATCACGTAGTAGGAGATGGCTTCCAGTTCGCCGATGGGTTTTTCGTCGATCTCGGCGTTGGCGATGATGGTGGCGACATCGTCTTTGGGATTAGCGCGCCGGTCTGTCGTAATGGCGTTAAAATAGTTGTAAAAATCTGTAATGACATCTGTACCCGACTCGTCTTCGCGTTTCATGTCCGGGTCCGTCGCGCCGAAGAGCTCTTGCGTGAGCTTCAGCATGAAGGCTTCGTCCTCCTTCGGAACGCCCAAGATGCTCATGATGCCACGCAACGGGTACCAAACAGCGACATCTTTAACGAAATCAATTTCGCCCTCGCTGCCCTTTGCGGCCATGCGGTCGATATACTCATTGGCCAAGACGCGAAAGCCGTCCTCTAACTTTCGTATCGCCGGCCCCATAAACCAGCCTTGGGTGAGGCCGCGGAATTTCCGGTGATCCGGATTGTCCATATCGACAAGTGTGCGCAGCAACCTTTCGCCACCGGTTGCGCGCTCAATGGCGGCTTCCGTCTCGATGGTTTGAATGGTCAGCCGCGGATCGTTGAGGAAAGTGTCGTTCTGCCGTTCGATCTCAATAATGTCGGCGTGTTTTGTGACGGACCAGAAGGGCCGCACATCACCGGAGTCCGTCCAGCAGACGGGATCTTCTTTTCGGAGTGTTGTGAAGATCTCATGGAGTTGCTTTTCGTCGCCGAATGTCTTCGGATCGACCAACTCATTTGCGAGGCTTGCAATTGTCATCGATTGCTCACCACTCAATCTGTGCACGAACGATCAGCGCTTGGACCCCGTTCTGACCATCGATCCCGTTGAGGGCCAGCAAAACAGGACTTGTCGCCTCTTCGATTTGCGACCAACTATAGTTGACCATAATTCTTTGGCGGTCTGTCACGTGCCAGTTAAAACCCAAAACTTGGGTTTGCTGTTCTCCGCCAAACACAGACTTGTCGGTAAGATCCAAATGATCGAAGCGGTAAGCCAATTGCCATGCACCCGGTCCGCCTTCGGTTACGGGATGTTTGACTTTTGTCCGGGCAAAACGTCCTTTGCTTGGCGAATACCGGCGCTGCTCACCAGTCATGTACCAGCTCAGTTCCAAGTAGCCGCCGGAAAAGGTCGGGTCACTCGGGCTAGCGGCGGTGGGCGCAAGGTCGACCTTTGCCCAAGAATATTCGCCTTGCAAAGCCACGGGTCCCCACACAGCAGCACCTTCGACACCATAGAATTTGTCCTCGCGGCCGATCGCGGCTGTGTCAACAAAACGATTAGACAGGGCGGTTTGAGCGCGCGCGCGATATCGTAAAATCGGCTGCCCGGAGTCGCGTTTGCGGTATCGCACGGAGCCGCCAAGATGCAATTGAACAGGTCCGATGCTGGGACCGTAAGTCAGGCGTCCCGCATAAGCTGTTCCCACTTGTTCTTTGCCGGTCCCGACGTCGCCACGGAAGGCACCGAAATTGACCGTGAAGTTGGCGAGGTTGACGCCGATACCGCCACCAACTTGACGCGCAAGTCCAAAAGCTTCGATGAATCGTGCGCGTTCCTGAAAGGTCGTGAACCGCGATGAGGTCTGATTCTCAAGCGAATTGGGCGTTCTGAACTGGCCGCCCCGCAGCGTAACGATGCCGTCCCACTCGACATAGGCGTCTTTAATATCGGGATCGTTACCCGCGAAGTCCGCCTCGATCTTGTATCGAATATCAGCGGGCCGGTAGCGCCCTACAAGTCCCACGCGGCCCTGACGTACCTCTTTGTCATTGCCGTTCGCCGCGTCATCGTTGTCTTCAATGCGGCCCGCGTCCAAATAAACGCGGCCCGTGAGCGCGACTTCATGGTCGCCATTGGGGGATTTGTAGGTCGGCGCTTTGTCCCAAGCGATCGAAAAAGCGTTGTAGGAAGAGGGTGACGTTGCGTCGTCTTCGGCTAAGCCCGGTGACGAAGTGGTTGCGGCTACAAGAACCGCAAAGGCTGCCCAGTAGTTTCTGTTCATTTAGCGCCTCAATGGAATCTTTTTGTATTTGCGGCGTCTTGTCTAACAGAACATTTCAGATCATGCACCAGTGTGCCGAGTTGATACCGGCCACAAAAAAGGGTGGGGAAGACCCCACCCTTAAAGCCGCCCGAGAGGTGGGCGAGGGAAGAACGCTATTACCAATCGATTTGAGCTCGAACGGTAACGCCCTTAACTTCATTGGCCCCATCAGCACCGTTTGCTGCGACCAATTGAGCATTCTCGATGTCGGATATGGCATAGTTGACCATGAAACGCGCATGACGGTTCAGGTGCCAATTCACGCCAACGATATGCGTGTCTTGCTCACCGCCTTGGATGCCTTCATCGGTCAAGTCGATCATGTCGTATCGGTAAGCGATTTGCCAGGCGCCAAGGCCACCTTCGAATACGGGATCATTGACCTTGATCCGTCCGAACTTGCCCTTCTTGCCGTTGTAGGCGCGCTTCTCACCGGTCAGGAAGAAGCTGACATCAACATAACCGCCTGAGAAGGTCGGATCGTTGCCGTTACCAACTGCGGCACCCGTAGCGTTGAGGTTTGGGTTCTGCCAGGCGTATTCACCCTGGATCGAGAAAGGACCTGCAACAAGGGCGGCTTCTGCACCGTAGAACAAGTCGTCTTCAGCAATTCGGGGTGTCGCGATAAAGCGGTCCGACAGGTGGTGGTGCGGACGTTGGCGATAACGGAAGTCGCTCAAACCAGCATTGGCCGGTACATCCGTGTCGGAACCATCCGTCCGGTACCGAACCGAACCACCAAGGTGAAGATCCACATCGTTGAACGAGGGACCAAGTGTTGCACGTGCGGCGAACGTTGTGCCTTCGTGATCAGTGTCATTGCCGAAGTCGCCTCGGAAAGCGCCCACATTCAATGTCCAGCCCATACCGTTGACTTCACCTTCATACCCGACGCCAACACCGATTTGACGGGATAATGAAAAGGCATCGGTAATGGATGCGCGCTCAACAAACGTTATGTAGCGCGAACTCGTGATTTCCTCGAGCGAGTTTGGCGTTTTGAATTGACCAAAGGTCAGTTTGGTGCCGCCGCCCCAACTAGGCTTCCACTGAAGGTACGCGTCTTTCGCATCTACTTCGTTGTCGGCGAAGTCAACTTCGAACTTATATTTTATGTCCTTCCAAGCCTTGCCTTCGATACCAAGACGCGCTCTTCGCACCTCTGTGGCCTCGATATCCATCGTGTCGTCATCGTCTGAGATAAAACCAGCATCGAACATCAAGCGTCCGCGGAGATTCATCTCAAACAAACCATCGCAGCTTTTGATCGACGGAGCCGGTTCCCATTTGACTTTTACGCAGTCGCCTTCAGATTTCGCTGCTGGCGCTTGCAGGTTGTCGATCTGATCTTGCAGATCGATGATTTGGCGCTGCAGACTCTGGATGCTGTCCGCAGATGCCGGTGCGGCGACCATTGTCGTCGCAATTGCAGTGCTTGCTGCCAGTGCAGCAAATTGCTTCAATTTCATTTTCGTTCGACCCTTGTCCCATCAATGAAAATTTGGTGCCTTTTGGGCAGAAGCGCCGGCCGATAAGACGCCCTATCAACCAGTTGCGCCCGACCCCCCGACAAAGATGATGGAGATGGAAAACCTGTTCGCCCCCACCAGTGCGTTTGGTCTAAGCAGCGGCCTTAATGGTTCGGTGACGGTCTTGTGACACTTGCGTGACAAGGCGCGCGAAGTGCGCCCTCCGCGAGCTGGTCGCTAACGAACTGACGAGCGTGTTGTTTCCTTGCAACAGGACAAAGCCCGCTTCCTCGTCGGTTTCGACAGGTTCAATCTGCGCTGATAGTGACGTGTTCCATTTCTGGTGTTCCGTTAGCAGCTGTCAAAAAACTGACAAAGGAAACCCTTATAGACAGTCACACATATGCTCGGTGGGTGCGTTGGATGAATGGGGTGTGTTCTGAATGTTACAGTCTTTTAAACGTGGTTTGCTGGCGACTGCGGCAATCTGTTTCGCATTTCCAGTGACAGTCGCTGATGCGTTCGACCTCAAAGAGATCGCGCGATACAGCACGGGTGTCTTCGACGAATCGGCGGTTGAGATTTCGGCTTTCGACCCGGCAGGGAAGAAGCTGTTTGTTGTCAACGGCAACGATCAGTCGATCGATGTGCTCGAACTGGCTGGCGGCAGTCCAGATACGGCAGCGCTCAACAAGATCTCGACATTTTCACTGGCAGATGATGAGAGCCCAACCAGTGTTGCCGTATTTGGCGATCTGGTTGCCACGTCTGTACACGGATCGAAAGATGAAGGGCGTCCTGGCAAAGTTGTCTTCTTTAGTACGGACGGAAACCGGCTGGGTGACGTTTCAGTTGGCGTGCTTCCCGACATGGTGGCCTTCTCGCCGGATGGCAAATACGCCTTGACTGCTAACGAGGGCGAGGCAAGTGGAGGTTTAGATCCCGAAGGATCTATTTCAATTATCGAAATTGGAGAGTCGGCCAAGGCGGCAACATTTGGCGTTACCAATGCGGGATTTGAAGCCTTTACGCCAGACGAGCTTCGAAAGAAGGGAGTTCGCATCTTTGCTGGGAAGACAGCGGCTGAAGACCTTGAGCCGGAATATGTCACGATCTCAAGCGACTCCAAGACCGCCTGGGTGACTTTGCAGGAAAACAATGCCGTCGCCGTTGTCGATATTCAGAAGGCCAAGGTCACAGACATTTTGCCCTTGGGCACAAAAGATCATTCGCTGGATGGCAACGGATTTGATTCGAATGACAAGGCAAATGCCGGCGACATCAAACCGAAACCGGTCTGGGGCCTCTATATGCCGGATGGCATGACGAACGTTGAAGTCGGAGGCACGACGTATCTGATCACAGCAAATGAAGGCGACGCGCGTGATGAGGATGAGCGCATCGGTAAAGCCACGATCGATGCAAATGCTCTAACAGATGCGCAGCGTGAATTGATTGGAGACCGTTTGAAAATCTCCACGGTCGATGGTGATACAGATGGCGATGGAGACATCGACAGAATCCATGCCTTCGGTGCACGGTCTTTCACGATTTGGAGCACGGATGGCGAGATCATTTATGACAGTGGCGATGACTTAGAACAAAGGACGCTCGCACTGCTCGGCGGCTCAAAGTTCAATTCCAACAATGATGAAAACGGCAGCGCTGACAAGAGAAGTGATGACAAGGGTCCAGAACCTGAGGAGGTTCGAGTCGCGGTCATCGATGGGACGCCCTATTTGTTTGTCGGTCTAGAACGGGTGGGCGGTGTCATGGTCTACGACCTCTCCAATCCATCGGCGCCAAAGTTTCTTCACTATGAAATCAACCGGGATTTCAACCCCACGCTCCAACCGAACGTACCGGCACAGCTCGGCAAGATGCGGGATTTGGGTCCCGAGGGTATTACCTTCATTTCCGCGGAGCACTCGCCATTTGATGTGCCTTTGCTTGCGGTGGCGTTTGAAGTCAGCGGATCGCTTTCGCTTTATCAAATCAAACCTTGAATCAGTTTCTCCCTCCCCTGGGATATTGGGCGGCCGCATGGCCGCCCTTTTTTTGTTCACTCGGGGATTCCCCAATGCGTATTGGCCCACGCGATGATGAAATGTTACGCTGCAGGCAATGATAAAATATGGGGATGGAAATGAAACACGCGTTGAGATTGGCTGTGGCCGCAGTACTCGTGATCGTCGGAAACAATGCGGCTTTCGCAGAATCATCGACCGACGCGAAGTCGATTCGCGCTCAACTCTTGTCCGCCAAGCCTGGCGATTTCATTGAATTGCCGGAAGGCAATTTTGATTTCAAACGGGGCCTCTCACTGAAAGCAAACCAGGTTACCCTGCGCGGTGCGGGTATGGACAAAACAATTTTGTCCTTCAAGAACCAAGTCAAAGGCGCGGAAGGGCTTTTGGTGATTGGCAATGACATCGTCATTGAGGACCTCGCCATCGAAGACGCAAAAGGCGATGGGCTCAAAGTCACTGATAGCAAAAACGTGACGCTGCGCCGAATTCGGGCTGAATGGACGAATGGTCCGGCGGAAGAAAATGGCGCCTACGGTCTTTATCCTGTGCAAACGGAAAATCTATTGGTTGATGGGGCCGTTGCCATCGGTGCCTCTGATGCCGGTATTTATGTGGGACAGTCCAAAAATGTCATCGTCCGCAACAGCCGCGCAGAGCTTAATGTCGCCGGAATTGAGATTGAGAATACGGTGGGCGCGGACGTGTTCGAGAATGTGGCGACCAAGAACACAGGCGGCATATTGGTTTTCGACCTGCCGAATTTGAGCCAGGCCGGTCACACGGCGCGTATCTTTCGCAACAAGATTTATGAAAACAACACGCCGAATTTTGCGGCGGAGGGCAACATCGTTGCGAGCGTCCCCGCTGGATCGGGGATTCTTGTATCTTCGACCAACAAAGTCGAAATTTTCAACAATCAAATAGAGAACAATCAAACGTCGAACATCGCGGTTGTGAGTTATCTCTATACCGGCCTCGAAATCAAAGACGAGAACTTCTACCCCTATCCGGAATCGATCTTTATTCATGGCAACACCTATGTGGGCGGCGGCGATACACCGGACTCGCCTGAACTAAGCGCACTCAGAGACCAGGCGTTTGCTGCTTTAGGCCGTCTGCCAGACATTGTGTGGGACGGATTCGTCAACCCGAAAAAGGCAGTGGAGGGTAACTTACCGGCTGCGTTTGGCATTTGTATTGCTGAGCCGAGCGCGAGCTTTGCAAAACTGGACGTGGCGAATGAGTTTGCGGGATTGTCAGTTGACCGCGCGGCACATGATTGCCGGCACGATCCACTTCCCGTCGTCACTTTACCTTTTGATGCATCCTGATTGGTTGGATGTCCGTTGGCCGACATATAGCGGCGGTCTTTGTTTTTACATTGTTAGCGCTGGCCGCGCCCATTGCGGGCGCGGAACCCGTGGCCACGGCTATTTGGTTGAGCGCACCGGAACAGTCCGAAGCTGAAACGTGGCGAGAAGCTGGCTTCGATGTTTCGAATCTTTCCGCATGCTCTCCGATAGACGTGAAGTGTTTTCGAAAAAGCGTCCGTGCAGCGGGTGCGGATACACCCAGGATCGTCATTGCGCGACCCGATGAATTGGGCACCATCATTGCGCTTCTGAAGGACGGGCTCACAAAAGATGAAGTGAGAATGATCTTCGTCCCAAAAGGCCGGCGCAATGTGATCGGTGAGCTGGGAACGATGAAGGAGGCGCCGCCGGTGGCGCTCATCATCGAGGCGGGCGCACCGGCCGAAGACATGCTGCTTGCGCGCCTGATCAAAAAATCCCTGCGGTCGGCGGGCGTTGAGGCGTCTTTGTTGCCGGTCAACAACAACATGACGTCGATCATGATGTTGGAATACGCTTTGTACTTTGCAGGTCACTCAAGGCTGAAGGAAGGATTTGCCGAAGTTCTGGATGCGCGCCTGCATTGGCAAGAGACGCGGGTGAAGCATGACGACTTCTTTGAGCTAAGTGATCTCGTCCGCTCCTATCCGTTTGACGATCATCTCAGAGTCATTTTCTCTTATCATTATCGCTTTGAGTCCTATCCGCTTAAGCAGTTCACTTTGACGACCTATCAGGGATTTGACCTGCTCGGCTATCGTGATCGTGTGAGCCCGTCCGCGCGATATGCGACATTAGAAAATTTACGCGGCCAAAAGATCTATTTGGATCTTGAAAAATACGCACCCTACGAGCCGCAAATCGTTTTGGGCATCGATGATTCCAGAAACATGTATGAGCACGTCTATTTCTACAAAACGAAGAAGATGTATTCGTGGAAACCCGATGTGCAAAAGCTCTCGCCGCGTTTGTTGGGGCCAACGCTCCATTTCAAAAACGGCAAGGGCATGCCGGAGGCGCTCGGGATTGCGTTGCCGTTGCGGTCCGCGCAAACGCTCGACGGCATAACCTTCTCTGATAGTGACCCGTTGCAGGCAATCGAGTCTTATCCCGAGGCCGTCCAAAAGGTGATCACGACCGGAAATGAGTGTGTCTACTGCCATCAGATTGGCGGTATTGGGGGCCGCTCAAAACACTTCGAAGCCATGACCATGAAACCGCAAGGCGGCTATGCGCTTCCGCTGATTGATTATGACGAGACGGTAATGCGGACTTTCGTATATGAGCAGGAAAAATCTGCGAAAGCCATTGGTCTCTCTCCCAACCCCATCATCGAAGAGTCGCAAGATGCGTTCTTCAATTGGTATCTTGAACTCCGGAAGTCGGCAGCCGGCTCAGAGTCCAGAGAGTGAGTTCATGAAAAGATGATCCGTTCCGCCGTCTCTTTGTTCGTTATGCTATGCCTGGCCATCGGTATCGTTGCGTGCGATCAAGCGCCGACACCCATTGCATCTCCTGTAACGTTCTTTGACAAAGATTTCCCGGACGATCTGTCCGCGTGGCAGTTGCTAGAGCAGAAGGACGGTATTCTGCGCGGCGTTGACGGCGTCATTCCTTATGACCTCAATACGCCCTTGTTCTCTGACTATGCGCATAAGTACAGAACGGTTTGGACACCATCGGGCGCCAAGGCAAAAAGTGTAGGCGAAACCGACATAGAATGGCCCGTCGGCACCGTCTTCACAAAAACATTCTACTATCCAACCGGTGGTGATGGTCATCGGTATTTGCGAAAAACAGCGACGTCGCCCTTGGAGATCAAAGAGGGCGGACTTGATCTCAACAAGGTTCGCCTTATCGAAACACGCCTTCTCGTGCATACATCCGAAGGGTGGGTCGCCTTGCCTTATATTTGGGACGAGGAGACACAATCGAAGGCGCGCTTAGAAATTGCGGGTGATCTGCTGGATTTGACGCTGGTCGATGAAGGCGGCGGCACCCAAGATATTTCCTACCTTGTTCCCGATACCAATGACTGTTCGGGCTGCCATGCGGCCAACAAAACCGGCGACCAAATCAAACCGATTGGCCCGCGGATAGACAACCTTAATCGCACGTCATTGTTTTTCCCGGACATTCATCAACTTGCCTTGCTTGAGCCCTATCTGGGAGAGGTGGAACCTGAGTTCGCCCCTAAAATGGCCGTCTGGCAGGATCGGCAATCGGGGACTGTCGCCGCCCGCGCCCGCGCTTATCTTGATGTGAATTGTGCCCATTGCCACACGGAAAACCGTCCCGCCGACACGTCCGGCCTGTTCCTTGGCGTTGACGAGAATAATCCGCTGCGTGTCGGTCTTTGCAAGCCGCCGGTCGCTGCAGGGCGAGGATCAGGCGGGCATGATTTCAGTATTGTGCCCGGTGATCCTGAGCAATCGATCCTCGCCTTCCGTATGGCAGCGACCGATCCGGCCATCGCTATGCCGGAGCTCGGCCGATCAACCATTCATGCAGAGGGGCTAAAGCTTATTCGCGAGTGGATATCAGAAATGGACGGCGCCTGCAGCGCACCCAATTGATCAGTGTGCGGTGCAGCCACCATCGACAACCATTTCCGATCCGAGCATGAAAGCGGATTCGTCGCTCGCAAGAAACAAAATAGCATTGGCAATATCTGTCGGCTGACCCCAACGGCCGATGGGCTGACGCGCCAAGATCTGTTCTTCGATTTCCGTTTCGGTCTCGATGTCGCCCTTTTGCAGCGAGCGCTCGACAGCACCTTTGATCAGCGGAGTTTGAATAAATCCAGGGTGTACGGAGTTTACACGAATGGGATATTGCAGTTCAGCACATTCGAGGGCCGCGCATTTTGTGAGAAGACGTACGCCACCCTTTGACGCGTTATAGTCCGCTGTTTTGCTGCCGCCAACAATGCCGTAGATCGACGAAATGTTGATGATGCTACCGCCCTTTTCCTTCATAGCTCGGATGCCGTACTTGCAGCCCAAAAAGACCGCATCAAGGTCGATGCCGGTCACGCGCCGCCAATCGCTCAGCGCCATGTCTTCGATATATTCGCCGCACCCAATGATGCCTGCATTGTTGACCAGCACGGTCAAAGGCCCCCACTGTTTTGCGATATCGGTTGTGAGTTGTTCCCAACGGGCTTCATCTAAAACATCGTGGGGTTGAAACACGGCGGTACCGCCGGCGTCGTTGATTTCTTGCGCGACTGCGGCGCCTTCATCTTCGATTACATCGGTCAGCAAGACCTTCGCGCCTTCACGGCCCAGCGTTCGCGCGGCTTCCGCGCCGATGCCCCGTGCCGCACCCGTGACTATGGCAATCGCACCGTCAACCCGTCCCATCCTGTTTTCTCCTCACACATTGTTATTCCTTGTGAAAAGGTTAGACACATAATCAAACCATCTGGCAAGATTGCAGTTCCGGGAGAAGTTTTCCGTTCATGTGACTCTGTAACAAGGCGACGCGACTTATGACCACCCAAGACTCTGTTGTGTCGACCTCCACCTCCGTCGCTGAGCCCGCGCCCAATTACAAGTACTATGTCTTGGGGCTTCTGTTCCTCGTCGGCACCGTCAATTTCATCGACCGTCAAATCCTGTCGATCCTTCAAGAACCCATTAAGAATGAGCTTGGCCTGTCGGACTCTGAGATCGGATTATTACCGCTGGCTTTCGTTCTTCTTTACGTGACTTCCGGATTGCCAATTGCTCGGTTGGCTGATCGGTATGTTCGGCAAACAGTTCTGGCGGTTTGCATTACTGTTTGGAGTGTGATGACCGCCCTTTGCGGATTGGCGCAAGGCTACATGCATCTCATGATCGCGCGGGCCGGTGTTGGCGCGGGCGAGGCCGGCGCAATGCCCATTACCCATTCACTGATCGCGGACTATTTTCCGCCTGACCGGCGCGCAACGGCGATTGCGATTTACGCCACCGCGGTACCCATGGGCGCGATGTTGGCATTGATTGCAGGGGGAACCATTGCCGACGCATTTGGTTGGCGCATGGCGTTTCTTGTGGTCGGTCTGCCTGGCGTCCTTCTGGCGTTGATCATTCGTTTTACTCTGAAGGAACCGCCACGTGGTCATTCAGAAGGGCTGGCCGATCCGGGCACGCCACCAAAGCTTGGCGATGTTGCCCGCTATCTTTGGGCCCGACGTTCTTTCCGTCACATGGCCTTTGCCGGTGCTTTGCAGGGCGCCATCGCCTACGGCACGGCGCAATGGTATCCAAGTTTCTTTCAGCGCATTTATGAGATGTCGCTATCAGAAACGGCCATCACACTGGGGTTGTTGACGGGTATTGCTGGCGTCGTGGGCGTGTTCGGCAGCGGTGTTCTTGCAGATCGCCTCGGGAAAGAAGATCAGCGCTGGTATCTTTGGATCTGCATTTTGGCCCAATTGATCGGAACGCCGCTCACCATTTTGGCGCTTTGGTTATCGTCCCCCCTATGGGCGATGGTCGCGCTGTTTCTGCCGATGGTTTTTGGCAATGCCTTTATTGCGATTACAGGTGCCGTCACGCAAAATCTAGCGCCCTTGCGCATGCGCGCGGCATCCGCTGCCGTAAAGACGATCGTTCTGACCCTCGTTGGTTTGGGTATGGGGCCATTGTTGATTGGTGTTTTGAGCGACTGGTTTGAACCCACTTATGGCGTCATGAGCTTGCGCTATGCGCTCAGCGTGGCCTTGCTCATCAACTTTTGGTCTGCGGCCCACTATTATTTTGCGGTCAAACATCTCAGAGGTGATTTGGCATACGCGCAAGACGTGAACCATGGTGGTGCGGTTGGGTCGGGTTAGGTGTCACCGACCATTAGTTGGCAAGCGCCAGAATTTCGTCCGTTCCCTGTTGAATGCATTGAACGAAGGCGTCGGGATCGCGCACAGCCATACGATCCATGTTCAGGCCATAGCCGAATTGGCCGTTGTAACTGAGAACGGTGATGTTTACGGCCACACCAGCAAGGGGGCCAAAACCAAACTGATGCAAGACTTTGGCGCCGCTGACATAAAGCGGCATAGGGATACCCGGCACATTGCTGGTTGTGAAATCCACAGAATCGAGCAGCGACCCAAAGATGGATGTTGCGGCGCGCTCAGGCAATTGATTGAGGACGCCGGCAATCTCCTGGATCATGGGGAGCGCAGGTTCGGACCGGGTTGCATTCACGCGTTTGCCAATTTCGCGCATGCGCTCGACCGGATCTTCAATGTTCAAAGGAACGAGCAACCGTCCGGGAACAAATTGATTGCCGGCGGTGTTCTCATTGTTCTCATTTCGGATGTTGATCGGCATTTGCATGCGCATCTCATCAGCGCGTGACTCATTCTTTGCGTGGTAGAGCGCCAATCCACCGGCCACGCCCGCAACAAACGCATCGTTCAACGTGCCGCCCGCCGCCTTCGCCGCTTTCTTGAGGGCGTCCAGTTCAATATGGAAAGCGCAATAGTTTGACGTCAACGAACGTCCGCGCATGAGTGGACTTAATGGTTCGCCATCGCTTTGCAGCAATCGCCGCACGGATCCCAGCGTATCTGTAAACTCGGTGAGGGTCTCAAGCGGATTGCGCATCAACTTCATCGTGTTGTCGGCGATTGCCAGATTGGTGCGCACGATGTTGTTGACGTTTTTTGAAACGCGGTACTGCCAGGCGTCCAAAGTATGACCGATGGTACTGGCAATCGGACGGCCGGGATCCGGGATTTCAGTCGGGGCTACGCTGCCCGATTCATCGGGGGCGATTTCAAGAAAGTAACTGCTCATCCGCACAAGGCCCACACCATCTGAAATAGCGTGATTGAGCTTGAGGATCAGTCCGGTTTGACCATCGGCCAAATCATGCACCACATGATATTCCCAAAGTGGCCTATCGCGATCAAAAGACTGCGCGCCGACCGTGGCGGCAATGTTCAACAGTTCTTGGGGTGAACCATCTCCTGGCGCTTTAATGTGCCGGACATGATAGCCCATATCAAAATCTTGATCCGGCGCCCAACGCGGTGGGGCCAACCCAAACATGTCTTCGACAACGCGTTGTTGAAGACGCGGGATGCCGCGCACCATGTTTTCAAGTGAGGTTTCAAATCTCTGCGGGTCGGGTTCGCCGTCTAGGACAAGGACACTGACAATTGTTGATCGTTGACGCGGGTCGCGTTCGATTTTCCACATCAACGCATCGGAATCGCTCATGCGGTCGTCGAATTGAATTTGTTCAGACATCGGAACGCTCCCCATTTTTTCTAGCAGTCTGACACATCAGGGACGAATTGCGAAGTTCATCCGCTCCCTTAGCGTCATTCGCCGACAAGCGTAAGCGCGATCGGCGAATCCAATTCTCAGCAATGAAAGCACTAATGGCGCGGGCCGGCGAACAAGTGGAGGGTTGGATCCTCGGGTCTCGCTTCGCTCGCTCAAGGATGACAACGTATTAGTGCTGAATGTCTCCAACCGCATCCGCAAGTCATGAAAGAATAACGGCGAATGACAATGTTGGGAGAGCGGTACGCGGTCCATACCCATGAGATGCAGCAGACCTTCCTTTGCGAACTGCTTTGGCAATCACTTGTCAAAGGGCAGTTCTTCTCCTGCTGGCAACGGAACATCGAATATGTTGAGCACATAGGAGATGATCGTGTAGTAGCCAATCAGTGTGATCAGATCCATCACGCCTTGTTCCCCGACCGCGTTTTTGAGTGTGGCGTAGGTGCTGTCTGAAAGATGCGACGTGGTCAGCACTTCTTGGCTGGCTCGATAGACGAGTGCCTCGGTATCTGTTTCGAAATTGGGACCGGCGTCTTGTTTGATCGCGTTGATCTGTTCTTGTGTCAGGCCCGCGGCTTTGGCCAACCGTTCATGGGCCCACCATTCGAACTGTGCTTTGTGCGTCCGCCCAACACAAAGCGTGGCGATCTCCACCAGTTTGCGGTCCAACGAATTAGAAAAACGCAACGCTTCGCCCAGATGTTGCAGACGGTTGCCAATCTCAGGACTGTAGAGCAGGGCGTTGAAAGGCCCGATCAAACTCCCGTCTTCATGCGCCAAGTTTGCCGTCTTGCCGCGTTCGCCGCCCGTCAGTGCGGCGTAAACGCCGCGTTGGGCGTCTGAGAACTGATCGGGTGTCAATCCCTTAAGTCTGCCATTGTTTAAAGCCATTTCTGTTGTCCCTGTGTTGTCGCTGTGCTTTTCGTTGGGTGGCGTGTTGGGGGTGTTCGAGCAGCGCGCCGGGCTGTAAGACTAGTAGTTCAGACATTCCAGATTACACATCCGATACAGATAACTCGAGGTCCTTGAACATGACGCAGCAAAATCGCCAGATCCTCCTCGTTGAGAAACCAACCGAGAAACTGTCACCGAGCCATTTCGAAATGACAACATCGGAGATGCCGGTTGCTGGGGATGGCGAAGTGCTGTGCAAGACACTCTATCTGTCGTTGGACGCGGCCAACCGCGCCTGGATGCAAGGTAAAACCTATCGCGATGAATTGGGCGCGGGAAACGTCATGGCGGGCGGTGTGCTGGCTGAAGTTATCGAGTCCAAGGACGACAAGTTTAAGCCGGGTGATCTGGTCCAGGCGGATGGGGGCTGGCAGGAATATTTTGCGCAGAAGGGCAAAGTTCTCATGAAGCGCAAACGACATGATCCGCTTACGCACCTTTTAAGTATTCTGGGCGTAACGGGACAAACGGCCTATGTCGGCCTACTCAATGTCGGTAAACCAGAACCGGGGCAGACCGTTGTCGTGTCGGCTGCGGGCGGTGCCGTTGGTAATGTTGTTGGACAGATTGCAAAGATCAAAGGATGCCGCGTTGTCGGCATTGCCGGTGGTGCAGAAAAGTGCGACTGGCTCGTGAATGATTTGGGTTTTGATGCCGCGATCGACTACAAGGACGAGAATATCTTTCAAGGCCTCAAGGAGAAATGTCCCGACGGGATCGACGTCTATTTTGACAATGTAGGCGGCCAGATTCTGGAAGCCGTTCTTTTCCGAATGAACATGCATGGCCGCATTTCCTGTTGCGGCGCTGTATCACAATATGACACGGGCAATCCCGGGCCGGGGCCGCGGGGTGTTCCTGGCCTGTTGGTGACCAAACGTCTGACCATGCAGGGCTTTATCGTCATGGATTATGCCAAAGATCTGCCGAAAGCGGACGAAGAGATGGCGGGCTGGGCAAAAGAAGGCAAACTCAAAGTGCTTGAAGACGTGATTGACGGGCTTGAAAATGCGCCGTCCGCACTGGTCGGATTGCTGGCAGGCGAGAACCGCGGCAAGCGGATGATCAAAGTCGCCTGATATCGCCTTACTGTTCATCATTGTTGGCGTGGGCGCATTGCCTGCTGGGCAATGAGGAAACCTTGTTGTTTGTATCTCTGACATTTTAGAAGCTAACGAATGAATCCGAGAAATGCACAATCGGAAATCCTGAATGGGCCGATCATTGCCACGATGATCCCACTGGCGGCGCCAAACCTCGTTACGGTTTTGGTGCAATCCGGTGTCACGATTTCTGAAACTTGGTTCATTGGTATTCTCGGAACGGCGCCGCTGGCTGCGGTCGCCTTAGTCTTTCCTTTCATGATGTTGATGCAGGCCATGTCCGGTGGCGCGATCGGTGGCGCTGTGTCGTCATCCATCGCACGTGCATTGGGGGCGGGAAACCAAGAACGCGCTCAGGCTCTTGTGCTGCACGCCGTTGCGATTGCGGTGGGCATGGGCGTTCTTTTTGCGTTGACCATCGGCTTGTTCGCAGGCGCTTTGTTTGGCGTGATGGGCGGGCAGGGGCTCGTCTTGGAAGAGGCGATCCTTTACGGGCGCATCGTTTTTATTGGCGCCATCGCGATTTGGCTCTCAAACACGCTAGCAGCCATCATTCGCGGCACCGGCAATATGGTGTTTCCCGCGCGTGTACTGCAGGTCATGGCATTTGTGCAAGTGCCGCTTTCCGGGGTGTTGATCTTTGGTGTGGGACCCTTTCCTGAGTTGGGACTGCAAGGCGCCGCAATTGGTTTTTTGACGACAACCATACTTGCAACGGGAATCTTTATCTGGCGTCTGATGAGAGGTGACTTTGGGCTGCAACTGAAGTTCGATGATCTAACGCTGCGGATGGAGATGTTCCGCGATATCTTAAGCGTTGGTTTGCTGGCCAGCTTCGCCACGATTTTTAACACGCTGACAGTGATTTCGATTACGGGATTGGTGGGCAGCTATGGTGACGCCGCACTTGCCGGGTATGGTTTGGGCGCGCGGCTCGAAATCTTGATGATCCCGGTTGCGTTCTCGATCGGCATGACGCTCACGACCATGGTCGGCATGAATATCGGAGCCGGACAGATCGACCGCGCCAAAGAGATTGCGATCAAAGGTTCCATTCTTGCCGGTGCGAGTGTGGCGGGATTTGGCGTTGTCTTTGCGATTTTTCCTTGGCTATGGACCAGCATGTTCACCACCGATCCAGCTGTTCACGCCGCGACGGCCGCCTATCTCAACTACGTTGGACCCTTCTATGGATTCTTGGGCGTGGGACTTGCGATGTATTTTGCGAGCCAAGGCGCCGGCAACATGATTTGGCCCTTCTTTGCAGGACTGTTGCGCTTAGCCATGGTCGCCGGCGGCGGAACGCTCATCGTTGTCTACTATGGGGGAACGCTGACGAATCTCTTTCAGCTTCTCGCGGTCGCCATGGTTTTGTTTGGCAGCTTGATGTTTCTCTCGGTCGTTCGGTCCAAATGGAAACAACCGGAAGCATTGCAACGTGCAGGTCCCGCGCCGGCTTTGGCTGGTGCCACGTTTTCAGCAGGCGCCAACAAAAAAGCGAGCGACGCATAGGCCGCTCGCTTACTTGGCTTGGTTTTTTTGTTGGAACTCAGAAGCCGTCGAGGGCGGCGTAACGGTCTTTCTGGAATTGAGGGCCGCCGAAGGCTTGCTCGGCAACAGCACTCCGCTTGAGGTAGAAGCCGACATCATGTTCGTCCGTCATGCCGATACCGCCATGCATTTGAACGCCTTCGCGCGCGATCAAGTGAAAAGCTTCAGACGTTTTGCCCTTCGCCAACGATGCCAGCAACGATATCCGGTTGTCTTTATCGTCAATGGCAGACAGCGCTTCCATAACGGTTGAACGGGCAAGTTCCAATTCCGTGAACATCATGGCGGCCCTGTGCTGCAACGCCTGGAATTGACCAATCTTCTGTCCGAACTGGGAACGTTCCTTGAGGTACTCGAGCGTCATATCGAAAACCGTTTGAGCACTTCCCAACATTTCAGACGCAAGCCCAGCGCGTGCCCGATCGAGAACACCGTCCAGCAGATCCGCACCGCCATCGACGTTACCCAGCACATCGTCAGCCGAGACGGAGACGTCTTTGAGTTCGATGTTCGCTGCATTCCGGCTGTCGACCATGGCCGTGCGCGTGCGCGAAACACCTGATGCCGACGCATCAACGATGAAAAGGGTGAGCCCATTGCGGTCGTTGTCCCCGCCGCTCGTGCGCGCAACAACAATCAGCTTGTCGGCGACATGACCATCCAAGACGAATGTCTTCTTGCCGCTCACCTTGAAACCATCGCCGGCTTTGTCGGCTTTGGTCGCAATCGCGTAAGGCGCGTGGTGGGCCTGTTCTTCAAGCGCCATGGCCAAAAGCAATTTGCCCTCGGCGACTTGAGGCAGCAGCGTTTTCTTTTGGGTGTCGGATCCACCGAGCATTATTGCCGTGCTGCCCAGGAGAACGGTCGATACCAAAGGACTTGCGGCCAGCGTTTTGCCGGTTTCTTCGAGGACGAGGCCAAGACCCTGATAGCCAAAATCAGATCCGCCGAACTCTTCAGGGATCACAATGCCGGCCCAGCCCATGTCCACCATCTCGCGCCACAGATCTTTTGAAAACCCTGTGGCGTCATTGTCATCGCGCAATTTACGCAGCGCCGTCATCGGTGCTTTCGCTTGAACAAATTCGCGCGCTGAATCTGCGAGAAGCTGCTGCTCCTCGGTTAATACCATGCCCATTTGCGGGGTTCTCCTATTGGTGATCCATCAAGCCAAGCACGCGCTTGGAAACAACATTAAGATTGATTTCGGTGGTCCCGCCCTCAATCGAATTGGCTTTCGAACGCAACCATTGCCGCGTGGTGCCCAACTCGTGGTCGTTAAATCCGTCGCCTTCCCAACCCAGGCCTTGGGTTCCGAGCAAATCCATCAACAGATCGTATTTTTTCTTGTTGAGCTCAGCACCGAAGACTTTGAACACGGAAGAAAAGGCGCCCGGACCCATGCCGGCTTTCGCCTGTTCAGCGGAGCGTTTCAGCATCAATTGAAAGGCATGACTATCCATGCGATGTGCGGCGACGCGTTCCCGCATTACGGCATCAGCAACGCGGCCATCGCTTTCGCCGAAGAATGTCTTAGCGACATCTTGCATGGGCATGCTGCTTGAGCCGGTAAAGCCGCCGGCAGAAATGTTTGAGCGCTCATGTTGAAGCAGGCGCTTGGCAATTTCCCATCCGCCATTAACGCGTCCGACAAGATTTTCTTTCGGGACGCGGACATTATCAAAGAAGGTTTCGCAGAAGGGCGAGTTTCCACTGATCAATTTGATCGGGCTGGTCTTAACCCCTTCCGTTTCCATGTCGAACAGGATGAAACTGATACCTTCATGTTTCACGCTGGTGTCGGTGCGAACCAAACAGAAAATCCAGTCTGCGTGATTGGCGTAAGACGTCCAAACTTTCTGTCCATTGATGACGTAATGATCGCCGTCAAGGACAGCGCGGGTTTGCAGGCCGGCAAGGTCGGAGCCCGCACCTGGTTCGCTGTATCCCTGGCACCACCGGATTTCGCCGCGAATAATTTTCGGCAGATGCGTTTTCTTTTGCTCTTCATTGGCGAACTCAAGCAAAACGGGACCCAGCATCCACAGGCCAAAGCTTGAAAGCGGAGAGCGGGCTTTGATCTTGCGCAGCTCTTCTTGCAAGACCTTGTTTTCTTCTTTGCTGAGGCCGCCCCCGCCATATTCTTTAGGCCAGGTTGGCGCTGTCCAGCCTTTGCTGCCCATGGCATCGAGCCATTTTTTGGCGTCGGGATTGGAGTATTTGGCATTCCGGCCGCCCCACACAGCATCATCTTCTGACGATGGTGGTTGGCGCATGGAAGCCGGGCAATTTGCTTCAAGCCAATCGCTGACTTCTTTCCGGAAGGCGTCAATATTTTCAGCCATGTTGCATGTCCTTAGTCTTTTGCGGGAATAGGAATTGGCCGCACGTTAGCAAAGAACTTTTTGCGATGGTACTCCCGTTTGTGAAATGGATGGTGACGCAACGTCACGATCCGCCGGGCCGTGAACAGGCCGTGAAATGGTTACGGATTCGCTGGTATAGCTCGAACCTGCATCTATGGCCGCGCCAATCTACTCTGGATTCTTGTTGAATTTTGGCCAGGGTTTATCGCCGTGCATCCAGTCGTGCTCGCGCGCGCACCAATATTCAGCTTCGGGCTTCAGCCAGGAAGTATCGTCAAGCGATCCCGCCTTAATGAACTCAAAGTCGGAAGAGAATTCCGCGCGGGTGATTAACGGAGATCCGCAATCAGAACAGAACAATCGATTGACCACGCCGCCGCTCACCCCTTTGTCCGGATAATTCTTCAGCGTGTGACCCGTGACTTTCAATGAATCTTTGGGAAAGCAAACGACAACGGAAAAGGCCGTGCCGCTTTGCTTTTGGCAGTTCTTGCAGTGACATATGGCTGTCTGCAAGGGCTCAGCATCGGTTTCATAACGAACACTGCCGCACAGACAGCCGCCTTCTATTTTGGGCATGATGCGGAACTTCCTTAAAGCGCGTGGTCAAAAGCGGCGTCGATACGCGAGAAACGTCTCGACACGAACTCTTTGGCCTCGGCGTGGGTGTGTATGTAAAGGCGATTGTCTTTGATCGCATCGACAACGAGCCGCGCCACGTCGGCAACATCGATAACGCGTCCGGCCATATCTCCTTGCGAGGATTCGAGGGCGCGGGCGGCGGGCGCGGCGGCACCGCCCAATTCTTCTGGACGGTTACGGTAGGATTGGTTGATGTTGGTTTCCACGCGCATCGGGCACAAAACCGACGCGCCGATATTGTGCTGTTTCAGATCGCGCGACAGGCATTCCGACAAGGCAACAACGCCATATTTGGTCACGCAATAAACACCCAGTCCCCGATTGGGCACCAAGCCTGCAAAGGATGCCGTGCTGACAATGTGACCGCCTTCGTTTTGTTCGATCATGCGCGGCACAAAGGCTTCAACACCGTAAATGGGCCCCCAGAGATTGACTCGCATCGACCATTCCCAATCCTGGTGCGTCATGTCTTGAATCGGACCGGCGACGGCAACACCCGCATTATTGAAAAGAATGTGGCACTTGCCGAATTGTTCGAAGGCGAAGTCGGCGAAAGCGGTGACGTCCTTCTGATCACCCACATCTGTTTTTATGCCGGCGACTTCAGCGCCCGCTTCAGCCAGGTCTGACACGGCTTTGTCGAGAGCCGGTGTTTCGATATCTGCCAGCACGAGTTTCACGGCTTCCTTGGCCAAGGCCTGTGCCGTTGCCAAACCGATGCCGCTGGCGCCACCGGTGATGGCAGCGACTTTGCCCTTCAGATCTTCCATGATGTGTTCTTCGCCCCGATTGTGTTTTTTTGAACTGTAGGTCAGCTTATAAGTGAAACTGGTCAGCGAAAACGAAAAAGGATGCCGATATGCCGTCTCGTCGAGAACTCATTCAAATGACACCGGAGGAAACGAAAGAGTTTCTCGCAACGCAAAAGACTTTGATCATCGTGTCGAATGGCAAGGACGGTTTTCCGCATCCCATGCCCATGTGGTACGCGGTTGACGATCAGGGTCGCCTATCTGTCACGACATTTTCTAAGGCGCAGAAGGTTCTCAACTATCAACGCGACTACAAAGCCAGCTTGTTGGTTGAAGATGGCGAAGAATACGAGGCGCTGCGGTCAGTGATGATTAAAGCAAACGCCGAAGTCATCGATGATTTTGACACAGTCGTCGATACGCTGGTAAGGATCTCGACCAAAGGCCTGCCGCCTGAACAACAAAATCTCGACGCTGTGCGCGAAGGCGTGAAAGGCACCGCTCAAAAGCGCGTTGTCATCCGTTTCACCCCCATCGAGACCATCAGTTGGAACCATGCCAAGTTGGGCGGGAAATACTGATCGGTGCAAAGCGCACCCAACTCGTGGTGTCATCCCCGCCGCAGCGAAGCGGAGTGCGGGGATCCAAGGTGCCGCACATTCTAAGTCCGAAATTTAAAAGGGGAGGGGGGCGCCTCACCATCGTTTGTCACTTACAGGGTTGCAAGTTGGATCCCGGCTCTACGCGGAGTTTATCCTCGGGCCGCGCGAGCGCGGACCCGGGGGCTCGGCCGAGATGACAATAGGGGTGGGGCCATCAACCGGGATGACACTGGAGATTCACCGAAACGCCGCTTCTGCCTTTGCGATCTCTTCCGCGCTGACATCGCGCACATGTTCGAAGAACGACCAAAGATGGCCTTCTGGATCCTTGGCTTCGTAGCGCCGATCTCCCCAATACTGATCCGTTGGCTCTGAGACAATCGTTGCGCCGGCCGCCTTTGCGCTTTCAAAGTGCCGTTCTAGATCGTCAATATAGATGAGAAGGCCTGAAGTGGCCTGTCCGTTGGACTTGGGCGAGGCGATGCCGTGGCCGCCAGCACCGCCGATCATGATGTAACTGTCAACAATGTCGATTTCTGTCAGGATGATCGATCCATCACCGCGTTCCAACCGGCTACCTTCGCGTTCCTTGAAACCGAACGCCTTCTCAAGGAACTCAATTGCCGCTTTTGGATCATCGTACCCAAGACGCGCGATGATGCGCGGCGTGCCCTTTGGCGGATTCTGAACCATGAATTTCGCCCTCCAATATGTCGATTAACTATAGCATGATTGGCAGCAAAGAGAGATTCTCGATTGAAGATCGCCACGCGGCCAAGCAAGGACAGATCAATGAAGACACGGGTTGGAAGTTGTATGTGTGGGGCCATCGGGTTCAAGTTGACCGGTGACCCAATCGCCCTGTCTTATTGTCATTGCTCGCGCTGCCGAAAAATCGGTGGTCAAGCCAATGTTCAAGTGCGCGCGAAAGATTTTCGATGGACGCGAGGCGCGGACCTGGTGGTGCGTCACGTGCCGCCGGCACCATGGACACTGATCCGTTGTTTTTGCAGCGTATGCGGAACATATTTAGGAGAGCCGGAGACGCATCCAAAGACCTTTCCCCTCAACGCTCAGCTATTTGACGACGATCTCGGCATCCGGCCCGTTCTGCATGAACATGTTTCGGAAAAAGCCAATTGGTATGAAATCACGGATGGTCTTCCACAATACGCGGACGCGCCACCGCTATCTGCGTTCAAACAAAGCTAGGACTTTTGTCCGCAGACCGTTACGGCAGAGCCACGGCGTTGAGAATGTCTTGTTTGCTGCCTGTGGGTGGATAAATGAGCTGCGTGTTGATCTGACGTTTCAGCGCCTTCGCCTCCTCACCAACCATTTGAACTTGCCGGTCCCAACCCTGCGTGAATACGGCGCCGCTTTGGCCGAGGTCTAAACAAGTGACGTAGTCGGGATGTGTATAAGGCACAAGCGCGCCGTCGTTCAAAAAACGAACCGCATTCCGCCCCGCAAAAGCGCCCATCGGGGACGCGTGTTGGCAAGACATGAGCGCAGCATGTGTTTCATCGGCCATGGCGTGGGCGGCGTCGCCCGCGGCAAAAATATTCGGAAATCCGGGAACTTGCAGATGAGGATCGACAATGATGCGCCCCAGCGCATCTCGGTCAGCGGGAACATCTTCCAATAATGGACTTGCCCGCAGGCCCGTGTTGAAGATGGTGGCAATTGCCGCCACACGTTCGCCGGTTTCGAACTCAACATAATCGCTGCCGATGGAAGCGAGCTTAGCATCCAAATGGCAGGTCACCCGCGCGGCCTCAAGGGCCTCGAGAATTTGCGGGCGGGGGCCTTCGCCCAAATCAGGGCCGACAGTATCGGCCTGATCGACCAACAGGATGCGTGCGTCTTGCGCGAGCTTGTCGGCGCCGTGCGCGCGTGATCGGCTACGTAACTCCAATGCCAACTCAATGCCGGTGAATCCGGCCCCCACGACAACAAAACAAGTGCCGGAGGGCTGCTCTGCTGAAAGACGAGCGAGATGCTTGTCGAAAGCAATCGCTTCCTCGTAGGTATCGACGCTCCAGCCATGTTCCTTCGCGCCCGGTATTGGGGGCAATTGCATTTGGCTACCCGGTGTTAAAATGAGCGCGTCATACGAGAGCGATTTTTTGTCTCCGTTGCCCACAACTTCGATACGATTCTCATCGGGCGCGATTGAAGTCACGGTGCCTTCTTCTATCCGCACACTGACCGGATCGAGGGTCGGCGCCAGGGGCACACGCAATTGTTCGGGGTCGGCTTCATAAAGCCGGGGTCTCATCACCAAATAGGGCGAGGGCGAAACAAGTGTGATGTCCAGTTCTTGATCCACGCTTTGGCTTTCTTTGCGCGCGGAAAGCGCCGACCAGAGTCCTGCAAAACCACCGCCGACGATGACAAGTCTCGTCATATCTTACTCCTTGCTTCTATCTGTAGTGTCCCGGCGCACGGTCCTTGCGCCTTGTTTCAAACCATTTGGCACCTTGTTCGAAAAAGCGCGCGGGTATCTTGCCCGCCACTTCGGCGCCAAGATCGCTCAGCATCTTTTTTGCGAGGACATTGCGCATTTCGCGCTCGGCTTCCCGCATCAAAGTGTGAATGCCGCATAGGCCGCGTGTGGCCCAAGCGGGCGGATCACCTTCGAATAAGGGGCAGTTGGCGCGAATTTCACGGCACTCGAATAGGGGCTTCTTGCCGTCGAGCGCTTCAACCACGTCGAGGACAGAGATCTTGCTCGCGGGTTTTGCGAGCACGAAGCCACCGCGCACGCCTTCTTGCGCGCATACGAGACCCGCCTTTTCCAGCCGTGTGAACAACTTGGCCACATAAGATGGCGAGATGCCCTGAAACTCAGCCAAATCGCGGGTGCTGGGCGCGCCCGTTTTATCGTTGTCGGTCAAGTACAACAGGCAATGAAGACCATATTCGACTTGGGCACTGATATGCGCCATCTCTATAACTCCGACTAATTGAATCGGAGTTATAGATTGTCAGAATGATTGGGTCAACCAGAATCAGTTGAGGCCGAAAACTGATCGCCCATTGAAGAACACTTGAATGGCAGTTTGCGACTGCGTGTCTTCGGTTTCCATTAGGCTTTCAAGGATGCCTAGAGCCGGTGCACCGAATTTGGCGCCTTAGCGCGGATGACATCCCCAAGAAGCCGGACATCGGCGACCTTCGGAAATGACTTCCGATAGATTAGTCCTAATCGGCGCGCTTCGCGGCCCGCCAAAGGTAGGATTGATAAGCGCTTTTGATAATGTTGTGCGGCCATTGAAGGGAGAAGTGTCGTTCCCAAACCGGCGATCACCATCTGGCCGATGGTTTCAAGGCTTGTGGCGGTAAAGTCAGCCCCCGTTTCGCGCGGTGAGGGCTGAGTGCCACAAACTTCCAAGGCCTGATCTCTAAGACAATGTCCTTCCGCAAGTAGCAAGAGCGGCTCATTGCGCAGATGTTTCGCTGCGATCGTCTTGGCCTTGGCACGCGGGTGGTCAGGCGCGCAGGCAAACAAGAACGGTTCATCTAAGAGAGGGAGTTCTTCAAATTCGCTGTCGTCGATCGGCAACGCGAGGAATGCGGCATCGACTTCATGGTTCTTTAGACGCTCGACAAGGTTGTCGGTCAGGTCTTCATGGATCGACAGATTGAGTTGGGGATACTTATTTTGGAGCGCAGGGATCAACCACGGCACTGCATAGGGGCTTAATGTTGGAATGATCCCCAGATGGAAGGCGCCGGTCAGGGGCGGGGTGCCTTGCCGGGCAACGTCAATCAATTCGTCCGCCGCCTCTACGATGGTGCGCGCCTTCGCGACGATCAGTGCGCCTTGCGATGTCACTTCAACGGATTTGTTGGTCCTCTCAAACACGGTCACACCCAGAAATTCTTCGAGCTTTTTGATTTGGGCACTGAGTGTTGGTTGCGTGACGTGACAGGCTTCTGCTGCTTGACCGAAATGCCGGTGATCGGCAACGGCGACCAGATAACGGAGTTCGCGCAAATTCATGAGATTGATTGATAAGACCTATCGATAAGGGACAAACAATACATACGCGAGATCAGGGGTTCGTTCTAGAGCGTTGTTTGGTGGAATTTCTAGCCACGCGTTACGCTCGTGCGACCCATAGGGGTTCATGTTCGATCACTTAATTCTGATTTGACGTTTCTGGCCGAAATGGCTCAGGACTAAAGAACGTAATTGCGCGCAAAGCGCTTAAGACATGGGGCGAGATGGAATCAATCTATTATGTGGTGTCGTGGGCATGCCATCGCAAATGCAAACATTGTTATGAAACGAAGTTCCGCCCCTATGTTCGCGACGAGCTTGAGGCGGTGATCAGCGAAGCGGAAGCGGCGTTTCCCCAAATCATCGAAAACTTGCCTGAGCGACACACGTTTCTCGATCTAGAGGCGCCCGACCCGACGGCCCCCGGCGGTTTTGTTGAGCGTCCGGGCCGCTTCATTCTTTCGGGCGGTGAGGTTTTGGTTGAACCGGCACGCGAGCGCATCTTCTATCCGGTACTTGAGCGGTTGCAAGAACGCTACCGCGGGCAGGGAAATCCAGTAGTGATTCAAACAACGGGTGATCTCGTCACGGAGCAAATTGTCGACGATCTGCTTGAACGCGGCGTCACCATGATCTCGGTGGCGGGCATGGATGACTTCCATGTGGGCATGGAAGGCGACAAGCGTATTCCCGTGAAGGAAAAACTCACACGTATGTTTGAAGCTGCCGGTATGCAGAAGGAAGGTCGCCAGACGCCTGTACGCGGCGACGATACTGGAACAGCCAACTTCGGCTTCTTCGGTGCAACGGAAGAGGCGTGGATAGGCAAAATCTGGCCGCGTGGTCGCGCCTGGGAAAACGATCTGTCGCGCGCGACGATTACGGACAATTTTTGTAACGCTTGGTCCGGTGGCCTCAATTTTCTCAATCACCGTTACGCGGGATCCGAGGTCTCCATTGAGCCGAATGGCGATGTTTATCCCTGTTGCCTGAAAACAAAATGTCCGGTTGGCAATCTAAAAGAAGAACCCCTGCTCGAAATTCTCGAGAGCCTTGAGGGTCACCCGGCATTCGAAGCGATTTCTATGGGACATCCAGAACGCATGGGACTTGCATTTGGATGGGACGTTGCAAAGTTCTATGACCAATCCTCAACGAAAACGCCCGGCGGGCGCGACTATCAGAATCTCTGTATTGGGTGCGATCGTTTTCACGAGCAAGTCTTAGGGCCTGTGATCCAAGACCTGCGAGAAAAACGCCGCGCTGCCCGAGCGCCCAAAGTGCGGATTGCTTAGAGCCTTCATTATCATTGAACTTTTCCGCTCATACCGGAGCCAAGATGAGCTCAAAACCGTTAGGTTTTGACGTGCGAGGCTTGGCATCCGGGATCTGGTTCAGCGAGTGATGAACGGCGCCTTCCTTTGAAGTGTCATCCCCACGAAAGTGGGGATCCAGTACCGCCGGTGTCCAAGCTTGAGCTTCGGTTGTTACTGGATCTCCGATCCGCGTTGCACGCGGTCAGGGATGACGGTCCTGGCGAATGGCACGTCCAAAAGAAAATCAGAAATACATTGCCCCTGTGTTCCGCAGCACAGCGGCGGCGAGGAGCAATGCTTATTGTGAGTCTCGTCATCTGGACACTCCCTCTCTCACCCTCCCTCAGCCCAACTCAGACGGCCGCTTTCCCCCAAGCGGCCGTTTTTCTTTGTTGAGATTTTCCGCTCATCCCGGAGCCTAGGTGAGCTCAAAACCGTTAGGTTTTGATTTGCGAAACTTAGCATCCGGGATCTGGTTCAGCGATTGATGAACAGGCGTCATTCTGGAAGGAGTATGTGGCACGAGATCCCGGATCGTAAGACTCGCCTCCATCCCTTGCGGGATGGGCTCGCCTAACGTCCGGGATGAGCGGTCTACTCGGGCCTTCCGAAAAAAAATCAGAAAAGTTTGGGCCCTGTTTTCTGGAGCACAGCGGCGGGGGGTGGGGGCGCCTAGTGTGGGTCTCGTCATCAAGACACGAACTTGAACCCAAATCTTGAAACCCAGTTTTTGAAACTTAATCGACCCAACCCAAAGGACCCAGACCCATGAAAACGATCGCTCTTGCTGCTCTTATCGCTCTTAGCTCTTCGGCTGCTTTCGCCCAGACCGCTGCCGTCAACAACAACGCTACCATCGGTGTTCAATCCAACACCCAAGTCGGTGACTTCAACCAAGCTGCGAACAACGCTTTCATCAACCAAAACGGTGCGGCGAACGCTTCTGGCCACCACGGTAAGCTGCCGAGCTTGGCTCAGGTGAACAATGCTGCAACCATCGGTGCCCAGGTCAACTTCCAGAACGGCGTCGGCAATGCAGCCACCAACAATGCTCAGATCAACCAGAACGGCTTTGCCAACGCTTTCGGTAAAGGCACGGCTTTGGTGAACCAAGCTGGCACGATCGGTGCGCAGACCAATGATCAGTTCGGTTACGGCAATTTCGCAGCCAACGGTGCAGCTATCAACCAAACCGGTACGGCTACCTCAACAGGTCCGGTCTACAAGATCCTGCCTTACACCCTGCCGAAAAAGCCTTCCAAGAAGTGGTAAGCGCTGAGCTCTCACCCTTCTTCCCCTCCCTCTAACCAAAGGCCGCTCTAAGGAGCGGCCTTTTTCTTTTCTGGTCTTTGTTCAAATAGGCTCAAGCCTCTGTACGTTCATTCAGTAGTTCAATCAGAATGTAGCGGACGGTATCGGTGCCTGCATTCTTGGCTGTTTCGACGGCGCCTTTGCGCACAAAGATCGAGTTGCCGCGCCGCACCGGCAAGTCGATATGCCCATCATGATCACCTTCATTGCCGGGCAAAAAGTCGACAGCAACTTCGGTTCCTTTCACATCGACCAGCACATAATCGTTTTCATGTTTGTGCGCACCGAGGACAGCACCCGGTTCAATGATCTGATCCCAAATCCGCACTTCGCTGTCTTCATAAATCACTTTGGTGGCGATGGGACCTAGATTTTGTTCGGCAGCGGCGCTCATCATTTGCTCCTCGTCTTGGGTGGTTTCAGGACCTTCTTCGTTTAGCATGACCGCTACGTTCTGGAGGTCAAGGCTGCGACGGCTTTGTGATTTGGGGCTCAGCCTGTAGAAAGCTCGCAAACTCCAACTGGAAATGCTGGGACAATTGATATGTTACGCGCGCCATCTGTTCTTCGAAACGTCAAACAGATCGCAGTAATTCTGGTTGTCCTTTTTCTGATGGGATGTGACAGCCAAAGCGGTCCTGATGTGATCGTTCACAACGCCAACGTTCTGACAATGAACGCTCAAACGCCGACAGCAAGCGCGTTCGCCGTCAAAGATGGCCGTTTTGTGCAAGTGGGTGACAACGACACGGTTCTTTCTCTCTCTCAACCTGACACCCAAGTCATCGATGCGAAAGGAACGACCATCGTTCCTGGATTTAATGATGCACATCTACACGCCCTGGCGGTGCCACCCGGTGCAGTAGACCTAAGCGACATCCGAACCGTGGATAATCTGGTAGATGTCATGTCTAAGCGGGCTTCCGAGGTGACGCCAGGCAATTGGGTTATGGGCTTCGGATATGATGACACGCTGTTGGGGCGGCATCTGACGCGCGCGGATCTTGACCGTATCGCGCGTGACAAGTCGGTGCTTGTGCTCCACGCCAGCCTTCATTTGTTTGTAGCCAATTCTCATGCTTTCGAAACGGCCGGCATCAACAAAGAAACGCCTGATCCGGCTGACGGCCGCTATTACCGTGATGAGGTCGGTGAGCTAACGGGACTGATGGCTGAACGCTCAGCCCTAACATCGCTCTTTGTTGACGGCCAAGCTTCGCCTTTGCCCCATGATTTGAACTCGGCTGTCGCGGGACTGCACACGTTTTTTGACGTGGCACTCAGCAACGGCATCACAAGTTTTGGTGATGGGCTGGTCGCCCAAGATTTGGCATTTGCCTATTGGTGGGCAGATCCCCAGGGTCATGGTGTGCGTGTCAATTTGATGCTCGACGGCGAAGACTTGGATGAGGTGTCGACACTTGCGAACATTGATTGGGTTTTGTCTTTGATCGGTATGGAGCCCTTCAAGACGCCTTGGTTACGGGCGAAAACTGTCAAAGTGTTTCATGGCCTTTCCCTCTCAGGACGCACGGCACGGCTTTATGAACCCTATGCCGACCGACCGGACTATTACGGAGATGAACCCCAGCGCACACAAGAAGAGCTCAATGCGTTGGTTGCGAAAATCGATGCCCTTGGATTTCAAGCCGCGATTCATGCCAACGGCGACTATGAAATTGATATGGTGTTGGACGCCATAGCCGAGGTTAACAGCAAGAGCCCGCGTGATCATCGCCACCGGATCGAACATGGTTCGATTGTGAATGATCAAATCCTCGCGCGCATGAAAGAGCTCAAAATCGTCTTGGCGCCCCATTCTTACATCTATGAAAAAGGACCGATGATGGAGGCCTATGGTGCGGAGAGGTGGCCGAACATGTTCACGAATGCCTCGACATTCGAATATGGGATACCAAACGCGGCTAACTCGGATTATCCGGTATCAGCCCTATCACCCTTACTCCGTATACAAAGTTTGGTCACAAGGACGAGCCGTTTTGGCAAGACCTATGGCCCGGAGCAAAGGTTGACTGTCGATCAAGCGCTTCACGCCTATACGATGGGTGGTGCCTATGCGACGTTTGAGGAAGACCAGAAGGGCTCCATCGAAGCGGGAAAGTTTGCCGATTTTGTCTTCCTGTCGGCAGACCCCAACACGGTGCCTGCTAATGAGATAAAGGACATTGAGGTCCTCGAAACCTATGTCGGTGGCGTCTCGCGCTTTCGGCGATAGCCTCCGATCGCACAGCGCGCTGTCAGGCCTCACGCGCGGTGGCAGTGACGCAACGGCAGTGTCCCTACGCCGGTTTAACGGGTTGATAGGTGCCAAGCAGTCGACGGGCATATCCTAGGACGCTAAACTGTCCCGCAATTATTTCCCTGTCCTAACCATTGATGAGTGAGAGCACTATGAAACTTGGACTGCTTGCGGGTTATTCCCAAGACAAAATGGGCGTGCCCATGGAACAGATCCTGGAGGCTGAAAACCTCGGTTTTGATTCCGTATGGACTGCTGAGGCCTATGGATCGGATGCGGTGACACCCGCCGCCTGGATTCTGGCGAAAACGACGAAGATCAAAGCCGGTACCGCCATCATGCAAATGCCCGCGCGCGCGCCGGCGATGACGGCGATGACCGCGATGACGCTCGACGCGATGTCCGGCGGCCGGTTCTTGCTCGGCATCGGGCCATCGGGGCCACAGGTTGTTGAAGGTTGGTATGGCGTGCCTTATGGCAAACCTCTCACCCGTACCCGCGAATATATCGACATCATGCGTCAGGTTTGGGCGCGCAACGGACCGTTGGAGCATCAAGGCGAACATTACAGCATTCCCTATAAGGGTTCTGACGGTACGGGCCTTGGCAAACCGCTCAAAAGCATCTTGCACGGCGATCCGAAGATGAAAGTCTACACGGCGGCGATCACACCGAACGGCCTCAAAACCGCCGGCGAAGTCGCCGATGGTGTTTTCCCAATTTGGATGAATCCCGAAAAGTCCGATGTCATTACAGGGCATGTGAATGAGGGCATCTCCAAAGCCGGCAATGGCAAAAGCCTCGGCGGTTTTGATATTGCACCCTTCGTTCAATTGCAGATCGGGGACGACATCGAAAAATGCCGCATGCCCGTGAAAGGCATGATGGCGCTTTACATTGGTGGCATGGGTGCGCGCGCAAAGAACTTCTACAACGACTATGCGAAGGCGCTCGGCTACGAAGAGGCGGCCGTTAGGATCCAGGATCACTATTTGGCCGGCAATCGGGTGGAAGCCATGGCTGCCGTCCCTGATGAGTTGGTGGATGAGTGCGCGCTGGTCGGTTCGATGGATCGTGTCAAAGACCGGCTATCGGCCTGGAAGGAAGCGGGCAAGACGAACGCTGTTTCTTCGATGCTTATAGGTGCCAATGCCTCAAAAGAAGCATTGCAGATGATTGCGGAAGAGATGCTTTAAGCGCAGCATGTCGTCTTCTGAAGGAAATCGGGATGCCGAGCTTGACCGTGAGGTTAGAAAGCTCGGCATCTCTCATATAGAACGGCACATTTTTCTGTGTGCAGACCAAACCAAGCCCAAATGTTCCGGCAAAGAGGAAAGTTTGGTTTCCTGGGACTATCTCAAAAAAAGACTGGTTGAGCTTGAGCTAACGCGCCTCGGCGGTGTGTTTCGGACCAAGACTAATTGTCTGCAAGTCTGCGTGCACGGGCCGATTGCCGTCGTTTACCCGGACGGTACGTGGTACCGCAACTGCACGCCCGACGTACTCGAGCGGATTATTCAGGAGCACCTGATCGGCGGGCAGCCCGTCGAGGACTATGTGTTCATGCGCAAGCGCCTTCCTGATTAGGCCACGGCAAACAAAGTAGCCGGGATCACACTGAAACCAGTTTTTTCGCGCGTGCCATAGCAAAGCGATGACGCAGCGCTTTACAGTGATCACTGGACTTACACTTGCAGAAACACATTCCGCAGCTTCCAGCGCCTGTAACTCAGGCAGGCCGCTCCGGGCTGTGCGTGAATTCTGTTTAGCCAAGCTTTGGAGGCATTGATGGTTGACTTGGTTTTGTATCACGCAATCCCATCGCGCGGCTTTATTGCGCGCTGGATGCTGGAGGAACTCGGCGAGCCTTATGAAATTCGGCTGCTCAATATGGAGAAAGAAGAGCATAAACAGGCCGACTATTTGGCGATCAATCCTATGGGACGCGTGCCGGCGCTCGTTCACCGGGGAAAAGTCGTCACCGAAACCGCGGCCATCTGCCTTTATCTCGCTGACGCGTTTCCGGACACAAACTTATCTATTCCAATAGGTTCGCCGCTGCGCGCCGATTTTTTGCGCTGGATGTTTTTCGGGCCGGTGTCGGCGGAGCCCTCTGTCTTGTGGAAAGTGCTAGGCGATGTCAAAACAGAAGTCGATTACCGGCCGTTCGCTGACATCGAAGATGTCGCTAACACCTTGAGGGGCGCGGTTGCCGGACGTTCCTTTATCGTGGGCGACCATTTCACGGCGGCCGATGTCATCATTGGCAGTACCATCTGGTGGGGTCTTAACTTGATGCCGGTTTTGCCCCGGCATCAAGAACTGATCGATTATTGGAACGGACTTGAAAAGAGGCCGGCCTGGCAACGCGCGCAAGCGGGGGATGAACGGGATCGCGCAAACTAAGTGCCCAGGTTCCGAGCATTGTACTTTGAGCCTGCTCGGCAATTTTACCAGTTGCAGCGCGCTCGGTAAGTCACTTAGATGAAATCCTTCGTCAGCAATTCTGAATAAGGAGCACCGCGTTGATGACAAATCTGAAAGGCAAGACGGCGATCGTTACAGGTTCGGGCCAAGGGATTGGACGCGAGATTGCCTTAAGGTTGGCCACAGCGGGCGCCAACATTGTTGTCAATGATCTGGATGAAGCGACGGCAAGTGCGGTCAGCGGCGAAATCGCGGCGCTCGGCACGTCTGCGCATGCGGTTGCGGGCGATGTGGCCGCTGATGACTTTGGGGAACGCATTATCAACGAAGCGATCGACGCGTTTGGTGACTTTGACATCATCGTCAACAATGCCGGGTACATCTGGAACTCGGCCGCCGTGAACCACACGGATGATCAATGGTACGCCATGATCGATGTGCATCTAACTGCCCCCTTTCGTGTGCTGCGGGCAGCCGGCCGGCACATTCGAACAGCTGCGAAAGCAGCGGAGGCGCAGGGCAATACGCCGGTCAATCGTAAAGTCGTCAATATTTCATCCGTTTCCGGATTATTTGGGGCGGAAACACAATTGTCTTATTCTGCGGCGAAATCCGGATTGGTGGGTGTCACCAAGACATTGGCGAAGGAGTGGGGCCGCTACAATGCCAACGTCAATTGCGTCGCCTTCGGTCATATACAAACCCGTTTGACCGCGCCTTATGAGGAAAAACCGGGCGAAATCGAAGTTCACGGGCGCCCCCACAAGGTCGGCTTGTCTGAACAGCAGCTTGCCCAGGTCGATGCGCTGACGCCATTGCGCCGTCGCGGTACGCCAAAGGAAGCCGCCGGTGCGGTTTATCTGTTTTGCATTCCCGAGTCGGACTTTGTCAGCGGCCAAGTGCTCGTCTGCGGCGGCGGCTTGGCGATGTAATTGATTGTTGTCCTCGTGCTCGACACGAGGACCCAGGGATTTGTGCTCTGGATGCTCGGGTCAAGCCCGAGCACAACAGCATTCTGCTGGGCAACTACCGTTCCAGATCGTCCAACAGGCGGTTGTTGTAGCGATAATAGCCCTCGTCCCAATAAGGACTGTAGAATTGCGAGCCGAAGGCCGGTGAGCGGCGTGCCTTTTGAATAGCTGCCATGACATGACCGTCTTCGACGGCCGCTTCCCCAAATCCTTCGGCAAGCCCCTCGAGCAATTGATCAAAGCTCTCATCCGCTATCGTGTCGGGATGGAAATGATAGGTGGTCAGCAGCTTCGTCTGATCCGGTGCGATCGGCATAGCAATTGTGAAGACTATCAAACTCTGCATCACGGCAGCGCTTAGATTTGGGTAGAGAAAAGCGAAGTGTCCTCGTTCTGGTGGCGCGCCCGGAAAGCCAATATGCGGGAGAGGGGGTAGACCGTAGGTCTTTTGGACGTGATCCACGTCGTAGCTGAAGCCAAACATGTTGTGGCCCTCATGAACGCGGAACTTCTTCTCGCCCGAAGCGCTCATGCGCGGCACTTCCGGCGATTTATTGTAGAGCGCGTGCGTAAAGCTCTCGTGCAAAATATTGACGCTGAAATTCTCGTTGTATTGCTTCCAGTTTGTCGCCTCGATGGCTTCGCTGACATGCGCGACGCCGTCCGCCTCCGCAACATATTGGAGGCTATGGGGATCATACTCACTGAGCGTCTCGTCGAAGGAGGCAATGAAATCATTGAACGGTTCTGCGGTGCCGGAGATGTTGACGAAGACGACGCCGAACCGCGTTTCGACCTGCAGTTCCTTCAAATCACGCTCATGGTCGGAAACTGAGGCAACATCGCCTTCAACCGTACCGTCCCAGTAGGGGATGGAAAGTAGCTTGCCCGCAAGAGAATAGACCCAGCCATGATAGGGGCTGACCAGATTGCTCCGCCCGCTCTGTTCATGCAGGACCAACGGGCAACCATCATAGGGTGACACATTGTGAAAAACGCGCACCACGCCATCCTCGTCTCTCAACAAGAGTAGTGGGATGCCGAACGCTTCGATGGGCGCAACGTCTCCCGGCTTTGGCACTTGGCCCGAAAAACCGATCGCTGCCCAATTATTCCATCCGACTTTTTCAAGTTCGAGCTCAAAGAAGTTGGGACAGATAAAGGCTTTGTTGGGCAGAGTACGGGCACGGTCGATCGGCGCGCGGACAGCCGTACGTTCCTCATCGGTGAGCAGATGGTGCAATCGTTGGTCCATGATAACCCTCATGCGTCTCGGCTGGCGAGATAGGCGTCGATGATGTCAATCATCCGTTCACGCCCAAAGCTTGGCTCATGCCCGCCATGCACGACATCAACGGGCAGATCGCGCAAGCGCTTCATCGTGTCGATATAGTCTTGAATATCGCTGTCGGGCAGGTCGTCGAGCAAGGGACCGTCGTAAATGGCATCGCCGGAAAAGAGTGTTCCCGTGCTGGCTTCCCACAGGCCCAAACTGCCGGGGGAATGACCGGGCAGATGCATAACCTCAAAATGCCGATCACCTAAGTCGATCGCATCGCCGTTTGTTACTTGTCGCGTCGCCGTAGTGGAAACGATGCGATAGTCTTCAATCGCATAGTCTGACTGATGAAGCGCGGTAATCAGGTAGGGTTCATCGATCGGATAACCGGCTTCACGCAGGCCTTCGATGATGTTGGGCGGCATGTCGGCCGCACGTAACACGGCGAATTCTTGATAGTCCGCCATGCGCGGCGCTTCGATTTCATGCACCACACGTTCGTCAAACTCGTGCAAACAACCGACATGATCATAATGGATATGCGTGGCAACGGCGGTAACGGGCTTGTCGATCAGGTCTTGAATCTCGTCTTTGAGGGACCCAAGCCCTATACCGGTGTCCACAAGCATGTCTTTGTCGCGCCCCCGCACATGCCAAATGTTGCAGCGGATCAAAGGATGGACGTGGGGTTCCCATAGCAATGTGATGTCGTCTGAGATGCGGCGGCGTTCGAACCACCGTTCGGCAATCTTTAGGACGGTCATGCAACGTTCCTTTTAGATTGGCTGCTCTGGCTTTGGATAAGATCGTCGATGATAAGGCGCGCGCTGCGTGCCGCGCGCGCTGGCCGCCCGTCGCGAAACCCGAGCCGCAAAAACAACTCATTGGACTCAAGCAGGCAAATCAATGCGTAGGCACAATCACAAAGGGCCTCGTCGTCCGCGCGCGGGGCGATTTGTTTCAAGTACCGTATGAGCGACGTCTCAAAGTCGCGGTATACGCCCCGAAACTGTTTTCTTAACTCGGGATTGCGGTTGGCTTCACCGATGACATCGGCGAACAGCGCGTTTTCTTTTTGAACCATGCGTGTAAACGGCCCTTCAAAAAGAAAATGGATGAGCTTGTCGCCATTCCCATCCCTGGCATCGCTCTTCAGCTCATTGAGATAGGGAACAAGATAGAGACCGTAATTGCGCATGACGCGCTCAAACAACGCCTCGACGATTTCATCGCGCGACTCAAAGTGATGGAGAAGCAACGGCACTGTGACGCCAATCCGCTTTGCAATTTGGCGCAACGATGTGTCGGCCAAGCCCCGCTCATTCGCCAGCGCCGCAAAGGCGTCGAGGATTTCCTCCCGCCGCTCTTCCGATACGTTCCGCCGTCCCATTTTTTAAATTTAACAAGTGTTCAATCAAAAAGCAAGCGACTTTCAGTACTCGTTGCCCTCCTGCTCGACACTACAAGATTCACACATCTCATCTGCCGTAATTACTTCGATACCTCCCCTCGGTGGGGGGGAACCGTTGCGACAGTACACGTTGCCACGGTATGTCCCCGCCGGTGAAAAATACAAAGACCGGGGATCGGCGAAATGCCCTGCCTTGCCGCTTACCCCCACCCAAAAAGCCTTGTTGCACAAGGCCTTTTGGCCTCCCCACAAGGGGGAGGCAACTCGCGAACTTAAGCCGACTCACTTGTGTGAATGTTGTAGGGTCAAGCCAGAGCACAACATGTGAGGATGAAGTCTTTAAACTAGCCCGCTAACGCTTGAAACATCGCGGCGGTTTCGTCGTCGGCGGGGAAGAAGGCTTCGATGCGGATTTCCTGAAGCGTGACATCGGTGGGCGAGCCGAGTGTCGTCACCGTTCCAAACACGCTTGAGCGCATTCCGTCTTTGTCGACCGTCAATGGCAACATTGGCGTGTTCCAATTTTCAGGCACGCATTTGCGCCAATCCTTGGGTACCGCTGGATAGGATTCGAGCTCGTTCAAAAAAGCCATGGCATCTTCGCCTTGGCCTTCATTGACGATTTCCGCTTCAAGGCGCCGCAACAAGCGGGCGGCGGATTCCTCCCAATTGACAATGTACTTGCCATAGCCATCAGGATGATATATCGCGCGCATCAAATTGCCGCCGATCCGTTGTAGGCTTTCGGGCGGGCAAGCACTCAGCAAGAATTCCTGCATCGTTTGCGCCGATTTGTTGGCACGCAGAACATTGTAGAGACTGTCGACCACATAAGCGGGATAGGGTTCTTGTTGCGCAAGAATATGATCTAAGGCGTGTGACACGGACTTAAGGTCCGGCGCGGTGAGTTCCGTCTGCCGGTAAGGAGGAGCGAAGCCGGCTGCCAAGAACAAGTCGTTCCGGCTCCGCAAAGGGATTTCCAGGGCTTCGCTCAAAACGAACAACATGGTTCGGCTGGGGGAAGAGCGGCCCGATTCCATAAAGCTGATATGGCGCTGCGAAGAATCGCAACGCATGGCCAGGTCGAGCTGGCTGATGCCGGTGCGTTTCCGCCAGCTCTTAAGCAAGGTCGGAAAGGCGTCGCGCTTGAGGGTGGTTGTTTCAGTCATGGGACAATCCTAAGCCCCTGTTTCCGCAGCACAACTACCTTTCAGGTAATTGCCGCCATTCAATCCCCGCACCATTTTCAGAGCACAGCGAGTTTCAAGATGGAGAAGTCAGCTATGGACACCAATACCCATTCGGGCGGTTTGTTGCGCAAGGCGCTCACGGCAAACGCAACCTTCTCAGCCGTTTCCGCCCTTGCCTTTATCTTCGGCGCCGGAGCCTTAGCGCCCTTGATGTTTGCAGAGTCAGGTCCGTTGCTCGGGCTTGTACCCTCAGAGCACCTTTTTTCGACCGGCCTCGGCCTTGCGCCCTTTGCCGCGTTGGTCGCGTTCGCCGCGCTCCGCGTTCCTCAATGTGAAAACCTCGTGAAGGTGATCATCGCCATGGATATCGGTTGGGTCGTCGGCAGCGCGCTCTTGCTGGCTTTCGCGGGCAGTGTCTTCACCACACTGGGTGCTGCGATCATTGTCGACATCGCGCTCATCGTTGGCCTTTTTGCGGGCCTGCAGGCATTGGGTCTGCGCCGGTTGAGCTACGCTTGAAAATGGCAGTATGCGATACGGATTGATGGTGTCATCCCAGAAATCGCGTTAGCGATTGTCTGGGATCCATACCCACTGCGTTCGCATTTTGAGGACTGTGGTTATGGATCCCGCATCAAGTGCGGGATGACGGCATAGAAAAAGGCACCGGTACGAAGATTCTTTGTTGGTGCCTCGTTGGTCAGCCGATAGAACGACTTCTTCAGTAATCATTCTGAGGAGTCGTCTCATGAAACTCTACGGCGTTCGCGTATTTGTGGACGACTTTGCCGCGGCGAAGGCGTTCTACCAGGATACCCTTGGCCTAAAAGCAAACTGGTGCATGGACGATATGCAAGCGATGGGACTTGATGTGGGAGCCGAGATCATTGTCGAGCAGGAAGACCCGACGAGTGATGAAGGCGCCAGCCTCATCGGGCGGTTTGTCGGTGTCTCGCTGCAAGTTGATGGTATCGAGGCAGCTTACAAAGAACTCTGCGGCAAGGGCGTCAGATTCGTCGGCCCACCCGAAAAGCAGCCTTGGGGCGGTACACTTGCGCACTTTAGCGATCCGGCCGGCAATACGCTGACGCTTTTGGGATAGCGGCAATTGTCAGCGCGGTTGGCGCACCATCAAGGCTGCGGGCGGAGACGACCCATGCGTAAACACCTCGGTCACTTCGAACCCATGCCGTTCGTAAAAGGGTACATTGCGCGGGTTTGATGATTCCAGATAGGCCAGCGCGCCCGCTTCATCGACACGCTTAAGGTCTTCCTTCATCAAGACCGATCCCAGACCAAGATTCTGTTTGGCGGGTTCAATCCCCAATACGCCCAAATACCAATGTGGCTCTTCGGGATGTTTTGTCGTCAAACCGCCAAAGAATCCAAAAACTTCGTCTTGTCGTTCCTTGGGTATAGTTGCCACCATGTTTTCTGCAGCGGTTTTCTCATCAATTTTGCCGCCCGGCGGCAGCCAAAGCGTTGCGCCGGCAAACCCTGAAAGATACGAACCGCTTCCATACTGTATCGCGGCATCCACAAAGACGCTGATGAAGTCAGGATAGTGGGTGAGATAGTCTTGGGGATCCGGAAATGCCCACCGCATCAGAGGGTCGCCGGCAAAAGCCAGCAACACTGAAGCAGTCAGTTCAGCCCGGTGTTCTTCCTCTGCACGATGAACGGTTGGACGATCGCTCATTTGGACCCGCCGTCGATTTTGATGATGGCGCCGGTCGTGAAACTGGCATGCTCGGAGGCCAAATAGAGTGCGGCGCCGACAATTTCTTCCGGTTGCCCACCGCGATGGAGCGCGATGCTTTCTTCGGCGCGTTTGTTGAAAGCCTCCATGTCCCACGCCTTAGAGATATCAGTGAGGAAGGGGCCCGGCATGATGCAATTGACCCGCACTTTTGGTCCCCAGGCATCGGCGAACGCTTCCGTCATGGCATTCAAGCCCGCCTTGGCCGCCGAATAGGTGATAACGTCTTTACGCGGACGGATGGCTGCGACACTTGATACGTTAATGATGGAACCACCGTCCCCGTCCACCATACGTTTTCCAACATTGGCGCACAGCCGGAATGGTCCCTTGAGATTGACATCCAAAACTTTGTCATAAAGCGCTTCAGGAATTTCTTCCGGCGATCCGTAAAGTGGTGACATGCCCGCATTGTTGATCAACACATCGATCTTGCCGAACCGTTCGTAGACCGCGTCGACCAACTCGTCACAGCGGTCCCAGTCAGCCACATGGCAAGCAAATGGGAAAGCCTCTCGCCCCAGGGCTTCAACTTCTTTGGCCGTTTCCTCGCAGGACTCGATCTTTCGGCTGGTGATGGCCACGTCGGCACCGGCTTCCGCAAAGCCTAAAGACATGGAGCGCCCCAGTCCCCGGCTGCCCCCCGTGATCAGAACTTTCTTACCGGTCATATCGATGTGATTGCTGGGCATTGGGTGCCTCCCCGTCTTGTCAGTTAAGTCTCGTCTGTTGTGTGCTGGCCTGTTTGGTAGCAAAGTCCCGGCAGGAACTCAAAACTCGCACACAAGGGTGGAACAGAAATGAGCCGATTGGAAGGGCGCGTCGCCGTCATCACAGGCGGGGCCAGCGGCATGGGACTGGCAACCGTCAACCGCTATCTCAAAGAGGGCGCGAAGGTCGTCGTTGCGGACCTCAATGAAGAGAATGGCGCGCGGTTGAATACCGATCTTGGTGCCGGCGAAGACCGTTTGCGTTTCATCCGCACCGATGTGGCAGAAGAAAAAGATGTGTCTGCGATGATCGATCTGGCGACCAGCGCCTTTGGCCGCCTCGATGTTGTGTTTAACAATGCGGGTCTCGGGGGCGCCATTGGCCCGATCACCGAAGTGGAAGTCGAACACTGGGACTACACTTTTGCGGTGCTCACCCGCGGTGTCTTCTTAGGGATCAAATATGGCGCGCGCGTGATGATCGATCAGGGCGAAGGGGGATCGATTATCAACACCGCATCCGTCGCGGGTTTGCGGGGCGGTTCCGGGCCGACGGCTTATTCAGCGGCAAAATCAGCAGTTGTGAGTTTGACGGCGAATGCCGCCCTTGAACTGGCGGAGCACAATATTCGTGTCAACGCCATCTGTCCCGGCCTTATCTTTACGCCGCTTGCGCATCGCGGACATATCGAAGAAATGGAAAAGACAATGCGGCGAACGCAACCTTGGCCGAAGCGCGGTGAAGGAGAACACATCGCCGGTGCTGCCCTTTATCTCGCCAGCGACGACAGTGCATTCGTGACCGGCGAAGCGCATGCGGTCGACGGCGGTTACATGGCAGCGGGATCGCTGGCACAAGGCGCCGCGTACGGCGGGACCAGCGCAACGCATGTCGGTGTGACTTACGGAACGACAGGCAAGCCGCCTGAAGTCAAACGGCGGAATGTCTGAAAGTTCGTAAGAAGAGTCATTCCGGATCTCTCTGGGGCTTCGGGTCAAGCCCTACGGCATCCACACATATGATTGGCGACCAGTTTTGTGGTTGATCTATCAGCGCTGAAGACGACGCGAACGCAGTTTGCCCCCCTCCTAACCTCCCCCCATCTGCCGCTACGCGACATGGGTGGAGGAACGAGGCTGTGCCATTCGGCATCGAAAGCGATATCCCTCTCCCTCTTTTCAAGAGGGAGAGGCTAGGAGAGGGAGATGGGATCAACACACTGGGAGTCGAGATGTGTGAATCTGGTAGGGTCAAGCCCGAGGGCTACAGCGATATAATTTGAGCTATGCCGCGGCGACGGAGAGTTCGCCTTGCACGTTGCCGATGCATTTGAGTTCGGGCATGACCTTGTCGACGAACAGGCGCATGTTGCGGTTGGCTTCGTCGTAGTCCATTTCACCATAGGCGAAATGGGCCATCACGCCTTGTGCCCCAATTGTGTTGTGGATGTATTCGATTTTTTCGATCACTTGTTGCGGCGTGCCGAAGGGCATCAGGCGAACAAAATCTGCAGCGGCGCCTTCCGGTGACCGTTTGCCGATATGGGCGTGAATGCCTTTGTAGAACTCATATCCTTTCATGTCTTTCAGATGGCCCGCCTGCATTTCGTAATGCTCCATGACGGAATGGTAGTAGCGGCCGATATGTTTGTAGGCCATCTCTTCAGCGCGGTCGGCGCTTTCGTCGACAAAGAAGAAGCCGCCGCACATGGGGGCCGGTGGTTTTGAGCTGGCGCCATACTCGTCGGCCCAAACACCGTGATAGACCTTGAAGTCTTCTTTGACGGTGTCCCACGGCTTTTGCGGGATGACCAGAAGACCGACGCCGAGTTTCGCGGCGACGGGCATCGAGTCAGGGCTGACGGCGGCGGCAAAAGTGCGTCCACGGAATGTTTTGAATGGCGCGGGACGGATGTCACGTCGGTCTTGTTTAAAATACTCGCCGTCGCTTTCGATATAGCCGCGCTCTAGGCTGGTGATGACCAGTTCTGCGGCTTCGTCAAAGCGTCCGCGCGACTCTTCCATGGGTACGCGAAAGCCTTCAAATTCAACCCTGCCAAGTCCACGTCCAATACCGAAAATCATGCGTCCGCCCGACAGATTGTCGAGCATGGCAATTTCTTCGGCGACGCGTACCGGATCATGCCAAGGCAACACGATGACCATGGACCCAAGCTGAACCTTTTTGGTGCAGCCTGCCATGAAACTCAAAAACTGGGTAACGTCTGGCACCATCGTATAATCGGTGAAGTGGTGTTCGACGGACCAAACAGAATCAAATCCCATCGGCTCGGCCATTTGGGCCATGCGCAGCTCTTGGGCATATACTTCATGATCCGGAATAGGTTGGCCTAAGTTTTGGAATACGGGCGCAAATCCGACATGCATGATGGCCTCCCTTGGAATATTTATTTGTGCGAGCGTAACACTGCGCCTTAGCCTTGCAAGTAGGTCTCCCGGCATTGATCGCCAAAAAATCACCGCTCTGTTGCAAAACAGCAGAATTTCTTGACCCGCTTCTATGTTAGTCTCAAAATGAGACTGACTATTCTGTCTGCCGCAAGAAGGAACGCCCTATGACCACCGAACTTGTTGCCGTTGATCCCGCCATTCATCATCAACCCATTCCAAACAGCGCCAAGGGTTTGCCAACGGTGTGCGTGCTGTGCAGCCACAATTGCGGAATTCTGGTCGACGTTGAAGACAGTCAGATTGTGAAGGTGGCGCCGGATAAGAACAGCCCGATCACGCAAGGTTATATCTGCAACAAAGCGATGTCGGTCGGGAAATATGCGCGTCACGCGCAACGTGTGACGGCGCCCCTACGCCGGCGCGATGATGGTTCGTTTGAGCAGGTCTCTTGGGAAACGGCGCTGGATGAAATCGCCGAAAAACTCTCTGCGATCCATGCCGCGCACGGGCCGAAATCCGTTTCTCTTGTGGGCATTGGTGGTCAGGCGAACCACATGGATGGGCCCTATGGGCTTAACTTTTTGTCGGCCATGGGATCGAAACGGTGGTTCAACGCATTTGCCCAAGAAAAGACCCAGCACTTCCTGGTGAGCCATTGGTTGTTTGATGCACCGCCAAGCGCCTTCTTCCATCCCGATGTGGCGAATACAAAATATTTGCTCGTGATGGGCACAAACCCAAAAATCAGCAACCGCGGGCACAATGCGAATGATACTTTCCGCAAAGTAGCCAAAGACGATGACGTAACTTTAGTGGTTGTCGATCCGCGCGAAACAGAAACGACCCGCCTCGCCAACCGGCATTTGAAATGCAAGCCCGGCGCCGATGCCTATTTGCTGTTGGCGCTGGCAAAAGTGTTGGTTAGCGAAGAAGGTCTGCTTGATCGCGATTACTTGGCCGACAATACGGTTGACTTTGCGACCTTCAAGAATGCGGTCGCTGACGTCGACCTTGCCGTTATGTCTGAACGTTGCGGGATCTCAGTTGAGGACATTCAACAAACCGCACGAGATTTCGCCAACAGTCCGACCGCAGCCATCATGTGGGATCTGGCCGTTGAGCAAATTCCATTCTCGACGCTCGTTTCCTATTTGATACATGCGATCGCAGCGTTGACGGGCAATGTCGGCAAAAAGGGTGGCATGACCTTTATGGAAACCATGACACCGCCGGAGTTGAGCCCCAAGCGGTTTGAAGAACCGGACCGCACAACCAAGGCCGGCATTCAGGCTATCGCTGCGCTGGGCGGATTCGGCATGTACTCGCCGACTTTGTTCCCGGAAGAAGCATTGATGGATCATCCCGATCGCATTCGGGCGGTGATCGTTGAGGGGTCAAATCCTTATCTGTCTTTCTCAGACACGCCGAAATGGCGCGAAGCGTTCGAGAAGATGGACCTCAAGGTGGTGATCGAACCGGCGATGACCGAAACCGCGTGGGATGCCGATTATGTGCTGCCGGTGCCGAGCGGTTATGAGAAGTGGGAGCAAGCGGGATTCCCGAAAGGATATCCGGGTGTCTACATGCAATTACGCCCGCCCGTGTTGCCGGCACAGGGCGACGTTCTGCCAGAACCCGAAATCTATGTGCGTCTGGCGGAAAAGATGAACTTGGTGCCACCGGTTCCGGAGAAAATTGAAACCTTGGCGAAGGAAGCGCTGACGCCGGCGGGCGCCGCGGCCTTTTTGATGGAGCTTCAATCTTCCGCGCCCAACGCGACGGCCATGATGTTTTGGGCGTACCGCACCGTGGGCAAACAGTTTGCCTCGCCGGCACTGGTCGCGATTTGGCTTCAGTGCCACATGAATGTGCTTCAGCGCACAGAATCAGTCTTGCGGGTAATGGGCGAGGAATGGCGCGAACGCGATCCGTTCGAGATTGCGGCGGAGATGTTCAACCGTATTCTTCAGCATCCGGAAGGTGTTGAAGTGGCGCGGATCGATGCCGAAGCCAACTATCGTGATAATGTTGGTTATGAGGACAAGAAGGTGCGCTTGGCGCCCAAAGACATCTTGCCGGAGATTGCGCGCGCCATTGAAACGCCTCCGGAAACCGACCCGAATTATCCCTTCGTTCTGGCTGCTGGTTTGAGAACCTCTTGGACGGCGAATACGATTCAGCGTGATCCGGATTGGCGCAAAGGGCGCGGGCCCCATTGCACGCTACACATCTCGCCGAACGATGCCGCACGCCTCAATATTGCCGATGGCGACACAACGCGTGTTGCCACGCGCATTGGTGCCGTCGAGTTGCCGGCGGAAGTGGATGACCGATGTCAGGACGGGCATATGTGGATCCCCAACGGGTTCGGCATGATCGCGCCCAACTCTGATCCCAAACGGCCGGTTCTTGTAGGTGTCAACACAAATGAATTGACCGATGTGAACGACCGCGATCCGATTTCCGGTTGCCCGCACCACAAATACACACTGTGCAACGTGCAGAAGGTGGCGTAGGCGTAGAGTTCTACCGCTGGATGAGATGAACTCTCTGTTGCCTTCGGGCTTGACCCGAAGGCCCAGTGGCGGTTCGCTCTGGGTCCTCGTGTCAAGCACGAGGACAAAAATAGAGGCTGGCTCATTCAGATCCCAAGCAATCAGAGAGTGCGATTTAGGATCGTCCCAGGCCAGAAGACCAACCACACTCACTCCGGCACGACACCCATGGTTACTGTCATTGAATTGTCGACAACCATCCGTGCGCCGTTGACGAATTTGGATTCGTCGGAAGCTAAATACAGCGCCATATAGGCGATGTCATTGGGCTCGCCAATCTTGCTGAGACCTGCGCTGGAACCGGCTTCATCTAAGCTGACCATTTTCTTTTCGATCATCTTTCCGCCAACACTGGCGACCATCGGCGTTTGAATGCCGGACGGGTGAATGGAATTGCATCGAATGTTGTACTTCATCTGAGCGCAATGAACGGCGACGGCGCGGGTCATGGCTTCGACGGCCCCCTTGGCGGCGCAATAGGCGAAGACGTAAGGCTCGCCCTGTAAAGAAGCGACCGACGCCATATTGATGATGGACCCGCCGCCACTTTCTTTCATCACGCGGACGGCATTCCGGCAGCCGAAGAAGGTACCGTCAGAGCTCACCGCGTTAACAAACCGCCACTCGTCCGTGGTTTGATTCTCGATGTTGCCGGGCTCCACAACGCCGGCATTGTTGACCAGAATGTCGAGCTTACTGTGCTTTGCAACCACATCGTCGACGATGCGGGCCCATTGGGCCTCGTCGCGCACGTCCTGTTCAACAAAGCTTGCAGTGCCGCCGATTTCCTTCGCGACCTGCTCACCATTATCTGCATCGACATCCGTCAGGACGACCGTGGCACCTTCCGCCGCGAACAGGCGTGCATCTGCTTCGCCCAATCCCTTCGATGCTCCCGTGATCAGTGCCACCTTGCCGTCCAGTCTGCCCATCTGCGCGCTTCCTTCTGCTCATGTTCGATATGCGAGGCCAGACTTTAGAGAGGCGGAACGCATCGGTCAGCAATAATCGGTTCAACTGGCTGACATTGCAGAATTCCCTGTCCCCATGAATTGATGCAAATCACGAGGGTTGATTGAAGCGTTGCCGTCCCATGCCATCGATTGACATTCGCCAACACAATATCGACTCTGGTGCCATGAACATCGGTACGATTCCGGCAAAATGGGCGGAGAGTGATCCTGGCCGCACCGCGCTGATCGACATACCTGCCAATCGGCGGGTCACGTTCGGCATGCTGGATGAACGTGTGCGGCGCTTAGCCAACGGCCTTTTGGAACTTGGCCTTAGGCGTGAAGACCGCGTCGCCATACTCTCCAAGAACTGCATTGAGTATTTGGAGATCTATTTCGCGTGCGGGCGCGCTGGGCTGATCGCTCAGCCGCTCAATTGGCGCTTGAGTGTGTCCGAGCTTCAACGAGTGTTAGAGGATGGCGGGCCAAATGTCGTTGTTACGTCGTCGGAGTTTGCTGAGGAGCTAGTTGTTCTTTCGAAACAACTGGACATCGCTCATTGGCTTTCGTTTGGCGAGGGAACTGACGGCAGTTATGAGAGTCTAATCAATAACGCGTCCACTACGGAACCCTCTGTATCCGGATCAGTTGGGGGGCAAGACCCCATGCTCATCATCTATACCGGGGGAACGACTGGTCAATCAAAAGGGGCGCTCCATACCCATCATTCACTGTTTATGGGCATGCTCAATCAAACCGTGGCCGAACGGATCGTCCCGAGCGATGTGTATATGCTCACGGGCCAGATGTTTCATATTCCGGTCGCGCTGGCGATCAATTATCTGGCGCATGGCTGTCCGGTCGTGCTCATGAATTTTGACGCAAAGGAAGCGCTGGAAATTATCCAGGCCGAACGCGTCTCAGCCTTCCTTGGCATCACGACTATGCTCAATTGGATGATGGCGGTCGAGAACTTTAAAGACTATGACCTGTCTAGCTTACGCAACATCCAATATGGCGGTGGGCCGATGCCGGCGAGTGTTGTGAAAGCCGCCCTCGAAGCATTTCCTTGTACATTGATCCAGGGATATGGGCAGACCGAGGGAATGACCATGACCTTCCTCAGCCAAGAAGATCATGCGTCGGCGGTCCAGGGCGTTCGGCCGGAGAGGTTGAATTCGTGTGGGCGCGCAGGCTTCGTCACAAAAGTGCGTGTCGTCAATGAGGAAGGCGATCCCGTTCCGAAGGATGGGCGCACGGCAGGAGAAATCGTTGTTCAATCGGAAGCCAATATGGTGGGCTATTGGGGAAAACCGGAGCTGACTTCTGAAGTATTGCGCGATGGTTGGATGTGGACTGGCGACATCGCCACTTGGGATGAAGATGGCTACGTCTTCATCGTTGATCGTGCGAAAGACATGATCATTTCTGGAGGCGAGAATATCTATTCGACCCAGGTCGAAGAAGCAATCCACAAGCATTCCGGCGTGCTGGAAGCCGCCGTGATAGGTGTGCCGGATGACGAATGGGGGGAATCGGTCAAAGCGGTGGTGGTTATGAAACCGGGGGAACGCGCGACGGAAGCCGAAATCATTAATACGGCGCGGCGGCATCTTGCGTCTTACCAGAAGCCACGTTCGGTGGACTTTGTGGAAGCATTGCCCAAGGCGCCGACGGGCAAAATTCTCAAACGGGAATTGCGGCAACCCTATTGGCAGAACCGCGATAAGAAGATCTGAAAAGGCAGAACAGTTTAGATGCGAACAACTTTGAACGGCGTCTTGGTCGTGTCATTGGAACAGGCCGTTGCGGCGCCTTATTGCTCTTCGCGGCTCGCCGATGCGGGGGCGGAAGTCCTAAAAATAGAACGGCCAGAGGGCGACTTTGCCCGCGCCTATGACACCATGGTGAAAGGGCAGAGCACCTATTTCGTTTGGTTGAATCGCGGAAAGAAATCGGTGGTCATCGATATCAAGAACGATGCCGATGCTGCCTTGCTCCATGCGATGATCGCTAAAGCCGATGTCTTCATACAAAATTTGGCGCCCGGTGCGGCGGCGCGTGCCGGATTTGGCTCCGACAGGTTGCGTGCGCAGAATCCGAGGTTAATCACCTGTGACATTTCGGGATATGGTGAAACCGGTCCGTATGCGGACATGAAGGCTTATGACTTGCTGGTCCAATGTGAAACTGGATTAGCCTCCATCACCGGTACGCCGGAGGCACCCGGCCGCGTTGGCGTTTCCATTTGCGATGTGGCGTGCGGTATGTATGCCCATACCGCAATTCTGGAAGCGCTGATTGCACGGGGGAACACGGGCGAAGGTGCAAGTCTTTCGGTTTCGCTGTTTTCCGCCATGGCGGATTGGATGACCGGGCCGCTTTTCAAATACGATTATGGTGGTGCGGTGCAGGAACGGGTCGGCCTCAACCACGCAACGATCGCACCTTACGGCGTCTATCGTGCGGAAGGCGGCGCCCCGGTCATGATCGCCATTCAAAACGATCGCGAATGGCGCCGCTTGTGCGCTGGGCCGTTGGGCAATGCGGCCATCGCCGATGATCCGCGCTTTGTCACCAACACCGATAGGGTGGAAAACCGCGATGCGCTTGACCGCGAAATCAACGGCGCATTCTCGAAACAAACGCTCGACACGTTGAGGGACGCTCTGAAATCTGCGGACATCGCTTATGGGGCGATCAACGACGTAGCCGGATTGTCGGTACATCCCCAATTACAGCGTGTCTCGGTAGAAACGCCGAATGGGACGGTGGACATGCCCGTACCGCCCGTCGCGTTCAATGGTGATATGCCATCAATCGGCGACGTTCCGGCATTGGGTGCCCATACCGAAGAAATCAAGCGGCGTTTTGTACCGACCGAGGCCTGAACAATTGATTTGTCATTCCCCGGCGAAGTGAAACGTAGTCCGGGGAATCCACTTTGCCAAATTCTACTCGGTTGTACCTATTGGATTACCCGGACGCGCCGCGCTGCGGCTTGCCGTGTAATGACAAGTGCAGGAAGCTGGAATAACGGGTGCCAGTAAGTCTCTAGTTCTCTAGTAATCGGCTCAGTTGTCATGTATTTAGGAGGCGCGGCGCAGTTCAGCGCTGCAAATGTCAGGTGTACGGGAAATCGGTGGAACTCCGATTCTGACCTCGCAACGGTGATTGAGTGAATTTGGCCATCGCGCCACTGTGTTTTTAAACATGGGAAGGCGGCCAGACTCAAAACTCATCAGTCCGGAGACCGGCCTGGCATTCGGTTCACTGTTCGCCCGAGGACCGGCGGACCGGCTGGAAGTCTTGTTATGAATCCGACATTTGAGTCATTTTATCAGCGCGCGCGTGCGCTGCTCTCTCGCCATGATGTGCGGCTTGTCTTGTTCTTTTCCGTCATAGGTATTCTCACTCATGCGGTTCCTCATCAGTTTGGCGTGTCGACGGTCGGCGCTGTGGGCATGGTCGCGGCAGCTTACTTGCCGCGGCGACTGATGCTGATCCCCGTCTTCCTCACGATATTTGTCGTCGATGCGTTGGGCGGATTTTACGCGTTGGCCGCCATGTCGTTTGTGTATTTGGGCCACTTGCTTGCGGCGTTTGTCTTGCCCGCAGTCCTCAGCAGGATCAGCGTTAGCCGTGTTGCTTCCGCTGCGGTGTTGAGTGCTTTCGTGTTTTATTTGGTGTCGAACCTAACGCCGATGGCAATGGGGTATTACCCGCCAACGCTTGACGGCTTGTTCACCTGTTATGTCAACGGTTTGCCGTACCTTTTCAAAGGAGTGCTGGCAAATCTTGGCTTTGGCGGGCTTGCTTTTGCGGCGATCCACAATTGGGGATTGCCCGGCGTCGAAAGAATGAAAGTCAGCGATGCGCATCGTCACGCTTCTCCCTAGCGCAACAGATATTGTGGTTTCTTTAGGTGCCGGCGATGAACTCGTCGGCGTCAGCCACAGCTGTGATCCGGAGTGGCGCCATCTGCCGATCCTGACCAGCACCATCGTCGATACATCGGCAAGCAGTGCGGAAATCGATGCGCAGGTAAAATCGGCCGCAAGTCCACTTTATCACTTGGATGTGGATCTCCTCGAAGAATTGAAACCCGATGTCGTCGTCAGCCAATCCCTTTGTGATGTGTGTGCGGTATCCTCGGGCGATGTTGAGGTGGCCGTACGCACGATTTCGAGCCAGCCTCAACTGGTCAATCTTGAACCGTTCTGTCTTGCCGACATTCCCCAAGGCATCAAAGATGTGGGGGCCGCGATCGGCCGGCAGGATGCAGCCGAAGATCTCTGCGCAACTTTCGCTAGGATGTTTGGCGACGCCAAACCGACAGCGCCGCTTGAGGGGCGCCCAAGGGTCGCCTTTTTAGATTGGCTGGACCCGCCTTTTGCTGCCGGCCATTGGATTCCTGAAATGATCGAAGCGGCGGGCGGCATCAGCGCGTTGGCCCAAGTGGGGCAGCCCTCACACGAGATTACATGGGCCCAAGTCCGTGATGCGAAGCCGGACATTGTGTTGGCTGCAATTTGCGGATTCCCACAAGAACGCGCTGCGCAGGATCTGGCGCTTGTACCCGACGACCAGATCAAAGTCCTGGACGGCTATAAATATTTCAGCCGTCCAAGCCCCAAACTGATCGAGTGCTTTGGCGAATTGAAGGAACTGATCAACAAAATATCACGCTCGCTCGCAGTTTAGTTCTCAGGCCTGGCCCCTTTTTGACTCAATGGGACCCATGAAAGCAGAACAACTGCATTGCGATTGGATGTGCGACTCTGGGGCCCCTGGTCATTCGGGGATCATGCCCGAAGACAATCGATTGAGATTTAATACAATCCCTCGACATAATCTTTCTGGATGTCTTTCTCGATCGTATCGGCAAGGTCTTCAATTTCTTTTGTGACTTCACTGCTCTTGGCCCATTTCTCTTTGATCTGACGGCCAAAACTGATCTGCGGCGGTTCTGCCCACTTCTCGGGCTGCCACAGTTTCGAACGGATCAGGGCCTTGCCGCAATGCATGAAACACTCCTCGATTTGGATGTGCGTGGCGAGCAGGGCTGGCCGTCCGTCTGCGGACAGCTTCTCGAGAATTGTCGGGTCGCGGGTCAGCGTCGCGCGGCCATTGATCCGCAAAGTTTCGCGCACGCCTGGCAGCAGAAAGATCAAGCCAATCTTTCCCGTCTCGAGAATGTTCAAGAAACCGTACGCCAGCTTGTTGCCGGGCCTTTCCGGCAAAAGAAGTGTTTGGTCATCTTCGATTTGGCAAAAGCCCGGCGCGTCACCTTTAGGCGATACATCAAGATTGCCCGACGCGTCACGTGTGGCGACAAGCACCAAGGGCGAGGCGTTCAGAAAATCCTTGGAGACAATATCAAGCTCGCCGGCCACTTTGGCGCCGGTCATCGGATTGGGTTCACCGATTACATCGCGTAGCTGTTCTTCTGTCTCAATCGCCCATTTGTCTGACATTTCATGCTCCTGATTTCATGCCACTTACACATAACTGACTTGCGAACGATTCGCAAATGATAGCGCTTGCAGAAGGGGCGATGCTTGTCTAGATCTACCACTAGACCAGTCTACATATCAGGAATCGAATATGGCGAACGCGGCGCTACACAGAGAAAATCTCGTCAAAACGGCCATGCGCCTGTTCCGGCGGCAAGGTTATGCCTCAACCGGATTGCAGCAAATCTTGGGCGAAAGCGGCGCGCCAAAGGGGTCTCTCTATCATTATTTCCCTGCCGGAAAAGAAGAGCTTGGCGAGGCAGCCGTTTCCATGGCCGGGGATATGATCGGGGACATGTTGCATGGGCTTGCAGAAAAACATGCAGATCCAAAATCATTCGTGACCGCCTATTGCAAGACGATGGCCGGCTGGATGAAAGAATCCGAATTCCGTTCCGGCTGCCCCATCGCAACAACACTGCTGGAAACAGCACCGCAAGCGCCAGCGCTGACCCAAAAGGGCAAGGAAATCATCGATCATTGGACGGGTATCATTGCTGGCGTTTTTGAACGTGCTGGTGTCTCGCGGACAATTGCGAAATCAGATGCCCAGCACCTCATTGCGACCATGGAAGGTGCATTGATTTTGGCCCGGGTCTATCAGTCGACCAAACCCATTCTGAATATCGCTAAGACTTACTGACCGTCTATGCGCCTTCGATATGGGCATGAATGAAGTGCCGATCGGATTTACGGTTCCGTATTTCGCGATTGCGCTCGCGCGCCACCGCCTGACACGACCAGCGCTGGCCATGCTCACAACGGGCACAATGTTCAGCCCTTCCGATGCGGTTGGAGCCGGTTGTTTGGATCAGGTGGTGCCGGCGGATCAGCTTACCGGTTCTGTACAGGCTAAAGCGGAAACCCTCAGAACAATCGATATGCCCAGTTACGAAGCCACCAAAGCAAGACACGACGCGGACGTGATAGAGGAAATAGGGCGCTCGAAACAAAGAGAAACTATTGCTGCTTAACCCAGTGTTCGGATTCTACTAAGCTCGTTAAGTAAGCTCTGCTAAGATCTTTCTGTATCCTTGGCATCCGGCTGCGAGGGGAAGGAAATGAACTGGGTCCATGCTTGCGGTAGCGCGTTTGCTCTATCGGTATTGTCTTGCACAGCATTCGCTGAGCCAATGTCTCAAGAAAAAATCGACGAGTATCAGGAAGCCTTCATTGTGTTCGACAAGAACGAGAACGGCGTGATTGAAAGTACCGAGCTTGCGGCCGTTATGAAGTCGTTGGGTCAAAACCCGACGCCGGATGAGATCAGGGATATGATCGCTGAAAGCGATCTTTCCGCAGACGGCAAGGTCGACTTTGTCGAATTCTTACAAATGATGCAGTCGCAGGCGGCCAAAACGACGCCGGAACAGGAAACTCGTGACGCGTTTGCCGTCTTTGATCAAAATCAAGATCTGCAAATCGATACCAACGAACTTTACGAAGCGATGGTCGGTCTTCACAAACATACAACGAGGGATGAAGTCGCGCAGATGATTGCCGCTGCCGACCAAAATGGCGATAAGCTCATTAGTTTTGATGAGTACATCACAATGATGACGGCCGAATGAGCATTTGAAATTTCGCCTGAATTTAGGTGTCGAGTTTCAGAACTTTTTTCGCGTTTTCGCGCAGAAACTTCGGCCAAACATCATCCTTGAACGGAACGTTCGGCATATCCGTCATGATGCGTTCGAGTGATAAGCCGAACGGAAAGTATCCCGCATAGATGATCTTGTCGGCCCCGCGTGTGTTGGCGTAGTTCACAATGTCTTCAGGATAATATTTGGGCGCAAATGCCGATGTCGAATAATAGAGGTTCGGCCATTTAAGCATCAGCTTCATCGCCAGCTTTTCCCAAGGTTCACACCCGTGCCGAGTGACGAAAACGAGCTCGGGAAAGTCGTACATAACCTGATCGATGCGCTCGACATGTTGGCAGGCCATCGGCAGGCGCGGGCCGGGCACACCGGCGCAACAGAAAATCGGAACATCCAACTCGCAGCATTTCGCATAGATTGGATAGTATTTCGCGTGGTCGATGGGCACCTGTGGGTTACAGCCAGCGGGAAAAGTGGCGAAGGCGCGCACGCCCAGTTCTTCATACTCCTGAACCATGCGGCGGATGCCTTCCATGCCGTCGTTAGGGTCCACATTCCCGCACCCGATAAAACGGTCCGGATGGTCTTTGAGCGCCTGTTGGCTCACATCACCCCCGGAACCGATCAAGCCGATTTCCACATTGAACCGGTCCATCTCGTGAAGCGTCACGTCAATGGGATTCTCAACGCCATACAGGTCCTTCGGGACATTCTTGAACATATATTCGACCGGAAAATCGAAACTGTCGCGCGACTGTGGATCATTCAGCTGTTTGCGGATGAATTCATATTGGGAAAAATCCTGTGCCGGAAAACCGATCATGCAATCAATGATTCCGATGTCGCTGGGCATAGACATGCGCGTCTCCTTATCGGCTAATGCTCGTGCGGATCATGCGAACAGCCTCGTCAATGATCGCTTGTGTCAGGGGGAAGAGCGGGTCTTTGGTGTAGGCACGACGGGAATAGTCACCCTGTAATTGACAGATCACATCCGCAGCCGCGTTGATGTCGAGATCTTTGCGCAGTTCGCCGGAACGAACACCGCGCCGTAATATCTTGGCGACGAGGTCGCGGTGCGGTTTCACGCGATCCTTTGTGGCAACGCGGCCGCGTTGAAGCTGCAGTTTGGGTTCGTCGGCCATAAGGGCCGGTAACAGGGGGTGCGCCCGGCAGAATTGGACCGAACGGCGAAACATACCCTCAAGCGCATCTAACGCTGTGTCGTCCTCAACGCCCCTGACCATTTCTTGAACCCAGTCACGGACCACATCTGACAAGACCGCATTGAAGAGCTCGTCTTTGTTATCAAAGAAGCGGTACAGAAGGCCTGAAGAGACACCGGCGTCTTTCGCAATGGCCGCCACCGTCGCGCCCGCATAACCATCTTTTGCGAAACATCTGCGCGCAGCCTCTAAGATGGCCTGCCGGCGGCGCTCGCTGTTGAGTTGACGAATTGAAGGGGCCGGTGGCTCTTTGGTTTGAGCTTGCACCATCAAGTAAATGCCATTGTGAACACGTCCTTCGGAATTTCCGACTTGGGTAGGGCCGTAGCCACTTCCTCGGGTGTGGGGCCAATTTCTGCCGCCAATGGGGCCAAGGCCTTCAGATCGAAGCCATATAGTTTGGCAGCGTTTTCGCCCAACATCATGCGCACTTCGCTCTCGTCGATATCATGAAAAGTGTGACGCATGGCGAGGCGTGAATGGGGATAGGTGCCTTCGTAATGGGGGTAGTCCGTTCCCCAACAAACGCGGTCGACTCCGACCACATGCCGGTCCGCAATCTCGCGCGGCGGTACAAAGCTCGCGCCGTACCAGCAATTGCGTTTGGCATAAAAACTTGGCGGATCAGAAGGCATCGAGTCGGGGTTGAACTGAAACTCACCGACGGTGCCCGTGCGCACCCGCGCCCATGTGGCGTCGAGCGCTTCGAGCCGCTCCGGCACCCATCCCACGCCCGATTCCGTGATGATGTATTTGAGTTTGGGGAAACGCTCAAAAACGCCGGACAAAAGTAGATGCGCAAAGCTGCGCGTCGAAAACCACGGCGTTTCGAAAAGCCGAATGGGTAACGACACCATATACATGCCGTAGTCGGGCGATCCCGTACCGCCATGCTGATTGAGAACCACATCATAGTCCTGGCAGACTTCCCAGAAGCGGTCATATTCCGTGGCATAGAGCGGCAGAATATGCGTGCAGTCATCAGGCACATGCGGCAACAAAATGCCGCCTTTAAGGCCGTTCTCCGCAATCCATTTGACGTCCTTGATGGCTTCGTCAATGTCATTCAGATAGACAAGACCAATCCCCGCGCGCCGTTCAGGATGTTCCTTCTGAAAATCCACGAGCCAACGATTGTGGGCGCGAATACCTTCAAGCCATAGCGGATAATCTTGAACTGAAGGATTGCCGCAGATCAGCACGCTGGTCCGGAAGAAGGGCGGGACCGTGTTCGGGTAGATGATCTCGCCCGCCACACCTTCCATGTTCATGTCGTTGATGCGTTCAGCGTCGTCCCAGTTCTTGTGTTTCTTTGAACCGATATGTTTCTTCTGGGGGTTCTTGTAACTGCCGCGCCAGTCATCGAACAGTTGCTGATGCTTTGAATCGAGATAGTCCCGATAGTCTTTAACGCTGGCACCTGCATGGGAATCAGAGGTGATGATGGTGTAAGGCGTTGAAGTCATCTGTCCCTCCTAAATGAATATGAGGATAAATATATTCAATGAATATTCATATGTAAATATTCATTTTTATTTGCGTTTCTTCGTTTTGGGCCATCAGAAGTTTTGCGTGTTAGCCCCTGTTGCCCTGGACCCTCGTGTCGAGCACGAGGGCTACAGTTTGGATGTAGCTTGTTGTCCTCGGGCTTGACCCGAGGACCCAGGAGCGGCGCACTTGTGTGACACGCTTATTTCCCCGCCACAGGGAATAGAACTTGGTATTGCCCCAGCTTTGCCGACTTTTCGACTGAATTCACACGTAAACGGCTGGCAAGTTTTCAAGTAAGGCGCGGGGAACGGGTAGGGGGTGATGATGCTGTCTCGGTTACTGTTTGCATTAGCTGTTTTGATCGGCTTCCTATGGCTCAACAATAACTCACTGTTCGTGGCTAAGGAGAACTCGGATGGCTTTCGGATCATTGCTCATCGCGGGGTCCATCAAACGTTCAGCCGCGAAGGGCTGACAAACACGACTTGCACCGCGAAACAAATTTTTCCGCCCACACACGAATTTCTCGAAAACACGAATGCGTCGATGGCCGCCGCATTTGACTTTGGGGCCGAGATTGTGGAACTGGATGTTCACTTAACGTCGGACGGACAATTTGCTGTGTTCCACGATTGGACAGTGGATTGCCGAACGAATGGGTCGGGCGTCACACAAGAGCTTTCGATGGCGTACCTCAGTACCCTTGATATTGGTTTCGGTTACACCGCCGATGGCGGCAAAAACTTTCCCTTTCGGGGCAAGGGGATTGGGTTGATGCCAACATTGCCCGGAGTCTTGAACGCGTTTCCGGAAGAGCGATTCCTGATAAATTTCAAAAGCGGCCGGCAGGAAGAGGGCGCCGCCCTCGTTCGACTCCTTCATGAAAAGCCGGAATGGCAGAGCCAAGTGTTTGGCGTCTATGGCGGGCACGCCCCGACAGAGGAAGTGCTCCGCGAAATGTCATCGATGCGTGGCTATACAATGCAGTCCACTAAAGCCTGTCTCATCGATTATGGTCTTTGGGGATGGTCTGGCTATGTACCGCCCGCCTGCCGAGATACGTTCGTTGTTGTTCCGATCAACTATGCCCGTTGGCTATGGGGTTGGCCCCATCGTTTTGAAAAGCGCTTGGCAGAGTGGAACAGTGAGCTCATCCTCTTAGGCGCCCGTGAAAGCGGGGACGTAGGATCGCGCGGTATTGATGATATCTCTGAGTTGGCTGCGATCCCGGAAGGCTTTGGGGGATACATTTGGACCAATCGGGTCGAAGTGATCGGTCCGGCTTTAAATTCGGAATCGTCCAACTAACGTAAGTTGACCCGCTACATGATTGCAGCCGGACTACGAGCTGATAACACTGTTGCCCTCATGCTTGACCCTACCGGATTCACACATTTCGACTCCCAGTGTGTTGATCCCATCTCCCTCTCCTAGCCTCTCCCTCTTTCAAAAGAGGGAGAGGGATATAGCTTTCGATGCCGGATGGCACAGCCTCGTTCCTCCACCCATGCCGCGTAGCGGCAAATGGGGGGAGGCTAGGAGGGGGGCTAACTGCGTTTGCGTCGTCTTCAGCGCTGATGGATCAACCCCAAACTTGTCGCCAATCATTTGTGTGAATGCCATAGGGTCAAGCCCGAGGACTACGATCAAGAATGAACTGTTGCCCTCGTGCTCGACACGAGGGCCAAGGGTGTCCGGTGACAATGGTCAATCCGGACTAAGCCGCGGCTTTGACCAGCCCTTCCAACATGCCGAAGCGCTTGTCGATTTGGTCGGGCCGTTGGCCGCCGAGTTGAACGACAACGCGGTCGACGCCAAGTGCGGCAAATTCTTGAACCATCTCTGGCGTTACGTTGTAAGGCGGTGTGATCACGATCTCGAATCCATCGCGCGACCGGCCGGCTTTTTCTAAAGCTTCATCGAGTCCAGCCAGTGCGTCCTTGGTCATGTCTGGGGTTATGGCAAACCCGTACCAACCGGCGCCGAATTCCGCGGCACGGCGAAAGGCGCGTTTGCTGTGTCCGCCAACGATGATGGGAATGTGGGGCTTTTGAACGGGCTTTGGATCCATGCGGACCGCCTCAACTGAAATGTGCTTGCCCTTAAAGGTCGTGACTTCCTTGGTCCATAGCGATTGCATGAGCGTTAGAAACTCATCGCATCGTTCGCCGCGATCCTCCCAAGAGTAGCCGCACGCCAAGACTTCTTCTTTGCACCAGCCGACGCCGATGCCGAAATCCATACGCCCATTCGTCAGATAGTCGAGCGTGGCAAATTCCTTCGCCGTGTAGATCGGATTGCGTTGCGGTATGAGGCAAATACCTGTGCCGAGCCGAACATTTTTCGTCGCACCGACCAGTACGCCGAAGACCGTGACGGTATCAAGCAGGCCGCCACCGGGCGGGACCGGAATCTTACCGTCTTTCGAGCCCGGATAGGGAAACTCCATTTCGTCGAACAGGACCACATGCTCCCCCAACCAAATGGAGTCTAGCCCGACATCTTCGGCGCGTTTGCCAAAGTCGACAATCATGTCTGTCGTCGCGATGGGCGACATAAAAGTTGAGAAGACTCCGATCTTCATGAATTTCCTCCGTAAGCGGATATTGATGTGATTCTGGCTTAGTGTCCGACTTTCGTCAGGAACGCCTGTACCGTTTCGTTAAATGTCTCCGGCGTTTCGAAGTAAGGCGAATGGCCGGCATAAGGCAGCTCGACGACTTCGGCATCGGGCACAAGCTTGGAGACTTGGCGGATGACATCCGGTGGAAAAATGATGTCGTTGGGCGAAGTCACAAACTGCACAGGGCACCCGATGCCTTTGAGTTGTTCTTCCGTAAGGGACCGGCTTTCGCCCACCATGCGTGCCATGGCCGTTTGATCGAGCGGCGGGCTGAAAGCTGCGATTTGTGTGTACAGAAACGCTTTGACGGGATTGTCTTTTTCGAAGGGTTCGCCCAACGCAAGGCTAGCCACGCCGCGATTGCCAGCGCGTTTGCCCGTTGTCCGTAGCGCTTCCGCAGCTGCTGGGTGAGCAATGCCCGCCGTCGTGTTTGAGAGCAGAACCCCTTTTATGCGGACGGGCGCTTTCAGCGCTGTTCGCAAACCGGTCCACCCGCCCATGGACTGACAGACAATGACCGCTTCATTGACGTTTGCTGCGTCGAGGATGGCGATCGCATCGTCGCCGAAAAAATTCGTGTCGAACAAATTGGACTCGCATTGAGACGCGCCGAAACCGCGATGGTCAAAAGCGATGCATTTGTAGTTCTGAGAGAAATGTGCGGTTTGTTGGAACCAACTCGCGCAATTGCCGCCGGCACCGTGCGCAAACAAGAGGGCAGGTCCGCTGCCCATCGTTTCATAGTGAAGGTCGACGTCATGCGAGTGGACGCTGGGCATGGGGTTCTTGTTCCTGTTGCTAGACGGAAAGAGTCGGAATCGGGTCGAGCGGTGCCAAAATGAGCTCGCCTTTAGGTGTCTGCACCGTTGCAGAAAGGGAAGGCTTCTCGGCGCTTTGCGTTTCGACTTGCAGATCGAGCGCTTTGATCAAGGCTTTCAACGGCTCAGGGTCTGGCGCGCTGATTGATAGTTTTGTCAGTGTGCCGCACTTTGGATTGTTGTTTGCCGGATGCGGCGCGTCTTTCCAATCAATCAGGAACGGCACGAGGCCGCCGAGCTTATGGCCGCCGATAAACATGATCTGCCATTCAAGCGTTTCGCCCGACGGCGTGGTGCGCGACAGGTTCATGGGCGCCGCCGGTTGAAACCCTGCGGCCTCCAAGGCGGCAGCATCTTTTGCAAGGTCGTTGGAACGGGCCGCCCAAGTGACCAGCCCTGGGTTTGATAGACCGGCAAGCATGGTCGCCAAGCCGCTGTGTTTATCCTGTTGTGGATCCGGTGCGATGATTTCCAGATAATCGCCGCCCTCAAAAGACAGCAAGGCGTTGCAGGTGCCTTGACCCGGGTGCGGACCACCGATGGCGGCGCGAACGCCGGTCAATCGCTCCATTTCTTCGATCCCACGCTGAAGATCGGAGGCGCCCCACATAAGGTGATCAATTGGCATGACTTGTCCCATCTTTTGCTAACAGTTATCGCGCGATGAAGTGCGTCTGCCAAGACCATCCCGACAATTCCTGTATGGTGCCGACAACCGCAACAAAAAGCAGGGTAAGCTCATGATCCTTCTCATCACAGGTGTCATGGCCGCAGGCAAGTCTTCGGTGGCCCACGCCGCTGCTGAGCGTCTGGCGAAAAGTGTGCATCTGCGCGGCGACATGTTCCGGCGGATGATTGTGCGCGGCCGCATTGATATGGGCGATCAAGACGAAGTTGGGGCCCGCGCCCAACTAAACCTGCGTTATCGCGCGGCGGTAGGTGTCGCCAAAACCTATCACGCGGCAGGATTTGATGTTGTCTATCAAGACGTCATGATCGGACCCGCACTCAACGAAGTTGTCGCTCAACTCAGGGGGCATCCATTGCATGTTGTAGTCTTGTGTCCCAGCCGTGAAGTTTTCGAAGAGCGCGAACGCAAGCGGGACAAGACGGGATACGGCCATTACAGCGTTGCGGACTTGGACCGCGTGTTCAGGGAACGCACGCCAACAATTGGGTTATGGGTCGACAGTTCAGATCAAACGGTAGACCAGACGGCAGATGCAATATTGGCAGGGCTTGAGACCGCCAAAGTGTAGCTTAAGCTTAGACATGCTCGCGTTCGTTTAAGAAATGTCAGCAGAGGCCCCCTGCAAATTCGGCCATAAGGATGTATAAAAAGATCAAACGAGTAAAGGAGAGATGAGATGGCTGATGTTAAGGCGCTGAAGAAAGATGTGTGTGACGCAATCGATGGCATGGCGCCAGAACTAATCCGCATCAGCCATGAAATCCATGCAAATCCCGAGCTGAATTTTCAAGAGCATTTTGCTGCAAAGATTTTGACCGAGGCGGTTGAAAAAGCCGACTTGCCCGTAGAGCGTAAGGCCTGCGGATTGGACACCGCTTACATATCTGAATTCGGTTCTGGCGATGGTTCAGTTGGTATTCTGTCGGAATATGATGCGCTCCCGGGTATTGGCCACGCCTGTGGTCATAACATTATTGCGGTAACAGGACTTGGCGCGTCGATCGCGCTGTCAAAGCTCGGATCAAAACTACCGGGTGTGGTGCGGTATTTGGGTACGCCTGCGGAAGAAGGCGGTGGTGGCAAAGAGCTGATGGCGCGTGAAGGCGCGTTTGACGGATTGGATGGCGCGATGATGGTTCATCCCGCCGGCATGAACTTGGCGACGATGCCGTGCCTTGCCATGACCTGTGCGCGGGTGACGTATCGGGGCCGTACAGCTCATGCGTCAGCGATGCCTCATCGCGGTATCAACGCGCTTGATGCTTTGGTTTTGGCCTATCAGGGCGTCGCGCAATTGCGTCAGCAAATCAAGCCCACGAACAGATTGCATGCGATCATCAAAGAAGGTGGTCAGGCGATGAATGTGATCCCTGACCGAGCGGTTGGTGTTTTCTGCGTGCGCGGCGTTGATATGAAGGATGTCATAGCCCTGAAAGAGCGCGTCCAGGGTTGTTTTAAAGGGGCGGCCCTTTCCTCAGGATGCGAAGTCGAGATTGAGTGGGACATGGTCTCGTTCACAGACATGAAAACCAGCTGGCCAATGGCAAAGGCCTATCAAGAAAATGCGGAAACACTTGGCCGCGAATTCATTCCGTTAGAGACGTTGCCCTCCAGCATGGCGGGGAGCACGGATATGGGCAATATCAGCCACCGGGTGCCGTCTATTCATCCCATGATTGCCTCGGCGCCGTTGAACGTGACCATCCACAATCCGGAGTTCACCAAATGGGCGAAATCTGATCTTGGCGACCAAGCGGCCATCGACGGTGCCAAATCACTGGCCATGACTGCCATCGATTATCTGACGGACGCAGATATGCGGTCGTTGGCCGCTGAAGAGTTTAAATCGACCAAAGAAGATTCAGATTACACCGTCGAACACTGCTTCAATCCAGACGGAACCTTCGTCCTTCAAGAAGCGTTTGGCGGTGGTTGCGGCTGCTAGTGAGATTTCTGGCGGTTGCCAATGAAATCTGATCTCCAACCATAATTCGTGCTCGACTGCTCGGCTTAGTCAGACAAGGTCAGCCCTACTCAGTTGTCATCCTCGGGCGAGGTGAAATGCCGGTCCGACCTTTGGTCGGATCTTGGAGCTCCAGTGGAGCTCTAAGAAGGCATGAACGCGAGACCCGAGGATCCAACCCTCTGCCTGCTCAACGGTTCCTGCTTAGAACGAACTTCGTTGCTGAGATTTGGATTCGCCGATCGCGCTTACGCTTGTCGGTGAATGACAGGACGGGTGTTGAGTGTCAGGTCCCAAAAAAATGTCCTCTGCCTCTTGAACAATCATATATTTTCATTATTTTAAAAATATCGAATCAATGATGTGTTCCCATTTGGAAGGAATAGAGCCATGAACCGTCTACAACTTGCCCTCAATGTTCCGGACTTGGAAAAGGCCATCGACTTTTACAGCCGCGCCTTCGGCATCTCGGTCAACAAGCGCAAAGAGCGCTACGCGAACTTTGTGATCGAAGATCCGGCCGTGAAGCTGGTTCTGTTTGAAGTGCCTGGCAGTGCTGACAGACTCAATCATTTGGGGGTAGAGGTTTTTGATGACGCGGACATCGCCAAAGCCGGCGCGCGCCTTGAAAAAAACGGCCTTGAGCAAGTGAAACAGGACGAGGAAACCTGTTGTTTCGCAACCCAAAACAAAGTCATCACCCACGCGCCGGACGGCACGATGTGGGAATGGTATCGGGTGCTCGAAGACTCAGACACGTTCGGCAACGACTTCACGCCGAGGAAAGAACCTCAAAAAGAAGTCCGCGCTGGCGGCTGCTGCTAAACAGCTTAAGTAAAGCGGCGGGTTAGTCTGAAAGGCGTAACCCGCCACTTTGCGCGATGATTTAAATGGCGGGATTGCATCCCGCTCAACGAGGTCGAACAATTTACTCCGCAGCCTGAAGAACTGGCTTTGGCTTTTGCCAAATCACTTCGCTTCCCGGCTTGGGTACGTAAGGAATGAGGCGCGAGAGGATGAGCGAGATTAAAGCCATGCCTGCGCCGGCAAGAAACACCGCCGATGGATTGACAATCCAAACCAAGCCGAACAGCGCTGGAATAAACACCGCCGCGATGTGATTAATCGTAAACCCGATGCTGGCCGTGGGGGCGATGTCCGCCGGGTCGGCGATTTTTTGGAAATAAGTCTTGATGGCGATCGCCATCGCGAAGAACGCGTGGTCGATCAAATATAGGCCAGCGGCGAGCGTCGCGTTCTCAACGAAGGCGTAGGTCGTGAAGACGCCGATCAATCCAATATATTCAAAAGTCAGCGCCCGGCGTTCACCCCATTTGGCGATGAGCCGCCCGATAAAAGGCGCCAAATACATGTTGAAGGCTTGGTTGACCAAAAACAGGGTTGTGATGGCTGTGACCGAGTAGCCGAACTTCTCGACCATCATAAAGCCGGCAAAGACAACAAAAATCTGTCGGCGGGCACCGCTCATAAAGGTCAAGGCGTAGTAGAGCCAATAACGCCGGCGCAAAACAATATGTTTGCGTTGCGGGACTTCTTCCTTGAATTTGGGAAAGGCCCACCAGCAGAAGAAGGCGATGGCTGTGGTGAGTCCGCCGCCGATGGCATAAACCCAGACATAATCAAATCCCGCTAGCGTCCAGGTCAAATAGATCAAACCATAGGCGATAATGCTTGCCGTTGAACCGACGGCGATCAACTTGCCAAGCGCCTCGGGTGCGGATTTTTGATCGAGCCATTGCAAGGACAAGGACTGTTGAACAGCTTCATAATAGTGGTAGCCGATCGACATCAAAACGGTCGTGCAATATAGGCCGATGATGGTTGGGAAGACGCCGGTGATCGCCGTTCCGATCCCGAGAACGGCCAGCGCGACGACGGCAAGGGTTTGTTCACGCAGGATCAAAAGCAAGAACACAACGGCGAAGGAAAGGAAGCCTGGAATTTCACGCAGGCTTTGCAGCATTCCTATTTCTGCGCCGGTAAAGGCAGCCCGCTCGATCGCGAAATTATTGAGAAGCGACTGCCAAATTGAAAAGGACAGGGGGACGGCGGCCGCCATCGCAATGAGCATCACATATTGCGTGCGCCATTCGCCTTTGCGTATTTGATCGAGGACTGTCGATGTATTCATTGGCTCGGCCTAACTGCGCCCGAGCCAGCAATGACAGTATGATGTCCCGGGCGGGTCTTATCTGCTGAGTTCACGCATGCCTTTTTCAAGGCCGCCAAGTGTGAGGGGATACATGCGGTCACCCATTATCTGTTGGATGATCTGAATCGACGGCGTGTATTCCCAATGGCGCTCCGGCACCGGATTGAGCCAAATTGAGCTTTCGTAGATGTTCAATGTCCGCTCAAGCCAAAGCCCGCCGGCTTCCTCGTTCCAGTGTTCGACACTGCCGCCCGGATACGTAATCTCATAGGGGCTCATCGTTGCATCGCCGACAAAGATGACTTTGTAATCGTGGGGATATTTGTGCAGCACCTCCCACGTTTCCATCTTCTCATTATGCCGGCGCCGGTTGTCCTTCCACACACCTTCATAAAGGCAATTGTGAAAGTAGAAATACTCCATGTGCTTGAACTCGGTACGCGCGGCAGAGAACAGTTCTTCACAGGTCCGTATGTGGGCATCCATGGACCCACCGACATCAAAGAACAGCAACACCTTAATTTTGTTGTGCCGTTCCGGAACCATTTTGATGTCCAGATAGCCATTGTGCGCGGTTGATCGAATGGTATCCGGCAGATCCAATTCCGTCGCCGCGCCTTCACGCGCGAACTTGCGCAACCGGCGCAAGGCCACCTTGATGTTCCGTGTGCCGAGTTCGACTTGATCATCAAGGTTTTTGTATTCGCGTTTGTCCCAGACCTTAACGGCCTTACCGTGCCGGCCTTCCTTTTGACCAATGCGCACGCCTTCAGGATTGTAGCCGTAGGCGCCAAAGGGCGACGTACCGGCGGTGCCGATCATCTTGTTGCCGCCTTCATGGCGCTTTTCTTGTTCTTCGAGGCGCTTTTTCAGCTCCTCCATAATTTTTTCCCAACCGCCCAGCGCTTCGATCTGCGCCTTTTCTTCTTCGGTCAGGAATTTTTCCGTCAGTGCCTGAAGCCAGTCGTCCGGTATCTCGGCGACGTCGCCATCGCCGAGAACCTCGAGACCTTTGAATGATTGTCCAAACACCCGATCAAACTTGTCCAGGTTACGTTCGTCTTTCACCAGGGCCGCACGGGACAGGAAATAAAAATCTTCGACCTTCGTGTCGATGACGCGTGCGTTCAGTGCCTCCATCAGCAACAGATACTCTTTTAGAGTAACAGGCACCTTTTGCTTGCGGAGTTCGTGAAAGAAATCGATGAACATATTTCAAATTCTCTGGCGTTTGGAAATCGAACCTTTGATCGAAGTGCTAGCTTTTCTTTTCGCGCCGCGCGAGGAATGCAAGCCGTTCGAACAAATGGACATCTTGCTCGTTCTTCAACAATGCGCCGTGCAGCGGCGGGATGAGTTTGGATGGATCACGCTCGCGCAATGTCTCTGGCGTGATGTCCTCGTTCATCAGAAGCTTAAGCCAATCCAACAACTCGGACGTTGATGGTTTCTTCTTTAGGCCGGGAACGTCACGGATATCGTAGAAGATGTTGAGGGCCTCACGCACGAGGTCCTGCTTAAGGTCCTTATAGTGCACATCGATGATTTCCTGCATCGTGTCCCGTTCAGGGAACTTGATGTAGTGGAAGAAACAACGGCGCAAGAACGCGTCGGGCAGTTCTTTTTCATTGTTTGACGTGATGATCACAACCGGCCGATGGGTTGCTTTGATCCGCTCGCCGGTCTCGTAGACGAAGAACTCCATGCGATCGAGCTCAAGCAGCAAGTCGTTTGGAAATTCGATGTCCGCTTTATCAATTTCGTCGATCAGCAGGATGGGTTTTTCGTTCATTGTGAACGCTTCCCAAAGCTTGCCTTTGGAAATGTAGTTGCTGATGTCCTTGACGCGTTCATCGCCGAGTTGGCTATCGCGCAAGCGCGAGACAGCATCGTATTCATAAAGGCCCTGTTGGGCCTTAGTGGTCGATTTAATGTGCCATTCAATTAGGGGGCGCTCGATCGCGCCGGCAACTTCATGCGCCAGCACGGTTTTACCGGTGCCCGGTTCGCCTTTGATCAGCAGCGGCCGTTCCAGCGTAATGGCTGCGTTGACAGCGACACGAAGATCTTCGGTCGCGACATAATTCTTTGTGCCTTCAAATTTCATTCAGCTAAGCTCTCAGAGTCTTTTCGTTTTTGATGACGCGGAATGGCCGACCATGCGCCGCCGATAGTTTTATCAGACGCCCCGGCAGTTACATTGGTGAAATATGCCACCCCTCGATTGCGCAGCGCACTATATCTCTGATCAGGGTTTACGCAAATGGATCGCAGAGCTGGGGGTGGGATTGACGCAGCGTCATCGCCTTAAGCAGCTGTAAAATATGGGTTTTTTGAGGGCTTTGACCCGCATTAGTGGGCTGGATGCTGCCGCGCTGTGTTATGCGTGCGCGAAGTCCGTGAGAGACTCACCAACCTGTGCCATCAGATTTGGCCAATCGTGATAGGTCTCAGGTTCGAAGACGCGGTTGCGATGATACCAAGGATAATGTTCCGCACCGAGGCGCGGCCATACATGACCGCCTGTCAGCAACCAAACTTCGGTTCCGACACCGCCAGCGATCGCGGAGGCTGCTGTTGGCGCGGAAATCACCAAATCAAGAACGGAACAAAGCGCGGCATTGCCGTCTAGATCGTCTTTTAGGTCGAGTTCCGGCGGCTGGTGAACGGTGACACCGAAACGTTTTGCGATGTCCGCCACATCGTCGGCGACATCGCCATATTGCAGGTTGATAAAGGTGGCCTCGCGGTTCTCAAAAACGGGTGCCCAATTCTCAAGCGGACTGAAATATTTTGACCGCGCGCTGGTCATGACCAAACTGCGCCAGCACACGCCAACAAAAGGACCGTCCCCTAAGCTGTTGAGATAGTCCTGCCATTGCGCTTGCTTTTCAGCATCGACGGTTAAAATCGGCTTGTCGCGTTCGAAGTCCTCGACTTTCGGAAAGATGTATTGAAGGGCGGAACCGCCGGGCGTGTAATAGTCCGCACGATGATCATCATTAAGCCAAGGGACAAACCGAACCGCTTTACCATTGTGCGTGCGATTGTCATACGTCCCAACTTTTGCAGTCGGAAAGGACCGATGGAACAAAGGTACCAAGCGGTGATCACACGTGATGAGAAGTTGGCCGTCAGGTCCGACGCGTTCGGTCAAGTGATCGAAGCTATTGGCAAACATGATTTCGTCGCCTAGGCCTTGCTCACCGATGATCAGTAATTTCTTGCCCGAAAGGTCCTCGCCCTCCCAGCGCGGCATTTGCATGGGATAAATGGTCGAGCCGCGGAAGCGATGATCGTGCCGGACTTCCCATTCAGCCCAGCCGCTTTCAAGCTGTCCCATGCCCAACAAACACAAAGCCCGGCTGTGGCGGCATTCGACAATGTCGTTCGCATCTTTCATCAGCTCGAGCGCTTTGTCGTATTTCTCAAGCGCACCGTCCAACTCGTTGTTGTGATTCAGTGTGTAAGCGATGTTGTGATAGACGCGTGCAAAGCTCGGATCGATGCGGATGGCTTCTTCATAAAAGGTGATGGCGTCGCCCAACTGTCCCATTTCCATGACAACGGTGCCGAGCGAATTCCAAAGTTCCGCTTTGCCAGGAATTTGATAGATAGCGCCACGCAAGATTTCGATGGCTTCATCATGGCGCCCCATGTCACGCAGAATGCCGCCGAGATTGTTGTAGCCTGAGTGAGAATTGGGGCGAAGGTTGATGTAAATCCTGAAAAACTTTTCGGCCCCCTCCAACATATTGAGCTTCCAAGCGATCAAACCGAGATTGAGATAAGCATCCGCTTCGCTTGGGTCGAGCTGGATCGCTTTTTCATACATGGTCAGCGCTTTGTAGAGCTCACCAAGGCCTTCGAGCGCCAGCGCTAATGTGTTGTAGGCTTGCGCACAATTGGGATCCAGGCGTGTGGCATCCAAGGCGCGGAGCGCCGCAGATTTGAAGTCCTGCCGCTTATAGGCTTTGAGCGCCTTTACGAGTGTTTTGTTAACCTGGCGCGTGTGTTTTGGGAGTTGGCCTTGATCCGGTTTGAGGCCAATGCGTTGTTCAAGCTTCTGGATGAGTTCTTTGTTGGCATTGAGGCCAGTGGTGGTGTTTACCGGCACTGGTTTTTCAGCCGTTTGATCGTCTACGTCTTGCCGGATTTCGGCGTTCGCTAGGGTCATTCGAATGCTCAACTCAACGCGTCTGGGATGCGCAGACAGAACACCACAGACATACTTAATTGTTCTTAAAGTTGGCGGAATTCAGCAAGCAAACCTTTACGAACAGTTACGGTGCGAGCGGACGATTTCAGCTAAATCTTAACTTTAGAGCCCTAGATTATGTTCACAATCAAAAGGATTTGTGACGTCCGGAGCGTCGTTCTGACTAAGCGTTTTGCGTAGTCGGCGGTTCAAACAAACCGGACCACGAAGGGGAAAATAAACATGCCGCTGAAATTGTCACTCAAACCAGGTGAGCGGTTTATTTTGAACGGTGCGGTTCTCGCCAATGGCGATCGCCGTGCAACATTGGTGATTCAAAACAAAGCATCGGTGTTGCGTGAAAAAGACATCATCCAAGAAGGCGAGGCGAATACACCGTCGCGCCGGATCTATTTCCCGATCATGATGATGTACATGGATGCCTCAAGCAGCACAGATTATTATGATGAGTTTGTGATGCGGATGACGGAATTCATGACTGCCGTGAAAGACCCCGATGCGTTGGCAACCTGCGTTGCAATCAGCCGGGATGTCATGTCCGGCAATCACTACAAGGCATTGCTCAAGTGCCGTAAGTTATTTGCGTTTGAACAGGAGAGGTTGTCCTATGTCCCTGAAGGCGTATCAGTCGACTCAGGCAGTGACAGAGAGTCCGCGTGAGACCGAGTATCGTCTTTTTGGACAAGTAACCGCATCACTCCTAGACGCCCAAAAGCCAGACGCGAGCCTCGAAGCGATCGCAAAGGCCGTCGACTGGAATCGGCGTTTGTGGAATACGCTGGCCTCTGATTGTGCTGTCGAATCAAATGAACTTACAAAAGAACTGCGCGCCTCTATCATTTCGCTCTCAATCTGGGTGACGAAATATTCGAGCACGGTGGTTCAGAAAAAAGCCCCACTTGAGCCGTTGATCGACATTAATCGTACGATCATGCAAGGGCTGGCGCCGGCTTCGGCCCAGCGTTAAACCTTCATTTACCCCGGCATTTCTTTCCGGAAATTTGTGCCCATTACATAAATTGCCGCCGTTTTTCACGGTGCGCTGATTGCCGGGCGCCCTAAAAAACAATTATAAATCAAAGGCTTAATGGAGATCGATCGTTCGGCTCCCTTGGCACAACTGTTGCGATTTTGGATGTGGGCCAGAAGGCCCGGAGCAAAAACTGCTCTTAAACCCTGCCAGAATGGAAGGACACATCAATGGCTACAGTTAATACAAACGTCGGTGCAGCGATTGCACTACAAAATCTGAATGCAACGAACCGGGATCTTGCGGTTGTTCAAAGCCGGATTAACACGGGTTTGGAAGTCGCAAGTGCCAAGGACAATGGCGGTATCTTCGCAATTGCCCAAAAGTTACGTTCAGATGTCGGAGCACTGAATGCGGTTTCGCAAAGTCTAGATCGTTCGGCAAGCACGGTGGATGTTGCCATCGCTGCCGGCGAAGCGATTTCGGATATTCTGATTGAGCTGAAGGAAAAGGCCCTGGCCGCTTCAGACTCTTCATTGGATACCGCGAGTCGCGATGCCCTGAATGAAGACTTTACGTCTCTCCGCGATCAGATTGCGACGGTCGTCAGTAATGCAGAGTTCAACGGCGTTAACATCGTGGATGGATCAACGGCAAATGTCCAAGCGCTAGCAGATGCAGATGGCACAAGCCGGCTGACTGTTTCTGGGGAGAACTTATCTCTCAGTGGTTCGATCGTTACAATTACGTCAACGCAGCAGATCAACACTGCGACAGCGGCGTCAACAACGATTGCGACGATTGAGACCTCACTCCAGAACGTCAATGAAGCATTGGCACGTTTGGGTACAGGATCGAAGAAGCTTGAATTGCACAATATTTTTGTGAGCAAGCTTTCAGATGCATTGGATGCGGGGATCGGCAATCTTGTCGATGCGGATCTCGCGAAAGAAAGTGCGAAACTACAATCGCTGCAGGTTAAGCAGCAGTTGGGCGTTCAAGCGCTGTCAATCGCGAACCAGGCACCGCAAACATTGCTGTCATTGTTCCGGTAGCCTTATAGCTGGGTTCGGCCGTATGGCCGAACCCGGTTCCCTTGTACGCTGGGCCTATGGTCTGGCGCATTATCCGTTGGTCATCAGTAGGCAGATTTTTCCCATCCGGCAAAATTTACCCGGCAATTTGGTTCGCCCCGGCAAAATTTGCCGGGCAAAAACCACCCGGTGCATTTTCTGACCGGCATCATTTTCCACCTTTTATCAAGACCTTAACGTGCGGTTGCCGGCGGGCCGTGCTGATGGCACGCCGATTGCCTCTATCTGGTTGGGCAAAAAGCCCGTGAGCAAAACGCTCGACTTGAAACCAGAATGGAGGCCATAGAAATGGCAACAGTTAATACCAATGTCGGCGCCGCCGTGGCGCTGCAAAACTTGAACTCCACCAACCGGGAACTCTCAACCGTTCAGGCGCGCATTAATACGGGCTTGGCAGTTGGCAGTGCGAAGGACAATGGTGGTATTTTCGCGATCGCGCAGAATCTGCGTTCTGACGTTGGCGCATTTAATGCCGTCTCACAAAGTTTGGATCGGTCAACCAGTACGGTCGATGTTGCCATCGCTGCTGGCGAAGCCATTTCGGACATTCTGATCGAGCTGAAAGAGAAAGCGCTTGCTGCGGCAGACTCTTCTCTTGATACGGCAAGCCGTGATGCTCTTAACGAAGACTTCACGTCGCTCCGCGATCAGATTACCACCATCGTTTCCAACGCGGAATTCAATGGCGTTAATCTCGTGAATGGTAACACCGCAAACGTTCAGGCTCTTGGTAACGCGGATGGTAGTTCGCGGATCACGGTGAGTGGTGAAAACCTCTCGTTGAGTGGATCGGTTGTGACCATAACGTCGACGCAAGCGATTTCTTCGCAGGCGGCGGCTTCTACAACGATTGCGACGATCGAAACTTCATTGCAGAACGTCAATGAAGCGCTGGCACGTTTGGGTACGGGTTCAAAGAAACTTGAACTTCATAACGTGTTTGTTGGCAAACTGTCTGATGCTCTGGAAGCTGGTATCGGTAACTTGGTTGATGCTGATCTGGCGAAGGAGAGTGCGAAGCTGCAGTCTTTGCAGGTGAAACAGCAATTGGGTATTCAGGCCCTATCGATTGCGAACCAGTCACCGCAAACATTGCTGGCTCTGTTCAGATAAACATGATTTCGGGGTCGGCTCCCACCGCCGACCCCATCTCATGATGGGGAATTTGATTTAACGAGGGAGAGGGACCCTCAAACAAGGAGACGGGGCAAAGTAACGTTTTGGGAGCGGCGAGAAGAAAGCTCGCTGGTCGTATAATGGTTGACGCAATAGCCCTGAGTGGTGCCACTCGTTTGGCACAGAAGCCGGTCGCCGCAGAGCGAGTCGAAAAGGTCGATACGCGGCAACGTGCGAGTGCGCGTACGCCCGAAGACATTGTCGAAGTTAGCCAGGCGGCACGCGAAGCGCAGCACACAGAAGCGCTGACCCAGTTACCCCCTTCAGAACAATTAGCTGAATTCCAACGGAGACTGGATGAGCTTGCTGGCCAAGTTGTGGGCCTGTCTACGCGTCTGCGCATTGAAACGCATGACGCAACCGGCGCATTTGTTTATCAAGCTATCGATAAGAAATCTGGGCAAGTAGAAGCGCAGTTCCCGTTTGAGAATGCGCTCGAGGTAGCGAAGTTTCTAAGAGACCTAGAGCAACGTGCGCTCAAGCCGACGCATTTAGCGTCGGAATGAGCGCACAGAGTTGCTCTATTCTATAGAAATAGATCATCTTTATGCGATCGACCGGAATCGGCTTAAACGACTCCGGTCGATCGCATGATGATCTTGAATCTCAAAAGGTCGAACAAACCGCTTAGCTCACCCCAACTGGGTGATGTAGCTGAGTGCTGAGTCGAGCATCGACATGTCTGCCACGTTGTACCAGTAATAAGGCCAAGCGGCTGCGGTGTTGGCAGCCGAAAAAATGGTACTTGGCCAGTCTCCAGCCGCCGGCTCCTTAATCGCCAACCAACATAGATGTGCAAACGTGCCCACAGTTCCGAGAAGATAGCTCCCCGCCAACAGGGCCGACGGTATATTGGGCGGCCTCTGCGCGGGGCTTTCGTCAGAGGATGCGATTTCCAGGTCAGCGCTTGCTGTTTCCACTTCAACGGGTAGGTCAATCGCCTCTGGGCGGACCTCCGGCCTGCGGAATCTAATCTTGCGATTGGCCTGATCGTCCAATGACCGTTCGTGAAAGGCCGCGTCGAAGGGGATCGCATAGGTGCCAGTGATCCCCGTCGTGTTTTTTGCTTGCTCACTGAAAGGAAACACGCTCGCAATCTGAATCCATCGGCTTTGTTGCCGGGCGATTTGTTTCACTTCTTCAGCAAGCTCGGAAAAATCTTGATCTTGGCTGGCGATCACCGCGACGTCGAAAGCTTCGTCGTGGTGGAGGCGGATCACATCCAGCGCGAGCCGAATGTCGATTCCTTTTTCACGCGCGCCGCCCCCAGGATTGTGCTTCAGCGGACGGGTGAACGTGTGGGCGCCTTGGCGCCGCCAGCGCGCGCACCGTTTGGCCCAAGCATAGTGGCCATCCTCAGAAATATTGACGTCGGGAATGCCCAGATAATATCTGACGTCGGCCAATGCCCAATCATTGTGAGCGCAGATGTTCTCGGCAAAGGCAACGGGATTGATATTGCCGACCTGGCCGAATGCCTCGCGGGTTGCAAAACGCAGATTGCTGCCATCGATAAACACGATGGCGCGCTTCTTTGTTGGCTCTGGTGCGTGCGTTTGCATAGTGATGTTCCCCGGAGGCTTAACCTAGCTCGGGTGGCCCCCTTCCGACAACGGGTTGCGGCCCTGTTTGCATGGAAAAAGTTGGAAAATAGGATATTTGTGATGCCAACAAGGTGGTGAAAAACCGCGCCTGTATGCGGACAGTACTTTTTCAGGTCGCCTGTTTCGGCCAACAGGATTCCTGTCTGCCATGCATAATTCGAATTAGAATGATTGCAAATCCGAACGGAGAATAAGGGAGCTGACCATGCCGACATTCCAATCAGGGAACGCCGAACTGAATTTCGAGGATACCGGCGGTGATGACATGCCGATCGTTCTGGTACACGGGTTTGCGACCAATCTGACTGAGAATTGGAAACGGACGGGATGGTGCAGCGCTTTTGAAGCCAAGCGCCGGCGTGTGGTTGCAATGGACAATCGGGGCCATGGCGAGAGCCAAAAATTCTATGACCCTGAAGACTATGGCGGTGAAGTTTTGGTCGACGATGTGCTGGCGCTGCTTGACCATCTGAATGTCGAGCGCGCAGATCTCATGGGCTACTCGATGGGCGCGCGCATTTCACTAGGCTGCGTGCTTAAAGATGGTGGCCGCTTTGAGACGCTCATTCTTGGGGGTGTCGGATCGAGTTTCTTTGATCGCTCTTCCGGGCCCAGCCAGATGGCGTCGGCGCTGATGGCAGACGATCCGGAATCGATAACCGATGCAACCGCACGCGGATTCCGCATTTTTGCTGAACAGCAGGGCGAAGACAGAAAAGCCTTGGCAGCATTTGTCAAAGGCGCTCCGTTCAAGATCGAGGAAGCAGATCTAGCAATGATCCGGACACCGACATTGGTTGTTGCAGGTGCTCATGATGACTTGGCCGGAAATCCGCAAGCCTTGGCCGACCTGATCCCGGGGGCAAAGTCGGTAACATTGCCTGGGTGCGATCACATGTATGCGATCCCGCATGGCCTCTACAAGGCTTCGGTCATGGACTTTTTAGAAGGCTGGCTGGAATAGGGTAGACCAATAAAAAACGCCCCTAAGGGATCTTAGGGGCGTTAGATATTATCGAAGCGCGTCCGCGCCTCGATCATGCCATAGTGTTTAGAAAGAACGGCTGATCGAAAACACAGCTGAAGCATCACAATTGTTTGTACCGCCACATTGACCGCTGCTCAGATCGGTGTCGACGTAGCGAATGTCGAGATCAAATCCGAGGAACGTGTAGGTCAGGCCAACATTCCAATCCAGATAGTCTGGCGTGCCAAACGCCACTTCATTGTCGATTTCATTCTGCCCGACGTGAGCGCTGAACGAGAGATTCTCAACAATCGGGAATGAAACATCACCACCATAGTAGTAGAAATCGCCGGACTCACCGAAATAGTCGGGTGAATAGGCAAAGGTCACGCCCAATTCTACATCATTGATGGATGTCGATAGGCCACCATACAATTCAACATAGTTCTGTTCGGCGGCATCGTCGGATGCGTCCGGATAGGTGTAGTAAATTGCGCCGATATCAACACCAATGCCGTTGAATTCGCCGGCCCAACCACCGTACCAATCCAGTTCAAGCGAACCGGACCCGGGATTTGGAAAATCTACATTGGAACCCCAAATGCCAGCATAGAGCCCGCTGTCGTGATTGACATCGAAACCGCCCTGGATGGCGGCGCCATCACTTTGGCTGATGCCGCGAAACTTATAGTCCGTTGTGAATCCAACATTGGCCGAAAAATTCAGCCCATGGGTGCTCTCCGCTGAGTCATCAGCAGAAGCCATCATTGGCGTGGCTACAACGGCTGCGGCAACCGTCAGGCCAGCCATAAATCCTTTTATACTCATTATTACCCCTCTCATCTGTCTTTGCTCGTTCTTCAGAAAACGCCATTCGCGCATAGTGAACTAAGCAGGCTAGAGCAAACCTTGTGCCACATTGGGATCGAGTGGTTACCAAATGATTAACAGGACCGATCGGACTTAGTAACCTGTTAATATTAAAGGATTTTTTCTTTGGAATTGCTGCGGGTTTGGCCGAGTTTGGCTTTTCGCCATTGCATGGCAATGCTGCCTACTGTTTAGGCATTGTTGAGGAGTGTGATGAAATCGTTAGCGGATTGACGCCACCGCTGCTTACCCACAGCAACAATGAGGTGGGGAAGCGGGGAGCGGGGCCTGGCCTACCTGGCCACCAGAGGGGCAAAGTTCAGGTGCGTACCGGCGTCGGTCAAGATAGTTTCCCCGGTGATATGTTTGGCGCCTTCTGCCGCTAAGAAAACGACACTATCCGCAACATCTTCAGCTGGCGCGTCTTTCTTCAGAGGCGTGTTTTCCCGGTTCTGTTTTTTGACGGCGTTGAAAACGTCTTCGCCGGCTTTTTCGCGGAACCAGCGCGTTTCGATGAAGCCGGGGCAGACCGCGTTCACTCTGATCTCGGGCGCCAATGCCCTAGCGAGAGAGATTGTCATGGTGTTGAGCGCCCCCTTTGAGGCCGCATAGGCAACGGAAGACCCAATGCCGGCCACACCTGCGATGGAGGACACATTCACAACTGCACCAAAGCCTCTTTCTTTCATCGACGGCGCTACTGCGCGGATCATTTGATACGATCCGACAACGTTCACATCATAGATGTGGTGGAAATCTTCCGAGGACAGTTCCTCAAGCTTTGAGTGGTTTGCGAATTTGCTGACCCCCGCATTGTTCACCAGAATGTCGATACCGCCCCATTTTTCGATGGCGGCCTTTGCCATCCGTTGGCAGTCTTCGTCGCTTGAGACATTTGCTTGCACGAGCAGCGTATCAGCGCCTGCATCGGCACACAGTTTTTGCGTATCCTTCGCCTCTTGTTCGCTTTTCGTGTAGTTGATCACCACGTTTGCACCGCGTTCGGCGAGCTTGATGGCAACGGCTGCCCCGAGACCGGTAGCCGATCCAGTAACAATGGCGTTCTTGCCTTTCAGATCTCCGTTTCCCAAAACCATGATGACTTCCTGTTTCTATGTATGTGCGTACCGAATGAATGGAGGTGGCGATGTCGACTGTCCGTTACAATGCGCGGATCAGTTTATTGATATCGACCAAAGGTCATCCTTTCCAGAGGGATGACTTTTTCAATGTGTTTGAAGCGATGTCCGACACCGCCTAAATGGCCGTTGAACAACCTTCGGCGCATCGATTTCGGCGCCGACGACTCGCCGCAATTTGTCGATCCGCCTGAGAGCAATCAGGTTGGGAGCATGCTGAGGACCGCCATTTAATCGGTTGGGTCAAGCGATACGGCAACGGTCCGATCGTTTATCTTCAATGCGGACGCCCCCCAAGCTTATGAAAGTCTGCCCTTCCAGCGTCTGAACGAAAATGCGGTCCGGTGGGTTGCCAGTGACGAAGCACGCGCTTGGTCGCGACAGGGTTGGGTGAAGAGCGATGATCAACAGACGGACGGCTCGAAGGCAACGGGATTGAGATTAACTCCAGACGTTCATCGCGCGTGCATGGAGGTTGAAGTCCATGCCCTTTGACGCCCGTTTGAGCCAGAAGTGTGGAATTTCCAATTGATTTACTGTCTGCCGATCGGGAAATGCTTAATCGCAGAAATGTTATACTTTTAAGGCATTAGATCGTTAACTAAATACCGCGATTAACTCTAAATAATCTCAGAATTTACTTTAAGCCCCAGTGGTTTGTACTTAGTCTGCAATCAGTGATTGGTGGAGCAATTGCACGTTGGCGTAGACCGGCAGCAATTCGAGTAAGGACGGGGCTGGTCGAATGGCCATTCGAATCGGGGGGCGTGGCGACGATAACATCGTCGGCACATCAAAAGACGATCTCATCATAAGTGGACGGGGTGACGACAAAGTCGATGCTGGCGACGGCAACGATGTTGTATTCGCTGGCCGAGGTGACGATGAAGTTACCGCGGGCGCGGGCGATGATCTTGTTATCGCGGGATCTGGTAATGACAAAGTCGACGGCGGAGAAGGCGATGACGATCTGTTCGGCGGCCGTGGCAATGATGAACTAAAAGGTGGTGAAGGCGACGACTTCATCAATGGGGGCCGGGGGTTCGACACGGCCGTCTACGAAGGCAGTGTTGAAGACTATGTGATCATTCGGTCGGGCGGGCGCAATCTTCGCACAACCGTGCGTGACACGAACATGTCGGATGGTGATGAAGGGACCGATTCCCTTCGTAAGGTGGAAGCCCTCCAGTTCGATGACTATCTCGCTTACCTCGATGGCCGCAACAATGCGGTTTTGGCCCGTGACGATGACGCGGGTGCCTTCACGGGTAGCGCAGCCGTTACGATAGATCCGGCCGCGCTGCTTGCAAACGACTTTGATTTCGACGGTGATGCGCTGACGATTATATCGGTTGGCAGCGCAGTGAATGGCACGGTTGCGCTTGTTGGTGGACAAATCGTCTTTACACCGACAACCGGATTGTCTGGCCTCGCAAGTTTTGAATACACCGTCAGCGATGGCAATGGCAGCACGGATGTCGGTCTCGTCACGCTGGAGTTTTCTTCCACGAACTCCGGTCCGGTTGGCCCGGTCACCGATGAGAATGCGGCGGCGAACGAGATTTCGGAAGACGCGGGTGCTGGGATAGTCGTCGGCATAACTGCCTTGGCGACAGACCCTGACGCGACTGACACGGTCTCTTATTCTATCGACGACGCGCGCTTTACGATTGATGCGGCGGGTGTTGTGCGTGTAGCGGCGGGGGCCAGCTTCGATCACGAGACGGAATCGACGATCACGGTCGAGATCACGGCAACGTCTTCTGATACGTCGACGAGTTCTGAGACCTTCGTCATTGACGTGACGGATGTGAATGAAGCGCCGGTTGGTCCGGTGACGGATGACGACGCGGCGGCAAATGAGATCGCCGAGGATGCAGGTTCCGGTACCGTTGTTGGGATCACCGGAATCGCAACCGATCCGGATGGCACGGACACTGTTTCTTACTCAATCGACGACACGCGTTTCACGATTGATGCGGCTGGCGACGTACGCGTGGCGGCGGGTGCGAGTTTTGATCACGAGACGGAACCGACGATCACGGTTGAGATCACGGCGACGTCGTCTGACACGTCGACGAGTTCTGAGACCTTCGTCATTGACGTGACGGACGTGAACGAAGCGCCGGTCGGTCCCGTCACGGACGACAACGCTGCAGCCAACGAGATTGCGGAAGACGCTACCACCGGTGCTATTGTGGGCATCACAGGACTTGCCACCGATCCCGATGGCACGGACACCGTCTCTTATTCTATCGATGACACCCGTTTCGATATTGATGCGAATGGTGTGGTGACGGTTGTAGCAGGCGCCAGTTTCGACCATGAGACGGAACCGACGATCATGGTTGAAATCACGGCAACGTCTTCCGATACGTCGACCAGCTCTGAGAGCTTCGTCATCGATGTGACAGATGTGAACGAGGCGCCGGTCGGTCCCGTCACGGACGACGACGCTGCAGCAAACGAAATTGGCGAGGACGCGGGCACGGGCGCGGTCGTCGGTATTACGGGCCTTGCCACCGATCCCGATGGCACGGACACAGTTTCCTACTCGATCGATGACGCCCGTTTCGATATCGACGCCAATGGTGTGGTGACGGTCGCGGCAGGTGCCAGTTTCGACCATGAAACGGAACCGACCATCACGGTTGAGATCACAGCGACCTCTTCTGATACGTCGACAAGCTCTGAAACCTTCATCATTGATGTAACCGATGTGAACGAGGCTGGTGTCGGACCGGTCTCTGACGATGACCCAACAGCCAATGAAGTTGCGGAAGATGCCGGCACGGGAACCATTGTCGGCATAACGGCGCTTGCAACCGATCCTGACGCTGCTGACACCGTGTCCTATTCGATCGACGACGTGCGCTTCACGATCGACGCATCGGGTGTTGTGCGCGTGGCGGCGGGCGCCAGCTTCGATCATGAGACGGAACCGACGATCACGGT
>JGI12316J15310_10000026_pt35 | contig 125020 bp, 97 predicted proteins | sample MarCyaLeptolynsp_FD_15310 | JGI IMG/M metagenome (IMG submission 15310) | reverse complement strand
CGCATGTTGGATCGAAGACGCCAAGGGAGACGAAGCTCGCATCCGTTGGCCCTACAGCGGGTTCTTGCGCGCGATTGACAGCCGGGAGCGCCGCGTTTGCCTGTTCGAGTCCCCTCGCATACTCGACCACTTCCTCGAGATGAATTCCGGCCTCGAAGTGAGAGCGTCGGCTTGAGATCCATGAGCCGAGGGACGCAATGAAGGTAGAGGATCTAGAAACCTTTCGCGCGCTGCTGGATGGGCTCGAGCGGGAGCTCATCGGCGGCTTGGAAACCGACGGCGATTCGGCCCCGGTCTCGCCGGATCGGGCGATCGGCCGCCTGACGCGTCAAGACGCCATGCTCGCACAGCAGATGGCGTTGGAGCTTCGGCGACGCAACAAACTTCGGTTGGAGCAGGTGCAGAGCGCGTTACGCCGGATCGACGAGGGAACGTACGGCCTCTGCTTACGTTGCGAGGACGAAATCTCGATGGCGCGGCTGAGGGTTCGGCCCGAGGCGACTCTCTGCATCCGCTGCGCCTCCGGGCGATCGTAGTCTCGGCGCTGGCGACCGCGGCGACCGTAGAAGTCTTCATTGATGAGTTACTTCAAATTCGTTTCGGCATATCGCAGGCTCTTGGCCTTTGGCTTACTGACCGCCCTGTCCTCGAGCTTTGGACAAACATTCTTCATTTCGCTGTTTTTGCCCTACTTCCTGCATGACTTTGCACTGGATGAAGGAGACTTCGGCTTCCTCTATGCCGGGAGCACGCTTCTGGGCGCGCTCTGTCTGCCCTACCTCGGGTGCCGCATCGACAAGCTCGATCTGCGCCGCTACACGACGCTGACGATCCTTGGAATGGCCTCTGCCGCGTTGCTGGTCGCGTTCGCGCCGCACGTCCTGGTCCTCGCAATTGGAATCCTTGGCTTGCGTCTGACCGGCCAAGGGCTGCTCGGTCACATCTCGCAGACGGTTATGGCGCGGGAATTCCTGTCGAATCGCGGCAAGGCGCTTGGCGTCGCCGGCCTCGGCTATCCGCTGGGCGAGGGGCTACTGCCATTGGCGTGCGCCGTGGCCTTGCGCTTTGTTCCGTGGACGGCCGTATGGATTGTGGTTGCCGGCTTAGCCACGACGGTTGTGCTGCCCATGGCCCTGTACTTGCTTCGGGAAACGCCGGCGGCTACCGAGGCATCCCGTGCGGGAGCCGGAGAAAGCGAGCCGGTGCAGTCGAGTAACCCCGGGTCTCCCTTGCGCGATCTCAGACTGTACAGGGCTCTTCCTGCCATCCTGTTGCCGTCATTCCTGATGACCGGCATGTTCCTCTACCAGATGTCGCTGTCGAATGCGAGGGGCTGGGCTCCGGAATGGATGGCGGCGGCCTTTTCGGGATTCGCGTTTAGCCGAGCGCTTTCCTCGCTGCTGGCTGGTCCTCTGATCGATCGCTTTTCCGCCAGGCGGCTACTGCCCGTCTATCTGCTGCCGCTCGCCGCAGGGTTGCTTCTGCTCCGGTTTGGCGGATCGGCCTGGATCGCCTTTCCATACCTCATCTTGGCCGGTATGACGGCGGGAGCGGCGGGCAGCCTCGCTTCGGCGATCTGCGCGGAACTGTTCGGAGTCGCCGACGTGGGTCGAGTCCGTAGCATGACCGCCTCCTTGGGAGTCATCAGCGCTGCCGCCAGCCCGGCCTTGATGGGAGCGCTCTTCCATGCAGGATTGAATCTCGACGACATGCTGCCTTGGGGCGTCGCATCGATCCTCGCTGCATCGCTGATTGCCATGTCGTTCGCCGGAGCGGTCGAGCCCGGCGATGCGGATTCGACTACCAATCCGAGCCGGGGATTCCGTTCGTGGATCTGGCAGTGGACATTTGCCCGGACAGGCGGGCGGCGCGGCTAGAACCGAGCGGTTGTCATGCATGGCCGCTGGCCGCTAGATCGGCGTAGCCTTCACGCGGGCCGGTCACGAGCGCCTCCGTCGTCAGCAGCAGGCCGGCGACGGAGGCCGCGGTCCGCAGCGCGGTCGTCACGACCCTGGCCGGATCGATCACGCCGGTCTGGCGCAGGTTTTTGAATTGCCCGTCTATCGCATCGAGCCCGGCCAGAGGATCACTGCACGCAAATGTTTTTTCGACGGCCAGCGTCCCGTTGATATCGGCGTTTTGCGCTATCCGGCGCAGCGGTTCTTCGCAGGCGCGGGCGACGATCTCAGCACCGAAGCGCTCGTCCGCATCAAGATTCGGCAAGTCCAGATTCCTCGATGCGCGAAGCAAGGCGGCGCCGCCGCCAGCCACCACGCCGTCCCTAGCCGCGCCGCGAACGGCGCTCAATGCGTTCTCGACTCGCGCCTTGCGCTCCGACCGTTCCGATGAGCTCGCGCCACCCGTCTCCACGAGAACTCCACGGCCGGTCAGATTTGCGATGCGCTCACGAAGACGTTGACGTTGACGCGGCGTTGGCGGCACGTCCAATTGGGATTCGATCCGGCGGATTCGGGCGGCCAGATCCTCGCGGTCTCCGTCGCCTTCCAGAACCGTCGTGCGACTTTGGGAAACGACGACTCTTCGTGCGCCGCCCAAATCGTCCAATCTCAAGCTGTCGAGCGAGACGCCTCCCACGGGCTCCGCTACGCTTGCACCGGTGAACGCTGCGAGGTCTTCGAGCTCGGACATCCAATCTCCCTCGCGAGTTGACGGCCGGGTAGCACATATCCTGAGGACTCCTCGCGTATGGTTGAGCGCCAATGTGCCAAGAGCCGCTCCACGTATATCCCGAGCCACTATGAGCAGCGGTCGACTCGTCTCGGCAACCAACTCGAGAATCGGAGTGATCTCGGAGGCGGAAACGATTTCCTCGGTGCAGACCAGCACGTACGGATCAAGGAGCACGCTTTCGCTTCGACCACGATCCGTAATGAAGCCTTCGGAGAGGAAGCCGCCCTTGAGCCGCAAGCCCGTCAGCACGCGAACGTGCGACTCATCGGCCGGCCCGTCCGCGACCAAAACGACATCGTCGGCGCCGGCCTCTTCGAACGCCTCGGATACCAGCTGGCGCAGACTTTCGTCCCCATTCACGGCGACTTCGGCCACTTGCCGCAGATCTGCGTCGGAGGGAGACCATGACACCTGCGAAACATTCTGGACGATCTGACAAACTGCCGAATCCATGCCGCGCTTCAAGGCCATGGGGTTCGAGCCGGTCGCCACGTGCTTCATGCCGAACCAAAACATGGCGCGGGCGAGCACGACTGCCGTCGTAGTTCCATCTCCGGCAACCTCGCCGGCTCGAGACGTCGCCTCCCGAACCAGACGCGCTCCCAGGTTCTCGCTAGCATCCTCAAGCTCGATCGCTCCCGCCACCGCGACGCCGTCCCTCGTAAGCGTCAGCGAATCGGCGCCGTTGGCGATGGCGACTCTGCGCCCTTTGGGCCCCAATGTCAATGCGACCGCGTCCGCGAGCTGATTGACCCCGCGTAGCATCGCGTGACGCGCGTCTTCTCCCAGCAGAATCCGGTCGGGTTGCGTACGCTCGGCTTCTTGTTCCATTCTGTAGCGGAGTGTATAGTAATACTGAACAGTCGTCAAACACGCTGGCGCTGAAGCTAGGCGTTGCTGACGGCCTGTTCAGGAGGTACCGCCGGTGCGCTTTCGAATCTGCTATCACGATCGATGCTTCGACGGCGCCGCCTCCGCCGCGCTGCTCGCGCGCTTCATCGGCGACCGGTACGCACCCGACGCGATCGTGCAGTTTACGGGCTTGAAACACCTGCCAGATTTCAGTTGGCGACCTTCCATCTTTGACGGCGACGAGAACGCAATCGTCGACTTCCGCTACTGCCCCTATCCTGAGGTTGCCTGGTGGTTCGATCATCATCAAAGCGCCTTCCTTTCCGAGGAAGACGAGCGTCATTTCAAGCGTACTCGTTCGAACAAGAAGGTCCTGGACGTTTCTTACTCGTCATGCGCTCGGCTGATCGCCGACTCGCTGGAGCGCGCCTACGGCTACCGCGCCCCTGACCTTCGGCAGCTCATCGAATGGGCGGACATCGTCGATGGGGCTAAATATCCGAACGCCCATTGCGCAATCGACGTTAAGCCGCCTATGAATCGGCTAAAGATGGTCCTGGAGCATGGCGAAGACCCGGTTTTGCGTAACTTTATCGTCGGCAACTTGCGCTACACGCGGGTCGACCAGCTGTTGGCCAAGCCAGCGGTCCGAGCATGCGCCGAGCGTCTCGTTGCGCAACACCACCGGTCCATTGCGCTGCTGCGGGAACGCGCGGAGGTGAAAGGCCGTACGGTTTTCTTCGATTTGTCCGAGGGCGAGCGAGTTCCCTTCAACAAATTCGTCCCATACTACCTCTTCCCCGAAGCCCGCTACGTCGTCGCCCTGACGCGCGCGGCTAGCGGACTCAAGATTTCGCTGGGCGCGAACCCTTGGACAAACAACGGCGAGGCTGAGAATCTTGCCGCCCTGGCGGAGCACTTCGGTGGAGGCGGCCATCCCTATGTTGCGGGGATCGCGCTTGAAGGCGAATCCGTAACGAAAGGCCGCGTTTTGGCCCGCAGCCTTCTGGAGCGGTTGCGCTGCGGACAGGAAGCGTTGGCAGCGAAGAACGCACCGATTCCGGTCTGACAATCGGACGAACCGAATAGCGCGACGGGGAAAGCCATGGAGACCAGCTTGCAATTTGAACTAAGAAGCCACGACGAAGTAACTCTCAAGCTCTCTTTCTTGGATTCCGCCGTGCGGGTCACGCTCCTGTCGGCGGAGACCAATGGGATCTGGATAAGAGCGGAGGATCTCCACGATACTTTGCCCGGTTCCGGCGGGCCTGCAACTGACGGCAAACCGGCGGTCTCGGAACTGCCTGGGGAGTCCGCGGTATTCGTTCCTTTCTCTCAGGTGCAGTACGTTGTACTGGCGGCGCAACAGTGCTGAGCAACCTACCCAGCGAGCTGCGGGGCCGTCTTGACCGGCATCCGCTGATCCTGTAGGGTTGAACCTGAGAGTCGCAATGGTCGCCGTTTCAAAGGCTATGCACGTCGGGGAGAAGGTCCGGGAAGTTCGCGAGTCGCGAAAGCTTTCCGTACGAACGCTGGCGGCTTCTGCGGGATTCTCCCCCAGCTTCATCTCGCAAGTAGAAAACGGGCAAGCGTCCCCATCCATCGGCTCCCTGGAGCGGATCGCAGCGACGCTCGACATTACGCTAGCCGAGTTCTTTGGCGCGAGTGAACACCGAAGCTCGCCAGTCGATCGGCAAGTCAAGCGACAGCGGCTGGAAAGCGCGTGGTCGAAGGCGGAGATTGCGCGACTCGGGAACGAAAGCTCCGCCATCCGCGCGATGATGATTACCGTGGCGCCCGGTGGGAGCAGCGGCAAGAACCCTCATCCGGCGCCGCGCGAGGAGCTCGCGGTCGTGTTCTCGGGTGAGTTGACATTGCTTCTCGAAAACGAAACGCAACGCCTGAGTCGAGGCGACGCGATCACCATTCCGGCCGGAGCGGCCAGGAAGTGGTCCAACGAGTCCGACAGTCCGACCGACGTCCTTCTCGTCACCGTTCGCGAACCCTGAAAGAGCACGGCGTCGCCGGCCCTAGAGCTGTCGTTCCTATTGCGCTCGGGTGGTCCCTCGGGAGCAGCGAGAGCAAAATGGCGAGTCCGCGTTGGACCACAACCACCGAGGATGTGCCACTCATCGCTTGGTCGAGTTCTTCTCTGACAAGTGATTGTAGAGAGTTCGCCGGGGTATTTTTAAAAGCTCCGCAGCCCTCATCTTGTTGCCGCCGGTGAGATTGAGCGCCCGCTGCAACAAGGCGAGCTCCGCTTGGCGCACGACCTCCGGCAGTCCCAGTTCCAAGGGCAATGCGTCGCGCCAATCCACCTTGGAGGCGCGGTCTTCCAGCACAATCTCGGCGCCCGTGATCAGATCGCCCGGCGCCAAGACCATGGCGCGCGCGATCACGTTCTCCAATTCGCGAACGTTGCCGGGCCACTCGTGTTCCATGAGAACCGCCAATGCACCTCGCGTCAGCCTGACTCGTGCAGTCGAACGGTTCAAGAAATGATGCACCAGAGCCGGGACGTCTTCTTTCCGCGCTCGCAGCGGCGGCACTCGAACCATCACGACGTTGAGCCGGTAGTACAAATCCTCGCGGAAGCGGCCTTCTCGGACGGCTGCGCCCAGATCCTGAGCCGTGGCTGTAATGAGGCGGAAATCACTCGCGATGGCCTGATTCGCACCGAGTCGCGAGAAAGATCGATCCTGGATCACACGGAGGAGCTTGGACTGCAACGCGAGGGGCAACTCGGCGACTTCATCGAGAAACAGCAAACCGCCGTCGGCCTCTTCGAACCTTCCGACACGACGGCCCACGGCGTCGGTGAAGGCTCCGCGTTCATGACCGAACAACTCGGATTCCAACAGTGTCGGGGGAATGGCCGCGCAATTCACTTTGACCAGAGGCCCGCGACTGCGCTTTCCGAAGGCATGGATGGCGTCAACGACCAGCTCCTTGCCGACTCCGGACTCTCCCGAGACCAGGACGGTAGCGTCAGTGCCCGACACTCGGCCGATGAGCTTGTAGAGATCCTGCATCGCGCGAGACTGGCCAATGATCGTCGGCCCCCTCTCGGCGGTCTTCATCGCGTCCCGGAGCTCCAACACCTGTCGCTGCAGGCTTCGGTACTCCAAGGCGCGCTGGATCAGCAGGCACAAATGATCGAGATCGATAGGCTTGGCTACATATTCAAAGGCGCCGAGCTGCATTGCCTGGATGGCGTTCGAGCTGGTCGAGTCCGCGGTCATCACGATCGACAGCGCTTCGTTGCGCGACTCCCGCAGGCGCTTCAAGACATCCAAGCCGTGGACATCAGGGAGTCGCAGGTCCAACAGGATCAGGTCGGGCTCATCGGAGAGAACCCCGGCAATGCCGGCTTCGCCTGTCGCGTGAAGAGCAACCTCGTAGCCTTCGTCCTCGAGCGCCCTCCCTAACCAGCTCAGGGCGTGGGGTTCGTCCTCGATGACCGTGATGCGTGCGCGATCCATCCCGTCAGTCTCTGGGCAAGCGAACTTCGAAGGCGGCTCCCGCCTCCGCTCCCACGTACGCGATCGAGCCTCCCATCCGCTCGACGAGCGATTTCGTCAGGGTCAGGCCAAGCCCCGTGCCGTTGGTCTTGGTGGTGAAGAAAGCATCGAAGACGTGATCTCGCTGTTCACGCGCCAAACCGGGCCCGGAATCCTTAACGACGATTGCGACGGTTTCGGGCTCACCGACGACTTCAAGGCTGACCACGCCGTGATCGCCCGCAGCGTCCACGGCGTTGAGCAATAGATTGAGGATCGCCTGCTGCAGCGAATCGCTATCGAAGCGGGATTCCGGAGCGCCGTCCGGCGCGTATTCGAGCCGCACGGACCGCTCTCTAGCCTGAGGCGCGACGACCGCCAAGCAACGCCGTATAGCTGGATCCAAAGACTGCCGGCGCATATCGAGGGGGCGATCACCGCGAAACGCCAGCAGATTCTTGAGCATGGAATTCAAGCGATCGATCTCGCCGATCGCGTCGTCCGCGGTCGTTTCGATCAGTTCGGGCGTGGCGGTGGCTCGTTTGAGCCCTTGCAACATGATCCGCATGCTGTTGAGCGGATTCTTGATCTCGTGGGCGATGCCCGCGAGCAAGCGTCCCATGATCCTGAGCTGATCCTCGCGGCGCAACTCGAGCTCGACCTGCTCGCGCGCGGCGGCCATCTCGTTGACGGCGTGCGCAATCGGCCTCAACTCGTGATTCTGCTCCGGAAGCCGAAAGGAGATGTCGCCCCGCATCTGCTCCAACCCCGACTTCATTTCCGCGAAACCACGCTGCAACCGGAGACTCAGGAGGAGGACGCCCCCGACGCTGGCCAATGAGATGGCGATGAGAGCAGCCAGGGCGATGCGGTGCTCGGCCTGACTGGGGTCCCCGAAATCGATAAAGCGTTTGAGACCCCAGGAAACGGCGCCGAGGTTTGCGGGCGCCAGGGCGGAGACCACGACCAAGTCCGCGGAGTCCATGAACACCCGATGGGCGATGTCGCCGGAGGCTCGGCTTTCCGCAGCGGCGGCCAGCATCGCCTCGCGCTCGTTATCGGGCTGGAAGAGCTGGCTGCTGGGTTCCGTGTGCTCCGGGAAGCTGTGACCGACGACGACGTCGTCGATGAGGTAGCCGCCTTCTACCAAGCTGTGAGGTCTCAAGGCTTCGTAGGACAAGAGCCGAAGCTCTCTGTCCGAAGCGGGACCGACGACCGAAGCGGCGGAGCGTCCTCGTTGCCAGGTGTATTCGCGTAGCGCCCGGTCCAAATCGTTCACGGCCGCGCTCAATGAATTCTCCGCCTCCGAGATGGCCACCGAGCGCATCCCGGAAACCAACTCGAACATCAGGACCGTCGCCAGCGTCGTCGCTGCCACCGCAGTCGCCAGGAGCCAAAGCTGCAAGCCATGGGCGGCGACGATCCTCGGCCGAAATCTTTGAATCGCCAAGGAATGAACCTCCACCTCATTGTGCAGAAAGACGGCCGAACTGTGCCAGTCTTGCACATAAAGACCCTGGAAGACCCTGTCCGCTGGGGAAATTCGCTGTGGCCCTGGGCGTGCCTAAGCAGTCGGGAAGGATCCGATCCCTTGAATCTTCATTGGTTGCAAGCGGGCGCGCTGGCCGGCCGGACGCGTTGGTTGTTGTTCTTGTGTCCGCTCGTGCTGGCAGCCCAGCCTGCTCAGCCGCCCTCGACGCGCTCGGCGCAGGGCCTTGCGGACGAAACCCTTACGATCGACGAGGCGGTTCAGGAGGCTTTGGAGCACAACCTGGGACTGATCGCCGAACGCTACAACGTCACGATCGCGCAAGCGGCAACAATTACGGCGGCGCTGCGGCCGAACCCGGTGCTCAGCCTCGGCGGCGAGCACCTCGACTTGTTGGGAACCGGGTTCGACTTGGAGAATGGAGCCGGGCCGTCGGAGTACATCGCTCGCACGGATTTCGTCATTGAGCGCGCCAACAAACGCAGGCGCCGCATTGAGACCGCCCGGCTCGGGGTTGAAACCGCGGAGCTCGAGGTCACTGAAGCGATCCGTCAGCTCGTGCTTGAAATTCAGGGCGCGTTCGTCGACGCGCAGCTTGCCCGAGAGAACGTCGCGCTCGCCGAAACGAACCTGGGGAACTTCAAGCAGGTCGTCGCGGTGAACGAGCGGCGCGTGCGTAGCGGCGATCTCGCCGAGGTCGAGCTGTTGCGCACGCGTGTCGCGCTGCTTCAATTTCAGAACGAGATCGTCGCCCGCCGCTCCGATCTGCGAACGGCTCTCAACCGCCTCCAGCTTCTGATGGGCCGGGCGACGATCCGCGGCGACCTGCGGATTGCCGGCGAGCTGCGCAGCGGGCCCGCCGGGTTCAACCGTGAATCCGCGAAGCGAACGGCGGCGGACTCGCGGCCGGATCTAGCGGCGCTGCGGCGGAGTCAGGCGCGATCTCTGGCCGAGCTCCGACTGGAGCTGGCGCGGGGCAAAGTCGACTACACGGTTGGAACCGAGTATCGCCGACAGCAGGGAGTCAACGGGAGAGCCAACTCTCTCGGCGTCTTCTTCAGCCTGCCTTTACCCGTTTATGACCGCAATCAGGGCGAAATCGAGCGAGCGCGACAGGAGCAGCGCCAGGTCGAAGCCCGTATTCGAGAGTTGGAACTAGGCATCGCTGTCGACGTCGAAAACGCCTTCGTCGAGCATGAAGCGGCCCGCGAGCAGCTCGAGTCGATTGAATCCCGGATGCTGCGCGAGGCCCGCGAGGTCCGCGAGATCGCGGAGTACTCGTATTCGCGGGGCGAAGCCTCCTTGATCGAGTTCCTCGACGCACAGCGCGCCTTCAACGAAGTCATGCAAGCCCACAACGCGGCGCGCGCCGCCTACGCCCAGAGTCTCTACCAGATCGACGCCGTCGCGGGCGCGGGAGGACGGCCTTGAAAGCTCGCAACTTGCTCTTGCTTTTGATTTCGGCAACGTACGCATGTACATCGGGTTCGTCGACGGGCGAGCCGGCCGCGGACCCGGTTCCGAGCCGGGCTGAAGCTGACAGCGCCCGCGTCGAGCTGGGGCCGAACTCGCCGCAGCTCGAACGCTTGAGCATCGAGACCGTCCTGCGCGCGCGAGTGCCGCTGGACGTCGTGGTGGCGCCCGGACGGATCGAAGGCAATCCCAACCGTATTTCGCGCGTGCTGATGCCGGTTCCCGGCCGCGTGCGCGAGGTATTCGCATCGGTCGGCCAGGCCGTCAAGGCCGGCCAGCCGCTGCTGACGATCGAAAGCCCGGAAGCAAGCGCGGCGCTGTCGGCGCTGAACCAGGCCGAAGCCGCCCGGAGCGAAGCTCGCGCGGCCGTTGCCAAAGCGGAGGCGGATTTCGACCGCATACGCGATCTGGTCGAGCATCGGGCCGTCGCGCTCAAAGAGCAGGTTGCCGCCGAAGCGGCTCTGGCCCAGGCGCGCGCAGATCTGGAACGCGCCGAGTCGGGCGTGATGGAAGCGACCCGGCGGATCGAGATCCTCGGTCTACGACCCGGCGGCTTCGATCAGCAGATCACGGTCTCAGCTCCGCTGCCGGGCAAAGTGCTCGAGGTCGCGGTTGCGCCCGGCGAGTACCGCAACGACACCGGCACTCCTCTCATGGTCATTGCCGATCTCAGCACCGTCTACATGACCTCGGCCGTTCCCGAAAGCCAGATCCGCTTGGTGCACCTCGGCGAGCAGGTCGAGGTGCGCTTGGACGCCTTCCCCGATGAAGTCTTCCGAGCACGGGTGGCGCTCATTGCCGACGTTGTGGAGTCGCGCACCCGCACGATCGAGGTCCGGGCCGAGCTTCGCAACCCTCTGGGACGCTTCCGACCGGAGATGTTCGGACGCATGGTGCACGAGGAGAGCTTCGCCGACGTCGTCGTCGCGCCGTCTGAGGCGATCATCCAGGACGCAGCGGGAAGCTTCGTCGTCCGCGAGATAGCGAACGGGCTCTTCGAACCCGTATTGGTGCGCACGGGGAGGCCGGGAGCCGCCGGTATTCCCATTCTCGAAGGCTTGTCCGAGGGGGACCGCATCGTCACTCGCGGCGCGGCGCTCGTCTTCCGCCAACCGTCCTAGGAGCCCGAACCATTGATCGCGCTATTGCTCCGGCTGGCCATCCGCCAGCGCTTCATGACCATCCTGCTCGGCGTGCTGCTGATCGCGGCGGGCGTCTACAGCTTCCAGCAACTCCAGATCGAGGCCTATCCGGACATCTCCGACACGCAGGCCGTCGTCATCACGACCATGCCCGGGCTGGCGGCCGAGGAGATGGAGCAGCAGATCACCGTACCGATCGAGCGCGCGCTCAATAGCGTTCCGAACGTCATCGCCCGGCGGTCACGAACGATCTTCGGCCTCTCCGTCATCGAGCTCACGTTCTCCTACGACACCGACGACTACTTCGCACGTCAGTTGGTCCTCGAGAAGCTGCGGGACGCGGAACTGCCGGAAGGAGCGGAGCCGGCGCTCGGCCCGTTGTCAACCCCGATCGGCGAGCTGTTTCGCTATCGGCTCGAAGCCCCTGAGCACTACGACGAGATCCAGTTGCGCGAGCTGCAGGATTGGTTGATCGGGCCGCGCTTGATGCAAGTCGCGGGCGTGGCCGAGGTCGTTCCTTTCGGAGGCTTGGTCAAGCAGTATCAAATCGAGGTCGATCCCCTGACGCTCGAGAAATACGAGCTCTCGATACGGGATGTCGCCGCCGCAGTCGAGGCCAACAACCGCAATGCCGGCGGCTCATTGCTCGACAACGGGCAGCAGTCCATGGTCGTCCGCGGCGTCGGTCAGATTCGTGGCGTCGAGGATATCGGCAACATCGTGCTGACCGCGGCGGAGGGCGTGCCCGTATTCGTGAGGGATATTGGCAGCGTGCGCATCGGGGCCGCCTTGCAAACGGGCATCTTCGGCCTCAACGAGAAGTCCGGAGGAGTCGAAGGCATCATCCTCATGCGGCGCGGCGAGAATCCCAGTCAGGTGCTCGAAGACGCCGCCGCGGCGATCGACGAGCTCAACCTGGAACGCCTGCCCGATGGCGTACGGATCGAGCCCTTCTACGATCGCCGGGAGCTTGTCAGCAGCACCCTGCACACGGTGTCGAAAACCTTGGCCGAGGGTCTTCTCGTCGTCTTCGGCGTGCTGTTCCTGTTTCTCGGAAGCGTCCGAGCAGCCATCCTGACAGCCGTCACAATCCCGTTGTCGTTGCTGTTCGCTTTCGCCTGCATGAAGCTGGCCGGCATACCGGCGAACCTACTGAGCCTGGGGGCGCTCGACTTCGGCATCATCGTCGACGGAACGCTCGTAATGGTTGAGCGGATCGTGCATGAACTCGAGCATCGAGAGGACGACGTCTCGGTGCTGGAGTGCGTGCGCAATGCGGCGCTGGAGGTCGAACGGCCGATCTTCTTTTCGTTGTTGATCCTGATTTCCGCCTACCTGCCGCTGTTCATGTTGGAGCGCGTGGAGAGCCGTTTGTTCACTCCGATGGCATTTACCGTCTGCGCTGCGCTCACGGGCTCGCTACTGCTGACGCTGACGTTGGTCCCCGTGCTCGCGACCTTTGTCTTCCGGCACGGGGCCAAGACCTGGAAGAACCCCGTCCTGGAGTGGACCTACCGGCGATACGCCCGTTTGCTGACGGTTACGATTCCGCGCTCGGGCCTCGTTGTTGCGGCCTCCGTAGTTCTGGTGGCCGGCAGCTTCGCGCTCGCATCGAGGTTGGGCACGGAATTTCTCCCTTCCCTCGACGAGGGCGTCATCTGGATTCGTGCGAATCTCCCGCCGGGTACGTCGTTGCAGCAGTCCGCCGAGATTGCGTCGGAGATGCGCCGCCTGATCTTGGAATCGCCGGAAGTCCGCGTGGTCGCCTCGCAAACCGGGCGAAACGACTCCGGCACCGACCCGTTCGGGCCAAACCGCAACGAGTTGTTGCTGGGAATGCGGCCTTACTCGGAGTGGCCGGAAGGCAAGACCAAGCTCGACCTCATCGAAGAACTCTCGGCCAAGCTGCGGGGAGCGATTCCGGGCATCACGCTCAACTTCACGCAGCCGATCATCGACACGGTGACGGAGTCGGTCACCGGCTCGTCGGCGGATCTGGCGGTCATCATCAGGGGGGATGACTTGAACCGCCTGCGGGAGTTGGCCGCGCAGACTCTCGCGCTCGTGCGCGAGACGCCCGGCGCCGCTGACAGCGCCGTCGAGCAGGAAGCGGATCAGGCGCAACTTCGCATTGGAATCGACCGCGCGGCGGTGGCGCGTTACGGACTCAATGTCGAACAGGTCCAGGAGATCATCGAACTGGCTATCGGAGGAAGTCCGATCGGGAGCGTTTTCGAGGGCGAGCGCCTGTTCGACATTACAGCGCGGTACACGCCTTCGGCCCGGGCCAGCGCCGCCGACCTTGGCGCGCTGTTGGTGCGCGCTCCGGACGGGGTGCGCGTTCCGCTGTCGCAGTTGGCCGAAATTGACGTCGTGCGTGGCGCAAGTATCATCGCCCGCCGTGAGAACCAGCGACAGATCACCGTTCGGACGAACATACGCGGTCGAGATCAGGGCAGTTTCGTGCGCGAGGCGCAAAGGCGCTTCGCCGAAGAGGTGGAGCTGCCCGGCAGCTATCGAGTCGAATGGGGCGGTCAATTCGAGAATCTGGAGCGCGCTCGCGGCCGGCTCGCGCTCGTCTTGCCGGTCACCATCGGAGTGATCTTCGGCCTGCTCTTTTTCGCCTTCGGCTCTTCCAAGTACGCTGGGCTCGTCTTGATGAACGTTCCCTTCTCGCTGATCGGCGGGATCGTCTTCCTGTGGCTGCGCGACATCAACCTGAGCGTCTCAGCAGCGGTTGGCTTCATTTCGCTGTTCGGCGTGGCGGTGATGAGCGGCGTATTGGTGGTCTCCGAGATCAACCGCCAACGGCGCGCCCTCGGTCTTCCGCTTCGGGACGCGGTGTACAGCGGCGCCTCGCAACAGCTACGCCCCGTGCTGATGATGATCATCGTCGCGCTTCTCGGCCTGGTCCCGGCCGCGCGCGCGGTCGGGATCGGCTCGGACGTCCAGCGGCCCCTGGCGACGGTGGTGGTCGGCGGCCTCACGTCGACGCTCTTCTTGACCCTCATCGCCCTGCCGAGCCTGTACTACCTTCTGACGCGCGGCAGCGAGCGGCCGGCCGCCGAGGAGAGCGCCCATGAACGCTAGTCCCCAGAAACTCTTGCTCATTTTTGTCGACGCCACGGACACCTGGCGCGAGATGCCCTTATATGAAGCGATCGTCCGAGAGCTCGAGCGCCAGGAGGTCGCGGGAGCGACGGTGCTCGAAGGAGTCATGGGCTTTGGGGGGCATCGCAAGATCCACCGCAAGCGCCTGCTCGGCGCCTCGGACGACAAGCCGATCGTTATTCTGGCGGTCGACTCGGAGGTTCGGCTGAGAAAGGCCATGTCGGCCATCCGTGAGATGATTCCCGAAGGTCTGACCGTGATGCTCGACGCGGCCGTCGTGCAGCCGGGAAGATAGGGGAAGAATGCGAGAGGAAATCACCGGAGTCGAGCAGAGCACATCGGATCGCTGGCGCGGCCTTTCTCTAGAGGAACGCGTGGCGATCTTCCGCGAGTTGCCCCGTCAAGAGTCAGACGACCTCTTCCTCAGCTTGACGACATGGGATCAAGTTGAGCTGCTCGAAGCTCTTCCCGTTGGCGAGCGCAGGCTGTGGCTCCGGCTGCTGCCGCCCGATGACGCCGCCGACGTGATCCAGCAAGCCGACGACGAGGAGCGGCAAGCGTACCTCGGACTGCTCGACGAGACGACGCGTCGAGAGGTCACGGCGCTGCTGGCCTACGAAGAAGACGTAGCGGGCGGCCTGATGGATCCTCGATTCGTCCGCCTGCGTCCGGACATGACCGCGGACGAGGCCATCGCCTACGTGCGGCGCCAGGCGGCGCAGGTCCAGTCCATCCAGTACGCCTACGTTCTCGACGTGGACCAGCGTCTGCTCGGCGTGCTGGGATTCCGCGACCTCTTTGCGGCGCCTCCGGCCCAGCGCGTGCGCGACTTTATGCGGACCGAATTCGTGGCTCTGACCGAGCAGATGGACCAGGAAGACGTAGCGCATCTGTTTGAGGAACGACATCTGCTGGCCTTGCCTGTCCTCGACGAAGCGGGGCGGATGAAGGGCATCGTAACGGTAGACGACATCGTTCATGTCGTCGAGGAGGAGGCGAGCGAGGACATCCACAAACTCGGCGGAAGCGCGGCGCTCGAAGGCCCCTACCTGCAAATCGATTTGTTCGACATGATTCGCAAGCGGGCGGGTTGGCTGGCGGTGCTGTTCCTGGGCCAATTGTTGACCGCTTCGGCGATGGGTTACTTCGAGGGCGAGCTTGCTCAGGCGGTCGTCCTCGCGCTGTTCATTCCGCTCATCATCAGCAGCGGCGGAAATTCCGGGTCGCAAGCGGCGACGCTGGTGATCCGCGCGATGTCGCTGGGAGAGGTGCAACTGTCCGACTGGTGGCGAGTCGTCCGTCGGGAGCTTGCGACGGGAGCCGTCCTGGGCTTGATACTCGGGACCCTTGGCCTGCTGCGCATCGTGCTGTGGCACGTCGTCGGGGACGCCTACGGCGAACATTTCTTGCTGATCGGGTTGACCGTAGCGCTGAGCCTGCTGGCGATCGTCGTATTCGGTACCTTGTCGGGGTGCCTCCTGCCGCTGCTGCTGCGCCGCGTCGGATTCGACCCGGCGAGCGCTTCGGCGCCGTTTGTGGCGACGCTCGTCGACGTCACCGGCGTGGTGATCTACCTGGGCGCGGCGACTCTGATCCTGCGCGGAACGTTGCTGTGAGCGCTCGCGAAGGCGTTTGAGCAACGGGGGACCGTCGCGGGGGAGGCCCTTAGAATGAGGCATAGCTCGATGCATAGTCCTGCTGGTTCGATGTTCACTAGAGCCGCTCCCCAGATTCGCATCGGCGTCGCCGTCTCTCTGGGTCTCGCCCTGCTTTTCGCCATCCTGCCATTGGCGGGGCAAGCTCCCGATTCTCCCGCGTCTCTCGCCGGCCAGGACCCCGTCTTCCGCGCCGACACCTCGCTCGTGGTGCTCCACGTCACGGTCGTCGACAAGAAGGGATCGCTCGTGACCGACGTCCAGCAGCAGAACTTTCAGATCTATGAGGACGGTCAGCGCCAAAGCCTCGCCCTGTTCCGCCAGGAGGACGTTCCGGTCTCAGTCGGCGTGGTGATCGACAACAGCGGCAGTATGCGGGACAAGCGGCTCAAGGTGAACACAGCCGCCGTCGCCTTCGTCAAAGCATCGAATCCGGAAGACGAGATGTTCATCGTGAACTTCAACGACGAGGTCTACTTGGACACCGACTTCACGAGCGATCCTGAACGGCTGCAAGATGGAATCCAACGGATCGATTCCCGAGGAGGGACCGCGCTGTACGACTCGATCGATCTTGCGCTGAACCACTTGGACAAGAAGGCGAAGCACGATAAGCGCGTGCTGCTGCTGATCAGCGACGGCGAGGACAACAGCAGTCGCGCCGATCTCGAGACGCTCGTGAGGCGCCTGCAAGAGTCCGACAGCCAGACCGTCATCTATGCGATCGGCCTATTGAGTCAAGAGGAGCGTCGCTCCGCGAAGCGCGCCGAGCGGGCCCTCGAGCACATCACGCAGGCGACGGGCGGCCCCGCCTACTTCCCCGAGACCGCCGACGAGGTGGAGGCCTTGACCGAGCGGATCGCCCTCGACATTCGCAACCAGTACACGCTGGCTTATCGGCCACCGGACGGCGCGGAGCCGGGATTTCGGCAGATCAAGATCGAGTTGCAAGGCGACGCCCGCAAGCACGAAGTACGCCATCGGCCGGGTTACTTCGCCGAATAGGCGGACGGTCCGCCTGGCCCTCTGGTCCATCAGTACAATCCTTGGATGGAGCCGCTTCTGCTGCTGAAGGCCCTGATCATGGGCCTCGTCGAAGGTCTGACGGAATTTCTGCCAATCTCTTCCACCGGACACCTGATCCTCGTCGGCGACTTGCTCGCCTTCAATACGGAAAAGGGCAAGGTTTTCGAGATTGTCATTCAGACCGGCGCGATGCTGGCCATCGTCTGGGAGTACCGTCATAAGCTGTTCACCGTGCTGGCCGGGCTGCCGTCGCAGCCGAGGGCGCGACGATTCGCGATGAACGTTCTGGTTGCGTTCCTGCCGGCTGTGGTTCTCGGCCTCAGCTTCGGAGGGCTCGTCAAAGCTTATCTGTTTCGGCCGGTTCCGGTGGCGCTGGCGTTCATCGGCGGAGCGGTGGTGATTCTGTGGGCGGAGCGCCGCAAGCACGAAATTCGCATCGAATCCATTGATGAGATGACATGGAGAGACGCGCTCAAAGTCGGCGTGGCGCAGTGTTGCGCCCTGATCCCGGGCGTTTCGCGTTCCGGTGCGACGATCATTGGCGGTCTCTTGTTCGGGTTGTCGCGCAAGGCCGCGACGGAGTTCTCGTTCTTCCTCGCGTTGCCCACGCTGACCGGCGCGGGCGCCTATCAACTCTACAAGGAGCGTCACTTGCTGGAGGTCTCGGACGCGGCCTGGTTCGGCGCCGGCTCAGCCGCCGCTTTCCTCTCGGCGTTCCTCTGCGTCCGATGGCTGTTGCGCTACATTAGCTCGCACGACTTTACCGCGTTCGCTTGGTACCGAATAGCCTTCGGGATAGCAGTGCTCGTCACGGCCTACGGCGGGCTGGTCGACTGGACTCTATAAGAGGAGGCACGGGCGCATCTGTCAGGTCGGGTGAGGAGCCATGAAGAAGCTTGAGGCAGCAGAAAGTCCAGCGCCGGAATACTGGAGCTTGGACGTAGACGCGCTCGCGAGGGAGCTTGGGTCCGACCGCAACGGGTTGACGTCGGACCAGGCGGCCGAGCGGATGTCGGCATTCGGGCCGAATGTCGCAAACGACGCGCCTCGCTTCGGAGCTGTCCGCTTGCTCCTGCGACAGTTCCAGAGCCCGCTGGTCCTGATCCTGCTGTTTGCCGCTGTCGTATCGTTGGCCCTGCGCCAATGGGTTGACGCTTCCATCGTTCTGGCCATCGTGCTTGGCAGCTCGCTGCTCGGATTCCTTCAAGAGTATCGGGCGTCGAAAGCTGTGACGGAACTCGAGAGTCGTCTGGCGCTGACCTGCCGCTTGCTGCGCGACGGCATTGAGACGACGACGCCCGTCCGCGAAATTGTGCCCGGCGACGTCTTTCTGCTGTCAGCCGGCAATCTCGTGCCGGCCGACGGGATCGTGTGGGAAGCCCAGGATCTGCTCGTGAGCCAAGCGAGCCTGACCGGGGAGTCGTTTCCCGTGGAGAAGACTCCGGGAGTTGCGCCGGCGGACGCCTCGCTTGCCGCGCGCACCAACACGGTGTTCCAGGGCTCCTCGGTGCGTAGCGGTGCGGCGCGCGTGGTGGCGGTGAGAACCGGCCCCCGAACCGAGGTCGGCGCAATTGCGGCAAGGCTGAGATTGGAGCCCCCGGAAACCGATTTCGCTCGCGGTGTTAGGCGGTTCGGCTATTTGCTCATTCGAGTCATGATCGCCATCGTGCTCTTCGTGTTGACAGTCAACCTCCTGCTCAGCCGTCCCGTAATCGACTCGCTGCTATTTGCCGTGGCCTTGGCGGTGGGGCTTTCGCCGGAATTGCTGCCCGCGATCATTAGCGTCACGCTCGCTTCCGGCGCTCAGAAAATGAGCAAGCGCGGCGTAATCGTGCGCCGCCTGGAAGCCATCGAGAACCTCGGCGGCATGGACGTGTTATGCACGGACAAGACCGGGACCCTCACGGAAGGATCAGTCGTACTGAACAGCGCCCTCGATCCCGACGGACAGTCGTCCGATGAGGCCTTTCGTCTCGCATTTCTCAATGCATCGTTCGAAACGGGCATCGAGAATCCGCTGGACGCCGCGATCGTCGCGGCGGGAGAGAAGGCGAGGCTGACCACGGCCGGTTATTCGAAGGTCGACGAAATTCCGTACGATTTCCTGCGCCGCCGTCTGACGATTGTTGTTGCTCAGGACGACTCGCCATCCTCGCGCTTGGTCGTCACGAAGGGCGCCTATGACAATGTGCTTGCCGTTTGCAACGCTCTCCGGGTCGCCGGGATGGACGTTCCGCTCGACGACGACCGGCGCGCTCAACTTGACGAATTCTTCAAAATCAAGAGCTCCGAGGGATTTCGAGTGCTGGCGCTGGCGACGCGGCCGTTGGGCGCGAAGCCGAGCTATGACCGCGACGACGAGTCGGAAATGACTCTTCGCGGACTCTTGGTGTTTCACGACCCCCCCTAAAGCGGATGCGAAGCAAACGATTCTAGATCTCCAGCGGCTGGGAATTGGGATCAAGATCATCAGCGGAGACAACCGCTACGTAACGGCGCACGTGGCGGAAGCGGTCGGTCTCGACGCGCAGGCGATGCTCACCGGCGCTCAGCTCTCCGTCCTCAAAGACGAAGCTCTTTGGCACCTCGCTCCCAAGACGGACCTCTTCGTCGAGATCGACCCGCAGCAGAAGGAACGTATCGTGCGCGCGCTCCAGCATTCGGGTGGGGCGGTGGGCTACATCGGCGACGGAATCAATGACGCGCCGGCTCTGCACGCCGCCGACGTTGGGGTCTCAGTGGAAGGTGCGACCGAGGTGGCCCGAGAAAGCGCTGACATCGTCCTGCTGAGCCGTGATCTTGACGTCCTCCGCGTCGGCGTCGAGGATGGTCGACGCACGTTCGCCAATACCCTGAAGTACATTTCGATCACAACCAGCGCAAACTTCGGAAACATGGTGAGCATGGCGCTTGCGACCCCCTTCCTGCCTTTCCTGCCGCTCACCGCTAAACAGATCCTCCTCAATAACTTCCTCTCCGACTTCCCTTCGTTCGCAATCTCGAGTGACAACGTCGATCCGGAGGAAGTGGTGCGGCCCCAGCGCTGGAGCATTCAGGGGATTCAACGGTTCATGATCGTGTTCGGGATCGTCAGCTCGGTCTTTGATTTGCTGACGTTCGCTGTGTTGCTCGTCGTTCTCCGCGCCGGCGAGGAGGAGTTTCAAACCACTTGGTTCCTGGTTTCGCTGCTGACGGAGCTCGCGGTGGTGCTGGTGCTGCGGACTCGCGGCCTGACATTCCGGAGCCGCCCCAGCCGCTTGCTTCTCTGGACGACGGTCACGGTGTCCGCGCTGACGTTCACGGTTCCTTTTCTGGGACCGCTGAGCGGAGCGTTCGGATTCGTTCCTCTTCCCGCCACAGAGATCGGGCTGACGGTCTTGATCGTTGCGGCGTACGTTTTCGCCACGGAAACCGCGAAGGTTTGGTTTTATCGCCGTGCCGAGCCCGCCTGGACCGCGTGGGCAGACCGGGGTCCGATTTAGCGAGACTCTCGGAAACCGTGGTGCGGCAATCTTAGTGCGTCATCGCGTAGACGATGTAGTTGATGCCGATGCGATACGCGAGAGCCGTGTTGGGCTCCGGATAGCTGGGCTCGTCGGCCCACTCCCAGGCGTCTCCCAAGTCCATGTTGTGGCAGATCGCCACGACGATGCGGCCCTCATCGTCATATACCGCGCGCCAGCGCGGCGTTACGCCGTCCCGCTCGTACGTTCGGCCGGAATAGACGTACTGCAATCCCGGAACCTGGAAACGGTCGTCGAGGTCGTAGAGAACGTGGAAAATCTCGTCCTCGTTGGCGATATCGACGATGGGCCGGTCCGGAAAGACTTGGCGCAGGCCATATTCGAACGCCGCCCACTCTCGCGAACCGTGGAAGTCGTCCACCATGAGGAAGCCGCCCCGATCCAGGTATTCGCGTAAGCGCGCCGCTTGAGGCTCGCTCAGTTCCCAGTACCCCACCTCGACGGCATAGAGCCACGGCCAGTCGAAGATCTTGTCGCTGTCGATGTCGACGATCTCCTCCACCGAGCGCGCATGAATTCCGGTCAGTCGGCGGACTCCGGTGAGAAAGGTGCGCTCGGCCTTGTTCGAGTCCGTTCCCCATCGGCCTCCACGCCAGCCGCCCGGCGAACGGTAGCGCAGCCGGGCGAACGTGAATTCGCCCCCTTCCCAGGCGTCCGGCGGATCGTCGGTGGGGTTCTGCATCTCGTACTCGTACTCTTGCGACCTGCGCTGCCGAGCCTCAAACTCCAGTTGCAGCGCCCCAAGCGATCCGCAAAGGAATGCCGCCGCGAGCACGGTCTCGACCTTCGTTCTCACGTTGCCCGCATCGTAGCGCTTGCCCGCTCCGGCGACAAGCCTCAATCCTGCTGAGCGCGCGGGTCGGGTTCAATATGCACCATTGCGTTGGCGATCCAGCTCAGCCTCTCCCGGAGATGGGAGCGCACGGCAGCGGCGATCCGATGGGACTCCTCCACGGTTAGCCGGGGGTCGACTTCGACGTGAATGTCGACTTGGAATTGCAAGCCCATCCTGCGCGCAAAGCATTTCTCGACTCCGGCGACGCCGGAGACCTCCCGGGCCGCTTCGCGGACCGCCTCGATCGTCTCGCTGTCCGGCGTCGTATCCACGAGGTGGAGGGAGGTTTCCCGAATGGCCCTCAAGCCCGTTAGGATCACAAAGACGCCAACCGCGAACCCGCCATAGTGATCCGCGGCGAGAAAGCGGGCCGGATCGAGCAGGGTCAGCCCAAGCGCCGTCATCGCCGCGAGCGCGGAAAGGATATCGACGGCGTCGTTCCATGCGTCGGCCACCAACGAGGCGCTCTGAATCCTTCGGCCCACCCGAAATTTGACCGTGGACATGACGATTCGCACCGCGACGGCGATCCCAAGGGACCAGAGGGCGAATGCCTGTGGCGGCGGGTGGATGGCGCTCACTCTCTGCAAGGAGTAGTAGCAAATGCCCGCTCCGCCGGCGCACAGGATGGCGCCGACCGTAAGGCCTGCCAGGGTCTCGGCGCGGCCGTGTCCGTAGGGGTGATCCTCATCGGGCGGCCTGGACGCAATCCACATCCCGGCCCAGACCGCGCTGGAGGCCAAGACGTCGCCGAAGAACTCGAGGCCGGCCGCAACCACCGAAGTCGAGCCCGCGAGCAAGCCTATGCCGACATTCCCCGCCGCCAGCGCGCAATTGACCGCTACGCTCACCAGGGCGATTCTGCGCCCTGTCTTCAGTCCCTCCGCTGCTTGGCGCTCGATGCTTTCCAACTCGCTTTAGCTCGTGCCCAAGCCGGGCCCAGTCAGGCCGCGCGTGTCGAGATAGCCGTCCCGGACGTCGAAGAGCCCAGGGTAGCGCTCCACCCACGCTTCGCTGGCCGACGGCACATACTGCCGGGCGTTGGCCTCGAGCGTCTTTGCGCCGGGCGTGTAAGCCGCCACGCCCGCCGAGTGAACCAAAGCCGCGCCCGGGCAGGTCAAGTCCTGCACGCAGCGGAACATCCCGTACTTCTGAGCGGCGGCGGCCATCAGCAAAGTCTGCGATTGCCCCTTGCATGCCTTTAATGCGATCCCCGTGTAGCCCATGTCGCGCGCCAGTAACAGCATCTCGAGGTCCGTCAGGGATTCGTCCGCGACGATCGGCGCCAGCTTGGCGGCCTCGAACATCGTGTTGTTCGGATGGGCCTTCAGATCCCGCGCCGTGGGCTGCTCGATATACTGGACGCGCCGAAACAACCCGGGGACCTTTTCCTCCACTCCGCGCTCGAAATCCAGCACGTATTCGACGTCCGGACAGCCCTCGTTGAAATCCAGGCAGTAGATCCAATCGTCATAGCCTCGCTTGCTTTGGGCTTGTTCAGTGACCCGGTGAATGGCAGCAACGCGCTCCACGTCGGTTTCGAGATCGCCGCCGTTGAACTTGATCTTCACGGCCGTCACGCCGCTGTAGGGAATCCAGTCTTCGAGGGTCTCCGGCAGACCGTCGTCGAGACGGGTTTCGAGGTCTCCCGCGGTGAGAGCGTCGGAAGCGCCGACGGAATGGTACATGCGGATCCGTGCAGCCGGTTTCGGTCGCACATAGCGATCCATGTACTCGCCTCGAAACTCCTCTCCGAGATAGTGCGAAAGGTCGCGCCGCACGAAGTCCTTGCCGGCCACGTGGAAGGCGCTGCGCCCGTGCAGTTTGCCGAACGCGTCGTAGAGGCTCGCGTCAACCGGACTCGCCGTCACCAGCGTGCAGAGCTTGGGGATCGGACGAGGCAGCCCCATCTCCTTCGCCACCGTTTCCGCCGCCTTCAGGTATTCGGGCTCGAGCTCGTGGTTGACGTCCAGCGGGTGCGCGTAGCCGGAGTAGTCGAGCGTAGTGGTCTCGATCTTCCGGGCGAGCCGCTTCATGGCCTCGAGCGTGCCATCGTAGCCGATCTCGCGGTCCGGGAACGCCCAAGCGTTTCCCATCGGCATTGACGCGAACCCGGACGCCGACTTGCCCGCCTTTGTCGAGAGCCGGCAATGGACGTTCAGCATCGTCACCCGGTCGACCTTCCGGCCGCCGAACATATACGGGGCTCGATAGAGGAAATCTTCGAATTCGATCCGAAGCTCGTCGATCTGGGCGTCCGTTGCCGCGGGAACCGCCATCCAAGCCGCCGGCAGCGCCATCGCTTGGCGGCGTGTCAGACGCCTCGTAGTGGGTTGATTTGCTCCCTGCGACTCTTGCACGTTACGGAGGATAACACTCAAGGCCGAACCCGGACGGGCCGAGGTCATTGCCGTGGTCGAGCATGGCGTCCCAGAACTTGCGACCCAGCACCACTGGCAAGTCAAAAGTTCAGAGGCTCTTCCGGGTTCGGAGTGGGTCCCTGGACGCGCTCAAGGGTCACAAGGGCTGAGCAGCGGCGGGCCCAGCGGACGGTCGGCGGCGTCAGCGCTTCGTGGAGCCTCTCGCCTTTCCAGCTAACCCCTTTCCCTCGTATGAGATGAGCTTCGATCGGCCCGGAGCGGTCAAGGGCGCGCCGACCGGCGCGGCGAAGCGAACCCTCGACGGCGAGGACCGATCGAATACCCCTCGGGAGCGAGGGAAGGGTGGCCGGCCTCCCGCCCCGGGCCGCACCCACTCAGTCCCGGAAGAACCAGTTCTGAATCGAGACGTTACTCCGTTTACTCCGTTTTCCTCGACTCGTGCGGAAATGGGCTCGGAAGTCCGTTGATTTCAGTGGCCGGAATTGTCGCCATGAACGCGTAAGTCCCTTTTTATCAATCGGATCGTAACTTCCCAAGCTGAATGTCGCGGGTTCGATCCCCGTCTCCCGCTCCATGTTTTCAATGACTTAGACCATCCGGCGCACGCTGACTGCGCTCGTAGATGGAGTGCGTCATCCTCACCTCGTACCTCAAGCGACTGAAAACGCAGGACTCTTCGCCACTGACATTCAGCCGATGACGATGAAGGTCAGCGCTTCCGGATGAAGACGAGTCCTCGACGCCAAGCTTGCTGCCGCAGCGCGGGCCCGGCGGAATCGCGAACGGCGGGGCCATACGCGGCGCTTCCTCCTCGTCACACGCCGATTCCGATACCGATTCGTCGATGCGCACCGCCCCCGCCCAGGTCCCTCTCCCCGAATTCGCTCTACTCGCCGGCCGTGCGGTAGACCGCCCGACCGGCATCTGAGGACTTCGTCTCCAGCAGCGTCGCAAGCCTGAGCAGAGAACGCTTCACAAGCCGGGCGTTTTGCACCGTTCATGCGGAGGGGCGGGTCTGTGGCCGTGGCTCCAGTCCGCCGCAACATGCATCGGCCAGCGCTCCGGCTACTTCGTCCTGAATCGCGAAGGCGTCTTCGGACGAGCTCTCGAAGCGGCGAGACCATAGGTGGCAGCCGTCCGCGGTGCGGATCAGTTGGGCGGTGATGCGCAGACGGTTGCCGGCGCGACGCACGCTGCCGTTGATCACGCCCGCGACCTTCAGTGCACGGCCCACATGCCGAGGGTTCTCCCGGCTCTGGTGCGAGGCGAGCGCCGGTAGGTTCGCCGTGACGCGCAGGCCGTCGACCTGCGCCAGCGCACAAACGACCTCTTCGGTCAGTCCCCGGCAGAATGAATCGCGGGCGTGGTTGCAGTTGAGGTCTTCGAACGGGAGGACGACGACCGAAGACAATCGCGGCCGGGCCGTCACTTCCGGCGCTGCTGCACGACGGTGGAAGAATGGCTCGTAGCCGCCTTTGGGAACCTCGATACGCACCGGGTCGGCCGCGACGTCGTAGTACGCTTGGAGCGTGGCGCGCAGCCGCCGCGCCTCCACGCGGACGATGGTGTCGACGGCGGGGTTGAACGCGGAGCCGCGGTCGTAGACTTCGACCGCGATCACGTACTCCTTGAGACGATCGCCTCTGCCGGCGAGCTTCTCCTCCACGACCAACTCGAGGAAGCGCCGCAGGCGGTCGGAGCGTCGGAACCGCGGGCTGTCCAGCACGCGGTTGAGCGCTATCCGCACCTCGGAGGCCGAGGGCTCGGACGCTTCGCGGAGCGGCGCCGGATCGGAAGCCTCGAGGGTCGAGGGAAACGTGACCATGGTCATCGCAACGTTCGATCCCAAGTCCCCGGGGATGGATGCAGGATTTTTCAGTCGGCGACCGCCGGATCGAAGCCGATCCGCGCCAGCAAGTCCTGGAATCTTTCGTCCCGTCGCAGCGAATCGAAGCGGCGGTCCACGTTTACCCAGATCATCGACCGCGAACGTTGCCGGTAGCCCAGCTCGAGCTCTTCCAGGGCGGCGTCGGGCTCGCCGAGCGCCAGCCGGACCAGCGCCTTGTTGACCGGCGAGACGTAGCGCGAGCCGCCGAGCCGATCGAGAGTTTCGAGCACGCCGCGCGCCGCTTCGAGCCGCCCCCTGCGGCCGTGGACATACCCCAGCGACGCCAGCGCCGCCGGATTGTCGCCCGAGAGCCGCACGGCCGCTTCGAGCTCGGCGGCGGCCTCCGTCAACCGGCCCTCGCGCTCATAGCCATCGCCCAGCGCCCATCGCGCTACCCAAGCGTCCGGGGTCCAGCTCGAGCACCTCGTCGAGCGCAGCCGCGGCGTCCTCGTAGCGGCCGGCGCGGCCGTACTGCTGCGCGAGGTTGACGAGTGCCGGGATCGAGAGCGGGTCGAGGCTGCGGGCCTGGTCGGCGAGCTCGATCGCGCGGTCGGCGTCGCCGGTCACCTCGTAGTGCAGCGAGAACCACAGGTAGGCCTGCGCGTAGCTCGGGTTCAGCTCGAGGGCTCGTTCGAATCGGCGCTTTGCTTTCGGCAAGTCCCAGTGATACTTGAGCGCGATCATCCCCAGCGCAGCGTGCGCTTCCGGCAGCGACGCGTTCAGCGCCAGCGCCCGGCGAGCTGCTTGCTCGGCCTTCGGCAGCACCTCGTGAGGCGGCTCGAGCTCCATGCCGTGTCCGCCCAGCAGGCAGTAGCAGCCGGCCAGTCCGGCGTAGGCGCGCGCAAAGGAGGGGTCTTTGGCGATCGCTTCCCCAAAGTGCTCGAGCCCCTTGCGGAAACCGTCCGCCGTCATGCGCTCGCGGAAATAGCGGCCCTTCAGATATGACTCGTAGGCGGCCGGATCGGCGGCCGAGGCGGACGCTCCGGCGGGCTCGGGTTCCTGCAACAGCTCGAGCGCCAGCGCGTGGGAGATCATCCGGGCGGCTTTGCTTTCGACGTCCGCGAAGCCCCGGAGCTCTTCGTCGAAATCATCGACCCAGACCGGCGCCTGGCTGCTTACGTCGACGAGTCGGATGGTGATGCGGACGCCGCCGGACGACCGCTTCACGCCGCCTTCGACCACGTAGTCGAGGCCGAACTCGCTGCCGATCTCCGCGATCGTGCGCCCCTGTCGCCCGTAGGCGCGCATCGAGGTTCCGGCAATCACCCCCAGCCGGCCGGGCGCCTGGCGGCCGAGCTCGGTAGTCAGCTCATCAGTCAGCGCCTGCGCCAGGATGCCGCCCTCGGAGTCGTCCGCGAAATCTTCCAGCGGCAGTACGCCCAGCAGGATGCGCTCCGGCGCCGCGGCCCGGTGCGAGACGCCGCCGAAGAGCCCGTAGATGGCGGCGCCCGCCGTCAGAACGACGAGCGCCGCCGCCGCAAGAGTTCGTCCGCGACGCGGCGCCATCTCCGCCGGCGGGGCCGGATTCTCCGCACGCGTCGGGTCTTCCGCCGTCTCCACCGGGACGATCAGGCGATAACCACGGCGCGGCAGCGTTTCGATAAAGCGGGGACTGCCGGCGGAATCGCCCAAGGCGTCGCGCAGCCGGTTGACGGCGGCGTTGAGGCTGCCGTCAAAATCGACGAAGGTGTCCGCCGGCCAGAGCCTGCGGCGCAGCTCGTCTCGGGTGACGAGCTCGCCGGGGCGCTCGAGCAGCGCCGCCAAGAGCTGGAAGGGTTTCTCCTGGAGCCGGATGCGGTGGCCGCGCTTGCGGAGCTCGCCGGCCCGCAGGTCGATGTCGAAATCTCCCAAGCGCAGGCGGCGGCTCGAGGAAGGCGCGACACTCATCGAGGAAGGTCCTATCGTTGGCGCAGTCGGCCCAGGGCCGCTGCGTGAAGCGAACTCATGGGAGTTTAGCACGCGTTCCGCGCCGCTCTCGCGGCCCCGAGAGGCGGCGACCGGACCTCGGCCGACCTTGCGCGCAGTTCGACGCGGAGTTCGTTCCCTCGTGGAATCAGTAGCTTATCTCGTTAGAAACGTGTAAGACGAATTTCAGATCTTGGAGCTGGACCTGTCATGGCGCGGATGCCAGCATCCTGAAGAGGAGGGCGTCTGCGACGGATCGGCTGCCATGACGAGTCGGACGACCCAACAACAGCAGACTGCGGCTCCAGGGTCTCGTCTTGACGCCGAAGCCGCGCGAGGCTATTTGAACGCCTTCGGCTTCATCCCCAACGCCGCCGTCGCCCAGACCGCCGTCCCGCGGTTGATCGAAGCCGAGCGCGGGGTCGCGGCGGCGCTCGCCGCAGGCGCCTTGTCGGCGGAGCGGCAGGAGTGGCTGCAACTCGCTGTCGCCGTCGGGCATGAAAACGTCTACGAAGCGGCGCTGCGGTCGCACGCGCTGCTTCGGCTCGGCGTCGACCGTGAGCGGATTCATCGCTTCGTCTTCGACTACCGGGAGGCGGAGTTGCCCGACGCCGACTGCGCCTTGCTCGGCTTTGTGCTGGCGCTCGCGCGGCATCCCACCCGGATTGCCGCCGAAGATATCGAGCTGGTGCGGCGACACGGCTTCGGCGACGGCGCCATTGTGGAGGCCGCCTTTCTGACCGCCTGGGCTAACTACCGCTGCGTCAGCGCGGCCGGACTCGGCGTCGCACCGGACCTGGAGGCGCCCTGGATTCCGCCGGAGACCCTGCGCAAGACGGCCTTTCGGCCGGTCCACAAGGCTTCGCTCGAGCCGGCCTCGGCAAGCGGGCCGTTCGTGCACGCGCCGGAGCTGAGCGCGGAGTCCTTCCCGCTGTTTACTCGCCTGCAAGCGCGCGACGGAGCGGTCCCGAACGTGCTGCGGGCGCAGACGCTGAGGCCGGACTTGATCCTGGCGCAGACAGGGCTGATCGAGCGTGTACTGTTGGCGCCGGGCAAGCTGTCGCGCATGCGGAAGGAGCACATCTTCCTGGCGGTCTCGGCGAGGAATCTGAGCGTCTACTGCGTCGCCTTGCACGACGCCGTGCTGCGCAGCCTGGGTCAGCCGAGCCGGCAGAGCGAACGTATCGCCGTGGACCATTGGCAGGCGGACTTGTCGGACGCCGACCACGCCCTGCTCGACGCCGCGCTCGAGCTCGCCGCCCGGCCGAGCGGGTCGCCTGGCGCCAAGCTCTCCGAATTGGCCAGGAGCGGCTTCAGCGCCGAAGAGATCGTCGAGGCCGTCGCCGTCGTGGCGGTCGCCTACTTGGCCAACACGTTGAGCACCGCCCTAGGCGCCGAGCCGGATTTTCCGACCCAGATCGATCTCGCCGGCGCGCATCCTTTCCCAGCGGCTCGCCATCAAACGGACGCCGGCTCGCCGGCGGCGGACGAGCGGCCCGACCCCGACGCTGAAGCGGTGGCGAAGGTACGCACCGGGGACTCGGACGCGTTCGAGGAGTTGGTCCGCCGTCACGGCCGGCGCATCCACCGCACGCTCGGCGGGGTCTTGCGCGGGGCCGACGACGTGGAGGCCGCGGTGCAGGAGACATTCTTGAGGGCTTACCAAAACCTCGACCGTTTCGAAGGACGCTCGCTCTTCGTCACCTGGCTGACGCGCGTGGCGATCAACATCGGCCTGCAGCGGCTGCGGCGGCGCAAGCACATCGAGAGTCTCGACGAAGACCCGACCGCGATCGAGCGCATCCAGCCGCGCCAGATCCAGCCCTGGCAGGACACCCCCGAGCGGAAGTACTCCCGCGCCGAGACGCGCGACTTGATCGTGAAGGCGGTGGAAGCGCTGCCGCTCAAGTACCGCACCGCCGTCCTGCTGCGGGACTTCCAACAGCTTTCGACCCGCGAGGCGGCGACCGCGCTGGGCGTCAGCGTCGCCGCTCTCAAGGCGCGGCTCTTCCGCGCGCGCATGATGTTGCGCGAGGCGTTGACTCCCCACTTCGCACGGAGCGAGAAGTAGGCTCTTTCATGGTGAGTTGCAGTGAATTCCTGGCCGAGCTCGGCGCCTATCTCGAAGGAGAGGCGAGCGCTGAGTTGCGGCGCGAGCTCGAACGACACCTCGCGCATTGCGTGACCTGTCAGGTGATCGCCGACTCGACCGCGAAGACCCTCAAGATCGTTACCGAAAGCGGAGAGCTGGACTTATCCGAGGAACTGCCGGAGAGGGTCGTCGGACAGATTATGGACCGTATCCGCGCTTCGAAGAAAGAAGCGGGCCCGGAAGACGAGGAATAAGAATAGCGAGACCTCACTGTGAGGCGCTCCGCCTCACTTGTTGGCTTCTTCGATCCGCAAGTAGCCTGAGCCAAGCGATAGCTCCTGCAAAGGAGGAAATGCATGGCTTTTCGGATTACGGATCTCGCGCTTCCCTTGCGGCTGGCGATTACTCTGGCGCTTCTCACCATCAGCGCCGGTTACGCCGTCGCAATGCTCAATCTCTATCTGACCTACAGCGCGGCGGATGGCAAAGCGGGCCTGTCTCCGGCGGACCTGAAGCGCTCGTTCTCGAGCGCGCGCGGCCGCAGCTTGCTGGCGGCAAAGATCGACGGCGGCAGCATGGAACAGTACCTGCCGGACGAGCTCGCCAAGGCCCGCATTCTCAATTGGATCGCGGACGGCGCCGCGCGCGAAGGCTTCGACCACCGCGTCGCCCCCATCCTGCACGCCCATTGCACGAGCTGTCACAACCCCGAAGGATTGATGTACGTGCAACCGCTCGACCGCTATGAAGCGCTCGGGCCAATCGTGCGCGAGGACCGCGGCGAGCCCGTGCCGGTTTGGGCGCGCGTCGCGCACACGCATCTTCAAGCGATTGGACTGGCCTTTCTGGCGGTGGCCGTCGTCTTTTGCGGGACGCCGCTGCCGGACCGCCTGCAGAGCGTCGTCGTGGCGACGCCCTTTATCAGCCTGACCGTCGACTTTGGAGCTCGCTTTCTCGCCCGCTACCACGACGGGTTCGTCTATCTGATGATGGCGGCCGGGGCGATGGCCGGGGCGAGCTTCGCCGTGATGGTGTTGGCTTCTCTCTATGCGCTCTGGAGCCATCCCTTGCGGCGGCTCGACTGAGCAAACCTCCTCACCGTGAGATCCCTTCTCCTCACTTGTTGGCTTGGTGGGCGCGGGCCAATCTGAATGCAAGCCGGCCGAGGGGTCGAAATCGACGCCAAGGCCGGTTGAGAAAAGACTTCAGCTAGAAGAATCGAAGGAGCCCATGATGACCCTACGTAACTTGTCAAACCGCCTTGCACACGTGGCCGGCGCAACGGTCCTGCTGCTGTGCGTGCTGCTCGTCGCCGCCGCCGTGCCGGCCGGCGCACAGGACGTTCAGTTCAGCCGAGACAACTCGCTCAACCAGCCCCAGGGCTATCGCGACTGGATCTACGTCGGCACGCCGCTGACGCCCAATGACATGAACGACGGCGAAGCGCCGTTCCCGGAGTTCCACTCCGTTTACATCAATCCCTCTGCCTGGCGCGCTTACCAGCGCACCGGCGCATTCCCCGACGGCACAGTGCTGGTCAAGGAGCTCGTCAGCGTGGGGACCAAGGAAGCCTCGAGTGGCAAGGGCTACTTCATGGGCGAGTTCATCGGCCTCGAGACCGCCGTCAAGGATTCCAAGCGCTTCCCGAACGAGCCCGGCAATTGGGCCTACTTCAGCTTTGGGCATAGCTACCCGCTGGCCGAGAGCGCAAAAGCCCAAGCGACGGAGAACTGCTCGTCGTGCCACCAGGCGCGCGCGGCCGAGGACTTCGTCTTCACCCAGTACTACCCCGTCGTGCGAGCCGCGAAAGGAATGGGCAAGGGCAAGAAACGGATGGGCCAATAGCGGCGAGCGGGCCGCTTCACCAGGAGGTTGAACCAGATGACGCGCAAACTCTTGGGGGCGGCGGCCCTCCTCGCACTCGGCCTCGGGCCGCAAATCCTGTCCCAGGACCCGGCGCCGAATCAGCCGCGGGAGTCGTTGTCGCCTTACATCGACGATTCCGGCGCCATCCGCCGCCCCGCCGACTACCGCAAGAGTTGGGTGCACCTGGGGACGTACTTCGTCCGCGGCGAGACGGCCGACGGCGACCGCCTGCACGCCGTCTACGCCGAGCGTTCCGCGGTGGACGCCTATCAGGGGAGCGGCGAGTGGCCAGACGGGGCGGTCCTGGTCAAGGAGGTGCTGCACACGGCCGGCGCCGAGCTGACCACCGGCGACGCCCGCTGGGCCGTCGAGCCCGACGTCTGGTTCGTGGTCGTCAAGGACCGTGAGGGTCGCTTCCCTGACAACCCCTTGTGGGGCGACGGCTGGGGCTGGGCGCTTTTTCGGGCCGACGCGCCCGAACGCCAAGTGGCGACCGACTACCGCCAGGACTGCCTGGGCTGCCATGAGCCGGCGCGTGAGACCGACCTTGTCTACGTCCAGGGCTACCCGCTGCTCGGCCTGCGCCGGCCCCAACGCGGCGGGACGCCGGCGATGACCGCATCGGCCGAGCCCGTCGACTTCGCGAGCGGCTCGGCCGAGCGAGGCGCGGTCGTGTTTGCCGGCGTGTGCACGTTGTGCCACTCGCTGGCGAGCGGGGTTCGCAAGCGCGGCCCGTCGCTCGGCCGCATCGCCGTCGACGGCAAGCTGCCGAGCGGCAAAGAGGCGACGCCGGAAAACCTCCTGCGACGGATCAACCGAGGAGGCGGCGGCATGCCGCCGCTTGCCGGACGACTCAGCGCTCAACAGAAGGCGGACGTGATCGCCTACCTCCAAGCTCCGCGCTGACGGTCCTCGAGACCGCCAGGGCAAGATCGCCCGCCGGGCCCGGCTCGGCGGAGCGCGCGTGCGCCGGACCTGGAAGGTCGGGCGGAAGGACGGCGCACGCCCAAAACACCGCCCGACGACCTGACTACAAAGACCCTCAAGGAGACGACCCATGACGAATGACCACCTCCCCGGCGCCCCCCGGCGCTCGTTTCTGAAAGGCGGCGCCTGGCTGAGCGCCGCCGCCCTGACCGCCGCCGCGACCGGCAGCAAGACCGCGCTGGCGCAGTTCCGCCAAGCCTTCGGCCCGATCGACCGCGACGCAATCACCGCGGGCGACATCGCCATGCTCAAGTTTCTCGCCGCCGCCGAGCTTGTCGAAGACGACCTCTGGCAGCAGTACTGCGAGCTCGCTGTCAACAACCGCTTTTACAACTTCGCGCTGCGGCGCATCGATCCTTCGCTGGTGCGCTACGTCTGCGACGACCGCGACGACGAGCGCAGCCACGCGGCCTTCATCAACTCCTTCCTGGTCGCCATCGGTGAGGACCCGGTTGACCTGGACCCGTTCCGCACGCTGCCGTCGGTCGACGCGCCGGGCGCGGAAAACCGCGGCCGCTTGACCAACCTCACCAACCTCACCGTCGACACGAGCTGGTTCCTGCGTTACCGCAGCCCCGAAAACCCGGACTTCGGCGCGCAGTTTCCGCAATTCGTCGAGATCCGCAATCAGCCCACGATCCCGACCGGCTTTGCGTCCGCGCGCCGCGCGCAGGAGATCGCGCACGCTGCCGCGTTCCACTTCGCGGCGATCGAGCAGGGCGGCGGCAGCCTCTACTGCTCGCTGATTCCCAAGGCGAGCAGTCTTGACACGCTGCGCGTGCTAGCGGCGATCGGTCCGACCGAGATCTACCACTTCGCGGCCTTCCACAAGTCGCTCGAGGGCATGTTCGGGCTGCGGAGCTCGACCGGCATCGAATACCCCGACCTGCGTCGTGACCGCGACCTCTCCGAGGCGATCTTCCCCGAACCGGCGCGCTTCTTTGGCGAAGGCTTTGCGCTCTGCTCGGTGATCCGGCCGTGCGAGACGGTCAACGCCGGCGCCGTGGCGGCGGCTACGGGGCTGGCGCAGTCCGGCTTATTCGACGGCCAATCGGCCGCCTTCTTCGACGCAGTCACGGCCCTGGCGTCGGCGGCCGACGCCGCCGAGCGCCAAGTCTGACGTGTTGATTGTTCGTCCACTTGCAACTTGAAAAGGAGATCGAAAATAGCCATGCAGAAACATTCCTACTTCCGTATCGCAGCCCTGTCGGGGGCCTTCTTGTTCGGCGCCGGACTGCTCTCGGCGCAGCCGTTTGGCGCGGCCGGCGCGGTCGGCGCCGTCTACACCATGACCAACAGCCTGGTCGGCAACGAGGTCGTGGTCCTCCACCGCTCGGCGCGCGGCGCGCTCACGCCCGGCGGCTCGTACGCGACCGGCGGCCAGGGCAGCGGCGGCGGCCTGGGTAACCAGGGCGGCGTCACGTTGAGCGACGACGAGCGCTGGTTGTTCGCCGTCAACGCCGGCAGCAGCGACGTGTCCGTGTTCGCCGTGCGCCGCCGCGGGCTGCGGCTCGCCGACCGGCAACCCTCGGGCGGCTTGCGACCGATCAGCGTCACCGTCCACAACGACCTCGTCTACGTGCTCAACGAGGGCGGGGCGGGCTCGATCGCGGGCTTTCGGCTCGACCGCCGCGGTCGGCTCGCGCCCGTCCCGGGCTCGGTGCAGTCTCTGTCGGGGCCCGGCGTCGATCCGGCACAGATCGCGTTCGATCCAAGCGGCCGATTCCTCGTCGTGACCGAGAAGAACACAAACCAAATCTTAGTCTACACGGTTGACCACGACGGCGCCGCCGGGCCGCCGGCGGTGCATCCGTCCGCCGGAGTGACTCCGTTCGGCTTCGCCTTCGGCAAGCGGGGACATTTCTTCGTCTCCGAGGCCGCCGGCGGCGCGCCCGGTGCGGGCACGACCTCCTCCTACCGCCTCGACCGCGACGGCGCGCTCGAGGTCGTGTCTCCGGCGGTTCCAGCCGAGGGCGCGGCCGCCTGCTGGCTGGTCGTCACCCGCAACGGCCGGTTCGCCTACACGTCGAACACCGCGAGCGACAACCTGTCGGTCTACGAGATCGATTTCGACGGCTCGATCGCGCTCAGCGAGACCGTTTCGACGCCGGAGGGGTCGCGGCCGCTCGACTCGGCTTTGACCAGCAGCTCCCGCTTCCTTTATGTGCTCAACAACGGCGACGGCACGCTGTCGGGCTACCGCGTCGGGTTCAACGGAGCCCTGACGCCGATCGAACTCGACATCAGCGGCCTCGACGGCGCCAACGGCCTGGCGGCGCGCTAGTCGGAACAACTCAGCCGGAAGCGAACGAGACTCGAATGCCCGTAACGAAGCGCCTGCGCTTGTTCGACGCGCGCCAGACACTCGATTCGTTCCGGCCCAGACCCCCAGAATCCGCTACAGCGGATTCTGGGGGCAGCCGTCCCAGCGGTCCGCAGCGGCTCTACCACGCGAGCAAGTGTCGATCGATCGGCGCACTCCATTCACACTCCGTTAAGAACGCCTTGGCTGCAGATCCTTGAAACTCGGTTGGTCTGTAAGCGTTCGGCGACGACCGTGTTGACTTGATAATCGGGAGGGCGTACGTGTCCACACAGCGGTTATGTGGACACGTAACGGTTGTGAGTGGACCGTGCTCAGTCCGGCGGAGCCGCGTGCGCCTCGGCCAAGCGCACGTTCCAGGGCAACAGTGCCACGATGCGGTTGATCGGATGGTCGGCGATGCGCTCGAGCAGAGCAATCAGGCAATCAGGGGCAATCAGGGGCAATCAGAGGGCAATCAGGGGCAATCAGGGGCAATCAGGGACGGAGCCCGAATTCGCTCGATCCGGTCTCTCATGTCCATCTAAGTCTCTGATAAGTGATGCTTTACAGTCCGGCGGCTCCGGCGGCCGCGCGCGGCTTGGGCCCTGGCTTGCCCGGGTGCAGTCGGCGGCCCGCCCGGCGCTCCAACTCCTCGACAAACGCCTCATCGCCACAGGGCGTCCCCGCATAGGTCGCCTTCCGGATGCGCTCTTCGAGCCGCTCTCCGGGCCCCCGGCGCAGGGCTTCCGCCCACGCGCCCGTCCCGCGAACCTCCCTCCACAGATCCCAGTCCACGAACCCGTCGCCGCCTCCGCGAGCGTGCCCCGCCGCCTCGCCCACCATCCCCGCACGCACCGGATTGCAGTCGACGTAGAGCAGCGCCGCCGTCAGGTGGTTCGTCCCTAAAGCGCACGAAAAAAAGCGGTTCTGGAACAAGTGTCCGGTTCGGCGGTAGCGCCGGTTGAAGCCCTGCGCATAGGTCGAATTCGCGCGCCGCATCGCCCGTGCGAACGAATCCGGACGCAGTGGGACGGCGACCAGGTGCACATGATTCGTCATCAGGCAGTACCCGAGCAGACGCACGCCGCAGCTGCGGAAGTCCTGCTGGAGCCGCTCGAGGTAGGCCCGCCGATCGGCGTCGACGAGGAAGATGCTTTGGCGGTTCTTGCCCCGCTGAGTGAGGTGGTGCGGCGCGCCGACCGCCACCACCCGCGCCGCTCGCGGCATCGAATCTGCCGGCAGTATCGCACAGACCACCCTGCGATTCGGGCTCCGTCCCGGAATCCGTGTCCCGGAATCCGTGCGGAATCCGCCCGGAATCCGCCCGTCCCGGAATCCGCCCCGGAATCCGCCTTCGCTACCTCCCGGTGAGAAATTCGGGCTGGGCTAACTGATCAAGGTCATCGGCTCGCCGGCCGCCCCGACAATTTTTCGACGTTACGCTTGCGGACGAATCGGTGTCTAACAGCTGTGCTCCGGCTCACAAGAGCGGTTCAGGTGCGCGCTTGGCCGGCGTGCGCGCACACTTCTTGCCTCCTGCCAAGCCTGAGGCTCGGAGGCGCGGTTGCCGCGTTGTGGCGCGCAGGGACCCCGATGAGCCCGCACCGGTGTTGGAGCAGGAGCCGATGCCGCAGCTGATCGCGGCGATTCTGACCGCCGCGCTCCTGGTTGGCGCTCTGCATCGGCGCTGGCCGAAGGCGGCGTTGGCGATCTCGGTCGCGGCTCCGGCTTCAGGCTTTCTGTGGCTTGCCGTGCAGGCGCCGACCATCATCGCGGGTCACGAAATCATTGATGAGTACGCCTGGGCGCCGCGGTTCGGCGTCAGCGCCGCTTTCTTGCTGGATGGCCTGAGCCTCATGTTTGGGCTCGTGATCACCGGGATCGGAACGATCATCAACGCCTATGCCATCCCCTACATGCACGAAGAGCGCCCGAAACTCGGCCGCCTGCTCAGCCTCTTGCTGTTCTTCCAAGCAGCGATGCTGGGGGTGGCGCTCGCCGATGACGTCCTGGCGCTCTACGTTTCGTGGGAGCTCACGAGCATCAGCTCGTTTTTCCTCATCGGCTTCAAGAATGGGGAGGAGGAGAGCCGCAATAGCGCTCTGCAGGCGCTGATCGTAACCGCCCTCGGCGGCCTGGCTCTGCTCACTGGATTGCTGCTGCTCGGCGTGGTCGCCACCGACGCCGGGTTGACCTTCGCCGAGGCCCGACGGCTGTCGGAGCTGGAAGCGATTGGGGCGACGACGCACAAGCTTTATGCGCCGATCCTGTTGCTCGTGGCGCTTGGAGCCTTCACCAAGTCGGCGCACGTTCCCTTCCACTTCTGGTTGCCCTCGGCGATGGTGGCCCCCACGCCGGTCAGCGCATATCTCCATTCCGCGACCATGGTCAAAGCCGGCATCTACATCCTGGCGCGGCTCACGCCGACCTTGGGCGGCACGGGCCTGTGGACTGGGGTGCTGGGAATTGGCGGCGGGGTGACGATGGTGGTCGCCGCGCTCATGGCGGTCGCCCAGCGCGACCTCAAGCTCATCCTGGCCTATTCGACCATCACCGTACTCGGCGCCCTCACGATGCTGCTCGGGCTGGGCCACCCGGCGGCGCTGAACGCGTTCGTCCTGTTCCTGCTGGCGCACGCGCTCTATAAAGCGGCCCTGTTCATGGTGGCGGGCAACGTCGACCACGCCACTGGCAGCCGCGACGCCTACCGGGTGGGAGCGCTGGCGCGAGTCCTGCCGGGCACTGCGGCCGTCGCAGCAATCTCGGCTGCGAGTATGGCCGGACTCCCGCCCCTTCTCGGTTTTTTGGGGAAGGAGGGGCTGTACGTGGCCGCGCTCGAGGCTGACGGCTGGGCCGCTTCGATCGCCGCCGCAGCCGTGGCGACCGCTGGAACCCTGCTGGTCGTGGCAGCCCTCGTCGTCGCCGTGGCGCCGTTTTTCCGCACCGGCGACGGACGCCTCGAGGCGCACCCGCTTCCGTCGACCATGGCGCGCGCTCCAGGGGCGCTGGTCCTTGCCACCGTTGTCATCGGAATCCTTCCCGGCTGGGCGAATACCTTCACGAACGCTGTCACCAACTCGATTGCCGCCCGCCCGGTTCCCACGGACGTGGCGCTCTGGCACGGGATCAAGCCGCCCTATGGCATTGCTCTCGCCTTCAGCGCCGGCTCCGTTCTAGTCGGCCTGCTCGGATACCGGAGGCTGTCCAACTCGCCACCGCTAGGGATCCTTCCCGAAGGCTCGGCGCTCCGGGGCTGGACTCCCTCGGCCCTCTACCGCCAGAGCATCAACCTGCTCGGAGCTGGAGCCGAGTGGATTGCCGGCGCCCTCCAGAGCGGTAAGCTGCGCAACTACCTGTCGATCATTCTCTTGACGGTGCTGGCGGCCGTCGGCATCCCGTTGGGGTTTGCGGTCTTCCAAGGGATCGATCCGCCCAAACTCGACACGTATCCCTACGAGATCCTGCTGGTCGTCGTCGCAGTCATAGGGGCCTTGAAGACGATCCATGCGCATCATCGGCTGGAGGCGGTCGCCGCCCTGGGCGCGACCGGCTTCGCCATCGCCTTCCTCTTCGCGCTGCTGAGCGCCCCGGATCTCGCGATCACGCAGTTGATGGTCGAGACTCTCATCGTGATCATCGCGGTCCTCGTGTTCCGCCGGATTCCCCCGGCGAGCAAGCGCTTGCCGATGATGCGTCGACCGCTGCATATGGCAATCTCGGTCGCTTTCGGCTTGCTCATGACCACGCTCGTCCTGGCGTTCAGCCGTTTCCCCTTCGTCCCTCAGGCTTCCGACTTCTTCATCCGCGACCAGCTCGGAAAGAGTGGGGGGGGGAATATCGTCAACGCGATCTTGGTGGAGTATCGCGCCCTCGACACGCTCGGTGAGATTACCGTGCTCGCCACCGCCGGCATCGGCGTGATCACTCTGCTACGGCTAGGCGGCGGCTCTTCAGGAGACGGAGGGAAGAACTAGATGCCGCAACTCATCTTGACCACGCTGACGCCGGTCCTGGTCGCACTCTTGGCGGTCTTTTCCTTCTTCATGCTTCTCCGCGGCCACGAGGAACCAGGCGGCGGCTTTGTGGGCGGCTTGTTGCTGGCAGGCGCGGTCGCCATCTACTCGCTCGCGCACGGGCCGGATGGGGCGCGCAGGCTCCTGCGTTGGAGACCGGAGACTTTCGTAGGCGGCGGCCTGCTGCTCGCGTTGCTCAGCGGGCTGATCGGTCCGCTAACCGGCCAGGAATTCCTGGCGACGTGGGAGCTCGGCAAGATTCCGGGCCTTACCTCCGTCGGGACAGTCACTCTCTTCGACCTGGGCGTCTACCTGGTCGTCCACGGCGCCGTGTCCGGCCTCCTCATCGCCCTGGAGGAACTCTGAAATGACGTCGCTGTTCGCCATCCTTATCGGAGTTCTGTTTGGTTCAGCGATCTACCTGATGCTGCGGCGGAGCATCATCGATCTGGTGCTGGGGCTCGTTTTGCTCAGCCACGCGGCGAACCTGCTGGTCTTCAGCTCCGGCGGTTTTCAGCGGGACAATCCGCCGCTGGTGGCGGAGATGAAAGACCAGTGGGGCGAAGTCGTCACCGACCCGCTTCCCCAAGCGTTGGTGCTCACGGCGATCGTCATCAGCTTCGGTCTGGTCGCGTTCCTGATCGTCCTTGTCGCCCAAGTCTACTGGAAGACCGGCGACGATGACGGCGACCGCCTCAGCCTGGAGGATTCATGAGCATCCTGCTCACGCTGCCGCTGACGATTCCGCTCGTCGGCGCCGCCGCCGGCATCGTCGCCTGGGGGCGTCCTCGCACCAAGAGCGCAATCGGCATCGCCAGTGCAGGCGCCCTATTCGTTGCCGCGGTCGTGCTGCTGGTCCGCGTCCACAGCGAAGGTCCGCTCTCTCTCCAAGTGGGGGGCTGGCCGTTTCCCGCCGGAATTGGACTCCGCGCCGACATGTTCAGCGCCGCCATGGTGCTGCTGACCGGCATCTTGGCCCTGACCGGCGCCATCTATGGGTACGCTGACCTGGATGACCCCCGCAAGCGGAACGGCGCCTATCCCTTGCTGCTGGTCATGATCATGGGCGTGTGCGGCGCCTTCCTCACCCGCGATCTTTTCAATCTGTACGTCTGGTTTGAGGTCATGCTGATCGCCAGCTTTGTCCTGCTCGCCCTCGGGAGCGAGCGGCAGCAGCTGCGCGGAGCGGTCGTCTACGTGGCGATCAACCTGCTCAGTTCGGCTCTGTTCCTGTCGGCGGTGGGGCTCGTTTACCACGCAGCCAAGACTCTCGACATGCTGCAGCTGTCGGAGCGAATGAGCATCCTCTACCAGCAAGAGCCTTTCATCATGCTCACCGCCGAAGCGATGCTGCTGGTCTCCTTCGGAGTCAAGGCCGCGGCCTTTCCGCTGTTCTTCTGGCTGCCGGCCAGCTATCACACGCCGTCACCCGTCATTTCGGCGATGTTCGCAGGACTCCTCACCAAGGCGGGCGTCTACGCGATGATTCGCGTTTCGCTGGACATCTTCCCGATCACCGAGCCCGTCTTCTCGACCATCGGCGTCATCGCCGCCCTGACCATGCTGAGCGGCGTGCTGGGCGCGCTCGCCCAGAACCACTTCCGGCGGATCATCAGTTTCCATATCGTGAGCCAGATCGGCTACATGATCGCCGGGTTGGCGCTGGTCGACGTGCGCGATCCAGAGGTCCGGCGTTTCGCCTTGGCCGCGTCAATTTTCTTCATCATCCACAACATCATCGCCAAGACCAACCTGTTCCTGGTGGCCGGCATCGTCCGGCGACGGTGGGGTACGGAGGAACTCAAGAAGGTTGGCGGAGAGGCCCGGGCTCACCCCTGGTTGGCCGTGTCCTTCCTGCTGTCGGCGCTGAGTCTCGCCGGCATTCCGCCGCTGTCCGGCTTCTGGGCGAAGGTGTCGATCATCGACGCGAGCCTGCGCGCCGAAGCCTATGTCCTCGCGGCGGTCGCAGTGGTTACAGGACTGCTTACCCTCATGAGCATGATGAAGATATGGATGGCGGTGTTCTGGGGGCCGGCACCAGCTGAGCAAGAACCCAACGGCGGCGGCTCACTCATCCTTTTCCTGCCGAGCGCCGCCCTCGCGCTGCTCACTCTCGCGGTCGGATTGCAGCCGCAACTGCTGGCGGAGATCTCCGACGTTGCCGCGGGGCAACTGCTCGAGCACGCGCGGTTCGTCTCCGGAGGAAACCAATGAGGGCATTTATTGGAAACCTCGCGCTGGCTTTCGCATGGTCCGGTCTGGCGGGCGAGTTGACCCTGCTAACGCTCACCGTCGGATTCGCCTTCGGCTATCTGGTCCTGGCCTGGATGGGCTCCTCCTACGTCCGCCGAGTGCCGCGGGTGCTCCTCTTCGTCCCGTTCTACTTGTGGGAGGTCATCCACGGTTCCGTGCAGATCGCCTGGGACGTGATAACGCCCGAACGAAAAAGGCGCGTCGGCATCATAGCCCTTCCCCTCGATGCAACGACTGACGTGGAGATCGCCCTGCTGGCCAACCTGGTTACATTCACCCCCGGCACGATCGCTCTCGACGTGACGGCGGACCGCCGTCATCTGCTGATCCACGCGATGTTCATCGACGACCTGGAGGCCTTCAAGGCCCGGCTCAAACACCGCTTGGAGCGGCGAGTACTGGAGATTCTTCGATGACGACCACTACCATCTTGCTTGGCTTCCTTGCGCTCATGGTCCTGTCGATGGTCTTGGCCTCGATTCGACTGGCCCTGGGACCCACCCTCGCCGACCGTGTCGTGGCGCTGGACCTGTTGGCGATTACTGGCGTCGCGCTGATGGCGACCGCCGCGGTCCTGTACAACCTGGAATCCTTGCTCGATGTCGCGATTCTGATCGGTCTGGCCGGCTTCATCGGGACCGCAGCCTTTGCCATCTACATCGAAAAGGAGAGGGCCTGATGGAGATCGGCTGGATCCCACTAGCGGCCTCCGGGATGGCCTGTCTGTTTGTACTCCTGGCGGCAATCGGCGTACTCAGGCTGCCGGACTTGTACTCGCGCATGCAAGCCTCGAGCAAGGCCGCCATCTTGGGCACGATTCTCGCTCTGATCGGTTGTGCCGTGCACTTTGACAGCGCCGCCGTGACGATCCGAGCAGGGGCGCTGATCTTCTTCCTGTTCTTGACGGTCCCGCTCGCCGCTCATCTGATTGGACGAGCAGGTCACATTGCCGGCGCCCGCCTCGAGGAGGGGGCGATTATTGACGATGCGGCCAAGGAGTATCGCGACCACGCCGAGACCGTGTCGGGCCGCCGGCGGGAAGAGAACGCATGATTTGCGCAGCTCGTGTGAGAGTAGCTGTGATTGTTCCGCGGCAAGGTGCTGCTCTGCTATCGCGCTGGTTGAAGGACACTTGGGCGGGCGGAAGAATAGCCGAGCCAGAGAGCCAATCAGGGACGTGAAGCTGTGAAATAATTGTACAAAGTACTTTGTAGTGTGGTATACTTGGAGGTGTCAGACTCTCCTGCCGCTCCCCGCTACATCCCGGTCGACCGCCAGCAACTCCGCCTCGAACCCCTCGACGTCGACCGCTTGATCGACGACCATCACCCCGCGCGCAAGATCTGGCGCGTCGTCGAGCAGCTCGATCTGTCCCGTTTTGAAACACAGGTGCGCGCCGTCGAAGGCGTCGCCGGACGGCCGTCGCACTCCCCGCAAGTGCTCGTCGCCGTCTGGATCTACGCCTTTTCGCGCGGCTTGCATTCGGCCCGCGAGGTCGAACGCCAGATGCGGCACGAGCCCGGATTACGCTGGCTCACCGGCCTCAACGTCATCAACCATCACTCGCTTTCCGACTTCCGCGTCGGCTACGGCGAAGCGTTGCGCGAGCTGTTCGAGCAGGTGCTGGCGATGTTGACGATGAAGGGGCTGATCACGCTCGAACGCGTCGCCGTCGACGGCACGAAGATCCGCGCTGACGCCGGCAAGAAGAGTTTTGGCAAACGCGCCAAGATCGAAACGCACCTGAAAATGGCCCGCGAACACCTCGACGAGCTCGAACGGGCCGAGCGCGACGAGCACACGACGCAGCGTGAACAAGCCGCCCGCCGGCGTGCGGCGCGCGAGCGGGAGCAGCGGCTCGAAGAAGCGCTCGAAGAGATCGAACGGCTGCGCGCGGCCAAGAAAGACGACAAGAAGAAGGAGCCGCAGGCGTCGTCTTCCGATCCGTCGGCGGCCTTCATGTGGATGCACGACGGCGGCGTGGCGCCAGGGTATAACGTGCAGATTACGGCCGATTCCGCGCATGGATTGATTGCCGATATCGAGGTGGTCAACGACCCGCAGGACGGCCAACAAATAGCGCCGGCGATGGACCGATTGAAACAGCGTCAGGGCCAGTATCCGCACCAAGCTCTGGCCGATGGGGCTTATACAAACTTGGCGTCGGTGATGGAAATGGACGAGCGAAAGATCGACTATTACTCGACGTGGACGGGCCGGAATGAAGGCGTGACGGGGCGCGCGAAGCAGCAACATGAGGATTATCGGCGCGAATGTTTCGAGTTTGACGAGGCGGCGAATGAGCTGATCTGCCCTGAGGGACGGCGCCTGCCGTATCGCCAGACGCGCCGCGAACCCGGCAAGGAAACACATGTCTATCAGGCTTCGTCGGAGGATTGCGGGCCATGTCCGGCGCGGGCGCTGTGTTGCCCGAAGCTGAGCTTGGAAAACGGCGGTCGGTCGGTGTCGTTCACGATTCACGATGCTGCGATCGAGGCTTTCGATGAGAAGATGCGGCAGCCGGAAGCGCTGGAGATTTACAAGAAAAGGGCGCCGTTGGCGGAGTTTCCCAACGCCTGGATCAAGAAGAAATTGAAGCTGAGGAGGTTCGCGACACGGGGGTTGGCGAAGGTTTCATGCGAGGCGTTGTGGGCGGCGATGACGTTCAACCTGCAGCGAATGTTCCGGCTCGCTCCGGCGTAGGAAAACGGAGGAAAGAGGCCGGAAAGCGGCTGGAAAGAGGCTGGAAACGGCCTCTCAGAATGGGTCTCAGCCGCTCCGGGCGAGCCCGCCGCCGCCAATCGCTGGGGAAGTTCGGAGGCGCCAAGCCCGTCTGCGCCTCGCACGGCCGGAAAGCTTCACAGCTTCCGGAGCCCGAATTCGCTGTAGCCCAGCAGCCGGAGCTCATAGCGTCGGCAATACTCGCCGAGCGTATCGAGGTAGCGGCGTCGATCGTCGTCGAGCAGGAAGATGTTTTGGCGGTTGTTCCCCCGCTGCGTAACGTGGTGCGGTACGCCCACCGCCACCACGCGAGCCTGTCGCGGCATCGCTTCGTCGGTCGCATCCTCGCATACCGGCTTCGCGCTTAGGAAACTGTCCCACTTGGGTCCCCACTTGGGTCCCCACTTGGCTCCTCCTGTGGGTTCCCGCACCGGCGTCTCAACTCCTGCAGTACCCAGTCCGTAGTAGAGCTTGTCGGACCACTAGCCACGCAATCCGCAAGGGCGCCGATAAAGCTTCGAACTGCTCTTGGCGCGCCAGTCTTCGCGTCAACTTCGCACAGGAACTCCCTCCACTTTGCCTCATCCTCGCCGTTTCGATCAATGAGAAAAAGGGCTCCAAGGTACTCCTCCACTGGGTCCATCTCAAAGCGAACAAGCGCCCGGGCGGCACCGATTGACCTCACAACCTGTAGCCGGGTCTCCAGGTCGTCCAGCAACCGCTGTTCAATCTGCTCAGCAATCAAAGCCTCGACTAGTCGATCTCGTGGCACCGCCTCTCCTGCCCTTAGGGTCAAACCTATGCAAGCCCATGCGCAGACCTTTGCCGCAGCATGAACCACGCGATCGTCCGGCTGGTCGTCGCTGTGTCTTCGATTCAAGACATTCAGGTAGCCGAGGATCAAGTCAGGAAGACTCTTGGGTAGATTTTCGAGCTGGCCCTTCGTCTGCTGCAGGGCCGCGATCTGCTCCGCAAACAGCCGCGCTAGCAGCGGATTGATGCCCTTCCCGCTTACCGCAATCTTCGCCAATCGCCTGCTCGCGTCGAACAGCTCATAGTCGGTCAATGACGTCGCACCAGCCTCGGCTAGATAAGCGTTCATGAAGGGAAGGAGATGATTACTATCGATCCTCATGGGCTCGAGGGTCAGGTCCGCCATGAAGCCCGGTTCGTTCGACCGTGATGTCACTACTAGTGCATTGACGCCAAAATCTGGGTGCTGCCGACGTGCAGACCCATCGGACTCTACGGAGGTAACCATCTCTGAAACCCCATCTAAAATCACCACGATTCTACGACTTTTTAGAAGCTGATCGAACAGATCCTCAGGCACCGCCGTTTCAGACGCTAGCAGCAATCCCAGATGTCCACGCAGCTCCTTTTTGAAAACCGATATGTCCCGTCTGATGTCGAACTGCGCGCCAGGCTCCACTAGAAGCGGTAGCATCTCTCCTGTTTCGCGCTCCTGCGAGGAGGCCCATAGTGCTATCTGAATAGCCAGCGTGGTCTTGCCGACACCTCCTTCGCCTTTTATCAGCACGCACCATTGTGACTGCGCACACACGTCCTTAAGATCCTCCCGTTCCAGCCGCTCGACAACCAGCTCATCCGGCCTTACAGGCAAAGCCGAATACACCTTTCGGTGTCGAACCGTCTCCAAAGCTCTGAAGTGGGGTATCCACTTGACTCAGGTAGCCCCAAGATGTAGTATACGGCGCTGTGGAGGATTACCCGCGCGATCTGGTCGAATTCGAGGCCCGCTTCGCCACCGAGGACGCGTGTCGCGACTACCTGATGCAGTTGCGTTGGCCCGACGGCTTTCGCTGTCCGGTTTGCGATCATGACCGGGCGTGGCCGGTACGCAAGGTCTGGCTGCAGTGCGCCCGCTGCGGACGGCAAACCTCAGCGACAGCCGGCACGATTTTTCAGGACACGCGCAAGCCGCTGCGGCTGTGGTTTCGCGCGATGTGGCATGTCACTTCGCAGAAAAATGGCGCGAGCGCGCTCGGGTTGCAGCGCGTGCTCGGACTGGGCAGCTATCAGACGGCCTGGACCTGGCTGCACAAGCTGCGGCGAGCGATGGTGCGGCCGGGCCGGGAGCGGCTCAGCGGCGTGGTGGAGGGGGACGAAACCTATTGGGGCGGCCCGGAAGAAGGCGTTTCCGGCCGCCAAACCGAGCGTAAAGCCTTGATAGCAGTGGCCGTAGAGGAGAAAGGCGCCGGCATGGGACGCCTGCGCATGCGTCGTGTGCGCGACGCCTCGGCCGCGAGCCTGATCCCCTTCGTCGAAGAGTCGGTCGAACTGGACAGCCTGGTGCACACCGACGGCTGGCTGGGCTACGAGCCACTCGAAAAGAAAGGCTACCGACATCGCATCGTGTTTTTGTCGGGCCGATCGAAACAGGCCTCGGAGCTGCTGCCCCGCGTCCACAAAGCGATCTCGCTGCTCAAGCGTTGGATGCTGGGCACGCATCAGGGGGCGATCAGCCACGAGCATCTGGATTACTACCTCGACGAATTCGTATTCCGCTTCAACCGCCGCAGCTCACGCAGCCGCGGGAAGCTGTTCTACCGCCTTGTCCAGCAGGCCGTCGCGGCCGAGCCCACGCCGTACCGCTCGATCGTGGCCGATTGGGACGCCGAACCGGACTAACGCCGACCACAAGATGTTGGGGCTACCTGAGTCAAGTGGATACCCCACTAGCTCTGAATCTATCAACCACCCTGGCTCTATTCTTCCCGACCCACGCATCCAGAACTCTTGCGTGGTAGTGAAAGAACCCGACAGCCAGAACCTTTCGAACCGGAAGCTTGATTCGACCAATCCAGCCAGGAAGCTCCACATCCAGAGGACCGAGAAACTCGTTCAATTTCAGAATGAGAAGTGGATTCCGGGGGAGGATTACGAATCGAAGCACGCCCACCCACAACAGGTAAATCACCATCACAGCAAACATGAAGGTCATTCGTCCGTTATTTATCAGAGTCTCGAGGATCGCGGGCGAGTTCTTTTCCATCCTCTCCAAGATGTCGAGTGATCGGCGAATCTCTTGAGCGGGTCGCTTTACTGGTAGATACGGTACCGAGGTCAGTCCTTTATTCGACAATTGCTCCTTGGCATTCCTCTCCTCAACGACGCGATCCACAGCAACAAGTGCTGCTCGAAGAACATTCGCCGCCCCTAGCGTCCCGTCATCGACGAGACCCTTTGCGATATTGGCCACCGATTCGATCGCCGTGGCCGTCAGCGAGGAACCCTGTTCTATCGTCCTTGTGAGCGCAGGTACCGCCCCAACAGAACGGCTGCCTAGATTTCCAAGGGCCTTAATCGCGTAATACCGTACGTCTTCATCACCGTCTTCCAGTGCGCGAACGAGGGAGGGAACAGACACTTCGCTGTCCGATGGCCGCTGTCCCAGTGTGCTAGCAACGGCCCGTCGGACGTCGGCGTCCTGATCATTGAGAGCGTCAGCGAGCGCAGCCCCCGCTCCCTTCGTCTCTAGGCCAGCTTGCTGAAGCGCCGTGGCTGCAGCTTGACGAACACGCGGGTCGGTGTCGGACAGCGCCCTAATGATTGCGGAGACTGATCGAGCGGCTACGGGATCTATTTTCGCTAGTGAATTCACGACTGCAATTCGGACGTCCCGATCGGAATCATCGGCTAGACTGATCAGTTTGGGTACAACTCGTGTCGGGCTTGGCGCAAGATTTCCGAGTGACTCTGCGGCCGCTCTACGCATTGGTGCCGCTGGATCATCGAGTACGTTCGTCAAGGCCAATACTACGCCCTGGGGCGCGCGTCCTAAGTGCCCGAGAGAACTGGCCGCCGAATGACGGACCTGCTCATCGTCGTCGTGCAGGGCTATAACCAGAGCCCCGGCGGCCCTCGTCGCCTGGGCGCCAATGTTCCCAAGCGCCGTCGCAGCGTTGCGGCGCACTTCTGCTCTCTCGTCTGACAGTGCCTCTGACAGCGCCTCGACAGCCATTTCGGTATTGGGCCCGAGGCCATCTCTAGGATCGCGTGCCAGCACAGCCTCCAGGTCATAAGCGATAGCACCTAAGGCAAAGGCAGCCATCGCCCTCTGATATGCATCCTCATCGTTCAGAGCTTGGATGAGAACCGGTACTGACGCGCGCGCTCCCCGCCCTATCATGCCGAGCACGTAGGAGGCTGAAAACCGAAGCCTTGGGTCCGGATGGCTGAGATTCGCGGCAACAGCGGCAACCGATGCTTCGGCAGACCTGCCTAGGTTGGCGAGGGCCCGGTGGAGGTCAAAGAGGACCTGATCGTCTTCGTCATCAAGCCCACGAACGAGTCCGGCTACCAGTAAGTCAAGATCGCGATTCGTGTCAAGCGGTCCGGAGTAAATCAGATCTGGGTCATCTGCAACAGTCACCAAAGACTTCGCGGCTAGGCGACGTACTTCTGGGTCCCCAGCCCCAAGCTGATCAAGCAGCTTCGAGATATCAGCTCTCGTTTGGGCATGGATGGAGTTTGCCGACGACGATACGCTAATCAGCAGAATCCACAGCAGCGGTACTAAGCGTACGCCTTGCATGTCAAAACACGGCTAAGGTCTATTCCCCCATCCACCGCCCCATTATATCCACAGCTTCGCCGCGATATAAAACAAAAAGCATGGTGACAGCCCAAGGGAGCCTAACAGGCTGCTGAAAAACGTTTTCCAAGGTGTGACCTAATAGAACAAGGTATCGTCTTTCTGTTTTTGGAGAGGAAGACGATGCGCGGAAACGACGAACGACCCGACGCCCTGTTCAGCTACGTATCGCCGGAGCAGCGAGTACCGCAGAACCACCCGCTGCGGCCGATCCGACGGCTGGCCAACGAAGCCCTCGCCGAGCTGTCCCCGCGCTTCGCCGAGCTGTACGCCTCGACCGGCCGGCCCTCGATCGCCCCCGAGAAGCTGCTGCGCGCGCTGCTGCTGCAACTGCTCTACAGCGTGCGCAGCGAGCGGATGCTGATGGAACAACTCGACTACAACCTGCTGTTCCGCTGGTTCGTCGGCCTCTCGATGGACGACGCGGTCTGGAACCCGACCACCTTCACCAAGAACCGCGACCGCCTGCTCGAAGGCGACATCGCCCAAGCCTTCTTCGCCGCCGTCGTCGGCGCCATGCGGCGCAAAAAGCTGCTTTCGGACGAGCATTTCTCGGTCGACGGGACGCTGCTCGAGGCGTGGGCGTCGGCGAAGAGCTTCCGGCCGAAAGCGGGCGGCGGCAAGCCGCCGACCGACGACGATCCGGGCAACCCGAGCGTCGATTTCAAGGGCGAGAAGCGCTCGAATCAGACGCACCGCTCGACAACGGACCCCGACGCGCTGTTGGCCAAGAAGGCCAAAGGCAAAGAAGCCAAGCTGAGCTACGCGGCGCACGTCGTCGTTGAGAACCGGCACGGGATCATCGTCGAGACCGAGTTGACGCCGGCGCACGGGCGGAGCGAGGAGGACGCGGCGCTGCTGATGGTCGAACGGCTGCCGGGTCGGCGACGAATCACGCTCGGCGGCGACAAGGGCTATGACGACCGTAAGCTGATCGCCGAGTTGCGGCGCATGCGGGTGACGCCGCACGTGGCGCGAAACCTGAAGCGGTCCGGCGGCAGCGCGCTGGACGAGCGGACGACGCGGCACGCCGGCTATGCGGTGTCACAGCGGAAGCGCAAGCGGGTCGAGGAAGTGTTCGGCTGGTTGAAGACGGTGGCGTTGTTGAGGAAGCTGCGCCACCGCGGACGCGAGAAGGTGGGTTGGATGTTTACGTTTGCGGCGGCGGCTTACAACTTGCTGCGCTTCCGAACGTTGCTGGCGGCCGAGGCGGCGGCGTAGGCGGAAGTGCGTCCGGGGCGCGCCGAGGCGCCGCAAACGGCCCGTTTGGCGGGTTGAGGGCGGCCTTCCGGCGCCCGCAACCCGCCTCTGGCGGGCTTCTCGGGCGATTTGAAACCGCCCGGAGACCTCCCGGCGGGAGCCGCAGGCGGGATTTTCAGCAGCCTGCTAAGGGGAGCCTAAGAGGGACAGCTTCCTACCAGTCTGCAGGAGCCGATTTGTAGGTCGGTGACAGGCAGGGAATCGTGGCAGGCCTCCCACGGCCATCGCCCGCCTGTCACTGACCGCTTCCACACGCCTCAAGGCGCAATCTGCCGGATCACCCGCAACAGATTCCCACCCAGAAACTTCCGAATCCGCTCCTCGGACCACCCGCGCCGCAGCATCCCCTCCGTCAGCATGGGCAAGTCCGAAATGTCCTCCATGCCGGCGGGCGGCGTGGGTTGGCCATCAAAATCCGTGCCCAGGATGACGTGGTCCTCCCCGGCTATCTCGATCGCGCGCTCCACCACCTTCAGCCAGTCGTCGACGCTCATGCGCAGGTTCGGCGGCGGAATCGGGCCGACCGACGGGTAGCGTCCGGCGAGCGAGCGGTCGATGTCGTAGATCGACATGCCCTTCACCTGGTCTTCGACCGAAGTCGTGTCCCAAAAGGCGCGGCCGGCGCGGGCCGTCTTCCATTCGAAGAAGGCGCGGCTGTGGAAAGCGTGGCCGATGTGGAAGCCGATCAGCCCGCCCTTCGAGGCCAGCTTGCGCAGCAGCTCTTCCGACATCACGCGAGGGATGTCGTTGAAGCTGCGCAGGCCGTGGTGTGTCGCCACCAACGGGTCTTCGCTGATCTCGATCGCCTGCTCGATCGTCTCGTCGGAGGCGTGCGAGATGTTGATGACCATGCCGAGGCGGTTCATCTCGCGGATGAACGCGCGGCCGTGGTCGTTCAGGCCGCCCCACTTCGGCTCGGCGCAGCAGGAGTCCGCGTAGGCGTTGGTCCAGTTGTGCGCCGGCAGTTGCAGCGAGCGGAGGCCCAGCCGGTGCAGCATCCGCAGCACGCCGAGGTCGCCGTCGAGGTCGATCGAGCCCTCCAGGTCAAGCAAAGCGGCGACCTTGCCCTCCGCGACGATGCGGTCGATATCCGAAGCCGAGCGCGCGACCTCGATGCGGTCCGGGTACGACTCGATTTCGCGCAGGGCAAGATCCATCAGCCGCAGCGCCATCTTCGTCTCAAACCGCTCGGGATAGTATTTCTCTGAGACGCCCAGAGTGAAGAACAGCGCGTCGAGGCCGCCTTCTTCCATGCGCGGCAGGTCGACGTGGCCGTCGGAGTAGCGATGGCCGATGGAGCGGCCGTCGGCGAGCTGGCGGTTGATGATGTGGACGTGCGCGTCGAAGACCAGGGCGTCATCGTGCAGCTTGGCGGCGCGTTCAGAGACCTGTGCGGCCATCGGAAGGCAGGAGAGAAGAGCGGCGAGCAGAAACTTCATGGAAAACAGGCGTCAGCATAGCACGCAGTGGCTGGCAGGCCTGGAGGAGGCGGTTCGGTGGGGCGCGATGTCGCGCGCAAGCTTTCGGCTATCCGTCGAAGTTGGGACTAACTCCCTCGCCGCCCCCTTGACAGCCCCTCGTATCCTGGAAGCAAAGGGCCACGAAGTCCCCGGTTTCGAAAAACTCCCGAATCACGACAATCCGCGACATCGGGCCGCTAAGTCCTTGATAAAAAGCGCCCGAGGGGCAGGAAGACCCCCTTCCAACCCACGCCTGAGTTCGCCGGTAGCCCCCTCCAACCTCCGGCTTTCCCCCTACCGTCTCTGCTGGAACATCCACTCCACTACCCCCGGCGTCTCGAACGCCTCTTCCAGCAGCGAGTGCCCCACCCCCGGCAACTCCGTATAGCGAACATCCTGCCCTGCGTCCCGCAGCGCCTCCACCATCGCCCGCGAGCGGCTGGCGGGCACCGCGCGATCGGCGCCGCCGTGGAACGCCCACACCGCCGTGTCCGACTCGACCACATGAGAGGGGTCTCCGCCGCCGGCCAGCGGCAGCGCCGCGGCGAACAACGTCGGGTGGCGGCTGATCGCGATCCACGTGGCGAACGCCCCCATCGAGTAGCCGCTCACGTACAGCCGCCTCCGGTCGATCGGCAACGTCGCGGCCAGCTCGTCCCGCAACAGCTCCACGGCCAGCTCCAGCGGCTCGCGCTGGTCCGGCGCCGGGTCGGGCGTCGAGCGCCACTTGCGCACCCAGGTGGAGGCGACGCTGCGGTCATGTCGCGGCGCGATGATGAAGCAGGGATAGCGGCTCTGCACCTGCTCGGACGCCCACAGCTCCAGGCCCGCCTTACGATTGGCCAGGTACTGGCTCTCGGTGTCGGCCCCGCTGCTCGAGGCGCTGTGGAAGAAGAGCAGCGCAGGGTAGCGCTTCCCCGGCTCGAGTGTCGCCGGCGTGTAGAGCAGGTACTGCAGCCCCTGGCCGTCTTCGGTGATGCGGGTCCTCTCCTCGAAGCCCTCCAACCCGTAGCGTTTCTCGCCGCTGAGGACCGGAGGGATCGGCTCCGGCGCAGGGTCAGGCGGATGGGGCGGGGAAGGCGCGCTCGTCGGCGCCCGGACCGTGGGGTCGCCGGGCTCGATGGGCGGCGGCACGCCGGGTTCGGTCGGCGATGGCAGCGGTGCGGGTGGAAGCGGCGCCCGCGCACGAGTGGGTCGGCCGCAGCCCGCTAACGTAAGCGCCAGCAGCCCAAGCGCCCACAAGGCCGGCCGCCGTCTCTGACAGAATGAGAAGAGTCGCCCCATGCGGATTCTGTTAACCAATGATGATGGCATCGACGCCCCCGGACTTGCAGCCCTTGAGCGTGCGACTGCGTCCATGGGCGAGGTGTTCGTGGTGGCGCCGCACGAGGAACAGTCCGGCTGCAGCCATCGCACGACAACCGAGCGGCCATTGCGGTTGGACGACCGCGGCGGCAATCGGTTTTCTCTCGACGGCGCCCCGGCTGACTGCGTACGCGTCGCCCTTCACAAGCTGGGCGAGTTCGACCTGGTCGTCGCCGGCGTCAACTCCGGAGGCAATCTCGGAGTGGACGTCTACCATTCCGGCACCGTGGCGGCTGTCCGCGAGGCGGCGCTGCACGGCGTGCGCGGCGCGGCGTTCTCGCACTATCGCAATCGCTCGCTCGACGATGCCGACTGGGGCCGGGCTTCGAACTGGACCGAGACGTTGTTGGCGCAGTTCTTGCGCGAAGACTGGCCGGACGGTTTGTTCTGGAACGTCAACTTCCCCTGCCTTGCCGAGTCGGACGGGACGCCCGAGATGGTCCGCTGCGAGCTCGACCATTCGCCCCTGCCGCTCGAGTTTCGTGCGGAAGACGGCGGGTACCGCTATAGCGGCTCCTACCAATCCCGACGACGCGCTCCCGGCGGCGATATCGACGTCTGTTTCGGCGGGCGGATTGCGGTGAGCGCATTGCGCTTGGCCGCGGCCCCGGGCCGGTGAAATAATGTTGAAGCTCATGTCGACGCAACGCCTCACTTCGTTTCTTTTGCTCGGTGGCCTGGTAGCCGGCGCTGCGGTCGCCCAGAACAAGCAGTACCCCACCGGCTACACCGATACCGAGCTGATCCCCGGCCAGAAGTACCGCGTCCACGACGACACCCGTCCCCGGCCGCGGATCGTCACGCCCGCCGACGGCTCAGCGCCCCCGTCCGACGCAATCGTGCTGTTCGACGGTTCCGGCCTGAGTGAGTGGGAGCGCTGGAAGGGTCCGCTGGGCTATGGCTTTATCGGGGCCAAGGGTGAAACCGGCCCGCCGGAATGGATGGTCGAAGACGGGGCCATGGTGGTGACCGGCAAGTCCAGCCTGAAGACGAAGCGCGAATTCGGCGACGTTCAGTTGCACATCGAATGGGCCTCGCCTAGCGAAGTGGTCGCGGCCAGCCAGGGCCGGGGAAACAGCGGCGTCCTGCTGATGGGCGCCTATGAGATTCAGGTCCTGGACTCCTACCAGAACAAGTCCTACGCCGACGGCCAGGCCTCAGCGATCTACGGGCAGTATCCGCCGTTGGTCAACGCCTCGCGCCCTCCGGGGGAGTGGCAGAGCTACGACATCGTTTTTGAGGCCCCGCGCTTCGAGCACGGCAAGCTCGTGAAGCCGGCCTACGCGACGGTCTTCCACAATGGCGTCCTGACGCATCACCGCCGCGAGATCTTGGGGCCGATGCGGCACAAGATCCCCACCGAGTACGTTCCCCAACCGTCAACAGGTCCGTTGGTTCTGCAAATGCACTCCAACCCGGTTCGCTATCGCAATATTTGGGTTCGTGAGTTGGACCTGACGGAGAACGAGCGTTGATCCTGGCCTCCCGTCTGCACGCCGCCATCGACAAGTGCGCACGGCGGCGGGCCGAGGGGATTGCTCGGCGGGTGGCTCCACACCTTCCGGATAAGGGACTTGTGTTGGACCTGGGTTCCGGCGCCGGACACAACGCAGAAGCCATCTCCCGTCGGACCGGGCTGCGGGTCGTAGAGGCAGACTTGGCGAATCTGGCGCGCGTAGGCGCAGGGCCGGTCTTGCTGGACGGGCGCCGTCTGCCTTTCCGCGACCGGGCGTTTGGCGCCTGTACGCTAGTTTTCGTTCTGCAATACGTCGCCGATGCCGAAGCATTCTGGAGGGAGTTGCAGCGAGTAGTGGCGGGACCCGTGCTGGTGATGCAGAGTATCGTCGCTAGCCGCAGCGCCCAGGGCGTGTTGCGACTTTCCGACCAGGTGTTGGGGCCCACGGGCTGTCGGGCCGCCGCGGCTTTGGGCTATTTCGGCTCCGCTGGGCGCCGACCTGGCTGGGCGTTGGAACGCACCTTTGACCATGATTCCCTTGCTTGCTGGTTGTTGGAGTTCGGTTGGAGGCCTACCCTGCTCGACACCGAGCCATGGCCGTTGGGTCCGCTTCGGCACGACCTGTTCCGGCTGGAGCCTCGGGTATGAAGACGGAAATTTCTGTGATCGTACCCGCCTACAACGAGGCGCGCCTGATTGAGGGGACAGTACGCGCGCTGTTGCGGGCCCGCCGTGAGTTTCAAACGCAGCTGGGATTGGGCGCTGAGCTGATCGTCGTCGACAACGGAAGCCGGGACGGCACGCGCCGAGTGCTGGCCCCGTTCGTGAAGCGGGGCGAGATCCGGCTGGAGCGTTGCAGCCCTTTGGGTGCAGCGCGAGCTCGGAATTTAGGAGCGTCCGCCTCGACCGGCGAGGCGCTGGTCTTTGTCGACGCCGATACCTGGATCGATCCGAACGCTTTGTTGCTGGTGTGGGAAAAGCTGCAGGAGAAAGATGGTCGAGTCGCCGGGGTCGGCCGTCTGGACCGCCTCGACGGGGGCCTGCGCGCATATGCCTGGTGGAGATTCTGGGGTCTGGTGCGACTGCTCCCGCTGGCGCGAGCCAAGGCGATGCCGGCGTTGATGTTCTGCTCACGCACAGCTTATGACGAGCTCGGGCCATTTGACGAAGGCGTCGGCATCGGTGAAGAATGGCCCATCCTGGCGGGAGCCTATCGTCGCAACCCGCACAGCGTTGTGTACGAGGGGCGGCTGCGGGGCCGGACCTCGAGCCGACGCATGGAGTTGCAGCCGCTAGGCTATCTTCGGACGTTGAGCAAGTGGGTGTGGGCTGTGTGCGCGCTACGAGGCAGGATCCACTACAGCACACGGATTCGTTAGACAAACGACAAAGCCCGCCGGGATGTACCGGCGGGCTTTGCTCTCGGAAAATAAATCGGGCGGCGTCCTACTCTCCCACACCGTCGCCAGCGCAGTACCATCGGGGCTGGGGAGCTTAACGGCCGTGTTCGGGATGGGAACGGGTGTGGCCTCCCCGCTAGAGCCACCCGAAAATCGGGGAACTCCGACGAGATCGAATACGAGAAGGGCTAACGAAAGGGAGCATCGTCGTTTTCACGAACTCCACCTGGACGGATTGTTTCCATCCTGGGTAAATTTTATGGTCAAGCCGAACGGGCGATTAGTACCGGTTAGCTGAACGTATTACTACGCTTACACATCCGGCCTATCAAACTCATAGTCTTTGAGTGCCCTTCAGGGAAACCTAGTCTTGGGACGAGCTTCGCGCTTATATGCTTTCAGCGCTTATCTCTACTGAACTTCGCTACCCAGCTATGCCTCTGGCGAGACAACTGGATCACAAGAGGTTCATCCGCCTCGGTCCTCTCGTACTAAAGGCAGCCTCCCTCAAGTTTCCTACGCCCACCGCAGATAGGGACCGAACTGTCTCGCGACGTTCTGAACCCAGCTCACGTACCGCTTTAATAGGCGAACAGCCTAACCCTTGGGAGCTTCTCCACCCCCAGGATGCGATGAGCCGACATCGAGGTGCCAAACCCGGGCGTCGATATGAACTCTTGGCCCAGATCAGCCTGTTATCCCCGGCGTACCTTTTATCCGTTGAGCGACGGCCCTTCCATGCGGGACCGCCGGATCACTAGGACCTGCTTTCGCACCTGCTCGACTTGTAAGTCTCACAGTCAACCCGGCTTATACCCTTGCGCTCTACGGCTGATTTCCAAACAGCCTGAGCCGAGCTTCGTACGCCTCCGTTACGATTTGGGAGGCGACCGCCCCAGTCAAACTACCCACCAAACAGTGTCCCTCTACCGGATTCACGGTAGTAGGTTAGAATCACAGATAAGCCAGGGTGGTATCTCACCAGTGGCTCCCTCGAGCCCAAAAGCCCGAGTTCAAAGCCTCCCACCTATCCTGCGCAAACTGACCCATAATTCACTGTTAAGCTGTAGTAAAGGTGCACGGGGTCTTTCCGTCTTGCGGCGGGTACCCGGCGTCTTCACCGGGACCACAACTTCGCCGGGCGGGTTGTTAAGACAGTGCTCAGATCGTTACGCCATTCGTGCAGGTCGGAACTTACCCGACAAGGAATTTCGCTACCTTAGGACCGTTATAGTTACGGCCGCCGTTCACCGGGGCTTCGATTCAAAGCTTCGCCGAAGCTAACCTCTCCTCTTAACCTTCCGGCACCGGGCAGGCGTCAGCCCCTATACGTCGTTTTCGACTTTGCAGAGACCTGTGTTTTTGTTAAACAGTCGCCTGAGCCATTTCACTGCGGCCTCCCAGAGGGAGGCACTCCTTCTCCCGAAGTTACGGAGCTAATTTGCCGAGTTCCTGAACAACCCATCACCCGAGCGCCTTAGAATACTCATCTCACCTACGTGTGTCCGTTTACGGTACGGGCGCCTATCGTCACCTTAGAGGATTTTCCCGGCAGTGTAGCTACACGACTTTGTTCTCTTTCGAGATCGCGTTCGTCCTTGCGGTATTGCCAGACGGATTTGCCTATCTGACCCACTTGAAACGACCAAAACGGATATCCATCACCGTTCTCGCTTTACTTACTGCGTCCCCCCATCGGTATAGATTCTAGGCGGTCGCGGAATATTAACCGCGCGTCCATCGGCTACGCCTTTCGGCCTCACCTTAGGACCCGACTAACCCTGAGCGGATTGACCTTGCTCAGGAAACCTTAGGTTTTCGGCGGCCAGGGTTCTCGCCTGGCTTCTCGCTACTGATGCTGGCAGAGTCTCTTCCGACCGGTCCACCGAACCTTTCGATTCGACTTCAGTCCTGTCAGAATGCTCTCCTACCGTCCTTGCGGACCCGCGGCTTCGGTACTGTGCTTGAGCCCCGATACATTTTCGGTGCCGAACAGCTCGACCAGTGAGCTATTACGCTTTCTTTAAAGGATGGCTGCTTCTAAGCCAACCTCCTGGCTGTCATAGCCTTCCAACTTCCTTACCCACTTAGCATCAATTTAGGGACCTTAGCCGGCGATCTGGGTTGTTTCCCTCTCGACAATGAAGCTTAGCCCCCACTGTCTGACTGCCGCGCTTGCGTCCATGGCATTTGAAGTTTAAAAGGGTTCGGTAAGCTGGGAAGCCCCCTAGTCCTCTCAGAGCCCTACCGCCACAGCGAAACACACGAGGCTAGCCCTAAAGCTATTTCGGAGAGAACGAGCTATCACGGAATTTGATTAGCCTTTCACCCCTATCCTCAGCTCATCCAAACAGTTTTCAACCTATAGTGGTTCGGGCCTCCATCTGCTGTTACACAGACTTCACCCTGGCCAAGGATAGATCATCCCGTTTCGCGTCTACTCCCTACGACTGAACGCCCTGTTCAGACTCGCTTTCGCTACGGCTCGCTTCCGCTTAACCTTGCCGCAGAGAGTAACTAGCCAGCTCATTAAGCAAAAGGCACGAGGTCAGGCCCGAAGGCCCTCCCACTGCTTGTAAGCGTACGGTTTCAGGTACTTTTAACTCCCCTCACAGGGGTACTTTTCACCTTTCCCTCACGGTACTAGTTCACTATCGGTCGAGAGCGAGTATTTAGCCTTACCGGATGGTCCCGGCAGATTCCCACAAGGTTTCACGTGCCCCGCGGTACTCAGGATCCTGCTAGGAATTGGTAGCTTACGCTTACGGGGCTGTCACCCTCTATGGCCGGCCTTTCCATGCCGTTTAACTTCGCATCCGCATCCACGTCGCAGTCCTACAACCCCGAATTGCCCCGAAAGGCCGCTCGGTTTAGGCTGTTCCGCTTTCGCTCGCCGCTACTCACGGAATCACTATTGTTTTCTCTTCCTCCGGGTACTGAGATGGTTCACTTCCCCGGGTTTGCTCCGACGACCTATGTATTCAGTCGCCGGTAACGCGCGTTCACGCGCGTTGGGTTTCCCCATTCGGAAATCTTCGAGTCATGGCTTATTTACAGCTCATCGAAGCTTATCGCAGTTGGTCACGTCCTTCATCGCCTGCTCTCGCCAAGGCATCCTCCGTAGGCCCTTAGTAGCTTGACCATAAAATTTACCAAGAACTTCGATTCAACGAAATTCCACGAGTAAATCTCAGGTTTACGCTCGAGTTGCTTGTACGTTGGTACATCGCTCATTCCGCGCCTTCCCCGGCCAACCGAGCCGAAACCCAGTCAACCGAATCCAACACGTCTGAGCAACGCCCAGCGATTGTGCTTTTCGGATTACCCTTCGATATTCAGTTTTCAAAGATCGACGAAGATCGTCGCCGCGCAAGCTTGACCGAAATCAAGCCCAGGGCTCGCGAACCTCGGATCTGCAGCCCAACAGGCCCCAGATCCGAATTTCGCCAGTTACGACCCCCAGCTCTGTTCTCGACGCTGGACGCGCAGCAGGTGGTGGGCGTGGCTGGATTTGAACCAGCGACCTCATCCTTATCAGGGATGCGCTCTAACCAACTGAGCTACACGCCCCCAACGCTCTGGGCGGCGTAACCTGGTGGAGCTGATCGGGATCGAACCGACGACCTCCTGAATGCAAATCAGGCGCTCTCCCAAACTGAGCTACAGCCCCGTACTTATCAGCCGGGCGACGGATACGAACTCAAAACGAGTCCGTCCGTCGCGCCGGCCTCAAAGAGGCTGGCTGGACGCGCTCGGTCCGGCTACGCCGAACCAAGAAAAAAAAGCAAACTCTGTCGCTCCGAGTAAGAGCTGACCGGATTCGACCTGGAAATCAGATTCACCTACACGATCGATTCGATACTACTGAATCAACCGACGGACTCTGATTCCTATTGTCTCTTTAAAGGAGGTGATCCAGCCGCAGGTTCTCCTACGGCTACCTTGTTACGACTTCACCCCAATCATGGATCATACCGTGGGCCGCTGCCTCCCGAAGGTTAGCGCACGGACTTCTAGTACAATCCACTTTCGTGATGTGACGGGCGGTGTGTACAAGGCCCGGGAACGTATTCACGGCGTCATTCTGATACGCCATTACTAGCGATTCCAACTTCATGCAGGCGAGTTGCAGCCTGCAATCCGAACTGGGGACGGCTTTTAGGGATTAGCTCGGCCTCGCGACTTCGCAACCCGTTGTGCCGCCCATTGTAGCACGTGTGTAGCCCTGGACATAAAGGCCATGATGACTTGACGTCGTCCCCACCTTCCTCCAGCTTGTCGCTGGCGGTCTCCTGCGAGTCCCAATTTTTGGTAACACAGGACGAGGGTTGCGCTCGTTGCGGGACTTAACCCAACATCTCACGACACGAGCTGACGACAGCCATGCAGCACCTCCACCGCGGTTCCCGAAGGAAACCTCCCGTTTCTGGGAGTAGCCACGGCAGTTCAAGCCCAGGTAAGGTTCTTCGCGTTGCGTCGAATTAAACCACATGCTCCACCGCTTGTGCGGGCCCCCGTCAATTCCTTTGAGTTTTAGCCTTGCGGCCGTACTCCCCAGGCGGCGTACTTATCGTGTTAACTTCGGCACAGACTCAGTGAAGAGCCTACACCAAGTACGCATCGTTTAGGGCGTGGACTACCAGGGTATCTAATCCTGTTTGCTCCCCACGCTTTCGAGTCTCAGCGTCAGTATCGGTCCAGAGAGCCGTCTTCACCACCGATGTTCCTCCTGATATCTACGCATTTCACCGCTACACCAGGAATTCCACTCTCCTCTCCCGAACTCAAGTCTGTCAGTTTCGACCGCACCCTCCCAGTTGAGCCGGGAGATTTCACAATCGACTTGGCAGACCGCCTACACTCGCTTTACGCCCAGTAATTCCGAACAACGCTTGGAGCCTACGTATTACCGCGGCTGCTGGCACGTAGTTAGCCGCTCCTGCTTCTGCGGGTACCATCATTATTGTCCCCGCTGAAAGACCTTTACGACCCGAGGGCCTTCATCGGTCACGCGGCGTCGCTGGATCAGGCTTTCGCCCATTGTCCAAGATTCCCCACTGCTGCCTCCCGTAGGAGTCTGGGCCGTGTCTCAGTCCCAGTGTGGCTGATCATCCTCTCAGACCAGCTACGCGTCTTTGCCTTGGTAGGCCGTTACCCCACCAACTAGCTAATCGACCGCGGGCCCATCCTCGAGCGGCCGAAGCCTTTCACCCGGAGGTTATATGCGGTATTAGCTCCGGTTTCCCAGAGTTATTCCCCACTCGAGGGCAGGTAACCCACGTGTTACTCACCCGTTCGCCACTAGATTCCCCTCCGAAGAGGAGTCTCCCGTTCGACTTGCATGTGTTAAGCGCGCCGCCAGCGTTGATTCTGAGCCGGGATCAAACTCTCGAGTAAGTAGTTGTTGCCAGAGTCAAACCCCAAAGGGCTGACGCCTGACGAACTCTCGAGATATTGGTCGCCGACCGAACTCGGAATGACGAGTCATTGTCTGCGCGTCCAACCAAACTTTCAAAGACCGCTGTCGCTCCGGATCGCCTACTCTTTCGAGCATCCCCTTCACGACGAAAATCGTTTTCGAGCCGCATGATCCCGAACCCCGTTTCTTACCGGGAGTCAAGATCTCCTTTTGCGTTTTAATCGGAGAGCTAACCCTCCGGCTCGTTTGGCTCAGCTGTGTAGCAGTTTCCTGCTCAGCGGCACATTTCCGATGGTATCACCGGGGTCTTGGTCTTGGCAAGTTGTTTCATCAGTTTTTTTCTTGCCTCGATTGCAGCCGGGCGTTGTTCTCGCGCCGACCAGATCAGAATAGCATCGCAGTCCAAGGGCGGCAAGCACTATTTTGCCTTTTTCGAACTTTTTTTCTTGGCCGTCTTCCGAGCCTTCTTCTTGACCGCTTTCTTGCGGCCCCGGCCCCCGCCTTCCGCCATGCGGATCGCGCGCGCCTCGAGCAACGCTACGGCCTCATCGACGGTCAACGCTTCCGGCGTCAGGCCCTTCGTCAGCGAGGTGTTGATCTCCCCGTCGGTCACATACGGACCGTAGCGGCCGGAGAGGACCTTGAGCTCCTTGCCGCTGACCGGGTGGGCGCCGATTTCTCGCAACGACTTCGGTTGCTGGGCCTGCCGGCGGCCTTTGGGCTGCTTGAGCAGCTCCACCGCTTTAGCCAGGTCGATCGTCAGCGGCGAGGCCTCGTCGGCGGGGATCGAGCGGATTTCGTCGCCCCACTTCACGTAGGGGCCAAAGCGTCCGTTGGCGGCCGTGACGGGCTTGCCGTCTTCGGGATGCGGGCCGATTTCCCGCGGCAGCGCCAGCAGCTGCAGCGCCTCGTCGAGCGTCAACGATTCGGGACTCATTCCGGCCAGCAGGGACGCCATCTTCGGCTTCTCGTCCTCGCCGCCTTCGCCCAGCTGCACGTAGGGCCCGAAACGGCCGTTCTTCAGATACACCGGTTGCTTGGTTTCCGGATCCTCGCCCAACGGCTGCGGCCCTCTAGCGGCCTTTTCGAGCAGATCGAGCGCCACCGGCACAGTCAGCTCGTCCGGCGGCATGTCCTCGCTCAGACTCGCGCGCGTATCGCCGGCTGACAGGAAGGGCCCGTAGCGGCCGATGCGCACCTCCACCGGCTCGCCCTCCGCCGTCATCCCCAGCGGAATGCCGCAGACCTGGCGCGGGTCGATCGAGATTTCGCCCTGCTCCACCAGCGCGTTGAGGCCGTTGGCGCCGTCGCCAAAATAGAACCGGCGCAGGTACTCGCCGCGATCGGCTTCGCCGCGCGAGATCGCGTCGAGATCATCCTCCAGGCGTGCGGTGAAGGCGTAGTCGCAAAGGTTGGTGAAGTGTTCCTCCAGCAGCGCCACCACAGCCATCGCGGTGAACGTCGGCGCCAGCGCCGAGCCTTTCTTGAAGGCGTAGGAGCGCTGCAGCACCAAGTCGACGATCGTCGCCCATGTCGAGGGCCGGCCGATGCCGAGTTTCTCGAGGTCCCGGATCAGGCTGCCTTCGGTATAGCGTTGCGGCGGCTGAGTCGAGCGCTCGAGCGCTTCGGCCTCGCTGGTGACCACCGCCTCGTTTTCGGCGAGGTTGGGCAGCAGCTTCTCCTTACCGCCAAGTTCGGCTTCCAGATCTTCCCCGGCGGCGTAGGCCCGCAAGAAGCCCGCAAATTCGACCGTCTTGCCCGAAGCGCGAAACAGCGCGCGGCCGGCCCGCACTCCAACCGCAACGTTGGTACCGCGGGCGTCTTTCATCTGGCTCGCCAGCGTGCGCCGGAAGATCAGTTGGTAGAGCCGGCCCGCCTCGGCGCCCAGCGCCTTCGCGACCACTTCGGGCGGCGTGAACGACTCGCCGGCCGGCCGGATCGCCTCATGCGCCTCCTGTGCGTTCTTGACCTTCGTGCGGTAAACCCGCGGCTTGTCCGGCAGATACTCCGCCCCGAACTGCTCAGCCACGTAGTTCCGCGACGCCTCCAGCGCTTCACTCGACAGCGTCGTCGAGTCGGTGCGCATGTAGGTGATGAAGCCGTTCTCGTACAACTGCTGCGCGACCTGCATGGTGCGCCTGGCGGCCATGCGCAGCTTGGCGTTGGCGTCCTGCTGCAGAGTGCTGGTCACATACGGCGCCGCCGGGGCGCGCGTGTAGGGGGTTTCCTCGACCGATTCCACGACGGCCTGCGCCCGCAGAACTTCTTCTTGCAGCTGCTTGGCCGGCTCCGGGCCCAGGATCATCACCGTATCGGGCGACTTGAGCCGCCCGGTGTCGGGATCGAAATCGCGGCCCACCGCTACGCGCGTGTCGCCCACATGCGTCAACTCGGCGTCAAACGGCGGATCGTCGGCTCCCTGCTTGGCAAACTTCGCGCGCAGGCCCCAAAAATCGGCCTTCTGGAAGCGAATCCGCTCACGCTCACGCTCAACCAGCAGACGGACGGCAACGCTCTGGACGCGGCCGGCGCTGAGGCCGCGCGCCATCTTCTTCCACAGCAGCGGGCTGACCCGGTAGCCGTAGAGCCGGTCCACGATGCGGCGCGTCTCCTGCGCCTCCACCAGATCCATGTCGATCTCGCGCGGCGAGTCCAGGGCTTTCTGGATCGCCGACTTGGTGATCTCGTGGAAAACCAGCCGCTTCACCGGGACCTTCGGCTTCAGCGTCTCGAGCAGATGCCAGCTGATCGACTCCCCCTCGCGGTCTTCGTCGGTCGCGAGGTAGATCTCGTCAGCGTCCTTGACCAGCTTCTTGAGGTCTTTGACGTGCTGCTTCTTACTTTCCGGGATCACGTACAGCGGCCAGAAGTCGCGTTCGACGTCTACGCCGATGTCTTTCCAAGGGGCCTTCTTGTACTCCTTGGGAACTTCCGACTGACTCGTCGGCAGATCCCGGATATGCCCGTTGGAGGCCTTGACCGTAAACCCTTTCCCCAGGTACTTCTCGATCGTACGCGCCTTCGTGGGCGACTCCACGATTACGAGCGCATTAGATTCCGCAGCTTTCGCCATAGTTGTTTTCGTCGTCCATCGCGGCCCCGAACCCTCGTCAGGACCACGTTCTTACAAAATGTTTGCCCGGCAGTTGCTTGATCGCTCCGTAGAGCTCGAGCTCGCTGAGCGCGGCCAGCGTCTCCGCCGGGGCCGCACCCTCACACTCTCGAATGAGGTCGTCGATATGCAAGGCCTGATCGATTCGTAGCAGATGAAACACCCTCTTCGCCGGTGCGCTGGCCCCCTCGAGCAGCGGTCGCGCCGACTGCTGTGCCTGCTGCCGGACTTCGCCCTCGAGCGCCAGCTTCTGTCGAACTTCGTCAGGCAACTCCTCGACCACATCGCCGATTTCTTGCACCAGCTTGGCGCCGTCCTTGATCAGCAGGTTCGGGCCCCAGCTCTGCGGCGAGACGATGTTGCCCGGCACGGCGAAGACCTCGCGGTCGAAATCCAGAGCCAGCCTGGCGGTGATCAGCGAGCCGCTGTATTGCGCGCCTTCCACCACCATCACGCCCAGCGACATGCCGGCGATCACGCGGTTGCGGATCGGAAAGTTCTGCGGCTGCGGCGTCGTGCCCATCGGAAACTCCGACAGCACCAGCCCGTCGCTGCGGATCTGCTCATACAGCTTCAGGTTCTCGCGCGGATAGGGCTTGTCGACGCCGGTGCCAAGCACCGCGATCGTATCGCCGCCGGCCGACAGCACGCCGCGGTGCGAACAAGCGTCCACGCCGCGCGCCATGCCGCTGACATGCGTCAGCCCCACCTTGGCCATCTCCTTCCCCATCTTCTCCGCCACAGCTTTGCCATATGCCGTCGGACGCCGCGTTCCCACCATGGCGACCAACGGCCGGTCGAGCAACTCCGTCCTGCCCAGCGCATACAGCAGCAAGGGAGGATCATAAATCTGCTTCAGACGTTGCGGATAGCGCGGGTCCTGAAACGGGATGATCTCCACGCCCAGCCCCTCCGCCAGCCGCAGCGCGTCGGCAGCGTCTTCAAACGACAACCCGGAGTGGATGGCCTCCGCGGTCGCCTTCCGCAGCTTCGGCAACGCCGTCTGGATCTCACTGAGCGAAGAGTGGAAGACCCGATCCGGAAATCCAAAAATCTTCACCAGACGGATTGCATTCCGAGGTCCCAGACCCGGGACGAGTTGCAGGGCCAGCCAGGAGAGCAACGTCTCCCGGCGGGCCGGATCAGCAATCATTTGCGTTCCGCACCTTAACACGGAACTCTACAGCCGCAAGGCCCCCGCGTGCGAATGGCCTCCTTTTCGGGCCGTCCGAAAGACTCTCCGGCTCCCTCCAGCGCCCTGCGCTGGACACGGCCCGGGCGAATCTGTTGGAATCGCACGGACCACCCATGAAGCTGCCCTTGACCCCCGTCCGCTGCCTGTTGCGCGCCGCCCAGGAGTATCCCGCGAAGATCGGAATCGTCGACGGCGACCTGCGGCTGTCCTACGCCGAAGTCCTCGAGCGCACCCAGCGCCTCGCCGCCGCGTTAAACAGCCTGGGAGTCGGCCCCGGAGACCGCGTCGCAAGCCTCAGCTTCAATTGCCACCAACTGCTCGAACTCTACTACGGGGTTCCGATGGCGCGGGCGATTCTGCTGTCGCTCAACGTGCGGTTGGCGCCGGAGGAGCAGGCCTACATCCTCGAGCACTCCGGCTCGAAAATCGTCTTGTTCGATCCGGATTTCCTCGAGTTGGCCGAGGCGTTGCGCGCCAAGCTCCCCGCCCTGCGCTGGATCTCGCTGGTCGATCGGCCCGACCTGCCGTCCTGGGTCGAAGGGCCGTCTTACCCTCAACTGCTCGCCGCCGCCGAGCCCGAAGAAACCGACTTCACCGCCTACGACGAGGACGCCATCGCCGAGCTGTTCTACACCAGCGGCTCCACCGGCCGTCCCAAGGGCGTCATGCTCAGCCACCGCACGCTCTACATGCATGCGCTCAGCGTCATCATGGGCTACCTGCGGCTCGGCGGCGTCGGACCCTCGGACCGCAAGGTCGAGCTGCACACCATTCCGCTGTTCCACGCCAACGGCTGGGGCCGCGCCCACACCCTCACCATGCTCGGCGGACGGCATGTGATGCTCAAGCGCTTCGACCCCCAGGCCGTCTGCGAACTCATCGAGCGCGAGCGCGTCACCTCATTCTCGATGGTGCCCACCATGGCCACCTCGCTGATCGAATTCCCTAAGATCAGGGACTATGACCTGTCTTCGCTCGAAGATGTCATGCTCGGCGGCGCCGCCTCGGCGCCGGCGCTGATCCGCGCTCTCGAAGCCGCGCTCGGTTGCCCCGCTATCGCCGGCTACGGACTCACCGAATCCGGCCCGGTCTCCTGTATCTCGCACATCAAGTCCACATTCGGCGAGCTCGACGACGCCGAGCGCACCCGCCGCCAGGCCATGACCGGCTTCGCCTTGCCGGGTACGGAAGTCCGCGTCGTCGACGAAAAAGGCGTCGACGTTCCACGCGACCTCAAAACCATCGGCGAAGTCCTCATCCGCTCCGACGCCGTCATGGACGGCTACTGGAACGAGCCCGAAGCCACCGTCGAGGCGATGGAAGGAACCTGGCTGCACACCGGCGACATGGCCGTGTGGGATTCGGACCGCTACGTCCTCATCGTCGACCGCAAAAAGGACATCATCATCTCCGGCGGCGAAAACATCTCCACGCTCGAAATCGAACGCGTCCTGCTCGAACATCCCGCCGTCTCCGAATGCGCCGTCATCGGCGTGCCGCATGAGCGCTGGGGCGAGACGCCCAAGGCCGTCGTCGTGCTCAAGGCCGGACAGCAGGCCGACGAGGACCAGCTCCGCGCTCACGTCCGCCAACACCTGGCCGGCTTCAAGGTCCCCAGCTCGGTGGAAATCCAGCAAGAACTGCCCAAGGGCGCCACCGGCAAGATCCTCAAGCGCAAGCTGCGCGAACCCTACTGGGAAGGGCTCGAGAAACGCGTCCACGGCGCCGGCCTACAGGAATGACGCTGTTCGAGCCGCTCGAGCTGCCGCGGTCCGGCCTGCGCCTCGCCAACCGCCTGGTGATGGCCCCGATGCCGACGTTCGGCGCCGCCGCGGACGGCTCGGTCGGCCAGGCCGAGCTGGCCTACTACCGGCGCCGTGCCGCGGGCGGCGTCGCGGCGATCGTCACCGCCGGTTGCGCCGTCGCCGACGACGGCCTCGCCCACCCCGGCCAATGGCGCTGCGACGACGACCGCTTCGGCGACTCGCTGAGCCGAGCCGCCGAGACCATCCAGCAGGCCGGCGCCCGCGCGATTCTGCAACTCGAACACGCCGGAGGCCCCGCCTTGCTCAACGAAGAGGAAGCCGCCCGCCTGCTCGACTGCTTCCGTCAAGCAGCCCGCCGCGCTCGTGAGGCCGGCTTCGATGGCGTCGCCCTCCACGGCGGCCATGGCGAGCTGTTGCAGCAGTTCTTCTCCCAGAAGACCAACGGGCGTCCGTGGCGCTTCGGAGGCCAGGGCGCGGCCGAGCGCGGCCGCTTCCCCCGACAAGCCGTCCTGGAGGCCTGTGAGGGCTTCCAAGGGCCATGCTGGTATCGATTGCCCCCCGAAGAGCCCGGCGGCATTCGCCTCGAGCAGATCCTCGACCTCGCCGCCGCCTTGGCCCAGGCCGGGGCCGAAGCGCTCGAGATCGGCGCCAAACGCTACGACGCTGCTTCTACCGCCGCTCTCGCCCGCCATCTGCAGGGCTCGCGCGCCGTCGTCATCGCGGTCGGCGGCATCTCTCGTCCCGAGCAGGCCCGCCAGGCGCTGGCCGACGGCTGCTCCCTCGTCGGCCTCGGACGCGTGCTGCTGGCCGCACCCGACTGGCCGGCCCGCATCTCCTCCAACCCCGACGCCGACATCGACGGCGACCTCGGCGACCATACTAAGCTGGAAGCTCTCGACGTCCCGCCGACGGTGATCGACTACCTGCGCCGCCGCGCCCGGGAGCGTCGCTCGAGCTGATGCCCGCCCCTGTCCGCGACGCTCTGCTGGAAGCCTTCTGGGAGGAGGGCCTGGTCCTGTTCGGCGACCGCGTGGCCGAGGAGTACGCCTTGCGCACCCCGGTCTTTATCGACCTGCGCCACCGGCTCTACGACAATCTCGACACGCTCTCCGAGCTCGGCCGCCGGCTGCATGCGCAGATCGCGCGGACCGCAGCGCCCGGCAAGGCGCAGCAGGTCATCGGCATCCCCGACACCGCCACGCCGCTCGCGTTGGCCGCCGCCCTGGCTTCCCGCAACAGCGATCGCCCGCTCTATTACGGTCAATTGCGCAAGAGGCCCGCTCACTACCCCGGCGGCCGCTCCGGCGGCAGCGCCTATATGGGACTCGCCGACGCGGCCCGCGAAATCACCCTCATCGACGACGTGATGGCCTCGGGCGACACCAAGCTCTGGTCGATCGACGAACTGGCCAAGGACGGCCTGCAAGTCGCCCGCATCCTGGTCGTGGTCGACCGCGAACAGGGCGGCGCTGAGATTCTCTCCGAGCGCGGTTATCCGGTGGAGTCGCTCTACCGCGTCAGCGAGCTGATCGACTACTACGCAGCCGACGGGCGCATCGACGCGGAAACCGCGCGACGCGCCCGTGAGCACTGCCGCAGCCGGCGCTTTATTTAGCGATCTTCGCCAGCGCTTCCACGCCGGCCTGGGCGATCATGCCGTCCTGCTGCGAGGTCACCCCGCTGACGCCGATCGAGCCCAGAATCTGCCCGCCGTGCATCAGCGGCAGCCCGCCTTCGATCGCCAGCGCGCCGGGCAACATCACCAACCCCGGACGCCCCCCCACGCCGTCTTCGAAAACCTTCGTCGGCCTCTTGAACTTGAAAGCCGACTCAGCCTTCTTCATCGCCACCGCGATCGAGCCGACCTGCACGCCGTCCATGCGTTCCAAATAGAGCAGGTTGCCGCCGTCGTCGAGAATGCAGATCACCACCTTCCAGCCGTCTTGAGCGGCGCGCTTCTCCATCGCCTGGACGAGCTCTTTCGCCACATCCAGCGTCAGCGAACTCTTCGTCGCCAACTCAGCGGCCTGAACCGCCACCGAGGCGCACATCAGTACGGTCATAGCGAGTAGTTTTCGAATCATCTTCGGGTCTCCTTGGGATGGTCATCCTAGCAAAACAGAAAGAGCGCCGCGACAGAAGCCGCGACGCCCTTTCCGAGTTGACAATGCAGCCCCGGTCTAGAAGACGTACTTCAGACCGAACTGAATGCGGCGCGGCTCTCCGGCTTCGGTGATGATGCCGGCGTTGGCGCCGCCCACGCCGGTGTTCGGACGACCGAATGCCGGCGTATTGGTGAAGTTGAACGACTCAAATCGGAACTGCACCGCGTGGCCTTCCCACGGCATCACGAAGCGCCGCGAGAGCGAAAAGTCAAAGTTCCGCAGCGGCGGTCCGATGATCAGGTTACGGCCGGCGTTGTCGAGCTGGCCCGGCTGGCCGGGTTGCACAAAGCACTGCGACGTCCGCGGACGGCAGCCGTCGACGTCGAACCAACGGTCGATCGTGCGCTCCGAGCTCGGCAGGTTGGGATCGCGGATCAGGTCGCCGCGATTGGCGCCGCCGACGCCCGTGGTGTTGGCGTTGAGCGAGTGGCTGTCCGGAGTGCCGGCGAGCAGCGACAAGATGCCGCCGACTTGCCAGCCGCCCAGCACCCAGTTGCCGATGCCGCTCTGCAGGTACTTCTTGCCCTTGCCGAACGGCAGCTCGTAGACCGTGTTGAGCACGTACGCCCAGCGGCGGTCGAGGGACGCCAGCGAACGCTCGATCCCCTGGTTATAGGTGTAGCGCTGCTGCGCCGAAGCCCCCTGGAACAGGTTCTCGTTCCCGACGTCGATGTTCTTCGACCAAGTGAACGAGTTCAGGAACGTGAATCCTTGCGAGAGGCGCTTTTCGGCCTTCAGCGTCAACGCTTGATAGCTGGCGTTGTTGAACTGCGTGCCGCGCTGGTTCACGTTGTTGAAGAACGGGCGGATGCGGCGCTGGTTCACGTTGATCGATCCATCGCCAAGCTCAACCGGCCGGTTGACGTTGATGGCTCCGGGCATCTGCGAAGTCGCCGTGCCGATGTAGCCCACCGTCAGCAGGGTATCGAAGCCAAGTTCCTGCTGGATGTCGAGGAACCATTGGCCCGAATACGTCTGGGGCCAGGCGCCGTCCGCGGTTGTGTTGGCGCTCAGGCTGGGACGCGGCAGCCCCTCCGGCGTGACCGGAGCGAAGCCGTTCCGAGTGAAAAGCGTGGTCGTGGCGAACGGCTGCGGGTTGTTGAACTCGTTCGACAGCGGCGCGCCGGTGAAGAATCGAGCGCTTTCTCCCTGAGCGTTGTCCGCCTCGCCGTAGAACAGCCCGCCGCCCACGCGGATGACGGTCTTGTTCGTCGCACGGTAGGCGATGCCGATGCGCGGAGCGAAGTTGTTGTTGTCGGTCTTTCCGCCGGAATCCCTGTCGCCCGAAGGAGTCTCGAACAAAGGCAGGAACTCCGCCTCGCCCCAGGCGCCCGGCGCGCCGACGGGCGCGCCCTCGCCGTCGCCGAACGGTCGGCCGTTGATGCCCGTCAGGAGTCGTGAAACCGTCTGGTTCGCAACGTCGGGGAACCGCGGCGGCAAGAACCGCTCGTAGCGCAAACCGATGTTCATGGTCAGCTTGTTGGTGATCTTCCAGTCGTCTTGCACAAAGAAGCCGGTGTACGGAACCAGCGTCTCTTCGCCGTTCGGGAAGCCCCAGGTCTGGTTGTTGTTCCAGCCCAGCAGCATGTCCGCCAGACCGGAGCCCGTGTCGCCTCGACTCGGGCCGCTGCCCGGGATCTCAGCCGTGTACTGGCCGTTGTAGTTGAACTGACCGCGGCGGAAGCGCGAGGGGTAGCGGGGGACATCCGTCCGCCGGTACTCGAAGCCGACCTTGACCGTGTGCTTGCCCCGGATCATCGTGAAGTTGTCCGAAATCTGCATATTGTCCAGCTTGTTGACGTTCGGCCAGAACGCGCGCGGACCGAGGTTCCGAAACCCGCTGCCCGGAATGAACAGCGCGTAGCCATGGTCCAAGCCGTCGTCGAGAGTGTCGCCCGGAGCGCCTAGAATGCCGAACTGCGACTGCAGATTCTCAGTGAACGGAATGTCGAACCGCGTCGGGAAATGCGTAAACCCGAAGCGCAGCTCGTTGAACATCGTCGCGCCGAAGGTCGACTGGAACGCCGCCGCCACGTTGTCGCCGGGCAGGTCGACCGTCTGTCCCGTACCGCCGCAGGCGGGCAGCGGAAGCGGGCAGCTGTTGAGTACGTCTTCATCGCGGATCGAATAGCGGATGAACGTCCGGTGCTCTTCGTTGATGTTGTAGTCCCACTTGATGTCGTACTGGTGGGAGTTGATGCTGTCCGACGGCGAGAAGAAGAAGTTGTTGCGCGTCCCGGGTTGGTTGGGATCGGGCGAAATCGCCAGCACGGCCGCCGTCACCGGATCGAATCGGCTCGACGGAATCTGAAAGTTCGGAAACGCTTGGCGCACGCCCTCATCGTTGAGCGTCTGCGGGTCATAGATGGCCCGGTTCGGATCCGGTTCGCCGGAGAAGTCGCCGCTCTTGACGGCGGCCGTCGGCACCGACGACAAGAAGCTCTGGCCGAGCCTCTCATAGGTGGACTGCCAGGAGAAGAAAGCGAACATCTTGTTCTTCACGATCGGGCCGCCGATCGTGGCGCCCAACTGGTTGCGGCGCAGCGTGGGCTTCTCGTTTCCGGAGCGGTTCGCAAAAAAGTTCGTGCCGTCGAGTTTGTCGTTGCGCAGGAACTCATAGGCCGAACCATGGAGCTGGTTGGTGCCGGACTTGGTCGACACGATGACCTTCGCGCCCATGCGGTAGCCGTACTCGGCGCTGATGTTGTTGGTGATGACCTTGAACTCGCCCACGGCGTCGATCGACGGCTTGGTGGCCTGCGCCTGGAAGCCCAGCGCGCCGCCGGAGTTGCGCGACGAGTTGTCCGCGCCGTCGAGCAGCACGTTGGTCTGTGCGGCGTTCATGCCCATCGCCAGAATGCCGCCCTCGCCGCCGCGCTCGCCGTCTTGGCGCGTGCCCTTGCCGATGGAGCGCGACGGCAGAACGCCGATCGAGAACCGCGCCAGCTCCAGATAGTTGCGGCCGTTGAGCGGCATCTCCAGGATGCGCTTCGAGTCGATCACCTGACCGACTTCGGTCTTCTCCGACTGCACCAGCTGCGCCGCGGCGGAAACTTCCACCACTTCGGTCACCGAGCCGATGCTCAAGGTAAAGTCCGCACGCAGAGTCTGGCCGACCTCGAGACGCAGATTCGACAGCTCGGTGGGCGCAAACCCCTCCGAAGTCGCCGTGGCTGTGTAGGGTCCCGGGTTCAGAGCCGGAACAGAATAAAAGCCGACCTGGTTGGACTCGGTCGTTCGTTCAACGCCGGTGTCCAGGTTTGTGATCGTCACGGCTGCGCCGGGTATGACCGCGCCCGTGTTGTCGCTGACGACGCCCTGAATCGTGCCTTGGGCCTGTCCGTAGATCGCGCTCACGGCGACAAAGAACAAACCCGCTAAACAAGCGGTAGATTTCCACATAGAACCCCCATATCCCCTTGCGGCTCGGCAGCAAACGCCCTGTCGGACGACAACTGCTGGCCGCTGGACAACCGGGAGACCCCTCTCTCCGGTCCAATCGCACATTACCAGCCTGGAAAGGCTTTTGCAATCAGCGCTTTGACGCCGGAAAACACCCCTCTCGAGACGCCGCCAACGCGAGTTCCAGCTTCCCCCTGTGACCGCTTGCTGCGCAGGAAAGCGCTTGCACATCAGCACTTTATCGGTCGAGAGCCCCACGGCCCAAGCATCAGCGCCGAAGAGCAGGCGGCGACAGAATCATCGCCTTTACTCGCCCCATTACTGTCGATAAGGGATATATAGATCCCGTGAATTGGATAAGGTCTATCCCAGAATCACGGGGCCGCCTCGGGGAGCCGGCCGGACCGACGGGCGGCCGCAACAAAAACGAACCCGCCGCCGAGGCCTCGGCGGCGGGTTCTCCATCCTCGTGCGCCGGCCGGCTACGGCTCAGCGCTTCTTTTTGCCGTTCTTCTCGTCTTCGGCGCGGGAAACCTTCACGCCCAACTTTTCGAGCTTGGCTTTGAGCTTCAGAATCTCAGCTTCGTCGCGATCGGCGACCGGCGAGTTCTCCCACTCTTCCAGACCGCGCGCCCAGTGCTTGCTGGCGTCGTCCTTGCGGTCCATCGCGTAGTAGACGTCGCCCAGGTGCGTGTGGACGACCGGATCCTGGCTGTACTGGTCGAGTGACCGCTTCAGGTAGCGCTCGGCGAGTTCGAGCTTGTTCTGGCGGTAGTAGACCCAGCCCAGACTGTCGAGGTAGGCGCCGTTGTCCGGCTCCAGGTCCAGCGCCCGCTGCACCATGTCGTGCGCCTCGTCGAGCTTGCGGTCCTGGTCGGCCAACATATAGCCGAGATAGTTCAACGCCGAAGAGTTGTCGGGATCTTCGGCGAGCAGCTGCCGGAACTTCGCTTCCGACTCCTCGAACCGCTTGGCCCGCTCGAGCACCGACCCGTAGGTAAACAGCACGCCGATGCGCTGACGGGGTTCTTCGGCGAGCTCTTCCGCCTTCGCCACCGCCGCGATCGCCTCATCGTACTGGTCGCCCTTCTCGTAGATCTGCGCCAAAGTGAGCTGGATCTCGAGTTCGCTCAGGTCGTCCCCGCGCAACCCTTCGATCAGCTTCACAGCCTCCGCCGTGTCGCCCGTGTCGGCCAGCAACATCGCACGTTGCGAAATCAGCTGCCGATCTCCGGGATACTTCTCGACCGCCGTTTTGGAGGTCTCGAGCGCGGATTCGAAGTTGCGGCCCGCCCGATAAGCATCCACCGTCAGCGCCATCACGCGCGGCGCGGCGGTCGGGTTGATCTCGCCGATCCGCTGGTAAACCTCGATGGCGCCTTCGAAGTCCCGTTCGTCCCGATGCAGCGAGCCCAGATGCTCGAGGAACATCGTGCGCGTAGCGCGCTCACGGCCCTCATAGGAAGTCTGCTCGGTCTCGGTGAGGATCGCCTCGAGAGCTTCGATCGCTTCCGGGAAGCGCCGTTCGGCCTCGAGTAGCATTACCGTGTTGTACTTGATCTCAATCGAATCCGGCGCCAACCGCTGCGCGCGGCGCAGCGAAGCCCAGGCGTCGTCGAAACGGCGCCGTTCGCGGTGCACCTGCGAGAGTCGCAGGTGGTACTCCGCGTTGCGCGGCTCGGCTTCGAGCAGCGCCTCATACTGCTCGCGCGCCTGGTCGAACTCGCCGGACAGCGTCAGGCTCTCGGCCAGCTGGCGGCGAATCGGCAGCGTGTTGCCGCCGCGTTCGCTCACGCGCTCGAGCAGCGACTCGAACGCCTCGGCGGCGTCGCTGTGCCGACCGGCCTGCTGGTAGCTCTGCGCCAACTCCTGCAACAGGGCCGGATTGACGTCGCTGTTTTCGAGCGATTTCTCCAAGGCCTCAATGCTCTTCTGCGGATCGCCCGTCTCGCGGTAGAGAGACGCGATGCGGCCCAGCGCTTCCGGCGCGTTCGGACGAATTTCCAGCGCCTTCTCGAGCACTTCCAGAGCCTGCTCGTCACGGCCGCTGGCGCGGTACAGGCCCGAAACCTCCACCAGCGCCTCGAAATCTTCCGGGTTGAGCTCGAGCGCTTTTTCGTACGAAGCCACTGCGCTGGCCAACATCTGGTCGGCCGAAGAATTTTCCTGGTCGCGGGCGAAGCTCGTATAGATGCGCGCCAGCAGCTTGCGCAGTTCAGGATTGTCCGGCTGCGCCTCGATCGCACGGTTCGCTTCGGTGACGGCGTCGTCGAGCCGGTTGGTGCTGGCATAGAGCTGGATCAGTTCCTCGCGGATATACCCGGCCCCCGGATCAGCCTCGGCGGCGAGCTTGTACTGTTCGATCGCCTTGTCCACATACTCCTGGCGGACGAACTGCATCGCCAACTGGCGATACAGGTGAGCCATCGAAAAGTGATAGTACGCCTCGGAGCGGTCGACTGGCTTGCTTGCGGCCTGTTGCGGCGCCGCTCCCAAACTCGTCGCCAGCGAACCGATCAGGATGAGCTGAATCCACTGCCAATAACGCAATCGCGTCGCCATTCTCGTCTCCCCGCCTTCCACGCTTCACCGGGCTCGGCGCTCGAGCGCTCGGCTCGAAACATAGGTCAGTATAGCCTGCGCGCTGAAACCGATCCGTAAATCCCTTGCGCTTGTCAATATAACCCCTCTTCTCCGGCCGGGCGGCTCTTGAACCGGCGGTGAATCCACAGCCACTGCTCGGGGGCCTCGCGCACGGCAGCCTCGATCGCACCCTGGCAGCGCTGCACGTTTTCTACGAGATCGGCTTCTCGATCGCCGCTATCGGCCACATCGACAGGCGCATAGAACTTCAAGACGTATCGGCCGCGCTGCGCGTTCCAAAACGCGAATCCCGGAATGATCGCCGCGCCCGTCCGCGCCGCCAACAAGGCCACGCTCTTGGTCGACCGCGCCGGAATTCCGAAAAAATTGCAGAAAACGCCGTCATCGCCGGCCGCATTCTGGTCGGCCAGAATGCCCACGGCCTGATTGGCCCGCAGCGCCCGCAGCGCTTCCCTGGCGGCCTGCTGCTTGTCGATCGTGCGGTTGCCGGCGATTGAGCGGCGGCGTTCGATCAGCCGGTCGAGCAAGGGGTTGTCCAGCCTCCGCACCAGCATCCGCATCGGATGTCCGTACAGCGCATGCGCCGTGACGCTCAACTCCCAATTGCCCAGATGCGCCGTCAGAAACAGCACGCCCCGGCCGCGTTCGATCGCCGCGGCGTAGTGCTCAAACCCCTCGTACTCGATCCAGTCGCCGATCGTTTCACTCGTTAGTCGCGGCCCGCGGGCCAGCGCCAACAGCACGCGGCCGAGGTTGCCGTAGCAGCCGCGCATCACCTGCTCGCGCCAAGCGGTCGACGACTCCGGGTAGGCCAATTCCAGATTGCGCAGCGCCGTGCGCCGCCAGCGCGGCGTCGCCAACCGTAATGCATCGGCAACCCGAGCGGCCGTCCAACGGGCCCACGGCAGGGGCAAATAGGCCAGCGCCGTCAGCGCCAGCCACGCCGGCGCGAACTCCGCCCAGTTGCGCAACCCGCTCCTGCCCGGCGCCGCCATCGTCGGTACCATCCTACGCGCACCCGGCCTCGCCGAGCCCTGCATCCGAGGCGTTCTCTCTTTCCCTGAACCGACCCAAAACGCTATCATGTCAAGTTGGAGCGCAACTCGTTCCTCCCCCGCGCGAAACCGCGATTCCGGAACAAGAGACTGCAACAGGAAACGTTTCCACAGGGAAACCAGGAATTCTTATGGCCAATGTGGTGGTTCTCGGCGCCCAATGGGGCGACGAGGGTAAAGGCAAGATCGTCGACATGGTCGCCGACCGTTTCGACTACGTCGCGCGCAGCGCGGGCGGGCACAACGCCGGACATACGGTACGCGTCGGGGATCAGAAGTTCATTCTGTCGCTGATCCCCAGCGGTATCCTGCGCGGCAAGAAAGGAGTCATCGGCAACGGCCTGGTGATCGATCCCGCAGCCCTGCTCAAAGAGATCAAAACGCTCGAGGGCCTGGGCGTGCAGGTCGTCGGCAATCTCTACATCAGCCACCGCGCGCACGTGATTTTCCCCTACCACCGCATGATGGAGCGGGCCTCGGAGTCCTCGCCGGGCAAAGTCAAGATCGGCACCACCTCGCGCGGCATCGGCCCCTGCTACGAGGACAAGATCTCGCGCCGCGGGCTGCGCATCGCCGACCTGCTCAACACCGAGAATTTCCCGACTCGTTTCCGCGCGATCGCCGAAGAGAAAAACACCATCGCCACCGCGCTCGAGATCCACGAGCCCTGGGACATCAACGCGATCGTCAACGAGTACCGCGAATACGCCGAGAAGCTGCGGCCGTTCGTCACCGACACGATCCACCTGATCAACCAGGCCATCGGCAGCGGCTCGCGCGTGCTGTTCGAAGGCGCCCAGGGCACGATGCTCGACATCGACCACGGCACCTATCCCTACGTCACTTCTTCGAACGCTACCGCCGGCGGCATCTGCACCGGCGCGGGCGTCTCGCCGCTGCACATCCACGGCATCATCGGCATCGCTAAGGCCTATGCGACCCGCGTCGGCGGCGGGCCGTTCGCCAGCGAAGCCCACGGCGACGAGGGCGAGGCGCTGCGCAAGGCCGGACAGGAGTTCGGCACCGTCACCGGGCGTCCCCGCCGCTGCGGCTGGTTCGACGTGCCGATGGCGCGCTACGCCCACGCAGTCAACCACTTCTCCACCCTCGTGCTCACCAAGCTCGACGTGCTCGACTACCTCGACGAGGTCCCGGTCTGCGTCGGCTACCGCTACAAGGGCGAGACCCTCAAGCACATGCCCGCCCTCGCCGGCGTCTACGAAGCCGTCGAACCGGTCTATGAGATGCGCAAGGGCTGGTCAAAGCCGACCGCCGGCGTGACCGAGTACGACGAGCTGCCGCGCGAAGCCAAGGACTACATCGCCTACCTCGAAGACAAACTCGACTTCGAAATCGGCTGCATCTCCACCGGCCCCGAGCGCGCCGAGACGATCATCCGCTCCGGATCGAAGTTCGAGAAGTTTCTGCAGCAGTAGCGGCGGCGCCAACAGCATCGGGCGGACCGTCCCGGCTCGCGGCGCAGCCGGCAAGCTACCACCAGCTCTTCTGGTGCTCGTAGTAGCACCAGATGATCGAGCGAGAGTCGTTCTCCATGCGGTCGCGCCACTGCATCATCATCTTCGCCTTCTTCTCATAGCCGTGGATGCTGTAGAGATTCGAGATCTCCGACAGCCCCTTCTCGAGATCCTGGTAGTACCACTTCATGAAGCCTTCCTGCCATTTCACGAAGCCTTCCTTCTCGGACTTGGCCTTGCTGCGGACCCGGTTGGTCATCAGCTTGAGGACCATGCGCGCGTCGACGGCCAGCTCGGAAGGGTACTTGTCGTTGTACTTGTCGCTGTTGACGTACAGGCGCGCGTCGCGGGCCTCCATGTAGTCGAACCAGCCGCGGTTCAGACGCAGCTTCTCGAGAATGCACATCAGCGTCTTCTTCTGCTTCTGGTCGATGTTGTCCATCTTGCTGAGCTTGCTGCGGTAGGCCCAGCACCAGAACTCGAAGCGCCGCTCGGCGCTCATCGGGTCGACCCAGTCCGGCTCGGGCGGCTTCGGCGGCGCCGGTTTGGGCTTCGGCGCGTCGCCGCGCTTCTCGCCGGGAGGGTAGAGGCCGGTGACCTCGATCATCTTGGTTTCGGTCTTCGCGCCCAGCCAGCCGTCGTCGCCCAGCCCGTTGTAGGCCTGGAACGACTGCAGGCTGGTCTTGGTCTTGTTGCCGAAAATGCCGTCGACCTTCAAGTCATACCCGGCGCCGGACTTTTGCAGAGCCTCCTGCGCCCACATCACATAAGCCGGCTCTTTGTGATTGGCCTTGATCAGCGCGTTCTGGGCGGACTCGTCGACGACGTTGTCGGCCGGCAGCCCTCGGCTCCACTTGAACTCCTTGACCCACTCGTAATAGTCGGCGCTGGTAGCGCCGTCCACGATCAGGCCGGCGTCGAAGAGCCGATTCAGAGAGCGCTGCACCCAGCGAACATAGTCGCGCGACGAAATTCCGGTTGCCATGGCGATGGATCTCCTTGGATACGGAACCGGGCGCTCGGGGCCCGGCGCGAAGCCGACCGGCTTCTAGACAGGAAAGCGACATTCCAGGGAAAACCCGTCAAGATTTTTCGGGCCTTGCACCCAAGGGACCGAAATTCTACCGTTGCGCTTCGGCGCGGTACCGCCGCGCCGTCTCGGCCGGGTCGCGCTGGTTGACGAACATCCCCGACGCCCACTCGAAGCCGCCGATCTTGGTCAATCGCGGAAACGTCTCCAGCCGCCAGCGCCAGCTCTCGCGCCCCTCGGCGCGAAACGGCGCCGTCACCGCCAGCAGGTGATACGAGGGCCGGCCGTGCAGCCGGTTCATCGCCGCCAGCACCAGCCTGAGCAACGCCGCCGGCGCCGCCGTGGAGGGGCTGTGCTCAAAAAACGGCTCAGAAGCTTCCGGCGCAATCCAAACCTCATCGGGGAAACGCGCCGCCGACGGCGCATAGGCCACGAACCCCGACTCTGCGGCGATGCGCAGCGCCGGGTTCTCGATGTCGGCCTGCATCCGCCGGCCCGCCGCGCCATCGCGAAAGGCCTGGAGTTCATCGGCCACCCGCCGCGGCACGAAGGTGGTCGCCATCAACTGCGAATGCGCATGCTCGAGCGAGGCGCCGGCCTCCACGCCGTGGTTCTTGAAGATATTTGCGTAGGCCAGACGCGGATCCTCGGCGGCGGCCCGCAGCCGCTGCTGCCACGCGCCCAGGACATCCGCTACTTCGCGCTCTTGAAGATCCGCCAGCCCTCGCTCGTGGTCCGGCGTCTCGATGATCACCTCATGCACCCCAAAAGCCTCGCCTTCGCGCGAAGGCTCGCGCGGAAAGGCCGGAAAGCGGTTGGGCACGACGCGCCAGCTCCAGCCCGGCGCATCGGCGGGGAGCCCCTCGGCCCGGCCGGCGGCGACCTCCGGCGGGGTTTGCCCCTCGCGTCCCTCACAAAAAGGGCAACGACGGCGACGCTCGGGGGCGTCTTCCTGGATGTCGTACGGCCGCGCCGCCCGGCCCGGCGTGATCAGCACCCGCTCGCCGCGCAGGTCTTCGCGCAGCTCAGCGGCGGCGGCGTCCTCGCTCGGCTTCGGTTTGTTCCCGGAATGCATTCTTGTGTAGCTCGAGCTGCGGCGGATCGCTCAACACCACCGAGATCACATCAAAGCGCAGCCGCCTCGACTCCACTCCCGCGCGCCGGGCGAACTCATGCGCGGCGCTGATGAGCTTGCGCCTCTTGGCGCCGTCCACAAACACATCCGGCCTGCCGAAATCCGCGTTCTTGCGCGTCTTGACCTCCACGCAGGCCAGAAACTCGCCATCCCATCCGGCCAGATCCAGCTCGCCTCGCCCCGAGCGCGCCCGGTAGTTGCGCGCAACCACCCGGTACCCTTCGCTGCGCAACAGCTCCAGGGCCAAGTCTTCGCCGCGCCGGGCGTCTCGGAGGTGTCGGGGCAGACCGCGGTCAGCGACGGACCGCAAGCGCGCCAACCAGGCGCCCAGCATTAGAGATAAGCAGCCTCCAACAAAGCCTGAATCCGGCGGCCGAGCGCGCCGTCGACGACCGGCTCGCGGCCGGTCTCCACGGCGTCAATGAAATCTTCCACCAACGGCTGGTGCAGGTTGTGGTGCGGCGGGAGGCGATCGAGCTCCTCGCCCTCGGGGCCCACGATGCGCAGGTCGCCGTCGTTCAACACATGGACGTGCAACGAGCCCTCGGTCCCATAGATGTCGAGCGAATCCTGCGGCTCGGCCGGGGCGTGCGAGACCAGTAGAATGCCGCGTGCGCCGGACTCAAAGCGCAGCCGCAACAGCGCCGTGTCCTCCACCGCCCGCTCGAAGGCCAACTGGCTCAACTCCGCGTCGCCGATCTCGAATGGTCCGAGCAGGTTCCAGAAAACTTCCAAACGGTGCGAGCCGAAGTCCATCAGCGGGCCGCCGCCGGCCTGGGCCGGGTCGATCAGCCACGAGCGCGGCGAACCGGGTTCAGGGTTGAAGCGCTCGAAGGCGCGAATCTCCGCCAGCGCCACCTTGCCGATCGCGCCGGCTTCAAGCAACTCGGCGATCCGCTGCACCACCGGATAGAAGCGGCGATAGTAGGCCACGCCCAACCGCACCCCGGCGCTCCGGCAAGCCTCGATCATGCGGTCGCAGGAAGCCGCGTCCAGCGCCATTGGCTTCTCGCACAGCACGTGCTTGCCGGCCTCGGCGGCGGCGATCGCCTGCTCGGCGTGTTGCGAGACGGGCGTGGCGATATAAACGGCGTCAATCTCCGGATCGGCGATCTGTTCGCGCCAGTCGGCAAAGCTCTTTTGCGCGGCGACCTCGTCTTTACAGGCCGCGAGCCGGCTCTCGTCCCCGCGGCTCACCGAAACCAGCTCGCCGCCGGCGCCTTCGCGCAACGCTTCCGCCACGCGCTTGCGCACGATGTCTCCACAACCGATCAGTCCCCAACGCAGCGACATTTCGCCCTTGATCCTACCGCGATCCCCAGCCGCGGTGGTCGTCCTTGTCGACTGCAACGCGGTATCCGATACTACGACGCGTGTTCTATCCCCTGCTGCTGGCCGCAATCGTCTTCTCCGCGGACTTCGAGGGCGGCAACGTCGCCCAATCCAAATGGCTCGCCCCCGATCACCTCGAAGTCCAGGCCACCGGCGAACGCGACCAGGACGGCCGCAACCAGCAGCCCAGCTGGTGGTATTTTCGGCTCGACGGCGTCGCCGGATCGAATCTCACCATCGACATCGGCGGGCTCGAAGGCGAATACAACTACCGCAAGCACGACGGTTCGGGTCTGCGGAACACGCTGCCCGCCTACAGCTTCGACAACGAGACCTGGCAGACCGTCAGCAGCACGGAGTGGCTGACCGACCCGTCGCGCATCCGCATCCGCATCGAACCCGGCGACCACGACCAGCTCTGGGTCGCCCGCCAACCCCCCTACGCCAACGCGCGGCTCGCGAAGCTGCTCGACGATCTCGACGACCGCCCCTGGTTCCATCGCGAAACCCTGACGACGACGCCCAAAGGCCGACCGCTCGAACTCGTCACCGTCACCGACCCAAAAACGCCCGACGACGAGAAGCGCACCGTCTGGCTGATGGCGCGGCAGCACTCCTGGGAGTCCGGCACGTCGTGGGCGCTCGAAGGCGCCCTGCGCTTTCTGGCGTCCGACGATCCTGCGGCTGAGCGGATCCGCAGCCGCACCCTCTACAAGATCCTGCCGCTGCCCGACCCCGACGGCGTCGCCCGCGGCGGCGTGCGCTTCAACCACAACGGCTTCGACCTCAACCGCAACTGGGACACCGCCACGCCCGAGCAAATGCCGGAAATTCATGCCATGCGGCGGGCGATGCGGAATTGGCTCGACAACGGCCATTCGATCGACCTCTTCCTCACGCTGCACAACACCGAATCGAGCTCCTACATCTCCGGCGCGCTCGAGCGCACGCCCGACGGCGAGATGGCGCGCTACATCCACGACCAGCTCAGCGCCCGTACGCACTTCCACTCGCCCAAGGGCATGCGCAACAGTCTGGCGACGCCGCCCGACAAGGGCCGCCAGACCGCGGACCAGTGGATCGTGCTCGAGCGCGAGGTCCCCGGCTACCTGATCGAGCTGATGGTCGACCGCAACGAGAAGATCGGCCGGCCTCCCACGGTCCAAGACCGGTTGGCTTTCGGGCGGGAGCTGGCGCAGATCCTGGCCGAAGCGGTGCGGAAATAGCCCTGTCGCTGAGAGTTCCTGCCGCTATAATGCACAGTGCGATGGTGCGCGCCCTCCGGCTCGGTGTGATGGGATGCAGCCTCCTTCTGGCGGCGGCGCCCGCTGCTGCTGCGCCCGACTTTACGCTCGACGACGCCCAGACTTTCCTCACCGAGTACTGCCAGGCCTGCCACCAGGGCGAAAAACCCCTCGGCGGCTTCGGCGCCGACCGCATGGGCTCGATCGAGTCCTTCCGCGAACACCCCGATGAGTGGACGCGGCTGGTCGCCCGCGTCGCCAACTCCGAGATGCCGCCCAAGGACTCCCCGGCGCCGGATCTCGACACCCGGGAAGCCTTCTTGCAGTGGGTGGAAGCCACTTGGCGCGAGCAGGCCTGCGCGGCGGACGTCCAGCCCCCGCCGACGATGATCCGGCGGCTCAACCGCGACGAGTATTCGGCCACGCTGCGTGATCTGCTGGACCTGCAGCTCGACGTCAGCGGCTCCTTGCCGGTCGACGGCCCGGGCGGCGAGGGATTCGATAATGCCGCCGAGACGCTGTTCCTGTCGCCGCTGCACTCGGAAAAATACCTCGAAGCGGCGAAATTTGTCCTCGACGCGGCCTCGAAGGAGTTCAAGTCGCGCTCGCTGATCTTCGTGGCGCACCCCGGCGACGGCGTCACCGAGCGCGAGGCGGCCACGAAGATATTGGCGAATTTCCTGCCGCGCGCCTTCCGCCGGCCGGTCGAGCCCGCCATCGTCGAAGACTACGTGGAGATGTTTGAGCTGGCGCGGCGCCAGAACCAGGATTTCGAGCCCGCCATCTTCTTCGCTCTGCGCAGCGCGCTGGTCTCGCCGATGTTCCTGTTCCACGTGGAGGCCGACGACAACGACCCGGTGCTGCGCCAGTATGCGCTGGCTTCGCGGCTGTCGTACTTCTTGTGGGGCTCGATGCCCAACGAGCTGCTCTTTGACGCCGCGGCGGCGGGCAAGATGGACGACGAGCGCGCGCTACGCCAACTCGTGCCGGTGCTGATGCGCGACCCGCGTTCACTCGAGTTCTCCACACGCTTCGTCGAGCAGTGGCTGCGCACGCGCGAGCTCGAGGGCGACAAAGCGCCGGACCAGGCATTGCTGGACGAGTACAAGGATTCGAGCGACTTTCGCGCCGACATCCTGTTGCAGCCGGTCTTCTTCTTCCGCCACATCATGCGAGAGAACGAATCGCTGCTCACGTTCCTGGATTCGGACCGCACCATCCTGACGCGCTACCTGGCCGAGCTGATGGAACTCGAGTACGAGGAGAAGCTGTCAAAGAACCCCGAGTGGCTCGAGCTGCCGGAAGGCTCCGGCCGCGGCGGCCTGCTGAGCATGCCGGCGGTGCTGGCGGTCTCCTCGCATCCCTACCGCACCAGCCCGGTGCTGCGCGGCGCCTGGATTCTCGACTCGATCTTGGGCGCTCCGCCGCCGCCGCCGCCGCCGGACGTGCCGCCGCTCAGGGAGAACAAGGCCGGCGAAGAGCCCAAATCCGTCCGCGAGATGCTCACCCAGCACCGTGCGAACGCGGTCTGCGCCAGCTGTCACAACCGCATCGACCCGCTGGGCTTTGCACTCGAAAACTACGACCAGATCGGCCGCTGGCGTAACGACGACGCCGGAGCGACCATCGACGCTTCGACCGAGCTTGCCGACGGCACGCCGGTCGGCGGCCCGCAGGACCTGAAGAAAGTCATGCTCGAGAGGCGTGAACTTTTCCTGCGCAATCTGACGAAGAGACTAATGGGGTATGCCTTGGGCCGAGGGCTCACCCCCGCCGACGCCTGCGCGGTGGAGACGATCGTCGACCGCGTGGAAGAACGCGACTACGAAGCTTGGGCGCTGCTCGAAGAGGTCGTACTGAGCCAACCGTTTCGGAACCCTGGGCCGGAGGCTCCGTCCGAATCCGCCGCAACCAAGAATTTAGCCGAGGTAAGACCATGACACCGATCACTTCCAAGCCGCTTTCCCGTCGCACGTTGCTGCGCGGCGTCGGCGCCGCCGTCGGGCTGCCGTGGCTCGAGGCGATGACGCCGTCGATCGGGCGCGCGGCGACCAACGCAAAGCCGCCGGTGCGCATGGCCTTCCTCTACATGCCCAACGGCGCCTACCCGGAGACCTGGACGCCGAAGACCAAGGGCCGCGACTTCGAGCTGACGCGCTCGCTCGAACCGTTGGCTGACCTGCGCAGCGAGGTTTGCGTCATCAGCAACCTGTGGAACGGGCTCGCCGACGGCGGCGACGGCCACTACGTCAAGGAAGCGGCGATCCTCACCTCGGCGCGCATCAAGAAGACCCAGGGCGCGGACCTGCGCAACGGCGTTTCCGTCGACCAGGTGGCGGCGAACCAAGTCGGACATCTCACGCCGCTGCCGTCGCTCGAGTTGGGCGTCACCCCGGTGGCGGTCGGCAACGACGCAGTGGTGGGCTACACCCGCGTCTACGGCTCGCACATTTCCTGGAACACGCCGACCACGCCGCTGGCGCGCGAACTCAACCCCAAGGCCGTGTATGAGCGGATGTTCCGCGCCGCCAACGGCGCCGGGGCCGACGAAGCCAAGCTCGACACCCTGCTGCTGGACCGCGTGCTTGGAGACGCCAACCGGCTGCGCGGTCAGGTCGGCCAGGAAGACAAGGCGCGCCTGGACGAGTACCTCTCGGTGATGCGCTCGCTCGAAGAGCGGCTGCAGCGCGCCGCCGAGCCGGGCTCGAACCCCTGGAAGGCGCTGGCGCCGCTTGACGCCGAACCCACGCCGACCGACCGGCCCTCGAACCACCTCGAGCACGTGCGGCTGATGCTCGACATGATCGCGTTGGCGTTCCAGTCCGACACCACGCGCATCTCGACCTTCATGTTCGGCAACGCCGTCAGCAACGTCAGCTTCCGCTGGCTCGAAGGCTGCTCGGCCGGACACCACGACGCCTCCCACCACCGCGACGGCGACGGCAAGCTCGAGGAGTACAAGATCATCAACCGCTGGCACGTCGAGCAGTACGCGTACCTGCTCAGCCGGCTGTCGAAGATGCAGGAAGGCGAAAGCACCGTCCTTGACAACTCGATGATCATGTTCGCCTCGGCGCTCAGCGACGGCGACAAGCACGACCCGCATAAGCTGCCCATTCTGCTCGGCGGTCGCGGCGGCGGTCGCGTCGACACGGGCCAGCACCTGGTCTATTGCGAGGACGACCCGCTGGCGAACCTGTACGTGTCGATGCTCGACGCCTTCGGCGCTCCGGTGGAGCGTTTTTCGGATTCGACCGGACCGCTGCGCGGTCTGTTGCACAGCTAGATGCGGATTTTCTCGGTACTCGCGCTCGCCGCGCTCCTCATCGTAGGAGCGGCGGCCGAGGGTCCGCTCGGCGGGCTTGATCTGACCGGAACCTGGACCGGCTACATTCCGGGAAAGGGGCGTAGGCAGTCCACCGATATCGCCTTCCAGTTCATCCAGGAGGGCTCGAAGCTGACCGGCAAGCTCTATGGCGACGGCCAGTCCAGCCCGATCCTGAGCGGCCGGATCGATGAGCTCGGCAACATCCGCTTTTTGGTGGAAACGCGTGAGCAGGGCGGCAACCAGATCAACGACACCCGTTACTATTTCGAAGGCGTGATCTGCGACGGCGTGTTTGAGATGACGCGCGAGCGGATTTTTTCCCAAGACGCCATCACCGGCGCGATCATCCCCATCACGCGCCCGAACGACACTCCCGACAAGAACTACGACCGGCGCTTTATGAGCTTCGTGCTCGAGCGGGCCTACTGAGAACCCGCCGGCTTGAAGCCGGGCGGCTCGATCTGCGCGAGGCTGTTCTCGTGAGCCGCCGCCCTTTAGGGCGCGGGTATGGACGCGAGCCGTCCTTATTGGCTGCCCGCCCGCTGAAGCAGGGCGGCTCATTCCTCCGCGACGTTCCTTCCGTGCCGCCAGCCGCGGCTCGGACTAGATCAGGTGGTAGTACCCGTCGCGCTCGAGCAGCTCCACCGGAATCCCAAACAGCTCCCTCAGCGGCCCCTGGGCCAGCACTTCACTCTTGGGGCCATCCAAAAAGACCTTGCCGCCGCGCATCATGATCACGCGTTCGATCTCGGGGATGATGTCGGGCAGGTGGTGGGTCACCAGAATGATCCCCACTCCGGCCTGGGCGATCTTGCGGAAAAGGCCGCGCAGCTCATAGACGGCGTGCAGGTCGAGGCTGTTGGTCGGCTCGTCGAGAATCAGCGCCTTGGGGTCGTGCACCAGCGCCCGCCCGATCAAGCTGCGCCTCGCCTCGCCCGACGACATCTCTGAGACGTTGCGCTCGGCCAACCGCTCGATCTCGAGCAGCGCGATCACCTCGTCGGCCTTGCGCTCCATCTCGGCGGTCACTTCGTTGTGCGGCCACAGCTCGAGCGTCGAAAAGAAGCCCGAAAGGATCAGCTCGCGACCGGTCGCCGGACGCAGGCTGCGGCGCAGCAGCTCGTCGGAGACGATGCCCAGCAGCGGACGCAACTCGAAAATGTTGTAGTTGCTGCGGCCCAGAATCGTCAGTTCGGAGTCGGGGTTGTAGAGCGGATGCAGTTCGCGCGAGATCGTCCGAATCAGCGTCGACTTGCCGCAGCCGTTGGGGCCGACGATCGCGACGTTCTGTCCCAGCGGAATCGAAAGCGAGAGGTTGTCGAGAGCTCGGGTTTCACCGCGACAAACCGTGATGTCGCGGCAATGGATAAGGTCCGGTGTGGCAGCCATGGATCAAGCTGGCCAGTCTATCAAAGTGCCGGGAAGGGCTGAAGAGCGGGGAGCGCGCCTGTCGGAGAAGTTGAGGAGGAGAGAGTTGGGAGAGAGTTGGACGGCGCGCTCCCCGTAATGTCTGGATCGGCTCTTTCTTGCGAATTCGTTAGGAGTGTATCAAGGCAAAAACTGCCGGCGAAACTCGGAGATATCCTGGTTTTCACCTAAGGCGCCCCTCCATGCAGCAGGATGTTAGCCTAGAGCGATTGCTGAGAGCGCTGACACTGCTGATCGTAGCGGGCGCCCTGGCGCCCGCCGCGCCGCCCAATGTCGTCGTCTTTCTGGTGGACGACTTGGGCTGGAAGGATCTGGGCTGCCAGGGAAGCCCGGTTTTTGAGACGCCCCACGCCGACCGGCTGGCCGCCGACGGCGTACGGATGACCAACGCTTACGCCGCCTGTCCGGTCTGCTCGCCCACCCGCGCCGCGCTGATGACCGGCCGCACCCCGGCGCGCGTCGGCCTCACCGGACACATCACCGCCATCCTGCGCCACCGTTATCCCGAGCGCGGCCGCATCGTCCCGCCCGACGACCGCATGTTCCTGGCGCTCGAAGAGACCACCGTGGCCGAGGCGCTCGGCGAGGCCGGCTACGTCTCCGCCAGCATGGGCAAGTGGCACCTGGGCTCGGACGCCTACTGGCCGACGCGGCAGGGCTTCGACGTCAACGTCGCCGGCCACACCCACGGCAGCCCGACAACCTACTGGTTTCCCTACCTCGACCCGGCCAAGGAGTGGAATCCGCGTATCGACAACCTCGACGGCGGCCGCCCCGGCGAATATCTCACCGACCGGCTCACCGACGAAGCGCTCGCCTTCATCGAAGAGAACCAGAGAAAACCGTTCTTTCTCTACCTGACGCACTACGCCGTACACACGCCGCTCGAAGCGCCGGCGGCCCTCACCGCAAAATACCGCCGCAAGCCCGCCGTCGCCGCCTCGGGCGTCGATCCGGTCTATGCCGCCATGGTGGAGAAGACCGACGACAGCCTCGGCCGGGTGCTCGCCAAGCTCGATGAGCTGGGACTCGCCGACAACACGCTCGTCGTCTTCACCTCCGACAACGGCGGCCTGATGTCGGCCACCGACAACCGCCCCCTGCGCGCGGGCAAGGGTTTTCTGTATGAAGGTGGGATCCGGGTTCCGCTGATTTTCAAGTGGCCGGGGCGGCTCGAGGCAGGGACCGAGTCGTCGATCGCGGCCATCAGCCACGACCTCTACCCGACCATCCTCGAAGCCGCCGGCGCCCAGGGCCCGCGGGACCGGCCGCTCGACGGCGAAAGCCTGCTGGGATGGCTCGAAGGCAAGACCGCGCCGCCGGACAAGCGCGAGCTCTACTGGTACTACCCGCACTACAGCCCGCAAGCCCAGCAGCCCGGTGCGGCGCTGCTCCAGGGCCGTTGGAAGCTGATCGAACACTACGATCCGCCAGCCGCCGAGCTGTATGACCTCGAAGCCGACCCCGGCGAGACCCGCGACCTGGCCGACGCCCAACCCGCGCGCCGGGATGCGATGCTGGAGAGACTCCATGCTCGGATCGCCGAGTCCGGAGCCATTCCGCATCGGCCGAACCCGGCGTACCAGCCGCAATGAACCCCAAACGACCCTCCGCCGCGGCGGCGTTGTCGCGCGCGAAGCTGCGCATCCTCCGCCGCACGCTATGGGCGGACGGCTTCGTGCTGTTCATCCTGGGGCCGATCATCGTGGGCGGCTTCTGGTTCATCCTCGAGCCGACGCTGGCGCGCGCCGCCGACTGGACCCAGGCCGCCGCCGCGGGTCTTGGTCAGCCGGACTTTCTGGCCGCCGGGCTGGCTTTGACGATGGCGCTCACCGCGGCCGGGCTGCCGTCGGCCCTGCGCGAGACCTATGCGATCCGCACCGCCGACGTGACGCTCGACGCGCTCCCATTGGGGCCGCGCCTGCGCTTCGGGCTGATCACCATCACGCAGTTGGTGCGCAACGTCCCCGGCTTCGCCGCCGTGTGGGTCGCCTATTTTCTGTTGGCCGAGGCCGCCGGAGGTCGCCCGCCGCACCCGGCCGGCCTGCTGCCGTCGCTGGCCGCGGTCACGGTGCTGCAACTGCTGGGCGCGTTGGTGCTGCTGCGAGCCGGGTGGTTTCGCACCGGGCGGCTGCTGGCGCTCGCCGCCGGGATGCTGGCGCTGGCGTGGCTGGTGCGCAGCGTCCCCGAGGCGGTCTGGGTGAGCGGTCCGCTGGCCCTGCCGGCGCGTTTTTTTGCCGACCGCATCGCGATGGCGCTCCATGGCGGCGCCCCCCGGCTCGATTTTTCCGTCATTGGAGTGGTGGTGGTGGCGCGGTTCATCTCGGTGCAGCTCTACCTGCGCTGGCGCGAGGAAGACCGCGAGCGCGCCGAGCAGGCTCTGGCGCAGAAACGCCGGCTGCTGGGCGGGCTCGAAGCGCGCCTCGCCCCGCGCCTCGGCCTACCGGGCGCGGCGCTGCTGGCGCGCGATTTGCGGCTCGCCCTGCGCGGCTTCGTGCCGGCCACCTCCGTGGCGGTCGCCATGGCCGCGCTGTGCCTCACCGCCGGCTTTGTGGGCGGCCTGCAACTGGATGCGGCCTACCGCGATCTGGCGGCGCTGCTCGGCGTTGCACTGGCCTGCTTGAGCCTGAGCGCACTGGCGCCGTTGATGCTTGCCCGGCAGCTGCCGATGCACTGGATCGAACTCGCCAGCGGCGCCTCGCCTGAGGCGCTGTGGCGGGCCAAGTGCCGGCTGGCGCTGGCGATCTCGGCGCCGGCGCTGCTCGTCGGCCTTGCCGCGGGCTTGGCGCTGGGCCTCGACCCCGCCGGCTATCTCGCCTTCGCGCTGCGCCTTGTGCTGAGTTGGGTCACGATGGCCACCATCATCGGCCTGCTGTCGTTCGAGATCGCCGACACGCCCGCGCTGGGCTTGCTGCTCGGCGGCCTGTTCAGCGTCGGCGTCTGCGGCTTCTACGCCATCCCCAACTACTGGCCGCTGGGCGTGTTCATCTACGCTTACATCATGAACGCCTTGAAGCAGCGGGCCAACCAGACCGCAGCCAAGTTGGGGGCGCAGGCTTGAGCCAAGACGTCTTCACCGTCGACGCGCTCGTCAAGCGCTACGATGAAACCCCGGCGGTCAACCAGGTCAGCTTCTCCGTCGCCGGCGGCGAGATCTTTGGGTTGCTGGGCGCCAACGGCGCCGGCAAGTCCACGCTGCTGAAATGTTCGCTCGGTCTGTTGCGGCCGACCGCGGGCAAAATCCTGGTCGACGGACTCGACGCCGTCCGCGAGCCGCTCGAGGTGCGCCGCCGCATCGGCTACCTGCCCGAAGAGCTGCATCTTTACGAACGCCTCACCGGCTGGGAATTCCTCGAGCTCGTCTGCGGGCTCAAGCAGGTCGCCTGCGACGCCGAGGTCGAAGAGAACTTCCGCTACTTCGGCCTGTTTGACCGCCGCCACGAGCTCATCAGCGACTACTCTTTGGGGATGCGCAAGAAGGTTGGCATCCTGGCGGCGCTGGTCGGCAAGCCGCGCCTGCTGTTGCTCGACGAGCCGCTCAACGGGCTCGACGCCGAGAGCATGCGCCGGCTGCGGCTCCAGCTCGAGGAGCGCGCCCGGGACGGAGCGGCGGTCGTGCTCAGCTCGCACGTGATGGGCTTTGTGGAGCGGGTCTGCGAGCGCGTGGTGATTCTCAAAAAAGGGGTCGTCGAGGCGACCGGCTCGCCCTCCGAACTGCGCGCCCAGGCCGCCATGCCCGATGAGGCTTTCGATGATGTCTTCTTGCACTTTGCCCTGTAGCGCTCCCGTAGGGGCGCAGCATGCTGCGCCCGCGCCGCCCTCGGTTGCTCCCTGATGGATCTCGACGCCTCCATCGCCTACCTCAAGGGAGTCGGCCCGAACCGCGCCAAGGTCTTTGAGAGCAAAGGGATTTTCACCCTCGAAGACTTGCTCTATACGATGCCGTTTCGGTACGAGGACCGCTCGAACCTCAAGCCGATCTCGGCGCTCGCGCCCGGCGAGACCGCCACGATCGTCGGCGAAGTCCGCTCGGCGGGCTCGTTCGGCTCGCGTTCCAGCCGCGCCCGCCTGTTCGAGATCCAGGTGCGCGACGCCTCCGGGCTGTCGATGACGGCGAAATGGTTTCGCGGCGACTACCTGCAAAAAATCTTCGAGCCCGGACAGACCGTGGCGCTCTACGGCAAGATCGAGTGGAATCGCTACGAGAACAGCGTTGAGATCCTGCACCCCGAATACGAGATCCTGCGTCCCGACGACGAGCAGGCCGCGCTGCACCTGGGACGCATTACGCCCATCTACCGCGCCATCGCGAAGATCAACACCCGCGCCATCCGAGGACTCATCGGCCGCGCGCTCGAAGTCGCCCGCTTCCCCGAAGACCCGCTGCCCGAAGCCGTCCGGCGACGCCTGGGCCTGCCCGAGCGCAGCCAGGCCCTGGTCGAGGCGCATTTCCCGCCGGAAAACACCGACATGCGGCTGCTGCAAGCCTGCCGCACCCCGGCCCAGTTCCGCCTCATCATCGAAGAGTTCTTCTTTCTCGAATGCGGCCTCGCGCTCAAGCGCCGCAAGGCGCGCGCGGCGCCGGGCATCGCCTTCGAGCTCAATGACCGCGCCCGCGAGCAGATCAAGCGCATCCTGCCGTTCAAACCCACCGGCGCCCAAAAACGCGCCCTGGGCGAGATCGTGCAAGACATGGCCAAGCCGACCCCGATGAACCGGCTGCTGCAAGGCGACGTCGGCTCGGGCAAGACCATCGTCGCCGTCCAGGCAGCCGTGGTGGCGCTCGAGAGCGGCTACCAGGTCGCGGTCATGGCCCCGACCGAGATCCTGGCGCAGCAGCATTTCTTCAACATCCGCAAGCTGCTCGAACCCGCCGGCTACGTGGTCGTGGGCCTCACCGGCTCCTACCGCAAGAGCGCCAAAGACAAGCTCAAGCGCATGCTCGCCGAGGGGATCGCGCACGTCGTCGTCGGCACGCACGCGTTGATCTCCAAAGACGTCGATTTCCAGAAACTCGGGCTGATCGTCATCGACGAGCAGCACCGCTTCGGCGTACTGCAGCGGCTGGAGCTGCTGCGCAAGGGCGTCCACCCGGACGTACTGGTGATGACGGCGACGCCGATTCCGCGCACGCTCTCGCTGACGCTGTATGGCGAGCTCGACGTCTCGATCATCGACGAGCTGCCGCCGGGCCGCACGCCGATCATCACCAAGGCGCGGGAATACAAACAAGCCGAGCGCGTCTACTCCTTCGTCGCCGACCAGGTCCGCGAGGGCCGCCAGGCCTACGTGGTCTGCCCCTTGGTCGAGGAGTCGGAGACCAAGACCGCCAAGGCGGCCACCGAAACCTGGCAAGAGCTCTCCGAGGACGTTTTTCCCGATTTTCGGGTCGCGCTGCTGCACGGCCGGCTGCCGTCATCGGAGAAAGAAGCGGCGATGGAAGCCTTCAAGGCCGGGGAGACCGACGTGCTGGTCTCCACCACCGTGGTCGAGGTCGGCGTCGATGTGCCCAACGCCACGGTGATGGTCGTGCAGCACGCCGAGAGTTTCGGGCTGGCGCAGCTGCACCAGTTGCGCGGGCGGGTGGGCCGCGGCGCCGAGCAGAGCTACTGCATCCTGCTCACCGAGGCCGCCGGCGAGACCGCGCGCGAACGCATCGCCGCCATGGAGCGCACCCAGGACGGCTTTGAGATCGCCGAGATCGACCTGCAACTGCGCGGTCCGGGCGAGTTTTTCGGGGTCAAGCAGTCCGGGCTGCCGGAGTTCCGGGTGGCCAATCTGGTCCGCGACCGCGAAGCGCTCGAGGTGGCCCGCAGCGAAGCGGTCGGCTTTGTCGAAAACCCGCCCGGCCGCGAGGAGATGGAGAAGCTCGTCAGCTACATCCGCGACCGCTGGCAACGCCGCTACGGATTGGTCCAGGTAGGGTAACCCGCAGTCTTGGACGAACAGCAATGTTCGTCCGTCCGGCGCCGCTATCCTCAGTGGGGCCGGACATTCTTGTCCGGCGCAGAATGCGGCTCATTGCGGCTTCTGCGACTCCACCACCACCGGCTCATCGCCCAAACCATAAATCCGGATCGGGCCTTTCGAGCGGGGCTTCGCCGGCGTCAGCGGTCCGGTTTGCGGTTTGGCAGGCCGAACCCCGCCCACGCCGGTCGCCGTCTCCGGCGCAGCTTCCGCTCCTTCGGCGGCATCGGCGATGCCCGCCCGCACGGTCTTCTCGAGCTGATCAGCCGGGATGCGCAGATCGGCGAAGACGCGTCCGCCTTCGCGGCGCAATTGCAGGTTCTTCAGCAGGGCTGCGGCGTCATTCGGCTTCGCACCTTGTTGCTCGCCGCCCATGCTGAACAGCATCAGCAGCCCCTGGGTCATCGTATGCAGCTCGACGGCGGCTTCGTCGCTCTCGGCTTCCACCTGCAGGCCGATTTCGACGTCATCGCCGAGCGTAATCCCCAGCCCCAGGCCCGTGAGCTTCTCCACCATCTGGCCGACCGGCGGTCCGCCGCCTTCGGAGGACGGCGCTTCGAACGGCCCCTTGGCGGCCAGCCACAAGTGGTGTTTGTCCAGGCCGCGCACCCAGTCGTTGAGTTCGGAGGCCAGCTGCGGCTTCGCGCCGACGGCGCGGCGCTGAAGCAGCGCCTTCACGCGGGCCGCCTTGCCGGCGGCGGCGTAGCGCTCGCTCAGCTTCACAAACGTCGCCTCTTCGCCTTCATGCTTGCCGTGAAAAAGCCGCTCGCCGCTGTAGCTCTCTTCGGTGCAGCCCTCGGAGCAGAACGCCTTCTGCACGCGATCCCCCGCGAAATTCCCGCGAGCCAGCAGCAGGCCGTCCATCTCTTCGTTGGACTGGCCCGGGTCCAGATGGCCCAACAGCAGAACCTCTTCGAGGCCTTCGAGCGGGTTCTCGCCCATGGCCTCGAGCAGGCCGCCCAGACCGGCTTCGCCTTCAGCCGCTTCGGTGAGCATGCCCTTCACCAGGGGGGAATCGGAGATCGCGGCGACGCGGACGCCCAGCACGAAGTTCGTCTCCGGTCCGGCCAGATCCATCAAGCCGGGGTCGACGGCGGCAAGCGGGGCTGCAAACGCAAGCAACAGGGCGGGCAGGGCTGAGCGCATGGTTGAAGTTCTCCCACCCTCAGCCTAGCGGCAGCGTCAAACGGCCGGATATCCGCAAAAAGCCCTACGACTCCGCGGGTTGGTCAGCTACAGCAGGTCGACGTCGTCGTTGGACCGCGACGGCCTCCGGGGCGCGGCTGCGCGCGGGGCCTCGGGCTTCGGGCTCGCCAGCTTCGTCGGGATCTTCATCGAAGCTTTGAGCGCGGCGCGGCAGCGCACCTCCGGCGCGGCGTGCGCGATAGCGAACAGATGCGCCTCGGAGTACGCGCCGCCCTCTTCAGGGACGACCGATTCCACCAAGTGGGCGACGTAGAGACCAAAGTGCTCGCTCTCCGCTAGCCCTTCTTCGAGTTCGAAGATCGCGGCCGGATCGATCGAAAAGCGAGGGATCAACGCGCGCTCCTCGCCGCCCGGCCTGACGCCGCGTGCGAAACGCTTGGCGACGCCGAGGACTTCCCAGCCGATCACCTGCGCCGAGCGGGCGTCCATCTCCGGGCCGGGCTCCAGCGCTTCAATCTTTGCGGCCACCGAGGCCAAACGCTCCGGGGAATCTTCGCTCATCCCACGCTACAATACCATGCGACCGGCATGTCTTCGCGCGAACACATTCAGCAGCGCCTGGCCTCCGCGGTCGGCGAGCGCTACGACGTGCTGGACTGGATCGGCGGCGGCGGCATGGCCGGCGTCTACCTCGCCCGCCACCGCATCCACGGCGGCTTCTGCGCCATCAAGGTGCTGGCCGAACACTTCTCGCACGACGAGAACCTGGTGGCCAGCTTCATGCAAGAGGCGCGCACCGCCGCCAGCCTCGAAGGCCATCCGCACATCGTGCGGATCCTCGACATCGCCGCCAGCGACGGCCTCTACTACCTGATCATGAATTTCATCGAGGGCGAAGACATGTCTTCGTACCTCGAGCGCCATGGACGCCTGACTCCCATCGAGACCGCCTCGGTGATCTGGCAGGTGGCCGACGCGCTGGCCTGGGCGCATGAGCGCGGCGTCGTCCACCGCGACCTCAAGCCCGCCAACATCCGTCTGGATAGCCGCGGCCAAGTGGTGGTGATGGACTTCGGCATCGCCAAGGTCGGCGCCACGCCCTCAGCGCTGACGCAGATGGGCGCCACCGTCGGCACGCCATATTACATGTCGCCGGAGCAGATCATCGGCTCCGGCGTGGACGCGCGCTCGGACCTTTATGCGCTGGGGGTGATCGCCTACCAGCTCGTCACCGGCCGCCGGCCGTTCGAGGGCGACAACCACCAGGCGATCTGGCACGCCCACCAGACCCAGATTCCGACGCCGGTCGAGGAGCTGGTCCCCGATATTCCCAAAACGCTGGCGTTCGTCATCGCGCGCCTGCTCGAGAAGGATCCGGCCAAGCGCTACCAGAGCGCCGCCGATGTCGCCGAGCACCTCGAGCGCATCGTCAAGACGGCGCCGCCGGTGAAGCTCACCCCGCGGTTGGGCAAGCAGCTCGACGAATGGCGTGCGACGCCGCCGTCGAGTTCCACGCTGACCTCTCCGCCGAGTTCCCCGCCCGCTCCGCCTCCGCCGTCGGACCGGACCGTGGCGATGCCGCCTCCGGCCGAGCCTCAACCCGAACCGCCACGGGCAGACGCCGCCCCAACGCCGTCGAAAAAACCGGGCGGCAATAAGATGCTGCCCGTACTGATCGGAGTAATCGGGCTGCTGATCGTCCTCATCGCCGGCGCCGCCTATTATGCGTTCCGTGGTTCGCCAGCGCCGCCGCAGATCGTGGCGGACCCGGATCCGTTGCCGTTCGAGATCGAGACCTCCACCGGGCTGATGGCGCTCGTCCCCGAGGGCGACGCAATCGCCGGCGACGACGTGGCCGAGTCGGCCAAGGACTGGAACCCGCGCCGCACGATCACGCTGCCGGCGTTCTACATCGACCGCACCGAGGTCTCCAACGCCTCCTACAAAGCGTTCTGCGAAGCGACTTCGCACCCGCGTCCGGACGATCCGCCCGACGACCCGGGCTATTTCGACAACAAGCCGGACCATCCGGTCATCAACGTCACCTTCCGAGACGCCGAGGCGTATGCGGCTTGGGCCGGCAAGCGCCTGCCGACCAATGAGGAGTGGGAGAAAGCGGCCCGCGGCTCCGACGGACGCGTCTATCCCTGGGGCGATGCCGCCCCGTCGCCCTCGCAAGCCAACGTCGACGGCGACGCCGACGGCTTCCCCGCCCAGGCCCCGGTCGACTCGATGCCGGTGGGCGTCAGCCCGCACGGCGCTCTGCATATGGTCGGCAACGTCTGGGAGATGACGTCCAGCGAGTTCCGGCCCTCGAACTTCCACCTATTCCTCGACGACCTGCGGCTGAGCTTTCCCGACGCCAGCGACGAGTGGATCTCCATCCGAGGCGGCTCGTTCCGGTCGCCGGCCGACGACTTGGACCTGCAGATCTACTCCCGCGCCGGCTGGCCGGTCAACCTCAAGAACGAGTTCATCGGCTTCCGCTGCGTGCAGGACCCTCAGCCCGCCCGAGAGTAGCCGGCGCGCAGGTCCGCGCTAACAGGTTCAATCAAAACAGGGTATGCTGTCTTCGTTCGTCTCAATCGGACAACCCGATGCCCAGAAAGAAAGCAGCCGCCAACCAGCCGATGTCGTTCGACGACCTTTTCGAGCTGCGCGAGCAGACCGAGAAGATCTCGAAGTTCCTCCACGACGAACTCCTGGACAAGCTCCAGACCCTGTGGCCGCTGCTGGCCGCCAAGCGCGTTTTCGGGCAGCACCTCAGCCCCCGCGAGCCCGTGAAAGGCGCCGACGAGGCCTTCAACGAGATCCAAAAGCGCTTCGAGGAAGTGCGCGAAAGCCCCTACGGCCTCATGGGCGAGATGTCGAAGCAGGATCTGGCCTCGGCCGCCGCCGGAATGGCGCTCACGCCCTGGCAGTATGACTACGTCGCCACCGTCGGCGACCAGACCACGGTGGTGCAGGTGACCTCGCCGAACAAGTGGCACCTGAGCTTCAAAGCGGACTACACCTTGCCGCAGCTGATGAAGGCGTTACGCGCGAAAGAGGATCTCTGGCCCGGCCCGACCCGCGAGTTCATCGTCAACTCGCTGGCGATGGACATGGTGATGCAGCGCAACCCCGGCTTGGTGGGGATTCTCGAGGCCGTCGGCTTCCAGGTGGTCTCGACCAAGACGAAAACGACGGGCGAGTTGCCGCTGGTGACAGTCGAGTCGAACCTGAAGTCTTCCCTGCCGCCGGATGAGATGCTCGTCAAAGCCGCCCGCTTCTCCGGCGTCGCCGCCTTCAACGAACTCATCGACGCCTCGGCGATCGACGAGTACGAAGATCCGTTCTCCAAACGCCTGAAGGCGCTGCTCGAGTAGGCTGCGCAGCCCTTTGAAAAAAGGCGGGGCGGGCTCGGGCCGCAGGTATAGAATGAGCACATGCTGACCTGTCGGACCACCCTGCTCGGGCTGAGCGCACTCGTGTTGACGCTGCTCGTTGCCGGTCCGGCGGCGGCGCAGCCGGCGGAAGGCGCCGCACGCGACATGTTCCGCAAGGCTTCGTCGCGTTTCGGGACCCGCCCGGCCGCCTCCGAGGCGGAAAAGCCCCCGGTCCAGCAGGCTTCGGCCCAGCCGTCGAAGGCGACTCCCCCGAAATCGACCCCGGCCAAACCGTCCACGCCCAAGCCCAAGCCGGCCGAAGCGGAAACCGAGGTCGCTGAGAACAAGCCGGCCGCATCGACCGTGCGCCAGGCGGGCAAGAACTCGACCGGCCCCACCGGCGGGGCCAACGGAATCCTGACCTCGACCGAAGCCAAGACTCCCGCGCTCGAGCCGCTGGGATTGCGCTACAGCATCCTCAAGCAGGTCGGCCAGGGTACGAGCGAGGTCGACTCCGACACCGTCTTCCACTCCGGCGACCGCATCAAGCTGCAGGTGCAGTCGTCTGACAACGCCTACCTCTACTTGGTGCTCAAGGGCTCGAGCGGCCGCTGGAAAGTGCTGTTCCCCACGCCGGAGATCGCCGACGGCGACAACCGCGTGAAGCCCGACACGACCTATCTGGTTCCCTCGAACGAGCGCGCCTGGTTCTCGTTTGACGACCAGGTCGGCTCCGAGCAGCTGTTCATCCTGCTTTCGCGGCAGCCGCAAGCCGACCTCGAGCGCATGATCTATGACCTGCGCCGCGGCGCCCAGCCCAGCGCCGTCCCGACTCCCGAAGCGCCCAAGCCGGCCGACGACGGCACCCGCATCATGCTCGCCAGCAACCAGCGCGAAGTCGACGACCAGGTCATCGCCGGCATCCGCCAGAAGGTCTATTCGCGCGATCTGGTGTTCGAGAAAGTCGAAGAAGACGAGCAGGAGCCCGACTGGACCAAAGCCGTCTACGTGGTCGACAAGGACGGCTCGGCGGACTCGCGCATCGTCGCCGACGTCAAACTCGAGCACCGCTAAGGGTTGGTGGGGCCGGACATTCCTGTCCGGCGCAGGTTAGCCGCCTTCTTCGAAAAACCGCACCACGTCCGCCCGCTCGGTGGAGAACTGGTAGTCCGGCAGCGAATCCAAAAAAATCCGGCCGTAGCGCTGCTTCACCACGCGGTTGTCGAGCAGCGCCAGCACCCCGCGGTCCTTCGTACTGCGGATCAGCCGCCCAAACCCCTGCTTGAGGGTCAGAACCGCGTCGGGAATCTGGTACTCCATGAAAGGATTGCCACCGGCTTGCCGCACCGCCTTGATGCGCGCTTCCACCACCGGGTCCGACGGCACTGCAAACGGCAGCTTGTCGATGATCACCAGGCTGAGCTGCTCGCCGGGCACGTCCACTCCCTGCCAAAAACTCGCCGTGGCAAACAGCACCGACCCCGGCGTCGAGCGAAATTCTTCCAGCAGAGCCGAGTTCGGCGCCGTGCCCTGCAGCAGGCAGGGATATTCCAGCGCGAACGAGACGATCTCATGCACCGCGCGCATCTGCTGGTAGCTGGTAAACAGCACGAACGCCCGCCCCTTGCTGGCCCTGAGCAGCGCCAACACCTCGTTCGCCGCTCGTTGCGTGAACTGCGCCGAGCGCGGGTCCGGCAGATCCTGCGCCACATAGAGCAGCGCCTGCTGCTGGTAGTCGAAGTGGCCGGGCACGATCAGCTCGCGCGCTTCGCTCACGCCCAGCCGCCCGCGCAGGTAGTCGAAAGAGCCGTCCACCGCCAGCGTCGCCGAGGTCATCACCACGCTCGGCACTTTCTCAAAAAGCCGCTCGGAGAGGATGCCGGCCACGTCGATCGGCGTCGCCTGCAAGAAGACGCCGCGTCCGCGCTTTTCCATCCAGTAGACGTACGTGTCGTCGTGCTCCTCGAAAATCAGCTTCAGCGCGGTGATCGTCTCGGCGCAACGCCGCTGGAGGGGCAGGATCGGGTCGGGCTGGCCCGGCACGAGCTTCAGCGTCGCTTCGAGCGCTTCCACCGAGCCCAGCAAGCCCGCATACTTATTCTCGAAACGCTTGCGAAAGCCTTCGCGGTCACGGAAGGCGCGGCGGCCTTCGATTTTTTCGAATAGGGCGAAGAAGGCGACGGCTCGCGCGGCGACCAGATCGAGCGCGCGGTCCAACCCCGGCGAGCCGCAGTCGTTCTGGTGCGAGACGTTGCGGGTGTCGCGCGCCAGTTCCTCGAAGCGGTAGTTGCTGAGCTGGACGCCGAAGTGTTGCCCCGCCACCTCCTCGATCTCGTGCGCCTCGTCGAAGACCACCGCCTGGTAGTCGGGGATGATCGAGGCGAACTCGTCTTCGCGCAGCGCCAGGTCGGCGAAGAACAGGTGGTGATTGACGATGATGATGTCGGCTTCGGCGGCCCGCTGGTGCATCATCGTCAGAAAGCAGCGCGCGAACTGCGGACACTTTGAGCCCGAACACAGCTCGCGCCGGGCGTCGAGCTTTTGCCACGTCGAAGAGTTCTGCGGCAGGGTCTTGAGCTCGGCGCGGTCGCCGGTCTCGGTCTCGGGCTCCCAAGCCTTGATGAGGGCGAACTCCTCGATCTCCTCGAAGCCGGTCAGGATCGGGCGTTTTTCGGCCTCGTAAAGCTTTTCGCGGCAGAGATAGTTCTGGCGGCCCTTCATGTAGGCCACGCGGAGCGGCCGGTCCCAATGCTGCTCGAGGAAGGGGACGTCTTTGTAGTAGAGCTGCTCCTGCAGGTTTTTCGTCCCCGTCGAGACGATCACGCGCCGACCTGAAGCCAGCGTCGGCAGCATGTACGCCAGCGTCTTGCCCGTACCGGTGCCGGCCTCCACGATCAGGTGCTTCGATTCGGCCAGCGCCAGCTCCACCTCATGGGCCATGTCGAGCTGACCCGGCCGATACTCATACTGCGGATGCCACTGCGACAGCAGCCCCTTGCGCCGAAAGAAATCGCGCGCGGAAGCCATCTTCACGGGAGTAGAAGGCGCAGCCATCGAGTCCTATCAGGATACCCGCTGCGCCCCGTAGCGCACGGCTCGAGCCGTGCCGGGTCGTCGGTCCCCGACGACCTTCCGGAACGTCGGCCGGGACAGCCGACGCCGGTTGTATATACAGGCATGTATACTACGAGTGGCCTTGCGTTTCGAGTGGGACGAAGCCAAGAGCCGGGCGAATCGTGCGAAGCACGGTATCAGCTTCGAAGAGGCGTCAACCATCTTCGATGGACCGGTGCTGACTGCGGTTGATCGCCGCTGGGACTACGGAGAGGAGCGTCTGGTGAGTCTCGGACGGCTTGGCGGACGCTTCACGACCGTGGTCGTTGTCCATGTGGACCGCGCCGACGCGACTCGAATCGTCTCGGCTCGGAAGGCTACCCGTAGGGAGACGCAACGATACTATGAGCATCTCGAAGAAGCGAATTGAGGAAATCGAAGCGATCCGCGACGAGGACATCGACTTCTCCGACATTCCCGAAACTGACGATGCGTTTTGGGAAAGAGTCGCGTTGCACATGCCAAAGCCGAAGAAGGGCGTCTACGTTCGGCTGGACGAGGATGTTCTGGCTTGGCTGAAGTCCAAAGGCGAGGGCTATCAAACGCGCATGAACGCGATGCTGAGAACGCTGATGGAGAGCGATAAGGGGCTGCTGAACCGCTAACTAAACCCTTCCGGAACGTCGGCCAACGGGCCGACGCAGCTCGCGTGGACGCGCGCGCTACGAGCGCTCCTTCTCCAGCAGCCGCTGCGTGAACGCCCGCATGCGCCGGTCCAGATCCGCCGCCAGCTCCGGCTCGGCGTCGTGCAGGTTCTTCGTCTCCCCCGGATCGTCGCGCAGGTTGTAGAGCTCCGGCTTGTCCTTGGTCAGCTTGCTGCCCGGACGGCTCTTCGCCCCGCCGCCGGTCCACCAGATGTACTTCCAGTCGCCGTGCCGGATGCTCACGCTCTCGTTGTAGTGGCAACAGACGGCCTCCTCCCGGATCTTCTCCTCCCGCCCCAAGATCAAGGGCAGCAGGCTCTCGGACGTCATGTTCGCCGGCTTGTCGATCGACAAAAAATCCAGGATCGTCGCCGTCAAATCGGTCTGCTGCGTGAAGCTGTCCACCCGCTCGACGCCGTCGCCGCTGGGGTGCCGGATCATCAAGAACGTGCGCGCCAACTCCTCGTACGGCCACGGCCGCGCCTTGCGGATGATGCCGTGCTCGGCGAACGGCTCGCCGTGGTCGGTCATCACCACGATCATCGAGTTCTCATATAGCCCCATCTCGCGCAGGCCGTCCAGAAAGCGCCCGACACACTCGTCGACAAACGCGATCACCCCGCCGTAGAGGCTCTTCGAGTTCCGGACCTCCTCCGGCGTCAGATAGCCCTCGGCGTCGCCCGGCGTGGGGCAGATCAGCCGCTGCCCGGACAGATCGAAGTCCGGCGCCGCCATCTTGAGGTACTTGTCCGGCGGATCCCACGGCTCGTGCGGACAGAAACTGTCCACCCACAGAAACAGATCCTCCTTGCGGTCCTGCTTGCGCAGCCAGTCGAGCGCATTTTCCACCACGCGCGGGGTGAAGTGGTCGTCCTCGGAGGTCCAGTCGTGGCGGTTGGCCAAGTAGGTGCGCACCTGCTCGATGCCGGCCTTGTCGTCGTCGCCGCGCGGCTTGTGGAATTTTTGCCACTCCACCGCGTTCTTGATTTTTGGGTCCTGGACGAACGGGTCGCTCTCCTGCCCGCGAAACCAGCGAACCTCGTCGAACCCGCGCCCGAAGCCGTAGCTGGGCTTGTGCATGTGATAGGTGTCGGTCACCAGCGCGGACTGGAAGCCTTCGCTCCACAGCACCTCGGCCAGCAGCGGATGGTCTTCGGGGTAAAGCACCTGCCAGCCGCGGTAGGGATAGGTGAAGCGGCCGGTAAACACGCTCGTCCGCATCGGCACCGTGGGCAGCCCTTCGGGGTAGGACTGCGTGAAAAGCGTCGATTCGGAGGCGAAGCGGTCGAGGTTCGGCGTAGCGACGGGCGAGAGGCCGGAGACGCCCAGATGGTCCCAGCGAAAGCTGTCGAGCATCAAGACGATGACGTTCTTGCCGTTCCAGTCCTTGCGCGTGGCCGGCCCCGAACCGCCGGGCTGGAAGATTTTTTCGCGGCCGGGCAGCACGTAGCCCGTGTGCGGATCGTCCGAGCGCGGCTGGGGCGCGGCGGGCTGCTCGTCTGCGGTATTGGAAGCGCAGGCCCCGCCGGCGGCGACAGCGGCAGTGCTTTTCAGGAACCCGCGGCGGCTGGTTTTCGATCGATCGGTCGGCATGGCGCGACTAGGATAGCAGCGGCCCGGCGACAGCGTCGAAGAGCCCGGAGAGACCCCCGACTTCCGTCGGGGGCTCGGATCGCTCTCGGTCCAACCGAAACCGAGCCCGGGACGGAAGTCCCGGGTTACCTACCGATACGTCTTGTCGTCCACCCGGCTCAAGTCCACACCGTCGTCAAACACGCCCAGGGTGACGATGGCGAAGGTGAACACATGCGTATCCGGCTCGAGGTGGCCGCCGAACGCCTTCTCGCCGTCGGTCAGGGTGATGTGCGGATGCAGCCGTCCGTCGATCACGTAGCCGTTGATCGAAATGATGTCCGCCGGCTCGGCCGGGTCTTTCAGAAACACGTTTTTTGACGGAAACTCGCGATTGCTCACCGAATGAATGTGATAGTTGCGCACCGAGCCGATGCCGGAGAGGATCACGGCGTTCTTGATCCCTTCCTTGGCGACCAGGTCTTCGATGCCCTTGAGCAGGTCGGTCTGGTACTTGAAGCGAAACACGACCACGCGCTCGAACTCGCCCGAGATCGCATAGCCTTCGGGCACGTCAGGGCTGTTGGGCTTGGCGTCCTGCTCCGGTGTGGTGGGTTTGACCAGCTCATAGCGGCTGAGCTGCGCCAAGGCGGCGGGGGCAAGGGAGAGGGCGAGGGCCAAGACGAGGGCTTTCATGGCCGAGAGTTTATTACGAAGTGGCGCGTCCGCGTGGAGCAAGCCTCCCGGCTTGCAACGGCGACCTCCCGGTCGCCGGCGGGTTCGGCATGCCGAACCCCTACGGACCTGGCGGCTCGCGCTTCTTCTTCCGCAGCTCCGCCAGCCGCTCCTGCACCCGCTGCTCCACGCCGCGGCTGCTGGGATGGTAATACTGCCGGCCCTTCAGCCCCGGCGGCAAACACTCCATATCCACCACCGCGTCTTGGAACTGGTGCGCGTGCTGGTACCCCTTGCCGTACTCCAAATCCTTCATCAGCCGCGTCGGGGCGTTGCGGAGGTGCATCGGCACCGGCTCGGCGGCCGTTTTCTGCACATCCTTCTCGGCCTCGGCCAGCGCCTTGTAGATCGCGTCCGATTTTGGGGCCAGCGCCAGATAGACCGCCGCCTGCGCCAGCGCCAAGTCGCCCTCGGGCTCGCCGATCAGCCGAAACGCTTCCACCGCCGCCAGCGCCTGTTCGAGCGCCCGCGGATCGGCCAATCCCACGTCTTCGGACGCGATCCGCACCAGCCGCCGCCCGATGAACAGCCGATCCTCGCCGCCTTCGAGCATCCGCGTCAGCCAATACAGCGTCGCGTCGGGGTCGGACGAGCGGATCGACTTGTGCAGCGCCGAGATGACGTTGTAGTGCTCCTCGCCGGCCTTGTCATAGCGCAGCGTCTTGCGCTGCAGCACGTCGCCGACGAGCTGCAGGTCGATCTTGCCGTCTTCGCTCGACAGCGCCGCGGTCTCCAGCGTCTGCAGCGCCGCCCGCGCGTCGCCGTTCGAAAGCACCGCAATCCGGTCAATCGCCTCGTCGCTTACCTCGAGCTGCATCGAACCCAGCCCGCGCTCGACATCCTCGATCGCGCGCCGCAGCAGCTTTTCCAGGTCCTTGTGCCCCAGCTCATGCAGCACATAGACCTTCGCCCGCGACAGCAACGCGGAGATCACCTCGAACGAAGGGTTTTCCGTCGTCGCGCCGATCATCGTCACGTCGCCGCTTTCGACGTAGGGCAAAAAGGCGTCCTGCTGGGCCTTGTTGAAGCGGTGGATCTCGTCGACGAACACCAGCGTGCGCTGGCCCATCCGGCGCTGCTTCTGCGCCACCGCCATCACTTCCTTGACCTGCTTGATCGACGACAGCACGCCGCTAAACGGAATGAACTCGGCGTTCGAAGCGCTGGCGATCAACTGCGCCAGCGTCGTCTTGCCCACGCCCGGCGGCCCCCAAAAGATCATCGAGCCGATCTGGTCGCGCTCGATCTGCACGCGCAACGGCTTGCCGGGCGCAAGCAGATGCTCCTGGCCGATGTATTCGTCGAGGGTCCGCGGGCGCAGGCGCGCCGCCAGAGGGCGCGACAGATCGGCTTCATGCTGGGCGGGATGGTCGAACAGGCTCAACAGCTTGGATTGTACAGTGCGCTCCCTCCTTCCGTGCCGCGCCCTTCAGAGAGTGTGTGAAAATCCTGCGCCCGCTGATCCAGACGGTCCGACGATACACCGATTCCGTCTCCGGTTTCCCTATAGCCCCCGGCTTTAGCCTGGGGAAATGCACGTCTAAGCGACTCAAAGTACGACACTTGCCCTCACCCGCTCTCGCGGGTGAGGGCAAGTGCAACAGACGGGAGGGTCCGATCTTCGTTACCCCCGGCTGAAGCCGGGGGCTGTCACCGAACACTCCTGTCACGTTTTCACACAGCCTCGTCAGGGTGCGGGCCCTTCACGATCCCCGCCGATCCGCGGACCCCAGGACCGCTATCCTGAAAGAGAATGCTGCAGATCTCCAACGGCGCGATGCGCTTCGGCGCCCGCACCCTGTTCGAAGGCCTCGACTGGCTCATCCAGCCCGAGGACCGCATCGGCGTGGTCGGCGCGAACGGCACCGGCAAGTCGACGCTGCTGAAGATCATCGCCGGCATCGAGCGCTTTGACTCCGGCGAGGTCAATCGCCAAAAGGGCCTGAAGATCGGCTACCTGCCGCAGGACGGCCTGAGCTTTTCGGGCCGCTCGGTCTTTGACGAGTGCCTGTCGGTCTTCGACGAAGCGATCTCACTGGAAAAAGAGCAGGAAGAGCTGGCGCACCAGATGGGCGAGCTCGACCATGAGTCCGACGAATACGCCGAAGTCATCGAGCGCTACTCGTATGTGATCGACCGCCACACCGCGCTCGACGGGTACACCAAAGAGGCGCAGGTCGGCGCCGTGCTCGACGGTCTGGCGTTCGCCCCGGAAGAATGGCAGAAGGCCACGCAGGATTTCTCCGGCGGCTGGCAAATGCGCATCGCGCTGGCCAAGCTGCTGCTGGCCAAGCCCAACATCCTGCTGCTCGACGAGCCCACCAACCACCTCGACCTCGAGGCCCGCAACTGGCTCGAAAGCTACCTGCAGAACTATCCCGGCGCCTACCTGCTGATCTCGCACGACCGCTACTTCCTCGACCAGACGATCGAAAAGGTGCTCGAGATCTGGAACAACCAGGTCCACTTCTACACCGGCAACTATTCCAAGTACGAAGTGCAGAAGACGCAGCGCCGCGAGCAGCTTGTCGCCGCCTACAAGAACCAGCAGACGCGCATCGAGCAGCTCGAAGCCTTCATCAACCGCTTTCGCGCCCAGGCCACCAAGGCCAAACAGGTGCAGAGCCGCGTGAAGGAGCTCGAGAAGATCGAGCGTATCGAGATTCCGCCGCAGGAGAAGGCGATCCACTTCCGCTTTCCGCAGCCGCCGTCCAGCGGACGCATCGTGGCTTCGGCGAAAGGCATCTCCAAGAGCTACGGCGACAAGAAGGTTTTCGACAACGTCGATTTCACGATCGAGAAGGGCGACCGTGTCTGTCTGGTCGGCGTCAATGGCGCCGGCAAGTCGACCCTGATCAAGATGCTCTCCGGCGTGGAGCAGCCGACCAAGGGCGAGATCGAGATCGGCCACAAGGTCGACGTCGAATACTTCGCCCAGGACCAATACAAGGAGATGGACCCCGAAGCGGTCATGTTCTCCGAGATCGGCCGCATGGCCCCCCGCATGGGCGACGCCGCGATCCGCACCCTGCTGGGCTGCTTCCTGTTCTCCGGCGACGATGTGTTCAAGCAGGTCGGCGTGCTCTCCGGCGGCGAACGCAACCGCTTCGCGCTGGCCCGCATGTTGTTGCAGCCGAAGAATTTCCTGCTGCTCGACGAGCCCACCAACCACCTCGACCTGCGCGCCAAAGACGTGCTGTTGCGCGCGATGCTCGACTTCACCGGCACCATCGTCTTCGTCTCGCACGACCGCTACTTCATCGACCGCCTCTCGACGAAGATTTTCGCCATCAGCGGCGACGGCGGCATCGACATCTACCCCGGCAACTACGAGGACTACTTGTGGTCGCTGGAGCGCCGCAAAGAGGGCGAAGACGACGGCAAGGCGCCGGGCGGCCCCAGCCTGGAACTCGTCGCCGCGCTCAGCCAGGCCAAGGGCGAGACGGGCGCTTCGGCCAACGGGCAAAACGGCTCGGGCTCACACTCGACCGAGCGCAAGCGGATGAACCCGATCCAGGCCGACAAGCTGCGTAAGCGGGTGCGCGAACTCGAAACCGCCGTCGCCGACCTCGAAGACGAGAGCAGCCGCCTGCAGACCGAACTGGCCGCCTCCGCCAGCGACTACGAGCGCCAGACCGAGCTGCTGGCCCTGATGGAAGACCGCCGCGCCCGCATCGAAAAGAACGAGGCCGAGTGGGAAGAACTCACCGAAAAGCTCGAAGCCGAAGCGTAATGAAATGAGCGCCCGGCTGGACTCGCTCGCTGGCGGCGCAAATCCCCCCAGCCGGCGCGATCGGCGAAACTAACAGAGGCGGGCAGGCGTCGCAGAGCAAAGGCGAACGCGGACGTGTTGAGAACAAAAGGAGTCGTGCTGGCGCTGGGCGTGCTGTTGGCCGCGCTCGCCGGCGCCGTCTGGGTTTCGCATGACAACGCGCGGAAGCTCGAAGAGCAGTTGGCGGTGCGGCTCCAGCGCGAACGGGCGCTTGAACAGCGCATCGCCGAGGCGCAGGCCGAAGAGGATCGCCGGCTGGATGCCATCGAAGCCGCCCGGCAGGCCGAACTCAAGGCTCGCCAAGACGCCGAGCAGGATCGTAGCGACGCCGACGCCGCCTTGACCGACAAGGAGCTGGCGGACCAGGAGCGCAGCGCGGCCGAGCAGGCCGCCGAGTTGGCTCGGCGGGCCGCGGCCGAAGCCGAACGCCGCGCCGCCGAGGAGCGGAAGAAGCGCGAAGCCGAGTGGAGCCGCTTGTCGAACGCCTTGTCGAAGCTTGCGCCGACCCAGCGCTCCGGCTGGGAGTTGACCGTCGAGCTGCCCAAGAAATTCGACCTCGAGCGGCGCAGCCGGCTGGCCGGCGTACTGCTCGCCAACCAGGGCTACCGCGTCGTCATCGAAGACGGCGGCGATCCTGCCGGGGCCGAGGAACTCAGGCAATACCTGATCGAAGCCGGCATCCCTCCCGAGGTGCTCCACCGCGCCGCCGGCAAGCAGCGGCGGCTGCTTGCGGCGGACACGATTCTCAACACCCCCGGCCCGCCGCCGGCCGAGCCCCCGTTGCCGGCAGCGACCGAAAAGGTCGAGAAGGCCAAAAAGGTCAGTAAGGTCAAGGTCCCGCAGCCCGCGGCGGGCGAGCAGTTCCAGATCCAGGTGGCCTCCTTGCGTAACGCCGCCGACGCCGAGCGGCTGGCCGCGGAGCTGCGCGCGAAAAAGTATCCCGTGGCGCTCGATTCCGAAAGCCGCGCCGGTTGGACCCGCGTGCTGGTGGGACCGCTCGACAGCCGCAGCGCCGCCGAACGCATCGAAGGGCGCCTGCGCAGCGGCGGCTACGACACCTGGCTGCAGCGCCGCTGACCGGTCTTCAAATATTGTCTCGGCGATCCTTGTCGGACCGGTCGATTTCCGCTATGCTTCTCGTGCCGATTATCCGGCGCTTTCTAACAGCTAAAGCTGTCCCGTTTGTGGCCTATTTTCGGGGGGGAATAAGCCATGCAAGATCTGTCTGTGACAGATTCTCAGATCGAACAGTACTATGCCAAGAGCCGTCGGGCCGGGCTGACCGACGAGCAGATCGACCACGAGTTCATCGACATGATGTGCCGCTCGTACGAAGAGATTCTGCGGGCGAACGACATAGCGGGCCAGCGCCAGTTTGAAAACGAAACCATCCACTTCATGGGGCGCTATCAGACGCAATTCAAGGAGACCGCCGGCGACCCCGGAGCCTGGGAAGGGCCTGAGCGAGTCAAGAGCCTGGGCGCCGACCTGGAGCTGATCTCCCGTCATCATCTCTCCGGGCGCAGTCGAAACGACGGCTACACGACCAACTCCGAGCGCCTGCGCAGGATGCACCGCATGTATGTGTGGCACGCCAGCGGGAAGAAGGACATGCGCGAGTTGTGGGTCCTCGAGACCGTCGGCAACGTCACCCTGGGCATGGGGATGAGCGTGCGGCCGCGCCTGATCAGCTCGCGCTCGCCGGGGCCGGTCGGGCGAGCCGGCAACACGCAGGCGCCGGCGGCCAAGCCCGGCATCACGCGCTGGACGGTGCGGAAGGGAGAGAACGGCGGCCCGCCCACAGTGAAGACCATGGGTCAGCCAAAGGTGCGGCCGATGAACACAACCAATCATGCCCAGCACCGGGAGGTTCTCGACGCCACCGTTCCTAACCTCAAGGGCGACTATGAGGTGCTTGAGCCGCCGACTTCCCGCTACAACTGTTTCGGCTATAGCCGCGGCCAGCGGATCCACGGTCAACTCGACGTGCTGTGGGGGCCGGAGGAGCGCGTCCGGCCCAGTCTGCAGCGGTTCTACCGAGACGCCGAGGGCGGCCCCTACCAGTTGATGGAGCGAATGGACTTCACCCACGAGCCGGGGAAACAGAAGGTAGCCGTCTATGGTCAGCGGATGCCCAACGGAGACATTCTGCCCTCCCACGCAGCCGTGGAAGCCGCCGATGGGACCTGGCACAGCAAGATGGGCGAAAACGCGCTGATCCGCCACCGCAACCCGCAGTCTCTGGTCGGCTCCGCCGACGCTCCCGAACTGCTGTTCGGCTTGGAGCGCAGGGGCGTTTCGATGCCTTGAGCGGCAGGGTCAGCGGCGGCAGTGGAACGAGTCGACCGGCGCCTGGTAGCGCACATCCAACTCGGGCGTCTCGAGCCGCTTGTACGCCTGGAAGCGCGACTCCATCGCAAAGTGCAGGATGCCGGTGGCGGTCAGCGTACGCTCCACCGGATAGGTCGGTTTGCCCGAATCGAACATCTTTTCAATCGCTTGGAGCAGGCAGGTGAAGTGCGGACGGCTCTCGTCGCTGCTCCAGATCATCGAGGCCAGCGGCTCACTTTGGCCCTCGATCTCCACGGCAAAGTTGAAGTCGCGGCAGATGCCCGGAACCACGAAGGTCGCCGTCTGGACGCCGTCGCGATGCTCGACCACGAACACGCCGGGATCTTTGACCAGCTCGCGCGGGTTGCCCGGGTTGAGCGTCTTGCTCGCTTTCATCGAGGCGTCGAAGAGGCGCTGCGCCCACGGCGTGCGGTCGAGGAACTTCCAGACGTCTTCGCCGTCGAAGGCCTGCACCGAGCGCACTCCCGTCTCGCCGCCCTTGCGCCGCTCGATGAAGCACTGGACGGTCTCGAGCAGATGGAAGCCGTAGCTGTCGCGGTTGCCCCAGCCCAGCGCGACGGCGTGCTTCACCGGCGCGCCGAGCGGGACTTCGATCTCCGGCTCGCGGTACATGACCGGAATCGACGATCCGGCCATGAACGGGAAGCCGAGTTCGCGGGAGATGTCGACCATGCGCTTGGCCTGAATCCAGCTGAACGACAGGTGCTTGTCGTTGAAAACCGGCGCGGATTGGCCGGTCATCCGGAAGGCGTCGACGATTTCCAGAAACAGCTCGTAGCGCGGATAAAGATGCTGGCCCTTCTCATTCCAGGGGTAGTCGCCGTGCTCGCCGATCAGCAGCACGCCGTCGACGGCCAACTCCTTGCCGCCCAGGGTAAGCGCCTCGTAAACCGTATCAAAGCACGGGATGCCGGACTCGCGTCCCCAGCGCCGGGAGATGTCGTTCTCCGGCGTCTGATGGGTGAACATCGAGGCGATCTCGAAGCCGGGCTTCGGCGGGCGGTTGTCGTAGTTATAGCCATGCAGGCACTTGCCGATGATCGAGCGGGCGTGGCTGGCGCGGCTGCCCTCCCATAGCACCGTCATGATCGCCGCGATCTTCTTCGGCCGGGCGGCCTGTGCGGGAGTCGCGGCCGCCGCGGCGACCGAGGTCTGAACGAACTGGCGTCGAGTCACCGGTTCAGCATACAACGCGGAGCGAGCGCTTCGAGGCAAAAAAGGGGCGGCCGCAAAGTGGACACGGCCGCCCCGAGGTTTGATCGATGGTCGCTCTAAAACGCCAACTTGAAGATGACGTGCATGTACGTGCGGCCTCCCTGTCCGGAGAAGCTGCCGATGGTGCCGGTGATCTTGCCGAAGTTCTGCGGGTTGCGGAAGTCGACGTCGCTGGTCGGCCGGTTGAAGAACGGAATCTTGAACGGCTGATTCATGTCGAAACGCATCGAGAACTTCAGGCGCTCCCGGATCGGGATCTCGCGTGAAAGCGAGAGCTGGTGCCAGACCAGACCCGGTTGGTTGAGGACGTTGCGGCCCATTTGTCCCGGCGTGAAGCTGGCCGGGATCGCGAAGGCGTTGATATCCGCCCACGGCTCGGCGCAGGAGCGGATGTGCCGGCAAGGCCCGCGGCGATCCCAGTCGAGCTGGATGTCGTCGTAGGTGAAGCCGGGCGCCATATCAGGCCGCCGCACGCCGGGCAGGTAGACGTTGGTGGAGCCGTTGGCCAGGCGGCCGCTGTGGGTGAACGGGATCGGCGCGCCGCTCTCCATCGTCTGGATGCCGGCAAGTTGCCAACCGCCCAGGATGGCGCCGCCCACGCCGTCTTGCATCCAGCGCCGTCCCTTGCCGAACGGCATGTCCCAGATGGCGTAGCTCACCCAGCGGTGCGCCACGTCGAAGTCTGAGCGGCCTTTCTCGAGCGCCCGGTTGTAGTAGGTCACGCCGCCGGCCGCGCCGTCATCGCTGTCCTGGTCAATCGACTTGCTCCAGGTGTAAAACGACGACAGTTGGATGCCGCTGGACATGCGCCTTTCGACCTTGAACGTACCCGAGTGGTAGGTGCTGTGGCCGAAGTTCGAGAAGTGGTTGATCGCGCCGAACTGCCGATAGGGACGGTAGTTCTGGTAGGCCCGGCGAATCCGGTCCAACTCGTTGAAGTCATTGGAAATGTCGAGCGGAACCTGGTTGATGTCCCAGCGGTTGAGCAGGCCCACGCCGCCCGAGCCCTGATAGCTCAAGTCCATCAGCCAGGTGCGGCCGAGTTGACGCTGGATCGAGACGTTCCAGTTCATCACATACGGCAGCTTCATGTTCTCGTCGTACCAGGAGACGTTGCGCTGCGAGAAGTTCGTCCCGTTGAACGGCGCCGAGCCGTCCGGCTGGATGTCAAACGAGATCGGCGGCGGCCCCTGCGAGAGCTTGAAGGCGTAGGCCGGGTCGCCCGGCGCCTGCGCTACGTTCGCGGTCGCCAGATACTCCTCGAAGTTCTCCTGTAGGCTGTTGGTCCACAGATCGAGAGTGTTGAGCGCGAAACCGGCGCGGAACACCCATTGCGGCGAGAACGAGTAGGCGAGGCCTACGCGCGGCTGGAAGTTGTTGTAGTCCTGGCTGGCCAGCGCTTCGGTGGGATGAGTCAGCGCTCCCTGCAAACCCGTGAGCGGGTCGATCGCACTGGGGTCGAACTGGCTCTGCTGGCCGTACTTGGTCTGGAACGGGGTCTCCGTCTGCCAGCGCAGGCCCAGGTTGAGGGTGAGCTTGGACGTCGCTTTCCAGTCGGTCTGGAAGTACGCCGCCGTGCTCCACCAGCGCGGCAGCCAGGTCGCCAGGTCCTGCGTGAATTGCGCGCTGCCGACCGTGCCCAGCAGCAGCGAGGCGAACGGATGGCCGGTGTTGGGCCGGAACGGAAACTCCGTGCCGGCCATGTTGTACCTGCCTGAGGGCTGCGCGGCGACGTGCGAGTTGATCTGCGTCTTGAGCACCTCGAAGCCCATCTTGAAGGTGTGCCGTCCGCGCACCATCGTCAGGTTCTCCTGCAGGCTCATGTTTTCGTTGACGTTCGTCGCCGCCCCTTCCGGGAAACGGAAGAACATCTGGCCGCCGCTCGACGTCAGGAAGCTCGGCATCGTCGCGCCGCTCACGTTGGGAATTCCCAACTGCTGGGCCCAGTCGCCGTCAATGCTGGCGGGAATACGAACCAACGAGCGTCGATTGAAGCCGAGGCGCACTTCGTTGATGGTCGTCGGGTTGATCGTGTAGGAATCCGAGAGAACGACCTGGTGCTGATCGATCGGCTGCGGCGTGTGGTTGAAGTCGAAGATCTTGTTCTGCACCTGCACCTGCCAGCGCCCGTTGAACGAACGATGGCGATGGTAGGAGTAGCGCCCGAAGATCTTGTGCTTGTTGCTGAAGGTGTGGTCGATCTTGTTGTCGAAGCTGGTGCGGTAGGAACGATACGTCGTATCCGCGCTGAGGTTGTTGCGCGGTCCGGTCGAATCGAAGAACGTCTGGTTGTTGCGGTCGTTCGGCGCGGAGTAGGGATTGAGCGCCAGGAAGTTCGTCGCAACCGGATCGAAGCGGCTCTGCGGAATGATGTTGTTGGCGAACTGCGTGCGCGCGTAGCTGCCGTCGGCCATCTGCACCAGCGAGTCCGGATCATAGATGCGGTCCGGCGTGACCGGCGAGCCGGGGAAGCTGAAGTCGCCGTTGAGCATGGCCGGGCTGGGCACGTCGCGATCGTTGTTCTCCGACGCCTTCTCGTGGTGACGCTGGAAGGCCCACAGGAAAAAGGTCTTGTTCTTGACGATCGGCCCGCTGACCATGCCCGACATCAGGTGGAAAGCCAAGCTGCCGGGCGGCACCGAGGCGTCCTGCCAGTTGCGGTGGATCATCTTCTTGTGGACGTAGCGTTCTTCGGCGGTGCCGTGCAGCTGGTTGCCGCCGCTTTTGTAGGTAATGCTCATCGTGCCGCCGCCGGAGTGTCCGTACTCGGCCGGCAGAGCGGTGGTCATCACCTTCACCTCTTCCATCGCGTGCTGGCCGGTGGAGAGGTTGCGGCTGGTGCCGATGCCGCCTTCGCCCGGATTCATCACCGAGACGCCGTCGCCGGTCATCTGGAACCAGCGCGTGCGGCCGCCCGCTGCGTGCCCGATGCCGCGCTGCGAGGTCACGCCGGGGACGTAGAAGAGCATGCTCTCGATCTTCATCTGCGGCGTGGGCAGGCGGGTGAGTTGCGCGCCGGTCACCAGGTGGCCGGCTGCGGCCGACTCGGTTTCCAGCATCTGCGCGGCGGCGGAGACCTCCACGGTCTCCACCACGTCGCCCAGCTCGAGCGCTATATCCAGGCGCGTCGTTTCCGTCGAACGGATCTGCACCCCCGTACGGACCATGCGCTTGAAGCCGTCGGTCTGGAAGGTGAGGTCGTAGAGCCCAGGGCTGAGGTAGGGCGCAAAGTACACGCCTTCGGCGTTCGTCGCCGAGGAGATCGTGGTGCCCTTCTCTTGGCTGACGATCGAGATCGTAACGCCCGGGATGGCGGCGCCGGTTGTGTCGGTGACAAGACCGGTCAACGTGCCCTGACCGGTTTGGCTGAAGGCCGCGGTTGGGCCCAGCAGGGATAGAACAAGCAGCGCGACGGGCAGAGCGAGGCTGCTCGAGAGCCGCAAAACACTCAGAAGCATTGTCAAAAACCCCTCCGTTCTTCAACGCGGCGCCTGCCGCCATCGAGCGCGAAGGAGCGGCGCCTGTGTGGATAGTTCGGGGGTAGCTTACAACAAAACAGAGGCTGGAACGATAAATTTTTCTCGATAGCCTATGAAATTGACGTCGCTGAGCGAAAAAACAAGCCCACTCCGGAGAGGGGGCTTGCTGAGGCGGAAAGGGCCCGAAAAGCGCGGTGAAGCCGCCGCAAGCGCGCCCCTACTTCCAGGGACCCGCGGCCGCCGACCAGCCAAGCGACCCCCACCCGCGGAACTCCGTGGCGGGGTCGAAGACCCCATCGCCGTTGAAGTCCGCGAACCAGAGGCCGTCGGCGTAGACGGCCAGGTCGTCGTCGCCGTCGCCGTCCCAATCCTCGACGATGGGCTGGAAGCCCGCCATTCCCCAGCCGCTGATCTCGGTCGCGGGGTCGAAGACGCCGTTGCCGTCGAGGTCGCGGAACCAGACGCCGTCGTCGAAGACGCCCAAGTCGGTGATACCGTCGCCGTTCCAGTCGCCGGCGGCGGGGACAGACGAGTTTGTTCCCCAACCCTCGATCTCGGTCGCCGGGTCGAAAACGCCGTCGCCATTGAGGTCACGGAACCAGACTGCGCCGCCGGAGAAAACGCCCAAGTCGTCATCGCCGTCGCCGTCCCAGTCGCCGACCACCGGCGTATCGCCGGGCGAGCCCCAGACCGTCGCTTCGGTCGAGGGGTCGAAGACCCCGTCTCCGTCGAGGTCGCGGAACCACGTCATCGTTGCCGGCTCAACCACGCCCAGGTCGCTCTTGCCGTCGCCGTTCCAGTCGCCGACGATGGGGATCCAGGTGTTCAAGCCCCAGCCCTGCTGCTCGGTCGTTGGATCGAAAACGCCGTCGCCATTGAGGTCACGGAACCAGGTCCCTCTCGAGAAAACGCCCAGGTCGCGATAGCCGTCGCCGTTCCAGTCGCCCTCAACGGGAATGCCCGAACTCGAACCCCAGCCCAAGACTTCGGAGGCGGGGTCGAAGACGGTGTCGCCGTCGCGGTCGATGAACCAGGTTCCATCGCGGAAGACGCCGAGTCGCGACGGGACCGGCCCGCTGGCCCGCACCGTCGACCAGTGCCGCGCCCGCCACGAGAACGGCCCAACGCCGGCGCCGGCGACCGTGGCCGTGGGCCCGGTGAAGCCTTCGGCGTCGGCAGCCAACTGGGCGCTGACATCGATCTGCACGGCCGCGCCCGGGTCCAGCGGCCCGATGGTGCAGCTTGTCGCGTTCGCGCAAGAGCCGGCGGAGGGCGTCGAGCCCACCAGCAGGACTTCGGGCGGAGCCGCCAGCGTCCAGTCGAGCGCCGCTGTAGGCTGGTCGCCGACGTTCTGCACGGTGAATTGGTAGTCAACCGGATCGCCGGCAAAACCGGGATCGGGGGCGAAAGAACTCGTGAGCTGCAGGGGGCAGGTATTGCGCAGGACGTGCGCCTGGCTTGGGCCGAAAGGCGCGATGAGAGCGTCGGAGCGGCCGTCGCCGTCGAAGTCGTTGAACTCGATCAACCGGGTAATCCCCGGAGGCGTGAGCGGCGTGGGGAATTCGAGGAACGACCCGTCGGGTTGAGCGACCGCGACGTACCACTCCCCGGTGTTGAAATCCTGCATGATGAAATCCGTCAGTCCGTCGCCGCTGAGATCCGATGCGTGGGGCGAGTCCCACGCTCGGTCCTCCAGCGGATGAGAGAACGCCTGGAAACCTCCGGCGCCGTCTCCGAGCCAAACATGCAGATAGCCTGAGCTGAACGCAGCCAAATCGGGAAAGGCGTCGTTGTTGAAATGGCCCGTCGCCGGCCCCGAGAGACTCGCCCCACCACCAATGACAGTCATCAAGGCCGAGGTCGCTGCCGCCGGCTGTCCTCCGGCGGATGACAACAGCTTGAGTTGAAAGGTGTCGGCGTACGCGATGTCATCAATGCCATCGCCATTAAAGTCTGCGATGCCCAGTTCCGGCTGAGTGAGGTTGGGGGTCAGGAAGTGGCTGGTGGCGAAAGTACCATCGCCCGCACCCAAGGCCAGCCGCAATTCGCCGCTCAACGACATGCCGGCGAGTACGGGAAAATCCATGATCAAGTCAGGGAACTCGTCCCCGTTGAGGTTGGCTAAGTACGAGTAAGGACTGCGCCCGACGGCTTCACCTGCGTCAACGTCGGTGAATCCGCCGGCGCCGTCGGCCAGAGCGACCGTCATTGCGTTCTGAAAGTACGGCACAATCACCACATCTTCGAGGCCGTCATCGTTGACGTCGCCCACTACCGGGTACGCCGAGTACGGCGGCAGCGCCAGCTTCTCGACTGGAGGTCCGTAGCCGCCCGCGCCGTCGGCCAAGGAAACCCACAGGCTGACGGGATCGCCGGCCAGCGGCGCACTGTCCAGGCCTACCCAGGCGAGATCGCGAAAGCCGTCCTGGTTAGCATCGATCGAGACGACCGCGTGGCCCGCCGGCTCGATCGTGACTGGGGAGCTGGGCAACTCCGCAAGTGCCGGAACTGAACAAACCGGCTGCGGCGCCGCTGTAAGCGGAACAACCAGACCGGCGACGGCGAAGAAGGTTCGAAGAGGGAAGGTGTGGAATAGCATAGTGGAGCAAAGAGTTTACACGGGGGGGGGGGGGGGGGTTGATGTCTACCAACCCAGCAACTGGCTCAAACGCTGTTCAAACGCAATCGCCGAAATCCCCACAAAGAACACGAACGCGCAGACCAAGCCCGCCTGCAAAAACCAGCTTGGACGCAAGGGCTCGGGCAGCAGGGTGCGGTTGATCACCAAAGTATGGATCGAGGTCGCGCCCAGGCCGATATTGCGCAGCGTGCCCGTGACGACCGCCAACACCAGCGGGTCCGGCGTCAGCCGCAGCGCGATCAGACCCCACAGGCAATAGACCGCCATGATGCCGTAGTAGACGGAGCGCACCTGCCCGCCTTCCATCCCCTGCACGCGCTTCGCTCCGGTCCAGATCACGTCGGTCCAGCGCCGGATGATGCCGTCGATGTCAGTGATTTGCGCCGGGGCCAGCACGATGAAGCCGCACAGCAGCGTCAGAAACCAGAAGACCTCGCCCGAGCGGTCGGCGATGCCGCGCGCCGTCATCGCCGCCGCCGCGTGGCCCTCGACCTCCACGCCCGGGATAAACTCGAGCGACAGCAGCGACGGCAGCGCCATGCCCAGCACACAGCCCACCGCCCACACGCAGGTCTGGTCGCGCAAGATGTGCTTCAGCCAGCCGCGCCAGCGCTCGAGGTTTTTTGGAGTCAGCGGAAAAACCTTGCCCACGTGCGAGAGCCGGATCGTCCGTCCGCCCACCATCGACGGGATCGCGCCGACCTTCTCGCCCATCCCCCAACCCTTGTCGCGCGAGTAGTTCGAAAAGTTGAGGTTCGACAGCCCGCCGGCGCCGGCGATCGAGGCGAACGCCGCCAGCGTCGCCCAGTCAATATCGCCCTCGGGGATCTTGCCGAACTTCACGAAGCCGGAAAAGATCGCCGCCCAGGTCTCGCCGCTCACCATGAAGAGGCCGACGACGGTCAGATAGCCCAGCACCAGCACGATCTTCGTGACCATCACCCGCTCGATGGCGTTGTAGATCTTGCCGCCGAAAATCAGCGGCACAAAGGCGCTCAGGAAGATGCCGTAGCTCACCGTCCGCAGCACGCCTTCTTCTTCGGGGCCCGGCAGTCGCCCCAGAAACGCGGCCACCAGCGGCACCGCGGCGTTCGAAGCCAGGTACGGCCAGATACCGCCCAGGTCGACCATCAAGTAGAAAAAGACCCAGAACTTCGGCCCCGGCGCGGTCCGAAAAAAGCCCACGAAGATCGGTTCGCCCGTGTAGAGCGTGTACCGCATCACCGAGAGGTTGTAGAAAACCTGGAACAGGATCGACAGCGTGGCCAGCCACATCAGGTCGCCGCCGTAGCGGGCGGTGACGATCGGGCCAAAGAGCCATTCGCCGCCGCCGATGTTGCTGCCGGCCATCAGCAGGCCGGGACCGATCAACAGGCTCCACTGCCGCCAGCCGAATTTCGGCGGCGGGGCGAGTTCATCGTCTTCCCAGGGCTGGAAATAGCGGGAGGCCTTGGAGCGAACCCCGCGCGCATCGGCCTCATGCATCGCGCAGATGCTAGCACAGGCTGGGGTTAGGGCAACTCGGCCGGTCCGATGAGTTTTTGCGCCGGGTCGTCGCCCAGCGGCCGTTCCCAGTCGCCATAAGCCGGGTTGGGCAGCACAAACCACTGCGCTCCCCAGCGATCGCCGTGCTCGGCCACGCGGGCGTTCCGCGTCTCGAGATCGCCCGCCGAGGCCTCGAAGCCGTCATCGAAATCCGCCAAGTTGTCGCCCACCAGAGCGACGATCGTAAAGCTGGCGGCGACGCGCTCCCGCCGCTCAGTCTTCGACGAGGGTCCGGTGCGCAGCAAGAGTTTCTTTGGATCATCGGAATCCAGGATCCCCAGCTTCCGCAGCGCCGTCACCGTGTGCTCGCGGTTCTCTTCGCGGCGGTTGGAGATGAACACGGCCGTGGCGCCGGCGGCCTCGATCGCGTCGAGAAACTCGAGCGCGCCCGGAACCGCCGCGACCGTCGGCTGCGCGGCCTGCCAACGCACCCAGCGCGTCCAGGCCTCGCTCGAATAGCTCGCGCTCTGGCGGTAGAGGAAGGTCTGAAAGCCCGAGTTGTCGATCACCGTCTCGTCGAGATCGAGAACAACCGCTGGCGGCTTGGCAAAGCGGCTGCGCTGGAGCACGTCGACAATGCGCTCGGCGGCGTTGCGGTAAACCTGGCGGCACAGCGCCCGGTACTCCGCCGATTGCTGGACCCACAGGTTCGCCTGCAGCAGCTTCGCCTGCGGATTCTCGACAACTGTCGTAGCAGGAGCGGAAGATGGCGTCCGCCGCTGCGAGCAGCCCGCCGACAGGACGACCAACGCCAGGGAGAGGAAGAGGCTGCGCCGCATCGCGCCAAGCGTAGCGCAGCCCCTGGGCCTATCGCACCACCACCTGTTCCTGTCCGATCAGCGCCGGCTCATCCACCGACCGGAACAGCTTGCGGAACGTCTCTTCTTCCGCCGTCGGGCCGGACAACGCGCCGGCGTGGTCGGGCTTGATGCTCTGGAACAGCGCCTCCACCGTCACCGTCCAGGGACCGCCGCCCGGTTCGACCACGGCGATGTAGTCCACCTGATCGGCGCCGGCGCGGAAGTTCGCATCGCCCTCCACGCCGACCGGCGCGGTCGACAGATCTTCCAACCCGTCCGGGCGGCCGCGATCGGCCACGAACCCGAGCGGCAACAGCCGGTTGTCCTTCGACCAGCGCGCCGCCCGCATCAGCGAATGCGTGGCGCCGCCGTCAGCCGCGGCCATCTCGGCCTCATAGATCGCCGTCTGGGCCGGGTCGCGAATCACGTCGCGGTGCGGCTCGAACTCAGTGGCGTCGAGGCGGGCGAGAATCTCGCCGGTGGCAGGGTCCCAGGCGCCGGACTCGAAGACGATCTTCCCCGCCGCGTCGGTCACCGCAAAGCGCAGCCACAGCCGCCGCGAGGGGAAGCCGGTGGGCAGCTTGTGGCCGGCGGAGTTCACCAGCCGCACCCGGGCCGTAAGCCTGTCGCCGTCGCGCTCGGCGTCCAGCCCCAGCCCCTGCACATTCGCGCCGCCGAAGGTGTGCAGCCCGAACGGCTTGCGAGGACGAGTCGGGGGGAAGAAGCCCCCGTGCGGCGTGTGGGCGATGTACATGGCGGCCGGGTCGCCCGCGGCGTTTTCCAGCGGCGCCAGGTGGCAGCTCTGGCACGTCTTGTTACTACGCGGGTAGGAAGAGTCGAGCCATTCCAGGTACGTCGCCTGCTCGAGGAAGCGGCCCGTCTGCTCGCCCCCGGCGGTCAGCGTCGGCGTGATCACGGTATGGCACGTGCCGCACAGCGCCGAGTCGAGAATGTGGTCGGCCTGGGTCGGCATCCGCCCGGTGTGCATCCGCATCGGCATCGGGAAGGGGTTGGCGTGCGGCCCAAAAATGCGGCGCTGCTCGTTGATGACGAAGCCCGCGGTGAACGAATCCGCCTTGCCGAAATTCTCGGGCGAGATCTGGTGGCAGACCGTACAGCTCACGCCCTGCTCGCCGACCGCGTCGAGCGCATCGAACCGTAGTGTTTGGCCCTCCGCACGCCGGTCATACTGCTGCATCGGAGCGTGGCAGCTCAGGCAGGTGTTTTCGATGGCTTCCGCAGCGGCGGGAGTGGTCCGTGTCTCGAACCGCACTTTCGCTTTCCAGTAGGGATCGCGGGCGGAGTTGGCCATCATCGAGGCCGACCACAGCGCATACGGCCCGATGGAGTTGAGGTCGACCGGCGCGGCGCTCTGTCCGTGGTGGACGATGGCGGCCTCGCGCGGCGGCGGCGAGCCCGGCTCATAGAGCCTCGCGTGGCAATCCGAGCAGACCTCGGCGGAAACGAAACGTTCGGAGGGCCATTCCTGCGCGGCCAAAGTCGCCGCGAACAAAACAGCCGCCATCGCCAGGCGCGACATCACCAGCCTCCTGTAGTTAATAGTGTGATGCGCGCTTGGCGCCCAACGATGCAACCCGCTACGCTTCGATTGCGATGCCAGCCTCCCACCGCCGTAATTTTTTGAAAACCCTCGCCGCCGGAGCCCTCGCCGCGCCGCTCGCCGCGCAGCAGCCGGGCGAGCGGCCGCGCCAGGATTCCGCCGTCGAAGTGCTCAACCCGCAGGCGCGCGTGCCGGTCTCGATCATCATCGACGACTCGACCTGTTTGGTGAACCTGAACCGCTTCTCCATCCCGCAATTCCGGCGCGCCTGGGGACACGAGCGCTACTTTCAGGATTGGCGCAACTGGCCGCACGAGATTCCCGACTCGTTCGTGCGCCGCTTTGGCGAGTGGGCCGCGCAAGAGGGCGTGAAGGGAAAATACTCGATCGTACCCTTCCCGGCCTGCGTGGGCCGGCTCGACATCGAGGTCCCCGGCTGGACCCGCCAGGAGATCGACCGCTCGATCGCCCTGGTCAAAGAGCTGATGGTCCCCAACTGGGACATCCACCCCGAGATGGTCACGCACACGCGGGTGATTGACCTCAAAACCGGCCATCCCTACCCGGAATGCACGCCCGACACGATGGAGAACTGGCGCTGGAGCGACAACCGCTCCGTCGACGAGCTGGCCTCGTATCTGTCGTACGCGCTCAGGATCCTGCACAACATCGAGCTGCCGTGCGAGGGCGTCACCACGCCCGGCGGCTTTGGAACCAAGGCCCTGCCGCAGCTCTCCCAGGCCACGCTCGAAGCCTGCCGCGACGTCTACCAGGCCGAGATTCCACACTACTTCCGGCACCTGTTTGCCGACGGGCCGGAGAGCGTGGCCCCGCGGGTGGAGTACGCCTCCGGGCTCGACGGCGACGATCCGCGCTGCGCGGTTTCGATCATCGGCTGCACCGGCGACTGGACGGGCGGCTGGGACAACTCGTCCGAAGGCGAGCTCGACCGCTTCATCACGCCCGACCTCGAGTCCGGTCGCCTCGTCGACGTGATCGAGCGCGGCGAGCCGGCCTGCCTGGTCTGCCACTGGACCGGCGTCTACTGGAACGGCCGCGAGATTGGCTTCAAGATTTTCCAAGAAGTCGTCAGGCGGCTGCACCAGCGCTACGACCACCTCGTCTGGATGAAGCTGAGCGAGATTTCGCGCTACTGGGCGGCCAAGGAGCTCACCGCGATCACGAAGACCTCGGGCGGCGCCTCGTTCCAAGCCCCGTTCGCCTGCCCGGGCTTTACCGTGGCGCTGCCGGGCGGCGGCGAGCCGCGCTTCGAGGGCCGGCCGCTCGCGCGCGTGGCGTCGAAGAAGGAGCTGCGCGCCGGCACGTTTGCCGAAGAAGGCGGACGCCGGATCGCCTGCTTTGATCTGCCCAAGGGCGCATCCACGCTGGCGTCGTAGCGCGCGCGTCCACGCGAGCCGCGTCGGTCCTTTGGGCCGACGTTCTGCTGAAGAACCTCGTCGATACGCGACGACCCGGCACGGCTGGAGCCGTGCGCCACATCCTGTCTCGCTGTATGCTCTAGCCATGCATAGACGCGAGATGCTGGCCCTGCTCGCCGCCGCCGCCGCTGCGGCCGCCCAAAAACCCCGCCGCGCCGCCGTCATCGGACACACCGGCCGCGGCAACTACGGCCACGGGCTCGACACCGTCTGGGAGGCGTTTCCGCAGATCGACGTGGTCGCCGTCGCCGACCCCGACCCCGAAGGCCTCGCCGCCGCCAAGCAGCGCTGCAACGCCGGCCGCGCCTACGCCGACTACCGCGAGATGCTGCGCCTGGAAAGACCCGACATCGTCAGCATCGGTCCGCGGCACATGGACCAGCGCGTCGAGCTGATCACCGCCGTCGCCGAGTCCGGCGCCCACATCTTTCAAGAAAAGCCCTTCGCCCGCGACCTCGCCGACGCCGACGAGATGGTCGCCGCCGTCCAGAAAGCGGGCGTGAAGGTGCAACTCGCCCACCAGATGCGCCGCTCGCCCTACGTCCTGCGCGTACTGGAAATGGTGAAGTCGGGCGAGATCGGCGACGTCCAGGAAGTGCGCACCCGCGGCAAGGAGGACTCCCGCGCCGGCGGCGAAGACCTGATGGTGCTCGGCTCGCACCTGATGGACGTGATGCGGATGCTGCTGGGCGACCCGCGCTCGGTTTTCGCCCGCGTCACCAACCAGGGCGGCCCGATGCGCCTGGGAACCCCGCGCGAGCCGATCGGCCCGATCGCCGGCCGCGAGATCGCCGCCATGTACGCCTTCGACGGCGGCATCCAGGGCTACTTCAGCTCCAAGCAGAACGGCAAAACCCACCCGCTGCGCTTCGGAACCTGGATCTATGGCAGCCGGGGCGTGATTTATCTGCCGAATGCAATCTACCCCAGCGGCACGCCCTCGATCCTGCGCTCGCCGGCCTGGCTCCCGATCGAGGGCGCCGCCTGGGAGCCGATCGAAGTCGAGCGGCCCGAGGGCTTCTCGGGCGCCGAAGAGCGCACCCTCGCCAACGCCTTCCTGGTGGCCGACCTGCTCAACGCCATCGAAAACGACTCCAAGCCGACCTGCAGCGAGGTCGACGGCCGCTGGACGATCGAGATGATCGTCGGCGTCTACCAGTCGCAGGTGAAGGGCGTGCCGCTCGAGTTCCCGCTCAAGGACCGCACCCACCCGCTGCGGAACCTGTAGCCGCCCACGCCGCCGCTGGGTCCGGCCGGACTGCCGGCCCACAAGGCGGATTTCATCCGCGACGGCAAGCTGGCGAACCTGGTCTCGTCGCGCTACTGGGCGCAGAAGACGGAGCGCGAGCCGGGGCCTTTCGCGGTGAACTTCATTTTCGGCGCCTCGGAAAGTTCGATCGAAGACATGGTCGCCTCGACCGAGAGAGGGGTTTTGGTCACGCGGCTGTGGTACATCCGCACGGTCGACGCGCAGCAGGCGCTGATGACGGGCCTGACCCGCGACGGCACGTTTTGGATCGAAGACGGCAAGATCCGCCACCCGGTGAAGAATTTTCGGTTCAACGAGAGCATGGTGCGGGTGATGGGGAACGTGGAGGCGCTGGGCTCGCAGCGGCGGATCGGGCGCACGCTGGTTCCGGGGCTGAAGACGTCGTCGTTCCGGTTTACGTCGCTGTCGGATGCGGTGTGAGTTAATTTTGGATGTCTACGATTTCCCAGAACGGGTGCATGCGAAGAATCTGAGGCGTCCTCCCAAGGCGGACCTCTAATCCATCATTCGAACTGCAGACTGAGGGACTCCAGCGGTTGAGGCAAATCCGTATCGGTGTGTTTAGGTTCCAGAACGCGCGTCCTGCTACAGAACTTTCTGACGGTGGCGCAGATCACCGTAGAGTTGCTAAGAGAGGCATTTGACTGATGGTCTTCTACTCGCCGCCCATAGAATACAAAGGGGCCTTGTCCGTCGAGAGTAGATCCCCGTCGAGGATCGAAGTGTATTTGGTTCCCGACGATGATCGGCTCCTGGCTTCGGGTATTAAACCTGCAGATGGATGCAGGCCACGTGTTCGTCTGCTAACCTTCGATGCGGACGAGCAATCAATCATCATTGAACCCCAAAACACTCTTCCCGGTCATGATTCTTTCTTGAAGCCGAAGTATTACCAAGTCAAGTATATACGCATAGCAAATGTTGGTGAATGCGGCGGTTTGCGAGGTCAGTTCCCAGAATCGGTCGAAGATGTGATTGAGGCGCTCTCAGTCTTCCCGCCAGGATTCACGAAGAACCCCGACTACGGTCTTGGACTCGCCAAGGACTATCGGTTCATCATCGACGCGGTAGAAGAATTGTCGGCCTGTACAATACTCGACATTGCGGATGAAGGTGACACAAAGATCAGTGAATCTGACAATATTTTTCACCTATCGATCGAGGATTTCGATGAGCTCCGTAAGAAGATCGATAGCATAACGACACTCGCCCGAGCTGCGGCGCTCTCCGTGAAGGAAGCGACGGTTCACAATATGCTCGCCGAAAAGATAGGCAGGGCGACTAAGGAGGTATCGACCGGTCGCCATCCTGTGCGACATTTGATTACCTCCGCAGCGATGAATCAGGAGGAGTGGGGTATCCACTTGACTCAGGTAGCCCCAAGATGTAGTATACGGCGCTGTGGAGGATTACCCGCGCGATCTGGTCGAATTCGAGGCCCG
>JGI12316J15310_10000058_pt2 | contig 125914 bp, 131 predicted proteins | sample MarCyaLeptolynsp_FD_15310 | JGI IMG/M metagenome (IMG submission 15310) | reverse complement strand
ACTAAGCGCCCCCACAGCGCCTTGGGATACCGGCCGCCTGCGCCAGAAACCATCGTCCCGATGGACCAAAGGCCAGTCATGCACTAACAATCAAATCGGACCAGTCAGATCAGGCTCCCCATCGGTTCTCTCTTTCTCGGGAGAGGGCCAATTGGAACTTTCGCTCTCGCTTCCCCGTTGAACCTGCAATGGAGGATGACATGGCTCTGCGATTTGAACAGATTCTCACCGATGGCGTTGCCGAATGCTCCTATCTGCTCGGAGACGACGCCACGCATATTCCACAATTTACGCAAGGACTGAGCGTCGTCGACAGCGCCGTCGGCGAAATCTCTCATTGGCTTCCACCACCGGCCATCAAGCAGCTTGTTCTCCAACATCTCCTTACCTTCTTCGTCTGATCCGCCGCCGCGTTTCCCAAAGATAGATTCGATTTTCACTGGGAGTAGCTGCAGTAAATGATGGGTCATTGCCTGAGAAACGGGCCTCTCCCCAAACAAAGCATCAACTGTTGCTTCGGAAGAGTCCTGGCTAATCGTTTGAAGGTTCGCCCAGCGAAGTAGCTGGATGATCTCGAGTATCTCATCCAAAGTGTAGCCCCAGACAGCTCTGCGGCTTTCCTCTGGATTTTGGCACATTCTCACACTCCATCAATTCGAAATCCCGATAGGCAACTTTTCACATCACAACCCAAAAAATCAAGCAACCGATGTGGATGGGCGAAGTTCAAAGCTGTCATCAAGCCAATTGGGATGAATGACCGCTTCGTCCGCATTGCGGTTTTTCGTGCCCGGTGGTTTCTGGACGCTTGGCCTCGCAAGGTAGCGAAGGGCAGCAAGGAGCCCAGAGCTACCGCTTCTCATCAGACCGGATTCTACAGCTGCAGTCGGCCGCTGCCAGCCCAATCCGGCCGCGACCGCTACCGTCGTTCGCGGCCGACAGCCTTTGCCGGGCGGGCGGCGAGCAGCCATTCAGTGTCCACAGAACGAGTGACCGCAGTGGCCGCTCGGTCAGGTGAACTGGCGAGCCGACTGGTCGGACCGGGTTCCGGGATCGGCAAGTTTGCAGACAGCTTCGTGTTGGCTAAGGAAAACGTCGCCGCTAAGCTCTTCAAGGAAATGGCTGCGCTTCAACCGATCCATCACCGGGCCTTTCACTTCGCTCAAATGCAGCCGGACCCCCGCGTCATTCAGCCGAGTGTTGATTGTTTCGAGCGATTCCAGCGCTGAAAGATCGATCTCGTTCACCGCCGAGAACATCAAAACAACATCCGTCAACTCAGCCTTTTCGGCCGCAAAACGCGAAAGTTGGTCCTCCAGAAAACGCGCGTTGGGGAAATAGAGGCTCTCGTCAATGCGCAGGCTCAACACGTGTGGCTGGGTTTCGACCTTATGGCGCAGCACGTTGCGGAAGTGCTCGGTACCCGGCACCCGGCCCACCACGGCCAGGTGCGGGCGCGACGTCTTGTAAAGATGCACAAATATCGAGGTTACAACCCCCGCGGTTACTCCAGCCTCGACCCCGAGGAGCAGCGTAAGAAGGATCGTCACACTCACGGCGGCGAAATCGGCTTGGCTGAAGGTCCATGCCCGTCTCAGGATCGAGAAATCGACGAGGCTCAGCACCGCGACGATAATTGTCGCGGCGAGGGTAGCCTTGGGTAGAAAATAGATCAGCGGTGTCAGGAACAGCGCGGCAAACGCCAGACCAACGGCGGTGAACGCCCCGGCGGCCGGTGTCTCGGCTCCCGCATCGAAATTGACGACCGATCGCGAAAATCCCCCGGTAACCGGGAAACCGCCCGTGAAAGCCGCCCCGAGATTGGCACTGCCGAGGCCGATCAGCTCTTGGTCCGGGTCGATCCGCTGGCGCTTCTTGGCGGCGAGGGTCTGCGCGACCGAGATACTTTCGACGAAGCCGATGATTGATATCAGCAACGCCGGGACAAACAATTGCAGAACCAAATCAGGCGAGACAGTGGGAAAGGTAAGCGGGGGCAAGCTCTGCGGTACTTCGCCGACTATCGCTACGCCTTTTTCACCCAGCTCAAAAGCCCAGACAGCCAACGTGGTGCCGACAATCGCAAGCACTGGCCCCATCTTGGCGCCAATACCTGCCAAGCGGCGCCCCAGTCCCATGCGTCTCAGCAGTGGTTCAAGCCCACCGCGCACCCAGAACAGGAACCCTGTTGAAGTTACACCCAGCACGACCGTTATCAGATTCACCTCATTCAGATGGGTCCAGAGGCTGACGAGGATTTCAACCAAGGTATGCCCCCCGGCGTCGATCCCCAGAATATGGCGCAGCTGGCTGGCCGCAATGAGGATCCCCGAAGCGGTGATGAACCCTGCGATGACCGGATGTGACAGGAAATTCGCCAAGAAGCCCAGCCGAAACAGGCCAAGCGCAAGCAACATCGCCCCAGAGATGAACGCAAGCGTCAACGCCGCGGCAGTATAGCCTGCTGTGCCGCTTTGGGCGATCTCGCCCACCGCCGCCGCCGTCATCAGCGAGACGACCGCCACCGGCCCCACTGCCAGCGCGCGGCTGGTGCCGAAGATGGCATACAGCACGATGGGCGCGATGGAGGCATAGATCCCCGCCTCGGGCGGCATTCCTGCCAGCAGCGCATAGGCCAGCGACTGAGGGATCAGCATGATCGTAACGATCACAGCAGCCAACATGTCGCCGGTGAACTGGCCACGATCATATCGGCGTCCCCAGTCGAGGATTGGCAGATATCGGGCAAGTTGAGAGAGGGGCATTTCAGGCTATCCGTCAGAAGCAGGACCGCCCCGAAGGACAGCCCGTTCACGCTCAGTCAAACCGATTGACCGGTAGCTTGAGATAGTGGTTGCCGTCATCCTCCGCCGGAGGAAGCCGACCGCCGCGGAGGTTGATCTGCAGCGCTGCAAGAATGCGGTTGGGCAGCGAGAGCGTCGCGTCGCGCTTTTGACGGCGTTCGATGTAGTCTTCGCGTTTCGTGCCATCCTTCACATGGATATTGCACGCGCGGTGTTCGTCCACCGTAGCCTCCCACTGCGGCTCCTTGCGTTCATCGGTGCCATAGTCATGCCCGATATAGAGCCGCGTACTGCCGGGAAGAGCGAGGATGTCTTGGATCGACTGCCACAACTCCTCAGTCGTGCCGCCCGGAAAGTCCGAGCGCGAGGTGCCCGCATCCGGCTGCATCAGCGTGTCATGGACAAAAGCCGCATCGCCGCATACGTAAGTGATCGAACCCAGAGTATGCCCTGGCGAAAGCATCACCTTCACATCCAACTCACCGATCTTGAAGGTCTCCCCCTCCCGGAACAGGTGGTCGAAGTCGCGAACGGGGTCGAAGGCAGCTGGCAGGTTGTAGAGGTCAGCCCAGATCTTGGCGATTTCGGGTACCAGCGCCCCGATGGCATTAGGCGCGCCCGTGCGCTCCTTCAGTTGCGCCGAGGCCATGACGTGGTCCGCGTGCGGGTGAGTGTCCAGTATCCATTGCACGCTCAGGCCATTTTCCTCAACGAGATCCAGCACCTGATCCATACTCTCGGTCGTGAACTTGTAGTTCTTCGGGTCGAAGTTCCAGACAACATCAATGAGCGCGGCCTTCTTCGTCGTCGGGTCGGCGCAGATATACTGGATCGAGCCGGTGTCGGGCTCGTAGATTCCCCAGACATCGGGACTGCCTGCCCCTGTCGACGGCGAGTGGCGGACGACGGCAGTGTTCAGCGGATCATTCATCAGGCACCTTCCCTCTTTGCGGCAGGCGTGATGTCAGGCGTGTGGCGTGCCGCCCATATCCCGATGAGCATGAAGGGTACAAAGATCAGCGTGCCGGTAGCTGCCAGCGGCAGGGCGGTCAGCGCCGGTCCGGGGCAAAAGCCCCCCAGGCCCCAACCCACGCCAAAGATTGCCGCTCCGATCACGAGTTTCGGCTCCAGATCGTTGCGTGTCGGCAGGCGGAATTTGGTGTCAAAAAGTGGGGTTTGAAGGTTGCGGAACAGCAGGGCGAAACCAGGCGCGGTCACGGCGACGGCACCGCCCATGACGAAGGCGAGGCTGGGATCCCAAGCGCCGAAGAGGTCAAGGAAGTTCAACACCTTGGCGGGGTTTGCCATGCCAGAGACGATAAGGCCGAGACCGAAGATCAGTCCGGAGAGGAAGGCAAGAGCTTGTTTCATTTCAACCTCCAATCACGTGACGCGTGACAAAAACGGTCACGAAGGCCGTCGCCATGAAGGTCACGGTGGCCACGATCGATCGCGCCGAGCCGCGGCTGATCCCGCAGACCCCGTGGCCCGAGGTGCAGCCGTTGCCATAGCTCGCCCCAAAACCAACTAGCAAACCGGCCACAGCCATGAGGACCGTATTTGTGGGCACCCATTGCTGCGGCCAACCGCCCGAGACCAGCAGCCACAGCGGCGCGGCCAGCAAAAGACCCAGCACAAACAATGCCGAGACCCCCCGCGCCTCACCGTCACTCTTGCGGGCGAAAATCTTGGCGGTGAGACCGCTGATGCCAGCGATGCGCCCGTTGGTGGCCATCAGCAGAACCGCCGAAGCCCCGATCATGATGCCGCCGCCAAGCGACAGCCAGGGGGTAAATTCGGTTTCCATGTTTCGTCTCCATGCGGCGACCGCGTCCAGGTCGGACTGGCCTTGTGTCCTTCTTCCAAGAAGAATATATTATACACATCTAATATTCAATAGGTGTAATATGAAGGGCGCAGACGACTTTCTCGACGGCGATATCGCGGGGGCGGCGGCCTTGATGGCGATGCTGGCTTCGAAGGCGCGCCTGGAGATCCTGTGCCGCCTGCTCGACGGCGAGCGCTCGGTCGGTGATCTGGCGCAGGTCTGCGGCGTGTCGCAATCGACCATGTCGCAGCAATTGAAGAAGCTGAAAGAAGCCGGGCTGGTAGAGGGGCGCCGCGCAGGCCAGACGATCTATTACAGCGTAAAGGGGCAAGAGGCCGTCGCCGTTCTGGAGGTGCTGCACAAGCTCTATTGCACCCGCGCGGAACAAACCGGGCGCCCGAGGCAGCCCTGGGGTCAGGCTTCATAGCCAGTAGATGACGACTGCTGCGAGGGCGATGGCTGAGAGGAAGACCTTGGGACAGCGGTCATAAAGTGTCGCCACGCGCCGCCAATGTTTGAGCCTGCCAAACATGATCTCGCTTCACTGCCCGACAGTTCATTGCGAAGCAATGTCACGAGAGGGGCGGTTGCGTCGTTTGTATCGGCGCTTGTCATATTTCACCTTCGTTGTGCGCTGCTTTCGGCCAAGGATGCAGGCGCGTATCCCTTTGTCTTTCAACGCGTCTCGGAACAAGTCGGCGTCATAGCCGCGATCCCCGAGCAGCCAGTCCACCTTGGGTAGGCTGCTCAGTAACGCCCGGGCACCGATGTAGTCGCTTCTGTGGTTGCCGCTCGTAGTGCAAGAAGCTTTTGACCATATTAGCGTGTGATCGAGTGCGAACTTTTGTTAGGCATTCTTGATACGGCATTTCCAGAAGCCGCGGGCCGGGATCGTGATCAGCAGATTGGGTCCAAATCTGACTTTCGAGCTCAATGCTCGTAGCGACTAACTGGTTTTCACAATCCAGATCTGTTCGATCATTTTGCCCATTCAGGTCGTCGTCTTCTCACACTCCCTCGGCACCGGCCCTGGCGGTTCGACATGAGCATCATGCCACGATCGCCTTCGTCGGATCTCTGTAATCTTTATTCTTTGTCAGCATCGTCCAGATCTGGCGGGCCTTCTTATTGCCGAGCGCGATCGCGACCAGCATCCTGGGTTTGCGCGCCAGCATGCGTGACAACCAGCCGCCCTCCGTAATTGTGCGCTGTCCGAGCCAGTTCAGTCGCGACATTGCGCCGATGATCAACAGGCGTCGGATATCGGCTTGACCAGCTTTCGACATGCGACCAAGGTGCTCTTTGCCTCCGGAGGAATGTTGCGGAGGAACTAGGCCCAACCATGCCGCAAAGTTGCGCCCGGTTTTTGAATTCCACCATGTCGGGACCAAACGCTTCGACTGCAACGGCCTCAGCGGTCCAACACCTGGCATCGTCTACAGACGGCGTGCTCTGTCTGGCTGGGTGGCCAGCGTCTTGAGCTTCTTGGTGCGCTCAATGATGCGCGCGGTTTTCTCCGCGATCTGCCCGAGCAGGTCCAGGCACTCTTCCCTGATCAGCGCGTGCAAGTCGACCGTTTCATCCTGCACAAGCGCCGTCATGCGATTGAGATAGGACTGTCCGTCGTCAGGGATTTTGGGACAGATGGCAGCCTTATCTAAGAGAGGGCTTGGCGCAACTTGTTGGTTTGATTATGCGGCGGATTTGCGGTGAAGCAAACGCCGGGTTTCGAGGGTCCTTCGTTTGATCCTTTCTCGCTGTTTCAGGATGGTCTGGCCGCGCCCGAAGTAGACATCGGCCGGAGTGAGGTTTTGCAGGCTCTCGTGATAGCGCCGGTGGTTGTCGTGGTCGACAAAGGCGTCGATCTGTTGCCTGAGATCACCGGGCAGGTCGTAGTTTTCCAGCAAGATGCGGTTCTTTAGGGTCTGGTGCCATCGCTCGATCTTGCCCTGGGTTTGCGGATGATATGGGGCACCTTGGACATGATCCATCTGCCGGTCTTCCAGCCAGTCGGCCAGTTCACCCGAGATGTAACTCGACCCGTTGTCCGAGAGCGGGCGCGGCTTGTGCAGGACGGTTGCCTGGTCACACCCCGAAGCCTGCAGCGCCAAGTCGAGGGTGTCGGTGACATCGCCTGACTTCATTGTCGTGCAAAGCGTCCAGGCGATGATGTAGCGGCTGTAGTCATCGAGGATGGTCGACAGATAGAACCAGCCCCAGCCGATAACCTTCAGGTAGGTGAAGTCAGTTTGCCAAAGCTGGTTCGGACGCGTTGTCTTGTCTTTGAACTCGTCTGCCGCCGCCAGAACCACATAGGCCGGGCTGGTGATCAGATCGTAGGATTTGAGGATGCGGTAGACCGAAGCCTCTGACACAAAATACTTCTCTGTGTCAGTGAACTGAACGGCCAGCTCGCGCGGCGACAGATCGCTTTCCTTCAGGGCCAGATCCTTGACCGTCTCGCGAACAGGCTCGGGAATACGGTTCCAGACCCGTGACGGCTTGGGGCTGCGGTCCTCAAGCGCCTCAGGACCGCCGGATTGATACCGTTCATACCAACGATAGAAAGTGGTCCTCGGGATGCCCAGCTTGTCCAGCGTGCGTTTGGTCGGGAGATGCGCCCCTTCGACGAGGCGGATAATCTCCTGTTTCTCAGATGCGGGATATCTCATTCGTCGTCGTCCCCATCCGCGATCATGCTTTTTTTGAGCAGTCGCAGTTCAAGGGCCTGCTCCGCAACCACTTCCTTCAGATCGCGTGCCTCACGGCGCAGATCTTTGACCTCGGTCGATGTCGCAGCACGCGCCGTATCACCCGCCAGGCGCTTCTTCCCAGCTTGGAGGAACTCCTTGGACCAGTTGTAGTAGAGGCTCTGTGCAATGCCCTCACGCCAACACAACTCGGCAATGCTATCTTCGCCCTTAAGGCCGTCCAGCACGATCCTGATCTTCGCTTCCGCTGAATACTGCTTCCGGGTGGCGCGGCGGATGCCCTTGACGACCTTCTCGCCGTGGCTCTTACGTGTTCCGGGTTTCTGTCTCATCTCCACTCCTTGGTGGTTACGATGTGCCAGAGACCCTCTCTTATCAAATCACCCCAAACTGCCCCATTGGCGCTGACGTCAAACAACTTATACTGGTTTCAGTTGCAAGTTTCATGCACTTTTCCGGAGGCGGCCCTGTCTAAGCAATTGATTTTATTTGGTGCGCATCTGGGCAGTTGCAAACTGTTGTTGGTTTTCACAGATGTGGGACCCGCGAAAATGTGACCATTTTGGGGTTTTCTGACCATTACGACACGGATTTAATGACCACTGGCCGCGGCGCGGCCGGTGGTTTCTTTTTAAAACAATTGCTTAGGTTGCGATTGCCCTTTGCCTGCTTACGGGGCCGGTTCGCCTGAACAAGCCCGCTCCGCCTGTTGACTGAAACCGCTGTTATGAGCAGGACTGCGGCTCAAACCTGGCCAGGTTCTTTCCTTCACTTGCCCGAGCACACCCTGTGCAATCGGGAGCCGGGCGGCGCAGTGCGCCGGGAAAGGGCCAGCTATGTCTAAAATCAAATTCATCGACGCATGGTTCCTTGATGCCGACACGAAGCGTCGGGCAATGCGGCGGTTCCTGGGGCGATTTTTGGTAGATATCCGCGTCTGGTCTGACACGCTCACGGTGGTACATCAATCACGCCCGCTGCACGTCTGCGGACTTCCATGTTCTTCTGCGGTTCCGCGTCTCTCTCAGCCCAAAGAAATTTTCTGAAAACGCATGCTCCATGCGGACCCGGCTCCGGACCTCGTCGCCGCGGTTGACTGCGGGGGCCCAGAAAATCGGCTCAACAGGATTAAAGATTTTCAGGCGCTTAATGGATCCAACTAAAGCGCTTTCAGGAGGTTTTTCTGACATTGTTGACTCTGTGAAAGTTTTCTTGCAGAATTTCGTGAGAAGCCCATTCCCACTGCAAGGTCTGCAATTTTGTCCGCCCCTCTCCGCTCCAAACTGACCCATGCGCTTGAAACCGGTTCGAAAGCCGAACGGGCCATCGCCAACTTCATGTTGAGCACCCTGGAACAGGTGCCGTTCGAGACGGCCGCCAGCCTGGCCGCGAAGGTCGGGGTGAGCGAAGCCACCGTTGGGCGCTTCTGTCGCGGCCTCGGCTACGCCAGTTTCAAGGACCTGAAGGAGCATCTGAAGGGCGATCTGGGCGATCACCCCTGGCTGGTCAGCGACCGGCTGAACGAGCTGCGCAATACCGCGCGTGATGACGAGGGCCATCTTGCGCACGGCATGGAGCTCGAGATCGCGGCGGTGGTGAAGATCTATGAATATGCCCGCTCCCCCGAATGGCAGGCTGTCGTCGCCCGGCTGGCCACCACCCAAAATGTCTATGTCGCCGGGTTTCAGACCGAGCGCGGGCTTGCCCAGTATTTTGCCAACCAGATGCAGTATCTGCGCGACCAGGTGACCCTGCTGGACCTGGCCGCCGGCAATTTCGCCGAGGTGCTGGCCTCGGAGCAGGACGCCTGCCTGGTGATCTTCGAGGCCCGGCGGTATTCGCGGCTGGCCAAGCTGCTGGCGCGCTCCGCGAAGGCGGCTGGCATCCCGGTCACCCTGATTACCGACGCGTTCTGCGACTGGGGCCATGAGGCCGCGGACGAGGTTTTTGCCGTTCCGACCCAGTTCAACCAGTTCTGGGACTCCACCGCACAGATGGCGAGCCTGTCCAACCTCATCATCAACGGCGTCTTCATGGAGCTTGGACCGCAGGTCGAAGGGCGCCTGAACCGCATCGCGGACCTATATGGCCGTTTCACCGGCCATGTGGGTGATCCGGTCTCGGCCATTGAAAAATAACAAGAACTTGGAACCCGACAGGAGACAGAAGATGACACTGAAAAAGACTGTGACCCTTGCGCTTGCGGCAGCGGCCATGACAGCCGGGGCGGCCTCGGCCGAGGGGCTGCGCCTTGGCACCGAAGGGGCCTATCCGCCGTTCAACTACATCGAATCCGACGGCAGCATCGCTGGTTTCGACGTGGAAATCGGGCTGGAGCTGTGCAAACGCATCGGTGAGGACTGCGAGGTCGTGGCGCAGGATTGGGACGGCATCATTCCCGGTCTTCTGGCCGACAAGTACGACTTCATCATCGCCTCGATGTTCATCACCGAAGAGCGCAAGAAACAGGTCGATTTCACCGATCCCTATTACCTGGCCGCGATGACCCATGTGGTGCCGAAGGGTTCGGACATCACCGAGTTCACCAACGAGGCGCTGTCCGGCATGGTGATCGGCGCGCAATCGGGCACCACCCAGGCCGACTATATCGAGGCGGCCTATCCGGATGCTGACATCCGCCTCTACCCGACGCAGGACGAGGTCAACCTCGACATGGCCTCGGGCCGTATCGACCTGCAGGTCGGGGACATGCTGCCGATGCTGGACTGGACCACCAAGAGCGACGATGGCAGCTGCTGCGAACTTGCGGGCGACCCGATCACCGATCCGGCCTTTGTCGGCGACGGTGTCGGCATTGCCGTACGCCAAGAGGATGACACGCTGCGCGAGAAGCTGAACGCCGCGCTGGCCGAGATCCGCGCCGATGGCACCTACAAGGCGATCAATGACAAGTACTTCGACATCGACGTCTACACGATGAAGTAACCAGGGCATCTCCCTGGTCCCTCCAGCCTGAAAAGGTCATCCATGTTTGAACTGTTCTCATACGGTGATGCCGGCTGGGGGGACGAAATCCTGCAGGGGCTGGCGATCACGGTGCAGCTGGCCATCGCCACGTTGCCCGTGGGTCTGTGCATCGGCTTTCTGGCCGCCTTTGCCTCGATGTCTCGTGCGCGGCCGCTGCGGTTTCTGGGCTTCGGCTATACCACCATCATGCGCGGCCTGCCCGAAATCCTGACGCTGTTCGTGGTCTACAACGGTGCCGGTCTGCTGATCAATGCAGCCCTGCGCTGGTGGGCGCCTGAGGCCTCTCCCATCGACTTCAGCCCGTTTGCCGCCGGTGTGGTGGCGCTTGGCATGGTGTTCGGCGCCTTTGCAGCCGAAGTGCTTCGCGGCGCGTTCCAGTCGCTGGACCGGGGCCAGGTGGAAGCGGGGCGGGCCATCGGCATGAGCAGCCGCCAGATATTCCTGCGCATCCAGCTGCCGCAGGTCTGGCGCTTTGCCCTGCCGGGGCTGGGCAACCTGTGGATCAACATGCTGAAGGATACCGCGCTGGTGTCGGTCATTGCGCTGGATGATCTGATGCGGATGACCAAGGTCGCCGTGGGTGTGACCAAGCAGCCCTTCACCTTCTACCTGCTGGCCTGCCTGATCTACTGGGCGATGTGCGTCCTGTCGGAACTGGTGCTGGCGCAGATGGAACGCCGCGCCAACCGCGGCATCCGGAGGGCCTGAGATGAACCCCTTTGAGATTCTGGTGCAATACTGGCCCCGGCTGCTGGACGGCACGCTGATGACGATCAAGCTGACGCTCATGGGGGCGCTGATCGCCGCCGCGGTCTCCCCGGTGCTTGCACTGGTCCGCGTCCATGCTGCGCCGATGGCGCAGGCGCCGCTGCGGATCTATGTGTCGTTCATGCGCGGCACCCCGATCCTGGCGCAGTTGTTCCTGATCTTCTACGGCTCGGGCCAGTTTCGCCCGCTGCTGCAGGAGTGGGGGCTGTGGAGCTTTTTCCGCGATCCGTTCAACTGCGCGCTGCTGGCCTTTGCGCTGAACTCCACCGCCTACCAGACCGAAATCCTGCGCGGCGGCATTCTGGGCGTGCCGCGCGGCGAGATCGAAGCCGCCAAGGCCATCGGCCTCAGTCGGGTGAAGACGCTGCACCGGGTGGTGTTCCCGCATGCCTACCGGATTGCCTGGCCCGCGCTCGGCAACGAGGTGATCCTGCTGATGAAGGCCAGCGCCCTGGCCAGCGTCGTCACCGTCTTCGACCTGATGGGCCGCACCCGGCAGGTGTTTTCCAAGACGTTCGACTTCTCGGTCTATCTCTGGGCCGCGCTGATCTACCTCTGCATCACGGCCATTTTTGTCCTGCTCTGGCGGCAGGCCGAACGCCGCCTCAGCCGCCATATCGGGGCGCGCCATACCCCCAAAGCCACCGCCCAGCCCCTGAAGGAGACACGGGCATGACCGCACCGGATACCATTGTGAAGGCCGAAGACATCCACAAGTCCTTTGGCAATGTTGAGGTCCTCAAGGGGATCTCGCTGGAAGCCCGGAACCACGACGTGATTTCCATCCTTGGCTCCTCCGGCTCGGGCAAGTCGACCTTCCTGCGCTGCCTGAATTTTCTGGAGACGCCGACCTCGGGCAAGGTGACCGTGCACGGCGAAGAGGTCCTGGTGAGGAACGGCAAGCCGCAGAGCGCGCGCCACATCGAGGCGATCCGCGCCCGGCTGGGCATGGTGTTTCAGCAGTTCAACCTGTGGACCCACCGCACGGTGCTGGAGAACGTGATGGAAGGACCGGTCCAGGTCAAAGGCGAGAGCAAGGCCGAAGCCCGTGACCGCGCCGAAATGCTACTGCGGCGGGTTGGTTTGCAGGAGCGTATGCAGATGTACCCCGCACAGCTGTCCGGCGGCCAGCAGCAGCGCGTGGCGATCGCCCGCGCACTGGCGATGGAGCCCGACGCGATCCTGTTCGACGAGCCGACCTCGGCGCTCGATCCCGAGCTGGTGGGCGAGGTTCTGAAGGTGATGCAGGACCTGGCGGCTGAGGGACGCACGATGATCGTCGTCACCCACGAGATGGGCTTTGCCCGCGAGGTGTCCTCGGAGGTGGTCTTTCTGCACGAGGGCCGCATCGCTGAGCAAGGCCCGCCAGAAGAGATGTTCACCAATCCCAAAACAGACGAATTCCGCCGGTTCATCGCCAAGGCGATGTGATTCCGGCCCTTATTCAGGTTTCAGATATGTCCAGTGACGCCCCCATTTCGCCCGCCCCGCTGCACCAGGGCATCCGCATCGAGAGCGCCGAGCTGCGCATCGTCAGCCTGCCGCTGCTGACCCCCTTCGTGATTTCCTCCGGCACGATGACCGCCAAGACCTTTCCGCTGCTGGTGCTGAAGGGCGAAGGCATTGAAGGCGTCGCCGAAGCGGTGATGGACCCGGCGCCGGATTACCTCGAAGAGACCATCTCTGGCGCGATGACCTTCCTGCGTGAGGTTCTGCTGCCGCAAATCGTCGGCAAGCGCTTTGCCTCGCCCTATGATCTGCAGCCGATCCTGTCGCCCTGGCGCGGCAACCGCATGGCCAAGGCGGTGGTTGAAATGGCGTTCTGGGACCTTTGGGCGAAAAGCCTTGGACTGCCATTGCAGGCGGCTCTGGGCGGCACCGGCGATCATGTCGACGTGGGCGTAAGCCTGGGCATCGCACCGGTGGAGACCACGCTGGAGCGGGTCGGCGCGGCGCTGGAGCAGGGCTACAAGCGCACCAAGCTGAAGATCGCGCAGGGCCATGACGTCCGCATCGTCGAGGCGGTCCGTAGTGAATACCCGGACATCAAGCTGACGGTCGATGCCAATACAGACTACGGGTTGGCGGATCTGCCGGTGCTGCAGGCGCTGGATGATTTCGGGCTGGATTACATCGAACAGCCGCTGGCCCATGACGACATCCACGATCACGCCAAGGTGCAGCGCAGCCTGCGGACCGCGATCTGCCTCGATGAAAGCATCCGCAGTGCCAGCGACGCGCGCAAGGCGCTGGAAACCGGCGCCGCGCGGGTCATCAACATCAAGGTCGGTCGCGTCGGCGGCTTTGCCGAGGCGCGCGCCATTCACGACACCTGTGCAGCCTTCGGCGTGCCGGTCTGGTGCGGCGGCATGCTGGAAAGCGGCATCGGCCGGGCGCATAACATCCATCTGGCGACGCTCGCCAATTTCACCAAGCCCGGCGACACCTCCAGTGCCAGCCGCTATTTCGAACGCGACATCACCAACGAGCCGCTTGAGGCGCGCAATGGTGAAATGCCGGTGCCCCGGCAGGGGCCGGGTATCGGCGTCACGCTGGACCGTGCCTATCTGGAGACCGTCACCGACCACACCGAGGAGGTCACCGCATGAACATGCCGAACGCAGGGCTGGTCCTGCGCGAGCTGAGCGGCGTGGCTGAACTGAAGCACGCGGAGTGGTTCCAGAAAGAGGTCTGGGGCAAGGACGATCCGCCGGACAACTCGGATCTGATGCTTGCGATCCAGCACGAAGGCGGGCTTGTCGCGGGGGCCTTCAAGGACGGGCGCATGCTGGGATTTCTGTTCGGCTTTCCCACCAGCCAGCCGCATATCCAGCACTCGCACCGGTTGGCCGTGCATCCCGACAGCCGCGGGATGGGATTGGGAGCGAAGCTGAAATGGTTCCAGCGCGACTGGTGCCTCGCACGCGGTATCACGCTGGTCCGCTGGACGTTCGACCCCCTGCGCCGCATCAACGCGGGGCTGAATATCGCCCGTCTGGGCGGGTCTGCCAGCACCTATTACCAAGATTATTATGGCGAAATGGTCGGCATCAACGCTGGCATTCCCTCCGACCGGCTGCTTGTCGACTGGTACCTGACCGCTCCGCGCGTTGAAGCGCTGGCAAAAGGGCAGGCAACGGCTGTCGCGGATGGGGCAGGGGAGGCCTTGACGGTAGAGGTTCCCAAAGACCTGGACAGGCTGCGGGTTGCCGACCTGGACGCGGCAATTTCGGAGCGGCTTCGGGTGCGGGAAGAAATGACTTCCGCCTTTTCCAAAGGATACAAGGTCGAAGGGTTCGACACCGAGGCCTGCTGTTACCTTTTGGCCAAGGCCGATGGGGCGGCGTCATAACCAGAAGACCGGAGATGCTTGGCGGGTAGTGCCAGAAAGGTGACTGCAGGGCAGCCGTCACCGCGAGCGCCGTCACCCCTACGTTTCTTGGGCCTACTTGAACCATTTGTGGCGGTCGTACCGAGGCTTTTTGTGTGCGTTCTGAGGGGGAGGCGTGTGTCTGTCAGCCTGCTCGTCGATCAGCCGGTAGAGGAGCGGTCCTGTCGCGGCGCGGCTTTCTGCTGAGCCGAGCCTGCAGAGCGGTGCGCATTGATGCAGCCTGACCTCAAGGGGACGATTTCACCCATGTCACCCGTGGCTCCAGTCTTGGCAATTTAACTCAATCTTATTTTTTGCTCCGTATTCCAATTCCAGCTGGGAGAATCCCACGCGCAGGGAATTGGAGAAGCCACGGAATGCAGTTCGTATCCCATAATCAGCCCGATGAAACGCAAGAGAACCGCCCATTGGTGACCGTTTTCTGCGCGGTCTGGCACAAGCAAACCGACAAGCTGGAGCTGCTGCGTTCGCATTGGGAAAACCTGAAAGCGCAGTCCATCCCTGTGGAACCCTGCTACATCTTCGATAATGGAGATGAGGCCCCGGATTGGCTGGACGCGCCGTGGCATTCCTTTTCCGCTCCCCTGACCATCTACGAAGCTTGGGCTGCAGGGGTGGCGCTTGCCAAGACCCGCTATGTCATGAACCTCAACATGGATGACCGGCTGGCGGTTGGCGCTGCGCAGGAACTGGTGGAGGCCGCGAGGACGACCAAGTCTGCCCTGGTCGGCGGCGACTGGCTGATCTGTTTTGACCGGGAGCATCTGTCGCTGGAGTTTCCAGTGACGGGGATCGAAGACACCCAATTTGTGCCGAACTGGCCGCCGCGCCCCCAACAAGGGCTGAGGTTGGGCAGCGGATCGGGCGAGCGCGGCACCTTCGGCGCCGCCACGCTCTGGGATCTGGATATCGTCGGCAAATGGTACCCGACCTATTTCGGCAATGGAGAGCCGATCCTGTCGATTGGTGATACGATCTTCTGGACCTTGCTGCAGCAGAAGAAACTGAAGCTGACACGCCTGCCGAAGATCATTGGCCGTTACTACTCCGATCCGGACGCCCAGGCGGAATTCCGGCCGCACAAGGACAATGAACTCGTCAAGACAGAAGGGCTGAGCAAGAAGTCCTTTGCCAATGGCGTGCTCAGCAATGATTTCTCTTGGTACAACAAGCCGGAGACCTTTGCCGCGCGGCGACCGCTGAACAAGATCGAAAAGCAGAGCGCCAGCCTCGAAGCGCGCTACCGCAGGATCTTTGGCCTTCCCGCGCAACCGGTTGCCGCGGAGTAACAATGGCGGCAAAGATCTATATCACGGGCAGCGGCGGCATTGTCGGCCGTCATGCGCTCAACGCGCTGGCCGAGCTTGCCCCCGGGGCCGAGGTGATCCGCAACAGGGCGGACCTGACCAACCTTGCGGAGACCACTGCGGCATTGGCAGAGGCGGGCCCGCTGGACCTCGTTATTCACCTGGCCGCCATGGTTCCGGTTGCAGATGTCAACGCCAACCCGGCCAAGGCCTATGCGGTCAATGTCGGCGGGACGATCAATCTGCTGTCGGCGCTTGCGGGCTCGTCCGCCCGGATGCTGCTGTGCTCGTCCAGTCATGTTTACGCCAGCCGGGGAACCCCGATTCCGGAGACGGCGGACACCAAGCCGGTCTCGGTCTACGGGCAGAGCAAGTTGATGGCTGAACAGGCCGCACAGGAAATTTGCGCCGCGTCGGGTCGGTCGCTGTGCATCGGTCGCGTGTTTTCCATTCACGATCCTGACCAGACCGGCAGCTACCTGCGACCGGCGCTGGAAAGGCGGTTTGCCGAGGCTGATCCGGACGCCGAGTTCGAACTGTATGGCGCGGACGGTCTGAGGGATTTTCTCCCCGCCAGCGCTGCGGCGCGGTATCTGGTGCGGCTGGCGCTGTCGAACGCGGAAGGCGTGGTGAACGTGGCCTCAGGCAAGCCGATGACGGTGGCTGATTTCGCCCGATCCCTGGCACCGTTTCCACTCAAGATCAAACCCATGGGGCAGAGCAACAATCTGGTCGCGGATGTTTCGCGTCTGCACGATATACTTGGAGAAGGTAATGCCTGAACAGATTTCCATCGTTATCCCGACCTTCAACCGGGCGGAGATGCTGCCAAAGGCCATCGACAGTGCTCTGGCGCAAACCCATCCCTGCGAGGTCATCGTGGTGGATCACGGGTCGACCGACACTACGCCGGAGGTTGCAGAACGCTACGGTGACAAGATCATCTACGTGCGCCGCGAGCGCGATTTTGGCCCGCACTTCTGCTGGCTGGAGGGGGTGCTGCATGCCTCGGGAGAGTATGTGCATCTGCAGTATGACGATGACTGGATTCACCCCACCTTCATCGAGAAATGCGCGGCGCTGCTGAAAGGTGACGTGGGCTTTGCCTTTACCGGCGCCGAGGTGGTCGACGACAGCAGCGGTAAGCAGATGATGACCCAGTTCCTGGATTGGTTGCCGTCTTCGGGGGTCTTCGAAAACCATCTGGCCGAGGAAAAGATCGTCGGGTCGCTGATTTCGCCCGGCGCGGCGGTGTTTCGCAAACAGATCCTGATTGATGCGCTGTACCAGGGGCGCTTGCCGCTGCAGGGGCATGAGTATCACGGCGTGGGGCCGGATATTTTTGCGTCGCTGCTGTCGATGCTGCGCTACCCCAAGGTGGGCTTTGTCAAGGAACCCCTGGCCAGCTTCCGCGCCCATGATGGAAGCATCACGATCGATGCCTTCAAGGATGCGCGCAAGAAGGCCGAGATCGCGGCGGCCTACAATGAGGTGCGCCACTACTATGTGGAACTGAAGGCCATGCAGGCTGTGCGGGAGGCACGCGCATGAACATGATAGCCCGAAAGCCGGTGACACTGGCAGAGGAAACGATTTCGCAGGCCGAACTGGAAGCGACAGCGGAATGGATGCTGGCCGGCAACCGGCTGACCAAGGATGCGCTGACCGTGGAGTTCGAGCGCGAATTCGCGGAGTGGATGGGCTGCAACCACGCGGTCTTTGTCAACTCGGGCTCTTCGGCCAATTTGCTGATGATCTACGCCGCCAAGGAAGCCGGGCGGTTGCGCAACAACAAGGTGATTGCCCCCGCCGTCAGCTGGGTCACTACAGTATCGCCGCTGATGCAGCTGGGCTTTGACGTACGGCTTTGTGACTGCGACCCGGACAATCTGGGCCTCGACCTCAACCATCTCGAGGAGCTTTGCCGCAAGGAAGCGCCGTCGATGCTCATCCTGGTGCATGTGCTGGGCCACGCAAATCACATGAAGGAAATCAAGGAGATCTGCGACCGCTACGACATCCTGCTGCTGGAAGACAGTTGCGAGGCGCTGGGGTCCACCTATGGGGATCGCAAGCTGGGTTGCCACGGCGCGGCGGGCAGTTTTTCATTCTACTACGGCCATCATATCTCGACCATCGAAGGCGGCATGGTCGTCACCGACGATGCCGAGCTGCACCAGGTGATGCTGTCGCTGCGGTCCCATGGCTGGAGCCGCGACCTGGATCCGCAGCGCCGCGAGCGGTTGAAAAGCCAGCACAAGATCGACGAATTCCGCAATTTCTACACCTTTTACCATGCGGGCTTCAATCTGCGCTCCACCGACCTTCAGGCCTTTATCGGGCGCATGCAGCTGAAGAAGCTGGATGACATCTGCACCGTCCGGGCGCGCAACTTCGACGCCTATGCAGAGGCTCTGCCCGGTCACTACCGGCAGCGCAGCGATACCGGGCTGCTGTCGTCCTTCGCCTACGGCACGTTGGTGGAAAACCGGATGGAGGTGTTTGAAACGCTGAAGGCGCACCAGATCGAATGCCGCCCGCTGATCTGCGGCAACATCGCGCGCCATCCCTTCTGGGTGCGCGAATATGGCGAACAGGTCCTGCCCAATGCGGACCTGGTTCATGAATTCGGCATCTACTTGCCGAACCACCACAATCTGGGCCGCGCCGATGCGCAGAGGGTGGCGGAGGTCTTTGCTTCCGTTGCCCGGCCAAAAGACATGAGCGCTGCAGCGGCCTGAGAAGGACGCGAGCCAAGGTGGCTTTGTGAAAGCCACATCACAGAACACGACGGAATACGGTCTATGAAAAAAGCTCTGATTACAGGCGTTACCGGGCAAGACGGGTCTTATCTGGCGGAACTGCTGCTGGAAAAAGGCTATGAGGTACATGGCATCAAGCGACGCGCCTCGTCGTTCAATACCCAGCGGATCGATCATATCTACCAGGACCCGCATACGGATCACGCCCGCTTCAAGCTGCATTATGGGGACCTGACCGACACCTCGAACCTGACCCGCATCATGCGCGAGGTGGAGCCGGACGAGGTATATAACCTCGGGGCGCAATCCCACGTGGCGGTGTCCTTCGAGGCGCCGGAATATACCGCTGACGTGGATGGGATCGGCACCCTGCGCCTGCTGGAAGCAATCCGCTTTCTCGGGCTGGAGGAGAAGACCCGCTTCTACCAGGCCTCGACGTCCGAGCTTTATGGTCTGGTTCAGGAAACCCCGCAGCGGGAAACCACTCCGTTCTATCCCCGGTCGCCCTATGCGGTGGCCAAACTCTACGCCTATTGGATCACGGTGAACTACCGGGAAGCCTATGGCATGTATGCCTGCAACGGTATCCTGTTCAACCACGAGAGCCCGCGCCGCGGCGAGACCTTCGTGACCCGCAAGATTACCCGCGGGCTGGCCAATATTGCGCAGGGGCTGGAGCCTTGTCTTTACATGGGCAATATTGACGCCCTGCGCGACTGGGGACACGCCAAGGACTATGTGCGCATGCAGTGGATGATGCTGCAGCAGGAGGCGGCGGATGATTTTGTCATCGCGACCGGACAGCAGTACACGGTGCGCCAGTTCATCAAGTGGGCGGCTGCGGAACTGGGGATCATGCTGGAGTTCTCTGGCAGCGGTGTAGAGGAAATTGCTACGGTGGCCGCGATAGAGGGGGATCGGGCGCCTGCCCTGAAACCCGGAGACGTGGTGGTACGGATCGACCCGCGGTATTTCCGCCCGGCTGAAGTGGAAACGCTGTTGGGGGACCCGACCAAGGCGAAGGAAAAACTGGGTTGGGTGCCGGAGATCACGGCACAGGAAATGTGCGCCGAAATGATAGCCGAGGATTTGCACACAGCCCGCCGCCACGCGCTGCTCAAGGAGCACGGCTACGAGATGCCGGTCTCGCTGGAGGACTGAACGCATGAAGATATTCGTGGCGGGTCACCGTGGTATGGTTGGCAGTGCGATCATGCGCCAGCTCGCCGAGCGCCGGGCCAAGGGGGAGCCGCTGGACCTGGTCACCCGCAACTCCGCGGAGTTGGACCTGACGGATCAACAGGCGGTCTTTCGCTTCTTTCGGGCGGAGCGGCCGGACCAGGTGATCCTGGCGGCGGCACGGGTGGGGGGCATTCATGCCAACAACACCTACCCGGCGCAGTTCATCTACGAAAACCTGATGATCCAGTGCAATGTGATTCACGCTGCCTATGAAGCCGGGGTGCAAAGCCTTCTGCAACTCGGCTCGTCCTGTATCTACCCCAAGGAGGCCGACACCCCGACCCGGGAAGAGCAGCTGTTGTCCGGGCCGCTGGAGGCGACAAACGAGCCCTACGCGATTGCAAAGATTGCAGGCATCAAGCTGTGTGAAAGCTACAACCGCCAGTATGGCACCGACTACCGCTCGGTCATGCCGACCAACCTTTACGGACCGGGTGACAATTTCCACCCGGAAAACTCGCATGTGCTGCCGGGGCTGATCCGCCGGTTCCACGACGCGGTTCAGCAGGGGCACCAAAAGGTCGTGATCTGGGGCAGCGGCGCGCCGCAGCGGGAATTTCTGCACGTTGACGACATGGCGGCGGCCTCGCTGTTCGTGATGGATCTGCCGCTGGAGACGTACCAGCGCGAAACCAGTCCGATGCTGTCACATATCAATGTTGGCAGCGGCAAATCGCTGGACATCAGGTCGCTTGCCGAAATGATCGCCCGCATCACCGGCTTCCGCGGAGAGCTGGAGTTCGACACGACCAAGCCGGACGGTACGATGCGGAAATTGATGGATGTGTCGCGGTTGTCGCGGTTGGGCTGGGAAGCCAGCATCGACCTCGAGGAGGGGATCGCGGAGACATATCGGTGGTTCCTGCAGCAGAACCAGGGGTCTTTGCGCAGCAAGTGAACACGTAAACTGCAGGCGGTGGCAGCGATGTCGCAAAGCCGCATCTCGGTTGACGACCGCCTTGCACCGCCAGAGGAGGGAACACCGATTTCTGCGACCCGCCGCCGGTCTATGGGCGCTGCCGGGGCTCTGGAAGTTGAAGGGGAACTACTTCGTACGATCATGCGTTGCTTTGGGGAGCGAACCCAGAGGGAAAGATGACATGACCGACAAGAAGGGCGTTCCGCCAACCACCACCGATGCAGGTATCCGTGTCCAAAGTGACGAGCATTCGCTCACGGTAGGCCCAGATGGGCCGATCGTGCTGAACGATCACTATCTGCTCGAGCAGATGGCGAACTTCAACCGCGAGCGGATCCCCGAGCGGCAACCCCATGCAAAGGGCGGTGGTGCTTTCGGTCGTTTCGAAACCACACAGGATGTGTCGCGCTACACCAAGGCCAAGATCTTTCAGCCGGGGGCGTCCTGCGAGGTCCTCGCGCGGTTCTCCACCGTGGCGGGGGAGCGCGGCAGCCCGGATACCTGGCGCGACCCGCGGGGTTTTGCCGTCAAGATGTATACCGAAGACGGCAATTTCGACATGGTCGGCAATAACACTCCGATCTTCTTCATTCGTGATCCGATGAAGTTTCAGCACTTCATCCGCAGCCAGAAACGTCGCGCCGACAACGATATGCGCGACCATGACATGCAGTGGGACTTCTGGACGCTGTCCCCTGAAAGCGCGCATCAGGTGACGTATCTGATGGGTGACCGGGGCATCCCACGCACTTGGCGCGAGATGAACGGCTATTCCAGCCACACCTATTCGTTGGTCAATGCCGAGGGTGAGAAATTCTGGGTGAAATTTCACTTCCACACCGATCAGGGTGACGGCAACGCCTATCTAAGCCAGGACGAGGCGGACAAGCTGGCCGGACGTGACGGGGACTACCATCGCCGTGACCTGTTCAATGCGATCCGGGATGGCAATTACCCCAGCTGGACGCTGAAATGGCAGATCATGCCCTATGAGGACGCAAAGACATATCGCATCAACCCGTTTGACCTCACCAAGGTGTGGCCGCATGCGGATTATCCGCTGATCGAGGTCGGCAAGTTGACGCTTGATCGCAATCCGACCGATTTCCACACCGAGATCGAGCAAGCGGCTTTCGAGCCGAACAACATGGTGCCGGGGGTTGGGCTGTCCCCGGACAAGATGCTGCTGGCCCGTGGTTTTTCCTACGCGGATGCGCACCGGGCACGGCTCGGCGTGAATTACAAGCAGATCCCGGTCAACAGTCCTAAATGCCCCGTCTACAGCTATTCCAAGGATGGGGCAGGGCGGACCGAGAAGGTCTCGGACCCGGTCTATGCGCCGAATTCCTACGGCGGCCCGGCCGCGCAGCCCGATATCGGCGCAGAGGCGGGCCTGTGGCATGCGGATGGCGACATGGTGCGCGCTGCCTATACCCTGCGCGAGGACGATGACGACTGGAGCCAGGCGGGCACCCTTGTCCGCGAGGTGATGGATGACGCCGCGCGGACGCGTCTTGTCGACAACGTGGTGGGACATCTTTGCGACGGGGTCAGCGAAAAGGTGCTGGAGCGTGCGTTCGAATACTGGCGCAACATTGACCGCGAAACGGGTGACAGGATCGAAGCGGGGGTGCGCGACAAGCTTGGCGGCAAGTCGGACGCGCCGGGCCTCGCCTCTGCCGAAAGTATTGCCGGTCGCTGACCTGGGTGTATCCTGATGCCGCACCGCGCGGATTGCAGCATGTGAACTGCGCGGGGGTGATGAAGCGCCTGCTGCCGGGATATTCAAGGCCGCCTTGGTTGCAAGGCGGCCTTGTTCTGCGAAAGCGCCTGCGCACCGGTGACGCGCTAGGTGTCAGAGTGGTCAGGAAACAGGCGTTTCAATACGTTCTTAGCGGAGCGGAGATAGTCCTCCTGCTTGTCGGCGGCCATCCTGTCCCACGTGCGATACACTTGGCGCAGGCGGGGATTTTGGCTCAATTTATCCGCATTGCGTAAAAGAAAGTCCCAGTAAAGCGGGTTGAACGGGCAGGCGTCGGGGCCGGTCTTCTGTTTCACGTCATAGCGGCATCCGGCGCAGTGATCCGACATCTTGTTGATGTAATTGCCACTGGCGGCATAGGGTTTTGATCCCAGCAGGCCGCCGTCGGCAAACTGGCTCATGCCGATGACGTTCGGCGCCTCGACCCATTCATAGGCGTCGGCATAGACCGCCAGATACCATTCGTGCACCTGAAACGGATCGACCCCCGCCAGCAGCGCAAAGTTGCCCGTCACCATCAGGCGCTGAATGTGATGCGCATAGGCCTCTTCCCGGGTCTGGGTGATGGCGGCGGCCAGGCAGGCCATGTCGGTCTCGCCGGTCCAGTAGAATTCCGGCAGGGGGCGGGTCGCCTCAAGGAAGTTCTGTTCGGTATAGCCCGGCATGTTGAGCCAGTAGATCCCGCGCATGTACTCGCGCCAGCCGATGATCTGGCGGATGAACCCCTCCGCCGCGTTCAGCGGTGCGTGGCCTTCGTAATAGGCGCGCTCGACCCGGCGGCAGACCTCCAGCGGCTCCAGCAGGCCCGCGTTGATGTAATGCGACAGGACCGAGTGGTAGAGGAACCGCTCGCCCTCCAGCATGGCGTCCTGATAGTCGCCGAAATCCGGCAGCGCCTGTTCCACGAAGCCTTCAAGCGCCTCCAGCGCGCCGGTCCGCGTCACTGCGAACCAGAACGGGCGCAGGGTGCCGAAATTGCCGCCAAAGCGGGCGTCAACCAGGTCCAGAACCTCCTCGGTGAGGCTGTCGGGCGTGGTTTGCAGCGGGCGCGGCAGGAACATTCCACCGCTCGCAGGCTTGCGGTTCTCATCGTCGAAGTTCCACTTGCCGCCCTCCGGCTGATCTCCATTCATCAGCAGCCCGGTCTCGCGGCGCATTTCGCGGTAGAAATACTCCATCCGCAGCTGCTTGCGCCCCTCGGCCCATTGCTGGAACCGCTGGTGGGAGCAGAGAAAGCGGCTGTCCTGCCGCATGTCCAGTTCGGCGCCCGCCTGTTTCGCCCAATCCAGCAGCGCGGACTTCAGCCGGTATTCTCCGGGCTCCGTAACCACCACCCGCGCCTGCGGATGGTCCGTGCGCAGCCGGTCGATCTCGCCGGTCAGGCTGCCGGAGTTGCCGGGATCGTCCAGCCGCACATAGCGCAGCTGCCAGCCCTCGGCTTCCAGCTCCTGCGCGAAATGGCGCATGGCCGAAAACACAAAGGCGATCTTCTTCTTGTGGTGGCGGACATAGGAGGCTTCTTCCATCACTTCGGCCATCAGAAGGATGTCGCGCGACGGGTCCGCAGCCGTCAGCGAGGGAATATTGCGGCTGAGCTGATCACCCAGGATGAGGATGAGGTTGCCATCGGCAGCGGGTTCGCGTTCGTCGGTCATTTCGCATCGCCCGGGAAGGTCATTGCACGGGCCGCATGGTGGCGACCAGCTCGGCAACCTTGACGCCGAACTTGCGCATCTCGGCCCGATTCATGATGACGCCGTCCTCGGTTAGATACAGCCAGTCGGTGGCCGTCAGCCGGTGCCCGCCGGAGCGTTCCGGCAGGATGATCTCGTAGCTGAGGCGCGCGGTGGAGCCGGAAACCGTGCCCTGCGCCTCTCCGACGATGTCATCGGCGGTGGCGGTGAAGCTGTTTCCGGGACCAAGTCGTAGGTGCCATTTGCGGCTTTGGCTGGTGCCGTTGGAATAGGTGAATTCCTCGCTCAGCGTGCCGGTGTCGCCGTTCCATTCCCCCACCATGCGGGCGGTGAAGCTGTTGGACATGCGGCCATCGGGACCGAAGATCACCCCTTCGGAGAGGATCTCGCCCGAGAGGTGTTTGGTCAGGACGAAATCGGGGCCGGTGCCGGAATAATCTTCGGGCGCCTGCGCGCGGAAGCTGAACAGGTAGCTGCGCGCAAAGGTGGCGAGAAGCAGGACCGCAAGGCAGATGGTGAGGAGTTTCATGCTGTTGCTCTTTCGGATGGCAGGGTCAGGGCAAAGGCGAAAGCGGCGGTTTTCAGGATGCAGGGCAGAACCGCATAGGACAGGGCAAGGGCGCGCAGCGCCTGCGGGCTGTTGTCCGCTCCGGGCCGGAACCCCTGTTGCTGCAAAAGGGGCAGCGCCAGCGCGGCGGCCAGCGCCAGCGCCAGCTTGCCCGCAAAGGACCAGACGCCGAAGGCGGCAGAGGCATTGAGGCCCGCGCGGGTCAGCGCGATGCTGAACATCGCGGGCAGCAGCACCATGTCAGCCCCAAGCGTGGCGCCCGAGACCGCGCAGATCAGGGCAAATCCCGGCAGGCTGCCCGGACCCAGCGCCGCGGCGCCGGCAAAGCTGGCGATTGCCAGCGGCATGGCGATCAGCAGCGTCTGCTTTGCTCCGATCCGCTGGCTGAGGCGCGCCCACAGCGGTACGCTCAGCCCGGCGCAGAGGAAAAACAGAACCAGCAACGGCCCGGCGTAGCCCGCAAGCTGCAGGTGGTCTTCGACAAAGAACAGGAACAGGGTGGAGGTCAGCGCCACCGGCAGGCTGTTCAGCACCGCGAGCGTCAGCAGGCGCAGCGCCCCGGCCTGTGCCAGGGCCATGGCTGACAACGGCTGGCCGGTGACCGCCGGGCGCCTCCAGACCGGTCGGGTCGCAGCCGCGGTGAACAGGGCAAAGAGCCCAAGCAACAGACCAAAGGCCGCGTAGCCTTGGCCTGCGGCTCCGAGTGCCACCAGCACCGCCGGTGCGATGGCCGCGAAGATCACACCGCTCAACATCCCGGCTTCGCGAAAGGCGGCCAGTGTCAGCAGTTCTCGCGGGGTGGATTGCTTGGCCAGCGTGGCGCTGCGGCCGTAAAGCAGGATCATGCCCAGACTGTAGGCCGAGAACAGCAGGAGCAGCACCAGCACCAGTTTCGCCACCGCCAGCGGCCCGGCCGTCAGCCCGAACAGCAGCGGAAATCCGATCGCCAGCCCGCCAGCGGCCGCCAGCGCGAACCACGGCTGCATCTGCGGCCAGCGGTCAATGGCCCAGCCAATCAGCGGATCCTGCACAAGGTCGAACAGGCGGATGGTCAGCAGGATGCCGCCAAGCGCGCCCAGCCCGATCCCGAGGTCCACCGAGGCAAACTGCGGCAGGTGGATGTACAGCGGGATCCCCGCCGAGGCGAGCATCATCGCATAGAGGCTGACCCGGGGATACAGCATCCTCAGCCCAGCAGCGCGCGGGTGAAGCGGGCAGAGCGGGTGTTGTCGCCGACAAAGATCGACATGAAGCCGCGCTTGATCCCCGGCTGGGACAGGGTGCAGGCGGTGCGGCCATTGCGCAGGAAGCGGATCCGGTCCGGACCTTCGCTCACCGCAAGATAGCGGTCGCCGGGGGCAACGCCCTGAAAACAGGCCTTGAGCCTGGCGCGGCCTGGCGCGGCCTGGCCGAGCCGCCGCATTTCGCGCAGGGTGGCCTCGACCAGATCGGTCTGGCTCAGCTGTCGCTGGTAGGTGAGCTCAAGCGCAAAATCCTGACCCCAGTCCAGCGGCGCGCCACCGCGGGTGAACAGCCGCGCCTGATAGACCGGCACACCCAGCAGCCGGAACGTCGCCGCGCCGCGCTGCTCGGCCCCCGGCAGCAGCGATTGCACCGCAGAGGTAAAGCCCGCTGAGGGAGCCGCCAGCAGGCAGAGGGTCAGGAGCAGCCTACGCATGAGCCAGCTCCACCTGCACGACATTGGTGTGGCCGATGGCAAAGGAGGCGGCGCAGATCTCCAGGTAGTACTGCCAGTTGCGGAAGAAGGCCTCGCCATAGCCCAGATCCATGATCCGGCGCTTTTGCGCCGCCAGACGCTCGGCCCAGATCCGGCAGGTGCGGGCGTAATCCTCTCCGAAGGCAAAACTATCGGCCACCTGCAGCCCCGCCGACCGGGCCTGCTGCGCGATCACCTGATCTGACAGCAGCATGCCACCGGGAAAGACATACTGGCGGATATAATCCGAAGAGGTCCGGTAGGTCTGAAAGAAATCATCTCGCACGGTGATCGCCTGCAGCAGCACCCGGCCGCCTTCGGCCAGGCTGTCTTTCAGCTTGGCGAAATAGCTGGGCCAGTAGCGCTCGCCCACCGCCTCGATCATCTCGATCGAGACGATGTTGTCGAATTTGCCGCCGATGTCGCGGTAGTCGCGCAGCTGGATGTCGGCGCGCCCGTCCAGGCGGCTTTCGGCATAGCTGTGCTGGTTGCGCGAGATGGTGACTCCGGTCACGTCGCGGCCCTCGGCGCTGGCCTGCTCGGCAAAGCCGCCCCAGCCGCAGCCGATCTCCAGCACCCGCTCGCCGCTCCCCAGCCGCGACAGGATGCGGGCGTTCTTGCGGCTTTGGGCCTGCGCCAGATCATCGTCCTCGGCGCCGAACAGGCCGGAGGAATAGGTCATGCCGTCGTCCAGCCACAGCTGGTAGAACTCATTTCCCACATCATAATGCGCGCGGATGTTCCGGCGGGCACCGCGCTTGGAGTTGGCGCGCAGCAGCGTGTCGACGATGCGGAACTTGGCCCGGTTCAGCGGGCTGGCCTGATCATAGCTGCCCAGATGCTCGCGGTTCTGCATCGCCAGCCGCATCAGCCCCTCGACCGACGGCGTGTCCCAGAGGCCCTGCACATAGGCCTCGCCCAGCCCGACCTGGCCGTGCGCCGCCATCGCCGAGACCGCCGCCCAGTCGTTGATCTGCATTTCGGCCTCGGGCCCGCGGTCGCCGAATTCATAGCGCGCGCCGTGGGGGGTGCGCAGCGTCAGGCGACCCTCACGCAGTTGCGCGCAGGCCGTCAGGAATTGCGACTGAAGGGCTTTGTCCGTGAGTGCCATGATCTGTTCCTTTGACCGGGAAAGGGGTGAGAGAAGTCATCATGCGGACAATCCGCATGGCGCTGGCGATGCCGTCTTCGTGGAAGCCGTGGCGGTTGTAAGCCCCGGCAAACCAGGTGTTGTTCTGGCCCTGCATCGCCCGGATCTGGCGCTGCGCCCGCAGGGCGGCCTTGTCGAAAACCGGGTGTGAGAACTCCACCCGGTCATAGATTTTCTCAGCCGGGATGGGGCGCGTTGGATTCAGGGTGACAAACAGCGGATCGCTTTCCGGGATGCTTTGCAGCCGGTTCATCCAGTAGGTGACGCCGACACCGCCGTCCTGGCTGCGGTAGGCCCAGCTGGACCAGCAGCTGCGCCGCTTGGGCATCTGGCCTTCGTCGCAGTGCAGCACGGCGGTGTTCGGCTGGTAGCGGATCGCCCCCAGCGCCGCGGCTTCGGCCGGGGTGGCATCCGCGCCGAGGATCGCCAGCGCCTGATCGGAATGGCAGGCTAGGATGATCTCGTCAAAGGTCTGCGCGTCGGCGCCCTGCGCCTGCACCGTTACACCGCCCGCAGTGCGGACAACGCGCTGCACCGGGCTGGCGGTGCGGATCACGCAGCCGCGGGCCATCAGCGCGGCTTCCAGACGGCGGACGTATTCGATGCTGCCGCCCTTGACCGTCCACCACTGGTGCTTGCCGGTGCCCGCCAGCAGCGCGTGGTTGCGAAAGAAGCGGACCAGCGATTTAGCCGGAAAGGCGTCGACGTCGCTGACCGGGGTCGACCAGATCGCGCCGCACATCGGCATCAGGTAATGGTTGCGGAACCAGCTGCCGAGGCCCAGCTCCGTCACCAGCTCGCCGATGGTCTTGTCGTCATCGGTGGCGGCGGCCTCGGCCCGTTTGCCGAAGCGCACGATATCGGCGACCATCTTGTGGAACTGCGGCCGCACAAGGTTGCGCTTCTGCGCGGTCAGCATGCGCAGGCTGTTCAGCCCGTACTCCAGGCGGCCGTCGTCGATGCTGGCGCAAAAGCTCATCTCGCTTTTGATCACCGGCACGTCCAGCTCGCGAAACAGGCGGGTCAGGTAGGGGTAGGTGGCGTAGTTGAAAACGATGAAGCCGGTATCGACCGGCTGGTCGCCGTTCTTGCCCGCCATCACGGTGCGCGCGTGACCGCCCAGACGGGGCGCGGCCTCGAACAGGGTGACGTCATGAGTGCCAGCCAGGAAATAGGCGGCGGACAGCCCGGAGATGCCGCCCCCCACGATGGCGATCTTGCGGCGTGGCCCCTGTGTTTGATCCAGCATGTGACGGTTTTCCTTGCTGTTGTTTGGACCGGATACGCCGCAGGCAGGAATGCGGATCACATTTTTCCCGATAAAACTGTGCGGCCAGTGATCCGGGACCGCTGCGCGCCCGTATCCCTTGCATGATTGAACATGTTGCAGCCCAGACCTATCACGCGCGCCGGGGGCGGCTGAAAAACGCCTTTCGCTACGGGGTGGATTTCATCCTGACCGACATGACAGACGGCGCACCGCCGCTGCTGTCGCGCAACCGCTTCAACCTGCTCTCGGTCCATGACCGCCGCCACGGCGGACCCCGCGGCAGGGGGCGCGGCATCGCCTGGTTCCGCGCGGAGCTGGAACGACGCGGCTTTGCGCTGGAGGGCGCAGAGCTGTTGCTGCTGACCCAGCCCAGCTTCCTGTGGTTCCATTTCAACCCGGTCAGCTTCTGGATCGCGGTGAGGGACGGCCGCCCGCGCGCGTTCATCGCCGAGGTGAACAACACCTTCGGCCACCGCCACTGCTATTTCGCGGCGCATCCCGATTTCCGTCCGATCCTGCAGAGCGAGGTGATCGAGGCGGAAAAGCTGATGCATGTCTCTCCGTTTCAGCAGGTGGCCGGGCGCTATCGCTTCAATTTCGGGATGACCGAGCACGCCTTTAATATCCGCATCCACTACACCAACGGGGCGGAGGGCGTGCTGGCCACGCTGAACGGCCTGCGTCGGCCTGCCACCACCGGCGGGCTGGTGCGCGCCGCGCTGCGCCGACCGCTGGGTGCGGCTCGGGTGGTGGCGCTGATCTACTGGCAGGCGCTGAAACTGTGGGTCAAGCGCGCGCCCTTCCTGAGAAAGCCCGCGCCGCCGGAGCCGCTGGTCTCGGACAGCTCAACGTTTTCGAAAGGATAGGCGTGTGACGCAGTTTGCAGGCAAGTCCTTCTGGCTGGTCGGCGCCAGCCACGGGCTGGGCCGCGAGATCGCCCGGCAGCTTGACCGCGAAGGCGCGCGGTTGATCCTGTCGGCACGCTCGGCAGAGGCGCTGGAGGCGCTGGCGGCGGAACTGACCGCAGCAAGAGCGGTGCCGGTGGACGTGACGGACATGCAGTCGGTCCGGCAGGCCGCGCAGCAGGCCGGGCCGGTGGATGGCATCATCTACAACGCAGGCACCTACGAGCCGATGCGCACCCAAGACTGGGACAGCGCCGCGGTGCTGGCGATGAGCGACGTGAACTTCACCGGTGCGCTGCGGGTGCTGGGGCAGGTGGTGCCGGGTTTCGTCGCGGCGGGCCGGGGCGATATCACGCTGATCGGCTCGCTGGCGGGATACCGGGGCTTGCCGGCCTCGATCAGTTATGGCGCCAGCAAGGCGGCGCTGATCAGCCTCGCGGAAACCATGCGGCATGATCTGAAGGGCAGCGGCGTCACCGTCCGCGTGGTCAATCCCGGCTTCATCAAGACCCGGCTGACAGACAAGAACAGTTTCAAGATGCCGCAGCTGATGACACCGGAGGCCGCCGCCGGGCATGTGATCGCCGCCATGCGGTCGCGCCGGTTCCGGACGGATTTCCCGCGGCCCTTTTCCTATGCGATCAAGGCATTCAACCTGTTGCCCGATTGGCTGGTCTACCGCGGCAAGTAGCTCCGCCGCAGTGGCGGCGGCCCCTGTCAGATCCGGAACAGGGGCTGCAAGAGGCGCGGCATGAAGGCCTTGAAACGCAGCGGCGCATCGGTGGCAGCCAGGCAAATGCAGGGATCGCCCGCATCCGCCACCGGCGTGTGCTCCAGCGTCTCATCGCCGATTTCCACGTCACCAACCCCAAAGCGCCCGGTCTCGTCGCTGAAGCTGCCCTGCAGTACCAGGGTCAGCTCCAGTCCGCTGTGGCTGTGATCCGGCACCGCCTGTCCCGCAGGGATGTAGAGCAGGCGCGCGGATCCCATTTCATCCTCGAACAGGATGTTCTGCTTTACGCCCATGCCCAGCGTCTTCCAGCGCGGCGGCCGCCCCTTCAGCGACTGCATCACGGGGCCCGGATAAATGCCCTTGGCGTCATAGACCGGGTCGGGCGTGGCAGGCTCATCCAGCCGAGCCATCAGGTTCGATTTGGCATTTTGCGACATCGCCACGCCCGTGGCCTCCTCCAGCAGCGCGCCACCGACGGCCTGATGCGCGCCAAGCGCGGCGCGGCAGTCGCGGCACAGGGAAAGGTGGCTGGCGACGACCATGGAAAAGGCATGCGGCAGGCTGCCCGCCGCATAGGCTGCGATCATCGGGTCGGGGATATGATGTGTGATTGCAGACATTCAACGCAATCCTTTTAGTTCCTTGCGCAGCCGCCCAAGACCAAGGCGGATGCGCGATTTGACTGTTCCGAGCGGCAGGCCCGTCTGGGCGCTGATTTCCTGATGGGTCAGATCGCCGATATAGGCCTTCTCGATCATTTCCTTCTGATCGGGGTGCAATTGCGCGATGGCCTGTTTCAGATGCAGTGTCTCTTGTTCTAGGGCCAGGATCTGGGTGGCATCGGGCTCGGTGCCCGGATCCTCGCCCAATTCGTCAGGGACGGGACGGTTTTCCTTGCGCAGGATGTCGATATGCCGGTTCCGCGCGATCTGGTAGATCCAGGCCGACGCCTGCGCCTTGTGCGGATCAAACAACGCCGCCTTGCGCCAGATCGTCAGCATGACATCCTGCACGATCTCCTCGGCAAGAGCGGGGCGGGCACCGCAGCGGATCACAAAGCCCTTCAGGCGCGGAGCAAGATGGTCGAACATATCGCCAAAGGCCGCGCGGTCCCGATGGTCGCGCACAGCCAACAGCCAGACTGTCAGCTGCGAATAGGGTTTATCGTTCGACACTACTGCTTTGCCCTCAGGGAATGCCCGAAGCACGGAGTTTTTTTCGGGAGGCCTGTCCAAGTTCAGTGTCAGCATAGTCCGGATACGGTGCGGCATGGAAGTTGGATCATGACCTGCCGAGAATTTACGGCCCGGTGCTGGGAAGAGCCGGACGACAGTCCTACTTGATGATCCGAACTGCGGCGCGCGGCGTATACGGGTAAGTCATCAACAAGAGAGAGTGGAGCCATGCAGAATATCGTAGTCACCGGCGGGTCCGGTGCGATCGGGTCCACTTTCGTGAGCGAATTGGCCCGCAGGTATCCGCAGGCGCGCGTCCACAGTCTGTCGCGCGGGGCTGTTGCCGCCGCCTCGCCAAACGTTCGGTGCCTGCAGGTGGACTTCGAGACCGAAGACAGCCTGCAAGCCGCAGCCGAGCAGGTGGCACAGGCGGGCGCGGTCGATCTGGTCGTCGTGGCGGGCGGGATTTTGCACCAGCACGACATCATGCCCGAAAAGTCCCTCCGGGAGGTGAGCGCGGAGAAATTCCTGACCCTTTTCACGGCCAACACAATTGCCCCGGCGCTGATCGCAAAACACTTCCTGCCGTTGCAGCCGCGCGACAGGCGGGCGGTGTTTGCCGCCCTTTCGGCCCGCGTCGGCAGCATTTCGGACAACCACCTGGGGGGCTGGTATGCCTATCGCGCCTCGAAGGCGGCGCTGAACATGGTCATCCGTAATGCCGCGATCGAGACCCGCCGCCGCAATGCCGAAGCCATCGTTGTCGGGATGCACCCGGGCACGGTGAACAGCAATCTCTCACGCCCGTTCCAGCGCAACCTTGCCGCCGGGCAACTGTTTTCACCGGAGGTGTCCGTGGCCCGGATGCTCGACGTGATCGACAGGCTGGAGCCCGAGGATAGCGGTCACTGCATTGCGTGGGACGGCACCCGTATCGCCCCCTGAGTGCCCCGCTGACTGCCACCGTGTCCGCCGCCTGTCCGCGACACGGCCCCTGCGAGGCGCGCCGTCACAGGCTGGGGCCAATCATGCCTTATTTATGTCGCCTTGCTACTGGAATTTGACGGCCAATTAAGCGTGCCGAAGGGGGCGCCTCCTTTCTGGGGGTGCCGGTGTCCATTGTTCTTGTCATGTGCGCCCGGGCATGCTGCGGTTTTGTGCAAAACCTGGAGAATTGTGCCGTGCCAGTCATTGATGTTGTCAGGACGGAAGGAACCCCGCATGAAAGCGTGCACGGGCTGCGGGAGGATACGACCTCGCGCGGGGTGGATCTGGACGGCGCGCGCATCGTCGCCACGTATGCCGATGGCAGCACCGAAGTTCTGACCTGGCAGGCGCTGGATCCCTACACCAACGGCGGGGCGACCGGGCAGGGGATCGATCTGTTTTTCGGCAACGATTGGCACGCGCTCTCCACCAGCAAGCTGCTGACCTCTCTGGAGATCGACCTGCAGCCTGCAAGCTCGGTCTTTGATACGACCTTTACCACCGATGACGATCCGGCAGGCGGGTCGACACCGGGGTCGAAGAACGGGTTTCCGTTCCACCTTGCCCCGGAACACGACGGGATGTCGGGACAGTTGGCAGTTACCTATTCAGGTGTCGTCAATCTGGAGGGCAGCCCGGCGCAGGGGGACTTGTACACCACGATGGTGGTGGATTTCACCGGTCTGCCGGAGGGCGGGTTCCTCGGCGATCTGAAGTGGAATTCGGATATCGACACGATGAAGGTCGACGGAGACCTGGTGCCGACGTCCGTGCCCTGCCTGACCCGGGGCACATTGGTGGCCACCCAGGCCGGGGAGGTGCCGGTCGAGGCATTGCGCCCGGGGGACATGGTGCAGACGATGGATCGCGGGTGGCAACCGGTGAAGCTGGTGCTGCGCCGACGCGTCACGCAGCGCGAATTGGCACGCAACAAGCGCCTTTACCCTGTGCGCATCCGGGCCGGTGCGCTGGGCGAGGGGATCCCGAAACGTGATCTCCTGGTGTCGCGTCAACATCGCATGGCGGTTCGCTCGGGCATCGTTCAGCGCATGTTCGACTGTGAGACCGTGCTGGTGGCCGCGATCCGCCTGACCGGCCTGCCGAACATCCATGTCGACGAGACGCTGGAGGAGGTAGAGTATTTTCACCTGATCCTCTCTGCGCATGAAATCGTGTTTGCCGAAGGTGCCGCGACGGAAAGCTTTCTGGCGAACCGGCAGACCATCGACAGTCTGGCCCCCGCGGCCCGCCGGGAGTTCACGGCGCTGTTCCCGGAGTATGTCAACGGGCAGTGCATTTCTGTCCCGGTGCGCAAGCTGCCTTCGCGGCTTCGGCAGAAAAGGTTGATCCGTCGTCATCTGGAAAACCGTAAGGATCTCTACTGCGTCTGAAGGCGGATGCAGCCTGCTGTCATTGGAGGTAATCCACCGGCGACAGGGGGCGGCGGATATTCTGCTCGCCCCCTTGGCTATTTCGGTGTGATGGCTGTATGGTCGCGGCCTAGAAACTTGCCAGCCATCTCAGGTCCGCAGGCCAATGGCCTGCCGCCCCCGCAACATCTGCCAGCAGTTCATCCTTATGTGTCAGGCAAGGGACGTGTAGATGACGCTGCTTCAGAACTTTCAGGGGCAAACGGCCGGGATCGAAGTTACGGAGCCCGCGGCCTCCCGGTTTTGCAATGGTGTGCTGGGCCTGCATTGGCAGGCACGGGGCGGGCGCGGGGCCGGTGGCACCTATTGGTCCGATGTGCCGCGGCTGATGCTGTTTCTGGATGACATGTCCAGCGTCAAGATCAGTGAGGGCGGTGCGGATCCCCGGCGCGCGGGGCGACCGGTTTCGGATATTGTCTATGTGCCTGCCGGGTATACGCTGCGCAGTCACTTCACCGCTGCGCTGGAGTTTCGGCACCTGGACCTTCACTTCGACCCGATCTGGCTGCGCGACTACCTCGGGCCCGCGCTGGGAGAGACGCTTGCCGAAGGGTTGATGAACCGCATGATCGAGCGCGACGCGCCGCCGCAGGTGCACAGCCTGGCCGAGCTGCTGATCGACGAGATCTCCGGCAACGCCTTTGATGATCTTTACTTCGAGAATCTGACCCGCGCGGTTCTGATGGCGGCCCTCGCGCCGGAAATCGCGGCGCCGCAGCGCTGCTCGGGGCGGTTGACGTCCTACCAGATGCAGAAGTTGAAGACGGCCTTTGCCAAGCGCGGAGGGCGGCGGATGCCGGTTTCTGACATGGCAGCGGTCGTGGGGCTGTCCGAAAGCTGGTTTTCGCACGCGTTCAAGAGCACAACCGGCATGTCACCGCTGCAATGGCAAAAGGAGCAGCGGGTGCGCAGTGCCCAGGAATTGCTGCGCGAAACCGGGCTGAGCGTGGCAGAGATCGCCGGGCGCCTCGGGTTTGCGGACCAGTCGCATTTCACCAAGGTCTTCCGGGCGGTGGCAGGGCAGACGCCAGCCAACTGGCGTCGCTCGCTGACTGGCTGAGAGGCCCCCGCCGACAGCAGCGGTTGGGGAAGGCCCGGACAGCCAGCTGTCCGGGCCATCCTGTCTCACCAGCGACGGGTCAGCGTGGCGCTGATCGTGCGGGCCGGCGAGTACCAATTCGCCCCGATGCCGCCGGTCACATGTTTTTCGTCCAGAAGGTTGCTTACGTTCACCTGCAGGCTGGTGTCCTCGGCCAGGTCATAGGCAAAGGCCGCATCCACCACGGTGAAGCTGTCGCCCTGGCGGGTGTTGGCGTTGTCGAACCACATTGCCCCCGTGTAGCGCGCGCCGAGACCAAAGGTCATGTCGCCGCGTCCGCCTTCGCCCGGCAGCGTGTAGTTCACCCAGACCGAGGCCACGTTGTCGGGAACGAATTGCAGCGCGTTGCCGCTGTTGCCGCCGTTGCCATCGTTCCGGATCTCCGAGTCCATATGCGAATATCCCGCGATGATCGAGAAGTTGCGGTAGAGGTCGACCTTGGCTTCCAGATCGATGCCGCGGACACGGGATTCGCCGATTGTCTCCTCCCGCAGGGTATTGGGATTGGTCACGGTCATGTTGAACTTGGTCAGGTCATAGATCGCGGCGCTGAGCAGGGCCCGCCCGCCTGCCGGGCGATATTTCACGCCGGCTTCCAGCTGGCGGCCACGCTCAGGCTCCACCGTCAGCCCGGCCGGAACGACGGATTCGGCATAGTTGCCGTAGACCGAGAGGTCCGGCGTCACCTTGTAGGTCACGCCGAGGCGGGCCGTGGTGTCGCTGTACTCGCCGCTGCTGACGTCGTTGTTGAACAGGTTGGTCTGGGTGGTTTCGCCCTTGTCGTAGCGCAGGCCAAGGTTGGTGATCAGACGATCGCTGAAGGTCAGCTCCTGCTGCAGGTAGAGGCTCTTGGTCGTGGTGTCGGTCCGGCGGTTCTGATACGGCGTCAGCCCGTCCAGGCTGTAGCCTCCGGTATAGGTGAAATTGTCGTAATCGGTAATCGGGTCCGCCGTCGTCCACCAGCTGGTGCTGTATTCGCTGGAATCGGAGTATTCCACCCCGGCCAGGGTGCGGCTTTGCACCGCGCCCAGCATTGCGTCGTATTGCAGGTGTGCGTTCACGACGAAGTCGTCGCCTGCGCTGTCATTGGCAAACAGGAAGCGGTCGGTTGCGCCATCGCCGGGCGAACGCCGGTCATCCAGATAGATGTATCCGAAATCCGTTTTTTGGTCCGAGTAGCGCGCCGAGACACCCAGTTGCAGACCGTTGCTGAATTGGTGATCGAACATCAGCGTCGCGGTGGTGCGGTCCACGCCACGGTAGTTGAAGTCAGGTTCGCCGAAGTAGCGGCTGGCCTCGAAATCGGTGTCGACCGGATGGCCACCACCACCGGGCACGGAGTCTCGGTCGAGATGATCCAGCGCGAACACCAGCCGGGTCGCATCGGAGGGACGCCAGGCCAGGCTGGCCGCCAGGTAGGTCTCGTCGTCCTGCGAATGATCCCACTCGGCATCGGCGTCGCGCAGCACGCCGACCAGGCGGTAGGCCAGCGTGCCGGTGTCATTCAGATTATCGCCAAAGTCAAAGCCCACCTCTTTCTTGCTGAAACTGCCAAAGGACAGATAGGTCTCGCCGTGGCGACCGGACTTGGGCGTCTTGCTGACAAAGTTGACGGCGCCACCGGGGTCGGAGATGCCGAAGGTGGTGGAGTTGCCGCCCTTGACGACCTCAACCCGGTCAAAGGCATAGGGCTCCTCGCGCACGCCACCGAAGTTGCTTCCGATGCGCAGCCCGTCGCGGTAGGTATAGGCATCAAAGCCGCGGATCCGGAAATAGTCGAAGCGGTTGTCGGCGCCATAGTAATCCGTGACCACGCCGGCGGTGTAGTTCACCACCTGTTCGATGGTTTCGGCGCCGCGGGCCTGAATTTCACGGGCCGTGACCACAGAAATAGTGGCCGCAGTGTCGAGGATATCGGCTGACAGGCCCGAGCCGGCGGTGGTCTCTTCCGCGACGAAAGTGGTGCTGTCGTCACCGGAATGCACGGTGATGGTCTGCAGCACGACCGGGTCGCTGGTGTCGTCCTGTGCCAGAGCCAAGGCCGGGGCGCAGGTCAGGGCAGAGCAGCCGAGAAGAACCGTGGTCAGGCGACGGGCCGTGCTGCGGCCGCCGCGAAGAGTCAAGAAGTCAGGTTGCATGTTACTGGTCCCGTAGGAGTGTGAGTGGTGGTCCGCGCATGCGGGTAAAGGAGGTTGGCGCACAGCTTGTGGGCCGAGCCGGAAATGAAGACGGTGCCGCTGATGCCGCTGGACTGTCCGCGGACAGAGGGGCGTGGCTTTTCCTTCGTTCGCGGCGCTCTCTACGCAGGCTCGGGACGGCAGGTATTGTAAGTTTCAACTTTTTTGGTTGGTTTCTGCGGTTAGTTTAGTGTTTTTGTCGGAAAAGCATGTCGGATCCGCGCTGCATCGGTTGACCGCTGGCCTGACCGGGGGCTACCGGCAGCCGAAAGCGCCGATTGGATCAGGAGAAACCCATGCAGACGAGACACCCCGGGCGGTTTGGAATAGCGGTATGGCGGAGCCTGTTGTGCGCCGCGATGCTTGTGCTGCTGGCGGCCGTACCGGTGCGGGCCGATGAGTTTCCGGTGCGGATCGAGCATGCGCTGGGCACCACGGTGGTGCCGCAGAAGCCCGAGCGCATCGCGGCTGTCGGCTGGAGCAACCACGAGGTGCCATTGGCGCTAGGGGTTGTGCCGGTGGGCTTTGCCAAGGTGAATTTCGGCGACGATGACGACAACGGCGTCTTCCCCTGGGTCGAGGCGCGGCTGGCGGAGCTGGGCGCAGACATGCCAGCACTGTTTGACGAGGGGGACGGCATCGATTTCGAGGCGGTGGCGGCCACCAAGCCCGACCTGATCCTGGCGGCCTATTCTGGCATCAGCCAGTCCGATTATGACACGCTGAGCAAGATTGCCCCTGTGGTCGCCTATACGGTTGGCCCCTGGGCGATCACCTGGCGAGAGATGATCCGTCTGAATGCGACGGCGATGGGGCGGGCCGCGGATGGTGAGGCGCTCATCACCCGGATCGAGGGCCGGATTGCCGAGGCGGTGGCCGAACACCCTGAGATCAAGGGGAAACGGGCGATGTTCATCACTCACCTGCGGGCGCGGGATCTGAGCGTGATCCGTTTCTATTCCGCCAATGACCCGCGGGTGCAATTCTTTGAGGATCTCGGCATGGTCTCCCCGCAGAGCGTGCAGGACGCCACCCGGCCGGGCCGTTACTCGGGCGAGATCAGCGTCGAGCGGATCGATGAATTCACCGATGTCGATATCGCCGTGACCTATGGCAATGACGAGCTGCTGCAAAGCTTGCGCGCCAACCCGCTGACCGCACGAATGCCGGTGATCCGCAACGATGCGCTCGTGCTGATGAACAACGATCCCATGGGCACAGGTGCCAACCCGACACCGCTGGCGATCGAATGGGTGCTCGACACCTATGTCGACCGTCTGGCCCAGGCCGCGCGGCAGGCCGAATGAGCATCGCGGGGTCCGGTGCAGAAGGCGGGGCGGTCTTGCGGCAGGCGGGATCGCGCGGCGGCAGGATTGGCGCGGGGCAGAGCGCGGTTCTGCTGATGCTGGCCCTCGTCCTCGCAGCTGCCGCCTCGCTTGCCTGGGGCCCGCGCCCGGTCGGGTGGCAAGACATCCTGGCCGCGCTGAACGGGCAGGGCGAGACGCTGGAGCAGGCGGTGGTGCAGACGCGTATCCCGCGCACGCTGCTGGCCCTGCTGGCCGGGGCCGGTCTTGGGCTGGCAGGGGCGGTGATGCAGGGTGTGACCCGCAATCCGTTGGCGGATCCGGGCATTCTGGGCGTCAACGCGGGGGCGGCCATGGCCGTCGTGATTGGCGTCGCCTGGTTCGACATGCAGTCACGCAGCGGTTTTCTGTGGACGGGCATTGGTGGAGCGACGGGGGCTGCCTGTTTCGTCTACGCGATTGGCAGCTTGGGGCGCGGTGGGGCGTCTCCGCTGAAGCTGGCCCTCGCGGGGGCGGCGACATCGGTGGCGCTGGCGTCCCTTACGGTGGCAATCATCCTGCCGCGCGGAGACATTGCGGACGGCATCCAGAGTTGGCAGATCGGAGGTGTCGGCGGGGCGACCCATGATGCGATCCTGCCAATGCTGCCTTTTCTGGCGGCCGGGAGCCTGCTGTCGCTGTGGTCTGCGCCCCGGCTGAACCTGCTGGCACTGGGGGATGACGCCGCCGCCGCCCTTGGCGAGCGTGTGGTGCTCGCCAGGTTGGTGGCAGCGCTGGGTGCCGTCATCCTGTGCGGCGCGGCGACCGCGATCTGCGGTCCGATCGGTTTTGTCGGCTTGGTGGTGCCGCATGCGTGTCGCTTGCTGGCCGGGGTGGATCACCGGGTGCTTCTGCCGCTGAGCGCGCTGGGTGGGGCGATCCTGTTGCTGCTTTCGGATGTTGCCGGCCGGCTGCTGGCACGGCCATCAGAACTGGAGGCCGGGGTGGTGACCGCCTTTGTCGGTGCGCCCGTGTTCATTGCCATCGTTCGCCGCAAAAGGATCCGCGCGCTGTGATTCATTCCTCCGTTTCTTCCCTTCAGACTGATATGGCGCAGCCTGACGCGCTGGTCGCGCAGCGACGTTTCCGCAGCCTGCGCCAAGCGCGTCGGCGCGGGCTGTTATCGGTGACATGGCTGATTGCCGGGCTGGTGCTGGGTGGCATCGCGCTGACCTTGACCGTAGGCCAATCCGTGACCGCGCCGCTGGACGTCTTGCGGGTCCTGTGGGGCGCAGAGGTGCCGGGCGTAACCTTTGCGGTGCGCGAGTTGCGGTTGCCACGGGCCATCGTGGGGGCGCTGGCGGGGGCAAGCTTTGGTCTGGCAGGGGCCGCCTTCCAGGTCTTGCTGCGCAATCCCCTGGCCAGCCCCGACATCATCGGCATCTCCGCGGGGGCCAGTGCCGCCGCGGTTGGCGGCATCGTGTTCTTGGGACTGGGCGGCGTCTGGATCTCAGTCTTTGCAGTGGTGGCAGCCTTGGTCGTCGCTGCGGCGATCTATCTGCTGGCCTGGCGCGACGGGGTCGCGGGCGGGCGGCTGATCCTGGTGGGGATCGGCGTTGCGGCGATGTTGAACAGTTTTGTGGCCTACGCCCTGTCCCAAGCCCCGTCCTGGAGTCTGCAGGAGGCGTTGCGCTGGCTGAGTGGGACGCTGAATGGCGCCACGTTGGTGCAAGGCCTGCCACTGGCGGTGGCGCTGCTGGTGTTCGGCGGGGTGCTGCTGGTGCAGAGCCGTGCCTTGGCGGCGCTCCAGATGGGCGATGACACGGCCGCTGCGATCGGTGTGGCGGTGCCGCGCACCCGGCTGCTGGTGGTGCTGTCGGCAGTGGCGGTCATCGCCGTGGCGACGGCGGTCTGCGGGCCGATTTCCTTTGTCGCCTTTCTGGCGCGCCCCATCGCCAGCCGCCTGACCCGCGCGGGCGGGCCTCTGTTGGTCCTCTCGGCGCTGGTCGGGGCGCTGCTGGTGGTGCTGGCCGACTTTACCGGCCAGATCCTGCTTCCTGCACGCTATCCGGTCGGCATCGTGACCGGAGTTCTGGGCGCGCCTTACCTGCTTTACCTGATTGTACTCATGCACCGAAAAGGAGCCGCCTGATGCGCCGGAACCAGCTGGTCGCCGAAAACCTTCATGCCGGATACGGCGGTCGCCGCGTGCTGCGCGGGGTGGATTTCGAGGTGCCGATGGGGCGGATAACCGGCATCGTTGGCGCAAACGCCTGCGGCAAGTCAACGTTTCTGCGTACACTGTCCCGGCTGCTGCCACCGGAGCAGGGGCAGGTGCTGCTGGACGGGGCAGACGTTCACCGCATGGCGCCGCGCCGCTTGGCCCGCAATCTGGGCCTGTTGCCGCAGACCCCGATCGCGCCGGAAGGGATCACCGTTCTCGATCTTGTTGGCCGCGGCCGACACCCGCATCAGGGGCTGTTTGCCCGTTGGACTGCCGCTGACGAGCGGGCCGTCCTGGCAGCCCTTGAGGCCACCGGCACCGTCGAGTTGGCTGATCGGGACGTGGATGAACTATCAGGGGGGCAACGCCAGAGGGTGTGGATCGCCATGGCGCTGGCGCAGGAGACGGACATCCTGTTGCTGGACGAGCCCACCACTTTCCTCGACATCAACCACCAGATCGAAGTGCTGGATCTGCTGCACGACCTGAACCGGGAACGCGGCACGACCGTGGTGATGGTGCTGCACGATCTGAACCTGGCCGCCCGCTACTGTGACTGGCTGGCGGCCATGGCAGAGGGGCAGCTTCGCCGTGCCGGGCCGCCGGAAGAGATCCTGACCCCGGACATGGTGGAAGAGGTCTTTGGCCTCAGGTGCCAGGTGGTGCCGGACCCGGTTTCGGGGCGACCGATGATGTTGCCAATCGGCCGCCATGGCGTGCTTTGATCTCTCAGCGCCTGCGGGCCTCTGCGTGCAGGACCACTTCGGCGGCGGCGCGGGCATCCTCGCCCGCATCGTGATGTTCAAAGCATAATCCCAGGTGGGTCTTGAGCGACGCCAGCCCGTGGCCGCCGTTGCCTTTGAGCTCTGGCCAGGCGCGGCGCGCGACCGTGACGCTGTTCTGCCAGCCCCATTGCGGCTCGGCCCGCTGCAGACCGGCACAGGCGGCGCGGATCGCGCTGCGGTCAAAGCCCGAGTGCTGGTAGACGGTGCGGTCGCGCAGCACCTCGTCCAGCAGGTCGATGACGCTGCAGATCGTCGGCGCGCCCCGGACCATCTGTGCGGTTATTCCGTGCAATCCGCTGAATACCCAACGGGTTGTCAGAGGGTTGACCAGCGTCGACCAGGTTTCGATCGAATTGTCCGGGCGCACGCAGGCTACCCCCACCTGGCAGATGCTGCTGCGGTCGTGGTTGGCGGTCTCCACGTCCAGCGCAAAGAAGCGGAACGGGCCGTCCGGCATCGGCGGCGGCGTGGCCACAAGTGGCTGGTTCATCAGGCCGGGAAGGGCGGGGGTGTTTGTCATCAAGGCCTCCGAGACCGGCTGCCGCCGTGCGGGGCGCCAGGAAATCGGGGCAAATAGACAGGCAATTGCCCGCCTTGGCAAGCGCGACACCGGAAATGGTCGCACGTGACAGGACAAGTTTCGCTTGCTGCGGATCTATATTTCGATAAAACGTGAATTATGGAAAAAGAGATTCCCCTCCGCCTGTCCGTGCTGGGACATCCCCAGCGGCTGTCCGTGTTTCGGCTGCTGATGCGTCGTTACCCTGACCGCGTGCCCGCCAGCGAGATCGGTGCGGCACTAGATGTGAAATCCAGCACATTGTCGTCATATCTGTCTGCTTTGATGCAGGCAGGGCTGGTGACACAGACCCGTGAAGGAACCTGGTTGTACTACCAGGTGGATCTGGGCGGCATCCGCGAGACGATGGATGCGCTGTTCTTCGATTGCTGTCGCGGCCGCCCGGAATTGTGTCTGCCCGTCCGGGCGGACTGGAAGCAGGAGAACACCGGAATGTCGGATCCGCGATACAACGTGCTTTTCATCTGTACGGGCAATTCCGCGCGCTCGATCTTTGCCGAGACGCTTCTGCGCAGCATTGGCTCGGATCGCTTCAATGCCTTCTCGGCAGGCACGAAACCCTCCTCCGAGTTGAATCCCTTTGCGGTGGAGACGCTGCGTGCCAAGGGGCATGACGTGACACCCTTGCGGTCCAAGAACATCAGCGAGTTCATGGGGGACTCCGCGCCCAAGTTCGATTTCGTCTTCACGGTCTGCGATCAGGCCGCCAACGAGGACTGCCCGGCCTGGGAGGGGCAGCCGATTTCGGGCCATTGGGGCATGCCGGACCCGGTGAAGGCGGAAGGCAGCGACGCGGAGAAAAGTCTCGCCTTTCAGCAGGCCTATGGCACGCTGAAGAACCGGATCCAGGCCTTCGCCGCACTGCCGATTGCTGAGCTGGATCGAATTTCTCTGCAAAAGGCGGTGGATGACATCGCATTGAACACCTGACGGGCCGAGATCGCCTGTCCCTACCGGATACGAAGGAAGACCATGACTGTATATGCTTTGAACGGCCTGGGCCGGATGGGTAAGCTGGCGTTGAAGCCCTTGCTGGACAGCGGCGCGCAGATTGCCTGGATCAATGATGCGGTGGGCTCACCCGAAATGCATGCGCATCTGTTGGAATTCGACACCGTGCACGGCCGCTGGCAAGCGGAGTTCGGTTATGACGATGACAGCATCACCATCGACGGCACCCGCCTGCCGGTCCATTGCGCCCGCCGGATCGAGGACCTGCCGCTGGACGGGGTCGATGTGGTGATCGACTGCACCGGCGTCTTCAAGACCGAGGCCAAGCTGGCACCGTATTTCGAGGCGGGCGTGAAAAAAGTGGTGGTTTCGGCCCCGGTGAAGGACGGCGATGCCGCCAATATCGTCTATGGCGTGAACCACGACATCTACGAGCCGCAGCGCCACCGCATCGTGACCGCCGCCAGCTGCACCACCAACTGCCTGGCACCGGTGGTCAAGGTCCTGCACGAGGCCTTCGGGATCAAGCACGGCTCGATCACGACCATCCATGATGTGACCAACACCCAGACCATCGTCGACCGGCCTGCCAAGGATCTGCGCCGGGCACGCTCGGCACTGAACTCGCTGATCCCAACGACCACCGGCAGCGCCACGGCGATCACGCTGATCTACCCGGAACTGACAGGCAAGCTGAACGGCCATGCGGTGCGGGTGCCGCTCCTGAATGCCTCGATCACCGACTGTGTGTTCGAACTGGAGCGCGCAACCAGCGCCGAGGAAGTGAACGCGCTGTTCAAGGCGGCCGCCGAAGGCCCGCTGGCCGGGATCCTCGGCTACGAGGAGCGGCCTTTGGTGTCGGCGGATTACACCAACGATACGCGCTCCTCGATCGTGGATGCGCCCTCGACCATGGTGGTGAACGGCACCCAGGTGAAGGTCTATGCCTGGTACGACAACGAGATGGGCTATGCCCACCGGCTGGTGGATGTGGCCCGCATGGTGGGTGACAGCCTGTGACACCGCGCCCTGGTACCCGTGCCGCGCCGCCCAGCGGGCTGGCCGCCTATGCGGCGGTGACGGCGGCCTACTGGGCCTTCATGCTGACCGATGGCGCGCTGCGGATGCTGGTGCTGTTGCATTTCCATACGCTGGGTTTCAGCCCGGTGCAGCTGGCCTATCTGTTTGTCCTGTACGAGGTTGCGGGCATGGCCACCAACCTGTCGGCGGGCTGGGTCGCGGCCCGTTTCGGGCTGACCTCGACGCTCTATGCGGGCCTTGGCCTGCAGGTGGTGGCACTGGTTGCGCTGGCGCAGCTGGATCCCGGCTGGCAGGTTGCGACCTCGGTCGCCTTCGTGATGACGGTGCAGGGGCTGTCGGGGGTGGCCAAGGACCTGGCCAAGATGGCATCCAAATCCGCGGTCAAGCTGCTTGCGCCCAAGGAGGGCGATGGGCTGTTCCGCTGGGTCGCGCTGCTGACCGGATCGAAGAACGCGGTGAAGGGGCTGGGCTTCCTGCTGGGGGCCGGGCTGCTGGCAACCGCAGGCTTTGCCTGGGCGACGCTGGCCATGGCGGCGGTGCTGGCGGTGATCCTGGTGGCGGTTCTGCTGGCCATGCCCGCAGGCCTGCCGCGCGGGCGCAAAGGAGCCAAGTTCTCCGAGGTGTTATCGAAATCCGCCAACATCAACTGGCTGTCGGCGGCACGGGTGTTCCTGTTCGGCGCGCGCGACGTCTGGTTTGTGGTCGGCATCCCGGTCTACTTCTACGCCGTGCTGTCGGACGGCAGCGAGGCGGGCAACCGCGCCGCCTTTTTCCTGATCGGCAGTTTCATGGCCGTCTGGATCATTCTTTACGGCGCCGTGCAGGCAGCGGCACCGCGTCTGTTGCAAGCCGCGCGCCGCAGTGAGGCGCAGCTGATCGCGGCCGCGCGCACGTGGGCGGCGGTGCTGGCCCTCGTGCCCGCGGCACTGGCCGCTGCCGTGCTGGTGGCGGGGGCGCCTGCGCCCTGGCTCACCGCGGTGCTGGTGGCAGGGCTGCTGGTCTTCGGCGGGCTGTTTGCCGTCAACTCGGCGCTGCATTCCTACCTGATCCTTGCGTTTTCCAAGGAGGAGCGGGTGACCATGGACGTGGGCTTTTACTACATGGCCAACGCGGGTGGACGGCTGCTGGGCACGGTGCTGTCGGGGCTGACCTATCAGATCGGCGGCGTGCCTGCCTGCCTTGGGACCGCGGCGGTGATGGTGGCGCTCAGTGCGCTCGCGGCCGGGCGTCTCGATGGGCGGCCTAAAGGAGACATCGCGGCGTGACCTTCCCCTGATGACATGGCTCCCGGCCGTGGGTGCCGTGTGGTGTGTCTGCCCCGCCGGACGGCCTTGTGGGGCACGTCGGCGCCGTTGCAGCCGTGTACGTCGGCGCAGGTGCGGGAACTAAATCGCTTCTGCGGGGTTGAGGTGGTGACTGCAGTTGATTGCAGCCCTGCTGAAAGGAGTGAGGAAAATGCTTGGTTGGGCACTTACATTTCTGGTCATCGCGCTGATCGCGGCGCTGCTTGGATTTGGTGGCGTTGCTGGTACCGCCGCCGGGATCGCGAAAATCCTGTTCTTCGTCTTCCTGGTTCTGTTTGTCATCGCACTCGTGGCGCGCGCGATGAAGGGCAAGCCCCCGGTCTGATAACCGGGCCAAATCTGAATACTGCGTAAAACCCGGCGGCACACCGCCGGGTTTTGCCATTTCGAACTGGGATGAGGATTGATGCGAAGCGCCTTCAGTCGGCGATCTTGTCCATCACGCGCCCGATGGAAAATCCGTGCAGCATGGTGGAAAGAAGTATGGAAAGACCGATCAGCACCCACAAGTCCAGCTCGTTGGTGAATTCCATATGGGTCCCGGCATAGCACAGGTAGTAGATCGATCCGATGCCGCGCACGCCGAAGACGGATACGATCAGGCGGTCCCGGCCCGACAGATCCGACCCCACGAGCGAGATCCAGCCTGCGATCGGGCGGATCACGGCGATCAGTATCAACGCCATCAACACGTGGGTCCATGTCAGGTCCGCAAAAAGGACCGGCAGGACGTGGCCAAGGGCGACGAGCAGTAGGGCTGTCAAAGCGTGTTCAATGGTTTCACAAAAGTCGTGCAGGCGGCGGTGGAAGCGATGGGCGCTTTCGATGCGGCGCAGGGTCAGCCCCATCATCGTCACAGCGATGAAACCGTAGCCTTCGACAAGCTCGGTAGAGCCATAGCACAACAGAACCCCGGCAATCGCCACAACACCCGAACCCGTGTCGGCCAGGACCGCATGGCGCGGCACGTTGAACAGGACCTGCCCCAGTGCCCAGCCGCCACATGTGCCCATCAGGGCTCCGACGGTGATACGATAGGCGACGTCCACAGCCAGCCATTCGGCCAGCCACCCCTCAGGATGCAGGCCTTGCAGGGCAATGATGATCCCGAGATAGACGAAGGGGAACGCCAGACCATCGTTGAGGGCCGCCTCGGTCGTCAGGGTAAAACGCACCGGGTGCTCCTTGCCTTCCTGCGGCGGGCCGACCTGCACATCGCCTGCGAGGACCGGGTCAGTCGGTGCCAGCACCGCGCCCAACAGCACCGCGCCTGCCACGGTCAATCCGCCAATGGTCGATCCCATGAGGGCCACGGTCAGGATCGTCAGTGGCATCCCGATCAGCAACAGCCGCGCGGTCGCCCCCCACTTCTTCCATGGGCCAAGGCTGTCGAGGCGAAGCCCTGCCGTGAACAGGGCGATGATGACCGTCAGCTCGCTGACGATCTCCCAAGGTTTCGGAGCGTGTCTTGGATCCGGAAATTCCGGCAGGCCTGGCACCAGCCAGTAGCTGGCCATGCCCAGCAGGATCAACAGCGGCGCGGCAGCGGGCTCACGGGTGGAGACGAAACGGGGCGCCCAATGGGCCAGAATGATCACAATTCCAACCGACGCCAGCAGCAAATGATAGGGGGCGAAACTGTAAATATCCGCGAAATTCACCATCGTCATCGATATGCGCGCCCCTCAGCAAGACCAGTCGTCTTTCCGGCGCACTTGGCTTGTGTGGTGGAGGTCCTGTTCGGTGCGCCTTTCAGCGTTGGCGCAAAGGTTGCGAGAACGACTGGGGCGCAGCATGGCTGGCCCGTGACCGGGAAACCAGTCCATGCTGCGCCCCGAAGTATGGTCAACTCGGCGCATGCGGGAACGGGGGCGGGCCGTTCAGGCAATACGTTCACAAAGTTTGCGATTGATCTCCTTGGCGCGCTCCACCAGCTTTGCCAGCGCGGGATCATCCTCCGAATCGGCGTCGATCTTGCGAGCCTCCGCCGCCCAGTCTTGGATTTCCGCCTCTGCCTCTTCCAGCGTTTGAAGACTGTCCTGCTGGCTGTGACGGGTTCTGGTCCGCTCGCTTAGACGCTCGCTGAGCGCGCTGCAAAGTTCGGTGTGCAGTTGTTCCAATCGTTCATTCGGGAGTTGCATTTTCACCTCCTTCGCGTGCGTACAGGGACCCAACGCGCAGACCTACGGGTTGGTTCCAGACCGGCGTGATGCCCCTGGGGGGCCCTGGCGACGTATCATCTGCACCGAAGGGCAAACGAACAGCCGCCGCTTCTGAGTGGTGAAGCGGCGGCTGCGGGCATGTGTCTGGCCTGACCGGGAGGAGAAGGTCAGCGGTGACTTTTCACCGCGAGGCCGATCAACATGCCGACGCCTACTGCGGCAGCCATCGACAGGCCGGGGTTCTGGCGCACGAAACGCCGACCGTCTTCCGCCAGACCGTCGAGAGACTTGACGGCCTGCTCCGCGTCAGCGGCCATTTTCTCGCGGACCTGCGTTCCGGACTCGACGATCTTGTCCGCCGCGGTCTGGGCAGCCTTGTTCAGCGACGCTGCCGCTTCCCTCGCGTAGGCGCCCGCTTCGGACACGTCGGTTTTCACGGATTTCTTGCTCTGTGTTTCAGCCATGTCTTTTCTCCTTTCGAAGGGTCAACGAAGGCGCTCGGGCAAAAGTTCCGTATGTTGCGAAGTTCTGCGCTGCTGGCATGCGAAGTGCGCGTTCATCACAGTGCAGGCGGCCGCTGACAACGCAGACGAGGGCCGGAGTTCGCCGGTGGCGGTAAGCAGGGCGCGCGCGCTCCGGCGGACAGGAACTTCTGCCGGGCTGGCGGGTTTATCTGCATATGACGCAACTGAAAGGACATGGCATGCTGAACTGGGCCTTGGTTTTTTTGGTCGTCGCAATCATCGCCGGCATCTTCGGATTTGGCGGCTTCGCTGCGGCGTCCGCCGGGATCGCTCAGATCCTTTTCTTCATCTTTCTCATCCTGTTCGTCGTTGCCCTGGTGCTGCGGCTCAGACGGTGAGAGCGCAAAGGCCGCGGGCAGTGATGTCTGCGGCCTTTGCCTGCGCGAGGTGAGGTGCAGCCCGCCTGTGGCGCGACGCTGATCAAGCTGATCGGAACCATGGGGGCCGGTTCGCGTTGTCCTCCCGCCCTATATGCCGAAATTCAGATAAGGAGCTTTCCATGACTGACTCGCTTTCTACCACCCCGAGTGCGGATTCCGTTGAAACCGGTGTGCGGGATACTGCAGCGATTGCCAAAGGGCTGACAAATGTCCTCGCGGACACCTACCGGCTGGTGTTCAAGACGCACGCCTATCACTGGAACGTTGAAGGCCCGGCTTTCTATTCGATGCACAAGCTGACCGAAGAGCAGTACGAGAACATGTTCGCCGCGGCGGACGAATTGGCAGAGCGCGTTCGTGCCCTCGGCCATCTGGCACCGTCGCGCATGCAGGACATTCTGGACTGTTCGCGGATCGAAGATGCGGAGGGGGACCTCAACGCGCGCGAGATGGCGGAAGACCTGGTCGCGAGCCATGAACGCATCGCGCACCGCTTGCATGCTCTGGCCGAGATGGCTGCCGATCGCCGCGATATCGTGACCGAGGATCTGGCCACGGCCCGCTCCGCCTTTCATGAGCAGGCAGCCTGGATGCTGCGGGCGATTGCAAAATCCTGATCGGAAACGAGACACTGCGGCAGTCAGCCTCTGCCCCTTGCCCCGATCGGTTCCGGGACCGGTCGGGGTTCTTTGTTCAGGTCGCAACGGGTCATGGTGTGCGGGCGATGCGCGAAGGCTTGCATTCAAAAACGCCGAATACGGAAACGGGCCGCACTGGGCGGCCCGTCCGTGAGTGCATGCATGTCCGCCCGAAGCGGTCTGCGTTCTTAGACTTTGAGCGTTTCGGTCGAAGAAAAGAACATGGCCTGGCTGACCGCCGAACGCACTTGCTCTTCCGCATAGGGCTTGGAGATCAGGAAGGCAGGCTCAGGCCCTTCGCCGGTCAGCAGCCGTTCCGGGTAGGCGGTGATGAAGATCACCGGGCGATCGCCGTGCTTTTCGAGGATGCCATTGACCGCGTCGATGCCGCTGGACTTGTCGGCCAGCTGGATGTCGGACAGGATCAGATCCGCCGGTTCCTGGGCTGCCAGTTCCAGTGCGGCGGTCTCGGTCCGGGCGATGCCCGTGACCTGGTGGCCCATGTCGGTGACGATGGCTTCCAGATCCATCGCGATGATTGCCTCGTCTTCGATGATCATGATGCGCCCGGTGGTGGCGCGCGACATCTCCTGATAGGCGATGGAGATCAGCTCCGATGCCTCTTCGGTATCGATCCCCATGATGGTCGCCGTGTCAGCTGCGCTGAACTCCTCGATGGTGTGCAGCAGCAGGGCCTCACGGGTATTCGGGGTCAGTCGCTTGAGGTAGCGCTGGGCCTTGGCCGCAAGGCTCGAGGGATCGTCGTCGTCCTGGGCCAGGGCGCCGGAGGACGACCAGATCGCATGGAACACCCGGAACAAGGCCAGTTTCGGGGGCAGGGTGCTGTCATAGTCAGCCTGGTCTGCCAGGATCGCCTCGAGTGCGGCCAGTGCATAGTTGTCGCCACTGGTCTGGCTGCCGGTGAGCGCTCTGGCGTAGCGGCGCAGATACGGCAGGTTCGCCCCGATCTGACTGGCGATGAGATTTCCCGGTTGATCGGTCATTTTGCGAAGTCCCTTTTTTTGCAATATGTATGGAACAATACGCGCTGCTGTGCGTTTGGTTCCAGAAACTGCGTAAAAAATAGTGATGGATTGCATGACACAGGCACAACGCGCCCGGCCACGCGATGAACAGGCCGATCGCGAAATCGATGAGAACCTTAAGCGGGCATTCGACCAAATCGCGAATGAGCCCGTGCCGGACAGGTTTACCGATTTGCTGAAACAATTGCAGCAGAAGGAGGCCGCCTCGGCCGCCGGACGCGGTCAGGAAGGGGAGACCGGGGCCAATGGCTGACAGAAAATCTGCCTCCGAACCTGCCGACCCCAGAAGTGAGTTGGTGGAGCATCTTGGTGCGCTTCGTGCCTTTGCGATCAGCCTGACACGCAACAGCGCGACCGCCGACGACCTGGTGCAGGATACATTGATCAAGGCCTGGACGAACATCGACAAGTTTCAGGTCGGATCGAACATGCGTGCCTGGCTCTTCACGATTTTGCGCAACACCTATTATTCGCTGCGTCGCAAACGCAAGCGCGAGGTCGAGGATGGTGACGGCTTGCTGTCGGGCGCCCTGGCCCAGAAACCGGACCACGACGGACGCCTGCACATGCGGGACTTCCATGCCGCTTTTGCGCAGCTGAACGATGAACAGCGCGAGGCGTTGGTCCTGGTGGGTGCGAGCGGTTTCTCCTACGAGGAAGCAGCCGAGATGTGCGGCGTGCGGACCGGCACCATCAAGAGCCGGGTCAATCGGGCCCGTGCGCGCTTGTGCGAACTGATGGAAATGGACGGCAGCAGCCGGATGGAGTTGACGGACTCCGTAACCGCAGGAATTGTCGCCCAACAGGGCGCCGCATGATCAACATTCCACGCCTGCAGTCAGGCGGCCTTCTGATGCGTCTTGCGGCGCTGATGACGGTTGCGCTGTTGCCCCTGGGCATGATCGCCGTCTACCAGACGAACGCGGTGGTGAACGAAGCCACCCGTCTGTCGCATGCCTCGTTGCAGGCCCGCACCGAGCGGGCCGCAGCGCGGCAGCGCGAGCTGTTGCAGCGCGCGGGCGGCGCGACCGAGGGGCTGGCTGCGTCCATTCTGCCGGTGTTGGATGATCCCGCAGGCTGCTCCGAGCTGATGCGGACGTTTACGCAAGGCCCGAACCCGTTCACATTTGCCGCCTTTCTTACACCCGATGGCCGGGTCGATTGCGCATCGGCAGGAACGTTGGAGTGGGTGTCGGAGAAGTGGCTGTCCCGAAAGGCGCAGGAATCGGCGCGCCTGACCTTCGCGGTGGACAGAGGTCTGCTGGGCAGCGAAGGTCCGCAACTGGTCGCAACCAGCCCGGTGCAGCGCGGGGGGGTGCTGCTCGGCTACATTGCCATAGCGATTCCCCATCAACTGGTCGGATCGCTGCCCGGCAACCCGGGCAGCGGAGATGAAGGCATCCAGTATTTCACGATCGACGCCGAGGGTGAGGTGCTGGCAGCCAGTCTGCCGATGGAAAAGGCCAGGATGGTCTTGCCCAAGACCGTGCCATTGAATGAGCTGGTCAATCGCGCCGGCGACAGTTTTTTCGAAGACGCGCGCACCGGTCAGGAGCGCTTCTTTGCCGTTAGTCGCATTCTGCCGGGCGAAGTCGCCGTGGTCGGCAGCTGGCCGGTGGAAGATGCGATGCTGGTCAGCTCCAACCCCGCGTCCCTGATGACGCTGGCCTTCCCGGTGCTGATGTGGCTGGCCGGGATCGCGGTGGCGATTTTCGGGTTGCAACAGATGGTGATCCGCCACCTCAGCGCGCTGCGCCGGGCGATGCGCCGTTATGCGTTGGGCGAACGTGAAGCGCCGCAGCTGGAGCTGAACGCGCCGCCGCGCGAGTTCGAAGAGGCCCGGCAGTCCTTCAACCGGATGGTGCTGATCCTGAGCGAAGCCGAGCGCCGCAGGGAACTCGACCTCGAAGAAAAGACCATCCTGCTGCGTGAGGTGCACCACAGGGTCAAGAACAACCTGCAACTGATCGCGTCGATCATGAACATGCAGGCCCGCGGCGCGCGCACTCCGGAGGCACGGCGGATGTTGTCGCAGTTGCAGCGCCGCGTGCGCGGGCTAGCCACCATTCATCGCAGCCTGAACACGAACCCGGATGTGACCACCGTCGGCAGTCGCGAACTGATCAAGGAGCTGATCGGGGAGATCGGCTCGATGGCGCCGGGAACGGGCAAGGCGCTCAACATCGAGACCGACCTCGCGCAGGCCCCGCTGAGCCAGGATCAGGCGGTGACCCTGTCCATGCTGGTTTCGGAGGCGATGACCAATGCGATCAAATACGTAGGTACGCCCGAGAACGGACGACCGGAAATCCGGGTCACGCTCAGGGAGACGGCGCCAGGATGGTTGGAGCTTGAGATCAGCAACACCACGGGTAAGCCGCTGTTGCCTGAGGAGGAAACCAGCGACGGCACGGGCATCGGCGCGAGGCTGATGGCGGCGTTTGCCGCACATCTGGACGGGCAGACCGAAACCCGCGAAACGGAAGACCGCTTCATCTATCGGTTGGGCTTCCCGGCGGCCGAAGGGGCAGAACCGCCCCGGCCGTCTTTGCCGGAGCAAGAGTGCGATGCCAAAGCAGCTGCAAGCTGAGCCGATGGAAGATGACTTCCAGGTTCTGATCACCGCCGAACAGGCCTGGCCCGCGTTCGAACGTGCGGTGCTGGCCGCCCGGCGCGAGGTGACCGGGTGTTTCCGCTTGTTCGACCTGTCGACTGATCTCCTCAGCCCCGAAGCGCGGGCGGTCGGCGACACCTGGTCCGACCTGATTGCTGACGCGCTGCGTCGTGGGGTCCGGGTGCGGTTGGTGGTCAGCGACTTCGATCCGGTGATGGCGGCACCTCTGCACGCGGCGGCGCAGAAGACCGTCGCACAGGCCCGCCAGATTGCCGACACGCTGGATGCCGAGGCTGCCGGGCGGCTGTCGGTCGTGGCTGCGTTGCATCCTGCCCGGGCGGGGTTGCTGCCGCGTCTTGCGCTGTCGCCCTTCGTGCTGCGTAAACTGCGCAAACTGCCCCGGCGGCTGCAACCGGCCGCCGCGCGGCGGTCAGCCGTGCCGCAGCTGTATCCGGTGTCGCACCATCAGAAGGTTGCGGTCATCGACCGGGAGATCCTCTATATCGGCGGCCTGGATCAGAACCGCCGCCGCTATGACACGCTGGACCACGACCAGTCGGCCCATCAGACCTGGGCAGATGTTCAGCTGCTGCTGAGTGGTCCCGAAGCGCGGGAGGCTGCGGATCACCTGGATCGGTTCCAGGACGAGATCGCGCTGCGGCAACCGCCGCACAGGGGCAAGCATGTGCGCCGCACGTTGTCGGTCCCGCGTCGCGCTGGCTTCTGGGCGCTGTCGCCGCGCACCGTGTTGCGAGAAATCGAGGAAGATCATCTGGCGGCCTTTGAACGTGCGCAAAACCTGATCTACCTTGAGACGCAGTTTCTGCGCTCCAGCGCTATTGCCGCGGGACTGGCAGCTGCCGCGCGGCGCAACCCGGATCTTTCGCTGATCCTGATCCTGCCGGCCCTTCCGGAAGATGTCGCATTTGACGGCAACCAGGAGCTGGATGCCCGGTATGGTATGGCCTTGCAGGCGGAGGCGCTGGGTCGGGTGATGGATGCGTTTGGGTCGCGGGCGTGCATTGCCAGCCCAGTGCAGCGCCGGATGGCGGCGCGCGACGCCCCTTCGGTCCTGTCCGGGTCGCCGGTGATCTATGTCCACAGCAAGGTTTTGATGACCGACCGCGATTTCGCAATGATCGGATCTGCCAACCTCAACGGTCGCTCGCTGCGCTGGGACACCGAAGCGGCATTGCGGATCACCCAGCCTGACCGGATCGAGCGGTTGTGGAAGGCGCTGGCCCGGCACTGGTGGCAGGAGGATCTGCCGGAGGCGGCGCTGGATCCCGTGCGGGCCGCCGGGTGGTGGCAGCAGCAGATCCGGCGAAACCAGGTCTGCCGCCCCGAGGCCCGGCGCGGGTTTCTGGTCCCGCACGACCCGGACAATATGTGCGAGTTGCAACAGCGTCTGCCCGGGGCCACCGAGGATATCGTCTGAAGGCGGCCCGGGACAGTCGGCGTTGGCCGCCGGGGTATGTCCTGAAGCTCCCATGCGACCGGCTTGGCCCAACACAAGCAAACGACCCGGCACCTTGCGGCACCGGGTCGTTTGCGTGTTCAGTCCGGGTCTCAGACGGCGTCAGACCTGACGCGGAGTGGACTTGGGCCCGAACAGCAGCCAGCAAATGAACCCGATCAGGGGCAACACCAGAACAAACAGAACCCAAAGGACCTTGGCGCCTGTGCTGGCCGAAGAGCCGATGATCGAGACGATGGCCCAGATCGCCAGGACCAGAAGAATGAGACCGCCGATACCTGCAAGTTCAACCATGGGTTAGCTCCTTTGTTGCCACTGTGAGGCGAGGCTGTGCATCTGGGTGCCTGTCGCCGTTGAAGGGAAAACGCCCGGCCTGTCGAAAGGTTCCGCAAGTCACCTGTCGGCGCGGCGCAGAGAGGCATGTTCAGGTACGAAACCGCCCGACAGCTAGGGGGCTGCCGGGCGGCTTGGTGGAATTTGGAAGACGCCAGGATTACTGCGCTTCTTGCGATTCCTCGGTGATTTCATTGCCCAGTTTGGACACGTCGCGGCCGAAGCCCTCGGTGGTTTCGCAGGCGGCCACGCCGATCAGCAGGGCCAGGAAAAACGGCATACGCATGATGCTTCCTCCTTGCAGATGTTGCAGTTACTTCAGCTTCGAGGCGACGTTGGCGGCAAAGGCGTCGATGACCGCCTTGTAGAACACCTCGCTGTCGATGCTGACCTGTGCAATGTCGGTCCCTGCGGGGTAATAAGCGTTGAGCTGGTCTGCGCTCACCGTCAGGTCATAGCGCAGGTCGTCCGCGGCATCCGGCATGTCGATGTCGACATCGCCCTTCAGGACCCATTCCCCGACACCGAGAGCCTGTTCGAAATTGTTGGCCAAAGCCACTGAATCGATCTCGATGTTGATCTCGGCGCCCTTCTGGGTGTCATCCTTGGCGATCTGGTTCACCAGCTGGGTCGCCAGGGCGGTTTCAAGGTCCGTTTCAAGGTCGACCCAGGCTTCCGCTGCGCTGTAATTCTCGATTGCGGACAGATCCGCAGTCACGTCGATTTCGGAAACCATGGTGGTGGCGGAAACGGCTGTGGCCATGGCCGAAACGAGAGCGGTGGTTCGGATCAGGTGAGTCATTTTCATTGTTCCTTTCCATGTCTTCCCCGTGCCGGGGATCTGTTATGGAAACGTTGATCCGGGCAGGATGGTTCCTGCCATCGCGTGAATTCTGTAGGCTCTCGTATGTCTTTCGGGAGGGCGGCGCACGGCTGCAGGGCAGGGGAACTTGGCTTGTCACCCAAGCGTTGAGGTTGAGTAACCGTATAACCACATGCAGGACATTATGGATAACTCCCAACATCCCACCGCCGAGGTACTGGACGACGTATCGCAGATCATCGAGGACAATGACGGCTCAGTGACCGTCAGCCGCCTTACCGAGGAACTGGGCCACAAATCGCTCTCCGCGGTTCTGGCGGTTCCGGCACTGGCGGTGGTGTCACCGCTGAGCGGCGTGCCGCTGTTTTCCTCGACCTGCGGGATCCTGATCTGCCTGGTGTCCGGTCAGATGCTGTTCGGGCGCTCCAACCTGTGGCTGCCGGGCTGGCTGGGCCGCAAGGGGATCGAAGGTGCGCGCGCCGAGAAGGCGATCTCGGCGATGCGCCGCGCCGCAAACTGGTTGGATCGGCACGCGTCCAAGCGGTTGCAGGTGGTATTATCGCAGCCCTTCATCTCGCTGATCCGGCTGGTGTGTCTGTTGTGTGGCGCGCTGATGCCGGTTCTGGAAGTGGTGCCCTTCTCCTCCTCCATCCTCGGCGCGGCGGTTGCGCTTCTGGCCTTGTCCATGCTGACGCGCGACGGGTTGATCGCAGTGCTGACCCTCGTGGCGCTTGCCTGTGCCGGTGTCGGAGTGTTGGTGGGTCTGTTCTGACCCGCGGTTGCGCGCCGCGGCACGCAAGTGCCCGCGGCGTATTTTTTTGACTACTGGCAGGGGATGCAAAGAAAAAGACCGGGTTCCGCATCGGAACCCGGTCTTCTTGTGCCGCCCATTTGCCTAAACCGGTACGAGGCAGGAAAACCGGCTAAGGGACGAGGCGAAGGGGCGGCGTCCAAAGGGGTCAGGCAACCCCTTTGAAACCGTGAATCTTACGAGCCCTGGTATTCGGGCAGGCCGTTCAGCTCTTCCTCACTCATGTGAGTGGTCACGCGGATGTCGCCCTCGGCTTCGTGGATCGTCAGGTCGGACATCGGCAGTTCAACCGGCTTTTCGCCCAGACCCAGGAAACCGCCAACATCGACGATCAGTGCTTCGACACCACCGGTGGTGTTGACGATCACTTCGGACACTTCGCCGATATGCTCGTCCTTGGCGTCATAGGCAGGCGCGCCGGTCAGGGCTTCCGCGGTCACTTCGTTCATGTCCAGCGGCTCCATGGCGGTCGCATCCGCATCGGCGCTCAGCGTGGCATCCAGGTCGGTCGAGCTGCTGGACTGAGCGGTGGTGGAGTCTTCGTCTGCAGTGTCGCTTGTCGGGGCAAGCGGGGTGGTCGTGGCCTTGGCCTCGCCCATGGCATTGGCGTTGGCGTCGGCGGAGACATCTGCGGCCGAGCTGTTCACTTCGGCGTTGGTCGCGGCGGAACCTGACAATGCGGCTCCGGCTTCGGTATCTGCAAAGGCAGGTGCAACGGTTGCGGCAATCAGAGAAGTGGTCAGCAAAAGACGTTTCATCGGTTTGATCTCCTTTGTGTTTCACTCATCAGCGCGCTTGAGTTACAGCCACTCAACTCGCCGCGGCTCGGCAAGGTTCCGGGCGAGGGTGAATTTTTTCAAAAAAAGTTTGGTGGCCCCTGTAGTGCCGGAAATCTGTTAGATTTCATCGCAGTAAGCGGAGCTTGGCGCATGGGGGCTGTGCTGACGGCAGGGGGAAATGAAGCAGCGCACCCGCGGAGGCCGCGGATGCGCTGTGTGTCTTTGCTGAAGGGTAGGGTGTGATCCGCTATCTAGCTGGGACAGCCCCAGGTCTGGCGCTCAGGCGACGGGGGCGGTCGGAGAGATATTGGGAGCGGGTTTCGGAGGTGTGGCAAGCATGCGGCCACACCACAGCAACACCGGTAGAGCCACGATAGCGCCTATCGGTCCCCAGATCCAAAGCCCGAAAACAATTGCCCAGAACACGAACAGCGGGTTCAGGTGCAATTGACGTCCAACAAAATATGGCGTCACGAACTGGGCTTCGGTGAGGTTCAGCAGCAGGAACAGGAGCGGCGGCAACACGGCTCCGGCCCCGCCGATCTGGGTAAGCCCGGCAATGGTCAGCCCGACAAGGATCAACAAGGGGCCAAGATAGAGAATGAAATTCAGCATGCCCGCCGCCATGCCCCATATCAGTGCGCCTGGCAGGCCGATGACCATCAGGCCGGCCGCCGTCGCCACGCCGAGCCCGCCGTTGACGATGGTCACGGCGGCGAAATACCGGGCCACGGCGCGCTCGGCACGGAAAAAGCGAACCGAATGGCGTCCTGACTGCTCATACAGTTCGTTCCGCGTGAGCACGAAGAAAAACAGTGTCCCCGCAAAGATGAACATCTGCGCGCCGAAGTTCGGTGCCAGCCACAGGGCGTCCATCAACGTCGGAAGGCCGCTGCCTTCGTCCTCCTCGCTGCTGCCCATGGTCTGTTCCAGCTCGCTGCTGATGCTTTCAATACCGCGCAGAACGCCCGAGGCCATCTCCAGCCAGCCCCGAACCTCCCGCTGGATGCGGGGGATGTTGTTGGCAAGCGTCGACAGCAAGGGGTCGAGGGAGAGGATCAGCAGCGCCAGCAGCGCGGTGGAGAAAAGCAGCAGGCTGGAGGCAACCACCACGCGCCCGATGCCAATTCGTTCGAGCCGGTCGGCGAGGGGCGACACCACGATGCCGACCACCAGCGCAAACACAGCGGGGGCCAGTACGGGTTTTGCAAAATACATGGCCGCCGCAAGTGCGATCAGGGTGATGATCAAGAGCATGACCCTGATGGCACGCCGGGCCGTTATCGTTTGCCACATGGGTCACAATTCCCTGTCGGTGTATTGTCCTGACCGGCAGACGGCCGGCCAGATGGTCTTGGGCGGGACGGGCTACAGATCCGAGGAGCCGTCATGAGTCGGGACGTACTGGGCCGTTCTGGCTGCAACCGTGCGTGCGGCTTCTGTCACCGCGTCGCTCAGCGAGCTGACGAGCTGCTCTTCCTGTCGTGTCCGGGGCATCAGGGCCGCGGCGAGGGCTCCGAGTCCGAATGCGGCGCCGCCAAGCGCGACATACCGAGCCGCCCGGGACGGGGCGCGCGCGCGCCGCTTTCCGGAAGGCGGGGTAGACTTCCTGTTCGCAGCCGACAGCAGCATCGCAGCGCCGGTACCGACCCACGCCAGATCGCCGGCATTGCGCTGAACAAGGTCCAAAGCCTGACCCGCCGCTTCGTGGCCAGCCTCCTTGACAGCCGCAGCCGCCTGGGCCGGAGAGAGGCTTTGGGTGAGACGGCTGATCGACTGCTCCAGTGCCACACGATTGCGGGCGGCTTCGGCTTCGAGAGCCTCCAACTGCATCTTTGTGTCGTCATTTGACATGGGGAGCCTCCCTGATGGCATGGGTGTCCTTTCGCAGGCTTTGCAGGCTGCGGCGGGGCTTCAGGTGATCGGGATCAAGACGGGGGCGGGCCGCCGCCGCCAGGGCCAAGGCAATCAAGCCAAAGGTTACGGCGGCGAACAAGGCCGCCAGCGGCTCAGGCAGACCGAGGGCCGCGAGCCAACCTGCCAGCGCTGTCGCCAGCTGCTGGGCGGCGACAAGGACGCTGACGAGGGCCGCCACGACCAGCACCAGTCCGGTGCGGGCACGGGACAGGCTGTGGGCCAGTTCAGCCCGGATCAGCGCCGTCTCGGCTCGGAACAGGCCAACGGCATTTCGCATCACGGTGGCAAACAGCTCTGGTGCGTCTTTCGGATGGGGATAGGGCATCAGAGGTCCTCCTGCGTCTGCACCGTCGCCTCCGGAGCCGGTTGCTGCGCAAGAGCGGCAGCCGGGACGCTGGCGGGCGGGTGAGCAAGGGGGGCATCGGTTTCAGCCGACAGGTCCCGGCCCGCAGGGACGTCGTGGCCGCGTGACGCATCTGCGGGCGGATGGGCGCTGGCCTTCAAAAGACGGACAGCTGCAAATCCCGCAAGGGCCGCGCCGACACAAAACAATGCCGGTCGGCGCCGCGCCAGGTCAGCCGTCTCGTGCAAAAGCGTCTCGGCCCCTTCTTGCAGATAGCGGCTGACAACGGGTTGCAGTTGCTCAGCCACCTGGGCGATGTGGGCCTGGTAGTTGATATTGGCGCTGGATGGTGTGCCGCTGGATCTGGATTGCATAACGTTCCTCCACGTGCGGGGTCATTCGCGGATCAACGTCTGAAGGGTCGGTTTGGTTCCCGGAGCGGGGCTGGGATCGCCGCCTAGCCATCGTGCGAAGCATGGCCCTTGCAATGGGTGTCGGCCTTCTTTTCGGCGATGCGCAGCACCACCACCGTGACCAGCGCGATCGCGGTCACAACAGCGGCCAGCGACAAAAGCCCGAGCGCGCAGCACACGCCAACCGCCGCGCACAACCACATCGTCGCGCCGGTCTTGAGGCCAAGAACATTCCCTTGTGAGAAAACGACCAGACCGGCCGCGAGAAAGGCGACGCCCTGGGTGACGGCTTCGATAACGCGGATGGGGTCGGTCTGGACCTTTTCGCCATCGAACACGCTGGCGGTGGTCATGTGCAGCATGACCAGGGTGTAGAGCGCCGCCGCGAGCCCGGTGAGCATGTGCGTGCGCAGCCCGGCGGGACGCTTGCCGATCTCCCGCTCGAAACCGATGATGCCGCACAGTATCAGCGCTGCAAGAAGGCGGGCCAGCCAGACGGTCCAATGCATTTCCATCGTGGTGGTAATGTCGCTCAGAGTGATGTCCACGTGATCCCCGTCCCCTTGCCGTTACGTGTCGATAGTTGAAGATAAAACGCCCATGCGGACGGGAGGTTCCACATGGGCGCTGTTGCTGGTCTCCCCGAAGAGGGAGGTCAGTGGGTCAGAGCCAATAGACCGGCACACGATAGTGGTCGTGCATCTGGCGCTCCCAGTCGCGATCCGCGTACCAGCCGTCATGCCGGGCGGGCGCACCTTTCACCTCTTCCTCGGTGATGTCGGTGACAAAGCCGTTTTTCTCCGGGTCATAGTGCAGCTTGTTCCACGGAACCGGGTGATGGTCCTCGCCCAATCCCAGGAAGCCGCCAAAGCCCATTACGGCATAGGCGACCTTGCCGCTTTGCTTGTCGATCATCAGGTGATCGATCGAGCCGATATGCGCACCGCCGCGGCCGTAAACCTCGGTGCCGGTGACGTCTGCCGATGATACGAGAGTGCTAGTGGACATGGTTCAGTCCTCCTTTCTTTCGACAGCGGCCCAACGAACCGGCTTGACCCAAGGTTCCAAGGTTTGACTGGCCTGCGCTGACTTTTGCTGATCGCTAGCCGGGAATGGGCCGAGAGAGCCTGAGCGCGGTCTTCACAAGCCGCGTGCGGCACGTTTCACGGCGCGAATCCGCGACATTGTAATACCCGGCTTTTTCGCAACGCCGCTGCGGTGAAAAAATCCATGCCGGGCGTCAGAAAAATGCAAGGCGCGGGAACTTTCCCGGCTGGGTGCGGTTGTCACGGTATAGGCGCTGCTGGCGCCAGTCATGACCTCAAAGGAGGAAGAAATGAAACGCATTCTGTCTACCACCGCATTGGCCGCACTGCTGGCTACCCCTCTGGCGGCCGCGAGCGAAAACGAAGCCGAATGGGCGCAAACCTTCCGCGACATGGCGACTGAGCACCATGTCCACGCCTCCGACTTCATCGGTTCGCGCGTCTACGTGTCCGAAGCCGAAGTGTCCGAAACGACCATGAATGAAGCGGACGCTGAATGGGAAGATATCGGTGAAATCAGTGATGTGTTGCTGAGCCGCGACGGCAAGCTGGACTCGATCTTGGTTGATATCGGCGGCTTCCTTGGTATCGGCGAGAAGACCGTTGCTGTCCAGATGGACCGGCTGAAGCTGGTCTCCGACGGTGACGCGCCGGATGAGTATTTCGTCGTGTTCAACGCCGACCGTGCGGCTCTGGAAAATGCGCCGGCTTTCGAGGAATGGGATGGCATGGCTGACGCCACAGACGTCAACGAGGTGGATGAGAACGCTGAGTTGACTGAAGAAACCGCCGCCATGGAGGCCGAAGTTGCCGAGACAGCGGAAGCCGCTGAGACGGCTGCCATGGAAGCCGAAGCTGAAATGACCGACGGTGAACGCCCGGTCGAGGGTTATCCGGCCGCACCCGAGATGGAGCTGGACGGCTACCAGACCGTGATCGTCGATGAGATCAAGGCCGAAACGCTGACCGGTGCCGCCGTTTACGACGCCCGCAGCGACTGGATTGGTGAGGTCTCGAACCTGATCGTGGACGCCGACGGCAAGGTGACTGACGCCGTGATCGACGTCGGTGGCTTCCTGGGCATCGGTGAAAAGCCGGTCAAGGTTGGCTTCGACTCGCTGACCCTGAAGCAAGCGAGCGAATCCGACGAGCTGCGGGTCTACATCGATGTGACCGAAGAGCAGCTGGAAAAAATGCCGGAATTTGAAGACTGATCCAATCTGTCTTTGAATGCCACAGCGAGCCGGGGTTTCCCGGCTCGTTTTCGTTCGCGGGGCGTTTTCGCCCTCGGGTCAGCGTGAAATCTGGATGGTCTGGCGCAATTCGCCGCTGCTGCGGTCAAAGATCAGAATGCTGTCTTCTTGGCTGACGATGGCGATCCAGTCGCTTCCGAAGGTCACGGCCTCAGCCTCTATGCCGGGGGGGAGGGCGATTTCCGCGGGCAAAGGCACATCATCTGCGGAGAGGCGGATGACAAGCAGCGCGATTATCACTAGAACCCCGCCAATCATCGCCACGGTCAACGTGGTAACCAGCCGACGCAGGAACCGGATCTGCGGAGGTTCATGTTGGATTTCGGTCTCGGAAGGATCAGTCATGGGCAGCCGCCGGATTGAATTTGTCATCGCGGAAAACCCGCCTAAACGGCTTGATAAAGCGGTTTCGCGTGATGTGCCAGAGGAGGCCTCGCTGTCTCGCACCCGTCTGGCCAAGCTCATCGAGGCGGGCGCTTTGACGGTGGATGGCGCCGTGGTGCAGGATCCCAAGGCGCGGATCGAAGCCGGCGCCCAGGTGGTGATCGAGGTGGAGGAAGCCGAGGATAGCCACATCGGCTCCGAGGATATCCCGCTGGAGATCATTTTCGAAGATGATGACCTGATCGTCATCAACAAGCCTGCGGGCATGGTGGTCCACCCGGCGCCGGGGTCTCCGTCGGGCACGCTGGTCAACGCCCTGCTGCATCACTTCGGCGGCGCATTGTCCGGGGTCGGAGGTGTCAAACGCCCGGGCATCGTGCATCGCATCGACAAGGAGACCAGCGGTCTCCTGGTTGTCGCCAAGTCCGACGCCGCGCATCAGGGGCTGGCTGTTCAGTTCGAAAAACACACGGTCGAACGTTACTATCAGGCCATCTGCTATGGTGTGCCGGACGCCAGCGATCCGCGGCTGCGTGGGATCAAGGGCACCAGTTTCGAGGCGGGCAACATTCTCAAGATCACCACTCAGCTGGCCCGGCACAAGACCGACCGGCAACGGCAGGCGGTGTTGTTCCAGGGCGGCCGTCACGCGGTGACACGGGCACGGATCGTCGAGAGTTTCGGCACTCCGCCGGTGGCCGCGCTGGTGGAATGCTGGCTGGAGACGGGCCGCACCCATCAGATCCGGGTGCACATGGCCCATGCCGGTCACGGGCTGATCGGTGACCCCACCTATGGTGGACGGCGCAAACTTGCGGCAAAGGCACTGGATGAGACGGCACAGGCCGCGGTGCGGGCGTTTCCGCGGCAGGCGCTGCATGCAGCCGTTCTGGGGTTCGATCACCCGGTCACCGGCGCAGCCCTGCGGTTCGAAGCCCCCTTGCCGCAGGATATGGCCGATCTTTTGGCAGCGTTGCGCGGATAGCCGCGCATCTGCCGCCGGGCCAGTAAACTGCCAGCAAAACATCGTGTGAATGCCTGTGATACAATTCACAGACGCCGCATCTGTCTCTAGCATAGAAGAATGCCAACACGGTCCTTGAAAAGGATTTTGCGCTAACCCATATGCGCTAATGTTAAGTCCTTATACATTTGGGAGGGACACTTTAGATGGCGAATTATGCGAACCTGCCTGCCCCGACGCCCGAAGGCGGTCTGAACCGGTATCTCCAGGAGATCCGCAAGTTTCCGCTGCTGGAGCCGGAAGAAGAGTACATGCTGGCCAAACGCTGGGTCGAAGAGCAAGACGCGGCGGCAGCGCATAAGATGGTGACCTCGCATTTGCGTTTGGCGGCCAAGATCGCCATGGGCTACCGTGGCTATGGCCTGCCGCAGGCCGAAGTGATCTCGGAAGCCAATGTCGGCCTGATGCAAGCGGTGAAACGGTTCGACCCGGAAAAGGGCTTCCGCCTGGCGACCTATGCCATGTGGTGGATCCGCGCCTCGATCCAGGAATACATCCTGCGATCCTGGTCGCTGGTGAAACTGGGCACCACGTCTGCGCAGAAGAAGTTGTTCTTCAACCTGCGCAAGGCGAAGGCCCGCATCGGCGCGCTTGAAGATGGCGACCTGCATCCTGACAACGTCAAGAAGATCGCCACCGATCTCGGCGTGACCGAGGACGAGGTGATCTCGATGAACCGGCGGATGTCCGGTGGCGATGCTTCGCTGAATGCCACAGTCGGCTCCGAAGGCGAGGGCACGATGCAATGGCAGGACTGGTTGGAGGATGAAGATGCCGACCAGGCCGGAGATTACGAGGCGCGCGACGAGCTGGAGGCGCGGCGCGAGCTGCTGGCCGCTGCACTGGACGTGCTGAACGACCGCGAAAAGGACATCCTGACTCAGCGCCGCCTGATGGATCAGGCGGTAACGCTGGAAGAGCTGAGCAGCCAGTATAACGTCAGCCGCGAACGGATCCGCCAGATCGAGGTGCGGGCGTTTGAAAAGCTGCAGAAGAAGATGCGCGAACTGGCGTCCGAAAAGGGCATGCTGACCAGCGCCTGAGCGCCTGCAACATTCTGACATGCGAAAGGCGGTGCCGTCCGGCACCGCCTTTTTGCGTTTGGGACTGGACCCTGTTCAGCGCTGGCGGAGAGCTGGCGTTGGGTCTGGCGACTGGCTCTGATCCGTGGCAGAGGCTGCGGGCAGGGCTGGCGGTTCTGATCTCTGGCGGGCGTTTGCTGGCGACTGGGACCTGTCTGGCGCAGACCTGGCTTGTGGGCTGGGACATGGCGGGATGGGGCTGGCGTAGAGCTGGCCATCAGAACTTGTGGAGATCGGCGGCGCTGCTGGCAGAAGGCGGCTGGCAGGTATGCTGGCGCCTATGCTGGCTGAGGACTTGGCAAGCGGACAGGCTGGCATGAGGCTGGCGGTGTCCGCTGGCGATGCGTGGCTGGCTGAAATCGATCCGGTGGCTGGCGATGCTGGCGATCTGGCTGTCCCGAAGGATGGCTGGAGAGCTGGCTGCTTGCGGCCTGTCGATTCTGGCTTGCGTGCAATCTCTGTAGTCTGTTTAGGCGGCGCGGCGGCATGGGTCAAGAAAAAAGTGTTTGAAATCAGATAGTTGATAGTTTTACTTGGGTTTGCGCGGCAACTGAAATTGTCAGGAATTCCGCACTTCTGGGCCAAGTGTCTGGAGCCGCGCGGAAATCGCTTGCGGTGGAAGCCGCTGGAAAGGGGGCTGTCGCCGCGCTAGGCTGGCGCAACCGGAGGCCGTACAGCAAGGGGAGGCAGCGCCATGGCTGGAGGATGGGCACAGGACGGTGCCGTGAGCGAACAGATCGAGGCATCGATCAGCGACGAGCTGGCGCGGATGAAGGCGCAAAAGCGCCCTACAGGCGAAAGCCTGACCCATTGCGCCGAATGCGAGGAGCCGATCCCGGAAAAGCGCCGTCTGGCGATTCCGGGGGTGAAGCTGTGCATCGACTGTCAGCAGGAGCGCGACGGCGCGCAAAAGGCCCGCGGTGGCATCAACCGGCGTGGCTCCAAGGACAGTCAGTTAAAGTAGGACGGGCAGGCGGGTGTGGTCCGCTGCCCGGGTCGCTTCAGCGCAGCGCGGGGTCACGCGAAATCGATGTGGTCCGCCAGGAGGTCCGGGGTGAGGGTTTCGGCCACACCCCCGGTCAACTTGATCACCAGCCGCTCGGTTTCTTCGGTTTCGGTGTTTTCGACCCGCAGTCTGATACCGTTTTTGCCGATGAACAGAAAATCTTCGTGGAAACGGAAATCGTCGTTGGACACGAACCGCAATTGATCCCCGTCTGCAACCGAGAAGTCGCGGATCCGTTCTGTGCCTGGCGCGGCTGAGAACACAAAGGTGTCTGCGCCGCTGCCACCGGTCAAAGTGTCCTTTCCGAGGCCGCCGTCGATGGTATCGGCGCCTTTGCCTCCTATCAGTCGGTCGTCGCCTTGCTCGCCAAGCAAGCTGTCGCGACCGGAATTGCCCCGGATCACGTCATTCCCCCATCCGCCGGACAGCGAGTCATTGCCCTTGTTGCCGTGGATCAGGTCGTCGCGACCGGCCGCGTTGATCGTATCGCCGCGGTGGGAGCCGATGTAGCGGTCCACAAAGGCGTTTCCGTCAATGATTTCAAAGTTCGTGAACGAGACGCTGGTATCATCGGTGGTGATTGTACCGGTCTTCAGGTCAACGACAAAAGTCTCAGGTGCGCCAAAGTCGAAGAGGGAGAGCGTGTCTGTGCCGCGTCCGCCATCCAGCAGGCGGTCGTTTCCACGCGGTCGCGTGAGAATGAACTCGTCATCGCCAGCGCGTAGCGAGATTTTGTCAAGATAGATCAGAAAGCCGCGGTCATTGATGGTTTCGTCCGACCGCGAAAAGGACATGTTCTGGATGGACGTGGCGAGGAATTCTTCGAAATGATCGTTTGAATAGCGGTCGCCGCTCAGCCGGGCATCAAGGATTTGGGTGAAGTCGTCAGCTGATAGGGAAATGTCCGAAATCTCGGCAATCCTGCCCCGGTTGCTTGAGCCAAAGGTGATGCTGGTGATCGTGCCGGATGCCTGGCCGTTTGCATTCACCGTCAGATCGGCCCCTTTGAGCGTCACGCGAGGGTGAATGTTGTAATAACCGGTTGATGCGTAGGGCTGTGTGCGGGTGTAGGTCACTTCGCCAGCGGTGGAGGCATCAAAGGTGTAATGTGGTGATGGAAACACCGAGCCGCCCGGAACAAAAGTGCGCCCGAAAAGCGTGAAATCGATGAGTTTTTTGTAATCCGTGGTGGCCATTCTTAAGCCTTGAGAAATACGGGTGGCCCGACCCGAGAAATATTCGGGTCGGGAAAGGCGGGATTAGTCTTCCATCGCCTCCAGCTCATCAATGAAGCCGGAGATCATGCTGAGCCCCTTGTCCCAGAATTTCGGGTCAGTGGCGTCCAGACCAAAGGGAGCGAGCAGCTCCTTGTGGTGCTTGGAGCCGCCGGCCTTGAGCATTTCGAAATACTTGTCCTCAAAGCCTTCGGCGCCGCTTTCGTAGACCGAGTAGAGCGCGTTCACGAGGCCGTCGCCAAAGGCATAGGCGTAGACGTAGAAGGGCGAATGCACGAAGTGGGGGATATAGGCCCAGAAGGTCTCGTACCCGTCCATGTATTCAAAGGCTTCGCCCAGGGATTCCGCCTGCACCGACATCCAGATCGCGTTGATGTCATCCGGTGTCAGCTCACCCTCGGCGCGGGCGGCGTGCAGTTTGCATTCAAAGTCATAGAAAGCAATCTGGCGCACGACCGTGTTGATCATGTCCTCGACCTTGCCCGCCAGGAGCACCTTGCGCTGCTGCTGGGTCTCGGCCTTCTCCAGCATTTTGCGGAAGGTCAGCATCTCGCCGAACACGGATGCGGTTTCGGCCAGCGTCAGCGGGGTGGAGGAGAGCATCTCGCCCTGTTCGGCGGCCAGCACCTGGTGCACGCCGTGGCCCAGCTCATGCGCCAGCGTCATCACGTCGCGCGGCTTGCCCAGGTAGTTCAGCATCACGTAGGGGTGCACGTTGGTGACGGTAGGGTGGGCAAAGGCGCCGGGGGCCTTGCCTGGCTTCACGCCCGCGTCGATCCAGCCCTTGGAGAAGAACGGCGCCGCCAGTTCACCCATGCGCGGGTCAAAGGCGGTGTAGGCCTCCATCACGATCTGCTCGGCCTCGTCCCAGCTGACGGTGCGGCTGTCTTCCAGCGGCAGCGGCGCGTTGCGGTCCCAGACCTGCATCACGTCCAGACCCAGCCACTTGCGCTTCAGCTCATAGTAGCGGTGGCTCAGCTTCGGGTAGGCCGCGACAACCGCCTCGCGCAGCGCCTCGACCACCTCGGGCTCGACATCGTTGGACAGGTGGCGACCGGTCTGCGGGCTGGGCATGCCACGCCAACGGTCGACGATTTCCTTTTCCTTGGCTTGCGTATTGTGGATCCGGGCAAAGGTCTTGATGTTGTCGGCAAAAACGCGGGCCAGTTCGCGGGCCGCGGCCTCACGCTTGCTGCGGTCCTGTTCGGTCAGCAGGTTCAGGGTGCCTTCGATGTTCAGCTCTTCGCCATCCACGGTGAAGGTGAGACCGGCGATGGTTTCGTCAAACAGCTTTTCCCAGGCGTCGCCGACGATGCCGAGGTCATGCAGGAATTTCTCCAGCTCGTCCGACAGCTGATAGGGCTTCATTGCGCGGATGCGGCGGAACACACTTTCATAGCGGGCAAGCTCGGCGTTCGCGGCCAGATGCGCGTCCATCACGCTGTCTTCAATCCGGTTCAGCTCCAGCGTGAAGAAGACCAGCGGCGTGGTCGAGATGGTGACCTTCTCCTGGCAATCGGACAGGAAGGCGGCGCGGTCGGCGTCGGTGGTCAGCTGGTAATAGCGCAGCCCCGCATAGGACATGATGCGCCCGGCGACATTATTGATCTTTTCGTTGCGCTGCACGCAGGTCAGCAGGCCATCGGCGTCCAGATCGGCCAGCTTGCCTTCGTAGTCCGCGGCAAAGGCCGCGCATTCCTGCTCCAGCCAGTCCAGGTCGCGGGCCAGTTCTGGGGCCTCGTCAGAGGTGTAGAGATCGCTGAGATCCCACTCCGGCAAGTTGCCGAGGCCATCGGAACCGGCTGAGGCGTTTGCGTCGCGAACGGGGAAGGGAAGCTGGAACATGCGGGCTCCTGTCAAAATGAGTGCGTTGCCCAACATCTAAGCGCCGTGCCAGGGGATCACAAGCAGCCGCATGGCGGCCGGGGTCATGATCGCAACAGCCGGGAGTTCCCGGCGCGCGTCAGCCGCAGTGGCGGTCGAACAGACCGCAGATGCGGTCCAGCACATGGGTGCGGATGTCCGGGGTCTCCATCAGCACTTCGTGGCGTCCCTTTTCGATCAGCTCCAGCTCGCCACCGGGCCAGCTCTGCATCCGGCGGCGGATGGCATCGGGGCTGACGATCTGCTCCTCGGTGCCCAGAAAGGTGATGCAGGGCTGCACGGGCGAGGGCAGCCGCGCCAGTTCGGCGCATTCCCGCAGGCCTTCGCGCAGCCAGCGCACGGTGGGGCCGCCAAGTGCCAGATCGGGCTGCGCCGTCAGCTGATCGGCCATCAGCTGATACATCTCCGCATCACCTGTCAGCGTGTTGCCCTCGAACGGGGTGAACTGCACGTATTGTTCCGGCGCGGTGGTGGGCATCAGCATCCCGTCCAGCCGCAGCAGCGGCGCGGCGCGGCCCAGCAGGCTGACAGCCGGGCGCAGCAGCGGCGGGATCTGGATGCCCCACATCGGGCCGGTAAAGCAGCAGGCGCGAACCTTCAGCCCCTGCATCAGGGCGCGCAGCCCGATGGCACCGCCCATCGAATGGCCGATCAGGAACCGCGGTGTCGGCGCGTCCAGTCTTTGTGCCAGATCCGTCAGCGCGGCCACGTCCGACTGATAGTCGGCAAAGCGCACCACATGGCCCAGCCGCCGGTCTTTGAGCATTCGTGCCGACAGCCCCTGGCCGCGCCAATCCACCGTCAGCGTCGCATAGCCGCGCCGGGCAAGGGCGGCGGCGGTCAGGCCGTATTTTTCGATGTATTCGGTGCGGCCGGGAAACAGCAGCACGGTCCCCCGTGCGGTGCCCTCGGGCCGCCAGAGGGCCGCGCGGATGCGCAGCCCGTCTGCCGTCGTGATCCAATGTGCCGCGCCCTGCGACGGCCCCTGCGCGATTTCGGCGAACAGGGGCGCGGGCGCCAGCTCCATCGGAGGTCCGTCCATCAGGCCAGAGCCGAGGCCAGTTTCATCGCGGCACCCATGTCACCGTCGATGGTCAGCTTGCCGGACATGAAGGCGGCGGTTGGGTTCAGCTCCCCCTCGAGGATCGCCTGAAAGGTGTCCGCATCGGCCGTCATCGTGACATCGGCCTCGTCATCGCCCACCCGGGCGCCGGAGCCGTCCAGCATGATGGCGCCAAGACCTTCGATCTGGAACTTGGCGGTGGAATCGAACTCGCCCGCATCCAGTTTTTCGTTCAGGGCCTCTGCCGCCTGCTCAAGGGTAACGCTCATTTCAGTCCTCGATCTGTTTGGCGCGCTTGTAGCACAAACCTGTGAGGCATGTGCATCCAATACTGTAAAAAAGCAGCGCGCGTGATTACACTGGGGTCATCATGCTGGCAAAATTCCCAAACCTCAAAGCTATCGTGGCGGCAACGGCGGTCTTTGTCGCGATTTTCCCGCCCGCACCTCTGCGCGCCGAGGATGCGGTGGCCGGGGCGCAGCGCGCGCCGGGCGTGACGCCCGAGGTGCTGTTGCAGGACCTGGCGCTGGCGGCGCCTGCCGAAACCGCCGCCATCGACCGGGAGCTTCAGGCCCTGTGGTCCCGCAGCGGTTCGGCGGCGATGGACCTGTTGCTGCGCCGCGGCCGCGATGCGGCCGAGCGGGGAGATCTGCTGGAGGCCGTTGAGCATCTGACGGCGCTGACAGACCATGCGCCGGAGTTTTCCCGCGGCTGGTATGAGCGGGCCCGCGTCTATCACTTGCTGGGTCTTTATGGTCCGGCGGTGGCTGACCTTGAGCGTGCGCTGGCGCTCAACCCGATGGATTACAATGCGATCTTTGCGCTTGGTCTGGTTTTCGAACAGTTCCGGATGCCGGACCGCGCATTTGCCGCCTATCGGCGCGCCAAGGCTATACATCCGCATCACGAGGAAGTAAGCAGCGCCCTTGAACGGCTGGCCCCCCAGGTCGAGGGTCGCGAACTCTGAGCCTCGGTCGAGGCGGGGGCGAATTCTATGTCAAACGCATCGCGCATCGTGGCCGTACTGGGCCCGACGAACACCGGCAAGACGCATTATGCCATTGAACGGATGCTGGGGCATCGCACCGGGGTAATGGGCTTTCCCCTGCGCCTCCTGGCGCGTGAGGTCTATGACAAGGTGGTGGCGGCTCGTGGGCCTTCGGTGGTGGCCCTGGTCACCGGCGAGGAACGTATCGTGCCCCCGCGGGCGCAATATTGGATTTGCACGGTCGAGGCGATGCCCGAGGGCATGGGGTGCGATTTCCTTGCAATCGACGAGATCCAACTGTGCGCCGACCCCGAGCGCGGTCATGTCTTCACTGATCGGCTGCTGCGTGCGCGCGGCACCCATGAGACGCTGTTCCTGGGCGCGGACACCATGCGCGGGCCGATTGCGGCGCTGGTGCCGGGGGTCGAGTTTGTCCGCCGCGAGCGGATGTCCGACCTGGTCTATGCCGGTTCAAAGAAAATCAGCCGGATGCCGCCGCGCACTGCAATCGTCGGGTTCTCGGTGGATAATGTCTATGCGATTGCCGAGCTGATCCGCCGCCAGAAGGGCGGCGCGGCGGTGGTGATGGGCGCATTGAGCCCGCGCACGCGAAACGCGCAGGTGGCGCTCTATCAGAATGGTGAGGTCGATTACCTGGTAGCGACCGACGCGATCGGCATGGGGCTGAACCTTGATATCGACCACGTGGCTTTCTCCTCCACCACCAAGTTCGATGGCCGCCGGATGCGCCCGTTGGCCCCAAACGAGCTGGCGCAGATCGCCGGTCGCGCAGGCCGCGGCATGAGCCACGGCACCTTCGGGGTCACCGGTGATGCCCGGCCGCTCGACGAGGGAACCGCGCAGGCGATTATGAACCACCAGTTCACACCGCTGAAAAAGCTGAACTGGCGATCGGCCAAGTTGCAGTTCGGCTCGGTTGAAGCCCTGATCAACTCGCTCGAATCAGCGCCGCAGAACGAGCATCTCGTGAAGGCGCGCGAGGCGGACGACCTCGGGGCGCTGAAGATGTTGTCGCGCGAATCCGCCATCATGGCGCGCACCACCAACGCGCAATCGGTTAAATTGCTGTGGGATGTCTGCCGGATTCCCGATTTCCGTGGCATCAGTCACGCGGAACATTCCTCGCTGCTGGGCGTTATCTTCGAGCATCTGCACGGCGGTGGCGTGGTGCCGGATGACTGGATGGCGCGGCAGATAAAGCGGATTGACCGCACTGATGGAAACATCGACACATTGTCCAAGCGTCTGGCATATATTCGCACGTGGACATATGTGGCGCAGCGAAACGGTTGGCTGCGTGACGAAAGCCATTGGCGCGGCGAGACACGCGCTGTAGAAGACAGGTTGTCGGATGCGCTGCATGAGCGTCTGACTCAAAGATTTGTGGACCGGCGCACATCCGTTTTGCTGCGGCGGCTCAAACAGAAGGAGGCCCTTTTGGCCGAAGTGAATGACAAGGGTGAAGTGATGGTCGAGGGCGAATTCGTCGGCCGTCTGGAAGGATTCCGGTTCAGCCCGGACAAAGGCCAGCAGGGCGCCGAGGCGAAAGCCTTGAAAGCGGCCTCGCTGCAGGCTCTGGCGCCGCAATTTCATCTGCGCGCAGACCGGTTCTACAATGCGCCCGATACCGAGATTGATTTTACCGAACAGGGCGGCCTCATGTGGGGCGAGCACGCGGTGGGCAAGCTGGTTGCCGGCGCCGATCCGCTGAACCCGCAGATCGAGGTTTTTGTCGATGACGCCGCCGGGCCGGAGGTTGCCCAGAAGGTCGAACGCCGCCTGCTGCATTTCATTTCCCGCAAGATCAACGCGCTGTTCGAGCCCCTGCTGAACCTGCAGAAAGACGAAGAGCTGACCGGGCTTGCCCGGGGCTTTGCGTTCCGCATGGTCGAAAACTTTGGTGTGCTGCCGCGCGCCAAGGTGGCGCAGGAGGTCAAGGATCTGGACCAGGATGCTCGCGGTGCGCTGCGCAAGCATGGCATCCGCTTTGGCCAGTTCACCATTTTCATGCCGTTGCTGCTGAAACCCGCGCCGACCCGTCTGCGGTTGGTGCTGTGGTCGCTGGCCAATGGTCTGCAGGACTTCCCCGAAGCGCCGCCGCCGGGTCTGGTCACCGTGCCGACGGTCAAGGACGCGCCGGAAGGGCTCGACACCATGTGTGGCTACCGCGCCGCAGGCGAGCGGATGATCCGCATCGACATGCTGGAGCGTCTGGCCGACATGCTGCGCGCCGAAGACAGCCGCGGCGGCTTTGAAGCCAAGGCGGACATGCTGTCGATCACCGGCATGACGCTGGAGCAGTTTGCCGACCTGATGCAGGGCCTGGGCTACAAGGCCGAGAAGGGCGAGCGCCAGAAGGTGAAGCCGGTGGACGCGGTGGTTGCCGAGACCGGCACCCCGGCCGAAGGTCAGCCGGTGATGGATGCCGCGGCCGAGGCCGAAACCACGCCCGCCGCAGCCCCGGATGAAGGCAGCGAAACCGCGCCCTCTGACGTGCCCGCAGGCACCGAGGCGATCGAAGATGCGGGCGTTGCGCCGGTGGCCGAAGAGGCAGCCGAGCCGGCTGCGGAGACTCCGGTTGCCGAGACGGCCGCGGATGAAACCCCGGTCGGCGAAGCGGCTGATGCCAATGTTGACCAGCCGGAGCTGGAGGTGTTCTACACCTTTACCTGGGGCGGCAACCGTGGCGGCCGCCAGGGCGGCCAGCGCCAGCAGGGGCGCCGTGCTCCGGGCGGCGAGGGCAAACCCGGCGGCAAGGGCAAACCGCGTGGCGCCAAGGGTGGCGACCGCGACGGTGGCCGTGGCAAACCGGGCCGCAAGGGCGGTCCGCGCCAGGACAAGGGCGCCAAGACCTATTCCGCGCGTCCCGCCAAGAAGGAAAAGCAGATCGACCCCGACAACCCCTTTGCCGCGGCACTGATGGGTCTGAAACAGGGCGACTGAACCGCCGATGGCCGAGGGTGCGCCCAAGACCCGCATCGACAAGTGGCTGTGGCATGCGCGGTTCTTCAAGACCCGCAGCCTGGCCGCCAAGCAGGTCGCTGCGGGTCATGTGCGCCTCAACGGCGACAAGGTGTTGAAACCGGCTCAGAACGTCGCTGCCGGTGACGTTCTGACCTTTGCCCAGGGACGGCTGATCCGCGTCGTGCGGATCGAAGCCCTGGCCGAGCGCCGCGGTCCGGCGCCGGAGGCTCAGGCGCTGTACTTTGATATGACGGAAAAGCAGGAAAAAATTCCTGCAAACCCCAAGTTCGAAGGAAAGGGCCGGCCGGACAAAAAGGCGCGCAGGGCGCTTGATCTTACTCGCAGGCGGGATACGCTTTGACGTCTTGAAGCCCCGGGCTGACTGGATTAGCTAGGCGCAAACGAAAAACGGGACTCGGTATTATGACCTATGTCGTGACGGATAACTGCATCGCCTGCAAATACACCGACTGCGTTGAGGTATGTCCGGTGGACTGCTTCTACGAGGGCGAGAACACGCTGGTGATCCACCCCGACGAATGCATCGACTGCGGCGTCTGCGAACCGGAATGTCCGGCTGATGCGATCCGCCCCGACACCGAGCCGGACATGGACAAGTGGGTCGAGTTCAACCGCAAATACGCCGAGCTTTGGCCGGTCATCGTGTCCAAGAAGGATCCGCTTCCGGGCCACGAGGAGCGCGATGGCGAAGAAGGCAAACTGGAGAAATACTTCTCCGAGGCGCCGGGCGAGGGCGGCTGATTCTCCGCGCGGTCGATTGCTGTTCCGCCGCAGATCGGCGCCTTTGCGCCGTTTTGACGGCGCGAAGAGCGTTCCAGCGATAAGGCTCCGTCTTCCGACGGGGCCGTTTTTGTGTTACAATGCATCCCAGTAGACATAATCAAACCGAAATCCGCTCCGGCGCATGCCTGCAACATGTGCTTTTCCGGGCGGAATTTCTGCGGATAGCGCCCGTTGGGCTGGGTGGAAAGTTCCACCCGGTGTTAAACGGTGTATCGCGTCAATGCCGGTGCCGCCCGGCTGTGAGTGAGGAAAAACCTGTATGACCAAGTCGAAGAAGCTCGAATTCCGTCCCAATGATTACGTGGTCTACCCGGCGCATGGCGTGGGGCAGATCATCTCGATCGAGGAGCAGGAAGTCGCCGGCTTTGCGCTGGAGCTTTTCGTGATTACCTTTGAAAAGGACAAGATGACCCTGCGGGTGCCGACCAACAAGGCGACCGAGGTGGGCATGCGCTCGCTCAGCTCGCCCGACGTGATCGCGCAGGCGATGAAGACGCTCAAGGGCAAGGCCAAGGTGAAGCGCGCCATGTGGTCGCGTCGCGCCCAGGAGTACGAACAGAAGATCAACTCCGGCGACCTGATCTCCATCGCTGAGGTGGTCCGCGACCTGCACCGCACCGACGATCAGCGCGAGCAAAGCTACTCCGAACGCCAGCTCTATGAAGCGGCGCTGGAGCGCCTGACCCGCGAAGTGGCCGCCGTGTCCGGTAACGATGAAATCGCTGCCGCCAAGCAGGTGGATGAGGTTCTGACCTCCCGCGCCGCCTGATTTAGCGCAGCAGTATGATCGGGGCCGCGCCTGCAAGGGCGCGGCCCTTTTTCGTGACGATCCCTCCGTCCGCGATTGGGCGGGGCACCTCTGGTCAGGCCAGAAGCGCCAGCAGGGTCAGCAGCCCGGCAAGCTCTGCAACCTGTTGTGCAGCGCCCAGAATATCGCCGGTCTGACCGCCGATCTTGGCCCGTGCCAGCCAGCCCAGCCCGGCGGCACCGGCGCCCATTGCCAGCAGCGTGGCAATTGCGGACGCGCCGATCAGGGGCAACGACAGCAGCAGCGCCAGCACTACCGCAATCCCGCAGGGCAGGGCCCGCGGTCGGCCCACCGATTGCGACAGGCCGCCATCGCGGGCATGGGGCAGGGTGGTCATCAGCGCGGGCATCACGGCGCGGCTCAGCATGGCCAGCGCCAGCAGCGGCCAGACCCCCGCCGCCGCGATCAGTGCGGCCAGCGCGCTCCAGCGCAGACCGAAGCCGAGGATCAGCGCAATTACTCCGTAGGCGCCAATGCGGCTGTCCTTCATGATCTCCAACCGTCGGGCCCGGTCAAATCCGCCCCACAGCCCGTCCGCAGTGTCGGCCAGCCCGTCTTCGTGCATGGCGCCGGTCAGCATCACTTGCACGGCCAGGGCCAGCCCGGCTGCCACTGTGGTGGGCAGGCCCATGGCCAGCGCCACAGCCGCCAGCGTGGCCGCAGGCAGCGCCACCGCCAGCCCGGCTAGCGGAAAGGCCCAGACCGCCTGGGCCTGGCGTTGAAACGCCGCGGCGGGCAAATGCGGCAGTGGCAGCCGGGTCAGCAGGACAAGCGCGAGCGTGACGTCTTTTGCCTGAATGTCGTTTTTTCGCATGATCGGGCCTGTAGCGGGGCTTGCGGCACGATGGCCAGAGGTTAAACAGATTGCTAACCGCTTTTATCCGCGTCAGACGCACGAGATGCAACGAGGCTTTACCGATGCTGCCACAGCTTACCACTCTGGATGAATTCCGCGCCGCCCTTGCCGCCGCCCCTGCCCAGGACCAAACCGCGCTGGAGGGCGCGGCTGCGCGCAATGGCCAGCTGACCAAGCCGCCCGGCGCCCTGGGGCGGCTGGAAGATCTGGCCATCTGGTACGGCGGCTGGCGTGGCAGCGACCGGCCTGAAATTGCCGCGCCGCAGGTGATTGTCTTTGCCGGCAATCACGGCGTGACCGCGCAAGGTGTCTCTGCCTTCCCGGCAGAGGTGACGGCGCAGATGGTGGCGAACTTCGAACACGGCGGCGCAGCGATCAACCAGCTGGCCAAGCTGGCGGGCGCGCGCATGGATGTGCACGCGCTGGAGCTGGACCGGCCGACGGCGGATTTCACGCAAGGCCCGGCGCTGAGCCAGGATGAGCTGCTGGCGGCGCTGCAATGTGGCTGGAACGCGGTCGACCCCGCGGCGGACCTGCTGGTGGTGGGCGAGATGGGCATCGGCAACACCACGCCCGCCGCGGCGCTGGCCTGCGCGCTATTCGGCGGCGAGGCTGCCGACTGGACCGGCCGCGGCACCGGCGTGGATGATGCTGGGCTGGCCAACAAGACGCGCGTCGTGGCTGAGGGCGTTGCCTGCCACAAGGACGCCATCCGCGACGGTCTGGACGCGCTGGCCTGCCTCGGCGGGCGCGAGATTGCTGCTATGGCGGGTGCCATCGCCGCCGCCCGCGTGCTGCGCATCCCGGTGATCCTCGACGGATTTATCTGCTGCGCCGCCGCCGCCTGCCTTGTGCAGACGGCAGACGGCGCGCTGGATCACGCGCTGGCAGGCCATGAAAGCGCCGAGAGCGCACATGCCGCGCTGCTGGCGAAACTGGGCAAGCAGCCGCTTTTGTCGCTGGGCCTGCGCCTCGGCGAAGCCTCGGGAGCCGCGCTGGCGATCCAGGTCCTGAAGGGGGCGATTGCCTGTCACAGCGGCATGGCAACCTTTGCCGAGGCCGGGGTCAGCGACGGCTGAGCCCGCCTGTGCCGCCTGTACGATGCGGCGACTGTCAATAGAAAAGCCCCGGCCTTGCGCCGGGGCTTTGTCATTCTGCGGCTTCCGAGGATTTCTTGCGCCGCCGTTCGGCCATCTGGAAGATGGCACTTTCAATGGCTTTTTCCAGCTCCTGCGCGCGCTCGATATAGGCGGGGTTCTGACTGGCGGGGACGCCGGGAATCCAATGTTCCGCCAAGTCCCGCAGGTTCTGGCGATCATGTGCGTAAAAGGTCTGCGCTGCCTGCGCTGCCTCGTATTCGCTGAGGCCGACATTCTCCAGCACGTAGCGCCCGGCCCGGATCGAACTGTCGAACATCTCGCGCACGATGTCGTTGGCGCCTGCCTGGTAGAGTTCATAGACGTGGTTGCGGTCCTTGGCGCGAGCGATGATATGCAGCTGCGGATAATTGCGGCGCACGTATGTGATCATCTTGACCACGCCTTCAGGATCGTCGAGCGCCACTACAAGCACCTTGGCCTTGGCAATGCCGGCGGCTTTCAGCAACTCCGGCCGGGTCGGGTCGCCGAGAAAGCTTTTCACGCCGAAGCGGCGCATCAGTTGCACCGCTTCCATGTCGTGGTCGAGCACCACGGTCTTGAAGCCGCTGGCCTGCACTAGCCGGTTCACGATTTGGCCGAAACGGCCGATGCCTGCGATGATGACCGGACCTTCCTCGTCGATTTCATCGGGCTCGAAATCTTGCCGGGCCTCCCCCATGCGTTTGGACAGCAGGTCATAGACAATGAACAGCAGGGGCGTGATCAGCATTGACAGGGCGATCACCAGCAGCAGCTTCTCGGACAGGTCCACCGGTATCACGTTGAGCTGCGTGGAAAAGGTCAGCAGCACAAAGCCGAACTCCCCGGCCTGCGCCAGGCTGAGGGTGAACAGCCACAGACGCCGCCGCCTCAGGCCGAAGGCGCGGCCGACAGCAAACAGCACCGCACCCTTGGCCAGGATCACCAGCAGCGCCAGCCCGATCAGATCCCCCGGATCCGCCAGGAACTGGCGGTAGTCGATGCCCGCGCCGACGGTGATGAAGAACAGCCCCAGCAGCAGGCCCTTGAACGGGTTGAGGTCGCTTTCCAACTCGTGCCGGAATTCGGAGTTGGCCAGCACCACTCCCGCCAGAAAGGCCCCCAACGCTGGCGACAGGCCAACCAGTGTCATGACGAATGAGATGCCCACAACGATCAACAGTCCCAGCGCGGTGTACATCTCGCGCAGGCCGGAGGCGTGGATGAAGCGGAAGAGGGGGCGGGTCAGGTAAATCCCGGCGAGGATGATGAAGGCGATGGCAGCCAACGTGACCAAGGCCACCGCCCAGCCCGGCAGCCCGTCCACCAGGGACAGCGAGCCGTGACCGCCGTGGCCTCCGGCAGTCTCATGGCCGATGGTGCCACCGGCGAATTTCGGAATCGCGTAACTGCCCAGGAGCGGCAAAAAGGCGAGGATCGGGATCACCGCGATGTCCTGCGTCAGCAGCACCGAGAAGGCAGAGCGTCCGCCGCCGGTCTGCATCAAGCCCTTTTCCGACAGGGTCTGCAGTACGATCGCCGTCGAGGACAGCGACAACGCCAGGCCAATCGCGAGGCTGACGTGCCAGGGTTGCCCCATCAACATCGCGGCGCCCATCAGGGCAAGGGTGGAGGCGGCGATCTGCGAGCCTCCCAAGCCCAGCAGCTTGTTGCGCATGTCCCAAAGCGCGCGCGGCTCCAGTTCCAGTCCGATCAGGAACAGCATCATCACTACGCCGAATTCGGCGAAATGGCGCAGGTCTTCGGTCTCGGCCCCGGTGAGGCCGAGCACCGGGCCGATCGCGATCCCGGCTGCCAGGTAGCCCAGCACCGATCCAAGACCCAGCCGTGCCGCCAGGGGCACCGCGATGACGGCTGCGGCGAGGTAGATTGTCGCCTGATAGAAGAATGCGTCCATGTATCAGGTATCGCAAGCGGGCCGGGGGCTTGGCAATGGGCTTGCCACGCGCCGGACCAAAATAGGGCACTCCGGCGCCGCCGGGCGCTCTGCCCGGCAACAGGCACACGGGGCCCAGCCCGTGCGCGCGCAACGCTTATGACAGCCTTGCTGGCTTACTGGTCGGGTTGGCGAATGTCCTCGCTCAGCTTGCCGATCCGGTCCAGCCGCTGCGAGATCCGCTCCTGGAAGCCGCCGAGCTGGTCAATGATGTCAGCCAGGGTTTCCCCGGAGGCAGTCAAACGCGCGCTTTCGATCTTCAGAAGGACACGGGTGGAGCTGAGGCCGAGAAAATGCCGATGCATGATCTGGCAGGCGCCGGTGATCCGCGCGGCTTCTTCATCCACCTCGCGCATGCAGGCCTTTGCCTTTGCCACCTGAGAGGACACCAGGTCCCCAAGGATGCGCCGCTCGGCCTCCATGTCGATCTCGCCCAGGCCGCGGCGTTCCTGCTGCAGCTGGGTGTCACAGTCGATCAGGATGCGCGCGAGGCCTTCGATGAACAGGCTGCCGGTCACCGACGACTTGATGGTGGCAAAGTTGCTGTCCTCTCCCATCACATGGGCACCGAACCAGTCCGACATCTGTCGCGACATCGATCCGTAGTTCTGCGACAGAACCGTAACCGGCCCGCCCGAGGGTTCGATCCGCGAGGCAAGGACCCGCAGGTTGTGCGGAATCGTGTGCATGGCGTCGAAATCGGAGATCAGGCCGTCTGTCTCTTCGGCCAGTGCCTCGGCCTTGCGCAGCATGTTGGTCAGTTCCTGAATGCGCGGTTGAGGCTGATTGCCCAGTCCACGGTCACGCGCCAGCAGCTCCTGGCTCAGCGCGTGAGTGGCAAACTGTTCGTAATCTTCGTAGCCTTGCCCATGCAGCCATTCCATCAGGTAGCCTGCGCTTTCTTCGGGGCTCAGCCCTTCGTCCAGTTCCAGCTTGCGCATCTGTTTGTACAGTCCGCGCACCTCTTCGAACAGCTTGCTGCTGGGCTTGATGCGGGCCGAAAGATAGCCCTCGCCACAGGGCGCGACCACCGCGAAAACCCAGTAGTACAGGCCATCCTTGGCCTTGTTTTTCACATAGGCGCCAATGGTCTCGCCGCGCTGGATGGTCTCCCAGAACAGCGAGAACACGCCTTTGGGCATATCGGGATGACGGATCAGCTTGTGCGGGGCGCCGATCAGCTCTTCCCAGTCATAGGCACCGACCCGGCGGAAGACATAGTTTCCCGCCTGGATGACGCCGCGGCTGTCAGTGCGGGAGAAAAAAACCTCATGAAGGCCAAAGGGCGCCTCACCACTGGTTGGCCGCGTTTCCACGCGGCGGTCGATAAAAGACACGGCATATCCCATTTGCTGCAATTGGCCTTGGGCGCCGTTGTATCTGGAAATCCTTCCCCGAACGTTAAGTCGGCAGCGGTGCGTCCCGCTTTAATTGTGCCATGACAATCTGACTCTGCACCCGTGACACGGCAGGGTGCGGCAGCAGGATATCATGGATGAGAGTGTTCAACGCCTGCAGATCGGCGCAATAGACCCGCAGCAGGTAGTCGGCCTCTCCGGTCATTGTCCAAGCTGAGGTGATTTCAGGTTGTGTGGCCACCAGCCGGGCAAAGCTTTGCGACTGTTCCGGGCCGTGACTGCCGAGGTGAACCTGCACGAAACTCTGCACTGCCAGCCCCAGCTTGGCCGGGTCAAGGCGGGCCGCGTACCCCTGGATGAAGCCCTCCGCTTCCAGCCGCTGCCGCCGTCGCCCGGCCTGGCTGGGCGACAGGTTCAACAATTCCCCAAGGTCCTGCGCTGTCAGATGGGCGTTGTCCTGAAGCGCGGCAAGCAGCCGCGTGTCGGTTGGGTCAAGCATGCGTGAATTTTCCTTCATTTGCCCAAAATGTGTCAAAACACTGCATGTTTCAACAAATGAATGCGACAGAATGCGGAGAACCCGTGTCTGCAATGCGATATTCTGGATGCAGCAATCATCTGTCCCCACGCAATCAATGGAGGAGACACGTCATGGGTCCGTTCCCGCACAACGCCCCGAAATCCGAAATCACGCCCGAGAACCCCGCTGGCACCGACGGTTTCGAATTCGTCGAATTCGCCAGCCCCGAGCCGCAGGAGCTGCGCGACCTGTTCACCCGGATGGGCTACGCACTGGTGGGCCATCGCAAGGATCAGCCGTTGGTTGAATTGTGGCAGCAGGGCGATGTGACCTACATCCTCAATGCCGATCCTGACAGTTTTGCCGCCAAATTCGTCGAGGAGCACGGCCCCTGTGCACCCTCCATGGGCTGGCGCGTGGTGGATGCGCAGAAAGCCTACGATCATGCGGTGTCCAAGGGCGCCGAGCCCTATGACGGCCCGGGCAAGACCATGAACGTGCCCGCGATCAAGGGCATCGGCGGCTCGCTGATCTACTTCATCGACCAGTATTACGAGACCTCGCCCTATAACGAGGAATTCGAATGGACCGCCCAGTCCAAGCCGCGTGGCGACGGGTTCTTCTACCTCGATCACCTGACCCACAACGTCTACAAGGGCAACATGGACAAGTGGTTCAAGTTCTACGGCGACCTGTTCAACTTCAAGGAAATCCGTTTCTTTGACATTCAGGGCAAATACACCGGCCTGCTGAGCCGCGCCTTGACCTCCCCCTGCGGCCGCATCCGCATCCCGATCAACGAAGACCGCGGTGAAACCGGCCAGATCGTCGCCTACCTGAACAAGTACAATGGCGAGGGAATCCAGCACATCGCGGTCGGGACCAACGACATCTATGCCAGCACCGATGCGATCGCGGAAAAGGGGCTGAAATTCATGCCCGGTCCCAATGACGCCTACTACGAGATGTCGAAGGATCGCGTGGTCGGCCATGAAGAGCCGATCGACCGGATGAAGAAACACGGGATCCTGATCGACGGCGAAGGCGTGGTCGATGGTGGCGAAACCAAGATCCTGCTGCAGATCTTCTCGAAGACCGTGATCGGGCCGATCTTCTTTGAATTCATCCAGCGCAAGGGTGATGACGGCTTTGGCGAGGGGAACTTCAAGGCGCTGTTCGAATCCATCGAACAGGAACAGATCAACAATGGGGAAATCCAGGCCGCCGAATAAGCTGAAGGCACACTGGAAGCCAACTGGTCCGGGCCCGTTTCACGGGTCCGGATTTTTTGTGGCCGGTGGTGGGGCTCAACCCTTGGGCATGGTCAGGGTGCGATTGCGGCCGCCCTTTTGGTATTGCAGCTGCCCGTCGCCGATGGCGATGATGCGACCGCCGTCGATGCGGTCGCCGACCTGCACCTTCTTGTAGCGCCCGGAGGGCAGACGAACGAGTGCGCTGCGGTTGGAGGCCGTGCCGTAAACGCCGATGAGGTTGATCTTGCGCAGATTGATCGCGCCGGAAACGGTGGCGCGGCGGGCCACGGAGGCGGTGGTCGGTATCCGGGGCGGGGCAGCGGCGGCGCTGGCAGGCACTGCGGCAGCGGTCCGGCTGGCGTCGTTCTGGGAGTTCCGCCGCGCCCGGTCCACCAGGTTGGCGAAGTTCGAGGGGCGGCTGCGGGGCACCACGGAGGTGCCCACGGCCTGTGCCGTCACCGGCAATTGGTTCTCATTCGCGGGCTTCAGGCTGGGCGGGCGCGGCTTGGGGCGGACGCGTGCCAGTTCCTCCCGGCTGAACCCACCCAGCTGAGAGCGTTCGATGCGCTCGGCCAGGTCTTCGGGCCGCGACTTGGGCCGCAGTTGCGACAGCAGTTGATTGCGGGCAACCGCTTCGGCCAGCGCTTCGGCATCCGGATCGCTGCGGTCAGGAGCTGCGGGGGGCACCTTTTGCGGGCGGCCGAGGTAGACCATGACCCCGTCGGGGTTCAGCGTTCCCTCGGGCGTGGCCTTGACGAGGCCGCGCGCGTCCAGCTCGTAGGCGCGTCCCGCGGCTGCGGGGGAGGCCACGGCGGCGGGCTCGAGGTCGGCCTCGAAGCTGCCAGCCTGCGGCAGGGCCACCGCGTCCGCTGCCAGATCAATCTGATCGATGGAAGCAGTATAGAGCTGGTCGAGCGCCACGGCCTGCGGCGCGTCTTCCATTGCGGGAGAGGTCGGCCAGACCCCGGTCGCGGCATAGCGGGCCGCGGCGGCAAGCGGGTCCAGCGATGTGCTGTCCGCTGCCTCGCTCAGGCCAGCGGTTTCGGCCTCTGAAACCGCGTCAGGACCCGGGGCTGCCGGGTCCTGTTCGGGCTGATCTTGCTCTGGTGTCGGTGCGGCGGTGTCCAAAAAGGTGCTTTCGGTGCCCTCCTCGGGCAGGTCGACGCCATCCGCTGCGGCCTCGTCTTCGGGGCTGGGGTCGGCGGCATCGGTTTCCAGCAGCTCTGTCGAGGCGGTTTCCGCGGGCAACGGCTCGGGGGCGTCTGCGTCGAGCGGCGCGGCGGTTGTTTCCGGCGGTTGCGGGATGATCTCACGCACACCTGGGTCGGGCTGGTCCGGTAGCACGCTGACCTGGGGGGCAATGGCAGGCACCTCCACGCCGCCCTGGCCATCCGGCAGCGGCGTGGAGCCCGCATTGCCGTTGTCATCCGGCGCTTCGGCACCGTCCGGGCTGGCTGCCGGCGCGTCCGGACTGTCCGGCGCTGGCTGATCGGACCAGAAGTCGCCGCTTCCATAAACCGCCCAGACCGCAACCGTAGCCATGAACAGCAGTAAAAAGGCGGTCAGAATGACACCTAGAAACTTCGGCTTGCCACGCGCCTTGTCGGGCTGGCTTTGGGAGGTCGCGGCAAGGGGCTGTGCCGCCGCCGCCGTCTTTGCAGCAGAGGAGGGCGCTGCCGGAGCAGGGGGCAGGGTGGCGGCGGGCGCCGTTGGCACCTTTTTCGGAGGCGCGATGATGGGGGCTGCAGCGGGCGCTTTGGCAGCCTTTGCACCATCCTGATTTTCCCCGCTTTCCTCGGGCTTTGCCATCAGCGGCTTTACGGCGCCAGGTGGCGGGACCGGCACCGCGGTTGCGGGCGCGGGTTTGGGCGCGGGTGCATCGGCGCGAGTGCGGCGGGAGGCAAAGGCGGTTTGCGGATCGGGTGTGTCGGCCCCAGAGGCAACAGGCTTGACCGGCGGGGCAGGCGGGACCACCGGTGCAGGCTTTTCCTCTGCCGCGGTGCTCGCAGGGGCCACCTGGTGTTCGGTGGCCTTGCCAGCCTTTTTCTCCGTGGGCTCTTTTTTGTTCGGGTCGGCGGCCTCGGGCGGGCGCTCCTTGTCTGCCGCCGCCGCTGTCGCGGTCTCTGCCGCCGCCGTCGCCGCCGTGGTCTCGGTCGTTTTGTCCGCCTCGGCAGGGTGCTGTTCATCCGCTGCTTTCTCGGCAGCAGGTTGCGGACGCTTTGTCTCGGCAGGTGCCCCACCTGTCTTCGGACCGTCCTCGCTGCCTTCCTGCGGATCAACCGCCGCCGCCGGGTCTTCCGCCGCCTTCAGGGCGAGTTCCAGGTCAAGTTCCGGCTCGAGGTCAAGGGCTGGGCTGACTTCCAGCTCCAGTGCGGTATCCTCTTCGTCCAGCTGCGCAGCGGGCGAGTCTTCAGCCGCAGCGGCTGTCTCGGTGGCGGTCGATGACGGACCATGCGGGGGGGCCGGTGGCCTCTGCGTCGGCTCGCCCTTGGGCGCAGCAGAGGCGGAAGCCGGGAGGTCAGCGGGGCCGACGACGGTGACCGGCGCCGTGTCGGGGGTCACCTCGGTTCCACGTATGGCCCGGGTGGTGCCAAAGAAGGGCTCCCCGCGGAAACCGTCCCCCTCCGCCTTGGATGGCTGTGAGACGAAGCTCACCGGACCGAAGTCATGCTCGACTGCGAAGGTTTCAGCCTCGTCGAGGGTTTCCAGCGCAACCGCGGCAACATGCGTGCGCGGGCCGTCTGCCGAGATGTCAAAGGCCAGTTCCTCCACCGCGTAGGGGGTGGCGCCTTCCAAAGCCCGACGCGCTGCCGCCAGCCGCGCGTCCTCGTCGATCTCGCCGGTTTCCACCGTCAGGTAGCGGATCTGGTCGCGCGGCAGGATCAGCTTGCAATACAGGCCGTCCGGCTCCAGTCGCAGGGCATCGGCACGCAGCGCTGCCAGCGCCTCTTGCAGGTCCTCATTGTCAAACGCGGTCCGGCCCACGTCGCGCCAGCCATCTGCAGCGCGGTGGAACAATGCAATACCCTCTGAGGAAAGCGAAAGCGCAAATGCCGGTTTCATGCCCTGAGTCAAACCATCCAATTCCATAACTCCGGGCCTGCCCGCCATGCCCGTTCTTTTGCGCGAACCATAAAGCAGGAACCCGCCGAGTGAAAGGAAAAGACAGGCGCGGGGGCTTGCGAGCGGGGGATTGCCACCCCCATCTAGGGGCATTGCAAGAGGAGCTTTTTAGCATGAAGGCAAAGACACTTCTGGCAGCGGCTTTGATGCTGTCGATGAGCGCGGGCAGCCTGGCGGCGGCAGAGGGTACACCGCTGCGCCAGATCTCCGTGACTGGCGAAAGCACACTGACCGTTGCGCCGGACCTGGCGACGATTACTTTGGGCGTGACCGAGGAGGCGGAAGAGGCCGCCATGGCCATGCAAGCTGTCTCCAAGGCGATGGCGGCAGTGATCGCGGAACTCAAGGCGGCAGGCATCGCCCCCGAAGACATGCAGACCCGCCATGTCTCGATGCACCCGGTCTGGTCCCAGGACCGCTCGTATGATGAGGGCGGCAAACGCCGGATCACCGGTTTTCAGGCCTCCAACACGCTGATGTTGCGGGTACGCGACCTGGATCGTCTGGGGTCGGTTATGGATGCGGTCTTGGCGGCCGGAGCCAATAACTTCCAGGGGTTGACCTTCGGGGTCGAGGATCCGGCAGCTGTTGCTGACAAGATCCGCGGAGAGGCGGTCAAGGATGCAATCCGCAAGGCTGCGCAGCTTGCCGAGGCGGCGGGCATGGAACTGGGGCCGGTCCGGTCCATCTCGGAGCACGGCGGTGGCGGTGGTCCGCGGCCGATGATGGCGATGGAGATGGCCCGCAGCGACGCGATGCCGATCGAGGCGGGCGAGCTGAGTTTCAGCCACAATGTCTCGGTGGTGTTCGACATCGAGGTGCCCGACGGCAACTGACATCGGTGGGAACCCGTCGAAAGGCGATCGCGCGCCGGACCTGACGCGCGCGCCTGCCGTCGTGGTCAAATCCCGGAACGCCCAAGAACGCCCTGCCGAATGGTGCGGGGCGTTTCTGTTTTCTAGGGGGGGGCAAGTGACGCCTGTTCAATGGGGGTGGCTGAGCTGCGGCTGCTTACATTACCGGTAGCTTGTTGGAGGCCTTCATCTCTTTCAGCGACAGGTTCGAGCGAATGCTGGTGACACCCGGCAGACGGCGCAGGGTACTGTCGACGAAGCTGCTGTAGTCATCCAGATCCCGGGCCACGACGACAAGCAGGAAGTCGTCGGCGCCGGTGGTGTTGTGGCAGGCCAGAATGTTCGGGGTGGTTTCGATGATCCGTTGAAATTCCGCGGTGGCGGCCTGGTCGTGCTCAGAGCAGCGCAGCTGAACAAAGGCCATGACCCCGAGCCCCAGCTTGCGGCGGTTCAGATTGGCCTGGTAGCCTTCGATAATGCCCTCCTCCTCGAGCCGCTTCAGGCGGCGCCAGCAGGGGGTTTCGCTCATGCCGAGCTTCTCGGACAGTTTCGCGTTCGTCATGCGTCCGTCGCTTTGCAGCAAGCTCAGGATTTTCGCGTTCGTCGCGTCCAAATCGATCAAGGGCAGAATCCTTTTTCAGTACGGGCTATTTGGAAAGAGTCTGCTCCAAATTAGCGTGAATACTGCAAGTTTGGCAAAGCTGTTTCCGCGCCGGGCGTTATTCTTGGCCCAAGGTGAATGCAGAAACGGAAACCCATCACGATGAAAGCTGTCCTGTTTGAGAAGTTTCAGGAACCCCCAAAACTGGTCACGGTGGCTGACCCGACCCCGGCGCCGAATGGCGTGGTTCTGAAGGTCGCGGCCACAGGCGTGTGCCGCAGCGACTGGCATGGGTGGATGGGGCATGACAGCGATATCGACCTGCCGCATGTTCCCGGTCATGAACTGGCGGGTGTAGTGGCCGCGGTTGGCAAGGATGTCGCCAACTGGAAGGTCGGCGACAAGGTCACCGTGCCCTTTATTTGCGGCTGCGGCAGCTGTTCGGAATGCCACGCGGGCCAGCAACAGGTGTGCCTGCATCAAGAGCAACCCGGATTCACCCACTGGGGCTCCTTCGCGGAATACGTCGGCATCCATCAGGCCGACCTGAACCTGGTGGCGCTCCCCGAAAGCATGGATTTCGCGACCGCGGCCAGTCTTGGCTGCCGCTATGCGACAGCGTTTCGTGCGGTGATCGATCAGGGCAAGGTGAGCGCCGGACAATGGGTGGCGGTGCATGGCTGCGGCGGGGTCGGGCTGTCGGCCGTGATGATCGCGGCAGCGGCCGGGGCCAATGTGATTGGCATTGATCTCGACCCGGCCAAGCTGGATCTGGCGCGAGACCTGGGGGCCGTCGCGGTCGTCGATGGCGGCGAAGCCGACGTGGCCGGGGCGATCAGGGAAATCACGAGAGGCGGCGCGCATGTCTCGCTGGATGCGCTGGGGCATCCGGTGACCATGACCAACTCCATCCTGTGCCTGCGACCGCGGGGAAAACACATCCAGGTTGGCCTGATGCTGGGCGAACATGCATCCCCCGCGATCCCCATGCCCAAGATCGTCGGGCAGGAGATCGAATTGCTTGGCTCACACGGTATGCAGGCGCACCGGTATGGGGCGATGCTGGACATGGTGGCCAGTGGCAAACTGGATCCGGCGCGGCTGGTGGGCGATCAGATCAGTCTTGCGGATGCACCCGCGGCGCTGATGAACATGGATAACTTCCAGTCCGTCGGCGCCACCGTCATCACCCGTTTCTGACCGCACGGCGCGTTCGCGTCGATCTTCGTGACCGCATCGCCGCTTGCCGCGGAAACAGACCCTCCAGCACAAAAGGGGTGAAAATGTTCGAGAGAGTAGGGGACTACCCCGTCGACCCAATCATGATCGGCGCGGACGACTTTGCGCAGGACCCGCGCCGCGACAAGCTGAACCTGACCGTCGGGATCTATCAGGATGCGCAGGGGCAGACACCGGTTCTGCGCGCGGTGAAGACTGCAGAGCAGAGATTGGTGGACACGCAAACAACCAAATCCTACCTCGCCCTGACCGGTGACGCCGAATATTGCGAGGCCTTGGGGCAGGAGGTGCTGGGAGCCAGCTGGAGGGCTGACTGGGTCGCGGCGCAAACGGCAGGCGGAGCCGTGGCGCTGCGGGTCATGGCGGAGCTTCTGTCGCAAATGCCGGATCCACCGAAAGTTTGGCTGCAAACGCCGACCTATGGCAATTACGTCCCGATCCTGATGGCTGCGGGGGCGAAGTTCGGCCAGGTTCCCTATTACGATCCGATCCGGTGCGAGGTCACGTTTGAACAGATACTCGACGGGTTGAACGCCGCCAGCCCCGGTGACGTCTTCCTCCTGCAAGGGGTGTGCCACAACCCGACAGGCGCGGACATGACAGCCGAACAGTTTACCGCTTTGCTTGAGGTTCTGGAGGCGCGGGGCATCGTGCCGTGGATCGATCTGGCCTACCTTGGTTTTGCCCGCAGTTTTGAAGCTGACTGCGCCATGGCCCGCCAGATCGCCGCGCGTTTTCCCGAGTGCATTGTCTGTATCACGCTCTCCAAGTCATTCGGGATCTACCGCGATCGCGCGGGGGCCCTGTTCGTGAAAACCCGCAAGGCGGATCGCGGCCGCCTGCACAGGGCAGTATCGGCCATCGTGCGATCAGGCGCTTCGCATGCGCCGGATCATGGCCCGTCGGTGGTGCGCACGATCTTGCAGGATCAGGAGTTGAAGGCGCTCTGGTTGCAGGAGCTGGACCTCATGCGGCGGCGCGTGGCCCAGGTCCGTGTGGAGATAGCGCGTGAGGAATGTGACACATTCGGCACGCAGGACCTTGCCTATCTGGCCCGGCAACAGGGGATGTTCTCGCTGCTGCCACTTACCGGATCACAGGAAGCCGCGCTGACACGCGAGCATGGCATTCATGTCGTCAAAGGCGGTCGGGTCAATGTCGCGCGCCTCGGCACCAGGGACATCGGCTGGCTGGTCCGTGCCGTTCGGGACGTGATGGCGCAGACCTAAAACAGCTGTCGCCGTCATAGGCGGCACGCGGTTTCACAAACCTCCGCAAAGGTGCTTGGGCGAGTTCGGCATGACAAATCTTGGCGGGGGCTGAGCATTTCCGGTCTGATGCAGGCACGCGCCGATCGTTCGGTTCCATCAGCGAATGATTATCACCCGCATGGGGCCAGGGCAGGCGTTGCTCGGCTCCTTGCAATGGAGACGTTGTTTTTCCCCTTAACGCGAGTGCTGCCAGCTTGCTAAGCTTTCATCATTCGGCCGCGCTGTTCGAGGCAGGGTCACCCATCAGAGGATTTTTTTTATGCATATGAGATGCTTCGCGACCGGTGCCATGCTTGCGTTGGTGGCTTCGGTGCCTGCAAATGCTCAGGACGACGCGCCGAAGGTCACCTTGATCACCAATGTAAACGTGTTCGACGGAACCAGCGAACAGCTGATCGAAAATGCCAACGTCGTGGTTACCGATAACCTGATAACCGTGGTGTCGACCGAACCGGTGGACGCGGCGGGCGGCACCGTGATTGACGGCGGCGGGCGCACCTTGATCCCCGGTCTGATCGACGTGCATTGGCACACCTCTTACTGCTGTGCGGCGCAGGCAACCGTGGTGACGGGCGATATACTAGAGGTCGCAATCCGGGGCGCCAAAGGGTCTGAGGGGACGCTGATGCGCGGCTTCACGACCGTGCGGGACGTCGGCGGAAATCCCTTTTCGACCAAGAAGATGATCGACGCAGGCGAGATTCCGGGCCCGCGCATTCTTCCCTCGGGGCCGCCGATCGGGCAAACCGGCGGGCATTTCGATTACCGTCCCTATCAGGACGTGCCCAGCAATCCTGCCGATTCCCAGTGGTATTGGTACAACGTCGGCCTGATGGCGATGGCCGATGGCGTGCCGGAGGTGACCTTGCGGGCGCGTGAGGTGATGCGCATGGGGGCCACCCAGCTGAAGATATCGGGCGGGGGCGGGGTCTCTTCAGTCTATGACCCGCTGGACGTGCGCCAGTATACGAAGGCCGAGATTGCAGCCTTTGTCGAGGTCGCTGACACGTACAACACCTATGTTGCCTCGCATATCTTCACGGATGACGCGGCGCAGATCGCAATCGAGGCCGGCGTGAAATCCATCGAACACGGCTTCCTGATGAGCCGCGAAACGATGGAGATGATGCGCGACAACGATGTCTGGCTGTCGATCCAGCCGCTTCTGGACGATGAAGACGGCTTCAGCTTCAATGATCCCGTAAGCCAGGCAAAATGGATCGAAGTCACCGACGGCACGGACAGGGCCTATACGCTGGCCAAGGAAGTTGGCGTGAAGGTCGCGTTTGGCACCGACATCCTGTTTGATCCGGTGCTGGCCGAACGCCAGGGGGCCTTCCTCGCCAAGCTGCAACAGTGGTACAGCCCCTATGAGGTGCTGCGCATGGCAACCTCTATCAACGCCGAGCTGCTGGCCGAAGCCGGTCCGCGCCATCCCTATCAGCAGGGCCCGCTCGGGGTGATCACTGAGGGCGCCTATGCCGACCTCATTCTCGTGGATGGCAACCCGCTGCAGGATATCAATCTGGTGGCGGACCCGGAGGCGAACTTCGATCTGATCATGAAAGACGGCGTGATCTACAAAAACGCGTTGGATCAGTAGGCAGAGGAAGATCTGATGCCTTTCCGGGGGATCCGGCGGACCAAATTTCCCGAGTTCGCTGATGTCTAGCCGTGCACGCGGGGGGGAGGCGAGCATCGCGGCTTCGGCACCTTCGCATGGCGCCGGTGGAGTGGATCGTGTGCAACGCCGTATCGTGGCAGTCGCTCTGGCCGCCGCTGTCGCTCTGCTTGTCGCACTGTCGCCAGCTACGGGGCGCGCCGTCGATTTCGATCTGGTAACCTGGGATATGCTGGCGCCACCCGTGGCCGCATACGACGACCCGTTCGAGGACATGTCATACGAGCACAAGTCGGATCTGCGCGACGTGCTGCGCGCCCGCGTGGCGCGTGAAAGGGACGAGGTGCCGCCAGCGTTGCAGGCGGCGGAAGCAGGTGCGCTCCTGAGGCTGCAAGCCGCCGGGCTGGATGCGGATGACCTGCTGCGACAGCGTCTCGTGGTCATGGACCGGCGCCGGGAGGAAGCGACGGGAGTGGCCTCCGCCGTTCTGGACCGGGCGGTGCTGCTCGATGGCTATGCGTTGCCGCTGAAATGGCAGGGTGAGCGGGCCGTGGAGTTTCTGCTGGTGCCCTGGGTCGGTGCCTGTATCCACACACCGCCTCCGCCGCCCAATCAAGTTGTGCATGTCTCGTACCCGGACGGCCTGCGGCTCGACCAGTGGTTCGAGCCGGTGCGGCTGTCCGGCACTCTGCGTTATGAACCTGCGGCGCGCAGTCTGTTTCTGGTGGATGGCAGCCGCAAAATTCTGGCTTCATACGCCCTCGTGCAGGCCGATCTGGCCGGGGTGCCCGGTGCAATTTCTGCGGCGTCGGTGTCTGAGCTGCCGCTGCTCAGCCAAATCCAGCTTCGCAGCAACCAGTTGTTCACCTCGGGCATGTCCGCCCTTCAGGAAGGGGGCTCAGTGCGTGCAATGCTGATCGCGGTCCTGCTTTCCTTTGCCTATGGGGTGCTGCACACGCTGGGGCCGGGGCACGGCAAGACCGTTGTGATCTCCTATTTCGTCGGAACCGGAGGCAGTCTGCGGCGTGGTATCGGCATGGGAGTCCGCATTGCGGTCTTCCATGTCCTCTCGGCCGTTGTGGTGGTCACGCTGATTGACGTTGCCTGGCGTCAGGCCACGGGCAGCGCACCGTCCGATACCCGTGCGATCCGGCTGGGCAGTTATGCGCTGATCATGGCCATTGGCACCGCCATGTTGTGGCAGGCAATTGCGGCGTGGCGCGCCGCTGGATCATCGGGCCACCACCATCATCCGGCGCATGACCATGTCGGCTGTGCCGCCTGCGCGTCGCCGAAAGGGGGCAACTGGGTGGCCGTCGCCATCGGTGCGGTGCCCTGTACAGGCGCACTTCTGGTGATGCTGTTTGGTCTCGCCAACGATCTGGTCGGTCCCGCCATCGTGATGGTGCTCGCAATCTCCGCTGGCATGGCGGTGGCGATGTCGGCCATCGGTGTAAGCGCCCTGTGGGCGCGAAACTGGGCGGCGCACCGTCTGGCGACAGGTGGCAAGCGGCCCGATCGGTTTGAACGCCAGGCCCGGCTGGCGGGCGCGGCCTGTGTTCTTGCCACCGGCGCGGGGCTGTTTATTGCGACGTTGATGCACACCCCGGGCAAGGACACCCCGCCCAAGAGAACCGTCGACGGCGGTCCTGAAAGCTACAGCGCCAGCGGCTAAACGATGGCAGGTTCGGGAGCCAGCGCCCCCACGACCCCGCCGAACAGCTCTTGCATGTGCCTGCGAGAGCGGACGGCGGCCGCCAGCTTCCTTTTACGGCGCTTCTCAAAGGGGCAGGGTGCCCGCAGCGCGCCGTCAGTGGCTGTGTTCACGGGCGCGCCGCAACCGTTGGCACGCAACAGCCAGCGCTGCTTCGATGGGGTCGATAACGGTTAGGCCCAACGCCTCCGTCAGCTCTGTGGCCAAGCCGCCCATGCCGGCGCATCCAAGCACAAGCGTGCGGGTTTGCCCGTGCTCGGTGCAAAGCCGCCTGGCCTCAGAGATCAGCCGATCCCTCGCGTTCGCCCTGTCATGCTCGAAATCCAGCACCGGCACACCGGAGGCAAAAATACCGATGCAATGACGGTGCAGCCCGTAGCTGGCGATGTTTGCCTCAAGGACCGGAACCGATAACTCGGATGTGGTCAGAACGATGAAAGGCTCGGCCTGGTCGTGGCCGCGCTGGAAACTGGCCTCGCCCAGCCCCACTATCGGAATCGCGCAGCGCGTGCGGGCGACCGGCAGGCCGGTGTCGTCGAAGCAGCCGATCACGACAAGATCAAAGTCGCCCGCCGCCAGCAGCGACAGCGTGCCGGGTTCCGCAGCATCGCCGTCGGCCTGGCCCTGGATCGAGGGCGGCCCGGCGGTGTTGGTGGCGCCGATGATGGACAGGCCGCGGGGCGCAAGGCCGCGGGCTTGTTCGACCATGCGGCGGGTCATCTCGGTGGTGGAGTTCGGGTTGACGAAACACAGCTTCATCCGCGAAGGCTTTCGGCTTGGCGGCTGGTGAAGGCGGTCCATTCCTCCAGCGACATGGTGGGCAGATCGAACGTCTGGTTCGAGCGGCAATAGCCGTGGCCGCCCATCCGCCCCAGCGCGTCCAGCGCCGCCGGGTCGACATGATGGCGGTCGTTCACCAGTCCCGGATGGCTGTGCATCGCCAGCACCTCGCCCAGGATGATTTCGCGCGATTTGCCGATGTTCAGTGTGGTGTGGCGGCGGCATTCGAACCGCACCGGAGCCTCGGCGATCTGGGGGCAGGACACGAACTCCCCGGGCAACATCGTCAGCCCGGCTTCGGCGATCTCGTCGACCTCGGGGCCAAAGGGCACCGCCGTGGCATTCATCGCGTGCAGGTTGGCGTGGGCGACGATATTGACGGTGAATTCTTCCGTCACCCGGATGTTGTGGGCGGTATCCTTGAACCGCATGTCGGCATGGTTTTCGACCCCGATGGCCAGGATGGCGGGGTCCGAGGACAGGCAGTTGAAGAAACTGTAGGGAGCGGCATTGGCGATGCCCGCCTCATTGACCGTTGTCACCCAGGCGATCGGCCGCGGCACCACGGCACCGATCAGCAGCTTGTAGCGTTCGCGCGGCGTCAGTTTGGCGAAGTCGAAACGCGTCTGCCCGGTTGCGGGCTGGGTGTCGTCGGTCATGGCGGGTCTCCCGGTGTCTATGGTTTTGTCTTGGCCGGCCGGTAGCGTGACAGGATCTGCGCCACGTTGTCGGGCTCGGCGTCTTCGGGGTTGAGCAGGGCGCGGTCTTGCACCCCGTGCAGGTGGCTGTGCATGCAAGCGCTGGCGCGTTCGGCGTCGCCCTCGGCCAGGGCAGCAATCAGTTCGGCGTGTTCCTCGACGCCGCATTCGGCAGAGTGGACCTGCGCGAACCGCGCCAGGATCAGCGAGCAGCGCGAGACGATTTCATTGACGTAATTGGCCAGGATCTTGGAGCCGGTCAGCTCTGCCAGCAGGATGTGGAACTCGCCGGCCAGCCGGATCGAGCGGGTGTGATCCTTGCCGAGGTATTTCTCTTCTTCCTTCAGATGTGCCTTCAGCGCCTTGATGATCGGCTTGGGGTCCATCTTGCACAGCCGCTGGATCACCTCGCGTTCCAGGCACTGGCGCATTTCGAAGATGTCATAGGCTTCTTCGATGGTGGGCTCGGCGACGGAAGCGCCGCGATTCGGCTGCAGGTCGACCAGGCCTTCGGCGTCGAGTCGCACCAGTGCATTGCGTACGGTCGTGCGGCTGACGCCAAAAGTCTCGCCGATCGAATCTTCGGGAAGCTTCACGCCGGGCTTCAGGGCTTGCTCGATGATGGCTTGGCGCAGGGAGTCGTAAACTGGAAAGCTGCGGGTCGATGATTTGTACATTTACTGTGCTCTCATGCTTGAAATTTAAGCTTTTTCAGACGGAAGCCTGATGGCTCGGCGAAACTAGCAGCTTTCGGTTGCTTTGTGTTGGATACAATCACTGAATACAATCTGCAAACATTTTTGTAGACAGATGATGGCCGGGTCCATAACCTCACGTCAACACCCGGCTCGATCCGGGTACTGCGGGAACCGCAAAAAGGCACAGAGAAGGCCGCATTTAAAATGGATGCAAAAGAAACGAAATTTGTATTCACAACAGGGAGACAACAGAATGATCTCGAAAACTGGACTGAAGGTCGCGCTTCTGGGCGGCATGGCGGCGGCGACGCTGGCGGCGACGGCGTCTGCGGAAACCGTGCGCTGGGGCGCGCCGCGCGACATCGTCTCGCTCGACCCCTATTCCTACGGCGACAGCTACACGATCAATTTCCTCAACCACATCTACGAGGGGCTGGTGCGCTTTGACCGCGATCTGCAGATCGAGCCGGCGCTGGCGGAAAGCTGGGAGATCATTTCCCCCACCACTTGGCGGTTCAGCCTGCGCAAGGGGGTGAAATTCCACAACGGCAGCGACTTCACGGCCGAGGACGTGCTGGCCTCGCTGACCCGTGTCAGCGACGAAAGCTCGCCGCTCAAGGGGAATCTGCCGGCCTACAAGAGCGCCACCGTGGTCGACGATCACACCATTGATATCGAACTGACCGGCGCCTATCCGCTGCTGCTGAACGATCTGACCAACATCCATATCTTCGACAAGGACTGGCTGGTCGAGAACAACGCCGAAATGCCGACCGACGTCAGCGCCGGGGTCGAGGGTTATGCCACCTTCAACACCAACGGCACCGGCCCGTTTGTGCTCGAAAGCCGCACCCCCGAGGCGCAGACGGTGCTGAACGTGAACGAGGGCTGGTGGGATGAACCTCAGCACAATCTGACCCGGATCGAATTCCAGCCGGTCACTTCCGCCGCGACCCGTGTCGCAGCCCTGCTGTCCGGCGAGGTTGATTTTGTCGACAGCGCCCCGGTGCAGGATTTGCCGCGCCTGTCGGCGGCGCCCAACCTGAAGGTGCTGGAGCGCACCGACCTGCGCACCGTGATGCTGGGCTTCAACCGCCGGGATGAGCTGGTGGCAGGTGGTGAAAACCCGTTGAACGATCTGCGCGTGCGTCAGGCGATGCAGCTGGCGGTGGATATGGATCTGATTCAGTCCCGCGTCATGCGCGGCAAGTCCCGCAATGCCGGCACGCTCGTTGCCCCCTCGATTCCCGGCTATTCCAAAGCGCTGGACAGTGTGGTGGCGGCCGATCCCGACAAGGCCAGGGCGCTGCTGGCCGAGGCCGGGTATGAAGACGGTTTCGAGTTCGACTTCGTCTGCACCAATGAAAGCTACGTGAATGAGGAGCAGTTCTGCCAGGCGATCGCCTCCATGTGGTCGCGGATCGGGCTGAGCCCCCGTCTGGACATCGGCCCTACCGCCAAGCAGACCCCCAAGCGCGCGGGCGGCAAGGCGGATGTCTACACCATCGGCTGGGCGACGCTGCCGATGCTGGATACCTATTCGATCCTTGTGCAGATGCTGCACAGCAAGGAGGGCAACTCCGGCGTGTTCAACTGGGGCAACTGGTCCTACCCGGAGATCGACAAGCTGACCCAGGCCGCCTCGGTCGAGTTGGACCGCGAAAAGCGCCTGTCGATGGAGACCGAAGCCCTGCGCATCGCAAAGGAAGAAATCGTGATGATGCCGCTGCATCAGCAGCCGATGGCCTGGGCGGTTTCGGCGGACTTCGAGGACTTCCCGCAGTTCCCGGACAACAAGCCGCGCATGTGGTTCGTGACCCGATAATCCCCCACTGGGGCAGCGCCTGCCGGGGGCTGTCCCGCTTTTTCAACACAACAGGGGAGAGGCACCGATGCTGGCTTTTCTGATCAAGCGGACGGCGAATGCGATCTTCGTGATGCTCTCCGTCAGTTTCATCGCCTTCATGATCTTCCGCTTTGTCGGCGATCCGGTCGAGCTGATGCTGAACGAGCAGGCGACCCAGACCCAGCGGGATGCGCTGCGCGCCAAGCTGGGGCTGGATGATCCGTTCATCGTTCAGTTCACCACCTTTGTCAAAAACGCGGCGCAGGGAGATTTCGGCATTTCCTTCCGCAACCAGCAGGACGTTCTGGCGATGATCGCCGAGCGCTTCCCCGCGACCTTTGAGCTGGTGATCGTGGCGACGCTGATCTCGCTGGTGGTTGGCATCCCGCTGGGGGTGATCACCGCAATCCACCGCCAGCGCTGGTATGCGGAAACGCTGCAGTTCACCTCGATCATCGGCATATCGCTGCCTAGCTTCGTGGTGGGTATCGGGCTGATCCTGATCTTCTCGGTCTGGCTCGGCTGGCTCCCCGCCTTCGGGCGCGGCGAGACGGTGGACCTCGGCTGGTGGTCGACTGGTCTGCTGACCCCGTCGGGGCGGCTGTCGATCATCCTGCCGGCCCTGTCGCTGTCGCTGTTCCAGATCACCCTGGTGATGCGGCTGGTGCGGGCCGAGATGCTGGAGGTGCTGCGCACCGATTTCATCAAGTTCGCCCGCGCCCGCGGCATTCCCGCCCGCACCATCCATTTCCGCCACGCGCTGCGCAACTGCCTGATGCCGGTGGTCACCATGACCGCCATGCAGATCGGCGGGCTGATCGCCTTTGCGCTGGTGACCGAGACGGTGTTCCAATGGCCCGGCATGGGGCTGCTGTTCATCCAGGCGGTGACATTTGTCGATGTGCCGATCATGGCGGGATACCTCTGCATCGTCGCGCTGATCTTCGTCACCCTCAATGCCCTGGTCGATATCACCTATGCGGTGATCGACCCCCGCCTGCGCGGAGCTGACAAATGACCGATACCCGAACCCAACCCGAAACCGACCGCTCGGCCCTTGTGGCCCGCCTGGCCCGGATCGCCGACAGCGACCTGTGGTGGAGCTTCAAGAACTCGAAATCCGCGGTCGGCGCGGCGGCGGTGCTGGCCTTTGTCACCGTCACCGCCTTCCTGGCGCCGGTGCTGGCGCCCCAGGACCCCTATGACCTCGCCGCCCTGGAGCTGTGGAACGCAGAGCTGCCGCCGGTGTGGATGCAGGGTGGGCAGATGCCCTTTGTTCTAGGCACTGACGTGCAGGGCCGCGATATCCTGTCAGGCATTCTCTATGGCACGCGGATCTCGATTTTCATCGGCATCGCCTCGGTTGCGGTGTCGCTGGCAATCGGCCTGCTGGCCGGGCTGGCCGCTGGCTACTATGGCGGCTGGATCGACAACGTGCTGATGCGCATCGGTGATGTGCTGCTGTCGATCCCGATCATCCTTGCGGCAATTCTGGTCAGCTCGGTCGCGCAGGCGCTCTTGCCGCCGGAGCTGCGCGAGGCAGGCATCGCCGCGGTGCTGGTGCTGGCCATCGCGCTGTATTCCTGGGTGCAATACGCCCGCGTCGTGCGGGCCCAGACGATGGTGGAGCGGCGCAAGGAATATGTGCAGGCCTCGCGGCTGGTGGGCACCCCCGGTCGGCGGCTGATGCTGAAACATATCCTGCCCAACACGCTGACGCCGGTGTTCGTGGCGGCAACGCTGAATTTCGGCCTGGCCATCCTGATCGAGGCAACGCTGTCCTTCCTTGGCGTCGGTATGCCGCCGAACCAGCCCTCGCTGGGGACGCTGATCCGGGTCGGCAATCAGTATCTGTTCTCCGGCTCCTGGTGGATCGTGCTCTTCCCCTCGGTGCAGCTGTGTATCCTGGTGGTGGCCGTGAACATGCTGGGCGACTGGCTGCGCGACGCCCTCAACCCGAAACTTCGCTAGAGGACGACTTTGATGACTTCGCTTCTGATCAAACACGCCCGCATCGGGGATGGCGACAGCGCCGACATCCTGATCCGCGATGGCCGGATCGCCGAAATCGCGCCGGGGCTGGATGCCCCGGGAGTGGCCACCGAAGAGGCCGCCGGGGCGATCGCCATTCCCGGGCTGGTGGATGCCCACACCCACCTCGACAAGTCGCTGATCGGCTGGCCGTGGTACAAGAACGATGTCGGCGGCGGCAACCTGATGGCGATGATCGACAACGAGCGCGCGATGAAGGCGCGGCTGGGGCTGGATCCGCATGTGCAATCGATGCGCCATGCCCTGCAGACCGCCGCCTATGGTGCGACGCTGATCCGCAGCCATGTGGACATTGACACTGACGGCGGGCTGCGGGCGCTGGAAGGTGTGATGGAAACCGCCGACAAGCTGGCCGAGGTGGTTGAGATCGAAACCGTGGCCTTTCCGCAGTCCGGGCTGACGATCCGCGAGGGCACGGCGGAGCTGATGGATCAGGCACTGGCGATGGGGGCCGATCTGGTCGGCGGGCTGGACCCCTGTGGCGTGGACCGTGATCCCAAGGGGCATCTCGACGTGGTCTTTGGGCTGGCGGAAAAACATGGCAAGGGCGTCGACATCCACCTGCATGAACGCGGTGAGATGGGCATGTTCTCGATGGAGGAGATCCTGACCCGCGCCGAGGCCTTGGGCATGACCGGGCTTGTCACCATTTCCCATGCCTTCTGTCTGGGCATGAACGATTATCAGCGGGTCGAGGCGATGCTGGCGCGGCTGGCGGCGCTGGACGTGCGGATCATGACCACCGCGCCGGCGTCCTCGCCCGCGCCGATGGTCAAGCAGCTGATGGCGCATGGCATCCGCATTGGTGCCGGCAATGACGGCATTCAGGACACCTGGGGGCCATATGGCAACGGCGACATGCTGGAACGCGCCAAGTTCATCGGCCTGCGCAACAACCTGCGCATGGACAGCGAGGTGAAGACCGCGCTGGATATCTGCGCGGGCGGCGGTGCTGAGGCGATGGGGAAACCGCGCCGCGCGCTGGAGGTCGGGGCACCGGGCGATTTGGTGCTGGTGCAGGGCGAAACCGTCGTGCAGGCGGTGGTCACCCACGCACCGCGCCAGCTGGTGGTCAAGGGCGGCAATGTCACGGCACGCGGTGGCAAGACCGTGATGGAGGCCCCATGAGCCGCTTTGCTGACCTGCCGCTGGGGGCCCGCCCGCCGGGGCGCTGGGCGCTGCGTGCGGCCTGGGTGATCGCCGATACACCATCCGGTCGCCATCTGGTGCCGGATGGCGAGGTGGTTGTCGAAGGCGGCCGTGTCATCCACGTGGGTCTGCCGTTCGAGGGCGCGGTCGCGGCCCGCTACGACATGGGCCAGGCGCTGATTGCACCGGGCTTTGTGGATCTTGATGCGCTGTCCGACCTCGACACGACGCTGCTGGCGCATGACAACTGGCCCGGCGACAAGAAAGGCCGCGTCTGGCCGCGCTCCTACGTCGAGCGCGGACCCTATGAGATGTACAGCCCTGAGGAACTGGCGTTTCAGAAGCGCTTTGCCTTTGGCCAGCTGCTGCAAAACGGGATCACCACCGCCGCGCCCATTGCCTCGCTGTTCTACCGCGAATGGGGCGAGACGGTGGAGGAGTTCACCGCCGCGGCCGAGGCGGCAGAGGAACTGGGCCTGCGCGTCTGGCTGGGACCTGCTTACCGCAGCGGCGGCATGGTGGCCGAGGCCGATGGCCGCCTGGTGGCCGAGTTTGACGAGGCGCGCGGCCTGGCGGGGCTGGATGCGGCGCTGGGCTTTGCCGCCAGGTGGCAGGGGCATGGCCTGATCTCGCCGTTGCTGGCGCCGGACCGGGTGGAGACCTGCACCGCAGAGCTTTTGCGCCGCACCATGGCCGCGGCGGAGGAGCTGAACTGTCCGGTGCGCCTGCACATGGCCCAGGGCCAGATGGAGCGCGATACCGTACAGCAGCTGCACGGCATGAGCGCGCCGCGATGGCTGAACAGCCACGGCCTGCTGAATGCCCGTCTGCTGGCACCGCATGCCACGGTGGCCGATGACGCGGATCTTGATCTTTACGCACAGCATTGCGTCAGCGTGGTGCATTGCCCGCTGGTCGCGGCCCGGCACGGCGGTGCGCTGCGCTCCTTTCGGCGGCTGCGCGAAAAGGGCATCGGCATTGCCATGGGCACCGACACCGCGCCGCCGGACATGGTGCTGAACATGGCTGTGGGCATGATGATGTGCCGCATGGTAGAGGGCGATCTGACCACCATCACCTCGGCTGAGATGTTCGATGCCGCCACCCTGGGCGGTGCGGCGGCGCTGGGGCGCGAAGACATTGGCGTGCTGCGGGAAGGGGGCAGGGCGGATATCGCAGTCTTTGACCTGTCGGATAGCGCAATGGCGCCGACCATCGACCCGGTGCAGACGCTGATCCTGGGCGCCACTGGCCGGGTCACGAAGGCCACCATTGTTGATGGCCGCCTGTCGATGCGCGGCGGCGACGTTGCGGGCATCGACATGGCTGCCGCTCGCCTGCGCGCGCAGGCACAATTCGATGGGCTGTTGGCCAAATACCCGGACCGGACGGTTGGCCATCCGCCGCTGGCCGAGATCTTCCCCCCGACATACCCGCCGCTGACGCGGCCCCAGACGTGAAGGATAACGAGATGATGCTGAGGCAAGCACCTGCACCGCAGGACCCAGGCAGCCAGCCCGTGCCCGAAGGGGCGCCAGCACTGGAGGTCGACAGCCTGACCGTGGAGTTTCCGACCCGCCGCGGGCTGCTCACCGCCATTGACGATGTCTCGATCCGCATCGCTCCGGGGGAGATCCTCGGCGTTGTCGGCGAATCCGGCGCGGGCAAGTCGATCACCGGCCTTGCCGTGCTGGGTCTGCTGGAGGCGCCGGGCCGGATCGCCAAGGGCGAGATCCGCGTCGGCGGCCGCCGGATCGACACGCTGTCAGAAGACGAGCTGACCCGCGTGCGCGGTCGCGAAATGGGCGCGATCTTTCAGGATCCGCTGACCGCGCTGAACCCGCTGTTCTCGATCGGGGCGCAGCTGGTCGAGACCATCCGCCTGCACAAGCCGATGTCGCGCGAGGCAGCACAGCAAAAAGCCGTCACCCTGCTGCGCGAGGTCGGCATCCCGGCGCCGGAGGAGCGGCTGAAACAGTATCCGCACCAGTTTTCCGGTGGCATGCGGCAGCGGGTGGTGATTGCGCTGGCGCTGGCGGCGGAGCCGCAGCTGATCATCGCCGATGAACCCACAACAGCGCTGGATGTGTCGATCCAGGCGCAGATCACCACGTTGCTGCGGCGCCTGTGCGACGAGCATCGCACCGGCATCATGCTGGTGACCCACGATATGGGGGTGATCGCGGAAACCGCCGACCGGGTGGCGGTGATGTATTCGGGGCGCGTAGTGGAAACCGGCCGCGTCGAGGACGTGCTGCATGATCCGCAGCACCCCTATACCCGCGGGCTGATGGCCGCGATTCCCAGCCTGCACGCGCGCAGCGGTACGCTGGCACAGATCGACGGTGCGATGCCGCGGCTGAATGCTCGCCCTTCGGGCTGTGCCTTTCACCCGCGCTGCCCACAGGCCGGGCCGCTCTGCCTGCGCGAACGGCCGCAGCTGGTTCCGGCGGCGCGCAGCGAAGCGGCCTGTTTCATCCAGGACGGAGGCACCGAATGATGCAAATCAACGATCCAATCCTGACCGTCGACCGGGTGTCGAAACGCTTTGACGTTTCCGCGCCCTGGCTGAACCGGGTGCTGGAGCGCAAGCCGCGGCTGCTGGTCAATGCGGTGAACGAGGTCAGCTTTACCATCGCCCGCGGCAGCTGTTTCAGCATTGTCGGCGAATCGGGCTGCGGCAAATCCACCGTGGCGCGGCTGGTGACCGGGCTTTACGCCACCAGCGGTGGCGACATCCGCTTTGGCCGCGGCGCGGAGGGCCGTCCGGTGCGGGTGCAGATGATCTTTCAGGACCCGCATTCCAGCCTGAACCCGCGCTGGCGCATCGGCGACATCATCGCCGAGCCGATCCGCGAGATGAAGCTGCGCCGCAACGAGGCTGAAACCACCTCGCGCGTGGAAGAACTGCTGCAAACCGTGGGCCTTGCTGCGGATGACGCACGCAAGTTTCCGCATGAATTCTCCGGCGGGCAGCGGCAGCGCATTTCGATCGCGCGCGCGCTGGCGTGTGAGCCGGAACTTCTGGTCTGTGACGAGCCGACCTCGGCGCTGGACGTGTCGGTGCAGGCCCAGATCCTGAACCTGATGCGGCGCCTGCAACAGGAGCTGGGGCTGACCTATCTGTTCATCAGCCACGACCTGAGCGTGGTGCGGCACATGTCTGACATGATTGCGGTGATGTACCTGGGGCGCATCGTCGAAATGGCCCCGGTCGAATCCCTGTTCAACCAGCCTCTGCACCCGTACTCGCAGCTTCTGCTCAATACGATTCCGGACATCCATGCGCCCAAGCGTGCAAGATGCGTCGACAATGGTGAGCCGCCCAGTCCGCTGAACCCACCGTCCGGCTGCGCCTTTCATCCACGCTGTGCGCTGGCCACCGACGCCTGTCGGGAGACGGTGCCCCCCCTGCGAGACCTTTCAGACGGTCACAAGGCGGCCTGTTTGCTGGCTGGCTGAGCGATGGCTGGGCGGAGGCTCTGCATGCCTGTGCCCGCCGTTGCAACAAATCGCCGCCCTGCCGAAGCGCGGGCGCGGTCCTTGGCAGCATTCTCCGGCCCGCACGAGCCACCACGCTGGCCAAGCCAACTGGCGCGGGCGCATGCCGTGGGGCAGACGTGCCCACGCCTGCGGGCAACGTTGCGGTCTCTGGGACGGGGGCTTGGCTTTAGTCCAGGGCCTCGATGATCGCGATGTCCGCCTCGCAGGCACCGGCACGCTCGGCGCGCGCGGCCTGGTACGCCGCGGAGTTGTAGCAGGCGCGGGCGCGGTCCAAACTGTCGAATTCGATGACAACTCTGCGCTGCCATGCGCGACCTTCAAGGGTGTCCGCTTCACCTCTCGCCAGGAAGCGCGCGCCGAATTCAGCAAACGCTCCCGGGGCAATTGCCTGATACCCCCGGTAACGCTCGGGGTCAGTGACTGTCACATTGGCAATCCAGTAGGCTTTGGGCATTGGCTTTTCAGGCTTTCTCTTGGGTGAGAACTCGTTTGGCAACGGCGGCTGTTTCCGTCAGATGGTCGTGGACGGCCTTCTTGGCAGCTTCCGCGTCGCCCGAGGTGATGGCTTCGCAGATTTCTTCCATGTGGGAGGGGCCGGGTTTCGGTCGGTCCGCGGTCGACAGTGTGACCGCCCGCAGGCGGCTGATGCGACCGTTCAGGCGCTGGGCGATTTCCCAGGCGACGTGATGGCCAGCCCCCTCGAAGATGATGCGATAGAAGTCGGTAGAGGCGCGCAACATTGGGCCGGGGGCACCTGCCGCTACCGCGTCTTTCAGTACCGTCAACGCCTCTTTCAGTTCTTCTGCCAGCTGCGGTGTCATGTTCTCGGCGCAGGCGGTGGCGGCGGCGGTCTCAAGCATCTGACGGATATCATAGATCTGCCGTGCGTCCTCCCAGCTGAGCTGCGCGACGATCGGCCCTTTGCCCGTCAGGATTTCAACCAGCCCCTCGGCCTCAAGGTAGCGGATGGTCTCGCGGACCACCGTTCGGCTGACGCCCAGTTGGTCGCAGAGGGCGCGTTCGACCAGTCGTTCGCCGGGGGCGAATTGGCCAGAAATGATCGCCTCGCGCATTCGCTCCTGCACGATGCAGCGCAGCGTCTGAGGTTGGTCGATCCGGGTCATTACGGGCTGGGGGGCGGGTTTGCTCATGCCTGTGTCGATACCAACAGCCGTGGCCTCAGGCAAGTGTCTGTTGACATGCAGTCCTATGGTATACCATATGACGGCAACTGGAATCAGATAGGAAAGGCTCAGCCATGCCCGCCGAAATCCGCAAAACGTTGCTGCATGTTGAAGAGACCCTGATCGAGGGCGGTAAAGCCGCAGAGACGCCGCTAAAGATGATTGCCGCAGTGGCGGTGATCAAAAACCCCTGGGCGGGGCAGGGGTTTGTCGAAGACCTGCGCCCGGCAATCCACGACTGCGCACCCGGGCTGGGAGAGAAGCTGACGGCAATGATCCTTGAGGCCGCAGGTGGCGGTGACAAGGTCGAGGGATACGGCAAATCTGCCATCGTCGGCGTCAATGGCGAGGTCGAGCACGCCTCCGCCCTGATCCACACTCTGCGCTTTGGCAACCACTTCCGTGAGGCTGTGGGGGCGAAGTCCTATCTTGCCTTCACCAACACCCGCGGCCCGGCCAACGCTTCATTGCAAATCCCGTTGATGGACAAGAACGACGGCGGGCGGCGCAGCCATTACCTGACCATCCAGCTGGCCGTGGCGGATGCGCCCGGGCCGGACGAGATCGTGATCGCGCTGGGGGCGTCCATTGGTGGGCGGCCGCATCACCGCATCGGCGATCGCTATCAGGACCTCAAGGAGCTGGGCCATGACGTCGACAACCCTGCAGCTGTCTGATCCCTTCGGTCCCGTCACCTGCCAGTCGGCCGGTGACGGGGCACCTGTGGTGCTGCTTCACGGTGTTGGCATGCAGTCCGCGGCCTGGGCGCCGCAGATCGAGCAGCTGTCGCAGACCCATCGGGTGATTGCGCTGGATCTGCCTGGACACGGCGGCAGCGGGCTGCTGCCGGACGGCGCGGAGCTGCCGGACTACGTGGCCTGGCTTCATGCCGTGCTCACGGCGCTGGATCTGGGGCCCGTGTCGCTGGCGGGCCATTCCATGGGGGCGCTCATCGCCGGTGGATATACCGTCTGCCATCCCGCGCACGTCTCTCGCGTGGCGTTGCTGAACGGGGTTTTCCGCCGGGATCCTGCGGCGCGCGAGGCCGTCGAGGCCCGCGCAGCCCTGATCCGGGCTGGTGGCTTCGACCTCGAGACGCCCTTGGCCAGATGGTTCGGAGAAGGCAAGGCCGATCTGGCCGCCCGGGCGCAGGTGGCTGAATGGCTGTCGGGGGTGAACCTCGCGGGCTATGCTGCGGCCTATACCGCCTTTGCGCGCGGTGACAGCACCTATGCGGACGGGTTTTCCGACATCCGCTGCCCGCTCTTGGCGCTGACCGGTGACGGTGACCCGAACTCGACGCCGGAAATGGCGCGGGCCATGGCGGATGCTGCGCCCCACGGGCGGGCAGTGGTCATCGAAGGCCACCGCCACATGGTGAACCTGACCGCACCGGAGGAAGTGAACGCCGCCCTGCGGACCTGGCTCAACACAGAGGAGGAGCTGTCATGAGCAACATCGATCCACGCGCGCTGCGCAATGCCTTTGGCACCTTCATGACAGGCGTTACGGTGGTGACGACGCATGATCCCGACGGAAATCCGATCGGTTTCACCGCCAACTCCTTCACCTCCGTGTCGCTGGACCCGCCACTGGTGTTGGTGTGCCTCGCCAATTCCTCTAGGAACTATGCCGCGTTCGAACAGGCCGACGGCTTTGCCGTGAACGTTCTGGCGGAGGACCAGAAGGACGTCTCCAACACTTTTGCAAGGCCGGTCGAGGATCGTTTCTCGGTCGTTGAATGGCAGAAAGGCCCGCAAGGCAGCCCAGTATTCGAAGGCGTCTCAGCCTGGTTCGACTGTTCCATGCACAAACGCGTGGAGGCGGGCGACCATTTGATCCTGATCGGGCAGGTGGAGGCCTTCGAGACCTCGCCCGCGCCGGGATTGGGCTATGCCCGCGGCGCCTACGTGACGGCGGCGGCCGAAGCCGAGGCTCTGACACAGGGTGCCAAGCTGATCGTCTCAGCCCTCATCGAGCATGAGGGCAAGGTGCTGCTGATGGGAAATGACCTCGGCAAGCTGACGCTGCCGGAAACCCGGGTCGGCAAGGAGGGGGCCTCCGCGGCCTTGGCCCGGCTGATTGCCGAAACCGGTGTCGAAGCGGAGCCGGGGTTCATCTACTCGGTGTTCGAAGACGAAGCGCGGGAACATCAGCATATTTCGTTTCTGTGCCAGTCTGCCGGGGGCACCCCGGCCAGGGGCACCTTCACCCAGCTCAGCCAGACCACGCTGATGGACATCGCGGATGCGGCGGTCTGCACCATGCTGGAGCGGTTCGCCAACGAAAGCCGGATCGGCAATTTCGGGGTGTATTATGGAAACCAGACCACCGGGCAAGTGCGCCCCGTGGGGACAGGGAGCACGCGGGCATGAAATTTTCTCTCTTTGCACATATGGAGCGGATTTCTGCGGATCAGGATCAGAAACAGCTCTATGACGAGTTCATCCAGCTTTGCAAAATCGCCGATGACGGCGGCATGCACGCGGTGTGGACCGGCGAACACCATGGGATGAATTTCACGATTGCGCCCAACCCGTTCCTGAACCTCGTCGATGTGGCGCGACACACCAAGAATGTCCGCCTCGGCACGGGTACGGTGATTGCGCCCTTCTGGCATCCGATCCGGCTGGCGGGCGAGGCGGCGATGACCGACATCATCACCGACGGCCGCCTGGATCTGGGTATCGCTCGTGGCGCGTATTCTTTTGAATACGAGCGCATGATGCCCGGTATGGACGCCTGGGAGGCGGGCCTGCGGATGCGGGAGCTGATCCCGGCACTGCAGGGGCTGTGGCAGGGCGATTACGCGCAGGAAGGAGAGTTCCACTCCTTCCCCAAGACCACGTCCTCGCCCAAGCCGTTGCAGGACGGCGGCCCGCCGATCTGGGTCGCGGCCCGCGATCCGAACAGCCATGAATTCGCGGTGGCCAATGGCTGCAACGTTCAGGTGACCCCGCTGTGGAAGGGCGACGAGGAAATCGCCGACCTGATGAGCAAGTTCAACGCGGCCTGTGAAAAGCATAACGACGTGCCGCGGCCCAAGATCATGCTGCTGCAGCACACCTATGTCGCGGACAGCGCCGCCGATGTGAAACGCGGCGCGGAGGAGCTGAACCGCTTCTACAACTATTTCGGCGCGTGGTTCATGAACAAGCGGGACATCTCGCAGGGTCTTATCGCACCCCTGTCGGACGAGGAAATCGCCGCGCATCCGTTCTACTCGCCCGAGGCGATGGAGCGGGACCTGGTGATCGGGGAACCGGCAGCTGTGATCGAACGGCTGAAGACATACGAGTCGCTCGGATACGATGAATATGCGTTCTGGATCGACAGCAGCATGAGCTTCGAGCGTAAGAAGGCCTCGCTCGAGCGTTTCATTGCGCACGTGATGCCCGCGTTTCAGTAAGGGAGCCTGAGAATGCAGACCTTCCAGCAGTATATCGGTGGCGCATTTGAGGATGCCGACACCACCTTCGACAGTCGCGACCCCGCCACGGGCGCGCCCTGGGCAAAAATGCCCGCGGCCTCTGAGGCGGATGTGGACCGGGCGGTAACGGCGGCGGAGGCTGCGTTCTTCTCCCCTGACTGGGCCGAGATGACGGCGACCCAGCGCGGCAAGCTCCTGATGCGCCTGGCGGACCTGGTCGCGGAGAACGCTCCGCGACTGGCGGAACTGGAAACCCGTGATACCGGGAAGATCATCCGCGAGACTTCGGCACAGATTGCCTATGTGGCGGAATACTATCGCTACTACGCGGGCCTTGCCGACAAGATCGAGGGCGCCCATCTGCCGATCGACAAGCCGGACATGGAAGTCTGGCTGCGCCGCGAACCGGTGGGCGTGGTGGCCGCGATCGTGCCCTGGAACTCGCAGCTGTTCCTGTCCGCGGTAAAGATCGCCCCGGCACTGGCAGCAGGCTGCACGGTGGTTCTGAAAGCCTCCGAGGAAGCCCCGGCGCCAATGCTGGAATTCGCCCGGATCTTTGACCAGGCGGGCTTTCCGCCCGGCGTGCTGAACGTCATCACCGGCGGCCCGCAGGCCGGTGCCGCGCTGACCAGCCATGCATCGGTCGCCCATGTGGCCTTCACCGGCGGGCCGGAGACGGCGCGCCATATCGTGCGCAACTCGGCCGAGAACCTCGCGTCCACCTCGTTGGAGCTGGGGGGTAAGTCCCCCTTCATCGTGTTCGACGACGCCGATCTTGAAAGCGCCGTGAATGCCCAGGTCTCGGGCATCTTTGCCGCGACCGGGCAAAGTTGCGTTGCGGGATCCCGGCTGGTGATCCAGAAAGGGATCAAGGCGGAATTTCTCCAGCGGCTGAAGGAGAAGGCCGAGGCCGTGGTGATCGGCATGCCGCAGGACATGGACACTGAGGTGGGGCCTTTGTGCACGTTGAGGCAGCGCGATCACGCGGTGCGGCTGATCGAGGCCTCGCTTCAGGCGGGCGCGAGGCTGGTCACGGGCGGCGTTGTGCCGGAGGGGCAGGGCTACTTCTTTCCGCCCACCGTGCTGGATTGCTCCGATGCGCCGACTGCGCCGTGCCTGTCGAACGAGTTTTTCGGCCCGGTCCTCTCGGTGGTTGACTTCGAGACCGAGGCAGAGGCCGTGGAGATCGCAAACAACACCGCGTTTGGCCTCGCCTCGGGCGTGTTCACCCAGAACCTGACCCGCGCACACCGGATGATCCGCAAGATCCGGGCGGGCATCGTCTGGGTCAACACCTACCGCGCGGTAAGCCCGATTGCGCCCTTCGGCGGCCACGGCCTGTCCGGCCACGGCCGCGAGGGCGGGCTTCAGGCGGTGCTGGATTACACCAAGCTGAAAGCGGTCTGGCTGCGCACCAGCGACGATCCCATCCCGGACCCTTTCGTGATGCGGTAAAGCGGGACTGATCCCAACAGAAGAAAATTGCTTGCCGGAGGCGCCTGTCGCGCCTCCGGTCACCCAGTCATTGTCAAAGGGAGGAAACCATGGCGAGCGACGACAAAATAGGACAGGGAGGCCAGCTGGTCTCCGACAAAGGGGTTTTCAAAGGGCTTCACAACGGCATGAGCATCGCGTCCAAGGCGATGGTGGCTGCCTTTGTCGTGTTCACGATCCTGAACGTGGATTATGCAGGCCGCATCTATGGCGGCATTCGCGCCTGGATCGAAGGCGCGCTGAGCTGGTATTACATCAGCACCGTGATCGTCATCCTGGCTGCCTGCCTGTTCCTGATGTTCAGCCGGTTCGGGTCGATCCGCCTCGGCGATGACGACAGCAAGCCGGAGTTCAGCCGTTTTTCCTGGTTCGCCATGCTGTTTTCCGCATCGGTGTCGATCGGCATCATGTTCTTTGGCGTTGCCGAACCATTGTTCTACTTCGACAATTCGGCGGGGTGGGGGTATCCCAACAACCCCTTCGCGGATGCGGCGGGCCACACCGAGATGGATGTGCAGCGCGCGGCGGACGCCGTGCGGGTGACCAACTTCCATTGGGGGCTGCATGGGTGGGCGATCTATACGCTGACCGGTCTGGCCCTTGGCTATTTTGCCTTTCGTAAAAAGCTGCCGCTGACCTTCCGCTCGGCGCTGTATCCGGTCCTTGGCCAGCGGATCTATGGTCCGGCCGGTCACGCCGTCGATCTGCTGGCAGTCTTTGGCACGGTGTTCGGCATCGCCACCTCTATGGGGCTTGGAGTGACCCAGATGGCGCATGGCATGAACGTGCTGTTCGGGATCGATCCGGGCGTGGGCACCCAGGTCGCGCTGATCGTCATCATCTCGGTCATTGCGACCCTGTCGGCGGTGTCCGGCATTGGCAGGGGTATCAAGATCCTGTCGGAATGGAATGTCGTGCTGACCATCGCCCTCATCCTCTTCTTTGTCTTCGCAGGCCCCACCCAATGGCTGGCCGGCTTCCTGCTCAATGCAACCGGGGACTACCTGACCCAGTTCCTGTCGATGGGGTTCTGGACCGCTTCCACGCCGGGCGACGTCGCCTGGCAGGGGGGCTGGACCATCTTCTACTGGGGCTGGTGGCTGAGCTGGGCGCCCTTCGTCGGCATGTTCATCGCCCGCATCTCCAAGGGTCGCACCATCCGCGAGTTCATGTTCGGCGCCATGCTGGTTCCAACCTCGATGGCCTTCATCTGGATCTCGGTGTTCGGCGGCAGCGCATTGTTTCTTGAGCTCAATGCCGAAGGCGGCGTCGGAACCGCGGGCCTGGTGGATATGGTCAACAGCTGGAATCTGGGTGGTACCCTGTTCGGCACCATCGACCTGCTGGCAGATGGCGGCACGCTGGCTTGGGTCATCTCTGCCCTCACCACCTTCCTGCTTGCCACCTGGTTCATCACCAGCTCCGATTCCGGCACCCTGGTGGTGACCACCATCCTGTCGATGGGCAATGCGCATCCTCCCAAACTGCACCGTGTGGTCTGGGGCGCGGCCCAGGGGCTGGTTGCCGCCGTGCTGCTGCTGGCCGGCGGGCTGTCGGCGCTGCAGACCGCAGCGATTGCGGCCGCCCTGCCGATCTCGGTGCTGGTGGTGATGATGGCCTGGGGCGTGATCAAGTCGCTGATGGAAGATCCGGCCGCCGTGACGAGCAGCCTGGAGCAGGCTCCGGATGGCACTTCCCTCAACCAGGATCTGCACGCCTGATCGGCGCAAGCCAACGTCAAACAGGGGGCGGGACAGCTCGCCCCCAATTCTACCGCACAGGAGTTTTGCAAGTGCTCTCTCTCTCCCGTCCCGATCTGCTGTTGCAGGATGCCTATGTGAACGGCGAATGGCTGGCCCGCGACAGTCGGTTCCAGGTGCTCAACCCCTCGACCGGCGCGGTGCTGGCCAATGTGGCCGATTGCACCGTCGACGACGCCAGGGCCGCCATCGCGGCTGCCAGTATTGCCCAGCGGGACTGGGCCAAGTGGACCGGCAAGGAGCGCGCCGCGGTTCTGCGCCGGTGGTTCGATCTCATGGTCGCCCATGCCGATGATCTGGCCGCCATCCTCACCGCCGAGATGGGCAAGCCGCTGGCCGAAGCCAAAGGCGAGATCATGTATGGCGCCAGCTTCATCGAGTGGTTCGCGGAGGAGGCCAAGCGGATCTATGGCGACACCATTCCCGGCCATCAGCGGGACAAGCGGATTCTGGTGATGAAGCAGCCGGTCGGTGTGGTCGGGGCAATCACGCCCTGGAACTTCCCCAACGCGATGATCACGCGCAAGGCAGGTCCGGCACTGGCGGCCGGGTGCGCCATGGTGGTGCGCCCCGCCAGCGAAACGCCGCTGTCGGCCCTGGCCATAGCCCGGCTGGGCGAGGAAGCGGGACTTCCCGCGGGCGTCTTCTCGGTGCTGCCGTCAACCGACAGCAAGGGAATCGGACTGGAGTTCTGTGAAAACCCGGCGATGCAGAAGATCAGTTTCACCGGGTCTACCAACGTCGGCAGCATCCTGATGCGCCAGGGGGCCGCGCAGATCAAGAAGCTGTCGCTGGAGCTGGGCGGCAACGCCCCCTTCATCGTGTTCGACGACGCCGATCTGGATGCCGCGGTCGAAGGCGCGCTGATCTCTAAGTTTCGCAATGCCGGCCAGACCTGCGTGTGCACCAACCGGATCTATGTGCAGGATGCTGTCCACGACGCCTTCGTGGAAAAACTCTGTGCCGCGGTGAAGGCTCTGCCGGTCGGTGACGGTTTCGCCGAAGGAACCGCCATCGGGCCGCTGATCAGCGCGTCCGCTGTGAGCAAAGTGAACGAGCACATCAGCGATGCCGTCGCCAAAGGCGGGCAGGTCGCGACCGGCGGCAGGCCGCATGCGTTGGGCGGGACGTTCTTTCAGCCGACGGTGATTACCGGCGTGACCCAGGAGATGGCGGTGGCCCGCGAAGAGACCTTTGGCCCGCTGGCTCCCGTCTTCCGGTTCTCTGAGGTGGATGAGGTCCTGGCCGCGGCCAACGACACCGAGTTTGGCCTCGCGTCCTATCTGTACAGCCGCGACTTGAGCCGCATCTACAAGATGATGGAGGGGCTTGAGTACGGAATGGTGGGTGTCAACACGGGCTTGATCTCCACCGAAGTGGCGCCGTTCGGCGGCGTCAAACTGTCCGGTCTGGGCCGGGAAGGCTCGAAATACGGGATCGAGGATTACCTCGAGCTGAAATACTGCTGCCTGAGTATCTGAGGCTGCAACCACTCAGCCACTGGTCCGCAGGTCTGCCTGTCATGGTCCCGCCTGCAACCGGGATCGGGGCTCTTCGGCGCTGCCTGCGGACCCTGACCGGTCCCGGGCAGGCCGCGGACGGCTGGTCAGTGGCGGCTTGGCCTCTTGGCCGCTAGTGGCTGCCGCCGGTTTGACATCCATCACAGGACAGTCGCCGCCTGTATGATCGCGGAATGGATGCCTGTCAGCCAGCCTCTACCGAGATTGCTCCGCGTGTCAGCTCCTTCAGGCTACGGCACTTGCACACGGGGCCTGAACGCACCGGGATAGGCTCCGCCCCCTTTACACTATCTGGCCGCAATGACTATTTAAAGCTGCATTCAAGACAGCAGGTTCCCCTCATGACAGTGTATATTTCAGGCGGCTCGAACTCCCTTATGGCAAGCGGCTGGGTATCCCACCTTCAAGATCGAATAGGCGATACCGATATTGTCGAGAATGTTTCTATCGGGGCGGCTCCATCCCAGATGGGGGCGTTCCGGTGTCACCAGATTTCTAATCTAGGCGCCGATGATACCGTGATATGGGAGTACGGCGTCAACGATGCAAACCACATTGATACTCGTGGATATAAGCCGCGCGAGGTTTTGAAGGCTCTAGAGTGGGTAATCCTTCTTTGCCGCGACAGGGGCGCGAAATTCGCCGCCATGATCTTTCAGCCCAACAGACGAGAAAGCAAAAAGAAGGTGACGCGATACCGGCGGAAGATCCATAACCTCTGTGAGCGATATGGTGTTGGCTATTTCGACGTGTCCGCAGAGTATCGCGCAAGAACGCCTGGAGCAGACCGCATCCCGCGCAAGTATTTCAAAGACAATTCCCACTACAAAACGGACACTGACTTGATGGGCTTCATCGCGGATGGCGCAGTGGAGCTGTTGAAGTCTGCGAGGGTTCCTAGCGGGGAGCCCAATGACGACATTGGCAGACTGGCGATCTACACGGATTTTAATGGAGGTGCCCCCGACTACTTTGAGAATCGCATGATCTCTGTGCGGACATGGCGGCCGGGTGAACAGGCATTGTCCTGCCGCCTTGGTGCCGCGGGGCGGATTGTGGGGCTTGTAATGACCTCGACGCCCAAAGGAGGGGCTTTCGATTTCGAATTAGGCGATCGGCAACTCAGAATCAGCGCGACCTATCGAGAAAAGAGTTTCAACAAGACGATGATCAAATTCGTCTCACTTCCCGTCCTGGCCGGGGACAAGCTGGAATTTGAAGCGGGCGAATCTGTTTCAATCGATTGGGCTGCAACTGCGTCAGACATGCTGGCTGATTTCCGGTTCAGGAAGGCGGTAGGGAAAGATACCATCGCCGCAAGAGAGGCCGGGATCGTTGCGCTGATGGTCGAGAAATTTTAGCGGAGACGTCGCGCTACGGTCTGTGGAAACCGGGCCGAATGCTAGAAACGAGAAAGGCCCCGGTAAGCGTGAGGCTCCCCCAAAGAAGTGGTCCGCCGCTATGATTAGGAAACGGAGGACCATAGATGGCGACCAAGAGGCCCAGGCCTGAAGAGATTGTCGTGAAGTTACGGCAGGTTGAAGTCTTGATGGGGCAAGGCTTGCCCCGCATAGATGCGATCCGTCAGATCGGCGTTACGGAACAGACCTACTATCGCTGGATAAAGAAGTACGGCGGAATGGGCACGGAACAGCTTAAAGAATTAAAGCGGCTGCAGAAGGAAGACGAGCGGCTTCGCCGGGCGGTTTCGGACCTGACATTGGACAAATTGATCCTGTCCGAGGCCGCAAAGGGAGTGAGGGCCTTCCAGGAATTGATCCAGCGGATCAATTCAGGCCTGAACGGGCGGAGCCCCTGAGCCCCTCCCGCCGCCGGGCCTGCATTGATCATGTGCGCAGCCAGATGAAGGTTTCCGAGCGTCGCGTTTGCCGCGTTCTGGGCCAGCACCGGTCCACACAGCGGCGACTGCCTCAGGGGCGTGCTGACGAGGAACGCCTGGTCGCCGACATGATCGAGCTGACACGTCAATACGGCCTGTACGGCTACCGCCGGGTTGCGGCCCTTCTGCGGGACGCTGGCTGACAGTTGAATGACAAACGTGTCGAACGTCTATGGCGGCGGGAGGGGCTGAAGGTTCCAATGAAGCAGCCCAGGAGGGGACGGCTCTGGCTCAACGACGAATCCTGTGTCCGGCTGCGTCCCGCATATCGCAACCATGTCTGGTCATACGACTTTGTGCATCACCGAACGGATGATGGCAGGGCTTTCAGAACATTGAACATTCTGGACGAGTATAGCCGGGAATGCCTTGCGGTCCGAGTGAAGCGGAAGCTGAATGCAAACGAGGTCATCGATGCACTGACGGGTCTGTTTATCCTACGTGGCGTGTCAGCATACATTCGGTCGGACAATGGCCCTGAGTTCATTGCTGAGGCCGTCAGAGGCTGGATCAAAGCCGTCGGGGCCAAGACCGCATACATTGAGCCTGGATCACCCTGGGAGAACGGATACTGCGGGAGCTTCAATGGGCGGATGCGGGATGAATTGCTGAACGGTGAAATCTTCTATTCGCTACGCGAGGCCCAGATCATTATCGAAAGCTGGAGAAAACACTACAACACTAAACGGCCCCACAGTGCTCTGGGCTACCGCCCACCTGCGCCAGAGGCCATCGTCCTGATGGACCAAAGGCCAACCATGCACTAACTTTCAATTTGGACCACCCAAGTGGGGCTACTCAGCCGCCTTGTGGCGCTACGGCAGCAAGGGCGCAGCGATTCCGCTGCCTGGCCACTACCGCCTGATGGCGCCAGCCAGCCCTAAGCGGACGTTAAGAAAAGTGACCCATTTTAGAGCAATTTTGCGTTTGGGAAAAAAGCAGTAATTCGCTGCAGCGGCACAAATCTCAGAACCTTAGACAGAGAGCCGACCTTCGCTGCATGCAACTACGCTCTCTTTCGTTCTCTGTGTGGATTCGGGTGACTAGTTTTCCAACATTGGTTCACCAGAGGTACTGGTGGGCGCGATCGATTTTGACCGTTTGCAGATAGCCTAGAGAATTTCGCCGTTGCGCACAGGCAGAGATGCTGACCGGCTGGAATATGGAGAAATATCCATATGTTTGCCTCCGTGCCCAGTCGCTATCAAGCGCTGGCAAAACGTCAAACAGGTAAACGTCCATGAAGTTCACGACTATTCTTGCTGCCCTTGCGCTGACGCTATCCGCGCCTGCCTTTGCGCAGGAAGCCAAAGGCACCGAAAAACAAAGCGCCCCCGCATCCGCTGCGGACACCCAGGAGCGCAGCACGGGTAACGGCAAGGGCACCCGGAACCCCACTCGCCAAACATCGGGCCAGATGGAGCTGCTGTAACAATGGTTTGCTGTGCAGGTAGGAGGCTGACAGGTGCAATTATCTGCCTCGTTTGCACCGGTCGGACGACGCCTGCGCGCAAAGCAACGTTTGTAACGAGTAACCTGTTCATCTAGCTTCGGGTTGGCCCGAACCGAACGGGTAGGTACCCATTTTAAGAAGAATTTTGAGTATCTGAGCCTCGCCAAATGAAAATCAACCTGAACCAACCTGATCGCCTGATCCTGAAGGGCACAACCAGCGTAATTTCGGCTGTGTTGTGCATGATACTTCTTGTTGTCCTGGGGGTCAGTCTAAGCGCGGCCATGACCGGTTTCACCGCTGGCTGGGGTGTCGCTGTGGGGGTTGTTTTCATTGGTGGGGGTATTTTGTGGCTGGTCTATCACAAAACAGAAGTTGTGTTTGACCGGGCCAGCAACCTGCTGACACTGCGCAAGACCATGCTGCATGGAACCCGCGAGGAAACCGTCGCGCTGGAGACTGTGAAACAGGCCGATGTTGATCTGAAGCGCAATAAGCGCAGCAACAACCGGCTGCATGCCAGCTATACCTACCGGCTGTGCGTGGTCACAGGCGCTGCCCAGAACCGGCATCGCGTTCCGCTGTCCCATGGCTATACGACCAGCAAGCGCCATCTTGTGACGGCGCAGAAAATCAATGATTGGCTCGGCGTCCCGGACGCGCCAATTGCTATCGGGCCCAGCATGGCAGATGTGGCCGAGGTGATCAAAACCTTGGGTTTTGGCAAAGCCTCCTGACCCGCACATCCAGTATTATTTCAAAGGCTTAAAACGTGTCTCACTTTACTGAAACAACGCAGGTTGGCCTGTTCTCCCGGCTGAAAAACGCCATCAGGGGCATCGGGCTTGGGATCGCCTTTATTGGCATCGCGGTGTATTTCCTGTTCTGGAACGAAGGCAACGCTGTGCGCACTGCGCGCGCCTTGGCCGAGGGTGCCGGGAAGGTTGTGTCTGTCGACAGCACCGCGCTGGACCCGGCGCATGAGGGCCAGCTGGTTCACATTAGCGGCCCGCTTACGCTTGCGGCGCCACTGGTGGACTCGGCGCTGAATGTGACCGGCCCTGCGCAGACCGTGCGGTTGGAACGCAAGGTTGAGCAGTTTGCCTGGATCGAAGAGAAGCAGAGCACAACCGAAACCAAACTGGGCGGTGGGCAAGAAAAGACCACGCAATATACCTACCGCAAGGATTGGACGGATGCGCCCGCCAGTGGCGCAGAGTTTCGGCTGCCCGAAGGTCATCTGAACCCGCCGATGCAGATCCGATCAAAGGTCATTCGCCAGCCCGAGGGCACCATTGGCGCATTTGCCGTGGATGATGAAATCTCTGATCTGGGCGGCGCAACGCCAATGCTGCTGACCGCCGAACAGGCGCAGGAGATCACCCGCGCGCTGTCGCTGGAACAGTCACCCAAACTGGTGGCCGGGCAGCTGGTCACCAGCGACGATGCCACGGCACCGCGGCTCGGCGATCTGCGGGTGAGCTATCACGCCTCAACCATCGACGCGGCCAGCGTGGTCGGCGTGCTGCGCGGTGGTGCGCTGGTGCCCTATACCGCGCAGAACGGGCGCGAGATCTACTTGGTCGAACAGGGGCTGAAAACCGCGGACGAGATGTTCCAGACGGCGGTCAGCACCAACACGTTCAAGACGTGGATGTTGCGTATCGGCCTAATGCTGCTGCTGTTTCTGGGCTTCAAGGCGCTGTTCGGCGTGGTTGACGTCATCGCCAGCATTCTGCCCTTCCTGGGCTGGATCACCGCCTCGGTCACCTCTCTCATCAGCCTTGCCCTCACGCTGGGTGTAGGCGGCACGACAATGGCGATTGCCTGGGTTTACTTCCGCCCGCTTCTCGCATTGGGGATCCTTGCGGTGGCGCTGGCTGGTGCCGCCCTCAGCGCCTATTGGCTACGCAAATCGGCGCCCGAGCCCCAGACAACCTGAATTTTTAATCTATTCCTCGTGACAGGACATACTATGAAACAGATATACCTTTCGATTGCGATGATCTTTGGCGCAGGCGCGCTACAGGCTGGGCAGTTCTGCGAACTTGACGGCACCGAAATGTTCACCTGTACCCTCAAAGACGGCACCCGTGGGGTCGAGGTCTGCAATGCGGTCTGGGCAGACGGCTCCAAGGCTGCCTATGGGTTCTTCAAATCCAACGGCACGGTGGAAAAGGAGATCATGCAGGACATGGCAACGATCACCGCGTCGCCCTGGAATGGCATGGGGAATTTCATGAGCGACTCCGTCACCTTTGATGGCGGTGGCGGCTACGCTTACGAGGTCTGGTGGGGCACCGAACGCGCGGCAGGTGCCACCGAAATGGGCGGGATCAATGTGCTGAAAGACGGCGCGCTGATCGCTGATATTCCCTGTGACGCAGGGACCGTGACCAGCGACCTGTCTTCGCTCATCGAACTGATCGAAGCGACGCAGTAGGTCTGTTGCGATGCTGCCCAGCTCCTTGACAGTGGCCGCCATGTTGATGGCGGCCGGATGGTCCAGCGCCGCCACGGCGCAATCCGTTTGTGGCGGTGAGGTGCTGTTTCAATGCGCAACGGACAACGCGGACTTCCGCGAACAGATCACCGTCTGCGCCAAGAAACACAGCTATGTGCTCACCCGTCATGCGCTGGCATCAGGAGACACCTATTACGACACACCTTTGATTGCGGATGCGGACACGACCTGGTTTCTCTGGTCCGAAGACGACCAGCTGCGGCTGGAGCTTGGGTTCTGGAGTACCGACTTCGCAGAGCCCGTGACCCTGCATGTTGCGTTGCCATGGGACGACATGGAAGAAACTGTGGCCGATACCGGCGCGCGCGACATGTGGCTGCAATCGCCGCATTGGCGCGCGCATATCGATCAGACACTCTGTACGCCCGAAACAATCTATGCCGACCCCGAGGCGCTGTGGTCCGTCCAAGACACGCGCGGCCCGATTGCTGCGTTTTTCTCTCAGGATGAGATCATCCCGCGCATGGACACGGTCGGGGTGGCGCGGGTGGCTGACACATCTGCCCATCCCGAGGGCCTACCCGTCTATGCCACGGCACGCCCCTCGGCCGCGACCCCGATCTGGTGGATGCTACAGCCGGGCGACACCATTGACATCATAGACCAAAACCATGGGTTCCTTGCCGTCGCAATTCCGACCAACGGCATGTCCGATTGCCTGCTGAGGCCCGAGGCCCTTGGCCAGCCTTATACCGGCCCCTGTGCCACGGGATGGGTTGATGCCGCCCATCTTGAACAAATTCAATAAGCCCGCGCGCATCCCAAGGGCCAAGTAGAGATGCTTCGGGCCCTCGGTGCCGCAACCTTACAGGAGGATCGAACGTGCGTTCGTTGATACCAACATGTGGCCTTGGCCTGCTGTGCTCCGCCAGCATGGCACAGGCCTTTTGCGATGACATCCTGACGACCCAGGTGCTGTGCCTGACGGAGGAGGCAGAGGAAATCAAAGTCTGCGCCACCGAGCACCCGGAAACCGGCGCCCCCGCATTGGAACTGCATGTAACGCCACAGATCTCCGATGGTCCGATCACCCGGCTGACGGCAGATATTCCCTTTGGTATGACACCCGGCACCGGCGGGTTTCCTTGGGACGTGCATGAATTCACCTTTGTCCACGAGGGGGGCCGCGCGGTGTTGAGCGTGAAGTCTCCGATCGACAGCACCGACACCTCCGATGCGGAAATCTGGCTGGACCTGTTCAGCCGCGGCACCGCCCCGGACAGCAGTCTGTACTGCATGCAGCCCGCGCTCAGCGCGGAAGTCACGAACCTGCTGACCCTGCGCGGCGTGTCGATGAACGTACTGCGGACAGGCCCTAGCGGTGTCAGCACTGCATATTATCAGCCCACAAAGCCGATCACCGGCGCCACGCCGCATGGCGCCTACGACTGCCGCGAGGTTGCCGGAGTGTTGAGCAATGAGGGCACCGGAAACGGACAGATCGCGCTCTATGCCGCGCCAAATGATGAGGCCGCAATCCTCGGCTATGTGTTTCCAGGTGACCTCGGCTCTGCATTTGAATGTGCCAACGAGGATGGGTATGCCGGCATCATCTGGATCGATCCTGACAAGGGCGACGGCGCTGGCGGCTATATGGCCCAGCTGGACCATGACGCCCGTCTGGCAGCCTGTTCTTTGACGCCTGATGCCTGGCCCGCGAACATGGCCTATTGGGGAAATTGTTCGAGCGCATGGGTCCGGCAGGGCAATATTGCGGGCTTCGGAGGCTGACACGTTTTTTGCCTGAATTGCCGCTGCAATCCTGACAAATTGCAGGGCTTGGCGAAGCGTATAAAGGAACTACCGCAAAAAATTCGAAAAAATTCCCCTTAACGCAATAAGAGTGCTTGATATTTCAATCTGAGAGTTCAGGCGGCACCGCCGCCCCCAACCTAATGATTGATCCATGCACGCCCCTCTTGACCTGTTAACCCAAATCACCGAAGCGCCAACACTGGATGCAAAGTACCAGCTTTTTGCCGGGTTCATGGAGGCTGAGTACGGCTACGTCGGCGTCAACTACGGCCTGTTTCTGGACACGCGGTCGCTGCATGCCATTCACAACAACCATGTCTCCAAACGCTCGGGCCTGCCTGATGAATGGCGTGAGATCTATCAGCGAAACAACTATGCGCTGGATGATTTTGGCATGCGGATGGGGGCTCTGGCACAGCAGCCCATATTACAATCAAGCTTCTACCGCCTGCTGGATGAAGATGAACTGCCCCAGAATTTTGCCCGCGTCGTTGACGGGGTCCGCAACTTCGTGTCCTGCGGTGTAGTGCTTCCTTTGGAAGGCAACGGACTCAAAGGGATCATTGGACTTTTCGACCCGTCTGGAGAGAGCGCCAAGCATGATGCCCGGTTTGAACGGGACCGGCCCGTCATTCAGACGCTTGCCAATCATCTGCACCTGTCCAGTGACTGGTCTAACGAAGTGATCGCCCAAATGGGGTTGAGCAGTCTGAACCTGCAAGTGCTTCGCCTTAAAGCGCAGGGACTGCGTGTGAAGGAAATTCTGTACGAAATCCAGCGCGAAAACCCAAAGACCGTTGACAATCACATGCAGCGGGTTCGCAAGGCATTGGGTACACGCAACGACATGGAAACGGTTCATCGCGCGGCAAAACTTGGGCTTTTAAAGGAGGAGAGCCTACATGCGAAGGACGTAAGTCCTCGGCTCTATGACGCGTTGAGGTTCTGATAAGGTTAGCCTGAAAGGCAGTCTGAGCCAAAGATGGTGTATCCCCCGAACAGCTCTGGATTCGCTCGAGAAAGCATTTCCTGAATAGCTTCGTTGTCCCATCGCGCACGACACTTCGAAAACTTTAAGAGTGGTTTGCGTGTTGTGTAGCGTAAACTCGCGGGCAGCTTTCGTTGCCAACCTGTCCAGGGGCCGCCTTTGCGAAGCCACGTTGCAGCGACAGGCCTGAGGATAAATGTCTGGAGTGGACCGGTCGCGCCCGACGCCTTGGCATGCCACCAAGACTTTGCAAAGTCCGCTCCCTGCGCTTCGTTGCCATCCGTGCCAGGTGCAGCATCGCCTTGGCCAACTGAGCATCTTGAAGTGATCAGCCCCACCTGAGTGGTCCGGTTTGATTGTTAATGCACGGCCGACCTCTGGTCCTTCGGGACGATTGTTTCCGGAGTCGGCGGGCGATAGCGCAGGGCGCTGTGTGGTTTCTTTGTGTTGTAGTGTCTCCTCCATTGTTCGATCAGGATCTGTGCCTCGCGCAGGCTGCAGAAGATTTCACCGTTGAGCAGTTCATCCATTTCCGGCAGGCGCATGCAAAGCATGCTGCCGAGAGGGGCGGAAACGGGCGTTGAAGCTCTCGCAGTATCCGTGCTCCCAAGGGGATCCCGGCTCGATGTAGGCCATCTTGGCGCCGACTGCGCCAATCCAGTCCCGGACCGCCTGTGCCACGAACTCAGGTCCGTTGTTGGACCGGATGTAGGCCGGGGCGCCCCGCAGAATGAACAGGTCACTCAAGGCATCGTTTACGTCACGTGAGTTCAGCTTCCGCTTCACCCGGATGGCTAGGCACTCCCGGCTATGTTCGTCGAGGATATTCAGCGTGCACAAGGCCTTTCCATCTTCGGTCCGGTAATGCACAAAGTCGTCGCTCCAGACGTGGTTGCGATACTCGGGCCGCAACCGGACACATGACCCGTCCTCTGCCCAGCAGAGCATTGCGAAGCAATGTCCGAAAGGGTTCAGCCAGAGCCGTCCTTTCTTCCGTTGTTTTGCAGGCACTTTGAGCCCCCCTCGTCGCCAAAGCCGTTCGACACGTTTGTCGTTCACCTGCCAGCCTGTGTCCCTCAGTAAAGCTGCGCTCCGCCGGTAGCCGTAGCGGCCATACTGACGGGCCAATTCAGTCATGTCAGCAACCAGCTGCTCCTCGTCTGTCCGGCGCCTCGGCAGCTTCCTCTGCGTGGATCGGTGCTGGCCGAGGACACGACATGCCCGCCGTTCTGACACCCTGAACCGGCCGCGCACACGATCGATACAGGCCCGGCGACGAGCGGGGCTCAGGGGCTCCGCCCGTTCAGGCCTCGGTCAGGATCAACTTGTCCAGCGTCAGGTCCGATACCGCCTTCCTAAGCAGCTCGTTCTCCGTCTGAAGGCGCTTGAGCTCTCTAAGCTGGTCGGTTCCCATCCCGCCATACTGCTTGCGCCAGCGGTAGTAGGTCTGTTCGGCAATACGAACCTCTCGGATCGCATCCGCACGCGCCATCCCTTGGCCGACGAGAACCTCAACCTGCCGCAGCTTCGTGACAATTTCCTCGGGCTTGTGTCGCGTCGATCCCATACTGATCCTCCGTTTTTCTAAACATAACGGCGGACCACTTCAGTGGGGCAGGATCACCCCGCTGACGGATTAGCAAGGCAGTCAACATTTGCCGTGAAGGGCTGAGGGCCGCAACCTCGGCCAGGCGGAAGGAATGTGACGGGTCGTGAACTGCTCTTTAGATCTTCCGACATGAAAAACGGGGCGGCGCATCGGCGCCGCGCGGTTTCCCGGGAGAAGCGGACCCGGTGCAGCCAGAGCCTGGGAGGGTTCTTATGCACCGGCTTTCTGCGCGCGGCCGCGGAAGCCGAAAAACAGGGCCGCCGCTAAACCGGCAGGGGTCAACAGTCCGAGGGACATCGGCAAGGCCGTATCCATGCTTCCCAAAGCGACGCAAGAGGACACCGAAAATGCGATGGCGAACTGCGCGGCGCCGAGCAGGGCGGACCCGATACCGGCTCCCTCGCCGCACAGGTCCATCGTCATGGCCATCGCATTGGCCGACAGCAGGCCGACCATGCCGATGGACACCCAAAGTGGAACGGCAAAGATCCAAAGCGTCTGCGTGCCGGAGACCAGCACCAGACACAGGGCCGCGGCGGCAAACACCGGCAAGCCGGCCGTGACGATCTGTTCCGGGCTGTAACGGTTGAGCAAAACCCCGTTGATCCGGCCGAAAAGGATCAGCGCGGCGGCAATAACGGCAAACGTGATGCCGAATTCAAGCGCGCTCAGCCCGAAGATTCCCTGAAACACGCCGGAGGAGCCGGTGATGAACGCAAACATGCCGCCCTGTATCAAGCCGGACACCAGCACCATGACCACAAATCTTTGCTGCGATAGCAGCATGGCGGCTGCCCGAAGGCTGCCGATGAACGGCCGGGGCTTGCGGCTGGCGGCAGGAAGGGTTTCCGGCAGGACAGCCGCCGCCAACGCAAAGGCGGTGATGCTGATCAGCGCCATCGCCGCAAAGATCGAGCGCCAGCCGAAGGCTTCAAGAAGGAGGCTGCCCAGCGTCGGCGATGCAATCGGACCGATTGTCAGCAGCATGACCAGCACGGTCATCACCTGAGCCGCGCGGCGTCCCTGATAGAGATCCTTGACCACGGCCCGGCCCACAACCATGCCAGCGCTTGCCCCGATGGCCTGCACGAACCGTAAGGCGTTGAACCATGCGATGTCGCTGAGGAGCGGCAGAGCGATAGATGTCCCGGTGAACAGCGCGACGCCGGCCAGCAGCGGCGCCTTGCGCCCATAGGTGTCGGTCAGCGGGCCGAGCAGCAGTTGCCCCGTGCAGAGACCGAGAAAGAAGATCGACAGTGAAAATTCTGCCGCGGTGCGTGTGGAGCCCATGGAAACGGCCAGATCGCCGAGTGCGGCCAGGTACATATCCGTCGCTAGAGGCGGAAACAGGGACAGCAAGCCCAGCGTCGCCGTAATCGCCGCTGCGTGTTTGGGGGAAAGGGTCGTGTGAGGTATCATCGTTCCTGCTGCGTTAATAGACTGCGGTCTACTTGCGGTTAATAGACCTTGGTCCAATAAGTAAAGCAGGATAAGTTCTGCATTCGTGAACAGGAGTTGTGCATGACCAGCCCCCCCCAGGGCGGACGCCCAGTGAACGCCCAGGCCGGAGCCGCTTTGAAAGCGGCTGCGCTGCGCCTTGTGCGCGAAAGAGGGTACGGCAAGGTATCGATCGCAGCCATCGCCGAGGAGGCGGGAGTGGCCCGCCAGACGCTTTACAACCGGTGGAACACAAAGGCTGATCTGGTTCTTGATGCCGTGTTTGAAGAGACGCAGAGCTACGCTGCAGCGCCACCTCTGGACGGGGAGCGGGCGTGCCGCGATCTGCTTGAAGAGTTCCTGATCAACGTCTTCAGCCATCTTGCTGTCAATGGCGGCGTTCTGCGTGCGCTGATTGCGGCGGCGCAGCAGGATGCGGCTTTTCAGGCGAATTTTTACGCCAAGTTCGTTCTGCCCCGCGAGAAGATGGTTACGAATCTGCTGCAGCGGGCCATCGAACGCGGCGAGCTGTCTGCAGATCGCAGTCCAGAGCTGGTTTCGAGCCTGATTCACGGCGCTTTCTGGTACCGTCTGCTGAATCGGGGGGTGCTGGACGCCAGTGTTGCCAAAGCGGTCACGCGTGACGTATTCGGCCCGCCGACTTCGGCGGCAGGGGGCGACTGCTAAGCTTCAGCCTCTTTAAGTTTCAGAGCCAGAAGATGACGGCGGCGGCAAGCGCGATGGCTGAGAGGAAGGCCGTCGGGCATCTGCCGTAACGGGTGGCAACACGCCGCCAAGGCGTCACCGTCGGCCCGATCTGCGACATCTCGGATCTGGTCGATCATCCCTTTATTCGTGGCCGCGGCGTGTCGCAGGATTACGAATACGACAGCATGGAGCGCCTGCCGATGCAGCAGAACTTTCCGCGCCTGAGCACCACGCCGGGCGCTATACGCGCGTCTGCGCCGAGGCTCGGTCACCACACCTCAGAAATCCAGGCCGAACTTGGCTTCGACGACCCAGGCACAGCCCGTGCGCCGTGGAGTGCCCCATCTGAATTGGCCCACCGTTATGTTTAGGAAACGGAGGACTGAGAATGGCGAACAAGCGACACAAGCCTGAGGAAATAGTTCAGAAGCTGCGTCAGGTTGATGTGCTTGTCGGACAGGGGATGCAGCGCGTGGATGCGATCCGCGAAGTGCGCATCACTGAGCAGACTTACTACCGCTGGCGCAAGCAGTATGGCGGGATGGAAGCCGACCAACTGAAAG